>FMJZ01026627.1_pt1 | contig 140471 bp, 148 predicted proteins | sample 1987881 | NCBI WGS metagenome assembly FMJZ01 (sample SAMEA4378227, study PRJEB15110) | soil metagenome | biome: soil; feature: Field; material: Soil | place: India | collected 2015-03-11 | depth 0 m
TCAAATTTCCAATAGGCGTTGGGACAATATAAAGTTTCATAATAACATAATTTAATTTATATTAGCAACAAAAATTATTTAAATCTTTTTTAAATTATCTCTTTTAATAATAGACCAATGATAAAGATATAGGGGTAAACCAATAATAATCATCGCTAAGCTAAAAGATGCATCGCGGTGACGACGCGATGTAACAGGATCAATTTTTGAATATCTTTCTTTCCAATCATTATAAACAACAATCCAATGATCAATTGCTTCTTTTTCTTCTTTTGATAATTTAATTTCTTCTTTTGGCTTTAAGGTTTTATTTTCAGTAATTTCAGTTACTTTTTCTAACCCAACAGGAACCATAGGGGGTTGTCTATATAATAACCTTTCTTCCTCCTCAGCTTTTTTAAAAATAAAAGCCTTAAGTCCCATATCTAAAAATCTTACTGAACCAAAAATTAGAAGAATCAAACCCAATAAAGCAAATAAATAAAGATAAATTGTTCTAATTAAAGGATAATGTGTTTTTTGCTCCATATTAAAATTTGAAATTAATAATTTATTGGCGATGACAATCTTATTTGTATTGAACTGTAACGCCGGCAAATTTTATCATACATTCATTATAATAGGTTTTGCTATCAATTCTACAGAAAGGGTTACATTCTTGAGTGAAAAATATTGGTTAAGGTAATCTTTGTGCTGGAACGCTCTTTGATGATGTTGCTGGTTGGTTACCAGGAAGAGGTGGGGTTGGATATTTTTCTTTTTTGCATTCTCCACTATAAGCTACTTTTACACCGCAAGATTCAGCATCAGCTTCTCCGCAAGCGTAAGTTCTACCATCAGTACCACAAACTGGATCGTATCTGATACATTGAATTTTTCCACATTGACTAATATTTTTCCAAATACCATCAATACATCTCCAAGTTCCTGGCGCTCCTGGAGCTGGACCACAATCTAAAAATGGTTTTTGGTAAGAAGTTGCTTCACATATTTTTGCATAATTACATCCAGGATATATCTTATTAAGATATTCAGCTGATTTTAAACATTCTTCTTTGCCTTTAGAGGTATCAAGTGCGATAGTCGGACAAGATTTTGTTGACTTTGTTTGTAAAATTAATTCGTTAATCTTTGCTCTTGTTTTGGGACCAACATAACCAAGTTGAGGAAAGATATTGTATTTTTGTTGAAATCTAATAACTGCTTTTTTAGTTAAAGGACCAAAGTAACCAGTGATATATTTTTCTGGATAAACACCTTCATTAGCTAAAAATTGTTGCAAAAATTCTATATCTTTTCCTTTTAAACCAAGATATAAATCACGAGATAGATTGATTTCTTGTGCAAAAGTAAATTGATTAAGATAATTAAATAAAAAGAGAAGGGATAAAGTAAAAATAATTTTCTTCATTGTTATTCAACAATAATTGTACCGGTAAATGAAGGATTTAGATGGTCGTGGTATTTCCAGCTTCCTTTTTTGTTAAAGGTAAAATTCCAAGAATTACCTGGTTGAATTCCAGTACAAGCATCAAAAGCTATTCCCGCTGTATCAGGACAATGTTCATCTAAAGAAGTACCACTATAGACTGTATGGCTTGGATGCATAGCAGAAGCTGGCCACATTGCTTGTGAGCTTTGATTTTTGAAAGTAACCGTTGTTCCAGCTTTGACTTTTAAAGTACTGGGTGAATAACCTGAATCAGTGTAAATGATAATATTTTGAATTTCTGGGGTTTCTTTTTGGCTTAATGTTCGTGTTGCTTCTTGAGTCTCTGTTGAAAATGTTGTTTCTGGTAATGATAAGGTTGTTGCTTGGGGTAATGGAACTTCTTCTGATGGCTGAGGTGAATATTGTTGTGATTGAAATTCTGGACTTAAACTCGGTGTTGATTTTTTAAAGTAAAAATAACCAGCGACGACTAAAATAATAAATAAAATAACTACAGCTATTATTGGTTTATTGGACATATTATAAAAATAAATTAATTTCGACTTGTTAATAATTATACCCTTTTATTTTCTTTCTTAAAAATTTTTAATTTTTCCACAAACTTTTTAGGTAAAGAATCAATTAAAATTGCAATAGCTCCAGCTAAAATAGCAATATCTCGGACAGTAATATCAGTAATACCACTAACAGTTAAAACAATAACAAGGTGAATAATTGCCAAAAAAGCTGCTAACCAAATTAAAGTATCAATAAGAAACAAAAAACCAATAACAATATCTAAAATTGCCGTACCAAACATTGCCTGAGAAAGAGGCACTGGTAAAAGTCCAGCAGCCCAAGGTTTTAAATAACCACCCCAAGCTTCAGGTTGTTTAAAAATCAAAACTCCAATCCACAAAAAGGTTATTCCTAAACCAACTCTTAAAATATGAAATGATGCTTTTTTCATTTTTGATTTAATTGATGAAATCTCCTGAATTAAATATTAATTAAGATGGATAATATGTTCGCGGCTTTGGCGAGCGATATTAGCTCGCGGGTCAGCTCGCTCAATGCGCCAGTCCGGCCTTCGCTTAACGCTTCGGCTCGGACATTCTCCCCTGTCTGCCGAACAGGCAGGCACTGCCTACCCGAATTTCGCTCGCTGAGCCCGCTTCGCTTTATAATAAAACTTGTTTCCCGAGGCTCGTTCCGGCGGAGGTGGTCGGCGAAAGCCGAGCCGAGGGCTGTGGGCTTCGGGGGACGAGCCGCAGGGAAACAATAAACTAGCGAGCCAAGCTGCGAACATTTATATCGACTCACTAAAAATAATTATAATCCCCATTAGCCAAATCGTAAAAGCTGACATTAAACACCAAAAACACCAAGCTTTAATAACACGCCACTGAAGATAAGTAAATAAAAGAGATATTAATGAAGCGACAAAGACTAGAATTTTAAGAATTAGACTCCAAAAATAAATTGGTTCAACGCCAATTACTAAAAATGCTGAAATTGTTGCAATAACAATATACGCTAAAAAACCTAAAACATCATTGGGAATAATAAATAATCGACTATATTTGCTGGTTAAAACAGTTACACAATCTTCACCTAAAATACAAACAGGTTTTTCCGAAGCAATTCTTTTGCGAATAAGATAAACAGTTTCACTAATTCCAATTGCCGCTAAAGTAAAAATTAAAGCCAAAGCAGTCATTTTGATATTTTAACATATTCTTTTCGGGCTGGTGGGATTTGAACCCACGACCTCTGGCACCCGAAGCCAGCGTGCTTCCACTGCACCACAGCCCGAAACTAACCGCTAGCCCTTAGGCTATTAAAAAGCCTCATATTAAATTCTAATTTTGTCAAAGCTTATCTTTATTGAATAATAACAACTTTGTTTTTAAAACTTTTATAACTTTTAATCGTTTTAAAAATTGCTTCTGCTAATTTATCTAAATCTTTGATTTTAGGTGAAATATAAATTACTCCGTAATGGGATTGGGTATAAAATTTCTCATTTAAGAAATCCTTATCGAAAGTAATTATTATAAATTTTCTTTTCTGTGCATAATCGAAAACTTCCTCATCGCTTAGTCCTTTCAGTTTCAAACCTAAAAGATGAGAGCTTGAAATTTTATATTTTGCTAAATAATTTTGAAGTTCAAAAGGAATATTTTCATCCAAAAGAAATTTCATTTAGAAATTAAAATAGTTTCTTCTCTCTTAATTCTCTTAGCAGAATATTTTAAAGCATCGAGAATGTCTTGTTTTTTTAGTTGGGGATATTGTTTTAAAATATCTTCAATTGACCAATTATTAGCCAAAAGTTCCAAAATTAAATCAACAGAAATTCTTGTTCCTTTAATAATCGGCTTCCCTCTTAAAATCTTTGGGTCAAAAATTATTCTTGACATAGATTAATTATAAAATAAATTGTGAAAATTTAAAAATAGCGTAAATTAGATACCGCTCCTTACTAATCCTCCATATAAAACACTCATTTCACCGAGTTTTGATTTTATTATTTGTATTTTTATCGGCAAGGGGTGGAGTTTGTTCACTAGAGAATTTAATTTTTTAAAATCTAAACTTTTTGTAATTCCGCCGCCTAAAATTATTTTATCAACAGACCAAAAAATTGAAACATTGATTAAAAAAATTGAAAGAATTTGATGATAAAAGTTCCAAAATTTTTTGTCTTTTATCTCTTCAGGTTTTTTACCAAAAGTTTTCTCAATATTTTCTCCACCAAGCAGTTCTTCGATCTCAAATAAGTTTTTACGCCAACTACCGCGAACTATACGCGAACTGCCGCGAACATTGTTAAAGAGTGTCTGCGTTAAGTCCGCGGCTGTCTGCGTTAATAACAAAAAAGAGTGTCCAGGCTCAAAACCAAATTTATTTATATCAACCGCGAACCATTGCGAACTTTCTCGCGAACTATTGCGAACATTATCATTAGGCGCGAACTCATATAAACTATTATTTGTTCGTATTGGTTCGTGGTTATTATCATTGTTCGTATCCGTTCGTGTTGTAGTATCTATTCGCATCAGTTCGCTATAGTTCGTATTAGTTCGCGTCTTAACAATTTTTGCGCCTCCTACTCCTGTTGACAAAGTTATATATCCAAAAACATCAAAATTTTTACCTACTCCGTATTTCCCTTCTCCTAAACCAGCTAAAGTAGCATCATTTTCTAAAATAACTTCTGTTTCCAAGATTTTTTCTAAATCTCTTTTTAAATTTTTATTTTCAAAATCTTTTAAATTCGGAGCATAAATTAATTTTTCTCTCTTTTCATCAAGCATACCTGCAAACCCAAAAACAGTCTTTCTCGTTTTCTTTGCCGCAAACCATTGCGAACTTTCACGCAAATTGATGCGAACTTTATTTTTTTGTATAGAGTCGCGATTATTGTTAGTATTTTTATCTGTTTGTATTAGTTTATTGTGGTTTCTATTAATTCGTACCACATACTCATTTCTTAATAATTCCAAAAATTCTTTATACTTCTGAGGGGTTTTAAAAATTTTCAAATTTTGCTTTTTTAAATCTTTCTCTGAATCAAGAAAAATCAATCTTGTTTTACTTCCGCCAATGTCGCCTAAGAAAAATCCCATTAAATTTTTAATCTTTTTTTAATTTCATCAATAAATGGTGTAGATAATGGATCTAACTTATAAATTTTCGCTAGATAAAAACTTAACAAATCCGCTAAATGAATTGCTGAAAAAATTTTTTTAAATACATCTTTTTCATCAAGAGTTAAACTTTCAACAAAAAATTTTTTATCTTTTAAAAATTTCTTAATTGTTTTGAATGTTGCTATTAATTCTTTAGAGTCTGTTTTATCTTCTAATAGCAAAAAATAAAAAATTTTTTTCAACCTATAAAAACCCTGAATTTCATTGTGATTCGCTTCGGGTAAATAATGGCAAAAAGCTGGAATTTTCGCTGTTTCGTTAAATCTTATTTTAAAATTATAAGCCAACGGATAATTAATAAAAGATGAATAAATAATAGGAATTTTTCCTTTCAATTTCAATGACAAGGTTAAAGCTCTTTTTTGAATTTTTGAAAAATTAAATTTTATTAAGTCTCCACTAATCTTTTTTAAAGAATTCTCATCATTAATAGCTTTTAATAGACTTAAGTAAAGATAACCAATCGCTAATCTAGGTGGTAAATTTTTCTCTGGTAATTCAATATAAGGATATTTATTAATTTTCGCTCGAGCTAAGAGTAAGCCATTAGCTGAAATCATCAAAGGTTTAATTTTGGTTCGTTCTAATTTTTGCAAAGCATTAATAGTTTCTAAAGTATTTCCAGAATAAGAAATTAAAATAATTTTCCTTTCTAATAAATCTGACAATTGAGGTAAATTAAAATCACTAATGATAGTTAAATCTAAAAAGGGATGGGTTATTTTTAATAAATCAGCTGCTAAATGAGAACCACCCATCCCAACGATTAAGAATTTGTTTTTACCTTTAAAGTTATTTAAATTTTCTATTACTGGTTTGAATTGAAATTGTAATTTGAATTCTTGTAAAAATTTTTCCATATAATTTTCAATTTAATAAATTTAATAAATTTTTATTTAAAAATTTTATCTTGGTTATTTTTTAAATGAGCGCCAATAACTAAAGCTAAAGAAATTATAGCTAAATTTTTAATTATATATTGACCTTCTAATGTTGGAACTAAGAATTTCTGCCAAGTAATTTGAGGAAGTAATATTAATGGTAAAGCAACTATAATCATATGAAGTAATAAAAGAAAAATTGCTATTCTTTCTAATCTGGGAGTAATAAATGTTAAACCAATAAGCATTTCAAAAAATCCCCAAAGAATAACAAATTTTTCAAAAGGAACAAAATCAATAGTTTGCTGAAGTAGGGCTGAGACTAAAGGATTAGCTGGACTTAAGCCCAGAACTTTCAAAAACCCAAAATAAAAGAAAATAATAAAGATAGAAATTTTTGCTAATGGTCTCCAGATTTTTTGTAGGGTTCTGATTATAAATTGATCTATTTTTGATAACATTACCCAATCAAAAACAGATTTGTTAATTTGTCATATTTTCTTTCAATTTTCTTATCAAAAGCAAAAAACATTATCTCACAAGTTGGAAAAACTATAAGTTCTTTTAAATGTCCTGACAAAGTTTTTAAATTTTTATCTCCAAAAACAGTGTGAATATGTAAATAGTAATGCCCTTCTTTATAAGTTAAATTACCAATTAAACTACCGATCTCCATTTGCTGTTTAATTTTTTTCCAATCATAATCTTTTTTCTTCTCATTATATCTTCCAATTATACAAGTTTTACAAGCACCAATACCATAGAAAAATCCTGACTTAATTTTGTGTTTTTGGGCAAAATTTAAAAGCGAACCGAATAATTCTTCGTTGGGTTCAATCCGTAAAAGATAATTGTTGTTATTTAATTTTTTGATTATCATTTTTTCTTGATAATATTGAGAACTAATTCCGAATTAAATTTACCAGCCCAACGAATAAATCCAAGGTTGAGGAACAAAAAGTAAAAGTAAAACTCCTGCCCAAATTGCTATATTTTTTGAAAAATTTATCATTTCCATCATTTTCATTTGCGGATCTTGAATTTGCCAGAAATTATGCATTATAAAAGTTACTGGTAAAAAGAATATAGTTAAAGCTAAAACTCCTATTTCTATATAAATTCCTAACAAAATTGAAATGCCTCCAATTAATAAAAGAAAACCCGTAAATATAACAGCCAATTTTGGCATTGGAACATTTTTACTTTTAGCATATTCAGCAAGCATAGCTAATTTTGTAAAATGATTAAAAGCATTAAATAAAAAATAAAGACCAAGAATAAGTCTTGAAAGAAGGAAGATAAATTCCATTTTTGATAATATAATGCGAACTACTGCAAACTCTGCCTGCCCTGTCCGCCAGATAGGCGGGCGTCAGGTAAGGTTTCACGCGAACTCCTGCGAACTTTTGTTTGTTTGCATGGGTAGTGATTATACTCACTTGTTCGCATTGGTTCGCGTTTATTATCGCCGTTTGCACTAGTTCGCGGTTGATTTAATGGCCGACCTTTATTTAATTACTTTTGGTAAAACTATGCCTTTTTGTTTTTGATATTTTCCTTTGCGATCAGCATAAGAAACCTTGCAGGGTTCATCAGCTTCTAAAAATATCACTTGAGCGATTCCCTCATTAGCATAAATTTTAGCTGGCAGAGGTGTTGTGTTAGAGATTTCTATAACCAGCGTTCCAGTCCATTCTGGCTCTAATGGGGTCACATTAACAATAATCCCACAGCGGGCATAAGTTGATTTTCCAAAAACAATACCCAAAACATTTCTTGGAATTCGAAAATATTCAACTGATCTAGCTAAAACAAAAGAATTGGGAGGGATAATACAAACCTTACCTTTATGTCTAATAAAGTAACTTTCTTTAGCATTTTTAGGATCAATAACTTCAGTTGGATAAGCGTTATGAAAAATATAAAACTCATCAGCAACTCTCATATCATAACCATAACTTGAAAGACCATAAGAAACTTTGCCTTTGGAAACAAGCTTTTCAACAAAAGGTTCAATCATTTTATGCTTTTTAGCCATATGTTTTATCCATTCGTCATTTTTTATTCCTGCCATTTTATTTAATAATTCTCACACATTAATATAATTTTTTATTAATATAATTAAAAAATAAAAGCTAATGAACTTAAAATCATTCCTAAAATAATCACAACGATAAGTATTATCAAAAAAATATTAGATTTACTTTCCTTTTTAACCATTTTATCTCAAAATAATTTTAACAACATTAAAAAATCTTGATATAGAATTATATTTTCCACTAATAAGAGGTTTAATTTTAATTGTTTATTTAAATAATGCTTTTAATTCTTTTGCTGGAGTAAATTTAGGAACGCGTGTAGCAGGAACAGTAATTTTTTCGCCTGTTTTTGGATTAATAGCGGTTCTTGCCTTTCTTTCTCTAACCTTAAAAGTTCCTAAACCTGGCAATTTAACTTTGTTACCTGATTTAAGATTGGAAGAAACCAATTCAACAAAATAATTTAATATTTCGACCGCTGTTTTTTTGGGTAAATCAAATTTTTCGGCGATTTTTTGAGCCAAAGCTTCTCTTTTTACTGTGTTTTGACTTGCCATTTTTTGTTTATTTAATATTAATTCGACCTCAATAAAGATTATAAAGCAAAATATTTAAATTTAAAAGATTACTTAGCATATTCTATTGCCCTACTTTCTCGAATAACTACTACTTTAATTTCTCCTGGATATTTAAGATTTTCCTCTATTTTTTTTGCTATATTTTGGGCTAATTTTACCATTTCTAAATCACTTACCTCATCAGATCTAGCAAAAACCCAAACTTCTCTTCCTCCACTTATTGAATAGGCTTTATCCACACCTTTAAAGCTTAAAGCTATTTTTTCAAGGTTTTCTAATCTCTGGAGATAAGCTTCCAAAGTTTCAGAACGAGCACCTAATCTTTTAGAGGAAATTACATCAGCAGCTAAAACAATATAAGCTTCAGGAATAGCAAATGGGTATGTTTCATGGTGAGATCTCATAGCTAAAATAATTTTTTCATCAATATTATATTTTTCTAAAATTTTAATTCCAATTTCTAGATGTGAACCTTCTATTTCATGACTGACTGATTTACCTATATCGTGCAAAAATCCTGCTCTTTTTGCAGTTTCGGCATCTAATTTCAATTCTTCAGCAATCATTCTGGAAAAGATTGCAACTTCAATTGAGTGTTGTAAAACATTTTGACCATAACTATATCTAAATTTCAACCGCCCCATTAAATGCAAAATTTCTTCGGGTAAATCTAAAATACCAAGCTCGAAGGCTGAATCTTTACCAGCGTTTTTTATTTCTTCTTCAATTTTATCTTTTGCCCACAGGAGAGCTTCTTCAATAGATGAGGGGTGTATTCTTCCATCTTGTACTAACTTTTCTAAAGCAATTTTAGCTATTTCTCGTCTAATCGGATCGAAAGAAGACAAAGTAACAATCTCTGGTGTTTCATCAATGATTATTTGCACTCCACTTAATTTTTCAAAATATCTAATATTTCTACCTTCCTTACCAATAATTCTACCCTTCATTTCTTCACTTGGTAAGGAAACAACACTTAAATTAATTTCATTAGCTACCGATCGACTATAACGAGGTAAAGCTTGAACAATAATTTCATTAGCTTTTTTCTCTATTTCTTCTTTTTGATTATTAATTAGCTTAGAAATTTTTTGTAATAGCAATTGCTCATTTTCTTTTTCTATTTTCTGAAAAAGTAAATCTAAAGCTTCTTCTTTAGTAATACCGGAAATTTTTTCTAAATGACTCTCGTAGTCTAATTTTAGTTTTGTCACTTCTTGCTCTTTGTTTTCTAACTCTTGTAGTTTAAGTTTAATTCTTTCTTTCTCTGATTCTAATTCTTTTTCTCTATTTTCTAAAATAACTTCTTTATTAATTAATCTTTCTTCTCTTTTTCTTAAATCATTAATCAAACTTTCTCTTTCTTTTCGAGAATTTTCTAATATTTCTAAAGCTTGCTTTTCGGCATTTAAAATTATTTCCTTCTCTTTCTTTTTAAGATCATCAAGTTTCTGCTTTAATTTATATTCTAAAGAAGAAGCTTGGAAGTAAGCTAAAAGATATCTGATTAAAAACCCCAAAAGGATTCCAATGATAAAAATAATAATCTTTTCTAAAGTAATATAAATATTCATTTGTTAGTTTAGGGAAGAAAATTGCGGCCTTCATTTTTAGTGCTTATAATTAAATTTAATATTAAAATTATAACATAACATAGAGATTAATAAGGAGATTTAAAAAAATAATTTAAAAATAATATTTTTATATATTAATTTAAAAATTATGACTAAAGTGATTCTAATTATTTTAGATGGTTGGGGTATTGGCAAAGAAAATTTTTCAAATCCTATTCATTTAGCTAAAAAGGATTTTATCGATTTTTTAAAACATCATTATCCTTTTTGCCAACTACAGGCTTCGGGAATTGCAGTAGGTCTTCCTTGGCACGAAGAAGGCAATAGTGAAGTTGGTCATTTAACATTAGGTACCGGAAAGGTTTATTATCAAAATTATCCTAAAATAACTTTAGCAATTAGAAACGGCAGTTTTTTTGACAATTCAATTCTCAAAAAACTTATTGAGCATTGTGAAAAATATTCAAGTAATGTTCATTTAATTGGTTTATTAACTGAGGGTATTGTTCATAGTTCTTTTGAACATTTAATTGCTCTACTAAATTTTTTCCAAAAAAATAATTTTAATAGAGTATTCCTTCATCTATTTTTAGATGGTAGAGATAGCCCACCTCAATCAGGATTGTCATTATTAAAAAACTTAGAAAATGAAATAAATAATCTCGGCGTAGGAAACATTGCCACGCTTATTGGTAGATCGTATGGAATGGACAAAAATGAATATTGGAAAGTAAAAACAGAAATGGCTTTTTATCTTATTGTTGAAGGGCGAGGAAGGAAAGTAGAAGACTATAAAAAATTTTTATCTGATATCTATAACGAAAACAAAGATTTCATAGATGAAAATTTAGAACCATTGGTTGTCAATGAAGGTGGAATTATTAAAGATAATGATGCTGTTTTCTTTTTTAATTTTAGAGAGGATGGAATGTATCAATTAGCTAAAGCTTTCCTTGATCCGGAATTCAATTATTTTCCTCGACCATTAAAAAAGAATTTATTTATTGCTTCGATGGTTAAATATTTTGAAGATATCGATTACCCAGTAGCATTTGAAAAAAGTAAAATTAATACTTCTTTATCAAGAATTATTTCTGAAAATAATCTTACCCAATTAAAAATTGCAGAAAAAGTAAAGGCTTATCATTTAACTTATTATTTTAATGGTTTATATCGCGAACCACATCCTAACGAATTTTGGAAAATTTTACCAAGTTCTGAATTGTCTTTTTCTGAAAATCCTTTATTAAAATCAGAAGAAATTACAAGTATTTTAATTAATTCAATTCAGGAAAAAATTTATCATTTTATTGCTGTCAATTATGCTGCTCCTGATATTATTGCTCATACAGGAAATATTAATTTAGGTATCAAGGTCGTTGAGGGTATTAATGATTATTTAAAACAAATTTATGAAGTAATAAAAGATGAAGATTACTTTTTAATTATTACCAGTGATCATGGAAATTTGGAAAAAATGATTGATATTCAAACTGGAGAACCTGAAACTTCTCATGATTTTAGTCCTGTTCCTTGTTTTCTTATTCATCCTAAGCTTTATTTTGAGCTTAAACCAGATTATCTAACCCTTAAAGAAAGAGAAATAATCGGCAGTTTAATAGATATCGCTCCAACTATTTTAGAAATATTAAACTTACCTATTCCTTCGGAAATGGAGGGAGAAAGTTTATTAAAAAAATTAAGTGTTTAGTTTATTTAAATAAGAAATATTAGAAAGAGCAGCGGTAATTCCTTGTCCTACCGCAATCCCAATTTGTTTATAAGGAATATTCGTCACATCACCGGCAGCAAATAAACCATCGATTGATGTCTGAGCTAATTCATTCACAATAATTTCACCCAATTCATTTTTAATATTCCAATTATCAGGAACAAATTCGCTATTGGGCCTTAAACCAATATGAATAAAAACTCCCTCAACTTCTAAGGTGACAATTTCCTGCGTTAATTGATTTAAGTATTTAATCCCTCTAACAAAATTATCCCCATAAATTTCTTGTGTTAAAGCATTATAAATTATTTCAATATTATTTTTTTTTGATAATTCTTGAACCAAAATTTGATCTCCTTTAAATTTTGGATTTTTATTAATTACATAAGCTTTAGAACAAATATTACTAGCCATAATTCCAGCTTCTAAAACAGAATTTCCTCCCCCAATTAAGGCTACGGTTTTATTTTTAAATAAAGGTAAATCACATACACTACAATAACTCACCCCACGATGATAAAATTCGTTCTCGCCAGGGATATTAAGTTTTTTAGGTTTAGCACCGGTAGCAATAATCACTGATTTTGTTTTATATTGATTTTTATTAGTGATAACATTAAATAAATTATCCTCTTTTGTTAATGATTTAGCTTCCTCTAATAAAAAATTAATTTCATAATAATTAAGATGTTCTTTAAATTTTTTAGCTAATTCCAAACCAGTTATTCTTAAAAAACCCGGGTAATTTTCAACTATACCAGAAAGAGCTAATTCGCCTCCGATATCTTTACCAATAATAATAAAATTTATACCTCGACGCTTAAGATAAATAGCTGAACTAATACCTGCCGCTGATAAGCCTATAATAATACTTTCATAAATCATTTTATAGGTTTAGAAATTGAATTAATTATTGTTCGCCAAATTTCTGGATCAGTAAACAACCAAATAAAAATTATAGCGATAATATAATAGATTATTAATAAAAATTTTTCTTTTTCTCCCATTAAAAATAATAAAATTTTATTTATTAAAACTTCTTAAAATTACTTCGATATTACCATCTAAAATATTATCTAAATTATACCAACTTTTTCCTAAACGATGATCAGTAACTCTATTTTGAACAAAATTATAAGTTCTTATTTTTTCTGATCGTTCTTGACTGCCAATTTGCTTTCTCCTTTCTTCTGTTATTTTACCTAATAATTCTTCTTGTTCTTTTTGCCAAAGTTTAGATTTTAATATTTGAAGAGCAATTTCTTTATTTCTTTGTTGGGTACGTTCTGATTGACAATTGACAATAATACCTGTTGGTTTATGTAAAATTCTGACAGCGGTTTCAACCTTATTAACATTTTGACCACCAGGACCAGAAGCACGATAAAATTCTATCTCTAAATCACTTTCTTTAATTTCTCCTGGTTTGATTTCTAATTTAGGCAAAATAGCTACTGAAGCTGTCGAAGTATGAATTCTACCACCCTTTTCAGTCACTGGTATTCTTTGTACTCGATGAACTCCTGCTTCGTTTTTCATTAAATTATAAATACCACTTCCTCTTACTTCAGCAATTAAATTCTTGATACCCCCTAAGCTTGTTTTCTCCTCATCATAAATAATAACCTTAAAGTTATTTTTTTCAAAAAACTTAAGATACATTCGCCATAAATCACGAGCAAAAAGAGCAGCTTCTTCACCTCCTACACCCGCTCGAATTTCAATTAAAATATTATTAATATTATTTAAATCTTCGGTTTGCATTTTAGAGATAAGTAAAGTAAAATTTTATTTAGGAAGATTTTTTATTTTTATATTTTCTATTAAATTTTTCGATTTGGCCTGTAATTACCTTTTTTTCTTCCGTTCCAATAAAAATTGGCGAGCAATTTTTACAAATTTCAACATTTATTTCTTTTTCAGTTGAAAATACTTCATAAGTTTGACCACAAGCACATTTAACTGTTGTTTTAAAATAATTAGGATGAATCTTGCTTTTCATTTTTACAATATGTTAAAATATCTTTTAATTTTATTTACCAAATTAAATATTAATGAATTAAAATTATAAATTAAAAATGATTAATAATCAAGACAGAGAAATTTATAAAATTTTTTTTGAAAATGGTTGTCATTATGGTCGGGCTAAAAGATTTACCCATCCATCAATAAGGCCTTATTTATTGAAATCAAAAAATTCAAATATAGAATTTTTTAATATAAAAAAAACCTCAGAACATCTAAATGAAGTTGCTAATTTAATAAAGAAAATATTATCAGAAAATAAAACAATTCTATTTGTCGGCGCTAAACCAGCTTCTGAACAACCAATTAAAACAATTGCTCAAAATTTAAATATGCCCTATGTAGTTTATAAATGGATAGGTGGCTTATTAACTAATTTTGATACTATTCAAAAAAGAATTGTTTATTTTAAAAGTTTATTAGAAAAAGAAGAGCGGGGAGAAATTAATGAACTACCTCCCTACGAACGAGAAAAAATGAAAAAAGAATTAGAAAAGATGAAAAAAATTTATAGTGGTTTAATTACTCTAAATCAATTGCCGGATTATGTTTTTATTGTTGACTTAAATTTTAAAAACCACAGAACAGCTTATAAAGAATGTCTTAAAAAAAATATTCCAGTCATTTCTCTTTCAGGTTCAGATAACGATATTTCCAAGGTATTAGCTTTTATTCCTGCAAATGATAAAGCACCAAGAAGTATTAATTTTATTATTTCGCAATTAATGAACTTAATTCAAAAATGAACCAAGATTTAATAGAAAAAATAAAAAAATTAAGAGAAGAAACAGGTGCGCCCATTAATTTATGTAAAGAAGCTTTAGAACAAAGTCAATATGATTTAAATTTAGCTAAAGATTATATTATCAAAAAAGGGGAAACTCTTATTAGTAAAAAGGAAGATAAAAAAACTGGTTTTGGCATTATTGAAGGTTATATTCATTTCAACGGACGTGTAGGGGCTTTAGTAGAATTAAGGTCAGAAACTGATTTTGTTGCTAAAAATGAAGAATTCAAAAAATTAGCTCATGAAATTGCTCTTCAGGTGGCTACGATGAGACCTTTGTATATTTCTCCTGATCAAATTCCTGATGAAATTAAACAATCAAAAATTGAAGAATTAGAAAAAGAATTTAAAGAAAAAACTGAGGATGTGAGAAAAAAAATTATTGAGAGTAAAATGCAAAAATGGTATGAAGAGATTTGTTTAGTTGAGCAAAGATATTTTAAAAATGAAGATCTTAAAATAAAAGATTTAATTCATCAAGCAGTTAATAAATTTGGAGAGAAAATTGAAATTAAAAGATTTGTCAGATTAGATATTAATGATTAAAAATTTTTATTTAGAATATTTTTATTATCTTTCTCCATTATTGGCTATCTTTATTTTAGTAATCATTATTGGTTATTTAAGAACAAAACTTAAAAGAATTAAGGTTTTACCTAAAGACTATCTTAAGTTTTATCACTACGAAAGAAAGGTGAGAAGTTATGTTCAAATTACTAAACTATATCAATCAATAATAAGTTTTATAGTCAATTTATTAATTAAAATACTTCAGCGCTTCAAAACTGAATCTCTTAAATTACAGGTATGGACAGAAAAACATTTAATGAATCTAAAAAATATTAAAGAAAATCAATCTAATCAAGTATTAGAAAATAACCTTACTGATGATAAAACTTCATAACGTGCGAATGGTTTTTCTAATTGACTCTCAAAAAGATTAAGCTTATTCAAAATTATTCCCCAATGAAGTTCTTTTTTAATTTCAGGTAAGTTATAACTATATTTTAGCCGAGCTAAATTAATATGGGGCAGTAATTCTCTTTCTTCTTTCTGATAAACTATTTGATTTTGAGAAAGATTGTTTTCTAATATCTTTTTCATTTCTATTAATTGAGCATTTTTTTCTAAATACAACCAGATCATCCGATTTTTACCTGGCGGTCCGTAATCAACTTTAGTGATTTTAATTTTTAAAGTACTAAAAATATCTTGGTTTTCTTTAACTGATTTTTCAAAAATTTCAATAATCCTAACGATATCATTAACATCTAACCAACCTAAAAATAATAAAGTTAAATGAAGGTTTTCAATCGGCAACCAATTGATTTTTAATTTCTTACTAATCTCTTTTTCTAATTGACTAATTTTAGGATATAATCCATAAGTAATCGGAAAGGCAAAAAATAGTCGTTTTTTCATCTTAATTCAATAATTTTTTCAGCTATTATTTGGTTTTGGTTTCGATATTCGCCAATAACAGCAACGATTTTATTTTCTGACCATAAAATTTTAGTTTCTTTATAAACATTAGGAAAAACAATAATTTCTATATTATCTGTTTGATCTTCAATATCTAAATAAATCATAGTTTCATTATTTTTGGTTATCACTCTTTTCATTGAATTAATTACTCCTAAAATTTTTACTTTTAAATTTTCTTTATATTTTTTAACTTCGAAAATCTTGTTATACCCATTAGTTTTAACAAAATTTAAAGGATGACCAGAAAGATAAACTCCTAATAATTCTTTTTCCCATTTTAATTTTTCAAAAGGAGATAATTTTGCTTTTTCTTTAAGAATAATTTCTGGTTCTCCACCGAAAAGACGATTACCATTATAAACAAAATTTTTGGTTTTATTAATGAATTCAATAATTTCATCTATGTTGTAGTACAATAAATCTCGACTAATCAAGCTATCAAAGGTACCTACTTTTATTAAACTTTCTAATGATTTACGATTAAGATCTTTAAATTTTTTAGCTCTATTAATAAAATTAGAAAAACTTGAATATGGGCCATTGGTTAATCTTTCTTGAATTATTTCTTGTGTTAATCTTTCACCTACATTTTTAATCGAAGAAAGACCAAATCTAATAGTATGATCGTCAACAATAGTAAAGGTTTCGAAGCTTTCGTTTATATCTGGTGGTAAGATTTTTATTTTCCATCTTTTAGCCTCTTCAAAAAGTTCTTTAATTCTTTCAATATCATTTCCTTCGTGAATAAATAAAGAATTTAAAAATTCGATAGTAAAATAGGCTTTTAAATAAGCTGTTTGATAAGAAATTAAAGCATAGGAAATACTATGACTTTTATTAAAACCGTATCGAGCAAATGGTTCGTACCAGCTCCAAATTTTTTGCGCGGTTTCTTGATCAATCCCATTTTTAATCATCCCTTCAATCATTTTATTTTTTTGTTCTTCTAAAAGATGACTAATTTTTTTACCAATTGCTTTTCTTAAAACATCAGCTTCGCTTAAAGAAAAACCTGCCAAAACTTGGGCAATTTTCATTAATTGTTCCTGGTAAACAGCTATCCCGTATGTTTCTTCTAATATATCTTTAAGTAGGGGATGTAAATATGTAACTTTTTCTTGATTATTTTTTCTTTTAATATAACTTGGTATTAATTCTACCGGTCCTGGGCGATAAAGAGCAATCATTGCATTGATATCATTAATATTATTAGGATTAAGTTTTTTGAAATAATCAGTCATCCCCTTACTTTCTACCTGAAAAACCCCCAATGTTCGCCCTTGACGATAAATTTCATAAACCCTTGGATCATCTAAATTTTCATAGTCTAAATTAACTTCTATTCCTCTTCTTTGTTTAACTAAATTAATTGTAGTTTCTATTTCAGAAAGAGTTCTTAAACCTAAAAGATCTAATTTCAGTAAACCTAAATCTTCTACAGCATACATATCGTATTGAGTAATAATTCTTTTTTCTTGAGGTGCATATTGAAGGGGCAAATATTCTACCAAGGGCAATGGGGTAATTACTACTCCTGAGGCATGAACTGAAATATGTCTTACTGTACCTTCTAATTTTTGAGCAGTCTCCAGAAGTATTTTAGCTTGCTCATCTTTGCTATAAATAGAAAACAATTCTTCGGATTCTAATGCTTCTTCTATGGTACTATTAGAACCAATTAATTTAGCAATTTTATCACAAAAAGCATAAGGTAATCCTAAAGCTCTACCAGCATCTCTTACTGCTGCTCGGGCTCCCATTTTACCAAATGTAGAAATTTGAGCTACTTTATCTTTTCCGTATTTATTAATAAGATAATTCAAAACTTCATCTCTTTTAATATCAGAAAAATCAACATCAATATCAGGAAAAGATACCCTCTCTGGAGTTAAAAATCTTTCAAAAATAAGACCATATTTGATTGGATCAATTTCTGTAATACCTAAAAGATAAGAAACTAAACTTCCAGCAGCTGATCCTCTTCCTGGACCAACTTTTATACCATTATTTTTTGCCCAATTAACAAAATCTTGTACAATCAAAAAATAAGAAGAAAATCCTGTTTTTTTAATAATTTCTAACTCATAATCTAATCGTTGTTGATAATCTTTTTTATTTAAATTTTTTGTTTTTAGTTTATCATAACACAATTTTTTAAGATAATCATCGGCTGAATTGTTATCGGGTGGCTGGTATAGGGGTGGGTTAATTTTACCTAATTCAATATCTAAATTACATTCAGCTACTATTTTTTGTGTATTTTCAATTGCTTCTGGTAAATCTTGAAATAGCTCGAAAACTTCTTCCTGACTAGCTAAATGAAAATAATCATCTTTCATAGTTAATCTATCCTTTTCCTCAATATCTTTCCCTGTTTGAATAGCTAAAAAAACATCGTGAATATCTCTATCTTCTTTATAAATATAATGAACATCATAAGTAGCAACTAAAGGAGCTGAAGTCTCTTGAGCTAATTTTTTTAAAAGCGGGTAAACTCTTAAACTTTCTTGAATGTTGGGATGTTTCTGTATTTCTAAATAAAAATTTTCTTTGCCAACTATATCGAAATATTGATAAACTATTTTTTTTGCTTGTTGATAATCATTATTTAATAAAAGTCTAACTATTTCACCGTTTAAGCAACCAGATAAAATTATTAATCCTTCGCTGTATTGAGCTAAAAGATGCTTGTCAATTCTTGGTTTATAGTAAAAACCATCTAAGTGGGCAATAGTCATTAGTTTAATTAAATTCTTATAACCTTGATAATTTTTTGCTAATAATATTAAATGGTAGCTCTTTGAATCAATTCGGTAAACTCGATCATTAATAGTTCGTGGGGCTAAATAAGCTTCAACACCAATAATTGGTTTAATATTATTCTTTTTACATAATTTATAGAATTCAATTGCTCCATAAAGATTTCCGTGATCAGTAATTGCTAATGAATCGTAATTTAATTCTTTTGCTCTTTTAATCAATAAGTCAATTTTAGCTAATCCATCTAATAAACTATAATTAGTATGAACATGGAGATGAGTAAATTTCATTTTTGAAGTTTTATAATTTAAATATTATACTCAAATTTAACTTGATGTAAATAATGGAAGAAAGGTTATTTAAAAGTGGGTATAAAAAAATATTAGCTATTGATGAAGTTGGACGAGGAAGTTTGGCTGGACCTTTGTATGTTGGTGGATTGCTTTTAAATTTTAAACAATTTAAAGAACTAAAAGAAATTTCAATTACTGATTCAAAAAAATTAAATCCTTTGAAAAGAAAAATAATTTTCCAATTAATTCAGAAACTTAATTTATCTTATAAAATAGTGAAATTTTCTAATAAAAAAATCGATAAATACGGAATTGGTCAATGTTTTAATCGGGGTGTTATTGAACTTTATCGCTTTTTCAAGCCAGATTTTGTTTTAATTGACGGTAAGGAAATAAAATATTTAAAAAATAAAATAAAAAATGTGAAATTTTTAGTTAATGGCGATAGTTTGCTAATATCTATAGGAGCAATTTCTATTATTTCCAAAGTTCTAAGAGATAGTTATATGGAAAAATTAGCTAAAAAAATAAATAATTACGAGTTTGAAAAAAATAAGGGTTATGGAACATATAATCATTTTAAAAAAATTAAAAAATACGGACTTTCTCAATATCATCGAAGAAGTTTTTTGAGGTTGTAATTAAATGTTAAATAATTTATAATTATTTTTGTTATGGCTGAGAAAAAAGCTTCAGGTGCAGCAAAATCAACCCGAGATTCAATTAGTAAAAGATTAGGAGTTAAAAGATTTGGTGGTCAAATTGTTAAGCCAGGAGAAATAATTGTTCGCCAAAGAGGAACAAAATATTATCCAGGAGAAAATACTTTTTTAGGTAAAGATTATACTATTCATTCAAAAATTTTTGGCAGAGTAGTATTTAAGACTAAAAGAAAACTTGGCTTTAACCAAAAAGAGAGGTGGATTAAAGTAGTTAATGTTGAACCAATAAAATAACTCTTTTAAATATCGGCAATAAATTCGAAGGTTATTTTATTTTCCTCTTTTCCGAGTTGGGCTTGATGATAAGTAAAAGCTTTAATTTCTTTTTTTAACTTTTCAAAAGCATAACCTAATAAATGGATTTCTTTTTTATCTATTTTAATCAAGCTAAAGACCATTTTTTGAGTATAAGTTAACGCTAAAATCTCATTTAAAAAATCAATTAACGAGTTGATATTTTCGGTTAATTCTCTTTTTAAAATAACTTTTTTAGGCTTTTGATTTTTTATTATTTTGGGCTTTAGATAAAAATTTATTGCTTTAAGCGATTCCTTTACCAAGTTAAAAAAATCCTTAGAAATTATTTTAAATTTTATATCAGCGGTATGTGGTAAAAATTTATACATTTTGTGATTATAATAATTTTAAATTAAAAAAATGTTTAAAAATAAAAAGGTCTTAATTTTTGGTTTAGGAATTTTGGGAGGTGGTTTAGCCTCAGTAGAATATTTTATTAAGCATAGAGCGATTTTAAGAATCACTGATTTAAAAACGAAAGATAAATTAGATCAAGAAATTAAAAAAATAAACAGGATCGCTCAAAAATATAATTATGATAAAAAAATTGTTTATATCTTAGGCAAACATCGCAAAGAAGATTTTGATTGGTCAAATATAGTTGTAGTTAATCCAGCAATCAGTTATAAAAATGAATTTGTTCGATATGCACTAAAAAGAGGCAAATTAGTTATTAACGATTGTTATTTATTTTTTAAAAATAGCCAAGGTGAACTAATTGCTTTAACTGGCACCAGGGGCAAAACAACAACTACTTATTTAATTTATCAATTATTCAAAAATTTTATTTCAAAAAAAATTTTTTTAGCCGGCAATCAACCAGATAAAAGTTTATTAAAAATTATTGATAAAACTACACCAAATTCGATTTCTATTTTAGAACTTTCTTCCTTTCAATTAGAATTTTACCAAAAAAACCTTAAAGCGCCCAAAATTGCCATCATTACTAATATCTATGAAGATCATTTAAATCGCTATCAAAATATGGAGGAGTATGCAAAAATTAAAGCAAAAATATTTAGCAATCAAAACAAAGATGATTTTTTAATTCTTAATTATGATAACCCGTGGATAAAGTATTTCTTAAGTCTTAAACCAAAGAGTAAAATTTATTTTATTTCTTTTAAAGAATTACCATCGTTGCTTAATGGTTTGTTTATCAAAAATAATTATTTATTATTTAGAAATGCTTATTCGGAAAGTAAAATTAATTTGAATATAAAAAAAATAATAAAAAATATAGGTAAGCATAATCTTAGTAATTTAATGATTGCTCTATTAACTTTAATAATTTTTTCTGAATACAAAGGAATTAAATTAAATAAAAATAGGCTGAAAGATGTCTACAAAATTTTATCATTTCCTTCTTTTAGGCAAGAGTTGATTTACAAAAATAAAAATTTAATTATTATTAATGATTCGGCTAGTACTGCTCCTCAAGCTACTCTTGAAGCTATTAATAGATTTTTTAAAAAAAATATTAACTTAATATTAATTATTGGTGGTACTGATAAAAATTTAGATTATCAAGAATTATCCACTCTTATCAAGCAAAAAATTAAAAATAAAAACTTAATTATTCTTCAGGGGAGCGCTTCTAATAAAATTATCGCCGAATTAAAAAAATTAAAATATAATTTAGATGAAAGCCAAATTTTTAATAATCTATCTGAATGTACCCAAAGGGCATTACAATTAGTTAAGAAAAATAAAAAAAATATTATCTTGTTTTCACCAGCAGCAGCATCTTTTGAAAAATTTAAAAATGAATTTGATCGCGGTGAAAAATTTAATCAATTAATAAAAAATTTCCTAAAATGAAAAGGATATTAACCGGCATTAAACCAACAGGAGAAATTCAGTTAGGTAATTATCTTTCAGTAATTAAAGAACTTGTGGCTATGCAAGAAAAATATGAAGTATTTTTGATGATTGCTGATTTACATGCCCAAACTGTACCTTATTCACCTAAACAATTAAGATTGTTAACTTATGATTTAACTAAATCTTTAATTGCCTTGGGTATTAATCCGCAAAAAACAATTATTTTCAGACAATCAGATATACCAGCTCATCTTTATTTATTTTGGATACTTTCAACTATTTGTTATTTAGGTGAATTAACAAGAATGCATGAATTCAAAGAACAAAGCGAACGATATAAAAAAGAAGGGGTGGGTGCTGGTATTTTACTCTATCCTGTTTTAATGGCTGCTGATATTTTGATTTATAATGCTGATTTGGTACCAGTAGGTGAAGATCAGCGACAGCATTTGGAACTTGCTCGAGAATTAGCCCGGCGATTAAATAAAAGATTTAATCTTAAAATAAAAATTCCGGAAATTTATCTCCATCAAGAAACAGCTAAAATTATGAGTTTAACTGATCCAACAAATAAAATGTCAAAATCACTACCTAAAGGCTGTTTAGAAATATTTGCTCCAGCAAAAGAAATTAAAGAAAAAATTTTATCAGCTGTTACTGATTCAGGAAAAGAAATAATTTATGACCCAATTAAAAAACCAGGGATTAGCAATTTAATGACTATTTATAAATATTTATCAAAAAAAACTTATCCGGAAATAGAAGAATTATTTAAAAACAAAAGTTATTATGAATTTAAATTAGCTATTTATGAAGAATTTATGAATTATTTTCAAGAAGCTAGAAAAAAGAAAAATAAGATCACCAATCAACAAGTAAATAAAATATTTCAACAATCAGCAGTTAAAATTAACAGAATTGCTAATAAAAATTTAAAAATTATTCTTTCAAAAGTTGGTTTGAGATAAATTAAAAATTAAATTTTATTTTGCTCGCTCAACATATTCTCCTGTTTCGGTATTAATAATAATATAATCTCCTGCATCAATAAAAAGCGGTACACTTAATTGATAACCGGTTTCGATAGTTACTGTTTTGGTATTGTTTTTTTGAGAGTCACCCTTTAATCCAGGTGGTGCTTCAGTTACTAAATATTTAGCTTTAACTGGTAAGATAATATTAATCAAATGATCATCAAGAAATAATCCTTTGATTTCTAAATCTTTTTTTACAAAGTTTGCTTTATTACCTAAAGTATTTTTACTTAATTGATATTTTTTATTTTGATTATCAAAAAAATAATAAAAATTATCTTTTTGATAAACAAACTTAATTGGTTTTTCCTCAATTTCTACTAATTCAACATTTTCGTCTGGACTAAAATTTTTACTAATTGTAGTATTATTAATTATATTCTTAAGTTTAATTTGAATATTCGCTCCTCCTCTACCTAAATGACTATGTTTTAAATCTAAAATTTTCCAAAAATCATTCTCTAATTTTATAATATCTCCCTCGGTTAAATTTTTAATTTTTATTTTATTCATTAAGCAATCTTTTTAATAATTGATCGACAATTTTTTCATCACTTTCTTCTTCAGCAATCATTTTGGTTGTATTTTTAAAATAAACATTTAAATTTTTAGAACTTAAGGAGGAAATATTTATCCCAATTGATTTTTCTTCGCATTCATAACAAATATTCTTATCTGATTTTTCATCTACCCAAAATTCCTGATGACACTGACTACACTCTCTCAGCTTCATTTTCTCTGTTCTTGCTTCCTGATATTTAGCGAAAATTTTACTTTCTACTATTTTTCTATTTTGAGCATACTTTAATCGGGAAATTTTAATTATTTCATCAGTGTAATCAATTTCTGGTAAAGGTCTCGGTGGATAAGTAATTCCCATAAAAGGACGAGTTACAATTCCATCAACAACCAACCTAGCATAAATATGATATTTGGGTAAATTAATAAATTCATAGGGTTGGATTTCAACAAATTCTTTACTTAAAATTTCTGCATCTAAACTTCCACATCTAAAAACAATCATATTACCTACATTACCAAAAACAGCTTTAATAATACTTTCTGGAACTTGATCCAAATATTGATGGGCTAAAATTAAGTTTAATCTATATTTTCTCGCTTCAGAAAGAATATTAACGAACGATTCGGTAGCAAAATTTTGAAATTCGTCAATATAAAGATAAAAATCATTTCTTTCCTCTTCGGGTATATCAACGCGACTCATTGCTGTTAATTGGAATTTAGTAATCAACAATCCTCCTAAAAGCATTGAATTTTCTTCACCTAATTTACCCTTAGATAAATTAGCTAAAAATATTTTCTTTTCATCCATCACCTTTCTTAAATCAAATGAACTTTTTTCTTGACCAATAATATTTCTAATTAAAGGACTAGAAATAAATTGACCAACTTTATTCTGGATTGGAGCAATAGCTTCAGTGCGGAAATTCATATGGTAACGAGCGAATTCTTTTTCCCAAAAATTTTTTACTATAGGATCTTTTAAACCATCAACAACTTTTCTCCTAAAGCTATCATCACCTAATAAACGGTTAATATCCAATAATGTAGCATTAGGGTATTCTAATAAGGCTAACAAAGTGTTTAAAAGAATATATTCCATTCTTGCTGACCATGCATCAACCCATATTTTTTTCATCACTGACAGAATGCTGGAAGCAATTATGTGTCGAGCTTCGTAAGAAACATTTTCTAAAGGATTAAAAGAGATAGGGTAATTTAAATCAGACGGATCAAAGTAAATTACCTGCTCTATTCTTTCTTTAGGAATATAAGATAATATTCTTAAGATGCTGTCGCCGTGAGGGTCTAAATAAGCTAATCCTTCGTTTGAGTTAATATCATAAAAAACAAGATTTTCCATTAATGTTGTTTTACCGCTTCCTGTTTTACCAATAATATACATATGTCGGCGCCGGTCTTCGCGCTTAATACCGAATCTTATTTCTCTGCTTCTAAAATGTGAAATACCAATAGGAGTAATTTCCATAGCTTAGTTAAAAAAAATTTTTAATCAAGTATAAATTATGATTATTTGAATTAATTTGAAATATTTTTATAATTTAATATTATAAAATTATAAAATAAAAATGAATTATAAAAAATTAGTGATATTAACTTTATCTTTGATTTTTATTATCTTAATAATAAATTTTGTTTTTGGCCAAAGTAACAAATTTACTTTATTTAAAACAGAAAATAGAGGATTTAAATTTATTACCACTCAGAATAGTAGAGCTGAATTAAGATTAGATAGTGATGAAATTTCACCTAGTTTATTATTTGGAAGTTCAACTGGATTAAGAGCTATTATTAGACCATCACATTATGGTGGAAGTTATATCTATTCAACCCTGCGTGATTATACTGAAGCAGATAAATATGTTTCTATAAATCTAAGACCAAATACAGGTTCAGTTTATTTTTTGTATGAAAATAGATTAAGACCTGGTCTTCAATATGCTGCAATATACGCTAATTTAGAAAAAGCAATTGCTATTTATAATTGTTCTTGGAATGATTGGTTAAATAGTTCACCTGTTGGTACATGCTTAGGAAAGAGAGGATATTATACTGGAACACAGCCTGAACAATTGCCACCAGGAGTAATCTGGAATCAAAATAGAAGAATTCATACCAATCCAAATACATGTTTTGGAAACAATGCTGGTCGAGTTTTACAAGAAATATGTACAGGTGATTGCGGAGGGGGAAATGGAGATGATTCTGCTTTAACAATATGCGTTTTAGATTAATACATAGATAATGAAAAATTTAAATATAAAAATAAAGATTTTTTTAAAATTAATAATAGTTTTACTTATTGGAATAAATTTGTATTTAGTTTCTGCTCAATCATTTAATTATACAACATTTAAATCAGACAATAATGGTTTTATTTTACGTTTTCCAACACAATGGGGTAATTATAATTTCGAAATCTCAAAAGCAATTACTGATTCTGGACTTCTTTCTCAGCTATCTTTTTATTCAACAAATACTAATAATGCTTTAAATCAACATCAATTATTAATTAGACCTTTCTATGGTAGAACCCTTATTTATTCTTACAATACAATCACAAAGCAATCAATAATAGTTGATTTAGCTCCACCTAATATTTCTGGTGGTAATTCCAATGGAAATATCTACCTTTATCATTATCAACCGGCACCTAACGGCGGTTATTACCAAAATTATGCTAAAGTTTATGGTTTAATAGGAGATTTAATAGCTATTTATACTTGTGAAGAAAGAGAATGGTGGGATTCAAATCCACCAACTTGTTTGGGTAAATCAGGTAATCCATCTTTTTGTTTCGGTAATTCTCCTGGTTTTGGAAAGGTTATTCACGAGGGTTTATTAATGGGAACTATTAGCGGGGCGGAGGCTGGTTTAACTATTTGTGTTAGAACTAATTTTTAAAAATGAAAAGGTTTTTAATTGCATTAGATAAAATTTTAAATATATTATTATTTATCTTATTATTGTCCACGAGTTTTGTTTTAGCTCAAAATCGAATTACTGTTTTTAAAACTGATAATCGTGGCTTTAAATTTTATTATAATCCCACAAGCGCACCCGGTTATGAAAGAGAATTGATATTTGGTGTTTCCAGCTACAGAGACGATAATTATGGTAATTATTCAGGAGATAACGGTACTTTTGGCTATCCGATTTTTGAATTTAAACCTAAACCTTCTGCTGGCGGTTATTTAATAGATCTCAATAAAAACATTTTTAGAATACTAAATTATAATTCGACAACTAATTTAACAGCAATCAGATTGGGTGCTGGTACCCAGGTTGATCCTAATAGTTACAGCAGAATATTGATGATACCCCGATTAATGTCAGTCGTTTTTGATTTCGGCAACCAAAATTCTTATCCAACTGAAGGTCAATTTTTGTTATCTTATCTTTATGCTGATATTGGTGATTTAATAGCAGTTTATTCTTGTGAACAAGATGAAGTTAGTTGTCTAGGTAAAGAAGGCGTATACAAAAGAGGTACTCAACCACCAGGAGCTACATGGGTAAGAAATTTAAGTGGTAGTAATGACATCGCTGTATATAGAAAACCCGATTATTGTTTTGGTGAACAAAATAGAGGAGGAGTATTAAAACATATTTGCTTAGGAGATTGTAGTGGCGATGATGAAGCTTTAACTTTTTGTATCAGAACACAACCTTAAAATTACTCAAAAATATTTATTTTTTGTCCGTCAGCTATTTTTACATAAGCTTTTTTAAATCTATATCTAACATTAGGAATTCTTGTTCTACCGCGTATCCTTTTTTTATAGTTAACTGTTCTTACACCTAAAACCTTTACTTTAAAAATTTTTTCAATTGCTTTTTTTATTTCCGTTTTATTAACACTAACTGGTCTAATTTTAAATGTATAAGTATTTTCTTTATTAACTAAAGCTTTTGTTTTTTCACTAATAATGGGTAATAATTCTAAGTTTTTTTCTAAAAATAAATCACTACCAATTTTAGTCGCTGAAGATTTTGTCTCAGTTTTTTCTTTTTCTTCCCTCTCTTTATCTTGTTTTTGCTCTTGATCTTGTTTTCGTTTTTTAAACCACATTGTTATTTATTTAACAAAAGTTTCCTTAATAACTTTAATAGTTTCTGGTTCTAAAAATAAATATTTATGACTTAACAAAGAAAGAATATTTAAATTTCTTGCTTCAATAGCATCAGCATAAGGCAAATTTCTAACTACTCTTATGATGTTTTTATTATTTTCTGGAATAATAACTAAAGCTGATTCTCTTTTTTTTCTTGTTTTTCTTTTTTCTAAAAATTGACTTAAAATTTTATCCATAAATTTAGTTTTAAACTCTGGCGGGGTAAGATTATCTAAAACTTTTACATAATTTTTTTTCATTTTTTCTGCTAAAACCATTAAAATAGCTTTTCTTTTCATTTTTTTATTTATTTTTATTTTCCTAATTTTATCTTTTCGAGGACCAAAAACTACACCACCACCACGCCAAATAGGAGAACGAATTGAACCATGTCGAGCTCGACCAGTACCCTTTTGACGCCAAGGTTTTCTTCCACCACCACTAACCTCACTTCTTATTTTAGTATGAGCCCAAGGATAATAAGTATTCATCATTTGCCATCTCATTACCTGATGAACTAATGCTGGATTAAATTCTAATTGATCAAAAATATCATTAACTTCTATTTCTCCTACTTCTTGACCTTGTTGATTAAAAACTTTAAGCTTCATTTTTTAATCTGTAATTTTCCCTTGCGAGTTAAATTATTGCTTCTAATTTCTAATAATCCTTTTCTGTGCCCAGGAAGACTTCCTTTAACTACCAATAAGTTATTCTCTGGATCAATATCTAAAATCTCTAAATTTTTAACCACCACTCTTTCCGCACCCATTCTACCAGCCATTCTTAACCCCTTTCTTACTCTTTGGGGAGTTGTTGCTCCAATTGATCCCGGATGACGATATTTTGTTGTCTGTCCATGAGTTCGAGGAGCATCGCGAAAACCCCATCTTTTTACTACACCCTGAAAACCTTTACCCTTTGAAATTCCGGTAATATTAACCTTATCACCAATATTAAAAAAATTGATATCAATATCTTGTCCAATTTGAAAATTATTAATAAATTCTGATGGCACTCTAAATTCTTTTAAATATCTTTTTTTCTTATCATCATAACATTCTAGCTGAACGGCGGTATAATTATCTTTTATCAATTTTTTAACAGTACACTTCATCATTTGAATCAATGTCGCTGGAACGGCTTCATTCTCTTTAAAATAAGTAATCATATTCAATTTTTTAGCTAATCCAAATTTAATCATTTTTGCAATATAAATTTAGAGAATGGTCAAAAGCTAATTAATAATTAAATCATCTTTAATTCAATTTCAACACCTGAAGGTAAATCTAAGTAAGAAAAAAGTTCAATAATCCTTTGACTTGGATTAAGAATATCAATTAATCTTTTGTGAATCCTTAATTCGAATTGTTCGCGCGAATCTTTATAAATAAATGTTGACCGGTTGACAGTATATTTTTTTATTTCTGTTGGTAGCGGAATGGGTCCTTTAATTTGTAAACCTTCTTTTAATAGCAAATCTACCAATTGTCTTGCATATTTATCTATTAATTTATGATCGTAAGATTTTAGCCTAATTCTAAGCTTTTGTTCAATTTTTTGCTTGTTAGACATCACTGATAAATAATTAACTTTACATTTTTATATTTATTTAAAATGAAATTTATTTAATAATCTTTGTTACCACACCAGCACCAACAGTTCTTCCTCCTTCACGAATTGCAAATCTTAATCCTTCCTCAAGAGCAATAGGATAAATTAATTTTACTTTAAAAGTAGCATTATCGCCAGGCATAATAGCTTCAATGCCTTCAGTTAAGAATATCTCTCCAGTAACATCAGTTGTTCTAAAATAAAATTGAGGCTTATAACCTGAATGGAATGGTGTATGTCTTCCACCTTCTTCTGGTGTCAAGACATAAACTTCTGCTTCAAATTCAGTATGGGGAGTAATCGAACCTGGTTTAGCTAATACCATTCCTCTTTCAACATCTTCCTTAGCAATACCTCTTAAAAGTAAACCGACATTATCTCCTGGATGAGCTTCATCTAATTGTTTATGGAACATTTCAATTCCTGTAACGACTGTTTTCATTGATTTATCTCTTAAACCAACAATTTCAACTTCTTCATTTAATTTTAAAATACCTCGCTCTACTCTACCGGTTACTACTGTTCCTCGACCAGCAATAGAAAAAACATCTTCTACAGGTAATAAAAATGGTTTATCGACTTCACGAACTGGTTCAGGAATATAATTATCTAAAGCATCCAAAAGTTCTAAAATAGGCTTTGCCCATTCATCATCTAATGATTTAGCTTCTAATGCTTTAAGAGCTGAACCTCTAATGACTGGCACTTCATCTCCTGGAAAACCGTATTTTTTTAATTCATTTCTAACATCTTCTTCGGCTAAATCAATTAATTCTTTATCTGGCACCATATCAACTTTATTTAAAAACACAACAATAGCAGGCACATTAACCTGACGAGCCAAAAGAATATGTTCCTTAGTTTGAGCCATAACACCATCATTAGCAGCGACAACTAAAATAGCGCCATCCATTTGAGCTGCACCTATAATCATATTTTTAACATAATCAGCGTGTCCAGGACAATCTATGTGAGCATAGTGTCTTTTTTCTGTCTCGTATTCTGAGTGGTGAATATTGATTGTAATACCCCTTGCTTTTTCTTCTGGAGCATTATCAATTTCATCGACCGATTCAGCCTTTTCTATCATTCCCTTTAATTTAAGGACATGCTGAATAGCTGCAGTTAATGTTGTTTTACCATGGTCAATATGACCAATTGTTCCTACATTAAGGTGTGGTTTTGTTCTTTCAAATTTTGCTGCCATTTTTCAATTTTTTAAGATAATAATTAAATACGACCTTTTATTAAATTTTTTACTAATTATCTTAATGTTAATTCAACTGTAATTTTCTTTAATAAATAATTTTAAGCAATAAAATTTAATTAGTCAATACTAAATTTTTTAAAATTACTACCAATAAATGGTTTTCTACCTAAAATAATGTTTTCTTTCAAACCACGCAATAAATCTTCTTTACATTCTAAAGCACTTCTTGTTAACACTCGAGCTGTTTCTTGGAAAGAAGCAGCTGATAAAAAGCTTTCTGTTGTTAAAGCTGTTTTAGTAATTCCGGTTAATAATAAAATTCCTTTTGCTGGTTTTTTATTTTCTGATTTAAGCTTTTGATTGGTATACAAAAAGATATCTTTTTCAACAATATCACCATAAACAAAATCAGAATCACCAATTTCTTTGATTTTTACTCTGGAAAACATTTTCCTGATTATAATTTCGATGTGTTTATCATGAACTTCAGCGCCTTGGAAATTATAAACTTTCTTTAATTCATTAATTATATACTTAAAGGCTGCCATTTTACCGTAATAAACATAAATATCTTTGGGATCTTTGCTACCATCATTAAGAGGGTTACCCTTTTTTACACTTTCTCCTAATTTAAATGTTAAATTTGTTGAACTAGGTATATGAAGAGTAATCTTTTTTTGATGAACTCCTTTAATGGTAACTTTATAATATTTATTTACTTTTTCTAAATGAACGATTTTTCCGCTAATTGGTGAAAAAATACATTGATTTTTAGGTTTTCTAACTTCTAAAAGTTCTTCTGCCCTAGGTACACCTTGAGTAATATCTCCAACGCCAGCAACACCACCGAAGTGGAAAGTACGCATTGTTAACTGCGTTGCCGGTTCACCAATTGATTGAGCAGCAATAATTCCTACTGGTGTACCAACCTTAACAGGCTGATTGTAAGCTAAATCAAATCCATAACACTTAACACAAATTCCAAATAAAGACTTGCAAGTAAATGGTGACCTAACTCTAATTTTATTGGTATTTTTTTCTATTTCTTCAGCTAATTGTTTAGTTATGTATTCACCCTTATTAACAATAATGTTATTATCTTTATCAACAATAGTTTCTAAAGAAACTCGAGAGAAAATTCTACTTGCTAATGTTTCACCAACTTCTTCTGCTTCTTCCTTTGTTAAAACAATTCCTTCTTCATCTTTACAATCTTCTTCAATCACAATTACATCATGAGCAACATCAACCATTCTTCTTGTCAAATAACCAGCGCGAGCTGTTTTCAGTGCTGTATCTGAAGCTCCTTTTCTAGCTCCGTGAGTACTAATGAAATATTCCAAAGCAGTCAAACCTTCTTTATAAGAATGGATAATAGGCAAGTCAATAATTTCACCTTTTGGATTTTCTACCAAACCTTTCATTCCTGCCATTTGTCCTAATTGAGTATAAGAACCACGAGCACCAGAATCAATCATTCTTTTAGGATTATTATCGTCTTCTAAAATTTCTTTTAATCTATTGTTAATTTTCGCAACAATTTCCAACCAAACATCAATAATTTTTATTTTTTTCTCTCTTTCGTCAATAAAACCAGTTTCATAGAGATGGATTGCTTCTTTTTCTTTTTCATAACCTTCTTTAATAAAGTCTTCTTTATTAGGAATACCCCTTAAATCGCTGTATGACCAAGAAATTCCAGAAAAGGTTGCGTAGTGAAAACCTAATTCTTTTATTTTATCTAAAATTAACGAGGTTTTTTCTGCACCATATTGTTCATAAATTGTTCCAATGATCTTAACAATAGTTTTTTTATCAACAGTCTTATTAACAAAAGGAAAACTATCGGGTAAAACATCATTGAAAATTATTCTTCCAACGCTGGTTTTTATATTTTTTTCATTTTTACAATTTTTAACCAAAATCTCAGCTTGTAAATCAATAACCTTGTGTTCAAGAAGAATTTTAGCTTCTTGCCCATCATAGACCACACTATTTTCTCCTTTTCGATTTTTAAGAATTTGCGTAAGGTAATAAATACCCAAAATAATATCTTTAGTTGGATTAGTAATTATTTCGCCAGTGCCTGGCTTAAGATGATTCTTAGAAGCTAAAATTATTTCTTTTGCTTCTTTTTGAGCTTCTTCAGATAAAGGTAAGAAAACTGCCATTTGATCACCGTCAAAATCAGCATTAAAGGCAGTACAAACTAATGGTGGGATTTTTAATGCTACTCCTTCAACAAGAATTGGTTTAAATGCTTGAATTCCTAAGCGGTGTAAAGTTGGTGCTCGGTTCAATAAACAATATTTGTTTTTTATGATATTATTTAAAGCTTGGATGGCTTCGGGATCTTCGGATTCAATTAAATATAATGCTTGTTTAATTGTACCAGCAATTTCTTTAGCTAATAATTCATGAATAATAAATGGTTTAAAAATTTCTAAAGCCATTTTTTTAGGTAGACCAAATTCATCAATGGCTAATTTAGGATCAACAACAATCACCGCTCTACCAGAATAATCAACTCTCTTTCCTAAGAGATTCTGTCTAAATCTTCCTTGTTTACCTCTCAACATATCAGCTAATGATTTTAAAACTTTTCTTTTAGAAACAATTAGCTTCTCTTTTCTAAGAGAATTATCCAATAAGGCATCAACAGCTTCTTGAAGCATTCTTTTTTCATTTCTGATAATTATTTCTGGAGTTTTAACTTCGTATAATCTTTTCAAGCGGTTATTTCGATTAATTATCCTTCTATAAAGATCATTAAGGTCTGATGAAACTAATTTACCTCCCTCTAAAGTAACAATTGGTCTTAAGTCTGGAGGAATAACAGGTAAAATAGTTAGAACCATCCATTCTGGTCTAATATTATTTTTAATAAAAGATTTAAGTAATTTAAGCTTTAACGAAAGCCTCTTCTTTTCAATATCTTTAGCCTTTTTAAATTTTTCTAAAGCTTCTTTGTAAGCAGAATTTAAATCTAATTCTTCTAAAAATCTTCTAATTACTTCTGCTCCCATACCCACTTCGAAAATATTGGGGTATTTTTTGGAGAGAAGATAATATTCAACATCAGAAAGCACTCTTTTGACTTTTAAGCCATTGATTTCTTCTTTAATCTTTTTAAATGTTTCTTCAATTTCTTTTTTATTTTTAGTTTCTTTAATTTTCTCTTTATATTCCTTTTCAATATTTTTTAATAATTTTTCCTTTTCTTCTTCATTTACTTTAGTAATAATATAAGCTGAATAGTAAACAACTCTTTCTAATTGAAAATTAGGAATATCTAAAATCAAAGAGATAGGGTAGGGATAAACTTTTAAAAACCAAATATGAACAATAGGGGTAGCTAAAGTAATATGTCCCAATCGTTCTCTTCGAGCATAAGATCTAATAACATCAACCCCACAACGATCACATTTTAAACCAGCAAATTGTTGACCTTTATATTTGCCACAAGAACATTCAAAATCTTTTAAGGGACCAAAAATAACTTCAGAAAATAAACCATCTCTATCTGGTTTACCAGTTCTATAATTTATCGTTTCTGGTTTAGAAACTTCACCATAAGAATTTTCCAAAATTTCTTCCGGCGATGACAACTTAATTAAAATTGATTTGATTTCTTCCTGATTAGTAATTGCCATTTTTAATTTTCTTCCTTAATTTTAATTTCTTCTCCCAAAACTTCTTCTGGTTGTTCTTTTTGTTTTTCTTTTTCCTCAAAATATTTAACCTTAACAGATAATCCTAAACCATTTAATTCTTTCACTAATAAATTGAAAGATGAAGGAATGCTGGGTGATTTTATTGGTTCTCCTTTTATTATTTTGGTATATGTTTGCCCTCGACCAATAACATCATCTGATTTAATAGTCAACATTTCTTGAATAATATTTACAGCACTATAAGCTTCTAATGCCCAAACTTCCATTTCTCCCAATCTTTGACCACCAAATTGAGCCTTACCTCCTAATGGTTGTTGGGTAATCAAAGAATATGGTCCTATTGATCGAGCGTGAATTTTATCTTCTGACATATGAACTAATTTCATCAAATACATTACTCCTACAGCAATTTTTTCTTTATAAGGTTCGCCAGTTTCTCCATCATAAAGAGTCATTTTACCATCTTCTGGTAGATTAGCTTTCTTTAATTCTTCTCTAATAATATCTTCAGAAACCCCAGAAATTGCTGGAATTATTGCTCTATATCCTAATTTATAACCAGCATAACCTAAATGCATCTCAAGTATTTGACCTAAATTCATTCTCGAAACTACACCTAATGGATTTAAAATAATATCAACCGGTCTACCATCAGGCAAAAATGGCATATCCTCTTCAGGTAAAATAACAGAAATAACACCTTTGTTACCATGCCTATTAGCTAATTTATCACCAATTTGTAATTTTTTTAGTTTAGAAATTTCAACATATATTCTCTTAATTACTCCAGGATCAAAAAGATCTCCTCGACTTCTTTCAAGAACTTTAATTCTTGTTACTCTTCCTGATTTACCTGGTTCTAAGTAAAGAGATGTATCTTTAACTTCTCGCACTTTTTCTCCAAATATCGCTTTCAATAATTTTTCTTCAGGTGTTAATTCAATATCTTTTTTAGGTGTAATTTTACCAACTAAAATATCTCCTGATTTAACCTTAGCTCCAATTCTAATGATTCCCTCTTCATCAAGATTTCTTAACTTATTTTCATGAACTCCAGGAATATCTGATGTTGTTTCTTCTCTACCCAACTTTGTATCTCTAACATCAATTGAAAATTGTTCAATAGAAATAGAAGTAAATGTATCGTTTTTCAACAATCTTTCAGAAACTACAATCGCGTCTTCAAAGTTATACCCCTTAAACGATAAAAAGGCAACCAATAAATTAGTTCCTAAAGCTAAAATACCATCTTTGGTACCAGCAGCATCAGCTAAAACATCACCCTTTTTCACCCGCTGACCAATTTTTACTATTGGTTTTTGATTAATAAATGTAAAATCATTAGTTTTAATATATTTTTTAAGATGATAAACTTTCTTTTCTTTTTTATTTCCATATCGATAACGAACAACAATATGCTCAGCATCAACTTCAATGACTTCACCATCAGCTTCAGCGCATATTAAATAACCACTATTTTTTGCTGCTATTTCTTCAACACCAGTACTAACAATTGGAACTTGGGGATTAATTAAAGGAACAGCTTGTTTTTGCATATTAGCTCCCATTTGTGCTCGATTAGCATCATCATTACTTAAAAATGGAATAAGATTAGCAGCTACAGAAAAAATTTGATTAGGAGAAACATCAATAAATTCTACTTCTTCTTTAGGAATAAGGGTAGGTTCGTTATTTACTCTACCTTCTATTAAATCATCTAAAATTTTTCCGTTTTTATCAATTTTTGTTGATGAGCTAGCAATTTTATGTTTTTTTTCTTCTAAGGCAGTTAAGTAAACAATTTTACTTTTATCAACTTTTCCATTTTTTACTCGGTAATAAGGAGCTTCTAAAAATCCATAATCATTAATTCGGCTATATAATGCTCGGTAAGTAATTAAACCAATATTTGTTCCTTCAGGTGTTTGGACACAGCAAATTCTTCCATAATGAGTAGGGTTAACATCTCTCACCTCAAAACCAGCTCTTTCTTTTGAAACTCCACCAGGACCGCTGGCTGTTAATCTTCTTTTATGTTCTAATTCAGATAGAAGATTAATTTGAGTAGCTACTTGAGATAAGGGTGAAACATTAAAAAATTCATTAATTGAAGATGAGAAAATTTTAGAATAAATTAATTGCCCGGGGTAAACCTTATCTGACTTATCTATAACAGCAATTTTATCTTTAATTGTTTTCATCATTCTGGTCAAAGCAATTCTTGTCTGATTTTCTAAAAGCTCATCAATACCCTTAATTCTTCTATTCCAAAGGGCATCGATTTCATCTGCTTGAGCATTAGGATCAGCTTGAAGTTTCAAAATTTCTTTTATAATCGCTATCAAATCTTCTTTTTCAATTAATAATGAATTACTCTCTAAATTTAATCTTCGATTGATATGATAACGGCCAACTTCTGAAAGAGAATATCTTTCTTTTTTTCTAAAAAGATTTTCAAAAAGCAGAAGTGCATTATCAAAAGTATTAGGTTCAAAGCTTCTTAATTTGTAGTGAAGATATAGTAAAGCATCTTCGCTATCTTTTAAATCATCTTTTTTAAGAGTATCGCGGATGACATTCAAATTGTGGTCTAAATCTTTAAATTCTTCTTTGATTTCTTCTTCAGAAACCCCAAAAGCTTTCAAAAGTACAGTAGCTAAAACTTTTTTTCTTCGATCAATCCTTACCTGTAATAGATTATTGGATTCAATTTGAAATTCTAACCAAGCTCCTCGAAGAGGAATAACTTTTGCTCCAAGCAATTTTTTTTCACCAAATAAAATAAAACTAAAATAAACTCCGGGTGATCTTAACAGCTGATTAATAATTATTCTTTCGTTACCGTTAATAATAAAACTTGCTCTTTCAGTAATTAATGGTATTTCTCCAAAATAAACTTCTTGTTCAGTAGATTGATTATTTAATAGATTATGACATCTTAAGATAACCTTAAGAGGAGCTGAGTAAGTCCAATTTTTTTCCTTAGCTTCATCTTCAGAAATTTTTGGGCTACCTAAATAACAATCAACAAATTCTAATTTCAATTCTTTTTCTGAGTAATCATAAATTGGAAAGAATTCTTGAAAAACTTTTTTTAAGCCAAATTGAATAAACTTTTGATATCTTTCTTTCTGAAAACCAATAAGATCTTCTGGCTCTATAAAATCAAATTTTGAAAAATTTTTTTTAGACAAAATCATATGTGACTTTTTTAAAAAGTCTTAAAAAGAAAAATATTGATTTATTAAAATTTCATTAAGTAATTTTTCGGCTTCAGTGGATTATAATATAAAATTATAAACTAATTTATTCTAAATTGTCAAGTCCTAACTCGGCCTTCAGAAGATTTTTAGATTCCTCAGAATTAAATTTTTCTAAATACTCATTTTTTAGATTATTAAATAGATTTTTATCATATTGATTGGTAATTTTCATAGCTAAAATATAATCTAATTGATTGCGCGGTTTATAATTGTAAGAAATAATTTCTTTATAAAAATCATAAGCTTCTTTGTGGTTGAAGTTATAAAGATTAAATAAAAACATAAATGCATACCTTTGATTTCTAAGAGCTTCTTCTTTTAGACTTTTTAGATAATTATATGCTTTATCTTCTTCGCCAATTATTCTTAAATATTCAATGTATTGAAATTTAATATCTAAAACCTTAGGGTATTCTCTTAAATAATTAGCAAACATTTCTTCTAATAGTTTTTGTTCGTTAGAATAATCTAAACCTAACTCTTTTTTAGCAAGAAGGATTTTCATAAGCATTAGTTGAATTGAATTAAAAACTCTTGTATCATAAGGATCTAAGCTAAAAGCTCGAAAATATATTTCAAAAGCAGTTTGAATGGGTTCAAAGCTTTTGATGTTTGTTATATTAGATTCAAGATATCTATTAGTCATTAAAGCAATCTCTGGTAAAAATTGAGAATTTCTTCTAGCTAAATCTGCAAATATATTTAAACCTGAAGGAAATTGACTTGATAAGCCTAAAACAATACCCCTTACTATATAAAAATTATATATATTAATAATTAAACCAATAACAACTAAACCACCAACAAGTATCTGAATAGCCATAATATGTTGTTCGGCAATTTTTTCTTTTTTATAGTTCAATAAAGGTGGAGATAATAAAGCTAAACCAAAAAATAGAGGCAAATAACTTGCTTGAACATCAAAAAGTGTGAAATTTTGAACTAAATAACCAACAAAAAATCCCAAAAGTGAGGCTCGTAGGTAATTGTTTCTTTCATTCTTAAAAATAGTATAAAAAATTGTTAAATAAAAAATTAACCAAACCAATGCTCCGGCAATACCATTAGTAACTAAAATTTCTATATATTTATTGTGTGGGCGATCAAAAATAACTTCTTCATAATTAAAAATACGAGAGTCAAAAGCTTTAAAATAAGCAATTGGTGAATTTTCTAAACCATAACCAAAAATTGGTTTTTCCTTCCAGGCATCAAGAAAGATTTGCCAAGCTATTAAACGAGCCATATATGATGCTGGATTTCTAAGCGATTCAGCTACTCTATTAATTCCTGGTATTTTTAAAGCATAATCTGTTAGCAAAAACTGATAAAACCCAAAAATAGCAATAATAACAAAAATTAAAACTAAAATTTTGGTCTGAAGTCTAATTTTAGAAAAAAGAAAATAATATAAACCAAAAATAAATAAACCTGCTGATATTCCCAAAATAGCCCCTCGAGTTTGAGAAATTATAATAGAAGTCAAAGCTAAAAATATGCCGAAAAAAATAAAAAATTTTTCTTGTTTATTAGCCTGATAAAGAAAATATAAACACAGAAACAGCATTAAATTACCAAAAAAACCTACATAAGTAGCATTGCCTAATGTAGAAGAAGGCCTAATCTCTTGAAGAATTAAACCTTGTTGAATTTCAATAAAAGAAATAATATATAGAACGATTAAAAAAGAATAAAAAATTGCTTTCTTAAATGAAGGATCAATTTTAAAAACTATCCATAAAAGCCAGAACCAAATAAGAAAATGAAGAAGAGCCCAAACACCTTCTGAACGCTCAGCATTTCCAAAAAAAGATAAATAGGGGCGTAAAGAAAAAAGATTAATAACAAAAATAGCTATAAGAAAAAATATTGAGATCCAAAAAAGAAATTCTCCTTTTTTAGGCAAAAACTGTCGATTGCTAATTAGAAGCAAAACCATCAATAACAAAGCTATTTCAATAATAATTCTAAAAAATATTGCTTTGCCGGTAATATATGGGAAAAAAAGATTAAATGGACAAAAATTTCCTGGACAAACTAATAAAAGAGAAAAAGGGGCAACAAAAAGCAAAATTTTGATTGCTAAAAAAATATTCTCCTCAGTTTTAGACATTTTAGAAAAATAAAATAACTCAAAAAATTATAAGTTCGAAATTTTATTGTATTATAAAAAAATTTATTTTAAAAGTCAAATTTCAAATGATATATAAACTTAACTACGATCATTTTTTGTAGAAAAAGAAAAGCCCTGGCTGGATGCCAGGGCTTTTCTTTAAGAAATAAATTAGTACCTAAATATTTATTGCACAGAAGCATAGTCACCATTATTTGTCCAATAATTGAAATTATCTCCAAGGAAATTAGCAGTAAATTGAGTGGATTGACTTGGACCCCATCGAAGACTTTGAAGGCCAGCTCTTACACCGCTTACACCACTAAAGGTTTGACCTCCTGTTGTAAATTTAAAAGTATAAGTAGATCCTTCTGGAATTACATACCAACCACTCTGAGGTTGAACAGTTGTTTCTCCTTGAGTTACAACTGATGGACCAACAGAAGCAGTTGAAGATGCTCCAGCTCTGTTTTCAACAGTTATTGTAGCTACACCAGTAGTACTTACATATAAAGGACCGCCAACTGCTTTTATATTTATAGAAAACTCAACAGTTGAAATTGTGGTTGTTGAATTACTCTGATCCTTTGTTGCAGAAATACTTTTTCTAACAACGCTGATTTCTGGACCGACTAATAAGAAATGCATATTTGCTGATGTTAAGCTAACAGGAGTTGTTTTTACATCTCCCAACGAATTCAAGCCACTTATTGAACTAAGTGATACAGTTGCCTGAGATTCGGTTGAGGTTGAACCATTTACAAAATCAGCCAATATATCAAATGTTACGGTTTGATCTCTATTAATTACAATATTTGCGGGTGTAACATTAAATGTAAACGATCCATTATTAGCGGCAGGAGATTGAACATCAACAACTGTGTTCCCATATCTTAAATAAACGGCGGCAATTGTTGATGTATTAGAAACACTTCCTGAAACTTGAGTTACTCTGAAGCTATCATTTTTAGCGGTTACATCAAATTTATAAACAACTGGTGGATTCTGGGGATTTGTTCTTTGAGTAGCTACATCACCAATAACATAACCTTCAACAGGAGAATTAATATTCCTTGAAACTACAAAATAAGCATTACCTGCAAGTGCAGCGCTTAAACTAGCTGACCAACTAATAGCACTACTTGGAGCAAATCTATCAATTCCAGCTCCATCTACACCCCTTACGTCGTTTGATTTTACTTCAAGTGAAAGCGAGTTTACTCCTGAAGGTAAGGTTCCTACAACTGTTACTTCAACAAAAACTGATGTTTGACCGTTTTTAGGAACATTAATGTTTAAACCACTAATTGGTAAATAATAATTTAAGTTTGAGTCTTGAAGAAAGCTACTAGCATTAGTTTGATACAATACATTACCAGAAGAATCCTTAAGAGCTAAATTAGAAATAACTCTAAAGGGAGCAGCATTACCTGTCCATCTAAGGAAAATGGATTTAACAGTAACTGCTCCGCTATCAGCTCTAAATCTTAATCCAGCAACTCTACCTGTTTCACCTTCCCTTAAAGTAACAACACCGATTGTTGGATCTTTTTCAACAGTTAAGAATCCTTCTTCACCTCCACCAGTTTGCTGCTGTTGACCTCTTGCTTGAGTAATGATTGACATAGCAGTTGTCAAATCATTATTAGCTAGAGCTTGCATCAATTGAGCTGATGAAGTGGCATCTAATTGAACCCCAAGAAAAGGAAGCATTAACATCAATATTTGAGATAATTGATTGGGTTGGGTTGGTTGTTGTGTTGTACCACCTGTTCCTTGTGTACCACCAGTTCCTTCTGGGGTTTCTTCTGGGGTTTCTTCTTGAGTTCCACCAGCAGCTAACATATTTTTAAGTTCAGTAACACCTCTTGGTCCTAAACTATTTCCTGACCAAGGACCATACCAATCCTTATAGAAAGCTTGAACAGCTGATCTTGTCTGTGATCCATAATATCCAGTAGCTCCAGCAGGAATATCGTACCCAGCTTCAATTAAGCAAGCTTGGGCATTCTTTACAGCTGAGCCGCTTTGACCATATCTAACTGGTTTCAAAGCATCTGGATCACAACCTTGAGCAGAAGCGAAATTTAAATTAACGACTGGAAGTAAACCAAATACTGTAGCGAAAGCTACAAGATAGATTAATGATTTTTTCATTTTTGTCTTAAAAATTTTTTTTCGACCATACTCTGTCACAACCTGGACAGAGTGTCTAATAATTAACTGACTTTAATTAATGCTAATTAAAATTTTAATATTTTGTAATTTAACAGAATTTGTCATAAATTAACGACCTTAATTATTTTAATCGCATTTTTACTTAATTAATATTTTAAATAATATGTTTTTCAAAGTCAAGTAGAATTGTGGATAATTTAGGGAAATTTTTTGTTAAGAATTAATTATTATTTACAATATTTTACAATATTTTAAAAATTAATCTTTATATTATATTTCTAACTTTTTCAAAAGTCAAGTTATAATAAAAAGTGGAAAGTAAAATTTTACCAAAAAATTACCTAAATTAAAATAATGGCTAAAAATAATAAGAACAATAAAAAAGATTATAAAAAATTCTTGTCAGGTTTAATAAACTTTTTGATTACATCAATTCAAAAAATTAAAGAAAGTTATTTGACTGTTGAAATTTTAAGTTGGTTATTTATTTTCCTTTCGTTATTTACTATTTTGGCTGATATTAATAGAGGTGGATTAATTGGTGAGAGGTATAGAAATTTTATGTTTTATATTTTTGGTTATGCTCACTTTGGTTTGGTTTTTTTATTTATAACTTTAGGAATTAGTTGGTTGTTAAGAATTAATTTTATTTGGAAAATTAGTGGGAGTATTTCTTTAATTATTCTATTTTTTATTTTAGCAGGGTTTATTGAAATATTTTTTGATGAAGGTGGATTGATCGGTAAATTTATTGTGGGTTTCGAAAAATATCTTGGTCGGGTAGGTTTGATTTCGGCTTTAATTATTTTGGCTATTTTATGTTTAACAGTTATTTTTGAAAGACCATTTAGTGAAATTTTATCAGCAATTATTAATCGTTTAAAAAAGAAAAAAGAAATAAGCGTAGTTAGCTATCCTGAAAAATTTAAAAAAGAAGAGAAAGAAAAAATTAAAGATAAATCTCCTTTACCTGAAATAATTAAACATACTAAAAATAAAGTAGAAATTAAAGAGGAAATTAGATTGAAAAAATTACCAATTAAAACTAACTGGGAATTGCCACCAATTTCTTTGTTAGATAAAAGCGAAACTCAACCAGATAGTGGTGATTTAAAAGAAAATATTCAAATAATCAAAACTACTTTGGCTAATTTTGGTATTGATATTGAGGTAGTGGAAGTAACTATCGGACCTACTGTAACGCGTTATGCTATTAAACCGCCCGAGGGAGTAAAATTATCAAAAATTCTAACACTGCAAAATGATTTAGCTTTAGCTTTAGCAGTAAATAATATAAGAATCGAAGCACCAATTCCTGGACGAGCTTTAATTGGTATTGAAATTCCGAATATTAAAAAGGCTACTGTTAGATTAAGGTCGTTAATTGAAAACCCAGAATTTTTGGAAAGTGAAAGCTTGTTAGTCTTCCCTATTGGTAGATTAATTACCGGTGAACCAATGTATGCGGATTTAGCTAATATGCCACACATTTTAATTGCTGGAACAACTGGTTCAGGAAAATCAGTTTTTATTCACTCTTTAATTATTTCTTTATTGCTTAAAAATACGCCTGAAACTTTAAACTTTATTTTAGTTGATCCCAAAAGAGTAGAATTAGTTAGATACGAAGAATTACCCCATTTATTGATGGAGCCAGTCTTAGATACCAAAAAGGTAGTAGCAGTAATGAATTGGCTAATTAAAGAAATGGAAGATAGGTATCATAAATTTCAGCAATTGAGAGTGAGAGATATTAATGCTTACAACAAAATTCAAATTAATAAGAAACAAAAAATTATGCCTAGAATTATTTTAGCAATTGACGAAATGGCTGATTTAATGATTAAACAAGGAAATATTATTGAAGCAGCGATTGTTAGATTAACACAAATGGCACGAGCGACAGGTATTCATTTAGTCTTAGCTACTCAAAGGCCATCAGTTGATGTTGTTACTGGTTTAATTAAAGCTAATATTCCTAACAGAATTTGTTTTAAGGTAGCTAGTCAAGTTGATTCACGAACAGTTTTAGATTACGCCGGTGCAGAAAAATTAATTGGTGCTGGTGATTTGCTTTTCATTAGTTCAAGTTTTGGTGGTATTAAAAGATTACAAGCTCCGTTGATTGGAGAAAAAGAATTAGAAAGAATAATTGATTTTTGGGTAAAACAAGCAACAGAAAAAGATGACTTTGAGAGAGTTGAAATTCCATTAGAAGATTATGAAAAGCCAACAGGTTTAATTAGTTTAGATGAAGAAAGTGAAAATGAAGAAGAATTAGTTAAATTAGCTTATCAAGTGATTATGGAAACTGGCAAAGCATCTACTTCACTTTTGCAAAGAAAACTTAAAATTGGTTATGGGCGAGCAGCAAGAATTTTGGATATTTTAGAAGAAAGGGGGGTGGTAGGACCACAAGAAGGAACTAAGCCTCGCAAAATTTTAATTAATCAAACTAATGAATCAGAAATTGAATGAAGTTTTAAAATCTTTAAGAGAAAAGGCTGGACTATCAAAAGAAGAATTAGCTAATATTTTAAAAACAACCATCGCTCAAATAGAAGTTTTAGAAAAAGGAGATTTTAGCAAATTGCCGAAAATTAATTTGGTAAGAATTATTGAAAAGTATGAACAATTTTTTAAAGTAGAATTAAAAAATTTAATTATCCCTCAAGATTTAATTGAAGAAGAGAAAACTGTGTTTAAAAGCAATAGTTATAAGTTTAATCTTTTGCACCCTCTTTTCTACTTTTTAATTGTAGTTATTATTTTTATTTTTTTTCAATTATTTAATTTAGTTTTACCACCCAAAATTAATGTTTTGTATCCTTACGATGGTTTAACTACTAATCAAAGACAGTTAATTATTAGAGGTTATGTTGACCCGCGTTCGGTTTTTTATCTTAATAATAAAGAAATTATATTTAATGAAAACGGGTATTTCCAAACTACTGCCTTTTTAAGACCAGGTTTAAATAAATTTGAATTTTTCGCAAAGAATTATTTAGGTATATCAAGAAAAATTATTATTAATGTTTATTATCAACCTTATTAATTAATTTAAATTATTATTTTTATAATATCAGCCTCACTAATATAATAGTCTTTGCCTACTTGTTTAACTAAACCATTACTTTTAAGTATATACCAATTAGGTTGAGTAAGAAAGGTCGCTAATTCAACAACTTCTGCAATTTTAAATCTTTCAGTAAAATCACTATGAATAATTCTAGCAGCTTCAATGATTGTTGTATTTTTTCCAATTAACCAAGATTGAGTAATTTCATCAGTGAAAGTAAAAAATTCTATTAAATCTAAATCAATGCGGAAATTGTTTAAAAAATCATTAATATTGGGAGGAATTTCTTTTTGTAATTCTGGCTCTTCTTGTAATTCTAATTCAAATTGAAAATCTAATTGATAAACCTTTTTAAAGCACAAATTTTTAAATTGAGATAAATTTAGAGGTAAATTTCCGTTAATAATTAAAAACCAATCTTTAGTTAAAAGTAGGTTATATTCTTTTAAATCTTCTTTAAATTCAGGGAAGCGTTTAAATGGGCTAAGATTGTTTAAGAGATAAGAAAGTTTCTCAGCTTTATCTTTTTTCTCTTTTTGCTTTTTTATTTTATTAAAATTTTCTTCAATAATTTTTTTCTCTGCTTCAATAATTTCTTCTTCTATTAATAGAATATCTCTTTCGGGATCAATTTTTCCTTCACTATGAATAACATCTTCTCTTTTAAAATTTCTTACAATCTCTAAAACAACATCAGCTTGTCTTAAATAGCTTAAAAATTCATTTCCTAAACCTAAACCCTTGTGAGAACCACGAATTAAACCGGGAACATCTAAAAAATTAAGATGAGCAGGAATTAATTGTGGTGTTTTGGTTAAAGAATGAAGTTTTAATAAATTATCGGATTTAAAATAACCTTTAGCTAATTTGGGTGATATTGTTGTAAATGGATAATTAGCAATTAAAGTTTCTGTTTGAGTTATAAGCTTTAAAAATGTTGATTTACCAGAATTAGGCAATCCACAAAAACCAATTGTTTTCATAGAAAATATTTATTAGGTAATTTGATAATTTTTAATTTAAATATTCAAGCCTCTCTTTCAACAATTTAGTGAATTTTTTGAATCCAATTTTATTTTCTTTAAATTTCAAAAGAGATATTAAGTATTTTGGATCTTTTGAATAAATAATAGCAGTGTGTTCATCTGAAAGGCTAATATTTTTCTTCTGCTTTAAAGATAAAATTACTCCAAAACAATATTCTGTTTCTTTAACGCCTTTTCTGTTTATAAATTTAAAAGAATAGGGTATTGGGAAAATTTGTTTTTTTGAAATATTTATACCTAGTTCTTCTTTTATTTCCCTAATAACTGTTTTATTTAAATCATTATTATCAAAGTCCTCTTCTCCACCTGTAATTCCTTGCCAAAACCCACCTCGCTTTTTACTTCTTTGGACGAGGATATAAAAAATTTCTCCTTTTTCTTTAAAAGCACAATAAATTGCTACTTTATTGTTTTTTCTCATAATTAATTGCTGCGGGGCTTGGATTCGAACCAAGACTAACGGCTCCAAAGGCCGCTGTGCTACCGTTACACCACCCCGCAATATTGTTTTTCTGCCGGGCTAGGATTCGAACCTAGATTCCGAGGTCCAGAGCCTCGTGTCCTACCATTAGACGACCCGGCAAAAATTAACAATTAAATTATATCAAAGATAAGTTAAGAAATTAAGTGAGAAAAAGAATATTCTTTTGTTGCTTGAATTTTTTTGTAACGATTGAAAATATTATACGGATCAAAAATTTTCTTGATTTCACAAAAAATATTAAACACTTCTGTACCAAACATTTTTTCCAAATACCAACCACGAATTAAACCATCATTATGTTCCGCAGTAATTGAACCGTTGTATTTCAAAGTCAAATTATAAATTTCTTCCATTGCTGGAAAAATTTTGTCTTTTTCATTTTTAATATTTAAAAGCGGGATGATATGTAGATTACCGTCACCCAAATGTCCTGAAATAGTATAAAGGAAATTATATTTATCTAAAAGAGAAATTAGCTGAGGTAAATATTCAGAAAAATAATGGGGATCAACTATTAAATCATCAATAAAAGGAGCAGCGATTCTATCTTTAATTTTTTCTCTCAATAATTTATAAGTGTCTCTTCTAATCTTCCAATACTTTTGTTTTTCAATTTCATTTTGACAAACAATAGTATTGATTTTATTTATTTTGTTAAAGGAAATCAATTGGTTAATTTTTTTATTAATTTCTTCCTCGCTATTGCTTTCAAATTCAACAAGAATAATTAATTTAGGAATACCTTTAGTAATAATAAGTTTAATCTCTGGCAAAAATAACTTTAAGTTTGAAAAAATACCCTTAAAACCTAATATTTCAGCCATCTCTCTAAAATATTTCATAAATATTTTAAAAGTATGATCATCGGTAATTTCTAAACTATCAGGTTGCAATTTAAGCAATTCGTCTAATATTTGATTGATTTGATTAATATTTTTTAGAAAAATAACTACTAATTTATTAATTTGAGGTTTTTCTATTAAGGCTAATTTAATTTTAGTAATAATTCCTAATGTTCCTTGAGCGCCGACGAAAATTTTAGTTAAGTCTAAATATTCCTCATTATTTTCTTGACCGTAAACATCCCAAATATTATAACCGGCTGAATTTTTAGAAACTTTTGGTTTGGAGTTTCTTATCAATTCTAAATTATTTTTAATTAGCTGATAAATTTGACGGTAAATTTCACCTTCAAAATTTTTGAGTGATAATTTTTCTTTTAATCTCTCACCTGTTACTTTTTCAAAGTAATATTCATTACCATCAGCTAAAATAACATTTAAACCTAAAACATATTTTTCTATCTTTCCATATTTAATTGTTTTTTCTCCCCCAGAATTATTCGCAACCATTCCACCAATAGCACATAATTCTTTTGAAGCAGGATAAGCGGGCATAAGCAAATTATATTTGGTCAATTCTTTTTCTAAATCGCGGAAATATACTCCTGGCTGGAGAATAACATATTTTTCAGTTTCGTTAATTTCAAATATCTTATTAAAGTATTTAGTAAAAACAAGTAAAATTGAATCAGAAAGCGCACCACCAGACATATCAGTCCCAGCTGATCTAGCAGTAAGATAAAGATTATTTACTCGAGCGAAATTGACTAATTTTTTAATATCCTCTTCGTTTTTGGGAAAAATAACAAACTGCGGAGTTATTTTAAAGAGACTTTTGTCATAACTAAATTCTTCATAACTTGTTTCTAATAAATCACCTTCAATTAAATTCTTAACCTTATTTTTTAAATCATCACTCATTGATTTTTTACTTGAGAGTCATAATCACGCCAAGCTTTAGCAATATTAGGATAATCTTGATCAAGTTTATTTAAAATCAAATCTCTGATAGATTTTGTATCAACTCTTTCTAAATCATTAATTGATTCTAAAACATATTGGCTAACATCCTCAACAATTTGAAATACTTTATCTTCTTCATAACCAGCATCCAAAGCTGCATTTTCAATTGATTTTTTTAGTTTAGCGATATTGAAATCTTCTACATTACCATCGCTTTTTATTACCGAAATAACCATTTTTATAAAATAAATTTAATTAACGACCTTTATTTTTAACTATTTCAAATTAATTTTACCCTATTTTCGCTTAATTTTAAAATTCAAATAAAAATCCACGTTTTTAAAATTTTAATTATGATAAACATTAATGAATAAGGAGATTTTAAATTTTATTTATTAAGATAATAAAACTAAATTAGTAAAAAGCCTGGTATTATAAAAATAAATGATATTAATTATACTGAAGCGTGTAAATTTTTAGAATAGGCATTCTATATTTTTATATTAATAATATAATTATTCTTTTAATAGTTTTAAAAATTCTAAATATCCCCAAATAGCATCTTTAGCAATTTCTAAAGCTTCTTAAAATGTACCTCCTTGTGTAACACAGCCTGGCAAAGCTGGTAAATAACAACATAACCACTTTCTTCGGCTGGTTCTAAAATTATTGTATAGTTTAATAATCTTTTTTTAAATTTTTTTCCTATGGACTAATGAGAACATAATATTTAAGATAATAATTTTTTAACAGCATTTTTAACAGCTTCCTTATCCATTCCGTATTTTTTGATTAATTCATCAGGTTTTCCTGATTCACCAAAAGTATCTTGAAGACCAAGAAAGAGCATTTTTGGTTTAGACTCACTTTTTTGAACAATGACTTCAGCAATGGCACTTCCTAATCCACCGTGTACCTGATGATCCTCCAAGGTAACAATCCCTTTAACTTTACTGGCAACGTCTAAAATTTTTTCTTCATCTAAGGGCTTTATTGTATGAACATTTAAAACGCAAATATCGATTCCCTCTTCTTCTAATTCTTTAGCTGCAAGCAGCGCTTGATAAACCAAATGCCCCGTCGAAAAAATAGCTACCGCGGATCTACGCGGATCTATGAACACGGATTCACGCGGATTAGATTTTTTCATATCTATAAACCTTTTTATTTCTAGCTTTGTATATCCAAAATTTACAAGCAAGAGTAATTTATACGGAGATGCTTTTAGATAAGAAAAGGCTTGACGTATGTGCTCTTTGATTAATTTTCTATCAGCTTTAATTTCAATTATTATTTTTCCATCTATAATAAAATCTGGTCTATATACTCCTGCTGCTTGATCTTTATACTTTATTTCTATTGCCGGTTCCCTTGAATAACTGATCCCTCTACCTTTTAACTCATTTTCTACACTATTTTTATAAATTATTTCCTTATGACCACCTCCTACTTTGTTATATACTGTAAAAAATATATTTCTCAATTGATAAGTCAAATCCTCATATAATAAATTTTTATCCGCATCTATTCGTGCATCATCCGCGTCAATCCGTGTCTTATCCGTGTTAATCCGCGGTAACCAAAAACATTCAATCTTACCAAACCTAAAAGGTGTTTCTTCGGTTGTAATCACCGGAGTTTTGTCTCGAACATATCTTATATAAACAGGTCCATAAACTTCAGCTGCGTATAGTGTCGCCTTTTTTGCTTCCCAATAATCACAAGGAGAAATTACTTTTATATTTGGCCAGCATCTGGTAATCGCAATATCCTCAGTTGCTTGATGAGTAGTACCGTCTGGACCAGTAACAATTCCTGAGTGATGACCAGCAATTTTGACATTAGCGAAGTTATAAATTATTGTTGTTCTGATTGTTTCCCAATTTTTACCAGGAGAAAAGGTTGCATAAGAAGAAATAAAAGGAATTTTTCCAGAAACAGCAAGCCCAGAAGCAATTCCCGCCATATTTTGTTCAGCAACTCCGCACTCAATAAATCTTTCTGGCCATTTCTCGGCAAACTTATGAGCTCTTGTTGATTCAGCCAAATCAGCCGTTAAAACAACAACATTAGGATTTTTTTCTCCAAGTTCAACTAAAGCATCACCATAACCATCTCTTATCGGCTTTTGCTCAACATCTTGATCAAAAATTTTTGGATTTAATTTAAGTTCTGGATTTAGCATTTGTGTTAAAAAAATTCTAATTAAAAAAATATTTATTTTCTATTAATCTTTATTTTCTATTAATTATAATAACTTTCTTTAAATCTTCTATTGTAATCTCTGCCTGAACTAATATTGATTTTAAAGTTTTGGGAGATAATGATTCTCTTTTAGCTGGAATAACTACTCTTAAATGAGTCTTAGAGAAATGTTTTAAATGAATATGACTGCCTACTTGATGATGTATATAAAATCCTAATTTTAATAAAGCTTTTATTAATTTTTGTGAAGAAATTCTCGGTAATTTAGGCATTTAAATTTTGATTTCAAGCCTCATCTGAGCAATTTCTTTTTCTTCAGGAATCTTTTTCTTATCTTTTAATAAACCTTCTAGATAGCATCTAATAGCTTCTTCAGCATTTTTCTTTGCTTCTATTAAATCATTTCCTTCAGTAACCAAACCGGGCAATGCAGGAACAATAACAGTATATCCGCCTAATTCATTTTTTTCAAAAATGGCTGTATAATTGTAAATTTTTTTCTTCATGATATTAAATTATAACATTAATTAAGACAGACCCAAGGATCACTTTCTGGTTAAAATTTTCAAGTACTAAAGTTTTATCTTTTAGTAATTCTCTTATACTTTTTAATAACAAAGACCTTTATTAATTTTTCTCACCGAATTCAACTAAAGCATCACCATAACCATCTCTTATCGACTTTTGCTCCGCTTCTTAAAAAATTTTTGGATTTAATTTAAGTTCTGGATTTAGCATTTTAAGGCATTCTAGTTTTTACAAATTTTTTACCTTTTTCTAATTGGTCCTTATCAAGAGTAATTAATTCTAAATCATAATCATAGGCTAAAGCTACATAAATAGCATCATTGGCTTTTAAGCCTGTTTCTGTAATTATAGATCCAGCAAGATTAGATAATTTAGCATCTACCGGAATAAATAAAAAATTAGGTAATTCTCTTAATAGAGATACAAATTCTAAAGTTAATTTCTTATTTTGCGTACCTCTAAAAACTCCTGAAATTATTTCAGGAATGACAATTTCAGGTAAAAAAATTTTAATCTTTTCTCTTTTGACTCGCTCTAAAAATCTTTTACTTTGAAAATAGAATACTTCTTTTTTTAATTGACTACTTACAATTACACTAGCATCGAGACAGTACATTTTATTTTATTCTTTCTTCTTTTAAAATTTCTAGAAATGTTTTATCTGTTTTCCAAAATTTATTTAATTTTTTACCTAATTCTAAAAATTTATCCCATTTTGCAGTATATTCTTTCGTCGTAGCTTTTGGGTATCTAGTTCTTAATATTTTTTTATTTTCTGTTTTTAACATTTTATTTAATTATACCAGATTATCATATAAAACAAATTGAACATTATCTTATTCACAAGCATTCGCGTTTATTGATGTTCACTTTGAATTTTGCCTCCTAAGGTTCTTAGTTCATCTAAGGCTTTTTTGGCTTCTTCTTTGTTGGGTGGTTTACCGTGCCATTCAAATTTCTTTTCCATAAAATCAACTCCTTTGCCCGGAATTGTATAAGCAATAATTACTGATGTTCTTCGCCATTCTGATCTTGCTTCTCTTACAGCATCAACAAAAGTACGGATATTATGACCATCAACTTCTAAAACATGAAGTCCGAAACTTTCTAATTTTTGTTTTAATGGCTCAAGTGGCATAACATCTTCAGTTACTCCATCAATTTGAATATAGTTTCTATCAATGATTATTGTTAAATTATCAAGTTGATTTTTGCCCAAGAACATATAAGCTTCCCAGGTATTTCCTTCTTGATGCTCACCGTCAGAAGTTATACAATAGACATGGTAATCTTTTTTATCAAGTTTTCCAGCAATAGCCATACCAATAGCTTGAGAGATTCCTTCACCAAGTGGACCAGATGTTGTTTCAACTCCAGGAAGAGCGGTCCGGTGAGGATGACCTTGAAGCCGCGTATTAATTTTTCTTAGTGTCTTTAATTCTTCAACAGGAAAATAACCAGTAAGTGCCATTGCTGCATAACGAACCGGGCAAATATGACCATTTGATAAAACTAATCTATCTCTATCTTCCCAGTCGGGGTTTTTAGGATCGTGACGCAAAATATGAAAATAAAAAGCAGAAAAAATATCAGCCATACCAAGTGGTCCAGCAGAGTGGCCTGAGCCAGCTTCTAAAAGCATCTCAATTATTAACTGCCTTATTTCATTCGCCTTCTCTTCTAAAAACTTTACTTTTTCGTCATGAAGTTCTTCGATCATTTGTTTTGTGTTTTCTCTATTTCTAAATTTTTTAATTTATAAATTATAATAATTTTTAAGGTATGATGATATAATTATTATAAAATTAAATTAAAATAATACATCTAAAAAGCGGCGGTAGTTCAGTGGTAGAACGCCTGCTTGCCATGCAGGAGGCCGCGGGTTCAAATCCCGTCCGCCGCTCAAATTAGATAAAAAATTTCAAAATAAAAATATTTATGGAAAATTTTAGAAATTTGGCTATTTCTGATATAAAAAAAATTATAGGGAAAATAGGTTTGGAAAATTTTTATAAAAATTATTTTGAGTGGTTGAAAAAAGAGGAAAATTTAAATGCCTTTCTTTTTTTTACTGAAAATTTAGCTTTTGAATTAATTCATAAATTAAAAAATAAAAACGCAGATGAATTACCGCTTTATGGTGTTCCAATTGCTATTAAAGATAATATCTTGGTTAAGGGAGAAAAATGTACTGCTGGTTCAAAAATTTTAGAAAATTATATTGCTCCTTATAATGCAACAGTTGTTGAAAAAATAATTCAAGCTGGTGGAGTGATTGTTGGTAAAACTAATTTAGATGAATTTGCAATGGGCTCTTCAACTGAAAACTCTGCCTATCAATTAACTTATAACCCATTTGATAATCAAAGAACTCCGGGTGGTTCATCGGGAGGATCAGCAGCTGTGGTTGGTGCTGGGTTAATACCCGTCGCTTTAGGATCTGATACTGGTGGTTCTATTCGTCAACCAGCTGGATTTTGCGGAATTTATGGACTTAAACCAACTTACGGAGTTGTTTCTCGATATGGTTTAATTGCTATGGCTTCTTCTTTGGATCAAATAGGTCCGATGGCTCGAAATTTAGATGATTTAATTTTGCTTTTTAATATAATAAGGGGAAAGGATAATAAAGATTCAACAAGCGTTAGTTTTCCTGAAGAGAAAATAAATGATACCAAAATAGAAAAAATAGGCTTACCGAAAGAATTCTTTGATAACCTTGATGTTAAGATTAAAAATTTAATTTTAAAAAAAATAGAAAAATTACCTTTCGATATTGAAGAAATTTCTTTAGAATATGTTAAATATGCTATTCATTGTTATTATATCTTGATGCCATCTGAAGTCAGTGCAAATTTAGCTAGATATGATGGCATTAGATATGGACAGAGAGTAGTTAATAACGATTTTTGGAAAATATATAAATTAAGCCGAGATAAATTTTTAGGCAAAGAAGTAAAAAGAAGAATTATTCTTGGAACTTTTGTTCTTTCTCATGGTTATTATGAAGCTTATTATCTTCAAGCTCAAAAATTAAGAAAGGCAATTTATGAAGATTTTCAGAATGCATTTAAAAAGGTTGACTTAATTATTGCACCAACTTCACCTACCTTACCCTTTAAGTTAGGAGAAAAAATTACTAATCCATTAGAAATGTATTTATCAGACATTTTCACTATTCCGGCGAATTTAGCTGGTTTACCTGCCTTAAATATACCTATTGGTTTTTTAGATAATTTGCCTGTTGGTCTTCAGGTTATTGGGAATATTTTTGATGAATATAAAATTTTTGAATTAGCTAAATTAATTGAACCGCTATGATCGAGTTAGCTCAAAGGATTTTAGAAATTATTGGGAGTTTCGCTGGTTTAATTTTTGGCACCCCTGAATTTAAAAAATTAAAGATAATCTTAATGATTATTTCTCTTACTTTTTCTATTTTAGCTTTATATTATTTTTTTTATTTAGAAAGAAAATACAAAATTGGTACTTCAATTTTAATAACTAATATTAAAAATTTTTTAGAAGCTTTTTTAAAACAGGAAAATTTTAATCAGGAATGGTTAAAAATTAAAGATATATTTTTAGTTGATCACCTATCAGCTTTAAATAAAGTTTATAAGTATCTTAATGAAATTATTAATCTCTATGAATATCCTGGCAATGATTTATTTGAAAAATATAATCAATTTCCCGAGTCAGTTTTTAATAATAAAAAAGATTTTTTAAAAGCAATTAAGGTTTTAGAAGTAATAAAAAGCAAAAAAGAAAAATTAGAAATTTCTCGAGAAGAAGGTTTGGCTATTATTCGAGTAATAGAAAAAGGGCTGTTAGAATTGATGATTATTGATTCTCAAGCTCAGTGGGCAACTTTTCTAAAACTACCTGAAGATTAATTATTTCACCGTTGCGCCAAATTTTTAAATTCACCTTTTCTCCCACTCTCTTATTAGTAATCATATAAGCTAAACTATTTTGAGGGGTAATTTTTTGGCCATCTAATTCTAAGACAATATCTTTTTCTTTTAAGCCTGATTTTTCAGCTGGTGAATTAGGAATAACTGCTGGCTGTTTGGGATTGTCAGAATAAATATAAGCTCCATAATCGAATGGTAAATTAAATTTATTTTTCACTTCTTCGGTAATTAAAATATATCTAATTCCCAAATATGGGATTTCAATTTTTCCTCTAGTTAAAACTTCATTAATCATCTTTTTTAATCTATTAATCGGTATAGCGAAACCGATATTTTGAGCTCCGCTTACAATAGCAGTATTTATGCCAATAACTTCGCCCCTTAAATTAATTAATGGTCCACCGGAATTGCCAGGATTAATGGCAGCGTCTGTTTGGATAAGATTTTCTAATCTTTCAATATTTCCCCTTTCATCACTTGCAGTAATTGCTCGCCTTAGGCCAGAAACAACACCAACACTAACAGTATTTTGAAATTCACCTAAAGCATTGCCAATAGCAATTACTGTTTGTCCTAATTTAATCTTATCAGAGTCGCCTAATTTAATTGATGGTAAATTTTTAGCATTAATTTTAACTAAAGCTAAATCGTCTCGGGGGTGAACAGCAATTACTTTACCATTAAATTTTCTACCATCATTTAAAAATATTGTATATTCAGCTTTTTCATCTCCAACAACATGCTTATTGGTAGCAATTAAACCATCAGCTGAAATAATAAAACCTGTTCCCGCACCAACTTGCTTTTTTTCTGTACCTTTTTGTCGATATTGAGGAATTTCAAATTTAAAAAATTCTCTAAATTCTGGGGGAATGAAATCTTCATCCTCATCAAAAGGACTATAATAATATTTTTCAAAAACAGGCACATCTTTACTAATCACAATACTTACAACTGCTGGTGAAACTTTTTCAATTGTTTGGGTAATCAAATTTTCATAATCAACAACTGGTTTATATTCGGGAATATTTTGAAATAAATTTTCTGTACTTTCAGGAATAATTAAATTATTAGAGTTGGGGGAGGAAACCAAATTTTTAAAATAATTAAAAATATCACCTAATCTGAAATTATTATTCGCTAAACTAATATTTACGGTTAATAACAAAATAAATAGATAGAAGAAAACTATAAAGTTTAATAATCTTTTCATTATGGTCAAAATTTTTCGTTATAATAAAATAAAGTAATTAATATTAATAATATTATTAAATATTATTATAATAAGATGTTAAGGGTTTTTCAACTTTCCGTATAAATTTATTTATATTGACCTAATATGAAAAACAGTAATGGTTTTTATTAAATTTTTAATAATTTTAGGTTTTATTTTTTTAGTTATACCTCTTATTTTTTTCGGTGCTCCGTTTTTACCTTCTTTAATGAAATCTAAAGATTTAAATGATTTGCAAGAAGTTTTTAATTTTCTTAAAAAATCTGGATATAAAAATAATAAATTTATTGATTTAGGTTCTGGAGATGGAAAAGTAGTTATTGAATTTGCTAAAAATGGATATGAATCTTATGGTATTGAAATAAATCCAATTTTGGCTTTAATCAGTTGGCTTAAGATAAAATTAAAAAAAGAAAAAAGAGCAAGAATTATCTGGGGAAATATGTGGAAAATTAATTTATCTGATTTCGATGTGATTTTTCTTTTTCAATATCAATTAGCTAATAATTTATTAGAGAAAAAAATTATAAAAGAAGCAAAAAGGGGGGCTTTAATAATAAATTTCGCCTTTCAATTTAAAAATTTAAATATGATTAAAAATATTGGAAATTTTTATATTTATAAAATTTAATAAAAAATTTTCTATTCTTCTAACGAATTTAAATTTTCGTCATTATTATTTTTTTTATATTTATTTTCAAAATAAAGGTTTATTAGATCACGATAAAGAGGAAGGGTAGCAATTGAACCAATAGGAACTTCTTCAATAAACAACGTCATAACAATTTCAGGATTTTCATAAGGAGCATAGCCGGTAAAAAAAGCATTAAGCTTTTTTTTACCTAAAATTTCAGGGGTACCACTTTTTCCAGCAATCGACACTATAGCATAATTTAATTGTTTAGCAGTCCCTTGGGTAACAGTCATTCTCATTCCTTCCTGGATAATTTTTAAATTTTCAGGTGATGCTAAATTTTCTTTAATTACTTGGGGTTGATTTTTAAAAATTATTTTTTGTTTTTCATCTAAAATTTCTTTAACTAAATAGGGTTTAATTAATCTATTTGTTACTAAAGCCGAAGTGAAAATAGCAATTTGAAGAGGAGTAACTGTTAAATCCCCCTGACCAATACTTAAATTATAAGTATCTCCTAATCGCCAAATTTTATCTACCAAATTATTTTTCTTTGTTTCTGGATCTGGAATAAAGCCATCTTTCTCTCCAGGAAAATCAATACCAGTTTTTTGCCCCAAACCATAAAGTTCGAAATATTTTTTAATTTTATAAACCCCTAAACCCTTTTGTTCATTATAACCACCACCAATCGTATAAAAATAAACATTAACAGAGTTAGCAATTGCTTCTTTCATATTAACCCAACCATGAACCTTCCAGTCTTTGAATATTGAATATCTTTCAGGAAAATAAGGATTAGGTATTTTTAGTTCTCCGCTTGAATAAATTTTTTTTTCGGGATTAATAATTTTTTCTTCCAAGGCAGCTAAGGCAACAATAGGTTTAACTACTGATCCTGGTGCATATAAACCTGAAACTATTCTATTAAACAATGGTTGCTTAGGATCAATTAAAATTTCTTTTACTTTCTCGGATTTATTAATAAATAAATTATTATCAAAATCAGGATAAGAAATTAAACTTAGAATCTCTCCCGAGTAAGGATTTATGACAATTAAACCACCCTTATGATAACCATTTTCTTTCATATAGTTATCAATTATCTCATAAGCTTTTTTTTGAAAATTACTATCAATAGTTAATTTAAGTGAATAACCTATTTGTGGTTCTTTGTCTCTAATGGTTTTAATAATATTTAATTTATTGTCTTTCTCAAGAATAATTTCACCATTTTTACCAGATAAATAATTTTGATAATAAGCTTCGATACCTAATTTACCTATATAAATATTAGGCTCATAATTATATTTTTCAATTTCATCTGCAGAAGGAAAACCTAAATAACCAATCAAATTACCAAACCCTAAACCTAAGGGATAAACCCTTTTATAAGAATCAATTAACCTAACTTTTAAAAAATTATTATATTGAACGACTATTGATGAAGCTAATTGTTTTGGAATATTTTTGATAATCAATTGATTAAAATTAATGGTTGAATCTAATTGATTTTCTGCAATTAATTTTTCAAAAAATAATCTTTCCTGGTCTGTAATTAAATTAAGATTAATAATTAAATCAAAGGAAACCTCGTTAGCAGCTAAAGTTTTATTATTTCTATCTAAAATTAAACCGCGCGGAGCTGGAGTAATAATATTAAGTCTATTATTTGCTTGGGCTAAAATTAACCATTGATTCTTGTTAATAATAAAAATTTTAAAAGCGAAGAAAAATAATACTAAGTAAGCTATAATAAACAAAATTTTTAGATAATAAGGAAAATGAATTTTTTTAAATAACTGGGATGAATTGGGTAAAAGGATTTCTTCTTCAATCCAGCGCATTGTTTTATATTTTAGATATTTTTGTACAGAAGATTAATAATCAAAAAAATAGCATAATTAATTATAAGCAAAATAAAAAATGATAAATTTAAACTTATCTTAAAAAACAAATACCACAAAACTAAAAAAAATAAAATTAAAGCTAAAAATGAAATTAAATAAATAATTAGTTCTTTTTCAAACGATAAATATTTATTGATGATCTTAATCAAAATTAAAATTAATCCAAAATAAAAACCAGTAAAACCAAATGGTAAAATTAATAACCAATCATTAATTAATGATCCAAAAAAATAAATAGGTAAAAACTGAGACTTATTATGGAGAAAAAAAATTAAAGCAACTATTAAAGAAATAAAAATTAGTTTAGTAAAAATTAATTTAATAAGTAAATCAATAACAAAAACAAAAAAATAAATCATTGAAGAATGATTAACCGCTCGCTACCAAAATTAGCTAAAGGAGATATTTGAATCTTTTTAAAATAACCAGAATTTTCGATATTAACTATTTCGCCTACCAAAAAACCAGGCGGAAAGATATTGTCATTACCAGCTGTTAATATCAAATCTCCTTTTTCTAATTTTATATTTGCATCTATTTTATCAACAATTAAATAATTTAACCCTGTTGATTTAGCTAAACCTAAAAATTCTCCCTTGCTATTACTAACATTAAATTGAAAATCAGCATGATTTAAGGATCTAACCTTTAAATAATTATTAGATATCTCAACCACTTTACCAACTAATAACCAATTATTGTCAACCACAAAAGCACTATTAGTTACCTGATCGATCTTTTGAAGATAAATTATTCCTAAATCATTAGCAAAAACTTTAGCTTCTTTTGCATTAGGAAATCTTTTCTTTAATAATTCAAATGATTTATTAAAGATTTCTTCTTGTTCAGCTAATTTAAGTTGAGCTAAATTTCTTAGTAATTGATAGTATTTTTCTTTATACTCTTCATCATCAGAAAAAAATAGGTTTTTAACTTTATTTTTTAAGTGATTAATAAATAATTGTAGATTAAAAGAGGCGATATAAATGTTTTCATAATTATTAGCTAAAACTGAATTGAGATTAGAAAAGTATAATAAACTGAAAATGATAAAAATTATAAAAAATTTATCTAATCTCATAATTTAAAAAATTCTGCTTAATTAGCTTAAATTATTATAAAAAATTTTTTGAGCAAATCAAATTTTAATAAGTATAGCAAAACTTTTTATAGTAATTAAAGTTCTCGATAATTTTTCCTAAGCCCAAAACAACTGAATGGAGCGGATTGTCAAGTTTATTAATTTTGACATTTAATTCTTTTTCTAAAAACTCTGCTAAGCCATCAATTAAACTTCCTCCACCCGTTAAATAAATACCATTAGCAACAATATCTCCTATCAATTCTGCTGGCGTAATGTTAAGAATATCTTTTATCTCGTAAACTAAATCATTTAAAATGGAAGTTAATGATTCTCTTAAATCTAAACTGGAAACAGTTATTTCTTTAGGTAGGGTGGTTAATGCATCGCGCCCCTTAAGAGATATTAAATTATTTTTACCAATAATTGAGCCGATTTTAATTTTTGCTTCCTCAATTTGACTTTCACCGACTATAAGATTATATTTAAGCCTAATATAATTAAGAAAATTAGAATTAAATCTATCGCCAGCAATTTTTATACTTTTACCTACCACTACTCCACCTAATGAGATGACTGAAATTTCGGTAGTTCCACCACCAATATCAATAATCATTAGTCCCTTAGCCTCGTCAATATTTAGATTTCCACCCAAAGCAGCTGCAATTGGTTGTTCAATAGTATAAACTTCCTTAAAACCAGCCGACAAGCCAGCATCAACAACTCCCCTTATTTGAACTTCAGTCAAATTTAAAGGCACGCCGATAATAGCTTTAGGTTTAAAAAGAGAGAAATATTCTTTATTTAACATTTCAAAAATTTTACTTAAATAACTGGCGGTAGCTTCAAAATCAGTTACCACACCAAAATTAATTGGCTTAACAACATTCAAATAATTAGGCACTCTACCCAACATTTTTTTTGCTTCATGGCCAATGGCAACAATACTTAAATTTCTCTTATCAAAAACAATATAAGATGGTTCATCAAAAATTATTCCTTTATTCTTCAAATAAACTAAAGTATTTGATGTTCCTAAATCAATACCTAATTCAAGTTGTTTTATTATTTTAACCATTTTAATAAATTATTTTTACTTATTTTAAATGATTTTCTCTTTTTTCTAATCTTTACTTCTAATAAATTATTCTTTAAACTATTTTCGCCAATAATAATTTGATGTGGAATACCAATTAAATCACTTTCGATTAATTTCTGACCATTTGAGATATTTAAGCGATCGTCAAAAAGCACCTCAATTTTGTTATCCATTAAAAATTGATATACATTTTCAGATAATTTTTTTAATTTTTTATCAGTTTCATTTTTGTTGTATTGGAAAAGAATTAAATGAACATCAAAAGGACTAACTTCTTTAGGCCAAATTATGCCAAAATCATCATTATTAATTTCAACGATCGCCCCCAAAAGCCTGGTAATACCAATTCCATAACAACCAGCCCAAACATAATTCTTATTATTATTCTTATCAAGAAAATAAACATTAAATGATTTAGAAAACTTAGTACCCAAATTAAAAGTGTTACCTACTTCAATACTTTTAAAAACTTCTAAATCATTTTGACATTGAGGACATTTTTTTTGATTTAAAATTTCTTTATTCCAAGCTTGTTGACATTGATAACAATAGAAAATCGTATCTTCCCCAGCTGGAGTAATAACTTGAAATTCTAAAGAAAACTTAGAAAAACTTCCACCGCTGGCTAAGGTTGGAATAGCTTTTAAGCCACATCTTTTAAAAATTTTAAGATAGGTTTTTTCTACTTCTTTTTTAAAATTTTCTAAATCGCTATGATTAATATGGAAACTATATAAATCCTTCATAATAAATTCTTTGTTTCTTAATAAACCCGATTTTGCTCTTAATTCATCTCGATATTTAGAATGAATTTGATAAAGAGCGATAGGTAAGTCTCTATAAGAATGAATAATTTTTTTTACTAACGGAAAAATAACTTCTTCATGAGTTGGCGCTAAACTATATTCCTGACCTAATTGGCTTTTTATTTTAAACAAAACATCAAATTTTGACCAGCGACCTGTTATCTGCCAATATTCTTTAGGATGAAGATTGGCTAATAATAATTCTTGGCAGTTTAATTTATTTAATTCTTCCCTAATAATTTTTTTGATTTTTTCTAAAACTAAAAATCCTAAGGGTAAAAAATTATAAATACCAGCACTTATTTTTTCAATATAACCAGCCCTTATTAGCAATTGAGCATTTTTAGCTTCTTCTTCTTGAGTTAAATTTTTATAAGTTTTATAAAAAAGTTGCGATTGTCTCATTATCTATTCAACTTTACAAGAATATCTTTAATAGTAATAACAATGGTCAATAACAAAAGAAATAGAAAACCAATAATATTGATCAAATTATCGAGAGAAGCTGGTACTCTCTTTCTGGTAATAAACTCATAAAAATAAAAAATAAATCTTCCGCCATCAAGAGCAGGAATAGGTAAGATATTTAAAACAGCTAAATTTAACGAAATGAAAGCAAGAAAATATAATAAATAATTAAAACCAAGAGCCAAAAATTGATTATAAATATCAAAAATTCCTAAAGGACCAACAACTTGATTAATAACTTCTTTTTCTCCTTTAAATATTTTAATAAAAAAATCTTTTAAACCTTCTGATATTGCTAAAAGTGAATCTTTAATCTTAATAAAACCAAAATAGAAATTTGCCGGAAATGAATATTTAACTAACTCTAAATGGCTTAACTGAACTCCTAGGGGTGGAAGATTTTTATTGCTTTCAGGAATTAATTTTATTTCAAAACTTTCTTTACCCCTTTCTATACCTAAAATAATTTCTTGACCTCGATAGTTTTCAATAATATTTCTTACCTCTTGAGCATTTTTCAGGTAAATAACATTATTATTTTGATCTTTAAGATAAATTAATTTGTCTAACATTTTTAATCCTGCTTTTTCGGCAACGCTGTTGTTCACAACTTGAATAATAGAAACCTTAGAGGAATTAGCTGAATATTCGGGTAAACCAATTAAATAACCAAAAGAAAATAGAAAATAAGCTAAAATTAAATTAAAAAATACACCAGCTAAAACAACTAAAATTTTGATCCAGCTTGGTTTGTTTAAAAAACCTTCAGGATCATTAGCATCTAACTCCCCTCTTAATTTAACATAACCACCAAAAAAAAATAAATTTAGGCTATAAACTGTTTCACCAATTTTTCTTCTAAATAATCTTGGTGGAAACCCTATAGCAAATTCTTCAACAGGAACTTTTAATTTCTTAGCTACCAAAAAATGACCAAGTTCGTGAATAAAAATTAAAACACCTAAAACAATTAAAAAAAGAAGAATATTAATAATGATCATTTTTAAGATAAAATTTCTTTTTCTTTATTTTTAAATAATTCTTCAATTTTTTTATTAGCTTTTTCGACCTCTTGATCTATTTTTTCTTTATTTTTATAAAACATATCCTCGCTAATTTTTTTCTCTTCTTTATTTTTTTTTAACTCCTTTAATGCTTCGTCTCTTAAAACCCTAATTTTAATTCTAAATTCTTCTTTAAGTTGTCCTAAGGTTTTTAATAAATTTTTTTTAGTTTCTTCAGTAATTGGGGGAAAGGTTACTATCAAACTATCTTTTTCTCGATTAATGCTACCACCGAAATTTGTTTTTCTTAAATCTCTTTCAACATCATTAATAATATTAGCATCCCATAAAACTAATTTGAATTTTGCATAATCTAACTGGCTAATACTTGCTAAAGATTTTAATTCGTATTTTTTACCATAAGCATTAATTTCGACATTTTCTAACCAATGAAGAGCAAATTTATAACTACGGATGCTTTTTAATTTCTCTTCAAATTCTCTTAATAAGCTATTTAAATTTTTTAAAAAATTGTCAATCATCTTAAGTGTAAAATTTCGATACCGTAAGGAGCTAATTTCGAACCTGCTTCATTAATAAATTTTCTTAAAAATTCATCAGTAATAGCAAAACCTATTAAATAAACAAAAGCAATAAAAAAAAATATAATTTTGATAAAATTAAATGCCCGCCCCATAAATATTTAAGACAATATTAGCAAACTGCATTTCTTTGTTTAAAAAATAACTACTATCTTCGTGTAAAGACAACAAATATCTTAATTTTTTTAATGATTCTTTATTCTTTTTGATTAAATTATCCCGCTCGTAAATTATAAAATAGTAAATTAATTCTTCTAAAGTAATTTCTTTTTCAATTTTATAAAATAATTGAAATTTTTCAAATAAATCATTGCTGATAATAATTTTTTGGATAGTCTTAAATTTTTCTTTATTGTTAAGAAAATAAACTATTTTACCAATTTGACCCGGAAAAATTTTTAAAAGGAAATTAACATCAGCGCTGGGGTAATTTTTAATAAGAAAATTTCTAATTTCGTCATTATCAACTAAAGAGAATCTTATTTTTTGTGCTCGAGAACGAATAGTTGGCAAAATTTTAAATAGCTTATGAGAAATTAAAAAAACTAAAGATTGTGATGGTATTTCTTCTAAAATTTTTAATAATTTATTTTGAGCTTCTTTATTAAATTTATGACAATCATTAACAATAATAATTTGCTTTTCTTTACTTTTTAATAATAATATTTTTTGAATTAATTCTGAAGTTTTAATTTTTAAGATAGTTTCGTCAGAATTAAAAATCAGTGGTTTAAATTTTTCTGTCAAACTTTTTAAAAGATAAAACTTACCAACCGCTTCGGGACCAAAAAGCAAAAATAATCCCTGATTATAGTTTTGTAAAATCTTATTGATAATTTCTTTTTGTAATTGATGGCCAATAATCATTTATGAGCAATTAATATTCTTCGATAAGTATCCAATTTTTCAATTATTTTACCTGTACCGCGCGCAACACAATAAAGAGGATCTTCGGCAACAAAAGTCGCTACTCCAGTCTGCTCATAAATTAATTGATCTAAATTTCTTAAAAGTGCACCACCACCGGAAAGAATAATTCCTTTTTCCATAATATCAGCCACCAATTCTGGTTGAGTATTGGCTAAAACTTTTTTTATACCGATAATAATCTCTCTTAAATCTCTCTGAAGGGCTTCAACAATATGGGCAGAAGAAATTTTAATGGTTTCTGGTAAACCAGTTAATATATTAATACCATTAACATTCATTTCTAAATTATTATTTTTATTAACTACTGCTGCTCCAACTTGGATTTTAACTAATTCGGCTGTTTTTTCACCAACCGCTAAATTAAACTTTCTTCTTAAATAATCTCTTATTGATTCATCAAATTTATCGCCAGCAATTCTAATTGAATCCCAACTAACTATTCCTCCTAAAGAAATAACTGCAATTTCCGTAGTTCCTCCACCGATATTGACAATCATATGGCCTGAAGAGGAATTTATTGGCAAATCAGCTCCTAAGGCTGCTAAAAGTGGTTCTCGAATTGGATAAACTTCTTTGGCTCCAGCTTCTATTGCTGCATCAATAACTGCCTTTTTTTCAGTAGAAGAAATACCAGCAGGAACAGAAATTATTAATAATGGTTTAAATAATTTAGGGATTTTAGCTTTATTTAAAAAATACCTCAAAATAGCTAAGGTTGATTTATAATCAGCAATGACCCCTTCTCTTAATGGCCGGTAGATTTTAATGTCGCCAGGGGTTTTGCCAATCATTTCTTTGGCTTCTTGCCCAACAGCTAAAATTTTTTTAGTCAATTCATCAACCGCTACTACTGTGGGTTCAGTTAAAACAATACCTTTATTTGGTAAATAAACGGTAGTATTAGCTGTACCTAAATCTATTCCTATCTTAATAAGCATTTCTCATTTAAAATTTTAACAAATAATGGAAAGAAATTATATTATAAAAGTTATCCCGATTCAACCATTACCACCAAATTCTCCTGATTATTTTCTATATTTTTATAATGAAAAAATTAAGGTTGGTAGTTTGGTAAAAATTGATTTTCAAAAAAAAGAACAAATTGGCTATGTTTTAGATTTAGAACAAGTAAGAGACTTAAAATATTTTATAAAGAATTTAGATTATCAAATAAAACCGATTAAGAAAGTATTAACTGAAAATACACCCCTAACAGAATATCAAAAAAAATTAGCCTTTAAGTTAAGCCGGAGGTATTATTTATCTCTTTCTCACGCTTTTTATCTTTTTTTAAATTTTTACAAAAATTTTAATTTTAATTTTTCTCTTCCTGATAAAATTATTAACAAAAAAGAAAATTTTTCTTTAATAGTTAAAAATGAATTTCCTTTTGAGTTAATTAAGAATAAAAAAACATTAATTGTTTGCCCCACATTAGCAGATTCGGAGATTTGGTATTCAAAACTAAAAAATAATATAGAAAATTTAATTTACTTAAAAGACTTGAAAAATATTCCTCGTTATTTAAATGATATTCTTTCTAACGAAAAAAATGTTTTTATAGGAAATAAAAAAATAATTTTTTTACCTTGGGTGAATATTGAGGTCATTGTAGTTATTAAAGAAGGAAGTCTTTTTTATCGAGAGTTTTTTAAAATTCCGAAAATAAACTATTTAGAAATTATTGAAGATTATGCTAAATTATTTAAATGTAAGTTAGTTTATGTTGATAACTTTTATAGTTTAAATATCTATCTTAATCAAAAAAATATTAGTTTACCTCAATTAGATTTTTCCACCTTTAAAGATTTTTCATCTCTAATTAGATTAATCAACCCCAAGACTACTAATAAAATATTTATTCTTCAAAAAAGTTTAGGTAGAAAATTAATTTGTTTAAATTGTTATTATCAATTTGAGTGTTCTCATTGCGGATCTTATTTAACAATTTTTGAAGATAAACTATTTTGTTATCAATGTCATAAAGACTACCCATTGATTAATATTTGCCCTAATTGTCAGAAAAATGATTTGTCAATTAAAAGCATAGGTAAACAATGGTTAAGAAATTTCTTAATCAATAAAGGGTTTCAGGTTTATGAAATTAATCAAAAAAGAGATCTAAAGAAAATAAATAAAAAAATAGAAAATGGGTGTATAATCCTGGGAGATTGGCATATTCTTCATTTACCTACAGCTAATTCTTTTTTTATTAATTTTGATATCGGTTTTTTTTCAGAAAATATTTTTCTTAAAGAAAAGTATATCAGATTAGCCCATTGTTTGAAAGAAACATCAAAAAATCTTTTCTTTCATAGCCGATTGAACACTCAATTATTAGAAAAAATTAGAGCTGGTTTAATTATTAAAGATATTATTGAGGAAAGAGCAATAAACAAACTGCCACCATTTTATTATCAAATAAAAATAGTTTCTCGTCTTAGTAATTTACAAGAATTAAATAGAAGATTGATTAATTTGAAAGAAGAGCTTAAAAAAAGAATTCTTTTTGAAAAAGAAGAAATAGAAATCACCGGGCCTTTTTTAGAAAGGATTTTTAAAATTAAGAAAAGATATCAAATGTATCTTTTAATCAAATCGAAAAATTATCTTAATTTAAAAAAATTATTAGAGAATTTGAAATATTTTGAGGAGATAAAGTTTGATGATTATGACTTTTAAATATTAAATATAGTTTTAAAAAATATTATTAAATCTAAAAAGAAATTTCTATTCTTTAAATAATAAAAATCATATTCAAGTTTAATTTTGGTTTCTTCTAAATTGTATGGTTTTTTATAATTAACCTGTGTCCAGCCAGTAATACCTGGCAAAACTATATGTCTAATATTATAAAATGGTATTTGTTTCTCTAATTCTTTAACTATATTTACTTGTTCAGGACGAGGTCCAATAAAAGATAAATCGCCCTTCAAAACATTAATTATCTGAGGTATTTCATCTAAATGTAACTTTCTTAAAATTTTGCCAAAGAAAAATATTCTTTCATCTTTTTCTTTTTCCCAAATTCCGGGATCAGTTAAGTTTTTCATAGTTCTGAATTTATAAATAATAAATTCTTTATTATTTTTACCGATTCTTTTTTGTTTAAAAATTATCGGTCCAGGAGAATTAAGATAAATCCCCAAAGCAATTAATGGTAAGAAAGGTAAACTGACTAATCCTATTAATAAGCTTAACAAGATATCGAAAGCTCTTTTTATTAATAATTGAAAGCCCAATTCGGGATTAATAATTTCTTTCAAAATCCAATATTCATTAATTTCTTCTAAGGGAATGCGGTTTAGATTTTTTTCGTAAAACTCAATTAATTCAATAATTGGCACTTGATAGTTGATTTTTTTTATAATGTAATTAATCAGCTCTTCGTTTTTAATTTTTTGGCTAATCACAATAGCATCGAATTCATTGTAATTATAGAGCAAATTCTCCTCGGCAATAGTAAATTGATAAAAACTAAAATCTTTAAAATCATTAATAAATTTATCAACAAAATTTTTAGGAATTATTACTAAAATTTTAAATTTTTTCTTTCTGGCTAAATTATTTTCTATCAAGTTTCTGAAAATAATAAAATTAGCTAAATAAATAATTGAGAAAATAATCAAATTTGTTTTTGGTGATATTTTAAGTTGAGGTAAAAAATAGAAAAAAACAATAGAAATAATAAAACCAATGCTAAAGGCTTTAATTATTCTTAAAGAGAATTTATTTTTAAAAATATTAAAGGAATAAAAATTTTGTGAATAAAAGGCAATTAACCAGAATGGTAAAATAATACTAAAACCAAACAAGTGATCGCGAACAAAATTTTTTTCTAAACCATATCTTAAATAAAGGAAAATAAAAAGAGATAGATAAAAAAGCAAAATATCTAAGAATATTAAAAATAGTTTTAAATTTTTATAGTAGGATTTCATTTATTTACCAAAACCATAAGAAGTTAGTTTTGAAAAAATTCTATTAAATATTTCATTAACAATAATCCAAATTAAAACAAATAATAGAATTAATCTTCCTAAAAAATCTATAATTTTTTCAATTATTTCCATTTTTAAAAATTTTTATTTCGCAAGGTTGATAGAATTTTGAACCATAAATTATTCCTATTTGAAAAAATAAAAAAGATAATAAAAATACTAATAAAAAAACTAAAATATATTTATAATTTGTTTTTACTACATCTTTCATTACTGAAAATATTATAATATAATTTTTATTGCAAAGGATTGGAGCAGGTTATTTATTAGCGGCTCCTCCTTTTCTTTTCTGATATTTTTCCAAAAGAAAAGAGCCTCATAAGGCTCTTTTCTTTTTATTTTTTAATATTTTATGAATTTTCTTTATAAGAAATTAAAATGTTTAATTTTGAATTTGCTTACTTAACAAATTGCCTCCCGGGAGGGACTCGAACCCCCAACCTTGTGCTTAGAACGCACCTGCTCTTCCTATTGAGCTACCGGGAGTATAAAATTGGACCGGGTGGGAATCGAACCCACAACCTTCGGTGTGCAAAACCGATGTTCTACCATTGAACTACCGGCCCCTATTAGATGATCTGTGAAATGTAAATGAATGGTAATAAAATAAAATTGGAGTTGACTTTAAATACAATACTAATATTAGAATTAATAAAAAATCCTTTTTAATCATTTAAAGACTATCGTTAGTAAAGATTATAAATTAATTAATTTAATCATTCAAGTCTGGAACCCAATTTATCAATTGATTATCAACAACTAAGCCTAAAAGATATATTTGTTCATTTTCATCACTTTCATTATTTTCTTGATTATTAATAGTTACCTGAATTGTTTGTCTTTTACCATTTCTTTCTACTGCTGGTAAAGTATAATTCAAACTAAGATTTTGCCAATTAGTTCTAAGATAGTTATCTATATCTTGATTGTCTTCTATATTAAAAGTTAATAAAACATATCGGCTATTATTGGAAATTCGATATGGGGAAATAATCTCAAAAATTAAATTGTTCTCGGTATTATCAAAATTAATTAACCTAATTTCTTGAGGAGGTTGTTCTGCTTGACTTCGGCTATTTTGTGGTTCTGGATTAAGCAGGACAAAATCAAAATTGTTATTATCTGTATCTAAAGAGTTACCAAAATTAATTTCATTAGAAACCATACTTTCCTGAGTTGATTCAAAACCAGCTTTTCTAACCAAAGAAACTCCTTGACCTGGATTTTGGCTAAAGGCATTACTTTCATATCTTGGTGCCGATCCCCATCCAACTAAATCAACTACTTCGTTATTATTATTAATTAAAACAAGAGAATTATCTTTAGCTAAATTATAGCTTTCAGAATAAACTAAATCTGCTTGTTGAGCATAACTTCCAGTTTCATTAGCAATTAATAAATAAGAATAGGGAGGAATTATTTTATTGCTAAAAGTATTTCTTGTTCTTTGTCCAATAAGAGTTTGTTGATTATTATTTTTATTAAATTTAACTAATTTCCAACCAGTCAGATTGACTGAAAAATTATTTGGATTATATAATTCAACAAATTCATCGTTAGCGCTTCCTCCGTCAATTAAAATTTCAGAAATTAAAATTTTTGTTCCTGAAGATTGATTACCTAAATTTATATTTTCATTATCATCATTTTCATTGTTATTATTGTTATTGTTGTTATTATTTTGAGAGTTGTTATTTTGATTATTGTTTTGATTATTAGATTGATTATTGGAATTGTTTTGATTGTTGTTTGAATTATTTCGATTCTGATTTTGGTTATTTTGACTTTGGTTATTTTGATTATTGGAAGAAGTATTATAATTTGAGGTGGATGTTGAATAATTGTTGGAAGTTAAATTTTGATTGTTGGATTGATTAATTTTAGATAAAAAAACCAAAAAATTAGCTAATAAATTTTGATTATTATCATTTATTTGGGAAGAATTACTTAAAGTTTTTGTCTTGTTTTTATTCTGATTTTCTAATTTATTTTTAGTTGATTGAGTCTTTAATGAGTTGGTATTTCTGTTAATTTCTTGATAAGAAATTTCTTGAAAACTACTATTTTGAACATTGGTTAAATTAGAAGTTAGATTATTAACTTCTTCAGAATTTAAATTTTCTTTTAAGGTAGAAGATTCTAAATTGAATTGGGGAGTTTTATTAAAAGCAGATAAGTTATTAGATTGTATATATTTGAAATAGCTCAAAACTGCTATAGAACTAATAACACCGCCCGTGATTAAAGCTAAAATAATTGGTAAAATATTAGCCTTTTTTAAAATCATTTTTTATTTTTGAATACTCAATTATTTTATCTACTAATCCATATTCTTTGGCTTCTTCGGCTGTTAAATAAAAGTCTCGATCAGTATCCTTTTCTATTTTTTCTAATGGCTGACCAGTATGTAAAGATAAAATTTTATTAACCTTAGATTTTATTTTTAATATTTGTTTAGCTGTAATTTCAATATCTACTGCTTGACCTTCAGCTTGTCCCATAACTTGGTGGAGTAAAATTTCTGTATTTGGCAAAACCATTCTTTTACCCTTTGTTCCAGCAGCTAATAAAAGTGAAGCAGCTGAAGCAACCATACCTAAACCAATAGTTGAAACATCTGCTTTAATAAATTGCATAGTATCATAAATTGCTAATGCTGAAGTAACGACACCACCCGGAGAATTAATGTAAAGATAGATTGTCTTTTCTGGATCTTCGTGGTCTAAAAACAACAACTGAGCAATAATAATATTAGCAACTTGATCATTAATTGGTGTACCCAAGATTATTATTCTATCTTTTAAAAGTCGAGAATAAATATCATAAGCTCTCTCGCCTTGTTGGGTTTTTTCAATAACATAAGGTATTAACTGTGAATATTCCATTTTTATATTTTGGTTTTGAGATAATTAATTAAAGTTTTAAATTTTTTATGTTTAAATTATAAATTAAAAATATAAAATTTGAAATTTATTAAATATTACTTTACATTTTAAATTATAACAGAATTTATAAAAAAGTCAAAATTGCTTAAATTCTGTTAAAATATAGTTAAAATATAGTCTTAAAATAAAAATTTTGTTATAATTAATTTTAATAAACCTTTTAAGATTATAACCAGAACAAATTTAAAAATTAGAAATAAACAATTATAAAACCTTACCGATTTCACAAAAATCATAAATTAGATTAAGATAAAATTTTCTTAATTAGACAAAAACTTAAGCCGTGGTAGCTCAGTGGTAGAGCGCATGCCTGAAGAGCATGGCGTCGGGGGTTCGATTCCCTCCCACGGCACAAAAATAAAAATTTAAAATTAATCTAATCACCTGTTGAAAGTATTAATAAAAACAAAACTAAAAGCAAACAATAAAAATTAATAATTTAGACTTTAAAAATTTAATAGATTTTGATTGATTTAAATATTTTCAAATTCTTGATTTATTTAAATTTTAATTTATAATAATACTTATCTTTCTAAATTGTGGAATTGAATTATAAATGTTGGTTGAGTAAATTATTAAGATTGTTTTTGATTTGATGATTTTATTGTACACTAAAATTTATATTAAAAAGGTTTTTAATTATCCTGGTTAGGTTTCTAGGTGAGTTTGATCCTGGCTCAGGGTGAATGCTAGGGGTGTAGATAAGGCATGCAAGTCGAACGGGTTTATATCTTTATAGATATAAACTACGTGGCAAACGGGGCAGTAATACATGTCTAACTTACCCTGAAGTTGAGAATAACCTCCGAAAGGAGACTAATTCTCAATAGTTTCATTCTTACAAAAGTAAGAATGAATAAAGGCGTAAGCCGCTTCAGGAAAGGGACATGGCTGATCAGCTAGTTGGTGAGGTAATGGCTCACCAAGGCTAAGACCAGTAGGGGGCCTGAGAGGGTGTTCCCCGCCATAGGCACTGAGACACGGGCCTAACTCCTACGGGAGGCAGCAGCCGAGAATATTGGGCAATGGGCGAAAGCCTGACCCAGTGACACCTCGTGCCGGAAGAAGTCCTTCGGGATGTAAACGGCTTTTCTGGGAGATGAAGTCCCGCTTTTAGCGGGATTGACAGTATCCCAGGAATAAGGGACGACTAACTTCGTGCCAGCAGTCGCGGTAAGACGAAGGTCCCAAGCATTACCCGGATTTACTGGGTGTAAAGGGTGAGCAGGCGGAAGTAAAAGTTCTATCTTAAATCTTTACTGCTTAACAGTAAAGGTGGATAGAATACTTTACTTCTAGAGAATGGCAGGGGACAGCGGAACGCACGGTGTAGGGGTGAAATCCGTTGATATCGTGCGGAACGCCGAAGGCGAAGGCAGCTGTCTAGGCCATTTCTGACGCTGATCTCACGAAAGCTAGGGGCGCAAACCGGATTAGATACCCGGGTAGTCCTAGCTGTAAACTATGGATGCTAACTCTGGGGAGATTCGACCCTTTCCGGGGTAAAGCTAACGCGTTAAGCATCCCACCTGGGGAGTATAACCGCAAGGTTGAAACTCAAAGGAATAGGCGGAAGGCTGCACAAGCGGTGGACCATGTGGTTTAATTCGACAGTAACCGAAAAATCTTACCTGGGCTTGACATGGTAATCTTAATGCTCTTTTCGAAAGAAAAGAGAAGCTGATTTTTTCAGCGGGTTACCACAGGTGCTGCATGGCCGTCGTCAGCTCGTGATGTGAATCGTAACCTTAAGTGGCACAACGAGCGCAACCCTCGTCCTGTGTTACAAGTGTCACAGGAGACTGCCAGGTATAACCTGGAGGAAGGTGAGGATGACGTCAGGTCCGCATGGCCTTTATGCCCAGGGCTACACACATGGTACAATGCATGGGACAACGGGAAGCAAAGGCGCAAGCCGGAGCAAATCCCTTAAAACCATGCCCAGTTCGGATTGAAGGCTGAAACTCGCCTTCATGAAGTCGGAATCGCTAGTAATCGCGGATCAGGTATGCCGCGGTGAATACGTTCCCAGCCTTTGCACTCACTGCCCGTCAGGCCAGAGGAGTTATTCTTACCCGAAAACCTATTAATTAGGGATAAGGTAAGGGTAATGACTAGGGCTAAGTCGTAACAAGGTATCGCTACCGGAAGGTGGCGATGGACCAATTCTGTTTAAAATCAAATTTTAATTATCTAATTTAGCCGAACCTAACCAGGATAATTAAAAACCTCAAAATGATAGGGAATACTAATTTTTATATTTGTCTATTAAATTAGCTTATTTAATTTTTAATGAAAATTTTAATAGTAGAAGACGATAAATTTTTAAGAACTTTGCTAGAAAAAAAATTTAAAAATGAAAATTTTGAAATAGCCACTGCAAGTGATGGCGAAGAAGCTCTTGATAAAATAGTTATCGAAAAACCAGATTTAGTTTTATTGGATATTATTTTGCCTAAAAAAAGTGGTTTTTATGTTTTAGAGGAAATGAATAAAGATGTTAATTTAAAAAATATACCAGTTTTTATTATTTCTAATTTGGGCCAGCCAGAAGATATTCAAAGAGGAAAAAGCTTGGGTGTAAAAGCTTATTTTGTAAAAGCAGGTCTTTCTTTAGACGAATTAGTTTTAAAAATAAAAGAGTTCGCCGGTATTCCAATCAGCTAATTAATATTCCTTAAGTTATCCACAATTTACTTTATTTTTATTTTATTTTTTTAATATAATTACTATAATAAAAAATTTTTTAATCATAATATCAAAAGTCGATTAATTAAATTTAATCAATAAAAACAATATGAAAAAAAGCGTTGGGTTCACCCTCATTGAATTAATAGTAGTTTTAGCTATTATAGCTACTTTAGCAGCAATTTTAATTACTATTGTTAAGCCTCAACAAATTTTTATGAATATGAGAGATACTCAAAGAAAATCTGATTTAAAAAGTTTAAGTAGTGCCATAGATATATATTTAACTGATATGACAAATAGCGGCAGAGAGGCGGTTTTAACTCCAAGTAGTACAAAATTAAACCAACCATCGGGGGTTACCTTAACAAAAACCAATGATGGGTGTTTAGGTGGAGCAACACCGACAATTTTTTATTCTGCAGCAAGTGTAGAGGGAGTTGTTGGAAGTGGTTTCACGGGTGCTCGGGCAACAAATTCAAGAACAGTTGCTACTTCTACAACTAGCGATCCTCCTGGTTGGTTGCCTGTACCATTAGGAACTTCTACTGTTGTTAATCTACCAAGCTTACCCTTAGATCCAAGAAATAGTAATTCAGCAGCTAATTCTAATCCTTCTTTCTATTATACTTTTGCTTGTAGAACTGATCTTACATATGAATTAAATGCTAATTTAGAGAATCCAAATAATACTGATGAAAATAATGATGGTGGGAATAATCCATACATTTATGAGATTGGACCTGATAAAACTATTCTACCTTCTTCAACAAGCACTTATTTTTATCCTAATCTTTAGTTTTATAAATCTTAATTTAGTTTAAATTTATCTCAAGGATTATTTTTCTAGTATTTTTAAATATTCTAACTTATAACCATTAAGAAATTCTTTAGAGGACATTTTCTTTCTATCTTGAAGTTGAAGTTCTTTAATAAGAATAAAACTATCAATTATTCTTAAGCCTAATTCATTTTGATATCGAAAAAAACTTCCGATTTCTAAGTTGGTTAAATGCTTATCGGTTGGTTCTAATTTTTCAATTCTAAAAATTTTAAGAATTTTTTCTTCATTTTTAATCAAAATTTTAATGAAAGTTCCGGGCCAAGGATTAAAAGCTCTAATTTTTCTATCCCAAATAAAAAATTTATCTTTGATGCTCAGTAATCCATCTTCTTTGGTAATTTTTTTAGTAAAAGTAGCTAAAGAATGATTTTGTTCTATAGGTTTAATTTTATTTTGCAAATAATCATCGATAATTTCATTAAAAGTTTGTCCACCCAATTTTCCAAGCTTTTCTTCTAATTCTAAATAATACTCTTGTTGGGTTAATGTAATTTCCTTTTGAGCAATGATAGGACCATGATCAACCAATTCATCGGTTAAAATTATAGTCACTCCAGTTAATTGATCTCCATTAAGAATGGTTTCCCGAATAGGATTAGCACCTCGATATTTAGGTAATAAAGATGGATGAATATTTAGTATCCCTTTTTTAAAATTTTTAAATACCTCAAAGGGAATTATTTTACCAAAACCGGCTATTAAACCAAATTCAAAAGATAAATTAAATTCTGACCAATTTTTTAATTCAATAACTGCTAATTTATTTTTTAAACAAAAAACATAAACATCATTAGGTTGCAATTTCAAACCTCTTCCTTTTGGTTTAGCAGGTAAAGTAATAACTAATGATGGTATAAATTTTTTTATTATTTCTTTTAAGCAATACAAAGAAAAACTACTTGAACCAAAAAAACAAAAATCTAATTTTTTAGTCATTTTTTTCGGTTAAATCATAAACTTCCAAAGCTTGGTCAATAAATAATTTTCCATTTAAATGATCAATTTCGTGCTGAATAATATGAGCTAATAAACCACTGGTTTTCAATTTTCTTCTTTTACCTCTTAAATCTTGATAACTAATTTTAACTTCTTTAAATCTTTTTACTAATCCCCATTTATTGGGTAAACTTAAACAACCTTCTTCTTTTAGTTCTTCTTCTTTCTGATCAATAATTTCCGGATTAATAAAAATATAAAACTTTTCTTTTGGTCGAGCTACAAAAAGGGAAATATTTAATCCTATTTGATTAGCTGCTAAACCAACACCTTTATTAGCTAACATAATTTTTTTCATTTGATCAACGATTTTAATTAATTGACTATCAAATATTTCTACTGGTTTAGTTTTTCTTCTTAAAAAATTATTAGGGTAAATCAAAATATTATAGTCCATTGCTTTTGTTTTTAAGATTGTTTAATATTATTATTATTAATATAATTTAAATTATTTTTGATTATAATATACAATTTTAGTAAAATTAATTTAAATTTAAAGAGGTTAAAAATGCTTAATAATAAAAATTTATCTTTAGACGAGTTCAAAAAAAGGCATGGATATGTAATTGATGGCGTTTGGTACCCACGAGTAACTTCAATTGTTGATATTAAAAGTAAACCGGCATTATATTATTTTTATGCAGCAGCGGAAAATTTTACTGAAGCCCAAAATAAAAAAAGAGAGGCAGCCTATGAAGGAACAATAGTTCATGAAATATTAGAATCAATTGTTCGAGATCGTGAAATTATTGTTCCTCCTGAATATATCGGCTTCAAAAAGGGGTTTGAAAATTTTCTGAAAAATTATAGTTTATTTACTAAAGCGGAATGGATTGAAAAAAGAATAAAGCATAGCAATTATCGTTATAGTGGAACATTTGATATCTTAGCTGAAGTTGATGGGGTTTTTTCTTTAATTGATATTAAAACAGCAACAGAAATTTATGATGATTATCGTTTGCAAACTTCAGCTTATTTTTTTGCTTTAAATGATGAACCAATTTTATTAGATAAAAATAAAAAAATTATCTTACCAAAGAATATTGAAAAAAGATATATTTTGAGAATTAATCAAATTCAAATATGTGAATTATGTGGTGCTAAAAAAATTTTAAGAAGAATGGGAGATAAAATAAAAGGAGGAGAAGTTAACTGTCAGCATAAATTTGGTGAAATTCAGGATGAATGGGAATTTAAAGAATTTGATAATCCAGAAGAGGATTTTAAGGGATTTTTAGCCTGTAAAGAACTTTGGGAATGGGAATATCGAGATCAACTAAAGGCTCTCGGTTATCTCTAATCCAAAAAAAATAATTTAGGTAAACTTATTTTTTGAATATCTTTATCGTTAATCAAATCTAAAAATATTTTAAATTTTTTTTTCGCTTTTAACCAAGATATTAAAGAATTACCTTTTAATTTTGTCAAAATTATTTTATCAGCTTTTTTTCGTTTAACTCCCTGAATACCAATTCTTAATCTCCAAATATTTTTACCGCATTTTTGATAAATTGACTCAACGCCTTTATGCATTGAAGCTTGCTTATTAAAAGTCAACTTAACCCATAAAAAGGGTAAATCAGCTTCATCATGTATTATCAATGTTTCTTCGGTTTTTAAATTGAACTTAGTTAATATTTCTTTAAGAACTATTCCTGATTCGTTCATATATTTTTTTGAGATTGCTAAATAAATATCACCATAGCGATCTAATTGGAAGTTATTATTTTGATAAATCAACTTTTTTTCAGAAACAGCAACTAATAAATCTCTACCAAAATTATGTGGGGTATTAATAAATTTATCACCTGGATTCCCTAAGCCGAATATTAATTTGATTTTATTAGTTTTTTTCATATAATTATTATATTAGATTATTTTTGATAATTGTTTTTAATTTTTCGGTTAATATTATTTTAATTTATTATTTTTTGAATTAAGAAGTAAATAAAGTTTTCTAAAAATGTTTAAAGAAATTTTATCTACTTTAATAGAATTATTTTTAATTTTCGTCTTTGTTTTTATTCCGATAAGATTATTCATTTTTGAGCCATTTATTGTTATTGGAGAAAGTATGAAACCTAATTTTGATGAATCTGATTATTTAATTGTTTGTAAAATATGTACTAAATTAAAGAAACCAGAAAGATTTGAAGTAATTGTTTTCATTCCGCCAGTTGATAAAAAAAAATATTATATTAAAAGAATTATCGGCTTACCTAACGAAAAAGTAATTATAAAAGATAATAATATCTTTATCTTAAAGCCTAATTCATCTCAACCAATTAAAATTTCTGAACCTTATTTAAAGGGTGAAAGGTTTTATATGGAAGATACGGAATTTAGTTTAGGATCAGATGAATATTTTGTTTTAGGTGATAATCGAGATGAAAGTTTTGATTCTCGAAAATGGAATAAACCGCTTAAAGAAAAAGATATTGTTGGTAAAGTAATTTTTAAAGTAGGTTTATTTAAAAAACTTATTAATATTTTAAGACCAAATAATATTTAAAATGAAATTTAAAATCGTTATTCAAAGACCGCGTGGAATGAATGATTTTTTATTTGAGGAAGCTGATTTTTTGATTTCTTTAAAAAACGAAATTATTAAACATACTCAACTTTATTCTTTTTCTTATATCCAAACACCAGCTTTAGAAGACGAAAAAGTTTTTACTAGCTCATTAGGTCAATCAACTGATGTAATTGAAAAAGAAATGTTTTATATCAAAGAAAAAGAAGGAGCAACTAAATATGTTCTCAAACCCGAAGGAACAGCTTCAGTAGCTCGAGCTTATCTCCAAAATGGAATGCACTCCCTACCTCAGCCAGTTAAACTTTTTTATATTGATCGAATGTATCGAAGGGAAAAACCTCAAGCTAACAGGTTCAGAGAACATCATCAGTGGGGATTAGAAATTATTGGAGCTAAAGATCCAATATATGATGCTCAAATAATCCAAGTATTTGATAGGTTTTTTAGAAAATTTAAATTAAGTGATTATGTTTTTAAAATTAACAGCTTAGGATGTAAAAAGGATAGAAAAAAATATATCAAAGATCTAAAAAATTATTATAAAAAAAATTTAAAAAATTTATGTAAAGATTGTCAAAGAAGATATCATTTAAATCCCTTACGATTATTAGATTGTAAACATCCTAAAGATCAAGAATATAAAACTAATGCCCCCTCAATTATTAATTATCTTTGTAAAGATTGTGAAGATCATATTAGTAAAGTTTTAGAATATTTAGATATATTAGAAATAAAATATGAAATTGATCAATTATTAGTAAGAGGTTTTGATTATTATCAACAATTAGTTTTTGAAGTATTTTTTACTGAAAGCAATTTAGCTATTGGCGGAGGTGGTAGATATGATAATTTAATTCAATATTTAGGAGGAAAACCTACTCCTGCAACGGGTGGAGCTTTAGGTTTAGAAAGATTAATAGAGGTTTTTAAAATCCATAATATAAAATTAAAAACAGCAAAAAAAGCTGATATTTTTATTGCCCAAACAACTGAAAAGACTAAAGAGTACGCTATCAAAATTTATGACGAACTAATTCGACATAATATTAAAATAGCTGAAAATTTTGAAAAAACCAGTCTTTCTAATCAACTTGAATTAGCTAATAAATTAGGAATTAAATATTGTTTAATTGTTGGTCATCAGGAAATAGGAAATAAAACTGTTATTTTGAAAGATATGGAAAAAAGATCTCAAGAAGTTATTTTCTTATCTAATTTAGTCGAAGAAATTAAAAAGAGATTAAAATAATATATAATGGATTGTATTTTTTGTAAAATAGCGAATAAAAATTTACCAGCTTTTATTATTGAAGAAAATGAAGACTTTATATGTTTTTTAGATATTAAACCTCATGCTCCAGGACACTCTTTAGTGATTCCAAAAAAACATATCCCTAATTTTGTTGATTTACCAGAAGCATCAGCGGAAAAGCTTATTTCCATTTTAAAAAAGACAATTTTAAGAATATCAGAAAAATTAAAAACAAAAGATTTTACTATTGGAATTAATGAAGGTAAATTAGCTGGTCGATTAATTGATCATCTTCATTTTCATATTATTCCTCGATTTATTAATGATAAAGGCGGATCAATTCATTCAGTAGTCTATAATCCTCCCTCACAATCTGTTGAGGAAATTTATCAATTATTAAAAAATGAGAATTAAGGCAAAAAAACATAAAGGGGAAAGCAATTTGCAGTTATTAAAAAGATTTAGTAGTCGTTATCAAAAAAGTGGAATTGCTAATGAAGTAAAAAAACGAATGTATAAAACAAGAAAATGGAATGAGAGAAGGAAGTTTGAGTATCGATTATATAGACTAAAAATTAAAGCTTTTATTGAACAGAAATTAAAAGAAGGTTGGAGTTTAGAAAAAGCTTTAGATATGGCTAAACGATATATTAACGAAATCAAATATGAAGGATGAAGGAGTTATATTTTGGCTTAGATTTAGGTCATTATGAAATTAAATTAAGTATTCTTGAAGAAGATATTTCTGGTAAATTAATTAGTTATAATCACAGTATTAAGAATGAATATTTAAAAAAGGGAGAAATTTTAGAAACAGATGATTTAATTAATAGTTTGGCTAATCTTTTTGATAATACTCTATCAAGTTTTAATATTTCCAAAATCAACAACCTTGGAGTGTGTTTTAATTTTTCTTATTTCCAAAGTTATCTTCAGAAGGGACATTCTATCTTTGAAGGAAATATTAAAGAAGAAGACATTGAAAGAGCTATAAAAACAGCTAGAACTTCTTTACTTATCAATAACCAAGAAATATTAGTAGAAGAACCAATAAAATTTTTTTTAGATGGACATCAAGAAATCAGAGATCCGCTTGGTTTTAGTGGTAGAAGATTAGATGTTGAAGTTTTTTTTATTACTTGCCATAAATCAATTATCAATAAGTTTAGCAATATTTTGAATGAATTAAAGATTAATAAAGTAGTTTTTTACCCTGCTTTTTATGCAGCCAGTAAAGTATGTTTAACTAAAAGAGATAAAGAAATTGGAACAATTCTTTTAGATTTAGGTGCAGAAAATACTACCTTAGCAGTTTTTCAGCGCGGGAAATTAATTAATTATCATTCATTTGATTTTGGTGGTGAAAAATTAACAGAAGATTTAGCCCTTTATTTAAAAATAGATTTAGAAGAGGCGGAAAAATTAAAATTAGATTTTTTTAACAACTACTTAGATAAAGATAGTAAAAAAAAGTCTAAGGTGAAAAAATTCATTGAAAAGAAAATTAAAGAATATGTAGAAAAAAGTGGCTTGAAAAGTTATTTAAAAGAAATAAAATCTTCTTTTCGTCTTCCTGGAGGAATAATTGCTGTAGGGAGCTTTGCTAAAATTTTAAATTTTGATAATTTACTAAAAAATATATTTGATATTCAAATTAAATTACCAAAAAATATTTATGATATTTTTGAAAAAGATGACGATATTTTAAAATATTCAGCCTCGGTAGGATGTGCGCTTTTAAATAAAGAAGTAATTAACAAAGAATATGGCTGGTTCCAAAAAATTAAAAATTTTTTTAGTTTTCGTCCTTAGTGTTTTGTTATTCTTTAATAGTGTTTTTTCTGAAGAAGTATGCAATTTAGATAATGCTGTTATTTCAGGCTATCTTGAATCACCAATTTTTGATTTGGGAAGTAGTTATAATTTAACTAAAATAAGTTGGCAAGGAGAAAAAACAGAAAAACATTTTGTTGGCTTCCAAATAGCTAGTGCTAATTCGACATCTGGACCATGGATTTTTTATGGAGAAAATTTTTCTAATAATTACATCGATATTCAACCATTTACATTTTTCTTGTTTAATCAGGACCATCCACATAAAAGTATCCGTTATTTCAAATATCGGGTTTTTTTAGGTAGTTGTGAAGACTTAAGCTCCCCTCAGGTAGATAAAATAATTATTTATTATAGAAAATAATTTGCTCTTACTAACGAGAATGTTTTCGACAATATTCAATAGTAGGATCGAGATGAATTCTTTGTTCTTCAATTGGCTTTCCGCATTCTAAACATAAACCGAAAGTATTATTATTAATTTTATTTAATGCTTTTTCTATCGCCTCTAGTCGTGAACTTAAAAATTCTTTCTTAACATGGATATCTTGTTTTTCTTCGAATATTTCAGAAACTCCGGAATACTCATATTCTTGACTTTCTTTAATTACCATCATTTCTTTGTTCAATTCTTCCAAGATTAATTTAATTTCTTCCTTTTCTTTTAAAAGTTTATTTTTTATTTCTTCAATATTAAGCATTAATATTATTATAACATAAAGATTTTAATTAAATTTATCAAATTGTTTCTTTAGCTATTAAGAAATTTACTTTAGCAAAATAAATAAAAGCTATAAACATAATTAAAAGACTAACATAAAAATTGGCTGGTAAAAAATAACTTAACCATAAAAATTGGCCCAAAAGTGAAGTTTTAATTAAACTTTGGAAATAGTTATTTTTAAGTGGCAAGTAGAAAATTAACCATACTAAAATAAAAAAGATCAAAAAAACAAAAAATAAGCTTAAGTGATCAAACAAGAAAAAAACATTAATCATAATAAAAAAGAAAAGACCAATAATAGCTAAATAATTATTTTTTAAAAGAAGAAAATAATAAATAACCCAAAGCGGAATAATGATCAAGGGGTTAATTTTCACTAAAATGGCTAAAAAATAAAAAGGTAGAGGGCTAATTAAAGAGAAGAAAATAACATTTAAACCTCTGAGATAATAAAAATTAAAAAATAATAACAAAATAAATAAAATAATTAAAAAATTATAATTTAAAAAAGTTAAATAAAAGAAAATACTTGTAAAGACTAAAGCCAAAAATAATAAAAAATTTTCAGATATCAAGGTCTTTGACTTCTTGAGCATATACTTCAATAAATTTTTTTCTTGGTTCGACTTCGCTACCCATTAAAATTGAAAACAATTCATCAGCTTTTTCAGCATCTTTTAGGGTAATTTTTTTTAACAGCCTTCGGCTAGGATCAAGAGTTGTTTCCCATAATTCTTCTGGATTCATTTCGCCTAATCCTTTATATCTTTGAACATTTAAATTATCTAAAATTTTTTTACCTTTCTTCTTTTGATAATCATTAATAATTTTCTCTTTATCTTCATCACTATAAGCATAATAAATTTCTTTACCAATTTGAATTTTATAAAGCGGTGGTTGGGCAATATAAATATAGCCTTCTTCAATTAATGGCTTGAAAAACCTATAAAAAAGAGTTAAAAGAAGAGTTCTAATATGATTACCATCAGAATCTGCATCAGTAGCAATAATTATTTTAGAATACCTTAAATTATTTAAATTAAAATCTTTACCAATGCCAGTACCAAGGGCGGTGATTAAATCTTTAACCTCTTTTGATTTTAAAATTTTAATTAAATTAGATTTTTCAACATTTAAAATTTTTCCCTTTAGGGGTAAAACAGCTTGAATATTTCTATCTCTAGCTTGTTTTGCACTTCCACCCGCACTATCACCTTCAACAATAAATAATTCTCTTTTAGAAAAATCTTTAGAAGAGCAGTCGGCTAATTTTCCAGAAAGCATTAAAGAAACCGAAATTCTTTTTTTAAACACTGACTCTCTACTAGATTTTTCAGCTTCTCTAACTTCTAAATTGATTGTTAATCTATTAAGAATATTTTTAGCTTCTTCGGGAAATTTACCAAAATACTCTCTTAAATAATTAACCACTCTACCTTCAACAAAATTTTTTATCTCCGGATTACCTAATTTAGCCTTGGTTTGACCTTCAAATTGTGGTTCAGGAATTTTTAAAGAAATAATTAACACTAATCCCCCTCGAATATCTTCAGTAATTAAACTTTTATTATTTTTTAAAACATTGAATTCTTTTCCTAAATCATTAAAAATTCTAACTAAAGCATTTCTAAAACCAATAAGATGAGTACCACCTTCGGGATTAAGAATATTATTAGTAAAAGCTAACTCTTTTATTTCTGGAGTTTCTAAATAATTAAAACAAAACTCAAATTCTTTATCTTCATCAACAATTTTTCCAAATATATGATGGGGATTAACAACTTTTTTAAATTTAGTTAGATGATTCAAAAAACTCACTAAACCACCATCAAAATAAAAACCATAAGCAAATTCATCGCGTTCGTCATAAAAATTAATTCTTAAACCGGGAGTTAAATAACTTTGATGTCTTAAATAATCCAAAATTATATTACGATCAAAATTAATTTCAGAAAAAATTTTATTATCTGGTTCAAAAATAATTGTGGTACCTGTTCTTTTTGATGGTCTAATCTTTTTTAATGGAAACTTAGGTATACCCCGTTCATATTCTTGTACCCATTCGAAACCATCACGATGAACAACTGCTTTTAAATATTTACTTAAAGCATTCACAACAGAAAGACCTACTCCATGAAGACCACCAGAAACTTTATAAAGTTTTTGAGAAAATTTACCTCCAGCATGAAGGTAAGTTAACACTGTCTCTAAAGCTGATTTCTTTGTTTTTGGATGAATATCAACCGGAATTCCACGACCATCATCAGAAACTGAAATTTTATTATTTTTAAGAATTTTTACTTCTATATTTTTAGCATAACCTGCTAAACTTTCATCAATAGCATTAGAAACAATTTCATAAACTAAATGGTGAAGACCATCTTTGCCCGTACCTCCAATATACATTCCTGGTCTTTTTCGAACTGCCTCAATACCTTCTAAAACTTGAATGTCCTCTGCTTTATAGCTCATTTTAAAAATATCTAATATCAAAAAATCTGTCTAAACTTAATTTACCTGGACCAACTGAAAGAAGAAGAATTAAATAAGAAATTAAACTTAAGTATAGACTATTAATTTGTTTTTCGTTAAACAATTTCAAAATAAATATAATTATCCAACTAATAGCAACAATTGAACTATATAAGCCTAAAAAAATAAGAAGAGCGGAAATTAGATAAATAAAAGCAAGAATTTTATCTATCTTAAGATACTTAACAAAAAAATCAAAAAATATAAAAGCAATAATTAATCTTGATAAAAATATACCAACAAAATCAATTGCCCAAAATAATTGAATCATTTTATAATTTAATCAAAAATAAAAAATGGAGGAGGTTTATTTTAATGTTATCAATAAAATTTTTAAACCTTATCAACCTAAGATAATTAAATTATATCATAAATTTGGCAATTTTGAAACTCTTTATAATTATTTAAAAAATGAAAATAAATTTGAGGAATTCAACTTTGAAGAAGAAGAAAAATTATTAAAACAATTTGGAATAGAAATTTTAACTTTAAGCAATATTGATTATCCAGAAAAATTGAAAAATATTGATACACCACCATTGGGAATTTATTTATTGGGTAATAAAGAAATAATTAAAAATAGTCAACTAACTTTAGCGATTGTGGGTACGAGAAAAGCTTCAGAGTACGGTTTAAGGATCGCTTCGCGATTTAGTCAACAATTATCAGAATTAGGTATAAGTATTATTAGTGGTTTAGCTTATGGTATCGATCTTGCTGCCCATAAAGCAACACTGAAAAATCCTGGCAAAACAATTGCTATCTTGGGTGAAGGTATTGTTTTTGCTCTTCAAACAACTAAAAGAAAAATTATCGAAAAAATAATTGAAAATGATGGTTTAATTATTTCAGAATTTTCTCCCACTACTCCACCTTTGCCATATCATTTCCCATTAAGAAATAGAATTATCGCTGGTCTTAGTGATGGGGTGATTATTATTGAAGCGCCAATTCAATCCGGCGCTCTGATAACGGCTAATTATGGTTTAAAGTATGGGAAAGATATTTTTGTTATTCCAGGAGAAATTACTAATAAAAATTTTGAAGGTAGCCATAATTTAATCAAGCAGGGAGCTAAACTAATAACTAACATAGAAGATATTTTAACTGAATTTAACTTTGACTATCAAGTTAATAGAAAGTTAAAAAATTTAAAGCTGGCTCCACAAGAAGAATTAATTTATGATAGCTTAAAAATCAAGGAAAAAACAATTGAGGAATTAAATAAAGAAACAAAAATAGCTATTCAAGAGCTTTTAGTTATTTTAAGTTATATGGAAATTAAAGGAATTATCAAAAATCGCGAGGGAAAATTTTACTTAACTTAAATTTAAATCTAACCAGATTATCACTTTACCAAAAGTTTCATAGGTAAATTCTTTTTCCAAATGAAATTTCTTAGGTTTAATAAATTCTATCTTTTTAGCATTTGTTTCGTATTTAAGTCGTTTTTGATGTTCTTTTATGATTTTTTTAAGATTATCAGGTAATTTTAGATAAATATTAATTTGACGCGAAGGAGTTAGTTTTAAATCTTGTCTTCCATCCTGTATATACCTAATAAAATCATTAACAATACCCTCTTCCTTGAGTTCATTAGTGATATTTTTGTTTAACCAAATTAAAATTGGTTCTTGGGCTTCTAAATAATTTTCTTTATTTTTAGGTTCACCTATATAAATATTTTTAATATTTGTCTCATCTTTAATAAGTTCTAAATACTCCATTGGGATTTTTTCTGCTAAATAACAATCTAATAAAGGCTGACGAGTCTTGATATTATTAGTTTTTCTTAACATCATTATCGAGGAAACTATTTCTCTAATATGACTCATTGTTTTTAAAATAATTTCTTCTTTAGTTTTAATTTTGGATGGTGGGGAGAGTTTTTCTAAATGAACACTTAAATGAGTTTTCCTTCTGTTTCTAACTTCATTTCTTAATTCTTGGTATAAATATTCACTAAAAATTGGATGAAGCGGAGCAGAGATAATAGAAAAATCTAAAAGATAATCTTCAAGTTTTAATAAGGCAATTAGTTTTTCTTTTTTATTTTGAGGCTTTTGAAATCTTTTTCTACTTCTTCTTAACCACCAGTGAGAAAAATCATTAATCAAATCATAAAGCTCGCGACTAGCTTTATTTGGATTGTAATTTTCTAAATAATAAAAAACATTATAATAAGCTGAACGAAGTCTAATATCGAACCATTGATCTAAAATATTATCACTTTTTATATTCTTCAATTTATTTTTTTCTGGATCATAATATATCCGATAAAAATTTAAAATATTAAAAACCAGATTAAAATAATTTGCTTTCAAAGCATTGATTGATTTTTCGTCGTATTTTTTATTATCGGCAGAACTATTAACATAATAAAAATAAAATCTAAGCAAATCACTACTCCATTTTTCAATAGCTTCTAAGGGATTGACTACATTCCCTAAAGATTTAGACATTTTTTTGCCTTCTTGATCTAAAACTAAACCTAACGAAACAACATTTTTATATGAGATATCTTTTTTAATTAAATAACCTAAAACCAATAAGGTATAGAACCAACCTCTTGTTTGATCAATTCCTTCGACAATGAAATCAACTGGATAAATTTTATTTTCATCAATTTCTTTTCTATTTTCGAAGGGATAATGTCTGGAAGCAAAAGGTGCAGCGCCTGAATCAAACCAAATATCAATAATTTCTTCTACTCGGCTTTTAAGACCACCGCATTTACATTGCCACTGAAACTGATCAATATATGGGCGATGGATATTTATCTCACCATCAGCATCACGAGGTAAGACTAAAAATTTTCCTTCTTTAATCTCGCCTGGATTTAAAATAAAATCTTTTCTGCTAATTGTTTGATTAATTGATAATCCATGCATTTCTCCCAATAATGCCCAAAGAGGATCTTGGTGTGAAATAATCAAAATATTCCGTTTTTCATATTTTTTCTCTAATTCTAAAATAACCTTAATCATTCGTCTTTTAACTTCAGTTAAATTTTCTCCTCCAGTGGGTTTAGTAAAATATTGATTATATTGATCTTTAATCAGTTGATTATATGTTTCTTCTTTTTTACCATTAAATTCACCAAAATCAATTTCTCTTAAATCAAAATCGATAACAATGGGTAAATGTAATTCTTGAGCAATAATTTCAGCAGTTTGTTTAGCTCTTAAAAGCGGTGAAGTAACGATTAAATCTAAATTTAATTTTTTTATTTTCTTTAAATTATCTTTAACTTGTTTAACACCTCTATTAGTCAAGGGATTAAAAAATAATTCTGGATATGAGGACAAAATTTTTTTAACATTACTTACTGCTTCGCCGTGTCTCATTAAATAATATCTATTTTGCGATTTAAATTTATTAGCTAATTCTTGTAAATTAGAAATTATTTCGGTAGAACCACAACGATCACATCTCCAAATTGGCAAAGGAATTCCCCAAAATCTAGTTCGTGATAAGTTCCAATCTTTACCTTCTTTTAACCATTCATAGAATCTACCGCTACCAACTTCCGGAGGAAACCATCTTATTTTTTTATTTAGCTGGATTAATTTTTGATTAAAGCGACTTACCCTAATAACCCAATTTTGAGTAGCATAATAAATTAAAGGATTTTTACATCGCCAACAATGTGGGTAATCATGTTCATAACCATTAAGCTTAATATAAAAAACTAAATTCCTTTGTTTGAGTTCATCAACGATAATTGGATTAGCTTCTTTAAAGAAAAGATTATTAATTTTATCTATAATTGGCTCGGGTTCATCAGAATTAAATTTACCATTAACATTAATAGGATTAAAAATAGGTAAATTAAATTTTTTTGCTAATTCAAAATCTTCTTCACCGAAAGCCGGAGCAATATGAACAATTCCAGTTCCTTCTTCTTGGCTAACAAAATCTGCCGGATAGATTTTATAACAATTATCAAAATTTTCTAATTTAGTTAATGAAAATAATGGTTGATATTCTTGTCCAATTAATTTTTCGCCTGATATAGTTTCAATAACTTTAATTTCTTTATTAGTCAATTTTGATAACTTATCAGCTAAATTTTCAACTGCCCAATATTTTTCATCAGCCAATTGATAAAGGCTATAGTTAAAATTAGGATTGATAGCTAAAGCTAAGTTAGAAATTAATGTCCAAGGAGTAGTTGTCCAAACCAAAAAATATTCATTTTCCTTATTCTTAATAGGGAATTTAACATATAAATCTGGATCTAAAACCTTTTTATAAGCATCTACTTGACCTACTTCTGCTTGAGATAATACTGTTTCACACCTTGGACAGTAAGGAAAAACTCGATATTCTTCTTTTAAAAAGCCTTGATCATAAATTTTTTTTATTAACCACCAACAACTTTCCATATAATGAGGTTCATAAGTAATATATGATCTCTGATGATCTATCCAAAAACCAATTCTTTTATCAAAATCTTCCCAGTCCTTTTTATATTTCATCACTAATTCTCGGCATATATTATTAAACCTATCTATTCCATAATTAATTACTTCTTTTTTATTTGATAAGTTTAAAAATTTTTCTGTTGCCACCTCAATAGGTAAACCATGAGTATCCCACCCGGCTACTCTTTCTACATAATAACCTAACATATTTTTAAATCTTAAAATAACATCTTTGTAGATTCGAGTTAAAAAATGACCGATATGAGGTTTATCGTTTGCAAAGGGTGGTCCTTCAACAAAAACAAATGGTTTATTATTTTTATTTTTTTCTACGCTTAGCTGAAAAATATTATGAGCTTGCCAAAATTTGATTATTTTTTCTTCTATCCGATTGAAGTTCTCCATTTTTATTTTTAGATTCTATTTTTTAGAATATTTATTGATTAAATCAATAGCTTTATCTTTACTAAACCAGTTATTAATTTTTACCCATTTCCCTGGTTCTAATGTTTTGTAATTTTCAAAAAAGTGTTTAATTTGATTTTTATAACTTTCTGGAAGTAAAGAAATTTCTTGATATTCTTGCCAAAAAGGATCGATTTTTGCTAAAGGGATAGCAATTATTTTTTCATCCTTACCAGCCTCATCTTCCATTTCTAAACCACCAATTGGTTGACATTTTATTAAACTTCCAGGCAAAACAGGGAAAGAGGATAAAACTAATACATCGATGGGATCGTTGTCTTCTGCTTGAGTATTTGGAATAAAACCGTAATTAAAAGGATAAAACATAGCGGTGTATAAAAATCGATCAACTCTTAAAATATTTTTTTCTTTATCTAATTCATATTTAATTGAACTATTTTGAGAAATTTCAATAAAAACATCGATCTCCATTTTTAAAATTAAAAAAGTTAATTAATCGACTCTTGTTGATCAATCTCCGAATTAGTTTTAGGTTCTTCGGTTGTTTCTAAAATATCTTTTTGAATGCTTTCTTCGGATTGTTGAGTGTTGTTTTCTGGCTGGCTTTCTTCTACCTCAGCAACACCTCCTTCAATTTCTTTTTCTGGTTCTTCGGCTAATCTTACATCAATTCGCCAACCAGTCAATTTTGCTGCTAATTTAATATTCTGACCATTTTTTCCTAAAGCAATAGGTAGTTGATCTTCGCTAACATAAACTTTAATTGTTCTCTTTGGTAAAACCTCAGCGCTAATTACTTTAGCTGGAGAAAGAGCATTAATCACATACTGAACAGGATCATCAGAGTATAAAATAATATCAATTTTTTCTCCATTAAGTTCGTTAGAAATACTTAAAACCCTTACTCCTTTTGGACCGATACACGCACCAACAGGGTCGAGGTTTTCAACATTAGACTTTACAGCAATTTTTGTTCTTACGCCAGGAATTCTAACTATATTTTTAATTTCTATTTGATTTTCTGCTATTTCGGGAATTTCAAAAGCAAAGATTGAACTAATAAATAAAGGATGAGAACGCGAAAGATAAACTTCTACACCTCTTGAAGTTTTTTCTACGGCATAAACATAAAATCTCATTCGATTACCGATTCGATAAAATTCACCAGGAATAGCCTCACTGCGAAACATATAACCAATTGTTTTTCCTAAATCAACATAAACCATTTTATTATCTACTTTCTGAATAACCCCTAAAACAATCTTACCTTCTTTTGCTTTAAATTCTTCGTAAATTTTATTTTTACTTATTTCTTTTATTTTCTGTAAAATAACTTGTTTAGCTGTCTGAGTAGCTACTCGACTGAAATTATCTTTTGGTTCCAGTGGTAATTTAATTTCATCACCTACCTTAATTCCTGGATTGATTTTCATTGCTTCAGAAAGTCTAATATGTCGATAAGGATTAAATCTAATTTCTTGGTCATTATCATCAACAACTGTTTTTACTAAATAAAATTCCACCCATCGACCACTTGGATCTAATTTACCCTCAACTCTTTCTTCTTTATGACGAAAATCTTTCTTATAGGCAGCAGCTAACGCACTTAAAATTGCTTCTTTAACTTCTATTTCATTCAAATCCTTATCTTCACTAATTTCTTCAATTAAATTTTGGAATTGTTTAATATTAATCATTTTTTAATTGTGCTTTAAAATACTTAATTCAAAAATTCATTCAATTAAAATTTAAGCTTATAATTTAAATAATAAGAAAAATGACAATAGATAATAATTATAATAGATTTTAATTTAAAATTCTAATGAAAAATAAGGGACAATTAGAAAGCTTGATTATCAGCATAGTCTATATTCTCCTATTTTTATCTTTAGTTATTTATTATTTCCAATTTAAAACTGGCTCGGTGCCTGTTTTTAAAACTAAAAAAAATATTGAACCAGCAGAGCGAGGGGTTTTACCAAGGGGAACTTTTTTTGATTTTGAAAAAAATAAACCAAAAGAGAAATTACCTTATTTATTTTTAAATAAAGTTTATGCTCAATCAAAAGCAAAATATAAACCAAATAAAAATTTAGAAACCTCCATAATTAACCCCCTACCTTTAACAATATTAGAAAATAATATTTTTGATTTAGTTGTTTCTGGACAAAATAAAAAGAATCCCTTAGAAAGAATATATTTCGAATATAAAATAGAGCCAATTCATACTGAGTGGCAAAAATTATATGGTCAACAAAGAAGATTTTCCTTGCCCAAAGGAACAAATTTCTACACTATCTATGTTCGAGCAATTAATAAAAATTATGAAATTGATCCAACACCAGCTGTTGCTTATCTTTATACCAATATTTCTCCTTTTTATCAAGATATTAGCATTGATATCAATTTTAAAAAAGACCAAATAATTCTTAAAAATAAAAGTAAAAATCAAATTAATCTAACTGGTTGGCGTATTATTTCTTCTAGAGCTAATTTTTTTATTCCTCAGGCAGTAAAAGATATTCCTCCTGATTTAAATATTAAATTAGAAAATATTCTTCTTAATCCAGGAGAACGCGCAATTATTTATTCTAATCTTTATAATTCGCCCTTAGGATATAACTTTAAATTAAACAAATGTTTTAAATATTTAGCCGAATCGAGAGGGGAATTAAAACCATATTTAAAAAATTTTGTTTTTCCTTGTGAAAGATTAACTAAACAACAATTACTTGAGATTAAATATAAATATCGGCTATCTAATAATTGTTTAAATATTTTAGAAAAAATTCCCTGTTCTGGACCTAAACCTCAAGACTGGCTAAAAATTGATTTTGATTCAAGTTGTTATAGATTTTTCGAAAATAATTACACTTATCAAGGCTGTTATCAAAATAGAAAAAATGATTCAAATTTTTACTTAAAAGACTGGTTTATCTTTATTCCTGATATTACTACTTTTACCCAGAACAAATATGATGAAATAAAAATTTATGATCAAAGGGGTTTATTGGTTAATAAAAAAGTTATTTATTAAAAGTTAGATTAAATTTTTTTGCTAATTTAGATTTTAAGCGCGAGGCTTTATTTTTATGAAGAAAAGTTTTGCTTGCTTTATCAAGATATTTATAACATAAAGTCAACAGTTTTTCTGCCTCTTCTTTATTTTTATTCATCAAAGCTTGATAAAAATTCTTAATTGTTTTTTTGATTAATCTTCTTTTTTCTAAATTTCTCAGTCTTCTCTTTAAATTTTTTCTTAATTCTTTTTTTGCTGATTTGGTTATAGGCATTGTTCAGAAATAATTATAATTTATTAATTGTTTTTAAAAAAGGCTGTGGTTGAAAATCTTGAGAACTCAAAATAACGGATATTAAATTTTTCTTATGTAACCAATCATAAATTTCTCTTTTTACTTCATTTTCCTTAATAGCTTTAATTTGTTTAAGGTAATCTTGAGGTAAAATAATCCTATTATTTAATAAATACTCTAATCCATAAAACAAAGCAATAGGAAGCGATGATTCAGCAGTAAAAAGAATTGATGATTCTAATAAAGCTTTAGCTTTTTCTATCTCTTCGGCAGATAATTTTTCTTTTTTTAATTTAACTAATTCATTGATAATTTTTTCAAAAGTTAAATTAGTTTTTTCAATAGTTGATCCAGTTTGAATATAAAGATATCCACGATCAGTGTAAAAATCATTATTCACTCTAACATAATAAGTAATACCTAATTCTTCTCGTAATATAACAAACATTCTTGAACTAAAACCGTAACCCAAAATACTGGTTAATAAACTTAAAGAAAATCTTCTTTTTTTTAATTTTTGTAAACCGTTAGTTTTAAAAAGTAAGATTAAATGACTTTGCTTAATATCATTTCTTTTAATCGTTTTCATTTTAGGACCAGAAAGTTTTTCTTGAAATTTATATTTAGTTGGTGGTTTAGTTTTAGAATAATTTTTAAAAGCTTGATCTAAAAATTTTTTATTAATTTTTTTAATATTAAAATTCCCAACAATAACTATTAAAGTATTCTTAGTAGTATAGTTAGAGCGAAAATAATTTTTTATTTCCTTTTGATTAATTCTCGTAAGAGTTTGCTTATTACCTAATATTGGCCAACCAGCTGGTTGATCACCATAAGCTAACTTAAGAGTTTCATCAAAAACAAAACTAGTTGGTGTATCATAGTGAAAATTAATTTCTTCTAAAATAACTCCCCTTTCTTTTTCTAATTCTGACTGGTCGAAAAGGGGATTATTAAGAATATCAGAGATTAAGTAAATTGCTCTTTCTAAATATTCGGGTAAGGTTTTTATATAATAACCGGTATATTCATAAGAAGTAAAAGCATTATATTCAGCTCCAATTTTATCTAATTCTAAACCCAAAATTTTGGGTGAAGGGTAAGTTGTTGTTCCTTTAAAAAACAAATGTTCAATGAAATGGGAAATGCCATTTAAATTTTTTGTTTCATAATCAGTGCCAGTTTTAACTAAAACTAAAACAGTGGCTGTATTCAGCTCATTAGATGAATAAAGCAAATAAGTTAAACCTGATTCTGATTTTAAAATTTTAGGAGTTTTCATCTTTATTTTTCTTGCTTTTAATAGTTATTTTTCTTTTTTTACCCTCAATAACCTTTTTCTTAATTAATAAATTCCAAACACTATCAGAAACTTGAGCACCATTTTGAATATAAAATCTTATTAAATCAGAATTAAATTCTCCTTTTTTTATTCTTGGATCCCACCAACCTAATTTTTTAATCACTTTTCCAGACAATTTACTTCTTTTTTCTTGTAAAACAATTCTAAAAATTTTTTGATGTTTTTTTCCTACTGGTTGAAATCTAATAACTAACATTAAACAAATTCAATAATACTTAATTCCGCTCCGTCTTTTAATCTTTTTAATGGTAATTTAACTACTCTTAAATACCCACCGTTTCTTTCTTGATAACGAGGGGCAATTTCATAAAATAATTTATAAGCAGATTTTTTAGGCAATCGACTTAACAATAATCTTAAAGTACTTAAATCTTGTTTTTTTGCTTTGGTTATTAATTTTTCTACTTTTCTTTTTAAATATTTAGCTTTAGCTGTTGTCGTTTTTATTTTTTCTTTCATAATCAAATGGTGAGCTAAAATTTTAAACAAAGCTTTTCTTTGGTCTCTCTTTCTATGGAATTTTTTAGTTTTGACCAAATGCCTCATTGATAACAGAAAAATGTTTAATTAAAACGCCCGTAGCTTCTTTAAGAGCATCAACAGGATCAATACTTCCATCAGTTTCAATTACTAATCTTAATAAATTGTAATCAGCTCGCTCTTTATAAACAATATTTTCTACTTCATAAGTAACATTAGTAATCGGTGAAAAAATTGCATCTAAAACTAAAGTGCCCGGTTCAACTCTTTCTTTTTCTCTTTCCTCAGCAGGTGAATAACCACAACCTCTTTCTACAATTAGTTTCATTTTTAATTCGGCATCTTTTGAAGTTAAAGTAGCAATTAGATGGTCTTTATTAACAATTTCAACACCAACAGGGCATTTAATATCAGAAGCAAAAACTTCACCTTCGCCTTTTTTATTTAATTCCAATTCAACACTATCATCGCCTAAATATTTTACCCTAATATGCTTTATTCTCAAAATAATATCTAAAACATCTTCTAATACTCCTGGCAGCGTAGAAAATTCATGCAATACCCCATCGATATGAACAGTAGTAATTGCTGATCCTTTGATCGAAGAAAGCAAAACTCTTCTTAAAGAATTACCAATAGTTATTCCATATCCAGGATAAAGAGGGTAAATCTCAAATATACCTTTATTTTTTTCCAGTGAGACTATTTTAAAATTGTCTGGGATAATAATTTCTTTTATCATTGTTAAAATTTTAATTTTTAAGTTCGACTATTTACCATAAAGTTGTAAAGCTAATTGAATATCAAAAGGTAAATTTACCTCTTCTAATTCAGGATAGCGATTAAATTCTCCAGTTAAATTATCGAAATTTATTTTTAACCAAGAAGGTATTTGATAAGATTTTAATTTTTTATTTAAGTCTTTAAAGATAGCCAAATTTTTACTTTTCGGTTTAATCTCAATAATATCACCTGGTTTTAAAAAATAAGTGGGGATGTTAACTTTTTCACCATTAACTAAAAAATGACCATGATTAACTAATTGTCTGGCTTGAAGTTTAGAGCTTGTATAACCTAATCTCCAAATAACAATATCCAATTTGCTTTCTAAAATTTTAATTATTGCTGAAGGAAGTGGTTCTTTAAGTTTTTTTGCCTTTTCAAAAATATTTTTTAATTGATTTTCTTTCAAAATATAAAAATATCTTAATTTTTGCTTTTCAATTAATTGTCGAGCGTAATCTGAAAGAGTTCTTGGTTTATAACCATGCATTCCTGGTCTAACTCTTCTTCGACTTAAAGCACATTTACCAGAAGCACATCGTTCATTCCATAAAAGTTTTTGTCCTAATCTTCGGCAAATTTTACACTTAGCTTCGATTTTCATTTTTAAACACTTCTTGGTTTGGGTGGTGTCGGACCACCAAAAGGAATGGGTGTCCGATCTTCGACAGCGGTTATATTAAAATCAGAATTAAAAATAATTCTTAAAGCCGATTCTCGACCCGGTCCAATACCCTTAACGATTACCTTAACTTCATTAACATCAAAAAATTCTTTAATTTTATTAATTAACCCCTCAGCAGCTTTTGCTCCAGCATAAGGTGTTGATTTTTTTGTATTTTTAAAACCGATATGACCAGCAGATGACCATTTTAAAACATTTCCTTGAGCATCAGTAAAAGTTATTAATGTATTATTTAAATTAGCATTAATATAAAAAATACCTAAATCTAAATATTTTTTCTTGCTTTTTTTGGTTTTTTCTTTCTTAACTTCTTTTACTTCTCCTCCTTCAACTAATTTTGTCCTTGTTTTACCCATTATTTTTTAGTGATTTTTACTCTTCCTGATCCGACTGTTTTTCTTGGACCCTTTCTGGTACGAGCATTAGTTCTAGTTCTTTGTCCTCTGACTGGTAATTTTCTTTTATGTCTTAAGCCACGATAGCAATTTATTTCAATTAATCTTTTAATATTTGTTTGAATTTCTCTTTTAAGTTCATTACCAATTTTTAGATTATCATCAATGTACTTTTCTATCTTACCAATTTCTTCTGGAGTCAAATCTGCAGTTTTTTTCATTGGATCAATGTTTAATTCTTGGCAAATTTTTTCTGCCAAACTAACACCAATCCCATAAATATATGGTAAAGAAAATTTTAATCTTTTCTCATTAGGAATTTCTGAACCAGCTATTCTAACCATTATCCTTGTCTTTGTTTGTGTTTTGGATTTTCACAAATAATATAAATTCTCTTATTTCTTCTAACGACCTTACATTTATTACACCTTTTTTTAACTGAAGTTGTTACTTTCATTTTTGATTATTTTCTTTTAATTATTCTTCCTCGCGTTTTATCATAAGGAGATAGTTCAACAACTACTTCATCTCCTGGCACAATTTTAATATAGTTAACTCTCATCTTTCCCGACAAATAAGCCAACACTTCATTACCATTTTCTAATCTAACTCTAAAAGTAGTATCGGGAAGATTTTCAATAACTATACCTTCAACAACTTCTTTTTTCATTATTTATTTTGGTAAAATAAAATAAACCTTCGCAATTTTTGTTTATTGCTAATTAAATATTATGATTGAATAACTTATTAGTTTATTTTTAATATATATTAAATTATATCAAAAAAATATTTAAAAATAAAGAGACAAAATAAAACTCGGGGTGGTGGGATTCGAACCCACAATCTCTTGGTCCCAAACCAAGCGCCTTAATCCGTTAGGCCACACCCCGCTTATTGATTATTATTTTATTTAAAATAAATTAAAATTTTGTGGACTCGGCGGGACTCGAACCCGCGACCCCTGCCATGCCATAGCAGTGCTCTACCAACTGAGCTACGAGCCCTTAAATATTAATTATATCACAGCTTACTCAACTAATAAGTTGAACAACCAACCTAAACCAAAAATTACAATCAACAAATAAATAATTATTTTAGAAAATTTAAAATAGTATAAATTTTTTAATTTAAGATAACAAACCATAATAAGAATTAAATTGATACCAATAAATAAACTACCTATTAATCTAATTATTCTTATCAAATTATCTAAATTATAGAAACTAAGTAATACAATTAAAAGGCTAATAATCAACCAAGATAATTTTTCATTTAAATTAAAATCAGCAATTAATCCTCTTTTAAGATAATAAGCTAAGGAAACAAAGGTTGTTAAAATACTTAAAAGGAAGAGAACTAAAATAAAGTAATCAAGATAAAGATTCTCCAAATAGTTTAATAAAAAAATTATACTGAGCGGAGGGATATTCTCTCCTGCTAAACCGAGGGTTGAAATGACATAAAGTAAATAGATTAAAAAAACTATAATTAAACTTATTAAATTTACTTTTAAAAAAGATTTTTTATTTTTTCCTATTAGATCATAAATAATCTGCAAAGATTGATAACCGGCAAATGAAAAAAGTATTACTCCGTAACTTAACCAGAAATTATTTTCTTGAGGTAAAAGATTGCTAATATTGATTTTCGGAAAACTATAAAAAAAGAAAAAAAGAAAAAAGAAGATTAATAAAAACGACAAAATTGAATCGACTTTAGCAAATATATTATTTCTAAAAATAATCAAAAAACTAATAATAATGGAGCAAAGCAATTTAAAATTAAGATTAATAATAAAAACTTCTTTTAAAATTTGGTTAATTGCTATTAAATAAACAATAAAAACCATCGTTAGTCCAACAAAATCAAAAAACCAAACCGGGGTTTTAAATTTCGGATTAATTATTTTAGCCACCAAAGTTGGTAAATTGTGTTTTTCTTCAACCTGAAAAATTATTTCACCATAAATTAAATGTAAAATAAAAATCAAAAATGGAATAAAAATTAACCAAAAATAAAAAAATATACCTGATTCTTTAGCAATATAAGGTAGGGTAAAAATTCCTAAACCAACAATTGTGCTAATCAATATTAAAGAACCATAAATCAAATTATTTCTCATTAGAAATTTTCTTTTCTAAATAAGGCAAAAAAGCAAGAATCAGAACAACCAAGAAGGCGACTAAAAAAGTTTCAAGATATAATCCTAAACCAATAGCACTACCTAAAGAAGCTGTTACCCACAAAGCAGCAGCCGTTGTTGCTCCTTGAAGTTTTTCTTGATAGAAATAAATTAAACCACCCCCCAAAAAACCAATACCAATAACAATATTAGCTAAAATTCTTGAACTGGCATCTGGTGAAAATTTAAGAGCAATTAACGAAAACAAGGTTGCTCCTAAACAAACTAAAGAAAAAGTTCTTAAGCCTGCTTGTTTATGAAAAAAACTTCTTTCAGCGCCGATAATCGCACCAATGGTTGCTCCTAAAATTAATCGATAAATAATTTCAATTATTGGAATATCGCTCATTTTTAATTAAATTAATAATTTTCTCAACTAATTTTTGAGGATCTGATTCCCAAATTATTTTGTTATGCTCTTTATGAGATTCTTTAACAATCTCTGCCATATATTTTTCCTCTCCACCAGAATTTAATAAAATACCCATTGGTTTTTTTTCTTCATAAGAAATAACAAACTCATTCAGTGTTCCGGTTCTACCACAAACAAATATTACTCCATCACCAGATCTAACCAAAATTAAATTTCTTAGAGAATGGCCAAAACCAGTATAAAAAATTAAATGATGATAATCTGTTGGCAAATTATAGACTTCTATATGTTCTTTTTCATCTATTGCTGGAGAGACACCAATTACATATCCGCCATTTTCAAATGCTCCCTTAGCTGCCCAAAAAGGTGATCCAGTTGTTGCCCCAGTAATAGTAATCACATCGTTCATTGCCAAATATTTACCGATTTCATAAGCAAATTCATTAACTTTTTCAGAGCAATGAGAGGTTTCAGCTGCTCCGGAAATTACTATTTTTAATTTTTTTTCCATTTTAGGGTTATTTTAATTTGTATATTCAAGATATCTTAAATATAAATCTTTAGTTTCTTTTAATTTTCTTTTCTTTCTAATTTTTTTTGATGATTTTTTAGCTAAAAAATGAGAAAGTCCACTAACTCTTCTTAAGATCTTTCCTTTCTTAGTTATTTTTATTCTTTTTAAAAGCGCATCTCTCTTTTTCATTTTTTACTAATAATAACGAATAAATTATTGCCAGTTTTTTTAATCGTAGAAATAATTTTAATCGGTATTTCGATAAAACTAATAAATTGATTCATTTTTTCTTCAGCTAAATTAAGGTGTAACATTTGCCTACCTTTTAACATCATTCTAATTCTTACTTGATCGCCTTCTTGTAAAAACTCTTCAGCTTGTTTTGCTTTTCTTCTTAAATCACCCTCAGCCTCCTGAAAACTAATTCTGATTTCTTTAATTTCGGAAATATCTTTATCTTTTTGTCTTTTTTTTAAATTATAAATATATTTAAAATAATCGCCTAATTTCAAAACAGGTGGATCAGCTTTTTCTGAAACTAAAATAAGTCCGGTATTTTTTTCTTCAGCAATTTTTTTTGCTTCACTAAAATCTAAAATACCTATTTGTTTTCCACTTTCATCAATTAACCTAACTTTGTTTAATTTTAACTTATTTAATTTAGGATCGAACAGGTTTTATTTATATTTAGAGTTAATTATAGTTAAAAAAATTTTAAATTATTTTTAGAATAATTTACAATTTACAACACTGAATACTCCACATATCCAATGAGTTAACATCTCGCGATGAACCCCTAAATCTAATTCCCTTCATAAAATAACCTGACGGACATATTGTTTCTGCTACACCTCTTACTACATCTATATCTCTATAATTGTTTTCTTCAGGTCCTGGGATCCAAACGCAATCATTGTTTTCATTCTTTTCAACTATCAAATCACCCAATATACCAACCTTCCCATCCCAACCTACCCTTAAAAAACTTCCATAGAATCCCTCATTTTGGTTATATTTATTAAATTTAGCGGCTACCGGATCTTGTGCTATTTCTCTTCTATACCAATCATAACATACTGGCCCCATGTTATTAATAGTATAATAATAAGCCGGGCAATCAACATTTGTATCGGTTATATCACATTCGCATCTTACCTGGCTTGAGTTTCTGTTGTTTATGCCTATTTCTTGAATATATAAATAACCTGGCACCTTAAAAAAGGTTCCTAATCCAATATCAGCTACATATAAGGCTGGAGTATAAACTGTGTTGTTTTTAAATATAAACTTAAACCCTCGATTATCTGTCTTAAAAACAGTAAATCTCGTTTGTCCTTGGCTATAAGCAGAAAAGAATAATAATAAAGAAATCATTAAGCATAACACTAAAATTACTAATCTTTTTTCAAAAATAATATCACTAATTTTTTTAAACATTATTCTTCGCTAATACCTAAAATTAATCTTGAACCATCAGAAGAATAAATTCTAGTTTCTCCTTTTAAATCTAAATAATTTCTTGAAATGTTAATTTTTTCTATGCTTGAGACCTGAATAGAAATATTGCTATTTTCATATCCACTATTAATAGTTTTAATTCCACTATCATAAAAATAAATACCATTCTTAACAGCTATTGCTCCATTAACATCTAATTTAGCACTTGGATTAGTTGTTCCGATGCCGACATTGGTTCCATTATCAAATATTTGAGAGTTAATAACAGTACTGTTATTAGCAAACTTAGCAATATAATTTGCTGTACCATTAATACTTCCTCCGCCACCAACTGGCCAAGATGAACGACAGCTATTTCCTATACAAAATACCGGAGCAGTGATTGTTGCTGAAGATTTAATATCTCCTATAACATGTAATTTAGCTTGGGGGTTAGTGGTACCGATACCCACATTGCCTCCATTTATTGCTAGGTTAGCACCATAATTTACTCTAAGGCTTCCGCCGCTAGATAGCATTGTATCAGCTGAAATTGTCCCTGTTGCTTTAATATTTCCTATAACATGCAATCTTTCTGTTGGATTAGTTGTTCCAATACCTACTCTAACATTAGTTGGAGTAGCATATAGATTTATTTCTGATAATGATAATATCCAATAAGATGTACCTGCACCTGACCAAGTAGTTCGACAATCATTACCAAGACAAAAACCACTAGCTTTGATATTTCCAACTACTTCTAATTTTTCAGTTGGATTATCTGTTCCTATGCCCACATTACCATTTGATTCTGTTGTTAATTGTGAACCTATTGAATTTCCTGGATTTAATATTATATTGCCACCCTTTCTTGCCCAAATAACTACATCTCCCCTTGGATCATTGCGACCACCTGTATTTTTAAATGCTATACCTCCTCGATGATGACCCAATCCTGAACCAGAAAAACCAAACCAGGGATTAGTGGCATTAGAAGGTATATCTGCGTTAATTTCAATATGATCAGCAAATCTGCTTGTATCATCTGCTTCTATTTTAACTCCCAAATTACTACCTGTAGAACCAATTCTGGTTGTTGTTCCAATAAGCAACCTTCCATCCCAAGTTAGTGTCATTAAATCTTTATATATATAATCTCCTGGCGGGATATCTCTTCCTAACCTTCCCCTGATAGATTCATTTGTAGGATTGTATTCAGAGTAGAAGAATCTTAAGTTACCATATTCGGAACTCATTGGATTACGGAATAATGGTTCATCTATTGGAACATTTTGATTTCCAAGTTCTGTTTGCCAATACATATACGATGGATGATTAGCAATAGTAAAATAATTTAAGAATAACTTATCAGTACTAGTTGAATCATCTAAAAAAGTTATTGAACCACCACTATGATAGTTTCTTCTGGGACCATTCACAGTTATCCCTCCCCAGTTTACCCTTAACCAATTACTCCAATTATTTCCTCTCGATGTAGCTTTACTACTCCATATATTTACAGAATTTCCAATTCTAATCAATTCGGCCGTATCTCTTTTTTGTCCCGCATAAAAAATAGTTGTAGACGCATAAGTAATTGGTGAATTAGTTAAAACACCAGAACTTAATGCCACTGGTATAGTGTTTGTTGCCATATTAGGCCAAATAAGTAAATTTTGGGGAGCAGAGCACATAGGAATAGTTTGAGCTTGTAGGGAATTAGATAATATTAAAAAAGTAAATAATAATAAAACCGGATAAATTGTAGATATTCTTATTTTGCTCATATTTGCTTAATTAATTTGGTTTTGATTTAATTAGTAAAATTTTAATAATAAATTTAATTTTAGTCAACATAAAAATTTGTGGATAACTTATAAGCCTAATTGATCGCTTATTGATTGCATTGCAGATAGGGCTATTTGGCTTAATTCTTCAACAGTAATTCCTAACATAGGTTGACATTGTTTTATTATTTCACGATTAACCCCTCGAGCAAAGGAATTCTCTTTAAATTTTGACATTATTTTATCAACAGTTACTTCAGATAATTTTTTATTGGGCATTACCAAAGCAACAGCAACAATTAAACCTGTTATTTCTTCGCAACAATAAAGAGCTTTTTCAAGTAATGTTTCTGGTACTAAATTGTGAATATGATTATGTTTTTTAATAGCAGAAATAATTTCTTCAGGAAATTTCTCTCTTTCCAAAATTTCAACAGCTACAAATGGATGTTTTTCTGGGGTTTCTTTGGTTATTTCCCAATCTAAATCATGAAGTAAACCAGCTAAACCCCAAAGTATTTCATCCTGATTAAATTTTTTTGCTAAAGCTTTCATCAAGGCTTCAGTTGCTAAAAGATGTTTTTTTAAATTTTCGTTATTGATATATTGATCAATAAGTTGTAAAGCTTTTTCTCTAAAATTATTCATTGTTTAAAATTTGAATATTAAAATTTTAAAATTTGGATATTTTAATTTTCTATTTTAAGATTTAAATTATAAGCAATAAGATTATAATTGAAAAGAAGTTAATAAAATGAACACGAAAACGCAAATTAAAAATTTATTTGAATCATTGGGTGGAAAATTGATTGATGGTTTTCCAGTTATTAATTCAAAAGTTTATTTTACTCAAAATGGTACTCCTTACTTAAAGCAACCTGGAGTAATAATGATTGCTAAGCCTGAAATCAAATTAGAAAATGTTAAAGAATTTTTAGCTGGTTATCAAAATGAATTTGAAAATTATTTAAATGATCCTGATCAATTAACTAATGGCACACAATTAATTAAATTTTCCGCACAACTTTGTTATATGTCTTTTGGCCCTAAAAGAACTTGGAATAAAGATGCTGATAAATATTTTGAAAACATTATGTCTTCTGGTCATGGCTCAGTTTTAGAGCATAGTTATTATACTTTTTTGCTTTATGGAGTTTCAAGAAGTTTAACGCATGAATTAGTTAGGCATCGCGCTGGCTTTGCTTATTCTCAGCAAAGTCAAAGATATGTTTCTGGTAAATTAATTAGATTTGTTGAAAGACCTGAATTTCAAAAAGATGAAAATTTACACCGATTATTTGAAGAAAGAATTGATCGGATTAAAAACGAATACCAAAAACTTTATGATCTTTTACAAGAAAAAAGAGAGGAGTTGAAAATTTTAAATCCTTCGACAAAAGATGATGATAAACATTTACAAACAGAATTAAGAAAAAAAATTAATCAAACGGCGCGCAGTTTATTTACTAACGAAACCGAAGCACCAATTGTAGTAACTGCCAATATTCGTGCCTGGCGACATACTATTGAAATGAGGGCTAATAATTATGCAGAAACAGAAATAAGGGAATTATTTTTTAGAATTTTTCTTTGTTTAGCATTAGTTGAACCAATTTTGTTTCAAGATTATCAAATAGTTCAATACGAAGATGGAATTTGGGGAGTAACAACTTCTTGGAAAAAAGTTTAAAATTAAATTTAGGTCGTAATTAATTTTATTATTATTTCTATGCACAATAATCACATCTATAATCTTATTTCTCAGCTTACCCAAGAACATCGAAGTTTGTGGCGAATAAAGAAATATTATTTAAAAGATGCTGGTAATTGTAAAAAGTGTAAAGAGTTGTGGCGAAAATTACATCAACAAAAAGAAGAGCAAATAAAAAATATCTTAGAAGTTCTAAAAACTCACAAAATTTAAGTTAGATTACAATGAATACCTCTTTAAATAATTTAAAGATTAAAGCAAAAAAAATTATTCAAAAGTTAGATAAACTTTTTCCATCAAGCAAAATCGCTCTTAAATTTTCTAATCCTTGGGAATTATTTGTAGCTGTTGTTCTTTCGGCTCGCAATCGAGATGAAGTAGTTAATCAAGTTACTGAAAAGTTATTTCAAAAATACAAAACATTAAAAGACTATCTGAAAGCAAACGAAGAGGAATTTGCGCGAGATATTAGTCGTTTAGGTTTATATAAACAAAAAGCAAAATATATTTTAACCGCAGCAAAAATTATTCAAGAAAAATATCAAGGTAAACTTCCTAAAACAATTGATGAATTAATCAAATTACCAGGGGTAGGAAGAAAAACTGCTAATATTATTTTGTGGCAGGCTTATAGAAAAGCTGAGGGTTTTCCTGTTGATACTCATATCAGAAGATTAAGCAGGCTTTTCGGCTTAAGTCAGCATTCTAATCCAGATAAAATCGAACAAGATTTAATGAAAATTATTCCTAAAAATAGATGGGGTGATTTACCATATAAATTAATTGATTATGGCAGAAAATATTGCCCGGCTCGTTGCTCTCATAAAAATTGTCCCTTAAGGGAATTTATTAACAAAAAGAAATAATGGTAAAAGAAATAAAAGTTTGGACCGATGGTGGTGTAATTAATGAAAATGGAATTGGTGCGTTGGGAGTAGTGATTATGATTAATAATAAAAATAAATTATATAAAGTTAGGGTAGAAAATATCACCAATAATGAAGCGGAGTATTTGGCGGTTATCTTTGCTCTTAAAAAATTAAAACAACTTCTTGGGAAAAAGGAAATAAAAACAAATAAAATAATTATTCATTTAGATAGTGAATTGGTTGGTAATCAGTTATTAGGTAAATATAAAATAAAAGAGGAAAGATTACAAAAATTATTTATTAAGTTTTGGAATTTAAAAATTGATTTTCCTTTATTAGAAATAAAAATTATTCCTCGGGAAGAAAATAAATTAGCTGATAAATTAGTAAAAAGTATTATATTTGAAAAAAAATTATTTTAATTTTATAATTAAATTGCTTTGTGGTTGCATAGCTAAGCTGGAAACACCCTTACCCATTCCGAACAAGCAGGTGAAACGGCTTAGCGCCGATGGTAGTGCCGATAAGGCGCGAGAGTAGGTACCGCAAAGCTTTTTGAATTTTAAATTTAATTTTAAAAAATTTAATTTTAAAAAAAATTTAGATCTTCTAGAAATGAAAAACATTTATGAATTAGGCTATTGGTTAAAAATTGAAAGTCAAACTAATGAAGATTTAGAAAGAATCAAAAAAGTTTTGTCAAGCAACAATGCTGAAATTATTTTTGAAGAATCACCCAAAAAACGGAATTTAGCCTATCCAATTAATAAACAAAGGATTGGTTATTTTGGGTATATTATTTTTAAAATTGAACAAAAAGAAAATTTAGCTATTATTAATCAAGAATTACTAAAGATTGCTAATATTTTAAGATTTATTATAATCAAAAGAAAGGCATTTATTCCTAAAGAACAACCAATTGCTCATGAATCTAAATAAAGTATTTTTAATAGGTAGATTAGTTAAAGAAGTTGATTTTCGAATTGCTCCAACAGGAAATCAAATAGCAGTTTTAAATATTGCGACTAATCGCAACTACCGCGATAGAAATAACCAGGAAGTCAATGAAACAGAATTTCATCGAGTAATCGCTTGGGGAAAATTAGCTGAGATATGTAAAAATTATTTAACCAAGGGGAGGTTAATTTTTGTTGAAGGTAGAATTCATTATCGTAATTGGCTTACTCCTGATGGGCAAAAAAAATTTATCACTGAAATTATTGCTGAAAATGTAACTTTTGGTCCGAAAACAATAGAAGAAGAAACTACAGAGGAATTTAAAGATTTTGAAACCAATATTGATCAGGAAGGAAATATTTGGGATATTCAATTTTAATTTTATAAATAATTTAACTTAAAATTTTTAAATATGAACAAAAAGAAAGCAGAAAAAGAAAATAGAAAAGAAAATTTAGAAAGTTTACTCCAAGAATTACAAAAAGAATTTGGTGAAGGAACTGTAATGACATTAGAGTCTGTTCCTAAAGTTAATGTTGAAGTAATTTCAACTGGTTCACCATCATTAGACTTAGCTTTAGGAGTTGGTGGTTTACCCAGAGGAAGAATAATAGAAATTTTTGGTCCAGAATCAAGTGGTAAATCTACTTTAGCTTTAGAAACAATTGCTGAAGCTCAAAAAAGGGGAGGAAATGTGGCATTTATCGATGCTGAACATGCGCTTGATCCTGAATACGCTAAAAGAATTGGCGTTGATATTAAAAAAATAATTATTTCTCAACCAGATTCTGGCGAAGATGCTTTAAATTTAGTTGAAAGATTAGTCAAGTCTGGCTTATTTGATGTAATTGTTGTTGATTCAGTAGCTGCTTTAGCACCTAAGGCTGAATTAGAGGGCGAGATTGGTGATCATTTTATCGGACTTCAAGCAAGGCTAATATCACAAGCTTTAAGGAAATTAACAGCTTTGATTTCAAAAACAAAAACGATATTAATTTTTTTAAACCAAACAAGAGCGCAAATAGGAGCAATGATTGGCGCCCAAGAAACAACTCCAGGTGGAAAAGCATTAAAATTTTATGCTTCAGTAAGAATAGAACTTAAAAAAATTGGTCAAATAAAAAGGGGCGATGAAATTATTGGTATTAAAGTTAAAGCTAGGGTAGTAAAAAATAAAGTTGCTCCACCATTTAAAACAGCGGAAATTGAAATTTATTACGGTGATGGTATTTCCTACGAAGCTGATTTATTAAATTTAGGAGAGAAATTGGGTGTAATTAAAAAAACAGGAACAAGTTTATTTTTTAATGATTTAAAATTGGGTAGTAGTTTTCAAAGCGCTAGAGAGTTTTTAAAAAAAGAAGTAAAAATAAGTAATGAGATTTGGAATGAAATTCGTAAATCTTATTTTAAATAAAATGAATAAAAATAAAATTATTATTTTAATTATAGGTGTCTTGTTGTTTTCTTTTGTGGGAACAAAAGATATTTTAGCTATAACTATAAACAATAGACTTAATTTTAATTGGGTACCAAATGGTTCAGTAAATAGTATTGCGGTTGCTACTAATACTGTTTATATAGGAGGTAATTTTACTTATCTTGGTCCATATAAAGGAAATGCTTTTATTGTTAATTCTTCTCAAGGTTCAGCTAGTGATTTAGTTGATAAAATAGATGGCATAGTTTGGTCAGCTATTTCAGATGGTAATGGTGGTTGGTTTATTGGTGGTGATTTCAATAGAGTCGGTAATTGCCAAATAGCAAAATTAATATATATTGATTCTTCTGGAAGGGTAAATTGTAATTTTAATCTTGGTATTGATGATACTGTTTATGCTATGGCTTTAAAAGATAATATATTATTTATCGGAGGTGCTTTTGAACGAGTATTAAATTTTAATCGGAAGTATTTAGTAGCAATTGATATTAGTGATCTTAATAATCCACAATTAATAAATACTTTTTCTTTTGAACCAGAAGATTATGTTTTTTCTTTGGTTGTTCATCCCAATACTAATACTTTGTATGTTGGCGGTCAATTTGTTTGGATTAAAAATTTAATAACCAATATTACATCGAATAAAAAATTTTTAGCTAGTATTAACTATTCAACTTCAGCCACTTCTACTATTAACGAAACATTCTCTACTTCAATTAATGATGTTGTGTGGACAATGCTTTTATCACCTGATAATAGTAAATTATATGTTGGTGGTTATTTTACTACACCTACAAAATATATTGCTGCTCTTAATCCAACGAATGGAAGTAGTATATCTGGTTTTAATCCAGCTAATAATAATCTAGACTATGCTGTTTTAGCTTTAGAATATAATGATTTTAATACCCCAACAACAAATGATGATTATCTTTATATTGGAGGAAGGTTTGCGTCACCGGCAATTTATTTAACTGCTTTAAATGCTAACACTGGAGCAATTATTTCTTCTTTCTCATCTTCTATTAATAAAGATGATAATGATGTTGATTCTGTTTTAGCTTTAGCTTTAGACAAAACTAATAATAGATTATATGTTGGCGGTTCATTTAATAATCAGGAGCCGTTTTATTTAATGTCAGTTAATGCTACTTCTGGTGGTAGAATAACATCTTTTAATCTTACATTAAATGATAGAGTCAATGTTTTAAAAATAGATAATAATAGAAATCTGTTTGTAGGCGGTCGATTTTATTCTTATGGTGGAGTACGTAAAAAATACTTAGCAGCTTTTGATACTAACTTGAATTTAAAAAACGATTTTAATATTGAGCCTAATCAACCAGTTGATGTTCTTTTATATAATCCTAATAATAAATATCTGTATGTTGCTGGACCATTTACTCAAATTGGCACTCAAACTAGAACTTTCTTCGCAGCTATCAATACTGCAGATAATAATAATATTCTAAGTTCGTTTAATTATACTTTTTCAACAACTACGGGTGATTTTATTTCAGCTTTAGCATTAGATAAAAATAGAAACCATCTTTACCTTTGTGGTTATTTTTATAAAATAAATAATTCAAGCACTTACCGATTTATAGCAAGAATTAATTCTAACGATGGAAGCTTAGATCCAGCTTTTTCTCCACAGCCTAATGATATTATTAATGACTGTCAAATAGATGAACAAACAAGAATTTTATATGTAGCAGGAAGATTTAATCAGATATATAATACTACATCAAGATATTTAGCAGCTTTAGACACTACCAATAATAGATTAATAACAGAATTTAACCCGCAAATCAATGATATTGTTTCAACCATAGCTCTTGATCCAGAAGATAACCTAATATTTATTGGAGGTAGATTTACATTACCTAATCAATATTTTGCTATTTTGAATAAAACAACAGGTCAAGCTGTAAACATTTTAGGTTATCAATCTCCTAACTTACCTGTAATTAAAATTAAAAATGATAAAAATAATAATGTTTTATTTGTTTCCGGACATTTTACTGAATTAATTTACGAAATTAAAAGAGGGTTATTTATTGCTAATTATACCCCCTCAAATTTAAATATAACTAATATTTTAATCTATCCGGAATTTAATATTTATGATATTAATTTCAGTACTTCAGCTCAAAGATTATATTTGGGCGGTAATTTTGAAAGTTTGTATTTTAATGGTGATAATTCTCAAAATTTCTTTTATAAAAATTTAGCTCTTTTTAATTATACAACTGAAGAAGCAGCTAATAACCCATTACCCCAATTAAATTCTATTATCCCTACTTCAACTTTAGTTAATCAGACTGGTGATATTAATTTAAGATTATTAGGAAATAATTTTATTCCTAATTCTCAAGTATTATTGAATAATAATACTTTACCAGTAAGTTATATTTCAGCTACAGAATTAAGAGCTAATATAACTAGATCGTTAATTGCCACAAGTGGTATTTATCAAATAAAAGTTTATAATCCTCCTCCTGGTGGTGGTTATTCAAACATAGTTAATTTTACTGTTTTTAGTCCTACTCCACAAATTAATTCTATTTATCCAACAAGTAGTCAGGTAAATGTTCTTAATGATATTAACTTAATTATTAATGGTAACAATTTTGTTAATGGAGCTGTAGTAGTTTGGAATAATTCTGATGCTCTAAGAACAACTTTTGTTTCTTCAACTCAAATTACAGCTATTATTCCTACGAATTTTCTTTCTCGAATAGGAACTTATACTATATCAGTAGTTAATCCTAGCCCTTGTGTTAATAATAATTGTATATCGAATACTGTTAATTTTTATGTTATTCCTGGACCAAGAGAAAATTATGGAGTAGAAATTAGCCCAAATAATATTATTGTTTATGAAGGTGGCCAAGGTAATAGTTATAACATTAGATTAACTGCTCAACCAAGCAGTGATGTTATAATCAATTTAAACTATAATCCATCTCAAATTACAGTTAATACCTCAACATTAATATTTACTCCTCTTAACTGGCAATCTAATCAAAGAATTAATGTTAATGCTGTCGATGATAATATTATTGAAAATAATCATTCAACAATTATCAGTCATTCAATTAGTTCAACAGATCTTAATTACAATAATATTCCAATAAGCGAAGTTAGGGTTGATATTATTGATAATGACAGAAGTTCTCAACCACCAGGAACTGGCGGAGGTGGTGGAGGTGGTGGTACTGGTGGAGGTGGTGAAACAGCAAGACAAGAAGAAAGAGAAGGTCAAGATGAATTTACAAATCAACTATTTTTATTACTATCTTTATTAACACAGGGCTCAACATCAACAACATCAACTCAGGAAACAGAAAGTGGGGTTAGTGGTGTTTGTTTAACTAAGTATAAAGATTTTGATTTTGAATATATAAAAAATAAAATTCCAAGAAACTTTAGATTTCCTTTAAAAACATTAAGGCTTGGTATGATTAATAAAAATATAAAGTATTTACAAATTATACTTAATTCAAACGATAAAACATTGATAGCTAAATCAGGACCTGGATCAAAAAATAGAGAAACTTTCAAATACGGGATTGGGACTACTCAAGCTATGAAAAAATTCCAAAGGCTTTATTTAAATGCTAAAAGGCCTTCAGGTATTAGTGGAGTAAATACTATTAAAATAGTGAATCAAATTTTGGATTGTGCATTTAAATGAAAAGAAAATTATTAAAAATCTTGACAATCATAATTAGTATTTTTTCCTTTTTACCCATTTTAACATTTGCCCAAAACAATTGTTTGAATTTTACTGGTGGTGTTGGAGAATTTGAAATTATTGACAAAAACCAAGCTAAAAAAGTACCTCTTAAAAATTATTTAGCTAAACCAGCTGGTTGGTCCTTAAGTATAACCGAAGGTATTAGTTTTAAACCTGAAATAGATAGAAAGAATTATTTTAATAATGGTTTTAGTAGAGGTAGTTTCAAGGTTAAAATAGATAAACCAGCTAATATTAATACTTCAATTGCTGGTAGCCTAACTAATGTTCTTTATGCTGATTATCCTTATGTTAGTACTGAAACTAAAGATTATTATCCTAAGGCTGGTGATAGAATTGAGGCTAAAATTAAATTTAAAGGCGATGGAAATAATCAAAATCTATCTTTAAGAATTTTAATTACTGCGAGTACAACTAACAATTCTAATCTTATATTAGTTGATAACAGAATAAACAATCTTCTAAATAATGATTGGAATGAAATTATTGTTACTTCTTCTCTTCCAACTAATTATGGCAATCTCTTAAGTATAACTTCTAAATTAGAATTTAGGTTTCCTATTTCTTCAGCAACTTCTAAGGGAACAATTTGGTTAGATGATTATAGTTTTTATGCTTATCGTAATAATAATTGTTTAACTATACCTCCAAGAAGGAGTTCAGTTTTGAAGATAATTGAAGTTAACCATTATTTTCCCTGCCAAACTTGTGAAAGAAATAAAGACTTTATTAAGCTTTACATAGATAATGATGGTTGGTGGGGAGATGAAGATTATATAAGTCTTATTATTCAATATTTAAATCCTAATTTTAAAAGAATGCCATATTTTCTATCTACAGTAATGAGAAGAGGTAATTTGGTTAATAATAAATATTGTCGCTCAACTCATAATTCAGTTATTAATCAACATTTTGATAGAATTTGCTCATCTAATGCGATACCAAACAGACTTCATCCTAATGCTGATTATCCTGATATGATTGAAATAGGAACATTAAACAGGCATACTTACTGGACATGGGATAATCGAGATCTAAGAATAGTCCTCAAACCTAAGGCAGCAGAAATTATTTCGAAAAATTTTTTAGATATGTATAGAAATTTATATGCAGATTCTCAATTAAAACCATTTATGCTTGCTTATGATTTGCTTGAGGTCGATGGATACTTAAATCCTATAATCGCAAGACAGATAAATCAACCCATATTTCTAAATGCATTTAAAAAAGGATTATTGCCTTATATAGAGTATATCGGAAATTTAGGCTATGGTATATACTCGAATTCTAGTGAGACTAATACTGGTGATAATTGGTACACACAAATTAAATTCACAAATGGCTATCTTAATGAAGAATTTATTCGAGCTGGAAATTATAGGTATCCATTGTACCTCCATAAACAAATAAAAAGCTTAATAGAAAACAAAACCTATGATGCTATTCTTACCTTTGGTCGTTATACAAATTGTAATTCTTTTGATAAATGGGTAAATTTTATTGTTTCTCTTTTTTATCTAACTAATCAGAGTAATATTTACTATGCTTTAACCCCTGATTCATATTCAGTTCCCCAATGTTATCCTTCCTTATTTTATTTACCCTTAGGTAGTCCTCTTGAAGTAAATAGAGTAGAAGAAATAGTTGTAGCTTCAACTACTAATTTTAATAATGGTGCTTTATATAAAAGAAATTATACTAATGGTGTAGTTTTAGTAAATATTTCAACTAATACTATTTTTCAGTATCGTTTATCTAATAATAGTGAACCTATTAATTTTAGTATTTATGAAGATCAATTTGGTAATATTTACGATGTTTCTCAAAATGCCACAACAATTAATTTACCTCCATTAACTGGATTAATATTATATTCTCCTTCTCAAAATTTGCAGAATTTAGATTTATTACAATAAATGTGGAGATGGGGGGATTCGAACCCCCGTCTGAAGAAGAGAAATAAAAAATTCTACTGCCCTAGCCGGTTTTTAAAATAAAACTTTAATCCTCAAAAACCGGCAAAAATAGATTAAAGTTTGGCTAATAAATTTTTCAACTAAAAGACTTAGCCAATCTTTTAGTTATAGTTAGGTTTGTTTAAGATACTCTACAGAAAAGCACCTAACAGCTTTTTCTGTAAAGCCCTACGTTAGCTAACAGCGTAGGCAAAGGATTGGTTGGCACTTTTTAATCTCCGTTAGGTGGAGTGTACCGGCAGCCTTTTTTATTTCTCATTCTTCATCGAAATCCATTTCATCCCCCTCTTGAAGGATAATTTAAATTATTAAAAATAATTATATTACAAATACTTTCTTTTTTGAACCCTTGCTTTCAATCTTTGAAATTCTCTTGCTTTAATTTTTTCTCTTTTTTCGTATTTTTTTACTCCCTTAACTAAAGCTATTTCAACCTTAATTAAATTATTTTTAGAATAAATTTTAAGTGGTATAATTGTTAAACCCCTCTCTTTTATTCTGCTAATCAAATAATTAATTTCTTTTCTTTTTAATAATAATTTTCTTGGTCGTTCTTCTTGGTAATCCTTAGGAGTATTTTTAGGTTGATATGGTGGTAATTTAAAGTTAACTAAATAAATTTCATTATCTTTTACTGTTACATAGCTACCTCTTAAGCTTCCTCGATTATTTTTTATTGATTTTACTTCAAAACCCTTAAGCTCTATTCCTGCTTCAAATTTCTCTAAGATTTGATAGTGATGATATACTCCAGGGTTAACAATATTCACCATATCAAATTATTCATTTAAAGCTTTATCAATTTCATCTGGAGAGTAACCAATAATAATTTGACCATCAATATCAATAACTGGTACACCAAGTTGACCTGATTTTTCAACCATTTCATCACGAGCTTGTAAATCTATTTCAACATTTTTTTCTTCATAAGGAATATTTTTTTGATTTAAATATTCTTTTGTAGCTTCGCAAAAAGGACACCAATTTGTAGTATAAATAATAACTTTTTTCATTTTTGTTTATTAAGAAATATATTAATTGCCTGGAAAACTGATGTTGGATCTAAACCAGCTATAAATAAATTATTTACAAAAAATGCTGGTGTTCCTTGAATACCTAATTGAACTCCTTGAAAGTAATCATTATTAATTTCTTTCTCGTATTTTCTGGTCTCATAACATGTCTTAAATTTATTTTCATCAAGAGATAATTTTTTAGCTAAAGAAAATAAATAATCTTTGTCGCCAGTCTTTTGCCCCATCCCAGATAGAAAATCAGAAAAGGCTTGATCATGAAATTCCCAAAATTTATTCTGCTCATTAGCACATCTGCTTGCCAAATGAACATTTCTTGAAAAGGGATGAATAGCATCTAAAGGAAAATCTCGAAAATAGACTGCTACTAATCCTTGCTCGATATATGGTTTAATATTTGTCAGGATTGTATTAGGTACTTGGGCACAAAACGGACAATGAAAATCGGCAAATTCAATTATTTTTACCGGTGCAGTCGGATTACCCAAGGGAGGAAGATTACCTAATATTTGATTTACATCAATGTTGGTAGATTTTATTCTTTCGTTTGATTCACCAACTGTTCCTATATTTGCTGGGGTTTTGATTTTAAAACTACTTAGAAAATAAAGACCGAAAATTAAAACAATTACACCCAAAATAACCAAAAAGATGTTTTCTTTTATTTGAGCTTTTTTCATTTTGGATTTTGTTTTTAATTAATGCAAATTTAATTATAACATTACTTAATTGAATAGTCAACATTACCAAAATAATTAATAGTAATAGTAGCAGTAATAGTATTTTTTTTATTAGAAAGCACAATTTGAGTAGTAGAATTAAAATAACCAGAAAATTTAGAAAAAACCACCTCAGTACTACTACCTTCTTGAGGAGAAATAAATTTATTATTTGAATTTAACAGATATTGTTCAAAAATTGACGAAGTAGAAAATTTATTACCCCAAAATAAATAAAATTTATCAGTAGTAGTATTTTCAAAATAAACCCCCCAAGACAAATTATTTTCAGCTAAAATAGATTTTTGTTTAGCTTTCATTAAAACTTCTTGAATAATTTCCATATCTGTCTTAAGATAATTATAATCTAAAGAAATATTTAAAAAGCGGTAAAAAAATAAACTGCCAATTGCTAAAAAAACAAAAATCACTATCAGCATTTCCGCCAAAGTAAAAGCTTTAAAATTATATTTAAGATGATAATTATCCTTCTGCAAAATTTTCATTATTATTTTAGCTTAATTGTTTGCTTATTGTTGATTATTTTTTTGATTATTAAAAAATTTAATTTCAAATTTAATGCCATTAAACTTTCAATTTTAATTTTAAGTTTATTTTTTTTACAATCAATTTTCTTATCTTATTTTCAGTATTTAGCCTTTAAAGAACATCCCATATCGAAATATTTATTACCACCCTATCAACCATTATCTTATTTTATATTTTACTCGCTATATCATTATTTTAGCGATTTTTATTTTAGAATTTTGGGTGGAATTATCAATTTGTTAACAGTTATAGTTTTAAACTTTCTATTTAAAAAAACTTTGTTCTACGATGATGAATATAGAATTGTTTTTTTATCTTCTATTTTAATCAATTTTCCTTTTAATCTTTTAATTATTCCTTTAAATTTATTATTAATTTTCTTCATCCATTTTAAGAATTTTCTTTTCCAAAAACAATTTATATTAGAAAAAATTAGTACCAAAAATTATTGGTTATTTATTTGTTTTTTCCTTATAATTATTAATATTATTTTTATCAATGACGAGAATTTAAAACAAATTTTATTCAATTTTAAGCCATGATTATCTCCTTAGAAGAACTAAAAAAGTTATTAATTGAAAATAATTTATTAGATGAAGTTACTTTTGAAGAAGTTTATCAAGAAGCAAAAAAATTAAATTTAGATATTTTACAACTCCTCTTTAGCAAAAGATTATTAGACAAAGAGTTCTACGCTAACCTTTTGAGCGATTACCTAAAGGTAAAAAGAATTAATTTAAAAAACTTATCTATTCCTACTAATGTCTTAAAACTTGTTCCAGAAAAGATTGCTATTAATAAAAAGGTTATCCCATTTAAAGATGAAAATAATGTTTTACACTTAGCTATGACTAACCCTACTGATTATGAAACTATAAACTTTATCACTAATCTTACTCATAGAAAAATTGAACCATATTTAATATTAGAAGATGAGCTTCAGTTTGGTTTAACTTTTTATCAAAAATTATATAAAGAGCATTATGAAGAATTATTAAAAAGCGAGATTTCTAAATTAGGAAACATTGAATTAACTGAAGAAATCCAAAATATTTCCGCTATAAAAATTATTGATAATTTATTAAGCTATGCTATGGGTTTAAATGCTTCTGATATTCATATTGAAATTTTCTATGATTATAGTTTGATTAGATTTAGAATTGACGGTATATTAAAAGAAATTATGAAACTACCTAAACAAATACACCCTTCTTTAATCGCTCGAATAAAAATTTTAGCTAATCTCCAAATAGATGAACATTTTCGCCCTCAGGATGGTCGATTTAAAACAAAATTGGGTGATTTTGAGTTTGATATTAGGGTTTCAATTATTCCAACTCTTTATGGAGAAAAAGCTGTTTTAAGATTATTAGCTTCAACCTTTCGACCAACTTCATTGGCTGACTTAGGCTTAAATGAAAATAATGAGAATTTAATTAAAAGAGCTATTAAAAAATCTTATGGAATGATTATTTCCACTGGTCCTACTGGCTCTGGTAAAACTACTACTCTTTATACTATCTTACAACTATTAAATTCTGTTGATGTTAATATTTGCACTATTGAAGATCCAATTGAATATGAATTACCTCGTATTAATCAAATGCAGGTTAATCCGAAAATTAATTTAACTTTTGCTGAAGGATTAAGAGCTTTTTTGCGTCAAGACCCAAATATTATTATGGTTGGTGAAATAAGAGATTACGAAACGGCAGATATTGCTGTTCAAGCAGCCCTTACTGGACATCTTATCTTATCGACGCTTCATACTAATGATGCTATTTCTTCTATTCCAAGATTATTAGATTTAAATGTCCCGAAATATTTAATTTCTTCTACCTTAAGTGTTGTTATTGCTCAAAGGTTGGTTAGAAAAATATGTCTTAACTGTGTTTATTCTTTAGAAACTAAAGATTATCAAAAAGAAGCTATTAAAGAACAATTAATTAAGGATGGATTATTACCAGAAGAAATCAATGAATATTATCTTCCAAAATATGTTTTTAAGGGGAAGGGGTGCGAACTCTGTAATAATTCTGGCTATCGAGGACGAACAGGTATTTTTGAAATATTTTTTATTGATGATGAATTGGCTGATTATTTAGCTAAAAATGAATTTAATATTGTTGAGTTTAAAAATTTATTAAAACAAAAGGGGTATAAAACAATGTTTCAAGATGGTTTAGATAAAATTATTTCTGGTGTTACTACCTTAGAAGAAGTATTAAGAGTTATTAAAGAATAAATGAAAAATTACTATTTTATTGCTTTTGATCAACAAGGAAAAAAACAACGGGGTAAAATTCTGGCTGAATCAGAAGCTTCAGCGATTGAATATTTAAAAACTTATGGATTAACTGTTGTCAGCATTAAACCTCAAATAAAAAATATTTTTTTAAGATTTCCTTATTTTCTAGCCAATATTAAACTTAAAGATAAAATTTTTTTATACAGAAATTTTTCTTTAATTTTAAAATCTGGTGCCAGCTTAACTCAAGGTTTAAGAATTTTAGCTAAATCTATTAAATATTCAGCCCTAAAAGAATTTATATTTTTTCTTATTTATTATATTGAAAGAGGGGGGCATATTTATGAAGTTTTTGAATATTACCAAGACAGTTTTACTCCCATAGAAATTGAAATTATTAAGATTGGTGAAATTTCGGGAAATTTAGGAAAGTCATTTGAGAAGTTAGCCGATGATTTAAGTAAAGAGAAACAAATCAAATCGGAAATTATTTCCAATTTAATCTATCCTTCAATTATTTTAGGATTTTCTTTTTTAGTTATTATATTAGTTACTACTTTTGTTATGCCTCGATTAGCTAATTTAGTTAAACAAATGGAAACTCAATTACCTTTTTATTCAATGATAATTTTAAATACTGGTTTATTTATTGGAAATAATATTAAAATTATTATTTTGTTGCTATTTGTTGCGATAATTTTATTTATTATTCTTATCTTTTCTAAAAAGGGACGGGGATTGTTGTTTCAACTTGGTTTAAAATTACCAATAGTTAAAAATATTTTATTAATTTTAGATTTAAGATCATTTTGTTTTGTGTTGGAATCGCTTTTGAGAAGTGGTATTTCTCTTTCTAAGGGTTTGGCTTTAACAAGTTATTCTCTAAATCACCCTAAAATAAAAGAGGCAACCAATAGATTAAAAAATAAAATAGAGCAAGGTTTTGATTTTACCGAAAGCATTAATCAAGAAACTGTTTTTCCTAAATTTTTTGGTGGTATTTTGGGAATTGCTTCTGAGACTGGTAATTTAACCGAAGTTTTAAATATTCTTCAGGGTTATTATGAAGATGAATTAAATTTCTATATTAAAAATTTAATAACACTAATTGAGCCGATATTAATCATTATAGTCGGATTAATAGTCGGATTAATAGCAATAGCTATCGTTGTTCCAATTTACCAACAAATAAGTACTCAAATCGAAAGAGGTTTACAACAAAAACCAGGTGGACTATAAAATGAAAAATAATAATTTTTATCCTGAACAATCAAAAAGAGATTTATCCAATCTAGAATTTAGAAAAAGCTTTAAAAAGTTCTTAAAAAATAAAAAATCATGTTGGCTGGTGGGAAGAATTATGGCTTGGCGTGATCATAAAAATATTATTTTTGCTGACCTTCAAGACGGAACAGCCAAAATCCAGATTATTTTCAAAAAAGGCGAAACAAAAAATTTTAATAAATTAGTTAATTTATTTAATATTGGTGATTTTATTAATGTTAAAGGTAGGGCATTTTTACCCCAAACTAAAGAGTTAAGTTTATTGGTAACTGATTATACTTTATTAGCAAAATGTATGAAAAATTTTCCTAAAGATTATTACAAAGTAAAAAATGAAGAATTATTAATTCGTTACCCTTATTTAAGAACTATCTTTTATCAAGAAGGTAAATTAATTTTTGAAAAAAGGTTTTTAATTATCAGATTGCTAAGAGAAATTCTCTGGCAAAATGGTTTTGTTGAGGTTGAAACACCAATTTTACAAACTCACTATGGTGGTGCCTTAGCTAAACCATTTAAAACTTATTTAGAAGCTTTAGATTTACCATTATACTTAAGAATTGCTCCAGAACTTTATTTAAAAAAAATGATTGTTGGTGGTTTTGAAAAAATTTTTGAAATTGGAAAAAATTTTAGAAATGAAGGTATTGACAGAGAACATAATCCTGAATTTACTATGATTGAATTATATTATGCTTATTGTGATCGCAAGGGATTAATGAAGTTTGTTGAAGAGATAATTAAAGAATTAGTCAAAAGATTTAATCGAGCTTATGGAAAAACAAATTTAATCATTGATTATCAGGGAAATAAAATCAATTTCGCTAAAAAATGGAAAGTTTATCAATACACTGAAATAATAAAAAAATTTACTAATTTAGATTATTTTAAGAATAGTTTAGAAGATTTTTTGAGGTTTGCTGAAAAAAATAATATCGAATTTAATCCTAAAATTATTACTAAAGGTAAAATTGTTGATGAAATTTTTAAAAAATTAATTAGAAAACAATTAATTCAACCAACTTTTTTAATTGATCATCCAGTTGAAATTTCCCCGTTAGCCAAGCTTCATCCTAAAAATCCCGAGCTAACATTAAGATTCCAGGGGTATTTTGGAGGATTAGAAATTATTAATGCTTTCGCTGAGTTAAATGATCCTATTGATCAAAAAAACAGATTCTTGGAAGAAGCTAAGCTAATAAAAAAGGGTGATGAAGAGGCTCATCCTTATGATGAAACTTTTATTGAAGCTTTAGAATATGGTATGCCTCCAACTGCTGGCTTGGGAATTGGTATTGATCGATTAGTAATGGTTTTAACAAATTCAAAATATCTAAAAGATGTTATTTACTTTCCTTTTGTTAGAGAAAAGAATAAAGGTGATTTATAATTTTTAATTGGGCGGGTAGCTCAGTTGGCAGAGCGTCTCGTTGACGTCGAGAAGGTCAGAGGTTCGAATCCTCTCCCGCCCAATTGTAATTTTTTAATTAAATATCAAAAAATAATTTCGTTTTAAAAAGAGATTTGATCATTAATAAATTAAGATTTACTTTAAAATTTTAATTAAATTAAATCTAATAAATCTTATACCAATAATGGAATTAGGTTCTAAATACAATCCAAGAGAAATAGAAGAAAGAATCTATCAAAAATGGTTGCCCTTTTTTAAAATCGAAAAACAAAAAGGAGATAAAAGTTATATTGCGTTAATGGCGCCACCAAATATTACCGGAACTCTTCATATGGGTCATGCTCTTCAAAATATTTTGTTAGATGTTCTTTTAAGATACAAAAGGTTAAATGGATTTAAAATTATTTGGTTGCCGGGAATTGATCACGCTGGTATTGCTACTCAATATGTTGTTGAAAAAGAATTAAAGAAAGAAGGTTTAACGAGGTTTGATTTAGGAAGAGAAAAATTTATTGAAAAAGTTTGGCAATGGAAAGAAAGGAATGGTAATATTATTTTAGAACAGTTTAAAAAATTGGGTATTTCGCCTGATTGGACAAAAGTTAAGTTTACTTTAGATAAAAATTATATCGACTGGGTAGAAAAAGCTTTTATTGATTATTACAAAAAGGGTTGGATCTATCAAGACTATCGAGCAATAAATTTTTGTCCTAGATGTCAAACAAGTTTATCTGATTTAGAAATAGATTATTATGAAAAAGAGGGGAAATTATATTTTGTTAAATACCCCCTAAAAGATAGTGATGAATTTTTAACAGTAGCTACTACAAGATTAGAAACAATGTTGGGTGATGTGGCTTTAGCTATTAATCCTAATGATAATCGTTATACAAAATATTTGGGAAAATTTGCTATTTTACCTATTATTAAAAGAGAACTGTTAATTATTGCTGATAATCGAGTTGACCCTAATTTTGGCACTGGAGTAGTAAAAGTTACTCCTGCCCATAGTTTGGTTGATTATGAAATTGGCTTAAAACATAATTTAAAAATGATTCAGGTTATTGATGAAAACGAGAGAATTATTAATAGCCATGAGGAATTTAATGGTCTATCGCTTGATGAAGCTCAAAACAAAATTAAAAAAATTTTAGAAGAGCAAAATTTGTTAGTTAAAGAAGAAAAAATTTTTCATAAATTGCCTTATTGCAATCGCTGTGGTTATTTAATTCAGATTCTACCCTCTAAAGAATGGTTCTTAAAAATGGATTATTTAGCTCAATTAGCTAAAAAAGCAATTAAAAATCATCAGGTAATTTTTATTCCTAATCGGTTTAAAAAAATTGCTTTAAATTGGTTAAAAGATATTAGAGATTGGTGTATTTCTAGAAAACTTTGGTGGGGGCAAACATTACCTGTTTGGTATTGTACGAATTGCCGATCATATTCTGTATCAAAAAACAAACCTAAAACTAAGTGTAAAAATTGTAAAAAAAATAAGTGGCAAAGAACAGAGGAGGTTTTTGATACTTGGTTTTCATCAGCTTTATGGCCTTTTGCTATTTTGTATACCCCAAAAGAGAAAAAGTGGTATCCAGCCCATGTTGTTTTCACTGCTCGCGATATTATTAATTTGTGGATAGTTAGAATGATTTTTTCTGGAATTTATTTTATGAAACAACCACCATTTAAATTTGTCTACATTCATCCAACTGTCCTAACCAAAGAGGGTAAAAGAATGTCAAAAAGCTTAGGAACAGGCGTTGATCCCTTAGATTTAATAAATAAATATTCTTCTGATTCCTTAAGATTTGGATTGATTTGGCAAACTTCAGATTTGCAAGATTTACGATTTGACGAATCAGCTATTGAAGCTGGGTATAAATTTTCTAATAAAGTTTATAATGCTGTAAGGTTTTTCTTAATCCAATATCCTAAAATGCAAAAACGAACAGGTTTATCTTCAAATGATAAAAAAATAATATCGGAATTTAATAAGTCATTAAAATTAATTAACAAACATATTGAAAATTTTAAATTTAGTGAGGCGTTAAAGGTATTTTACAATTTCTTTTGGCATAATTTATGCGATAAATATATAGAAACATGTAAGAATAATACAAAAAATAACCCAGAAGTTTTAAAAAAGATCACTTTAAACTCAATCAAAATTCTATCGATCTTTATGCCATTTTTAGCAGAATACTTATGGGAATTAATTAACGGAAAAGATAAAACTTTGTTTTTTGAAAAGTGGCCTCAGAAGATTTAAATTTATTAATTTGTTTTCAGGACTTAAATTTAATTTTTATTTTATTTTCTGCTTTTTTGCCAATTTTAATTTGGTTTAAATTTCTAATTTCTGAAGATTCGCACAAAGAACCATTTAGTTCAATCGCTTTAGCATTTATTTTAGGAATTTTAGCGGCAATCTTTAGTTATTATAGCGAAACTGCTTTATCTTTGGTTTATCCAAGTGGATCTATGGAATATTATTTTTATTCTTCTTTTATTGAGGAGTTTTTTAAATTTTTCTTAATTTTTCTTTTTATAGTTCCTTCTAAAAATTTTCATTTTTTAATTGATTCAATGATTTATTTTGGTATTAGTGGTTTAGGTTTTGCTTTTATTGAAAATTTTGCTGGAATGTGTCAAACCTTTGCAGAAAATATAACGATTACCAATCCTTATAGTTTAGTACTTCTGTTAGCATTTTTTAGATTTTTAAGCGCTAATTTTCTTCATCTTTTAACTCAAGCTTTGATTGGTTTTGGTTTTAGTATTACTTTAAAAACGAGAAGACTATTTCCTTTTGTTTTTAGCTTTTTAATGGCATCGCTTTTGCATTTTATTCATAACATATTTATAATTAATAAAGTATTATTAATTTATCTTCTGCCTATTTTGTGGTCAGTATTTTTAATTGTTTTAAATGAGTTCCAGGTTTTAAAAAAAATAGATGGACGAATTAGAACATCTTCATCCAATTAATTTAGAAGACAGCGAAGAAGGACAATTAGTTGTTGATGTTTATCAAAAAGATAATGAATTAGTTATTATTTCACCAATTTCTGGTGTAACAATGAACGATATTGAAATCTTAATTCATGGTGATATGTTGATTATTAAAGGAAAGAGATTACCTCCAGAAAATCCTAAAATAACCGATTATCTTTATCGTGAATGTTATTGGGGTCCGTTTTCAAAAACTATTATTCTACCTCGAGATGTTGATGTTGATAATATTAAAGCTAATTTAAAAGACGGCTTGTTAATTATCAGGATCCCTAAATTAAGAGGTGGTTCATTTAAAAAAATTGAATTAGAATAAGCGGCTGTAGCTCAGTGGTAGAGCGGGTGTCTTATAAACACCAGGTCGGAGGTTCGATCCCTCCCAGCCGCATAATAAATATGAAATATCTAAATAAATTTTTTTTCAAATTGTTTGTTTTTATATTTTTCTTATTATCTTTTTTCCCTTTATTAAAAGCATCGGCTTTTGGTTTACCATTTGGTACCCCTCGAGTTATTGCTGGTCCAATATACTGCTTAAATGGAGGGGTAATGATTTTTATTCAACCGACTATTCCAATATCTAATCCTCCAGGTAATTATTTTGTTCCTTTCGGTACTAATCGTTATGAAAATTTTATTTATCCTCCATTTCCGGGTGTAAAAATGTTAGGAAAATATATTCCTGCTGGCGTATGCTGGATACCTGCTTATCCTTCACCTATTCCTATACCAACAGTTGGTACAGTAACCGAATATGGAAGTGCATTTGGTTTTTAGTTTAGTTCTCAAAAATTATTAATCTAAAACTAAATTAATTAATTTATTTTGAACAAAAATTATTTTTTTTATTTTTTTATTTCTAATAAATTTGATTATTCTTTCTCGTTGAAAAACAACATTTTTTATTTTTTCAAAATCGGTTTCAGGTGGGATTGTTATTTCGTCTCTTTTCTTACCATTTACTTGAATAATTAAAGTAATATTTTTTTCTTTAAGATAACGAGATTGATAAGTTGGCCATTTTTCTTTTTCTAATAATGTTTTTTTACCAAGAATTTTCCAAATTTCCTGACTTAAATGGGGGGCGAAAGGATAAAGTAATTTAACAAATTCTAACCAACTCTTTTTTGAAATATATTTATCAGAAATAAAGTTTATAAATTCCATCATTGAACTAATTGCTGTATTGAATTTTAGGTTTTCAATATCTTCAGTAATTTTCTTAATTAATTTATGCAATTCAACTATAATATCTTTACTTTCTTTTATTCTTTTAAGTTTTTGAATTTTTTTACTAATTAACCAAACTTTAGTTAAAAATCTAAATGGCCCAACAATTGCTGATGAATCCCATTTTTTAGTTTCTGTTAACGGCCCCATAAACATTTCGTATAATCTTAAGCTATCAGCGCCATATTTTCTAACAATTTCATCAGGATTAATGACATTACCTCGAGATTTAGACATTTTTTCACCATCTGGTCCTAAAATTATTCCTTGATTGACCAACTTCTGAAATGGTTCTTTGGTTGGTACTAACCCTTGATCAAATAAGAATTTATGCCAAAAACGGGCGTAAAGTAAATGTAAAACAGCGTGTTCAGCTCCACCGATGTAAATATCAACTGGCAACCAATATTTTAATTTTTTATTATCCCATTTAATTTTTTTCTTATCTTTAAGAATATAAGCGAGGTAATACCAACATGATCCTGCCCACTGAGGCATAGTTTGTGATTCGCGCTCAGCCCAATTTTTACATTTGGGGCATCGTACTTTTAACCATTCTTTAATATTTTTTAATGGTGATTCACCTGTTCCTGTTGGTTCGTATTTTTTGACTTTTGGTAAAGTAACGGGTAAATCTTTTTCAGGTACAGGAACAACACCACAAATTGAACATCTAATTAGAGGAATAGGTTCACCCCAATATCGTTGGCGAGAAAATACCCAATCTTTCAATCGGTAATAAATAGTTTTTTTAGCTAATTTTTTTGATTCTAAATATTTACCTATTTCTTCAATGGCTGCTGAGGAAGTTAAACCATCATAATCGAAAGAATTAATTAAATAACCAAAATCTTCATAAGGTAAATTAATTTGGTTATTTTCTAAAGAAGGAGTAATCACTTGTTTAATTTTTAACATAAATTTTTTAGCAAATCGGTAATCAAATTTATTATGGGCTGGCACGCCCATTATCGAACCAGTAGCATAATCACCCAAAACATAATTACTTACCCAAATAGGAATACTTTCACCAGTAATAGGGTGGCTGGCATAAGCGCCAGTAAAAACACCAGTAATTTCTTGCTCAAATTGCTTTTTAATCTTATTTTGGAAATAATTATTGACATATTCTTCAACATTTAATAAATAATCATCTTTAGAGATTTTTAATGCTAAAGGATGTTCAGGAGCCAAAGCTAAAAAAGTAACTCCAAAAATAGTATCTAATCTTGTAGTAAAAACTGTTAGCGTGTAATCACTTTCTTTAATCTTAAAATCAATTTCATAACCTTCACTTCGACCAATCCAATTTCTTTGCATCTCTTTGATATTTTCTGGCCAATCAATATCTTTCAAATCTTCAAGTAAGCAGTCAGCATAAGCAGTAATTCTAATATGCCACTGTTTAAGATATTTTATTTCTGTTTGACTATTACATCTTTCACATCTACCTTCAATAACTTCTTCGTTAGCTAATCCTGTTTTACAAGAAGGGCAAAAGTTAATTGGAGCTTCTTTTTCGTAAACTAAACCATTTTGATACATCTTCAAAAACATCCATTGAGTCCAATAATAATAATCAGGATCGGTAGTATTAATTTCTCTTTGCCAATCATAGCTTAATCCTAAACTAATAATTTGTTGCTTATAGCGAGAAATATTTTTAGGCACAAAGCTCATTGGATTTTTTTTCATTCTTAACGCATAGTTTTCTGCTGGCAAACCAAAAGCATCCCAACCCATCGGATGAAGAACATTATAGCCTTTCATTCGATAATATCTAGCTAAAATATCTGAGGCAGTAAAATTTTCAACATGTCCAACATGTAAACCTTCACCCGAAGGATAGGGAAACATATCTAAAATATATTTCTTTTTACCTTTAAAATCTTTAGCTTGCCATATTCTAAAATTATTTTTTTGCCAAATTCTTTGCCATCTTTTTTCAATTTTTTTAAAAGGATAACTCATTTTATAATTTTAATAATGACTACTGAATTACATAGACCTAAATTTAATTTTAAATGGTCAACATTATCTCATTATAAAGATCCTTATGGTGATATTTTATGGCATATTTTTTGGGGGATAGTAGTTGCTGTTTCTATTATTTATTCAATAATTATAAAGGATTTTTTATTTTTGATTATTTCTTTGATTGCTTTAATATTTTTTTTCCACCCCTTTTTTTATGAAAATATAGAATTATCTATTAGTTTAGATTCGACTGGCATTAAAGTAAATGAAAACTTTTATAAATGGGATGAGTTTATGGGTTTTGAAATTTTTTCTAATGGCGAGCGATATTTAATTTATCTGATTGCTAAACAACCGCTACATTTTGGTTTAACCCTTCCTTTAGAAAATTACTTACCAATCGAAGAGATTAGAGCAACATTAAGAGAATTCTTAGACGAATATACTAATGCTGTTCCTGCTTGGGAAAGATGGTATCGAAATTTTTTTAAATAAAAATATGAATTTAGGAAAAAAAAGTGAAAATTTAGTTTGTCGATTTTTAAAAACTAAAAATTTTAAAATCATTTCTCAAAATTGGTGGTTAAAAAGATTCGGAGAAATTGATATCATTGCCCTAAAGGATAATTGTTATTATTTTATTGAAGTTAAATCTTTAACCGCTAATGAAATTTTTGATCCAAGCGTAAATTATAATTTAGAAAAAAAGAAAAAATTTCATCGATTAATTAATTATTATGTTAACAAAAATAAAATAGAAAACTTTGTTGCTTGTTTAATCACCGTAAGAAAAACAAACAAAAATTTTATTATCAAAGTTTTTGAAAATGTTTGAAAAGATTTATAAACCACTTATTTTTTTCCAGCTAATACTAATTATCTATTTAGGTTGGTTAATTATTAAAGAAAAAAAAGAAAATTTACCATTAAAAAAAAATTATGCCAATTATCAAAATATGGTTCAATCTTTAGAGGCTGAAAATAAACAATTAAAAGAAAAATTAGAATATCTTTCTCATCCAGAAAATTTTAAAAAAGAACTCAAAGAAAAGTTTAATTTGACTGAACCAGGAGAAAAAATGATTATCTTACCAGAAAATTTTTGATAAAATTATAATTATGATCTATATTCATATAATTAATAACCTATCTAAGATAACAATAAGCCAGTGTAGCTCAATGGCAGAGCAGTCCCTTCGTAAGGGAAAGGTTGTGGGTTCAAATCCCACCACTGGCTAAAATGAATGTTTAAAAAAATCAAATTAAAAAAAACAAAATGGTTTATTGGTTTATCATTGGGAATAATTTTTATTATTGGATTGATTGCTTTTCAACAAACTTATTACAATAAAATCTCTAATTACCAAAAAAATATAGAAGATAGATTATTGTCTTCTGATAGTGAAGTTGATTATCTTTTTCAAATGATTGACCGTGAAGAGAAAAATATCAATAAAGAAATAAATTATGCAATTATCTTAGCTAACCTAAAATTAGATAGCAAAAGGTTAGAAGAGGAAGCTCAATTTTTGTCTTATTTATCACCACTTATAAAAAGAATTGAAGTTGATCCAAATAAAACAGAACTAACTTATGCTTATGAAGTTGCTAATATTTTAAATAAAGTTAATCTAATAAATTTTGATTTCAGCGATAAACAATCGTTAAATAATAATGGAATATTTCTTCTTTCCTTAACTGATGAACTATCAAAAATAAAACCTACACCTAATTATCTTAATGTTCATAAAGCTGAAATTGTTATTTTGGGAGGAATTGGTTATGCTTTAAAAGAATTATCAACCACTAATGATAACGAAAGAGCAATGGCTTTAATTAAAATTATTAATGATCTTATAGATTATCAAAAAAAATTAGCTGATTATCTTAAATAAATGAAAAAAATAATTATATTTTTCCTTATTATAAGCATAAATTTATCCCATTTATCAGTTGGTATTGTTTATGGACAATCAAGTGGACCAAGTTCTATTGATTTAAGACATTATTCGCTTCAATGTGGGCCTACTATTGCCGAAGAAATTGCTGAAGTTGATGAAGAACAAATACAAGCTTGTGCTAATCAATTTGGGATAAGTGATTTAGACTCACTTAAGCGCTGTGTAGGTACTAATGGTATTAATACTCAGTGTGTTGCTAGAAATTTTAGTGGCAGTAATTTAGATAATCTTCTTGCTTGTTTAAACGATGCTGTAGCTAATATTGATTTTATGCCTATGCTTGTTCCGTCTGGAGGTAAAGGAATGCCTAAATTTAGCTTTAAACAATTTTTAGAGTTATTAAAACAGCAAATTATAACAGAAGTGCTTAATTTAGGTCTTAATAAAATAATGGGTGTGATTAATAGTTTAATAAGCGGTTTATTAGGCGGATTTCTTTCAACCAAAGTACCAACCGATGATAAGGGTGCTCAAGGAATTCTTGGCAAAAGTGTTGAAGAAACAGTTAAAAATACTTTTAGTCAAATTCAGGCTGGTATTAATCTTGGTCTTCAAGATGCTCAAAATTATTTAGCTTTTAAAGCTAAAGCAACATTAGAAAGTGCTATTTATGAAAAGATATTTAAAAATTTCATTCCTGACATTCAACAATATCGCTATTTAAGACTATATCAAGCTTATGCTCGAGCAGTAGATAAAATATTAGAACCATATACAAAACAAAGTAATATCACTTGTTTACCAGTAGAAGTTAAAACTTGTGTTTATACTTTACTTAATGAAGCAGCTGCAAAAGCAAATGTATATATTGGTCGATCTGAATCACCTCGATTAACTAAAAGATTGTTTAAATCTTTGCAAAGAACAAACAGGTTTTCTATTATTAACAAACCTAATTGTGATCCGAATGATCCTAATACTTATCAAATCTATCGATCTTTAGGTTTAACTCCAAAATTAATTACTGGCCAAAGTTCTGCCACCTTAACTGCTAATATAAAACCAACTCAATCTTTAATTGCTAAAGTAGAAATTCAAAAACCCTCTCTTTTAGCTCGAACATTTAATTTCATTGCTAATCCATTTAACTCAATTAATCTTAAACTCCTTTTAGGACAAGCAAACCAAAATCAAAATAATCAAGGAAAACTAATTGACCCTGCTACTATTGCTGAAAATGTTATTGAAATGGCTAATTGTAATTTTATTTTTAATTCCTCAACTGAAAAAATATTTAAAGAATTAGAAAACGAGATTTCTACCTTTAATGCTTATATAGGCCAACCAGGAGCAACGAATTTTAAACCTAAAACAGCTTGCTTAAAAACAGCTGCTGAAGCTAATTTAGAAACTTTAAATAAACAAAAAGAAGATTTAATTAGACAAAAAGGAGCAAGTAGTACTGAAGTTTTAGAATTAGAAAACACAATTAGGCAATATCAACAAATCGCCGAACAACAAAGAAAGGCAGGTATTAGTGGAGAAAGTCCATTGTGTTTGAAATCTGGCGAAGTTGAAAATCCAATCTCAACTTATGAAAACATGCGAGAAAAAATTACTAAAGGAACTTTAGATTTTTTTGAAAACCGAGAAGGGGCAACCAATATTATTGTTTCTTATATTCGTGGTTGGATAAATTCTGAACTTTTTAAATTAATTGATCAAGGATTTGCAAAACTTTATAAAGGTAAATCTGATGAATTGTTTGTTAAAAGTAATCTGGAAGAAGCCTATTCCGAAAAAAGAAGAAATCAAATTTGTGGAGTGATTCCTAATGATATGATACCCCTTAAGAATAGTTGTGATAATATTTTCAATCTTAATAAAGAAACATTGGCAAATCTTACAGTATTTGAACTTCAAGATCAATTAATACAAGTCAAAAATAGTCTGAAGTTAATAACTGATTTACAATCAAAGATTGATTCTTATGCTACCACGATGGCGAGTGGTACTAATGCTTTGATTGGTTATACAGCAGGTTATTCTTTGTTTGGAGCTCAACCACCTGCAGTTTTAGGTAATATTATTCAAGAATTACAAAGCATACTCAGTCAAATTAATACAGCTAGTTCAACTCTAAATGGTTTAGTTAGCAGTACTCAAAATATTCTTGGTTTTGCTAGTGGCACTTTGGAACAAATTAATCTAGCAATTCAAAATTTAGAAAATTCAACCACCGCTCGAGAAATTACTGAAATTTCAAGTAGAATTAATCAACTCCAAGAACAAACCGCTTCGATAACTCAAAAAATTCAGGGAGATTTACAATTGCTTAGTAGAGAAACAGCAAATCCACGAATACAAAGTATATTCAATTTATTATCTCAAAGGGATTCGAATATTTATGCTGGATTTTTTAGAGAAGGTGGTTTCTCTGGCTACATAGGAATACAAACAACAGAGGGTACAGCTAATAGAAGATTAACTTTAGTTACAAATGATAGAAGTATTGGTAGATTTATAGATGACGGTAGATTAACTTTAGGTAATTCGGAGGCATTGAGTTTTTATGATTATTTTTATCCTGGCCTAATAAGACAATTAGCAAATAACATTGCTGGGGGTAGTCATAACTTTTATAATAATGTTATCCAAATTAATGAACATTTAGATTATATTTTGGGTAGAAGTGAAAATAATATTTATTCTTCTCCACCTCATGTAGCAGCTGAAATAGCTAGAGTTATATTTTTAAGTCTATTTAAAACAGATATTTCAGCAGTAGAAACAGAACAACAACTTAATTTAGTAGGAGCTATTACTAATAGATTAAATGATCTTTTTAGCGGCAATCCTAATGCAACTATTACTGACAGCGATCTCAATAAGTTAAAAAATTTTTTTGAAAACTTAGAATTAATTACCTCAAAAACTTTAGATTATATTAATTCAAATCCTAATAGTTTTAGTAATGACGCGAATAATAGAAATAAAAATTTTTCACTTAAAGTTGTTATACCAGGATCGGAGATGGAACATTCTCTTAATTTTCAGCAAACTTTCAGTGTTATTTTAAATATTTCTAAGCCAGCTAAAAATATTTTAACAGAAATTCAAAATAATAATCTTCTTAATACTCAATTGGAATTAAACAATCTAAACACAAGATTAACAGAATTAAGAAATGCATATAATAAAGAAATAGAAAGAATTTTAAATGAGTCTGGAGTTGATAGGGAAGTATTAAATTCTAAAATTCAAGAAGCGAAAAATTTAGAGGCTCAATTAAAGGAATTAGATAAAGAAGTAAATAATTTGTGTTTTGAATATAACGACAATTTAAGTCAAGGAGAAATAGCATTCAACACTTATCTGCGTAATTTAAATACTGGCGGTAGTCCTCCTCCAGACGAAGAAAGTGGAGGTGGAGGTAGTAGTGGGCAGATTAATAATTCTGTTGGTAAAAGATTGGCTTTAATTGTTAAAGGATTAATTGCTAATGTTTTTGAACCATTTAATTTCTTTAAGCCAAGACAAGTCAAGATTAAATAGGAGGTGTTTTTATGAAAAATTTTATGAGAAATAATAATCAAAATAACAGCCAAATTCATAACAAGGGTATTGTTTGGGCACCGTTAATAGCAATAGCAGCTTTAGGAATTTTAGGTTGGTTTGCTGTTACAAATTGGTCAGCTGAAATTCTTAATTTAATATTATCTTTATTGAATGCTCTTGCTGCAGTTATTTTACCAGCCGTTTATCAGTTTTTTAATATCTTAGCTCAATTCGCAGCTTTAATTATTAATAGTTTTATTGTTTTAAATCCATTCAGCGGAATAACGGTTGCTCCTTTATTGTGGGAATTTTTTAAAAATATTTCCTATGTAGTTTTAGTTTTTTTAAGCCTGTGGGCTGGTTTTCAATTTATTTTAAGTCGCGAGGACGAAGCCCGAAGATTGCTGATTGGTATTTTAATTGTAGCTTTTTTAATAAACTTTACATTTGTTTTAGCTAAAGAATTTTTTATGTTTTTTTGGTATTTAACTAAAAATGTATTAAGTTTGATTGGTAATGTGTATTCAATTGATAATAATATTGATAGAAGTAATTTTGGAGAAATTTTGTATGCAAGTCTAAGTTTTTTAATAGGCAAGCAGGGACAAGATATCGGTAATAAAATTTTCGAAGAGATCCGAGCAATTGCTCCAAGCACAAATGATCCTCGATTAACAGAACAAACAGTATTATTAAGTTTCAATCTTTTCTTTTTAATAATGTCTTTTATTGGTAGTGCATTAATGCTTATTTTTGCTGGCATAGCTTTTGGTAAATTTTTTATTATTTCTTTTTTGGTTGGTGTACTACCATTAGCGTGTATTGCCTATCTTTTGCCTAACCAAAAGGGACATTTTGATCAATGGTGGAAACTTTTTTTTACTTGGAATATTAATATTTTAGTATTAATAGTTTTAATAATGATTGGTATTTTCTTATTTGCTTCACCTGACTCTATCAACAATTTATCGCAAATTTTTTTAGCTAATCTCAAAGAAAATAATTCTATTTTTGGTAATTTGGGCGATACTGCAAGTACTTTAGCTATAGCTATTTCTTTATCACTAAGATTTTTCATCATTGCTGTTTATTACGGAATAGTTATTCTTGTTGCCTTAAAAATGGGAGGACAATTTGCTGAAGCTGGTTATAACTTTGCTAAATGGAGTTGGACAAAAACAGGAAGTTTAATTTCTGATCAAGCAAAAAACTTGGCTGCTGGACCATTAAATAGATTAGGTGATAAAATGAACGATGTAGCTAATAAATTAGCACAATATGGACCGACTGGAGCTCTTTTGGCTAAAAGAATCAGGTCAGCGGCTAAAACTTTACAAAAACCAGCTAAAGAGCATGATAAAGAAATAGCTGAGGAGATGTGGGAAGCTGTTAAGAATAAATCTCCTGAAGAAATTGCTCGAGCAGCTGATAAATTAAGAGGTGGTACTTTGAATGAATTTGCAGAATTAATTAGTAAAAATAAATCAGCAGATGAGATATTTAAAATTTTCACCCAATCCGAAAGATTGCAGGAAGATATTAAAGCACGAAAAACTCTTTGTAAAGAAAAATTAGATTGTGCCCTAGACTCTATTATGAAACCAGAAGAAAGAGAAAAAGCTATGCAATTATTAGCTCAAAGATTAGATTTTACTAAAACTAATTTGCGAGATTTTGAATCTATATTTAGTCAACTTAATATAGGAGATGCTGAAAAACGACAATTATATCAAGTATTAACTTCTTACCTTAGAAATCCTAAGAACTTTTTTGCTCATCCAACTAATTTAAGTATATTACAAAAGAGTGGTTTAGGAGCAATTCTTGATGAAAATCAGAATATCATCAGACAAACTCCAACCTATAGATTATTCAACGAAGGCTTAAACAATATTTTAAATAATATGAGAATAACAGATCCAGAATTAAGAAGAAGAATTACTGAAGGATATTTAAGTGAATATATGGAAGGAAAGATTGATGAAGATAAATTGCGAGGGTGGATGGAAAATGATGCTCGGCAATTAAGAGCTGATGTTGAAAATAAAGCTACACAATTATTACAACAACAGCGAGAGGAACTTAATGCGCAAATAAGTAGTTTGGAACAAGAAAGAAATAACTTAAATCAATTAAATCAACAATTAGAAGGAAGTATAAAAGAAATTAACCAAATATTAGGAGAATTAGAAAAAACAGAGGTTTGGGACGAATTACTTAGTGGCGAACGTGAACCAGAGGATTTAAAAATGAAAATAACAAGTATGCCTGGGGTGTTAGAAATAGACTTAAGTCAATTAGGTATCGAAGGTAAATTTACAAGCCGAGAAGAGGCTGTTGATGCGATTAAAAATAAATTAAACATTCTTCAAGGTGAACATACAGAAAAATCAAAACAAACTCAAGAAATAGATAGTAGAATATCAAACTTGCGGTCCCAAGTGAAGCAACTTGGTGAAAAAGAAGAAGAGATTAAAAAAGGAATTCAACAACCTAAACTAGAAGAAATTATTCGTGCTTTTAATAATTTAATATTGATATTTAGAGATCCTACAATAGCTCCACCAAGAAGAGAAGCTACTAAATTAAGCCAAGAAGACATAGAAGCAATAGCAAAACGAGTTCAAGAACAAAGAGAAGAAGAATAGGGTTAAATTACTTCTAAAGATATTATAAAATTATATTATTAGAAACAATGGCGACAACATTTTTAGATCAATATTTATCAGCTCCACAATCTGTTCGGGAATTTATTTATTCTGATGAGTATCATCAATTATTAGAAGAATATCTAAAAAAATTTGAAATCGATCATTCAAAAGAAATTGATTTTATTTATTTGATTCAAGATTTAGTCTTTAGGGTGATTGCTCCTAAAAGTATTATGGAACTTAAAGAAGAAATAAAATCTAAATTAAATTTAGATGAAAATTTATCAAATCAAATTGCCTATACACTCTTCAATTTTTTCTTACCTAAAATTAATAACATCTGGCAAGAAGGTGAAAGTAAAGAAAAATCTGAAAAAATTGAACCAGAAATTAGTGAGTTAATCAAAAAAATTGAGGAGGTGAAGAAAAAAACTAAACCAACGCGAATGGTTAATTTGCAAAAATTAATTCCTAGAAAAGAAAAAGAGGAAAAAGTTGTTAATCTTCAAGTAGATGAAACTTCAAAATTAATGGATAATCAAAAACCAAAAGTAATCAAAATCCAAATACCTAAAATCGAAACCGAAGGATTACAACCAACTAAAGAACAAATTATTCCTCAAGAAGAAATAAAGGTTCAAATACCTCAAGTAAAAACAGAAGGGCTTACATCAACTTCTTGGTCTAAAAAAGAGGAAAAAGAGGAAGAAAAAAAAGAAAACCAAACTAAAATAGTAATAATTAAAAAACAAAAACCAGCTAAGGATGATGAGGTAATTGATTTATCTTCTTATTAATCTAATGCTATAATTATTAATATGAGATTTAATGTTCCTAAATTTGTTACTATTGAAGATAAAATTTTAATTGGTCCAGTGGGGGTTACTATTAGACAATTATTCTTGCTTTTTGGTGCTTTTTTAATTTCTTATTCTGCGTATAAAATATTTTCGGGAGTAATTTTCTTAATTGTTTTTTTTATTAGTTTTGGATTAGCTATTGTTCTTGGTTGGTTTAAAATTAACAATAAGTATGTAATTAGCTTTTTACCAAAATTAATTAAAATTTTAATTTCTAATCGGCGTTTTGTTTGGAAAGAAGAAATTGCTGTAATGAATAAAATTACCAAAATACCAGAAATTAAAAATTATATCCAATTAATAGAAGAGGAACTTAATAAAAATCCTCTTCCCAAAGATCAAGAAAAAGATATTTTTCATCTTTCTAAATTAATGCAATTTGCTCATAAACATGGTTATAATCCAAAAGATCCTTATTTAAATTTTCCCCTTCCTCGTTTTCCTAAAAATAAATCTTAATAAAAATGAGTAATGCTACCAGCCAATTAATAAAAATAAAGAATATTACCGATGATGTTTTGGTAATGGAAGATGATAGCTTAAGGGCTATTTTAGCTATTCCGGGTATTAATTTTGGTCTCTTGGGTGAAAAAGAGAAAAGTATAGTTATTGGTAATTTTAAAGAACTGTTAGATGGTATTGATTTTAATTTGCAGATTTTAGTTGTTTCTCGTTTAGCTTATGTAGAGAAATACATTAATTCTCTGAAAGAAAGATTAGAAGAAGAGGAAGAATATTTAATAAAGGTTCAATTAGAAGAATATATAAAATTTATTCAAGATTATACTGAAAATCATTTAATTATGAAAAAAATATTTTACCTAATTATTCCTTACGAAACCGAGGTAATTAAGATTGGTGGTCAATTATCTCAAAAAGAATATAAGAAGGAAGAAAGTTTTAGACAAAAATTGGAACAATTAGAAACACGTGTATCTTATATTACTGAAAAATTGTCAATTATTGGATTGACACCAATTAGACTAACAACAATCGAGCTTTTGCAATTAATATACGAAATGTATAATCCTACCTTAAGGTGGGGTTTAGCACCAGTGAAATTATTTGAAGAATTAATTTCATCTTTATAATAAATGGTTTTTAAATTGCCATTTTTTAAACCAAAACAACAAAAGGTAGAAACTCAACAAGTTGAAAGTGAGAATGATGAATTTAAAAAAATAAAAAATATTATTGCACCACCTGGGGTGATTTTTAATATTTCTGATTTCCAAATAGGCGATATTTATGCTAAAACAATACTTCTTATCACTTATCCTAAATTCTTATTTGCTGGCTGGTTAGACAAAATAGTCTCTTTGGAAGAAGCTTTTAATTTATCATTATTTTTTATTCCTAGAGATATTTCAAGTGTGGTTAAACAATTAGAAAAACAACTTTTAAGAATTGAAAGCCAAATTGCTGAGCGTCAACAACGAGGAATGGCTCGTTCACCAGAATTAGAAACTGGATATCGTGATATTGAAATCTTAAGAGATGCTATTATTCAAGGAACAGAAAAAATTTTAAATGTTGGAGTTTATTTAACAATCTTTTCAGAAAATAAAGAGGAATTACTGTTAAAAGAGAAAAAAATTTTAAAAATTTTAGAAAGTAGTTTAATTGTTGCTAAACCAGTTATTTTTGAACAACAAGAGGCATTTATTTCCACTCTTCCGTTAGGTTTAGATGAATTGAATGTTAACTATTTAATGAATTCTTCTGCTGCTAGTTCTTTTTTCCCATTCATTTCTTCTGAATTATCAATGGAAAACGGGATTTTGCTTGGTATTAATTTAGCTGATAATTCTTTAGTTTTATTTGATCGTTTTGCTTTTGAAAATGCTCATATGGTTGTTTTTGCTCGATCAGGTTCTGGTAAAAGTTATACTGCTAAATTGGAAATTATGCGTAATTTAATGATGGGTCAAGAGGTTATTGTTTTAGATCCAGAAAATGAATATCAATCAATTGCTGAAGTTTATGGTGGTTCATTTATCCCAATTTCTATTAAATCTGAACATAAAATCAATCCATTAGATTTACCTCCGGTTTTACCCAACGAAGATCCAGCAGAAGTTTATAAAGAAAAAATTGCCGATATTATTGGTTTATTAGAAGTTATTTTTGGTAAAAAATTAACCCCAGAAGAATTAACCATTACTGATAAAGCCTTAAATCAAACATATGCTTCATTCAATATTTTTCCGGATTCCGACTTTTCAAAAATTTCAGTCTTTCCAACTTTAAATGATTTAGAAAGAGTTTTAATGAGTATTGAGGGAGGGAAAGAGTTGGCAGAAAAACTTTATCCTTATACTCAAGGTAATTATTCTGGATTTTTAAACCAGCAAACTAATGTTGATATTAATAAAAGAATAGTGGTTTTTGGTTTTAGAGATTTAGTAGATGATTTAAGACCTATTGGGATGTATATGGTGTTAAATAATTTAATGAATAAAATACGTCGAGAAAGAAAAAAAAGAATTATAATTTTAGATGAGGCGTGGTGGATAATGAAAAACGAGGCTGGGGCTAATTTCTTGCTTAATGCTGTTAAAAGAGGAAGAAAATATCTTTTGGGTATTACTACTATCACTCAAGATGTTGAAGATTTTTTGAACTCTCCTTATGGTAAACCAATTATTACTAACTCAGCTTTAGTTTTTTTAATGAAACAAGCGCCAGCAACAATAAATTTAGTAGGACAAGTATTCTCTCTTTCTGAAGGAGAAAAAACTTTTTTACTCCAAGCAGAAAGAGGAAAGGGTATACTGATTGCTGGTTTAAAAAGAGTTCCTTTATATGTTTTAGCTTCTTATGCTGAAGATCAAATAATAAAATCATCGCCAGAGCAATTATTGGCTATTAAAAAAGCTTTAGAATAATGGAAATAATTTCTCAAACAAAAAATAATATCAAAGATTTTGAGAATCTTCCCAAAACCTCAGAAGAGGTGGGTTGGTTTTGGGGCAAGGCGGGTGTTTTCATATTATTGGTATTAGCTTTTATTATTGATATCGGAGGGGTTATTTTGGGAATTATTGATTTGGGTACAGCAGGAATTTTGGGTTGGATTTTAAGAATAGTATTTACGCTTTTTTACGCTTGTTATTTTATTTGGTTTTGGATAGAAAGCAATAAATTTAATTATGACCATGAATGGGGAAGAAAATTTGCTCAAAAAACAATTGCGCAAATTAAAAATCAAACAAAGGCAATTATTTATTCATTAAGAATAATCTTGGCTACTTCTATTTTAGCTAAATGGTTGCCAGTTATCGGTGCTATTATTGATGCCTTACCAATTGAAACACTGTCGGTTATTTTCTTATTTTATATTTGGCCTAGATTAATTGCTAATTTATACAATGAATAAATGGCTTTTATTAATACTTTTATTTTTTATTCTAATAACTGGGGTTTTTTCTCAAAATAAGATAGATGATAGTGCTTTATATTTTTCTTTTAAGAAAATTAATGAAAAATTAATTATCAGTCTTGAGGGTTATATTATTTATAATAAAACTAAAATTAATTTAAAAGATTTAAATTATGAATGGAAAATAGATTTTGGTGATAATTACGAAAAAATAAAAACTTATCAACCATATATTGCTATAGATGATATTAAAAACGCTATTTCTGGTGTAGTAGTAATTTCTGGTAAGAACATTGATTTTAGTTTTGAAAAATTTTTTAATTTTACCAACAAAAATCTTCCTAAGGTAGTTATTGCTAAGTATAACAAAAAACATAATTTAGCTCTTCCCTTAACAAAATTAAACCCTGATGATAATATTTTGTATCCATTAGTCTATAATTTTTCTTCTGATAATTTAGCTTATGTTTGGACAGTCAATGATTCTCAATATTACAATAGTTATTTATTAGATATTAGTGCACTCTCGGGAGAAAATAAAATTAATTTAAGGGTATATAATTTAGACAATCAAAGTGAATCAGCATCGGATGAAGTTGTTATTAACAAATGAATATTAGTGATTTTATTTCCAATTACTGTACTTCAATTCAAGGCTGTCTTCAAGGATTATACAATTTAGGTGTAGCTATTGCTG
>FMJZ01005154.1_pt1 | contig 138605 bp, 113 predicted proteins | sample 1987881 | NCBI WGS metagenome assembly FMJZ01 (sample SAMEA4378227, study PRJEB15110) | soil metagenome | biome: soil; feature: Field; material: Soil | place: India | collected 2015-03-11 | depth 0 m
CGGGAAGACCCGGAGGTGTGGAAGGGGCTTGGGAGTGCCTATGTTGAGTTAGGTCGATACCGGGAAGCGATCGAGGCATTTAAAGAAGCGGTCCGTCTTGATCCGGAGGATGCCGCGGCGTGGTGCAAGCTCGGCGCAACATACCTGGGGTCGCGCCAGTACTCCGATGCAATTAAGGTGCTGCGCCGGAGCGTGCGTCTTGATCCGAAAAATGCCAAGGGCTGGTACGCCCTTGGTGGTGCCCATTACCTGTTGGGTCAATACGCTAAAGCGGTCGAAGCCTTCAACAAGGCTCTCAAGCTTCACCCAGAAGACGGCAGCGTGTGGACTTGCCTTGGTATTGCCTACGACGAATTGGGTCGGGACCGCCAAGCGATGGAGGCCTTTCAGCAGGCGGTACATTTCGATCCGGAGAACGCCCTCGCGTGGTACAACCTTGGCGTTGCTTACGAACGTTCTGGCCAGTACCACCAAGCGATCGACGCCTTCAAGGAGGCCGTCAAGCTGAATCCAGGAGACGGCCAGGTGTGGACTTACCTTGGCATTGCCTACGATGAGTTGGGTCGGGACCGCCAAGCGATGGAGGCCTTTCAGCAGGCGGTACATTTCGATCCGGAGAACGCCATCGGGTGGTACAACCTTGGCGTTGCCTACGAACGTTCTGGCCAATACGACCAAGCGGTAGAGGCTTATCGAGAAGCGTTGCGCCTCGATCCGAAGGACGTTGACGCGTGGTGTGGTCTGGGTCTTACCTACCGGTTGATTGGCCAGTTCGGCGATTTACCGGAGGTCCATCGCCACCTACGGGAACTCGATCCCGGAGCCGCGGAAGAGTTCCGTAAAACCGTGCTCCTGGGCTAGACAAGAGCTTCAAAATGGTGAGACGGGCGTGTCGCCGAGTCCCAACGCGTCTTCGCAGCGGGGCTCGTATCGCCCACCTGGCGTGGTCGAGCACCGCAGCTGGTAAAAAGAAGACCCCGGAGCGACACCTCGCCCCCGCCTGCTTTGCCTCTGCCAGAGAGTTCCGTTGTGCTGCTTCTTCTCGCGTCTGTTGCTTGACCGCATCGGTCGCGCGAACGTCTCGTTCGAGTGGTTCGCACCGGCCCTCACATGCCAGACACCTGGGGATCACCCCTGTGATCCAGGAGGACGAACAGCGGCCAGGCCCTTTTGGAACGCCCTGCTCTGGCCGCTGTGGGGGAGACCAAAGCCGCCGAGGCAGCCGGACGAGGGTTCGATTCGCGGTCGCCGAGCTTCACAACGCACAAAATACTCTATCCCATGTTTTTCACGCGCTCCGCTCCGATAGCTAGCGAGACCGGGTGTGCTTCTAATTTCCCAGAGGTTTGCCCTCAGGGCGGATGGGCCCAACCCGCACCGTTGCCCGTCGATGTGTTCTGTAGAGTTCTTAGGCAACGCGAGGGGCGGACAGGGGAGAGCCTCCGGAGGTGAGATCATTGTGAGGCACGGTGCTCCTGGCTTTTGGAGACGCTGGCGTGGCGGTGCGTTGGGGAGGACTTCGATCCGTCCGGCGGATAGGGGGGCAGGCTGCTTGCAGGGTAGAACTTCCCTGCCACTGCATAGCGCGAACGTTTTGCTGGGTGTGACGAAATCACAGTTCTGTCCTTTGCGTTGAGATCCGGTGGCCAGCGGAATGGGCTAGTCGCTGCGTCGCACGAATGGAAGCAGGAGACCAAACCTTTAGTACTGCCTCGAGGATGAGTTGGCTGGTACCTGCGGATGCTCGGGAGCGGCAGCTCGAGTAGGGCACGGGGCGCGGAGACGAGAACGGATGCTGGTAGCTTTGCGTGGACGGAAGCGGCCCTGCACTAGGCACGCTGCCGCCGGCTTGCTGCAATGTAACGTTGCAGCGTTTGCGAAATTGCTCCGGGAGCGAGCATGGCCTCGATCAAAACGAAGCGGCCGCGCAGCGTGGCGGCGCGCTCCAGTGCCGCGGCAAGTTCGCGCCGGGTGGTAACGCGCATTCCCTCTCCACCGAGAACGTTTGCGAGCTCGGCGAAGCGCCACTCCGGTAAATCGCTCAAACGGCTGCTGGGCTGCATTGCGCGCAGCATTTCCCATCCCCGGTTGTTGAACACAATGACAATGGGATCCCAACCGTAGCGGCTGCAGTTTCCGAGCTCGAAGCCGGTCATCTGGAAAGCTCCGTCACCGACGAGCACTAGGGGACGCACCCCCATGCTGGCTTGTAGTCCGAGTCCGGCAGGTACACCGTAGCCCATGGTGGCATAGTAGCCGGGGGCGGTGAGATGCGTGTAAGCAATCTGCATGGCTGTAAAGACACAGTCTCCCATGTCTGCCGCGATCGGGAGCGAGCCGTGGCGGTCCATGAAGTCATTTACCGCGCAAGCGATGTCTTCCGGCGTCAGCGGCGCGTCGTCAGCGCAAAAGGCCGCGCGGATACTCAACGGTCGGGATGACCACTTTGGGGCGGCGGGATGGTGCCAAGGTAGGGGCGTGCGCGAGTAAAGCGTCGACCAGTGCTTCGAGCGGCACCGGCGCGTAGGTGTGATAGCGTAGGGTCACTCGGCGATTGAGAGCTTGGATGGTACGACGAAGATCGATCCGGCGACTCGATGCCGCAAGGTTGCTATCGGACAGAATCACCCCAAGCAGCAACAGTGCGTCGGAAGTTTCTACCAGGTCGGTAATCGCGGGTTCACCGGCGGTACCAAGATAGGTCCCAAGCGGCGAGGGATCTGCATCGGCCAGAAGCCCACGCCCCATGAAGCTCGTGACCAAAGGCAGCGACAAGCGGCGCGCCAGTGCTGCGACTTTAGCCTCGAGGTTGTACCGGCGCACCTCGACGCCCACCATGAGCACGGGCGCATCTGCGTTCAGGAGCGCATCCAGCACCTCATCAGCGCACGCCTCCACCATTTCGCGATCCACCGGCGTGGGATCGAGGCGGGGCACCGGTGCGCACGGCGCATCCACGAGGTCGCGTGGCAATTCGATGTACACCGGCTGCGACCACTCGCGGCAGCGCTCCAGTACGCGAGCAATTTCAACCGGTGCTCGCTCAGGGTCGTCCAACACTGCTTGCGCGCAAGTGATCTCGCGAAAGATTTGGAGCTGAGACTCGAGAGTCTTACCCTGGTGGTGAAGTAGAAGTTCGCCAACCCGCTCCCCCACTCCCGGCGCACCAGAGATGACCACCAGGGGAGACTTCTCGGCCAGCGCGCACGCGGTGGCGTTCACCAAGTTGAGTGCGCCGGCTCCATAGGTCACCACAGCAACACCCAATGTGGTGCGCACCCGTCCGGCAGCGCCGGCCGCAAACCCCCACCGCGGGTTCGTGGCTCAATGTGTACACGGACAGGATTCCGCTGTCCTCCGACACGCGAAAAAAGGGAAGGACAAAATCGCCAGGAATTCCGAAAATCTCTCCGGCGCCCCGATCACGAAGTGCGTAAAGTAACGCCTCGGCAAGGTTCATCTTCTTTTCCTTCGGGCCTGACTGCCGGCTGTGAACGAAGGAATGCAGTTTGCCGCGATTCAGGGAAAGGCGCAAGTGCTGCAAGCTCCGCGGAGGTGCTGGCAGCCAACTTCGCGCAAGCCGGCTGCACGGTGCTCCCGCCAAACGCTGCAGCCAGGATCTGCGGGATGCGCGGCCGCGTACGTTGCCACACTCGAACCAGCGGCATGGATTCGCCACACCACTTTACACGCAAATGCGAGATCTGCGGTCGCCGCCACGCCATACGTTAGTCGGGAATCCAAATATCCAGCCGTTGACCTGTGCTCTTGCATGTGCGGGAAGCGCGGTCACATGCGGCGGGAGAAAGACCTAGGCGTGGGTGCGAGAAAGGCCCGATGCGGTGATTCTCTGAGCGTCCTCTTCCAACGCCCTGGCCGAGGTAACCATGGCATCGTCGCTCCCGCCGCGAGTGTGGCAGGCTTAGGGGCGGCCAGGGCCGGCTCCCCAGCGCAGCGTGGGCCGAGAGGTGAGAGCAATCGTAACCCCGTGCCAGGGACCCAGCTTCCCATCGAGGAGCGTGGGCCGTGAAGTGGACTTCCTGTGGCGTGGTGTTTCGGAGCGGATCCCGCGAGCTTTACAGTGCCGAAAGGCTGTTAGGCCCAAGGGCACCGTGGGATTCGTAGCGAGTAGTCGCTTCGCCTTTCGCCCACAGGGGCTAGAAACGGCTCCGGGGCCCGGTGCGTCGAGGTGAAAGCGGAGAGCTTGGATCAGCGAACCTGCGGGTTCTTCCATGCCGGCGTCAAGGCTCGCGGCGGATGGGCGATGGTATTTCGGACGTTGCGTTCTTGGCGGCATCGCCGATGCGAAAGGCCCGGCGTGTGTCTTCCTCCCAACGGGTCATGGGCAAGCTTGCCTGGATCTCGCGGGCTCTTTTGATGAACTCGAGCTTTTCTTCGCGGTTTGTCGACCACTCCCGAGCGAATGCCCCGGACCGAATTTCCTCCAGCGACTCCCGCATCTTCTGCTTCAGGATGGGATCGAGGTCCAGGTAGCGGAGGCTCCGCGAGATCGTACCGTACTGGCTCGTGTGCGAGTGAAGCTCGTGTTGCCGCAGCGCCCCAAGCTCCCGCATTTTCAGGAAACTGTAGGCAAGCTCTCCGGAGAGATAAAGTTCCATCAAAACTGCCTCGGGTGGGAATCCGGCTTCCACGAGGGTGTCGATGGCGGTCATCATGACGCGTCCGAAGGCGGGGCCAAAGGCTTGCTCCGTAAAGAGGTCGAGTGTGGCTTCGTCCTTCATGCTGATCTCGAGGCAACCCGCGCGCGTGGATCCCAGTGCCTTAGCCAGGGCGAGCATGCGCTGCTTGGCCCGGCCGGTGGCGTCCTGGTGCACGCCGACAAAGCTCGCGAAGCCTTCGCCCGATAGGTACGATTGGCGCACGCCGGCGCCGATCATTCGCGGCGCGATCATCACGACATCGACAAACTGGGGCGGCTCGATCAAGCCGAAGGCAATGTTGTACCCGTGGGCGAAGCAAAGCAGTTTCCCTGGTGCGAGATGTGGAGCCACATCGCGGGCGTACACCTCAGGCATGACTTCATCCGGAATGAGAAGAAACACGAGATCGCCTCGGGTGGTTGCTTCGGGAATCGATATCACCTCGAAGCCATCGGATACGGCTTGCTGCCGGTACGCGTCCTCGACGTTGCCCACGACGACCGGCAAGCCAGAGTCTCGGAGGTTTTGGGCTTGAGCACTGCCCTGATTGCCGTAGCCCAAGATGGCTATGGTCTGGCCGCGGATCGCCTCTAGGTCCGCATGTTCATCGTGGTAGATCGTCGCCATGCCCGCCTCCTTTGCTCGCCCTATGGCAGACCGCAAGGTCGGAACCTTTGCTCATGAGTCCACTCATACCATCTGTATCACCCAGCACTGAATCCTGGCGGCGCGACGTGGAACGCGGCTGCCAGACGCGCGGAGGTGTCGAAGGGACGACAGCTCGTGCGGGTGCGAAAGCCGTTCCACCCCAGCACTGCTGTTCCCGGTTCACCACGAGCAGCCACTGTAGGCGCGAATCTTTTCCCCCGAATTTGGTGGCCCACTGACGGCCAACATGAGTGGAAACGGACCAGTTGGCGGCTCAACGATCTCGGTGCGGCAAAAGCGCCACCGCAGCATGGCAGGAACGAGCGCATCGTTGGCCCCCAATAGATCGGCGTGGGTCACGTAACAGAACAGGCAGGCAGCAGTGGCAGCCACCGTAGTCGGCCGCCTTAGCCAAAAGACGGTCCAGGGATGGGGGCTTCGACCCTGGCAGGGCGCCAAAGACGCCATACCGGCACACCAATGGCTGAGAAGGTGCCAATGCAGCGGAAGCCGTGACGAGAGTAAAAGCGTAAGTTCGATTCAACCGCTGTTTCCAGGTAGGCAGGGCTGGGCGTACCGAGGGAGTTGAGCGCGTGGGTTAGTAGTTTGCTTCCCAAACCGCGATGCTGGATGGCCGGGTCGACTCCAAGCGTGCGAACGTAAAGGAAGGGCGGCGCCGGCAAGTGCCGAGCGATTGCACGAGCGGCCTCCACACCGCGCTGAGCGGCAGCCCAGCCAATGTGCCAGAGGCTTCGCAGGCTGAACAAAAAGTCGGATGCGCCAGAGAGCCGGCCTCCGGTGAGGGAAACCAAGACCACGCCCATGACCGCATGGTTTTCGCCGCGCAAAATCCAGGCCGGCTCGAGCGACAAACAGTGCGCCCGCAGAGACATTCGAAAGCTCCACCACATTTTTTCTGAGCGGCGCTCTTCCGGCTGCCCGCAAATGGCCTTGACCAAGGGATCTTGAGCGAAAGCCCGTACGAGCATCGCAGCTGCGGCCCGCTCGTCGTGCCAAGCGAGCCGTTCGATGCCCAAAGTGGTTTCTACACTCGGCGTGGCGGCCTTCATCCCGTCACCGACATGGTACTCGAGAACGGCGGTGGCTTGCCAGGGTGGCTGGTCGTTTCCCCTTCGGCGGTGCTGAAGATGTTCGGCAGTCAGCCGGAGGCCCCTTCCCCTTCAGCGGGTTGCTGTCTGGCACAAAGTTGCCAGGCCGTGAGCCAAGTGGCGGAGTCATACCGGCTAATTTTCCAGCGCGGGTGCAAGCAAAAGAACGTCCGATTCGGTATGCTCTGTGCTCGCATTCGAGCCCTGAGCCAGGCGAAAGGCATGATGACGACCACAATGGCGAGCCGCTTAGTTCTGTTGCGGTGGGTGCTGGTTTTGGCCACCGTTTACCTAGTATGGTACAGCCAACCGCCTGGCGGGGCTCCGTGGATAGTCCCTGTGTACGTGCTCGCGTACGTCTTGTCCACTCCGGTGGTGAACAAGTTGGTGCGCCGCTACGCGTTTGACCGGAGGGTGCTGGCTGGGCTTGTGGTGTTCGACGTTTCTTTTGTCAGCATTGGCCTCGTCCTGACTCATCGAACCCAACTCGACTTTTACCCCGTAGTTTTTCTCTCGCTGTTTATTGCGGCTGTTGCCTTAGACCTTCGAGCCGCCGTTGTGGCAGCCACCCTGCTTGGGGTGGTGCACCTGGCGGCCGCAGCCGCCGCACTGCCCGGACCCATCTGGACCCATACCGAGGAGCTATTGCGGCTTCCGTTTCTTCTGGCGGCGGCTTCGTTTTTCGGTTTTCTTTGCCAAGAGCAACGTCACCGTGCGCGACGTCGGACGTGGCTTCGGCGCCAGCGCGATCGCTTGCAAGCTTTGGCAACCGCCGCTCACGACATTCGGAGCCCATTGACGAACGTGGTTAGCCTCACAGGGTTACTGCTGGAGGGTGATGCCGGGGAGCTAAACGACGACCAGCGGGACCTTTTGGAGCGCGCGCATGCAGACATGTACCGCGTCTTGCGCCGGGCGACAAATTTGATGGATGCTGCTCGGCTCAACGCGCAACGTTTACCCCTGGAGCTAGACTCGGTAGACCTCGGGATGGTTTGCGGGGAGGTGGTGCAAGGGATGGCAACGGCCGCCCGAATTCGTCGGGTTCGCCTGGTCTTCGACAACCAGGCGCATAGCTCCCGAGTGATGGCAGACCGCGCTCAAATCGAGCGGGCGTTGAGTAACCTCGTCGACAACGCTCTCAAATATTCGCCAGCCAACGGTACGGTATGGTTGCGACTGATCAACCCTTCCGCAGACGTCGTCGCCGTGGAAGTTTTAGACCAAGGCCCTGGCATACCGCCGGAGCAGCGCAATGTGCTCTTTCGGGCATTCACGCGAGTGCATGGTGGGCCAGCTCTGGCTGGAAGCGGACTTGGTTTGTTCATTGTCCGCAAGATCGTGGAGGCACATGGCGGAACGGTGAGCCTGGAGGATGCGCCGAACGGAGGTCTCTGCGCCCGCGTGTTGCTGCCCCTCAAGGCAGAGACGTAGGAGTGGGTTCGGAACCTGCCCCTACACGACGCAGGGCGGCGATAAACCGGTCGATATCTTCGATGTCGTTGTAGAAATGGGGTGCAACACGAATGCCTCCGTCGCGCACCCGCACAATGAACCCTTGTGCGATCAGTTGCTGTACCAGTTGTTCTGGTGCGGCACCAAGCCGAAAGACGACAATGCCCGAACGCTCCCCGTCGCCCCAAGGGCTCACGATGTCCGCGCCGAGCGAAAGCAGACCCTCGACAAGGTAATCGGTCAAGAAGCGAATGCGGCGCCAAACCTCGCCGATGCTCACCTCGAGTAACAACTCAACAGCGGCGCCGAGAGCATGAATGCCTAAATGGGGCGGGCTTCCGGGCTCGAACTTCAAGGCGTCCGGGCGCGCGCCGAAGTGGTACGGAAGGAAGCTTTCGGGGTTCTCTACGCTCTTCCAACCTTGGAGAACTGACTCGATGCGGTCGACCACGCGTTTGCTTACGTAGAGAAAACCGCACCCCTCAGGAGCGAGGAGCCACTTGTGCCCGCCAACAGCAAGGCAGTCGACACCGAGTTCCTCTACATTGAAAGGCACAGCGCCGACACCTTGGATGCCGTCCACGCAAAAGAGCCAGTTGCGTTCGCGACAAAGTTCGCTCAAGGCGGCGAGGTCGTTGCGGGCCCCGGTTAACCAATCGACAAAACTCACCGTTAGAACCCGCGTGTGGCGGTCAGCAGCAGCGAGTACCTCGTCGGGGGAAACCCGCCCGTTGCGGCGGGGAACCAAGCGTGTCTCCACACCATAGCGGTGAAGTGCGAACCAAGGGTAAACGTTGGAGGGATATTCCTTATCGACAGTGATCACGTTGTCGCCTCGTTTCCAGGGAAAGCCGAAAGCGACCAAGGACAACCCTTCCGACGTGTTTTTCACGAAAGCAATCTCGTCGGCTCGTGCACCAATCAATTGGGCACAAAGTGCTCGGACCTCTTCGCTGCGCTGCTCCCAGCGCTGGTTACGAGCTTCGTCGATCCTGAGTGCATCCTCGAGGAAGGCGACCACCGCGTCGCGCACCCGAAGGGAAATCGGGGAGACACCGGCGTGATTGAGATGAACCCAGTGCTGCGTTACCGGAAATAATCCACGCCAAGGGTTTGCGTTCATGCCCTCTTACGTAGTGACAGAACCGAGGTAGACCAAGAGCCGATGCACAGTACAGGGTCTCACGGGGATGCATTCGAGTTTGTGTCGGTACCTCCAGAACACGAGGGCCAGCGGCTCGAGTGGTTCGTTCGCACACTTTTGCCGGGCCTGTCGCGCCGGGCGGTGCGACAAGCCATCGAGGAAGGGCGCGTTTGGCTGAACGGGCGACCGGCAAGCAAAGGCGACCGTCTGCAAGCCGGCGATGTGGTGGGCATCGGGCTGGAGCTCGCGCAGGCCCGCGAGCTGCAACCGAATGCAGACCTCCCCGTTCGCGTGCTGTTCGAGGATGCTTGGCTGGTAGCCGTCGACAAGCCGGCAGGGATTCCTAGCCATGCTTTGCGCCCATACGAGCGTGCGACGGTGGCCAACTTTTTGTTGGCTGTTTATCCGGAAATGCGAGCACTGTCGGCGGCGGGTCTGGAAGCGGGCTTGGTGCACAGGCTCGACCGAGATACCTCTGGAGTGTTGTTGGCGGCGCGTACGGAACAGGCACGGCAGGCGCTTCGCCACCAGTTTGCCGCACGGGAAATTCGAAAGGAATACGTTGCTCTGGTGCAGGGTGCCGTGGCGGAGCCGGGAGTGGTGCGCAACCGATTGGAACATGACCCCCACCAGCCGGGCAAGGTACGGCCGGCTTCTGCGGGCCGGGGGCGTGAGGCACTCACCTACTACCACCCTGTGGAACGATACTCTGATTACACATTATTGCGGGTAACGATCTACACCGGCGTGCTGCACCAGGTTCGGGCGCATCTTGCTTTGATCGGTCATCCGGTGGTGGGGGACACCCTGTACGGAGGCGCCGCGGACAGCCTTGGCCTGCAACGCCAGTTTTTGCACGCCGCTCGTGTGGGGCTCCGGCATCCACACACCGGAGAGACGCTAACGGTGGAAGCGCCGTTGCCGAAGGATCTTGCACTTGTTTTAGAGCGGTTGCGGGGCCAGGAGCGCGAGCTGTACCGGGCTGCACGCCCGCGCCGCCGTGCGCCTGTGCGGCGAGGGGGTAAAGCTTGAGAAGCAGGGGCCGTTAGGCCGCGACCTGCTTGCCTTTACCCTTTGCTTTGGCGCATGCCGCGCAAAGATTCCGCTGGTTGTTAGGGTCTTCGACCAAACCCTCGTCTCGATTGTGGCAGATTTTCTTGCACTCGAAGCAAATGAAATAGATGCCTTCCTCGTTCTTGTTCAGCCGCTCGCGGTTCAAGATGCGCCCTTTGAGCTTTTCGATCCGAATCCCCAGAAGCTCTTCGTACTGCCGCTTGATTTTTCTGCGACCAGCCTCGTCCTTTGGTAGGCCCTCGTCTTCACTTTCAGCGGTCAACTCCGCCTCCAGCAGACGAAGGTTTTTCTTGCTTTTGCCTTTCGTCGTTTTGGCTTTCTTCGAGGTACGTGCCATGACGCCTCCGCTCGCTCTTGCGGCTACGGGTTAACGCGTACGCCTTGTGTACCCACAGTTTTTGTCGCAAACCCAAAAGAAGCCGTGTGGGCCGAAACCGGTGAATTTGACGACCCTGACGTCCGCGCCACAATTGGGGCACGAACGTTTTTCTTGGACGCCGCCTTTCTCTGCTGTCTTGGCTTTCTTTTCTGCCATAGAGTCACCTCCCTATGCTGGTTGAAGCAGTAGACGAGCACAGCCGACAATCGAGGCGGTCGTCAGCGGTTCGCCATTCGGAGCTCCATGCCCAGCGCGCTGACACGAGCGCAGCCGTTAGCCAAGGGTCCACAATGTGTCAATGAGGGGTGCGTCCGTTTGATTGCGCGCCATTGGAAATGGCGTGATCCCCGACGCCGAAGCTCCAGGGTCAATTTTCTGCCCGAAAATCCAAGCTACCGGCAATTCCAGCGATGAGGAAACGGGGCGGCAGTGGAGCGAGGAAGAGAAGAGTGCTCAATCGAGCCTCCCCTTGCGATGCAAACACGCATTGATTACGGAACGGCGGCGTTGCTGATCAGCTCCTCGGGCAGGTAGCTCAGTCGGTAGAGCAGAGGACTGAAAATCCTCGTGTCGAGTGTTCGATTCACTCCCTGCCCACCGTGGCCGGCATGGGGAAGGTCTGGCTGTGGTTTCGTACTCTGCTGGTGGGAGTTCACCCTGGAATCTCGGGCACCGGAACGCTGCGGTTTTCTGCCGCTGCCGTGTAGCATGCCTCGGCAATGGCAACCGCACGCAAGCCTTCTTCGAGCGGAATCGGCATCGGGGCGTTACGCTGAAGGCAGGACACGAAGTCCTTGAGCACCTCGCGCACCGTGGGCACGGGGGGCGGCACTTCGAGCTGTTCGATCGTGGTGCCACGTACGAGTGCCGCCCAGTTGAGCACATGGTCTGCGATCAACTGTCCGCGCTCGCCCGCAATTTCAATTCCGCCCGAACGACTCGCCGTGGCTCGTGAGCCAGCCACGGTGACCAACGTCCTGTGGTCGCGCAGGCGTAAAACCGCGGCGAAGTTGTCTTCCGTGCGCCGCACGTTCACTTGACTGCATTCGCAAGCCACCCGCTCGACTTCCGCTTTGGTCAGGTGGCGGACAAGATCGAAGCAATGCACGCCCGTGTGAAGCACCATTCCTCCGCCGGCAATCTGCGGGTCATCGATCCACCCTGGGCGCGACGGTTCGAACCGCTGGCCCAGCCGGACACCATGTAGGATGCCGATCTCGGGCAGGACCTCGACCAAGCGCCTGACGACCCCGTTGTACCGAAGGGTTTGTGCCACCATCACCGGGATCCCGGCGCGGCGAGCCGTCGCCAGCATCTCGAGCCCTTCGGCAACGCGCGGAGCAGCAGGCTTTTCTAACAGCAAGGGCTTTCGCTCCGTTGCGGCAGTCTCGAGAATTTCTTTGTGGAGGGTGGGAGGAACCACCGCGACGACAGCGTCAACGTCTTGCGCCGCGATGAGTTCACGAAAATCGGTGTAAAACCGACAGTTGAATTCCCGCGCCTGCAGCTCGGCCTCGCTGCGGGTGCGCCGAGCAATTGCGACGAGCCGAGCCGAGGCGATGTCGCGAGTCAGATGATGGGCGTAGCGCGCACCATGCCGGCCCGTACCGATCAATCCGATGCCGAGCTGAGGAGACACGCGGCCAGTTTATCCGGCTCAGTGCCGGGCGACAACCACACCGGAGCAATTCGGGTACGCAGCATGGCCAGGGCAACGGTCGCACGCGCTTTTGCCGTTGCGGCAATCGAGCTACGAAGGGTAGCCATGCGCGAAGGCTCGAAGGCTCGCCGCGGTGCGGAAGAAACGAGTGTGCCACAATCTCATGGCGCGGCAAAGCCCGCGTCTTCCGCGGCAATCACCGTAGGGGAGGGGGCAAAGCGTAGTCGGGGCACGCGCTCTGCACGAGGCGCGGGAGGCTGCAATCCGGATTTTCCCATCGACGAAGTGTTGCGGCGCTTGCGGGCCAAGGCCGCGGATTGGAACGCGCCGGTGGTCACTCTCATGGCGGAGCAAAATCGAGGGCCCTTTCGCGTCTTGATCGGTTGCTTGTTGAGCTTGAGAACGAAGGACGAAACGACGGCTGGCGCAGTGAAACGTTTGTTTGCACTGGGAGAAACTCCGCAAGAGTTGCTTCAAGTCCCGACTCGGAAAATCGAGCAGGCTATTTATCCAGTTGGGTTTTATCGCACCAAAGCCAAGCGCATTCGGGAAATTTGCCGCATTCTCGTAGACCGTTACGGCGGACACGTGCCTCAGTCCCTCGATCAGCTACTCGAGTTGCCCGGTGTGGGGCGGAAAACGGCGAATTTGGTACTGGCAAAGGGGTTCGACCTTCCCGGTATTTGTGTCGACACCCACGTGCACCGGATTACGAACCGGTGGGGCTACGTGCGCACTCGTAATCCACACCAAACCGAATTTGTTTTGCGCTCGTGCCTACCCCAGCGGTACTGGAAGGAAATCAACGACTTGCTCGTGGCTTTCGGGCAGACGATTTGTAAGCCGGTGTCCCCACTTTGTAGTCGTTGTCCTGTCGCGGAGTTTTGTGCCAGACGGGGTGTTCACCGTCACCGGTGAAACCGCTCAATTGTGGCAGCACAGACGGAGAGAGTCGTCGAGGCTAACTGCTTTGAGCCGACAGATCCTTTCGGTCTCCCGTCGTTTTCTTGACTCCCCAGAACCCCGCGGTTAGAAGCTCCGCCAATTTGTCTGGCGAGGAGTGCGCATGCGGTTGCGGTCGTCGTGGAAGTTTGGGTTGAGTGTGTTTCTGTTGGGTATCGGGGTGTTTGGCTGTGCCTCGCGCAGGCAGGAAGCCCCACGCGAGGCCGTGCCGATTGTGGACACACCCGTACCAACCGTTGCACCATCCACCCCCACGCCAACGCCACCGCCGACACCGCTGCCAACACGCCCTGTGGGACGGGAAGAGGTGAAGCCGAGAAAGGGTCAGGCGGTGGGCCCAGTGATCACTCACTTTGGTGCAGCCAGGGCGGACGGCATTCCCGTGACTCCAGTGGCGACGGAGAAGGGAATTCCGACCTATCTGACCGGTGCCGGGGCAGGATTCATTTTGGTTGTCGAAGCGAAGCCGGGCCTAGCGGGCCACGAGGTTGGCCGGCGCGTGTTTGCTCACGTTCCCGACGATCCCACCGTGCGGCCCGACTTGGAAATCATCAGCAACCGTCCGCTGGGCAATGGTGACCCTCGTGTCTGCGATAGTCGGCGCCCGGACATCGGCGGTATTCCGGCAGCCCCGAGTTTTGCCGAGACTCAAGCAATTACCGACGCCATCAACGACTTTGCTTGCCGGTTCGAGACGCACAACGATAACGAGTCGGCTTGTACGGTCAATGCCAGCGGTGATTTTGCCTTCGTGAATCCGGAAACAACCCAGCAGTTTTGCATGGCCGTCGCTCGCGCTTGGGAGTTTCCGGTGGGCGACACGATTCTCACTGTGAGGGTGCGCGACGTGAAAGGTAATCCGGGCCCGCCGAAAAAGTTGCGGATTCGCCGTCCCGCACAGTCCCCGTCACCGCGTCCCAGAGCTGTGCCTTCGCCGACGCCGGCTGGACCCAAACCGCTTCCCACGCGGCCCGAATAGGCAACCTTGTGAAAGAGCCGTTGACTTTGGCAAGGGGGAAGCGTCGTAGGGAGGTGCGTATGAAAGGAATGCTCATCGGTTCGTTGGCGCTGTCCTTACTTGCCTGGGGCTGTACGAAAGGCTGTGAAAGAAAATCGGAGAATGCAGCCCCTTCTGCCGTTGCCCCGCAAGCGGAACAAAAGGCACCGGCAGGAGCTGGGGAGGCGATGATTGAGGAAGACTGTGTTGTTTTGATCGATGCCGACCCGGACTATGGCCCACCGCCGCTATCCGTGTCGTTTACTTCGGAAGTGGAGTGTACGGGTGGCGAAGCACAGTACAAGTGGGATTTTGGTGACGGGAGCACCTCCACTGAGCCGAATCCTGTGCACACCTACACCAAGGTCGGGGAATATACGGCCACGCTAACGGTAACTGCTGGCAAGGTGTCGGCTTCGGATGAGATCGATATTACCGTGGAAGAAGAGGAGCCAGCGGAACCGCAGGGAAGCGATTAATGCCGCGAGATGGGTTACCCAAGCACGGGGTAACGGAGTGGCGTGATCGCCCATTTTCCTACGCGGCTTGTTCTCGTGATTTTCCGGGAGCACAGGGGGAAACGATTGTCGAACACCGTTGATCGCCCGTTGGGCTTTCGGAGAACATTGGTAGCTCCAGCGAAGAAAGCGGCGGGTTTATGTCTGCACAGCGCAAACGTCGGCGTGTTCTTCGCGTGATCGTGGGCTCCCTTGTGGCCGTGGTATTTGTTGCCTTGGTTATTTACCGCAGTCTTCACACTGCAGGGTACCGATGTGAAGTTTGTATCACCTTCGGTGGCCACCAGGCGTGTCGCATCGTCGAAGGGGCGACGGAGTCCGAAGCCACAGCGAGCGCCGTTAACAACGCCTGCGCGGTTTTGGCTGCGGGTGTTACCGAAACCCTTGCCTGCGAGCGCACAGTGCCCGATCACCTGAAGTGCGAGCCGATCGAGTGAACAGTCCAGTGGACCGGAGACGCAAGGCTGCTCGACATGGCCTAACGCTCGGGCCGAGGTGATTAAGCGAGCGTCATGACTGAGACCTAGATCAACGCCAGCCAGGACTTCGTCTACGAAAGGGTTTAACGCTGGAACATGGGATCAGCGCCCCGAGTGAAGTGCCGGCGCCTTCGTTAGCCTCGGCGATGAGTGACTGAGAAAGAGAGAGGGCGAGACTTGTGATGCGTGCAAGGGGAAAAGAAAAAGGGCTCGCATCCGGCGAGCCCTTTTTCCTCGCATTCGCACGTGTTTGGCAATTAAGCAGGCCGTTTGAACAGGCTTTGCATCTTCATCGCCAAGCCCATGTCGCCGGCGATTTTGAGCTTCCCGCTCATGAATGCCATTTGCCCATTTAACTTGCCTGTAATCATGTCGACGTAATCTTGGGCAGCCATCGTCATCGTCATGTTGGGCGACTGATGCGTACCCTCGGTAACTGTGCAAGTACCGTCTTTGATGGTCACATAGTAGTTACCGCCGCCATCCCCAGTTAGGTTAAACTGGATCACTGCGTTCATGCCCTTTGCGGCGTCGGCATTGAGGTTGGCCGGCATCGCGTTGAAGATCTCTTTTACCTGGTCTGCAACTGACATGGTTCCCTCCTCCTTTTCACTTCTGGGCAGTCGTGATCGCCCGCGTTCGTTACGTTAACCGTCACCAGCGCCTTGCTCGAGCGAAAAGGCTTGTATGCGAGGCACAAAGTTTTGTCAACACGGGTGCAGTTGAAACGACCCCTGCGAGTACGGCCTTTCCTCGGCATCCTTCTGACTGGCCAGGGCGCGGGAATGCCGGGCTGGAAATCATCGAAACTTCCTACGCGGAAGACAAAGGCAGCGCCCAAGGTGGAGTTGCTTCCAGCAACAGCGATGGCAAGTTGAGCGTTCCGCCGATGTTCGAATACGGGTAGTGGCGCGAGTTGACGTGGGCGTGCAAGGGAACGCCTGGCCCATCGTGGATCTCGTAGTCGAGCGGCACCGGGCCCAGAATTTGTAGCACCCGGTGTAGGGTGCGAGCGAAGTGCCTCCACGTTGGTTCGGGGAGTTCGGTGAGCGACTCCCAGTGGTGCAGGCAGACTATGTCGTAGCTCCGTGGAAAAGTGCCAAAGGGGCAGAAGTACGCGACACAAGTGGCGTCCTCGCTGAGCAGGAAACCGAAGTGCCGGGCAAACTGCACGATCTCCTCCCAAATCCCGGGCTCGCGAGCCGTTACCGCGCATTCGCGCTCGATTGCGGGGAAGTTGCGGTCGCTCCCAATCACTTGGTTGTGCACGTGGGGCTGCGAGGCCCCTGATTCGCGTCCTTGGTTCTTGCGAATTAAAACCTTCTGCACGGATGGATTGCGGAGAGCCAGCTCCGCCACCTTGCGATCGACCACCAGTAGCGCCTCGAATTGCTCCACTGGCAGCATGGCAGAATACAGCAAGTCCTCGTGGCCCTGGGCGCCATCGGCGAAGTGCCGCGGGTCTTCCACCACAACGTACGACTCGTTTTGCCCTCCGGTGCAGCATTCAGGAATGCGCGGCACGAGATTGCGCACGGCGCGGATCAGCCATGGATCGGGCGTCGTTCTGCCGAACACCTCGGCACTTGTGAGCCGGTAAACTTCGTCGGGCGAGCGCTCCTCGTTACCTGGGCAGAAGGGGCATGCGCGCAGCGACTGCTCCAGTTCGGCCCGCAGAGCCGCCTCGTAGCGTTCGCGATCGAGATGACGTTCGGCAAGGAGCTGCCGCTGCGCTTGTTCGAGAAAGCCGCTTTTTTTGCGATGTACGTGCGTGAAATAGGTAACATCACCGGTAAACGGATTGCGCACCCAGACGAGCTTGCCGGCGTCGCAACGAAACTCAATGCCCATCTTTTCCATTGCCCGCGCGACGAGGCCGTTTCACTCGTCGTCGCGCTTCCGGAACCAGCGGCAGCTTGCTCGGATCACTCCCAGCCCACAGACAGTTCGACCGGGGCTTCGCCGTAAAGGCAGGGATCGGTAATCTCGGCCTCGAACGTCGTCTTTCCTTTTGCCGGAAGCACATCCTGTGCTGGGGTGACGGACCGCTCGAGGCAGGGGTTACCTTGCCCCACGTCTTTAGCTTTCACCACCACGGTAACGCCCCGAGCTTCTCCACCGCCCGTGTTCTCGAGCTCCCCTTGCACGCGCACAGCATTCGGGCCCAGGCGTTCGACCTCTTGTTTCGCGATCACCACCTGCGGAGCCGCTGTCTCTACGACTGGCGGAGCTTCTTGGACACGCGCTTCGGCGGGCTCCTTCGTACTGGGCCGCGCAGGGAGAACCCGCTCTTCTACCTTTTCCCGGCCAGCCGGTGGTTGGTCCGAGAGGTGCACGACCCCACGCTCGTCGGTCCACTTGTAATAGGTCTGCGCGGGAGAGAGTCCGGCGAGCAAGACCATCACCCCAGCTCCGCTCAGGAAGGGAACCCAGCGCTGCGCTTTCATCGAGCGTGAGTTTATGGGCCAACGAAGTAGCAAGTCAACGTGGTTTTCCGAGCCAGAAAGTTGCGCCTTGCGAGACAATCTCGAGCTGGAGCTCACTATTGCCATGGCCAACCGCGTTGGGGGAGCGTTGAAATCGGGTGCAGGCCGGGGTAGCGTTTGCGACCATGAGTTCCTCTGTTGGCCGGGCCCGTTTGTACCTGTTGGGGCGCTTAGCCGCGGTGCCATCCTCCCATCCGCTCAAAAGGATCGCGCGGGCGCTGCGGTTGAACCGTTGGGTACCATGGATTTCGAACAAGTACTATTCAGAGCTTGGGTGGCAAAATCGTTGGGCACCGGTGTTCCAGGCGAATGTCGAAAAAGTACGCCAGTACTGGCGCGAGTACCGGTACTTCGACGAGATTCTGCGGATTGTTCAACCTGGAGACGACACGCGCATCCTCGATGTGGGATGTGGAATTAGTACCGTGTTGCATTTCCTCCCAGGACGGCGCTTCGGTATCGATCCACTGGCCGAGGAATACAAGCGAATTTATCGCTATCCGAGCGGCATTGAAGTGCGACGGGGCTTCGGTGAAGCGATCCCGTTTCCGGATGGGTACTTCGATGTCGTGTTTTGCTCGAATGTGTTGGACCACACAACCGACCCCCCACGAGTGGTGAAAGAAATCGACCGCGTGCTTCGTGCGGCTGGGTATCTGGTGCTTACCGTGGAAATTTTTCCTTCGGTACGTGAACGTGACCTCTCTCACCCCCACGCCTTTACGCGGGAACAAGTGAGGGCACTGCTCGATGGCAGCTTCGAGACGGTATTCGCGAAGCAGTCGCCGTGGATCATGCTGCTTCACTACGTGGACGGGTCGATGAAGCGTGAGGGAGAGCAATTGGTGCTGGTCGGGCGCAAGAAAAGCTGACGGCATGGTCAACGTCTTGGCGCTCAATTGCGAGGAACACGAGGGCTTGTTGCGCGCTCTCACTGCCGAGCTTCCGGTACAGCTCGCGTTGGCACGCTTCGACTTACCGTGGGAGGAGATTGCGGCGCGGCGCCGGGGGTTGAAGACCGGGCGTGCAGTACCAATCCCTGCCGAGCTTGCGCAAGCGCTGGCCAAGGCGGAGGTGGTCTTCGGGTTCAGCCTACCCACAGATGCGACGGCACTAGCGCCTCGCCTCCGTTGGGTGGAGACTCCGGCAACGGGGTTCGATCAACTGCGCTTTACTGGGGTTCTGGAAAACCCCTCGATCGCGGTAACCACGGTCGGAGGGCTGTTTGCGCCCGAAGTAGCAGAACACGCGTTTGCGTTGCTTTTAGGTTTAAGCCGTCGCCTTCCTTTCTTCGTTGAAGCGCAACGCAATTGCCGTTGGCTGCCTGGCCCGGTAACAGAGCTTCGTGGTCGCACTTTGGCAATTGTCGGCTTGGGGAACATTGGCACAGCGGTGGCGCGACTGGCACGAGCGTTTGGTATGGTGGTGGTGGCTACACGCCCACGGCGGCAAACTCCGCCCTCCGGACTTGTCGATCGGCTGTACGATCGCAGCGAGTTGCGGGAGATGTTGTCGGTTGCGGATGTGGTTGTCGTGAGTGTGACCGGCGCCGAAGCAAACCGTGGCTTGATCGGTGCCCGCGAACTCCAGTGCATGAAACGATCGGCGTTCCTCATCAATGTGTCCCGAGGGTTCGTGCTCGAGGAGGATGCGCTGATTGCAGCACTGCGAGACGGGCTCATTGCCGGAGCGGGGCTCGACGTCTTCGTGGAGGAACCTTTGCCGGCGTCGAGTCCGCTATGGTCGTTACCCAACGTGCTCCTGACGCCGCACGTGGCCATCACGTTGGCGTCGCGCCTACCGCGATGCATCGAACACTTTGCCGAAAATCTTGCTCGTTATTGCCGCGGCGAGGCACTCCGGGACCTGGTCGAACCCTCTGCCCGTCCGAACAGCCTTAGCGAAGCACGGGAAGCAGGTCGGATAACTGGCTGAGACAGAACGTGGCCTCGAGTCGTTGTTCCTCCGGAGGTTCACCCGGCACAAGCCAGGCAGCATCCATGCCGATGCTTCGAGGACCGCGGACGTCCTCCTCGAAACTGTCGCCAACGAACAAACTCTCCTTTGGCATTACACCAAGGCCGGCGAGTGCACGCTGGAAGATTGCGGGGTGCGGCTTACGCCAACCCACATCGGCTGATACGACCACGATGTCGAGCTGCTGATGCAAATGGTCCTTTTCCAGCACGGCGTTTACGCTCGCTGCGTCGTCAAAGTTGGAAACCACGCCGACACGCATCCCAAGACTACGGCAGTAGTGAACGATTCGGCTGGCTTCCGGGCTGACCCGACAGTGCGTCGCGATGGCGGCTCTGTGCACTTGCACAGCGCGGTCGGCAAGGGTGCGAATGTCCCTTTCGGACCAGCCGAGGCGGCGGAAGGTCAGCTCGTATCGGTAGGCGAGGGGCACCTCCCGCTGCGACTGGCGGCGGGTCGCCGCGAGCTCGCGGGTGACAGCCTCGAAGCTATCCAACAAACGTTCCGTGCCGAAGTCGGGATGCTCCGGTACGAGCGCTGCGAACACTCGGCTCATTGCCGAACGCCAAGTTGGCTCGTCCACGCGCATCATGGGTGCATGGACACCCACCTCGATTAAGGTGCGGAAAGCATCGAACAAAACAGCCCGGTAGTTCCGTGGGGACGATGACTGGCTCACGAGCACTTGACCGTTCCGCCTACCGCTGCCTCGGGTTCGAGCGCTTTTGGTTGTCGCCACTGCCTGAATCGCTCGCGCAAGACTTTTGCCGCAGCCAGCACGCGATGGGCAGCCCAGAGCTTCCATTCCCCTGGGTACCACATGGCCTCCACCCTCCGCTTCGATTGGCTGAGCGATTGGAGAAGTTGTTTCTCGTCGGCGTTACGGTTCAGAGCCACGTGGTAGTCGAACACAAAGAAACAGTCGTTGCGTTGGGCTGAGCTGAGCAGGCCTGGCAACGCCTCTGGCCAAGCGAGGTCGGCGTATTGGATCAGGGGCAAGTTAATACCGGATTCCGTGGCTAGTTTGATCCACGACCAGGTTCGGCCATTGATTTCGATCAGTCGGTAAGTGCGATCGCGCGCATCGTATTTAAATTCCACCTGAGTGATTCCGTGAATGGCTGCCTGCTCGAGCAAGGCGCGGGCGTAATCGATCACCTCTCGTGGTAAGTCTGTGCTCTCTGCAATGCTGGCGCTCCCGTGCGTAAACGGCCACTGCGTGAGTTTTCGTCCGGTGTAGCTGACCAGCACCTTGCCCTCGCGGTTACTGTACGAGCCCACGGTAACGAGGGTTGACGAGTCGCCGGGAATATTTTCCGCGAGTTGGAACAAGCGTCCGGCATGCTGCTGTCCAATTTCCTCGAGGCAGCGGTGCAAGGCCTCGAGATGCTCTACGACTCGTAACCGAAATGCGGGAGCACCTTCACGAGCTACGCGTGCGACGGGCTTGATGATCAAGGGGAAACGCAGTCCCTTGAAGTCAGGGACCTCGCCTCCTCGGAAGTGAACGTGAGGCGGCGTGGGCACCCCCAATTGTTCGGCCAACGCGTACTGCCAGCTCTTTTGAAACAAAACTGGGCCAAGGCGCGGGTTGGTCGGCACGGCGTAAAAGCGCGTCAGCGCATCGTAGTGTTCCATCAACTGCTCGAGTTGCTCATCGGTACTCGGGAACAGCACGCCACGGTCTGGCAATTGTGGGCCCAGGGCCAGTAATGCTTGGGCCAGCGTGCCTTCTCCGCCGTCGGGGAGAAAGACCGTTCGCTCCACGAACCGCGAAAGATGCCCGAGCCGCGGGGGCCAGCGTCGCTCGACGCTAATCAGGGGGATCCCCAAAGGACCGAGCGAATGAATGATCCCAATTCCCCCAGTTTCTGGGTCGAGGATGATCGCAGGTGCCTGGCGGTCCTGGGGGACCGGAGTGTCGAAGCTAAACCATCGTGTCTGCACGTAAGCCCTGACGGATCGTTTCGAGGGAGATGACTTCACTCGGGGGGATGTTGCCCAGGTTGACGTTCCCCCCGAAGCGTTTCACGAACCAGACCTGCTGAGACTTTTGCGGGGCTTCGAAAATGACCCGGCCGATGTCCACATTGGCTTCGATCTCTTCGACCAGCCCCATGCGGATTTCTCCGGAGTCGCGGTAAAGTCCGACGGTGCCACTTTCTCGTCCTTCAGTGACCACTTTCCAAGCGCCAGCCTCCAACTCTGCCTTGATTTGGTTCACCCAGCGGTAGGGGGCCACGATGACTTCACGGTCCTTGCTGCCGACTTCGGAGAGCACGCGGAAATCACGGGCTAATTTTTCGATCCAATGTAGCTTCTGCTTCGCGGGAAGGGAGATGACTCCGTCGGAAACTTCCACAAGAGAGAATCCATTGCCTTTGAGAAACTGGATGTAGTCGTCCACCCGGTTGCGCATGACTGCAAGCTCGAACAAGCTACCGCCGCAGCAAACCGGTACACCGTAAGAACGATACACCTCGAGTTTTTTTTCCAGATTGCCGACAACGACCGCGGTGGCCCACCCGAGCTTCACAATGTCGATGAAGTCGGCTGCAACTTCCATCACGCTGTGGATTTCAGCGACCGAAAGCCCCTTGTCGAGCACGTGGGTTAGCCCTTGCTCCCGGGGCTTCGAGGTTCGAGCAGTGTCACTGAACAGTTGCTTAAGCGTGGTCATCTGCGGAAGGTCCTCCACTTTGCCTGAAATCTGGGTTCGCGGGTGGGTCGGGCCCCGAGGTCTCCTTTTCTACGTGCTGGCGTGCCTCTACCTTTGTACCGACGCGCAAAGAAAAGCAACTACGGCTTGTGGGGCTTGCGCCGGAAAGCCCAGTGCTTAGTTTTAAGCGTACGTTATCATGCAGAACTCGAAGCACAAGCATCACGAAATCGTCTTGCGGGCCTTCGACCGGCTCTTCGACCGAGCGGCGGCGAAGCTCCGTGTCGAAATTTCGGAAGAGGAGAAGCAGGAAGCTCGCAAAGATTTTGCCGAGCGAGCCGCGCAAGCAATTGATCTTTTCGCTCAAATGGGAGTGTTAGAGATTCCCGAGGAAGTCATGCAGCACATGGAGGCTTCCTTGGACAAACTCTCTCCCGCACAACTGATTGGCTACCTGGCCGCATTACCTCTGGTCCATCAGGCGCAAGAGGTCATGCGACAATTGGCGTACCAGGCAGCGCAGCAAAAGCTGCTCGAACGCATGATCGAGCAGGCCGACGATACGTACGGCGGGAATTAACCCGCGGCCAGGTCTAGGGGAGAAGCCGACGGGCTAGCGCCTGCCGCGCGATGCGGGGTGGGACCAAGGCTGCGGCTGTTACTCGCTCGTGCCGAACAACCGTTGGCGCACGGAGGGAGCCAACGAGCGGCCGCTCAACAACAGGTGCCGCGGGTTATAGTCGGGGTGTCGCACAACGAGGCCGATTTCGTTGGCGGTTCGGTCTGGGGGAATAGCAAAACCCGCCAAGCCGGCTGCGTTGGTTTGAAGCTCGGCGATGAGCCGATCGGTTCCGGCGGTCACGCGCACCTCCGCTCCCTCCACAGGCCGCAGCTCTCCGCTGGGGTCAGGGTCGTTGTCGAAGACGAACACCCGTGCTGTGCGCCCGTCTGGCGCCCGCTCTACGCGTATGGCGAGATCCTTGAGCCAAATCATCGGCTCCCCAGTGATCGTGCGCATACCGATGCGTTCGGGATGACGCGCGGGGTTGGCGCGAAGTTCGACCCGCTGTGGCGCCATGCCGTGGTCCGCCGTAACGACGAAGAGCGTCGAACGGAGGAGGCCTTTCCGCTCGAGCACGTCCAACACGACGCCGAGGCGGCGGTCAGTTTCGGCAACTGCTGCCCGCAAACCAGTCCCGTGGGGTCCGTATTCGTGCCCGGCCCCGTCCGTGAGGGCGAACTCGTGGGCGACAAACGCTGGCGGAGGTAGAGCGGGGTCGTCCAGTAAAGCCAACAGTTGAGCGAGGCCGCGCGCGTCGAGAACGGCCTCGCGGTAGACACTCTCTTTTCCATCGGCTTGGTAGCGGGGGTCGATATGTTCGACGAACTCGGCGGTGTAAGCCCGCAAGCGATCGCGCGGTCCGAGCACTCGCTGTTCTAGAGCCGCGTGGTGTGCACCGCGGCTTTGCGGCTCGTGAATGCTTACGGTGAGGATGTTGGCCCCTAGCACCCGCCGAAATGCTTCGTAGAGAGTTTCGACGGCAGAGCCCAGAAAGCCTTCCGTTAGCATGCCCTGAGCTTGCGGGGCCAGCGGCTCGCGGCGGGCACGGTCGTAGTAGGTAGGATTCACAATGTCATGGTGTCCGCACCACGCCCCCGTTAGGATCGTGCTGTGGCTTGGCCATGTAATGCTGGGGAAGTTGACCACCGAACCAAACGAAAACCATGCGCTCGAGTCCAGCAAACGCCGCAAGTTCCGTACGGCGGGATCGCGGCTGGCCCACAGATGGACCAGTTCGGAGTGGCTCAAGCCATCGAACACGATCAAGTATACGCGCTCGGGCTTACGGCTCGCGGACGGATCGAGAATTTCTTGTAGTACCCGGCCATCCTGCCGTTCGAGGTACACGTCTGGCTTCACCCCGCGTTCCGAGGCTCGCAGCCCGCTCCAGTCGCGTCCGTCGATCAGGGGGAAGCCCATGATGTGGCAAATAGTCGGTGCGATGTCGACGTGCCGGGCCGGTACAGCGTAGTGACCAGGCAAAACCCCTGGCCCGACGAACGCCAGTGGGGCGCGTGACTGCAACACGTCAAGCGCTCCGTGCTGTCCGAGTTGGAGGCCGAAGGCGTAGCACTTGGGGCTGATGACCAAGTCTCCGGTGTAAGGGCTATCGAACAATTGCGCGATGCGCTCGAGAGCGAACGGATAAGAGAGCTCCGATGGCTCGATAAAAGCAAAGTTCGGATCGGGAGTCGGATAGCCAGAGCGCTCGGCAGCGCGGCACTCCTCCTCCAGGCTGGCGACGGCGTCGGGGTTCGTGCGCTCGAGCGGGTTCTCACCGAGTTGTTCCACGATGCGGAAGGTCTGCCTCCCATCGGAGCGCCAGCGTTGAAAGCGCAGGAGCCCACGTCGCGACCAAACCTCGTACGTATCTCCGCGGCAGGTCAGCACCAGATCTACTTGATCGCGAACTTCTGGGTCGTCCAATAACGCCAGCAAGGCGCGGTTGCCGGACTCTTCTTGCTCCGGGTCGAGTCCTTGCCCGCCAGTGCGCTCCGGCCCCCAAATTTCCTCGCTACTCATACCTTTCGCCTCCGACTGCCGGCCGCTAGGGGCATAGAAGACCCGCTGCATAGAAGGGCCGGGTAGAATGTGCTAGGCGTGCTCGTTCATATGCCGCTGCACCTTCGGGATTCATCGCCACACGTGATCCTTGCTGTCCTCCTTGCCAACATGGCGATCGTCGCTGGATGCACAGCTTTTCGCAAGGGAGTCGATCCGTGGCAATCGTTTCCATGGTCTCTGGAACTCGGACCCTCACAGCTCGAACGATCGGTCGAGGTGCCGGCGGAGGCGCGGGCTTTGGGCCATTTTCTCAAGGCGCAGCTTGCGTTGCACCAAGGGGAACTGGAGCGTGCGGCTGCAGAACTCGCCGCTGCCGCTGCCGCAGATCCTTCCTCGCCATTCTTGAGGCGCCGTTTGGGGCTCCTTTACGTGCGCTTGGGGCGTCTCAACGAGGCTCGCGAGCAATTGCAAGCCGCCGTGGACCTGGACTCGCGCGACACCCACTCGCGGATGCTGCTGGCTGGGTTGGCCTCGGCCGTTGGCGACGAAGCTGCCGCCACGCGCGAGTACGAGGCTGTTTTGGCTCAGGAGCCGACGAACCAAGAAGCGCATCTGTTCCTGGGTGCGTTGCACGCCAAGCAGGGGCGCTATGACGAGGCGATCCAGGTGCTCGAGCGGCTCACTCGCCTCAACCCTACTTCTTTTCTTGCCTACGCGTACCTCGGTCGCGTTTACGCGGCTAAGCAGGACTTTGCCGCTGCAGAACGGGCGTTCAAGGAAGCACTGCGACTGAGCCCTGGCACAGAAAACTTACTGCTGGACTTGGCCGAGCTTTACCAACTTCAGAACAAACCGCAGGAGGCCATCGAGATTTATCAGCGGATGCTGCAAACTGACCCACACAGCGCCGTGGTGCGACGCCGGCTGGGCGGTCTTTATGTTGGGCAAAACCGGTTGGACGAGGCGCTGAACGAGTTCAAAGAGCTCGAGAAGATCGAGACGGATCCGCAGGATACGCGAACGAAAATCGGCCTCATCTACTATGAGAAAGGCGACTTAGAAAAGGCCGTAACCGAGTTTTCTCTGGTGCTGGCTGCTGACCCGCAGAACTACCGCGTGCGGTATTACCTCGGGGCTGTGTTTACCGACTTGCGGGACTACGATCGCGCGGTGTTGGAGTTTGACCAGATTCCTCGCGATGCAGAGTTCTACGCCGATGCACAGACCCAAATTGCTGCGATTCGCCAGCGGCAAGGTCGCATCGATGAGGCCATTGCCGCCATGCAACGGGCCCTAGAAGCCAGGCCGGAGAACGATGATTACCGCACCTTTCTCGCGTCCCTGTACCGGGAAAAGGGGCATCTGCGGAAGGCAATCGAAATCATGGAGCAGCTCGTGGAAAAGGCGCCGAATAACGATCGCTACCACTTCACGCTCGGAGCACTTTACGACGAGGCCAAGGACAAGGATGCCTGCATCCGCCACATGCGCAAAGCCATCGAACTCAACCCGGACAATGCCCCGGCGTTGAACTACTTGGGCTACACGTTTGCGGAGCAGGGCGTGAACCTGGATGAGGCCGAGGACCTCATTCGCCGCGCGCTCAGAATCGAACCGAACGATGGGTATTACATCGATAGTTTGGCGTGGGTGTATTACCAGCGAGGCGATTACGCCAAGGCCATCGAACTCTTGGAACGAGCGATGGAGCTGGTCAGTGACGACCCGACGATCACCGAGCACCTGGCGGATGCGTATCTCAAGGTGGGCCGAACGCAGGAAGCGTTGAACCTGTTCCAGCAAGCGTTCAAGCGCGCCAAGGATCGCGACCAGATCCGGCGCCTGCAAGGAAAAATCGAGGCCTTGGGGGCAAAGCCGGAAACGGCCGGACAATCCACAGAGCAGGGAGATGCTCGCCCGTGAGGTTTCCGTTGCGTTGGATGGGCGTGATGCTCTTGAGCGCGGTGGTTGTGCAGCCTGGTTGCGGTAGCCCCGCGAGGCGCGTTAGCGCCCCGGCTGTCGCCCCTGTGGATCGATCCGAAGTGGCGGCCGCCTTTGCCGAGCGAGGCAAGTTCCTGCGGAGTCTCCGGGCTTTGGCCAAGTTGCGGTACACGGATCCGCACGAGCGGTACTCTTCCCGGCAAGCTATTGCCGTAGCAAGGCCAGATCGCGTTCGCGTGGAAGTGACAACGATGCTCGGCACGGCGTTCGTACTCGCTGCTCGAGACCGCCGCTTGACCGCTTACTGGCCAGAGGAGAACACTGCATTCGAGGGGTTGGCCACGCCGGAACACGTTTGGCGCTATACCCGCCTGTGGATGCCGCTGGAAACGCTGGTCGAGCTCCTGCTCGCCGTGCCAGCGGCTGGCCGGGCTGAGCCCACGCGCTGCCCGGAGGAAAACACGCCGTACGTGTGCGTACGCCAAACAAGCGCCGGGCTGGGTGCCATCGTGGTCGCGCTGGATGCTAGAGGTCTTCCGGTGGAAGTCGAGGAGCGTGGTGCAGTGGATGGAACGGTACTGTGGCGGGCACGCTATCTCGATTACACCCAGGATACGGTACCGCCGGCTGCGGAGCACATCGTCATCGACGTACCTCGCTATCACCGTTCGGTCACACTGCAGTTGAGCGAAATCGAGGTCAACCCGCCTCTCGGCGACGATGTCTTCGCGCTGGGGCTGCCTGCTGGTGTGCGTCTGGTGGACCTCGACGAGCAGGAGGACGGCGAGTGAAGCGAACCCTGATCTGCTGGATCGGTGCCCTCCTCATCGTTGCGGGGTGCTCTCGCGAAAGTTCGAACAGCCCGAGCACGCAAAAAGCACGGCCTCGTTTTTTGACCACGGCGACCATCAGTGATCCAAAAACCTTCAACCCGATCCTTTCCGTCGATGCGGCCTCTGGCGCTGCAACGGGTGATTTGTTCGAAGGGTTGGTGCGTACGAACCCACTGACCACGGAGCAGGAACCGCTGCTGGCGGAACGCTGGGAAGTCGATGACACCGGTACGCGGTGGACTTTTTATTTGCGTCGCAACGTGCGTTGGTTCGACGGCCAACCGTTTACTGCGGCGGATGTCTTGTTCACGTTTCGGGTCGTGTTCGACGAGCGGATCCCCAACAGCTTCCGGCATGTTCTGCTCGTGGATGGTCAGCCGCCCAAAGTCGAGGCGGTGGACGACTTTACGGTCCGCTTCACCTTGCCGCGGCCCTTCGCGCCGTTTCTCAGTGCCGTGGGGATTCCTTTAATTCCAAAACACGTGCTCGAGCCCGCACTGCAAAACGGCACATTTGCCCAGCAGTGGGCCATCGACACGCCACCGGAGAAACTCATTGGCACCGGCCCGTATCGTATGGCGCGCTTCGTGCCGGCCCAGTTTATCGAGCTACAACGGAATAACGACTACTGGATGCGCGACGAACATGGTGGACCGCTGCCGTATCTTCCCGGGCGCGTGCAATTGATCGTGCCCGATCAGGATACCACCTACCTCAAGTTCATGGCTGGCCAGACTGACGTGCACTACCCGCGACCCGAGGAGATCGCCGAGCTGCGGCAGAAGTCGGATTCGTTGCGTATCACAGTGCAGGAAGTGGGGCTCGACCCCGGATCGACCTTCGTGGCGTTCAACCGTAACCCAGCGCACTATATCCGCGATGGCAAAAAAGACCCCCGCCTGGATTGGTTCACCGATCGCAACTTCTTGCGTGCGATTGCTCACGCCATCGACAAGCAATCGATGATCGTAAATTGCCTCAACGGGTACGGGAAGCCGGCCGTTGCCGAGATCTCTCCCGAAAACAAACTGTATCACAACCCCAACCTGAAGGATTACGAGTACGACTTGGACCTCGCACGAAAGATTCTCGAAGAAGGCGGCTACCGTGATCGGGATGGTGATGGCTGGCGCGAAGATGCCCGGGGCAACGTTCTCGAATTCTCGCTCACTACGAACGCGGGCAACCAAGTGCGAGAGAAGATGTGCTCCATCCTAAAGGAGGATTGGACCAAGCTGGGCATCAAGGTTCACTATCGGCCCTTGGATTTTCAGACGCTGGTGGAGAAGCTCAGTACAAATTTCGATTGGGACGCCATTTTGATCGGCTTTACCGGCACGATCGAGCCGAATAACAGTGCAAATTTCTTGCGTTCGAGCGGCAATTTGCATTTTTGGCATCCGAACCAAGCCGAGCCTGCGACCGCTTGGGAGGCTGAAATCGACCAGTTGTTGGATCAAGGCTCCCGTGAGCTCGACCCGCAAAAACGCCGGCAGTACTACTGGCGGATCCAAGAAATTCTGCACGAGCAGTTGCCGATTATCATGACCGTGCGGGACTTGCGTTTTGTTGCTTACCGCAATGCCTTGCAAAACTTCCGCCCGACCGTTTGGGGCTTGTACCGGCCCGAGCTGATTCGCTTCGCGGAGTGACAGTGGTTTGCCGTGCCTCCGGTGACCAACGCGCCCCGCAAGCGTGAGTTTCCGTGGAGGGAGAGTCGCCATGGGTGGTTACTTGATCCGACGGCTGTTGCAAATGATCCCGCTGCTGTTCGGAATCACGTTTCTCTCCTTCTTGATCATGAGCCTCGCCCCGGGAAACTTTTTTACCCAACTTCGGATGAATCCTGCCATTTCCCCTGAACTCGTGCGCCAACTGGAAGTACAGTTCGGATATGGGGATCCGTTGTTGGTGCAGTACGGCAAATGGGTATGGCGCGTGCTGCATTTGGATTTGGGCATGTCTGTTGCCTACCGGGTCAACGTGGCCGACCTCATCGCGATGCGTGCCGGCAACACGATCATTTTGGCGGTGACCAGCATGCTTCTCGCGTGGGGGTTGGCAATTCCTATGGGAGTGCTCGTGGCGTTGAGGCCAAACTCGTGGCTGGATCGCGGGCTTTCGTTCGCCGCCTTTTTTTGGATGTCGTTACCGAGCTTTTTCTTTGCGTTTCTCCTGATGTACTTGGCCTTGCAAACGGGTTGGTTTCCAGTCGGAGGCACGATTTCCGTCAATTACCACGAGCTCGACTGGTGGGGGAAAATTGTCGATCGCGCGCGCCATCTTGTGTTGCCAGCTTTGGTTCTGGGCACGGCTGGTCTCGCAAGTTTGATGCGCTTGATGCGGGCGAACATCCTGGAGATCAAGGAAGCAGACTTCGTGCGAACAGCCCGCGCCAAGGGAGTGCCTGAGTCGGTGGTGGTTCGCCGCCACATTTTGCGCAACGCCTTGAATCCGTTTGTCACCTTGGCAGGGGCCGAACTGGGCGAGTTGCTTGGTGGGGCTGCGTTGGTGGAGGCAGTGATGAACTTGCAAGGCATGGGCACACTCATTCTCGAGGCCGTGCAAAAGCTGGACACCTACGTCGTGATGGGTTCGATTTTAATCGGTTCGATCTTGCTGCTCGTCGGCAATCTCCTCGCCGACTTGCTGCTTACCGTGGTCGATCCGCGCATCGACTTTACCCGGCTGCAACGCGAGGGGTGAGGCCGCTTTCGTGGGCTCGTGGCCGGAATAGGGAAGGTTCCGCGAACGATGACTCCGGCGATCACCCCGAGCATTGGGCTCGGCCAGCCCAGAAAAGCTGGCGTTGTGGTCCAAGGCAGTGTGGCAATCCTTGCCACCTTTTACCTCATGGCAATTTTCGCACCGTGGGTGGCCCCGTACGATTACACAGAACAAATGCGCGCCTTCCCGCACTGCCCGCCGTCGAGTTTGCGAATCAATCCTCCATCGCGCTGGAACGAGGGGGTTTTTTACACCTATCCACAACGTCTCGTTGATCCGATGACACGCCGGTACGAAGAGGATCGTTCGGTGCGTGTGCCCGTGCTTCTGTTCTCGGGCGGCCGACTCTTCACCACTCCTCCAGGCGAGCCACGGTACTTTTTGTTCGGTACGGATAGCCTCGGTCGAGATTTGTTTTCCCGCATCGTCTACGGCGCGCGGGTGAGTTTGTTCATCGGGGTCATTGGTGTTGCGCTGAGTTTTACGATCGGGATGCTCGTAGGTGCGATTGCTGGGTACTGGGGCGGGTGGGTGGACAATGTTTTGATGCGGCTGGTCGAAGTGGTGATGTCGCTGCCTTCGTTTTATTTCTTGTTGGCCCTGGCAGCCGTGATCCCACCGAACATCGATCCGGCGACGACGTTCGTGCTGATTGTGGTACTGATGAGTTTCGTGCGATGGGCCGGGTTTGCTCGCATCGTACGAGGCATGGTGGCTTCATTACGCGAGCGGGAGTATGTGCAGGCAGCCCGCGCCTTAGGTGCCACGCGCGCTCGCGTGATCATCAGGCATATTGTTCCGGGAACGTTCGGTTACACCATTACCGCAGCGACGTTGAGCATCCCCAGCTTCATTTTGGGGGAAAGTGCGCTGTCGTTGCTTGGCCTCGGCATTCAGGAGCCGGCCGCCAGTTGGGGTAACTTGTTGGCGACGGCGCGAAACGTGCAGGTGTTAGCCCGCCATCCGTGGGTTCTCATTCCCGGGGGCTTCATCTTCGTCACGGTGATGGCGTTTAACTTTCTCGGGGACTATTTGCGGGACCGCTTCGACCCGCGGGCGAGGACCTAGGGTGGAAGGGCGTACCGCGTTGCTTGCGCATCCCGCGGAAACGGAGCGAACCAGTACCCCTCGACTCGTGGTCTTGGGTTCGATGTCCTTTGCTGCTGTCGGAATCGCGGTGGTTCTTCCTGGAGCTCTTCTGCCGGTCCTAATCGAGCGGCTGGGTTTGCGGCTTTCCGATGCTGGCTTGCTCTTGGCAGCGCAACCTTTTGGTCACCTTTGCTCCGTGTTGTTGCTCCCATACGCTGTTTCGCGGCTCGACAGCCGTGGGCCGCTGGTCGTCGCCGGTTCGCTTCTGAGTGCAGCCGTGGCTGCGTTGGGTTGGGTGTCCGGCTGGCACGGAGCGCTGCTCGCGATGGCCATCAGTGGGGCGAGCATAGGAGCGCTCGAAGTGGGCACGAATACGGTTTTGCTCGTGCACACACCGGAACCAAACCGGATTCTCAACTTGACGCATTTGTTCTTTGGGGTGACCTCGGTTCTGACGCCAGCCCTGGCAGCGTTGGGTGTAGAAGCCGGGGTCCGTTGGGAATGGGTTTGGGCTCTAGCCAGCGTACCGATCCTTGCCATGGCTCTATGCTGGGCGGCGTTCGCCCCGAGTTTGGCAGGGACACGGCCGAAACCGCTGACGGAGCAACCTCGAACGAACGTTCTTGGCCAGTGGCCCAAGCTCGCCCTGGTGGTGGCGATGGGCGCTTATGTCGGTGCCGAAATTGGGTTCGGGAGCTGGTACACGAAGTACCTCGCTGTAGCGCACGATGTACCCCTAGCTTCTGCCGGTCGTGGACTTTCCCTGTACTGGGCTGGCCTGACCCTGGGGCGCTTGTTGCTCGCGCGATGGGCGCCCGGCCAAAGTGGCGTGCCTTTTGTGACGGCTTTGGGCATTGGAGCCGCCTTCGTGGGAGCCGGCGCTTTGATGGCACCTGGAGCGATGACCTTCATGCTGCTCGGTACGTTGCTCGGTGTGTCGCTGGCAGGCATTTTCCCCGGGCTCCTTGCCTTGGCCGCCCGTTGGTACCCGACACAGGTGGCGCGGGTAACCGGGGCGTTGCTCAGCGGAGCGGGTCTCGGGCAAATGCTGTTTCCGTGGGCGATGGCGACGGTTGCCGAGGAGGTAGGAGTTCCGCGTGCGATGTGGATTTACCCAGGTCTTTGTTTCTTGGTGAGCGTGAGCGTGTTGTGGGGTAGTCGGAGGCAGCGCCGGAGGAGCGTAAAAGCTGAGGCTCCTTTTTGAGCTCTCTGTTGCTTCTTACGGGATTGGTCGGCAAGGCTGAGCGGCATGGACTTGAACGAATCACCACGAGAAAGCGCCTTCCGGCGGGAGCTGCGCGCCTGGTTGCAAGCGAATCACCCAGGACCAGAGCCCGAGCAGTTTGACGCGTGGGTGGAATACGGAAAGCGTTGGCAGCGACGATTGTACGAGGCCGGTTGGTGCGGACTGGCTTGGCCCAAAGAATACGGGGGCCGCGGTGCCACCTTGGTGGAGCAAATGATTTTTGAAGAGGAAATGGCGCGGGCACGCGCGCCGATGCTGATCAATTTGGCCGGGCTGACGATGGCGGGCCCAATTCTCATCGCGCACGGCACCGAGGAGCAGCGCCGCCGCTATTTGCAACCGATTTTGTCTGCAGAGGAAATTTGGTGCCAGGGCTTCTCCGAACCACAAGCCGGCTCCGACCTAGCTGCACTCCGAACCCAGGCGGTGCGTGACGGGAATACCTTTGTGATCCGGGGGCAGAAGGTATGGACGAGTTTTGCTCGCTACGCAGACTGGTGCATGCTGCTCGCGCGCACCGACACGAGCGTGCCGAAACACAAGGGGATTACGTTTTTCTTGGTGAGTATGCACAGTCCGGGCGTTACCGTGCGGCCCCTGAAGCAAATGAACGGCGACGAGGACTTTAACGAGGTTTTTTTCGACGATGTGCGAGTGCCCGCAGAGAACATCGTTGGTGGCTGGAACGAAGGTTGGTCGATTGCTGTGAGCACTCTACTGTACGAACGGACCATTCTGACGTTTTCCCGCCAGTTACAGTCGCGTTCCGCTTTGCAGGACACTCTCTTACTCGCGCGGACGTGGCAACTGGGGCAGATGCCGGCAGCTCGGGACCCCATCGTGCGCCAACGCTTGGCTCAAGCGTGGATCGAGAGCGAAGCGATGAAGTACACCTCCTACCGCTACCTCACGCAGTTGCTACGAGGCGGAAAGCCAGGGCCCCAGAGTTCGCTGGAAAAGCTTTTCTGGAGCGAGATGTATCAACGCATGCTGGATACGGCTGTTGCCATGCTCGGTCCCTATGGGCAACTCGGAAAAGGGGATCCACGAGCCCCCTTGTTGGGTCGGCTGCAACATCTTCTGTTGTACTCGCGCGGACGTACCATTGCGGCAGGCACTTCCGAGATTCAGCGCAACACGTTGGCCGAGCGCGTTTTGGGTTTGCCCCGGGGAAGTTGACGACCTTGCTCGCCTAGGGTCCGGCAGACATGGCCAGATTTGCTGATTGGTTGGCGTTAGGACTCGTGCCCTGGCTGGGGCTAGTTTTAGCGAGACAAGTGGATGCGCTGCCGATGGTCGTGCTAGTCGCTGCACCCACGGGGTTTTTGTTGCAGCAATTGGCACGCTTCCACTTAGAAGTCGTCGAGCGTGCCTTCGATCATCCTACGCGACCGGCACTGGCACTCATCCAGGCACGATTGGGTGCGGATTCAGGTTGTTCCGCAAAGGCCGCATACCGCATTTACGAGGTCACGCTGTACCAGTACCCAGACTGGATTGCGGCAAGGGCCCACATCCACCGTTGCTGGCACTGGATTGCAACGTTGCGCGCAGCCTCGCTGGGCGTGATGTTGGCTGGCGTTGGCAGTATCTTTGGTTCCGCAGGCGCGGGCGCGGGTGAATGGTTTTCAGTCTCCTCGGTGTTGAGTCTGGCGGCTGGACTGATTGCTGTAGCCTTGTGGCGCAAGGCAGAGCACACCAAAATGCTCCTGCACGAATTCGACTGCGCTTGGATTCTTGCCCACTGGCCCGCGTACGAGGCTGTGGCTGCTCGGGTGCTCACGCGGGAGCAAACCAACCCGTAAAAGCCGGCTCAGGAAGAGCGGTAGCGCACCCGTCTGAGCTCGCACCTTCGTGGGCGCAGGGACGGGAGCGAGGGGACGAAAGCTCGGGGCATGAGGAGAAAGGGGTGCTTGTAGGGGGATGCGCTTGAGCGGAGCTGGCTTCTACGGGAGCTTGGATTGCCCGCTTGCCGAGAGGCGAGCCGCTGCGGGGGCCGAGTGTGTGTATTCGGCCCCCGCAGGCGGTTACTGGTGGGAGTTAGCCATCGGAGGCGGTGGTCACCTTGGCCCTGTTTACCACAGCACCCACGGAGCATGGTTGACGATGGCTGCCGGCCTGACGCGGAGGGGGGACGCTGCGCTGATCAACGCGCCATTGAGCACAGCGTAACGGCGCACGGTTGCCTGCCCTTGAGAGAAGATGGTTCCGTTCACCGTGGTATTCATCCGCAGCTCGGCAGATCCACCGACCAAAATCAGCACCCGCTCCGCTGGCGACCCGTTCGGTCCGGCGTTGATGCCCTGCGTGACTACCTTGCTCCCCTTCCGAGCACGGAAGTTACCGGAAGTCCTCAGAATGACCGCCTCGGTGTTGGCGTTCCCTTTGATGGTCAAAGTGCGGTTGACGCCGATCGTCAGCGATGCGTAGTCGATCACCACCACCGACCCCGGTGTGGTGCTGTACGGGGTGACGTCGAGGGTCGTATCACTGCTGATCGTAACCGAGCCGTTAGTGGCGTTGGCTGGAAGAAGCATCAAAGCTTGGCGTCGCTGCTCGGCTTTGTTCGAGGCCCCTTGGCAATCCGCAAGCAAGCTATGCGTGCCTGTGGTGTCGGTGCCACTGACGCACTGGCCGTTCGTCCCGAAAATTACAGGGCTTCCAGCCGTCACGCAGGTGCCGTTCGCGACAGCATCTTTCCCGATATTGGTGCCGCTTGGCCCTACTACGTTTCCGTCGAGCAACGAGGCTTGCTTGAGCCGCACTTTCTCTGCACACGCCGAGCCGGCATTTGCTTGAGCCGTGTATGCAAGCTCCGCAGTGGCTAAAGCGCTGCTTGGGGCTTCTAACAGCACATAGCCTTTGGGGCACGCTTGCACGGGCAGTACCGAATGCATGCAGGCGCCTCGACCGTTACAGGCGTCGTCTGTGCACACCTGCCCGTCGTCACTGCACGGCGTGCCGGCAGGATCGAAGCAGTTGTCGTTGGTTTCGTTGCACACCTGATTGCACTCGCCTCCGTCCACACAAGGGTCGCCGCTATGGTGGCATACGCCGTTGCCGTCGCAGGTGTCCGTACCCGTGCAGAATTGCCCGTCATCGCACGACGTTCCTTGGGGCGCGTTTTCCACGAACGCACAAGCGCCATTGCCGTCACAACGGTCCGTGGTGCAAACGTTTTGATCGAGGTCACACGGGGTCGTGTTCGGAGGATCGGGTAAAGGTTGGCAAAGGCCCGTTGTTGGGTTGCAAGCCTCGCCGGCTTCTTCACACGCGAGCGCCACGGGGCGGGGGCGATCGGCGTTCCGCGGCAAAGCCCGTCTGCTTCGCCGGTGGTGCAGGCGTGGCCGTCATTGCACGACGCTCCCGATTGGCATGCCTTACCCCGCTGGCAGACCGACTCCACACGCGTTCCTTGCCGGCTGCAAAGGTTTGGATCGTCGGACTCAGCCGGGGTGTCGTAGCACTTTGTGAAGGCGAAAGTCGGCATAGAGTAGGAGCAGCACTCACTGCGTCCGAGCCCAGGGCTAGGGCGGTGTCAAGGCAGAGGTACTTTTTTCACGTCCGACCACCCACGTGCCGTTATGGTTTTACTGCCCAAAGATCTCGTCTGGCTGCGCGCAGGCGAAGCTAAGCTTCGGAGTGGTGTGGCCAAGCCGCTCCGGTTTTGAACGGGGAGAACAAGCGAACGATATTTTTACAGGATTCTTTGTTTGCCAGGCTGCGAGCGAGTCCGTGCCCGGTATGCGGGCCGGCGGGTTGGGCAAGCCTTCGCGCGAAATACTGCGGGCTCGTTCAGCGCAGTTCTTCGATCAGGTTCTGCTCTCTCCCGAGTTTTCTCGTGAACCCACTGGTTGCTAGCCGAGCCGCGCGAGGATTTCCGGACATTCATTCCCTTAATTGCTCGCTGGCCAAGCGGCGTGCTGACAGGTGAGAACCTAACACCAGGCGACAAGTTTGCGGCTCTCGAATCGCCTCCGTTCTGCGGGCCGCTTTTGCTCCGGTGTAGCATACGGCGGTGGTATGCGTTTTGCGCAAGCAATCCTCGCCCCGTATATGAAAGTTTTGTTCGCGAGAGAACGGCTGGCCGCGAAAAAGCGCGGGAGCGCGTTTTCATTACCCGAGGGAGGTATTCATGCAGCCTGCCACCAGGTCTGACCCGCGACCGCTGCCCACAGGCTCTTCCTCGGCGGGTGGCAGCCTAGCGGGGTTAGGGAACCGCCTGGTCGGTCTTTTTGCCAAGCGCCTGCCACGGCTCGAGTTTGCCGGAGAAGTTGCCCGGGTGGTGCACGAAGTGGTGCGGGTTACCGCTGTAGCGGTGTTAGGCTACGAGGTTCGTCGGGAGCGGCTCGTACTGCTGGCTGCCGAAGGGCTGAACACCGAGGCTGTGGCCGCACTCGGGGGAGGTGAAGCTTGTTTGTGGGATATCCCCCTCCGTTCCCTACGCAACCACCGCATCAGCATGATCAAGGACGCGCACAAAAACCCCTTTGTGCCCCGCCCTCTTGCTGAAATTAGCCGGCTCGGGCTGACAATCGTTGCCTTGCCCATTCTGCAAAACGAGCAACCGGCCGGAGTCGTGCTGCTGTTTGCGGCTGGAAAGCGCTCCTTTACCGACGCGGATCTTTATACGTTGAGTCAAGCTTTGCTGGTTTGCGCGCCAGTGTTGCGCGACGCGGATGCCGGAGAGCCCGAGCCGCGACCGGTCACCGTCCAAAGCCCAGCGGCCCAAGAAACCCTGGCGAAGCTCGCGGCCGCGGGGGCGATTATTGACCCAGGTGCCGCCGCCCCAGCAACAACGCGTCCACCGACCGTAGAACCGCCGCGGTGGCAAGGTGCCGACGCGAGGGCGTTGCCCCTGGACTTCGAAGCCGAACGGCACCGTTACGAGGAAGAAGTCGCTTCCCTCCGTCGCGATCTCGAGCAGGCGAATGGGCGTGTTCGACAACTGACACTGCAGAACCACTCGCTCCAGCGGGAGCGCGACGATCTGCTGCAGCAACTGCATAGTCGTGACGCCGAAGACGCAGCCGAGATCGCACGGTTGCGCGCTGAGGTCGACGCACTGCAGGACCGCTTGGTCGCCGCAGAAACGGAGCGTACCCGCACGTTGCGCTTGGCTGAAGGGCGGGTTCAGGCACTCCAACAGTCGCTTGGCAATCTGCAGCGGGAGTGGGATTCCTTGCAAGCGCGCACGGGTAGCACCGAGGCCCAACTGGCGGAGTGGCAAACTCTTGCCCTGGCCGTTTGCGAGGAGCGCGACCGCCTGGTGGCGCAAATCGAATCCCTGCATGCACAGCGGCGGGCCCTCGAGGAAGAACTTGCCCGCTTGCGAAGGGACGCAGGTGAGGAGCGCCTTGCACTCGAGGCTGACCGGGACGCGTGGAAAAACGAGGCCGCGGCCGCGAGGGCGCAGCTAACCGAGCGTGCCAGAGCGTTGGCCCGCCTGGAAGCGGAATTGCGTAACGTTACCGTGCAGCGCGACGCGCTCGGCGAACAACTACGCTCACTGCGGGCGGAATGGGACGAGCTCAGCCGCATCGCGGAAGAAGCGCACGCGCAGTTTGCCGACAGTGAAACCGCGCGGGCTGCTGCGATGGCGGAAAACCAAGTCCTTCGTCAGGCCTTAGAGCAAGAGCGTCAACGGTCTGCAGAAGCTGCGGCAGCCTGGGAAAAGGAAGTCGCTGCCGCCCGAGAAGAAGCCGACTCGATGGCGCGGCTCGTAGAAACGTTGCGCGCCCAATTAGAGGAACAGCAACGTCTTTTCCGCGAAGGCCAAGAGTCCTGGGATCGGCTCCACGCGCAGTTCTCGGCGGCCCAGGCCGAACTCGAGCGGCTGCGGGGTGAACTCGAGGCAAGCGAAGTGACTCGAGCGGAAACCGCAGCTCGCCTCGCCCATTTAGAGGAAGAGCGGAGCAACTCCGCCCGAGAGCGCCAGACATTGCTGGAAGAATTGGCCACGTTGCGACGACAATTTGCAGAGCTCGAGGCGGCAAAGGCTGCCTTGGCAGCGGAGTTCGAAGCCCAAGCCATGTCCGTCACTCGCGAACTCGAACAAGCACGAGCGACGGCCAGCCGTTGGGCCGAGGAAGCCGAGAGCAAAACGGAGGAAGTCCGCAATTTGCGCCTCGAACTGCAACGGGCACGGGCCGAGGCAATGAGCTTGTCCGGGCAGATCCAGGACCTAAGGCAGCGCCTGGAGGAATCCGTGGCCGAGCGGCAACGCCTCAGCGAGGAGCTGCGCCAGCGCGAGTCGAGTTGGCGGCAGGCCAACGAGGCGCGGCAGGCACTCGAAGCTCGTTTCCAAGAGGAACGTGCCCGCTGGGAAGAGCAGCGTGCGTATTGGCAGCAACGTGTAGCCGAGGCCGAACGAGAGCGCGACGAACTCATCCAACGGCTGATCGATCGCGAGCAATCTCTGCAATTCGTGCAACGACGTCAGGAACAACTAGCGGCAGAATTGCAGCAGTGGCAACAGGTGGCGGAAGAACGGCGGCAACAAATCGTCGCGCTGCAGCAGGCAGTGGAAGCGGCACAGGGAGAAGCCGCGATCGCCCGCGAAGAATCTGCCCAAATGCGCGCCTCGTGGGCCGAGGAGCGACAGCGGGCTGAAGCCGTGGAAGCTGCTTTGCGGGCAGAATTAGCTGCCGTGCGCACGGACGCAGAAGCCGTAGCAATGCAGTTGGCTCGTTTGCGCGAGCAGCACGCCAATCTCGAACGCAGTTGGCAGGAGCGGGAGCGCGAGACGGACGCCCTACAACGCGAGCTTTCGAGCTTGCGCCAGCAACTGGCTGACCGGGCTTTGCTGGCAGCGCAGGCGGAATCGCTGGCGGCCCGCGTCGTCGAGCTGGAAGCCGAGCTGGCGATGGCCCGCGCTGAGGCCAGCAGAGCGGAGCACCGCACGGCGACCGAATGGGAGCAGCGAATGGTCGCTCTCGAGAGCGAGCTCGCTCGCGTGCGAGGAGAAGCCGAGAGTGCCGAACGTGCCCGGGCCGCCATGGCCGAAGAACTGGCGGTGGTCCGCAACCTGGCTGCCCAGACGGAGGCAGAGTCCAATCGCAAACTCTCCTCCCTGCGGGAGACCGTGCAGCAGCTCGAAGCGGAGCGTCTCCGGTTGGAGGAGAAGCTGGCCCAACGCGTTCTCGAGGCGCAGGCGCAGGCGGCGCAGCTCGCCTCGCTCCAAAGCATTGCCGACGAGCGTGCAAGGCAGTTCGACGAGGCGCGGCACACCATCGCGGAGCTGCAACAGCGTCTTACAGAAAGCTCCGCACAGGTGCGGGCTCAAGCTGAGCAACTGCGAGGCTTGGAGGGCGAATTGGAGCGATTGCGCGCGGAAATGGCCCGCTCTTCCCACGAGCTGGCCACCGTCCAGCAGGAACGCAGCGAAGCGTTGGCTCAGGTGCAGGACTTACAAAACCGTCTGCGAGAGTTCCAAGAGCAGTTTGCCCGCGAACGTTCGGCTTGGGAGCGCGAATGGGGCACGGCCCGGAGCCAATGGGAACAGGCAGAGCAAGCCCGCCAAGCACGAGAGGAAGAGATTGCGCAGCTGCGAGCCCAGCTCGAAGGCTTGCAAGAGCAGCTTGCGCAGTTGCAAGCGGAGCGCGAAGCAGCGGTCACGGAGACGAGTCGCGCGGAGCAAGCGGCGGCCGAGCAGCTTGCCGCCCTGGAAGCCCGATCACGGGCCGCAGAGCAAGCGTTACGCGAAGCCCAAACTCGTGCGGAGGAACTGCAGGGCTGCTTGCAAGAGCGGGAACGGCAATTGAGTGCAGCATTGCACGCGCAGGCCGAACTACAGGCCCAAATCCGGGAGTACGAGAAACGGTACGATACGTTGGCCAGCGAACAGCGGCGACTCGAAGAGGAACTGGCGAGCGCCCGCGCTTCGCAAGGGGAGCAGGTTCAGGCATTGTCGCGCGATTTGCAGCGGCTGCGCACCGATTACCGAGCGTTGCAGCAAGAAAAAGCACTCCTGGAAGGGGCACTTGCGGAGCATCAAAAACGAACGCGCGACCTAGCCCAGACACACGCCGCCACTGTGGGCGAGCTGCAAGACGTTGTAGAACACTTGCGCAAGCAGATCGCCGAGTTGAACCAGGGGCGCGCACAGCTCAACGAGCGACTCGGCCGAGCGGAGAACGAGATTGAATCGTGGCGGGCTGAGGCACAGCGCCGGAGTGTGGAGCAAGCAAAGTTGCTTGAACGGCTGCGCGCGGCCGAGGAGCAACTTGCAGCAAGCGAACAACGGCGGCTGGCCTTGGAAGCCGAATTGCAACAGCTACGCGACCAGGCCGAGTCGTGGCGTCGCCAAGCTGCAGAACGTGAAGCCGAGCTAGCCCGCTTCGGCGAAACGGCACAGCGGCTAGAAGCATTGCAGGCGGAAATCGACTCGTTGCGGAGCGAACTTGCCCGGAGGGAGCGGCAGCGGAAAACACTCGAAGAGGAACGCGAGCGGGCTGAGCGCGAACGTTCAGAACTGTTGGCCGAGCTTGAAGCCGAACGGCGGCGGTTAGAAGAACAGTTGAAACAAATTGGCGACGAACGCAAACGCGTCGAGGAGTTGTTGGCGGAACAGCAAGCAGCCTTGGAAAACGAACGTGCACTGGTGAGCACGTTGCGGGCAGATTACGAGCGACTCCAGGCGGAAAACCTCGCCACCCAGGAACAACAGGTGGAGTTGACGGTTGCGCTGGAAGAGGCACGCACCAAGTTGACGGAGCTCGAAGCGCGGTTGCAACAGCGGGAGCAGGCACTCCAGCAAGCAGAGCAGGAGAGAGAAGAACTGCTGGAGGCATTGCGGCGCGCGCAAGATGCGGCGAGCCGGACGAAGGTGACGAACGCCCAGGCCAAGAAGGCTGGCGTGGTGAGCCTGACCAGCGCCGAACTTGAAGGCGCCGTGCTCCAACAGCCGGCACCAGAGGATTGTGCGGCGGCAGTCGAAGCCGTGGTCGAAAACGGCATAGAACCGGTCCGCGAGCTTTTCGTGCTCGACGCGGGCCGCCGCGCAGAAGAGGCAAGCACTGCCTTGCGGGCGGCAGGGTTCGAGGTGCGAGTGGTGGCCCCCAACGACGAGGCGGTGCGACGCTTGTCGCCCGCAGGCAGTGGTTGCGTGTTGATCAACCTCGGGGCTGGCCCCCAGGCGTGGAGAATCTTGCTTCGCTTACGCTCGGAGGAAGCGTGGAGACCGTGGCGGATCTTGGGTTATGTCATGCCGCCGCAGGGCGACAAAGGGTTTTGCTTCGGCCGGGCGGAATTCGATCTGTGGCCTCTAGACTCGCAACGCCTGCTCTCTGCTCTGGGTTGGCTCCGCCCGAAGCTGAGAAAGCTGCTTGCGGTTAGTCCAGACGTGGACGCCATGAACAAGCTACGCGAGCCGCTGACCAAAGCGGGCATGTCCACCTCGATTGTTCTTGACGGCAAACAAGCCCTGGAGTTTACTACGATCATCGCGCCCGAGGCCGCCGTGCTGCACCTCGCACCAACGACTTCAGGCGCCGCACGCGCCGTTGCTACGCTGCGGCAGCAAGAGGGAACGGCCGAACTGCCCCTGTTCATTGCCCTCGACCCTGCCCCGCCCCGCGAGGAGCATTTCTATGCCTCGGTGGTGCGCGAACTGCTCCTGAAAGGGACCTTTACCTTCAAAGCCTTGCCTACGGCATTGGCAAGCCTGCTGGCTTGAGGGTCAAATCACACACCACTCAGGGCGCGGGGAGCGCAATCGCTAGCGGTCTCACTAGAAGGATTGGGAGCGGCATTGCTGGTCCAGCCGTGGGAAGGACTTTTCCGCAAAACACAATGGTCGAGCCGATTTGGTTCCCCCTCTTGATTTTTCGCCGTGGGCAGCGTTGGCTACGGTGACGTGAGCAGAGGACCGAGCGGGTGGCAAAAAGAGCCTACGGGGCGCCAGGAATTGGGCTTGCGTTATCATGCGCGGGTCCGCCCGGACGCGGTCGCGATCGAAAGCCCATGGCGTCGGCTAAACTACGCCGACTTGTACCGCAGGGCAAACCAGCTTGCGCACGCGTTCCGCTCTGCCGGGATCCGACAGGGAGACACCATCGCTTTGGTGTTGCACAATTGCCCGGAGTGGTTGGAGGCGATGCAAGCGGTGGGAAAGCTTGGCGCACGCGTCGTTCCTGTGGGGTATCGCGCCAAAGCTCCCGAAATTGCCTACTTGCTTCGCGACGCCGATGCGCGCCTGATCCTTGCAGAAAATGCCCTTCAGGAAGAGCTCGATGCCGCTTTGACCGAAGCAGGCTTGGCTGACGCGATCACCCTATGGGTAGTAGGTGAGGAACCACCGTGGCGAGGCGAACGCTACGAAGAGCAAATCGCGGCTCAGCCCGATGACGAGGCGGAAGACTTCTTCCCGGGCGGAGGGTTCGATGTCCTGGTGTATACGTCGGGAACCACGGGGAGGCCCAAGGGTGTGGAGCGTGCCGTCGACCCCGAGCAAAGCCCTCGGCAGCTAGCTGCCGTGGCCGACATGTGGCAACTAACCCAAAACGACGTGCACTTGGTTTGCGGCCCCCTGTACCACACCGCACCGGCGAGTTACGCCCAGGCGCACTTGCTGGTCGGTGCCAGCGTGGTTTTGTTACCGCGGTTCGATGCCGTTGCTGCGCTCGCGGCCATCGCGCGGTATCGAGTGACGACCACCTTCATGGTGCCGACACATTTTGTGCGCCTCTTGCAGGTGCCAGAGGAGACTCGACAGCAGTACGACCTCAGCTCGATTCGCTTAGTGCTGCACGCTGCAGCGCCGTGCCCGATCGAAGTTAAACGCAGCATCATGGAGCTTTTTCCACCGCACTCGGTGGTTGAGTTTTACGGAGCCTCGGAAACTGGCTTTACGCGGGTGACCGCTGAAGAGTGGCTGAAAAAGCCTGGTTCCGTTGGTAAGCCTTGGCCTGGTCACGAACTGCGCATCTTGGATGAAGAAGGGCGCGAATGTGCTCCTGGCGAGGTGGGTTTGGTGTACGTGCGGAGCCCGCAGATGAATTTTGCTTACCGTCACGCTCCCGAGAAGAACACGCAGGCGTTCCGCGACGGCTGGTTTACTGCTGGCGATCTCGGTTATCTTGACGAGGATGGATACCTGTTCCTGGTCGACCGCCGGACCGACTTGATCTTGAGCGGCGGTGCGAACGTGTACCCGGCCGAGGTGGAGCAAACGTTGCTTTTGCACCCTAGCGTTGCCGATGCAGCGGTCGTGGGAGTTCCCGACGAAGACCTGGGCCGGCGCGTCGTTGCGGTTGTAGAACTACGCCCCGAGCACTCCCTCTCGGAGCGCGAGCTGATCGAATTTGCGCGTAGCCGGCTGGCGCACTACAAGTGCCCGCGGCAAGTGATTTTCGTTGCCGAGTTGCCTCGCGAGCCGACAGGGAAAATTCGACGGCACGAGTTGGCCTCTTGGGTTTGCCAGGAGCTTGGGGCGCTTCCATCGTCGAACGCGGGCTGAGACTTGCGCCGGGGTGGGCTCCTCTCGTAAAAGGCTTGCGCATGGATGTGCCAGCCATTCGCTTCCGATTTCGAGAGCGCATGCAGGGTCCCGTAGCTCAGGGAGCCCCGACGCCCGAGGTAGGGGCGATCCAGGGACGAGCAAAGGGGACCACGTTTGTCGCTGAGCTGGAAGTCGTGATCGAGGACTTCGACAGGTTCTTGGCCGACGCTCGTCACCCTGCGAAGCTCTTGGGGACGGTGACCTGCCCCGGCTTAGCTACAGCGCAGCCAATCACGCGTGGCGAACTGGAAATGTACGTTCCCGACCGACAAAAGGGCGCGAAGCTTCTTCGTTACACATTCTCGTTCCCTGGTGACGATGGTGGACAGTACTTTTTCACGGGCGTCAAGGTGCTGCGTACTCCCTTCCCCTCGGTGCGAGCTCAAGTCACGCTGCTCAGCGAGATTCGCGTAGGCGCTCCGGATGGGCCGCTGTGGGGAGCTGGTATTCTAACGTTCCGCTTGCGCGATTTACCGAGCTTCATCGCTTCGATGCGGGCGGAAGGGTGCTCTCGCGCACTGGCCTTGTGGCGTTTTGCCCGGTTTGCCCAGCGAGAGTTGGCGCTCGCTCCGACATGACTTTGGCTCCGGCTGCGGGCGATCCGCGTGTTGTGGACAAGGAGCAGGACCCGGCGGCACTGCGCACCGAAACCGAAGCTCCCGCCGCTTGGGGTGGTTACGCGTTGCGGTGGGACCGGTGGCAGTATGGTGCGGTGGCGTTGGAGTTTGCCACCGTTGCCAATCTGGCAAGCCTGGTGGATACGGAGGCCCTCTTGCGCGATGCTCACGTGCCCGAACCTCCCTACTGGGCGCATCTTTGGCCAGGGAGCCGAGCATTGGCTCGGTACGTTGTGGAGCATCCAGAGGTCGTTTCGGGCCGCTGCCTCGAGGTGGGCTGTGGCCTTGGCTTGGTTGCCCTTGTGCTCGCACGAATGGGTGGCGAAGTGTTCGCGTTCGACCGCAACCGTGACGCTGTGGGATTTTGCCAGCTCAATGCGCGTCGTAACGGCTTGCACATACACGCCTGGCAAGGGGATGCGCGGCAGTTCGTGGTACGCGGCCGGTTTCCACTGATTTGCGCCGCAGACGTCACGTACGATGCGAGCTTGCAACAAGCCGTGCTCGAATTGGCCGAGCGTGGGTTGTCCGGCGATGGTCGTGTGCTGTGTGCCGAGTCTGTGCGCGTGTTCGATCGAGCTTGGCTGGAGGAAGCAAGGGGCAGGGGGTTCTCGGTCCGGGAGGAGGAGCTCGAGGAGGTCGAGTGCGGCCGGCCCGTGCGGGTTCGGCTGCTAGAACTCCGCCGAGTTCGCTCCGACACTGTTTGAGCAGGCGGGTTTCTACATTACCGAGCAGCGGTGCCGGACCTTCGCGGGGTAGGGCTTGGCGTTTGACGACGAGAAGGCGAAAGGGAGTCCTGGGTCATGAATGGACGAGAACGACTGCGAAACCTTTTGAGCGTCCACCAACCGCTGGTCATGGGTGGCGTTTACGACGGTATCTCGACACGGCTAGCCCACGCAGCCGGGTTCGAGGCATTGTTCATCGGTGGCTTTAGCGTGGCCGCGTCGCTCTTGGGCGAGCCAGATCTTGGCTATCTGACCCAGACGGAAATGGCGGACACGGCTAGGCGCCTCTGCCGGCTAACCGATCGCCCCGTACTTGTCGATGCCGATACCGGTTACGGTGGGCTCGTCAACGTTCAGCGTACCGTCGAACTCTATCACCAGGCTGGCGCGGCGGGTTTGTTCCTGGAAGATCAAGTGTGGCCGAAGCGCTGCGGGCATATGCGCGGTAAGCAAGTAGTGGAGTGCGACGAGTGGCTGGCCAAGCTTCGTGCCGTACGCACGCACCCCTTGGGCGACGAACTTTTTCTCGTGGCGCGCACCGATGCTCTTGCCGTGCTGGGCATCGAAGAAGCCTTGCGTCGTGGTAACGCGGCCTACGAAGCCGGAGCCGATGCGATCTTCGTCGAGGCGCCGGAATCGAAGGAGCAGTTACAGCGGATTGGCCGGGAAGTGCCCGGCGTGAAGGTTGCGAACATGGTGGAATTTGGTCGCACGCCGCTCCTCGACCCGACCGAGCTGTTCGAGCTCGGCTTCCAGATGGTCGTCACACCGTTAGCCCCAATGCTGAGTGCGGCCCGAGCGTTGGAGGAAACCTATCGCATCCTCCGCAGCAAGGGGACCCTGCGGAACCATTTAAACCACCTGCTCCCTTTGTCCCGGTGGTACGAGCTGGTGGGGTATACGGAACCGTAAGACTACCTGCGGGTTCCTCTCGCAAAGCTTGCGCTGCCGGGTAGAGCGAAAAGGCGACCCTGAGAAACGCTCGTTCCCCTGATGGGGCGTTCCAGCGTACGGGCCTCTGGCACTAGAATTGAAAGGCACCTCCCGCTGGAGTTCGTCGTGCCCACGCTCAAAGCTGCAACGAAGTTTTCCGTCGACTTGGATCGCGCGCCCTTCACGGTGATCTGGGAAGTCACCCGAGCGTGCGACCTTCGCTGTGTGCACTGCCGGGCAGATGCACAGCGCTGGCGACACCCGAGCGAGCTCTCCACGGATGAAGGTCGGCGTCTTCTAGAGCAGGTGCGTGACCTCGAAAGCCCGGTGTTCATTTTCACGGGTGGCGATCCCCTGCGGCGAATGGACCTGTTCGAACTGATCGACTATGCCGTTCACCTTGGCTTGAATGTGGCCATCACGCCGAGCGGCACGCCTTTGTTGACGCCGGCAGTTGTCCGGCGTTTTCGCGGGCAAGGCGTGCGGCGAATGGGCTTGAGCCTGGATGGCCCCGACGCTGAAAGCCACGATGCCTTTCGCCAGCAACCAGGTTCGTTTTTGTGGAGCGTGACTGCGCTGAAAGCTGCGCGCGATTGTGGACTAGCCACGCAAATCAACACCACGGTGACACGGCGCAACCTACACAAACTCGGGCGGATGGCTGCACTCGTGGGAGATTTGGGGGCTGTCACTTGGAGCTTGTTCTTCCTCGTGCGCGTGGGCCGTGCCCAAGAATGCGACCAGCTTACCTCGCAAGAGTTCGAGGAAGTGTTTGCTTTTCTTTACGACCTTTCGCAAAGGGTTCCGTATCAAGTGCGGACCACTGCCGCCCCTCACTATCGCCGTTACGTCCTCCAACGCCAAACGGAGGAGCGTCGGCGCCAAGCGGCGGGCGTCTTGCCCCTGTTGGGAACAATTCCGCAAGACGTCCCCGGTTCCATGCCTCGCGCCGTACACGGGGTCACGGACGGGCGTGGGCTGATGTTTATTTCCCACATTGGCGAGGTGTGCCCAAGCGGCTTTCTCCCTTTGGTTGCTGGCAACGTCCGCCAAGCCTCGCTGGGGGAAATCTATCGCACAGCGCCACTGTTTCAGGCTCTGCGGGACGTAACGAAATGGCATGGCAAGTGTCGTGACTGTGAATTCGTCCGCGTCTGTGGTGGCTCGCGGGCCCGCGCCTACGCCCAGCACGGCGACCCCTTGGCCGAAGAGCCCTTGTGTGCATACGAGCCCCGCTCCAAACGCCGGGGCGCTTCGGTAGCTACTCCGGTTCCTCAGTAATCCGTTCAGTTGCGAGCAGGGTCGGGCTTGTCAGGATCGATGCCGAACTCCTCGATCGCGCGAGCGACGGCATCGGGCGCAATCGCGCCGCGTTCCGCCAGGAGCGCCAGAGCTGCCACGGTGATGCACTCTGCGTCCACTTCAAAGTAGCGACGCAGGGTCTTGCGCTCGTCACTGCGGCCAAAACCATCGGTGCCGAGAGCGAACAGCCCATTGGGCACAAATGGCGCCAGTGCGTCGCCGAGCACCTTCATGTAATCGCTTACCGCTACGATCGGGTATGGTTCGTCCACTAAAAGCTGCTCGAGGTAAGACTGCCGCCGGGGCGACAAGGGGTGCAACATGTTCCAGCGCCGGCACGCCAGCGCATCGCGCCGAAGTTCGGTCCAACTAGTCACGCTCCACACGTGCGCAGCAACTTGTCGCTCGGCCAGCAGGTCTTGCGCCCGCCAGGCCTCGCGCAAAATGGCGCCACTGGCAAACAGGTGCACGTGGGGCCAATCGCCCACGGGGTCGGCGGCTTGCAGCTTGTAGCACCCCCTCAGGATTCCGTCGCGTACGCCATCGGGCATGGGTGGCTGGCGGTAGAGTTCGTTGGTGACCGTGATGTAGTAAAAGCAATCTTCCCGTTCTGTGTACATGCGGCGGAGTCCATCTTCGATAATCACCGCAATTTCATAGGCAAAGGCTGGGTCGTACGCCCGCACTGTGGGCACGGTACTGGCAAGCACATGACTGTGGCCATCCTGGTGTTGCAGTCCCTCGCCAGCCAAGGTCGTGCGTCCGGACGTAGCACCGATGAGAAAACCCTTGCCGCGAGCATCGGCGTTTTGCCAGATCAGGTCTCCAATCCGCTGGAAGCCGAACATCGAGTAAAAGAAGAAGAAAGGAATGGTGTTGACCCCGTGGGTGGAGTACGCCGTTCCGGCGGCTTGAAACGAGGCCATGGCGCCCGCCTCGGTGATGCCTTCCTCGAGCAATTGGCCGTCGGTTGCCTCGCGATAAAACGCGACGACATCGGAATCGACCGGCTCGTACAGTTGCCCCTTGGGAGAGTAAATGCCGAACTTGCGGAACAGAGCGTCCATGCCAAACGTACGGGCTTCGTCCGCCACGATCGGAACGATCAACCGCCCGAGCTCGGGGTCGCTCATGAGTTGCCGCAGCAGTCGTACTAGGACCATCGTTGTGGCCACTTCGCGGGTTCCCGAGCCTTGGTAGTACTCTTCGAAAATGGACCTCGGAGGCGGTGGCAAGCTGATCGTGTGGCTGCGTCTGCTCGGGACGAAACCTCCCAGGGCGCGGCGGCGCTCCAAGAGGTACTCGATTTCCTCGCTATCTTCGGGCGGTTTGTAAAAGGGGGTCTCCGCAAGTTCTGCGTCGCTAATCGGGATGCCGAGGCGGTCACGGAACGAGCGGAGTTCCCGTTCGTTCAATTTCTTTTGCTGGTGCGTGACGTTGCGTCCTTCGCCTGCCTCACCTAGGCCGTACCCTTTGATCGTCTTGGCCAAAATCACCGTGGGCTGGCCGCGATGTTCCGTGGCGGCCTTGTACGCTGCGTAAATCTTTTCTGGGTCGTGCCCGCCTCGCCGGAGTTTGCGCAGCCGAGCGTCGGTGAGATCGGCCACCATCTCGAGTAATTCCGGATGCACACCGAAGAAGTGGCTGCGAATGTAGGCGCCGGACTCCACTGTGTACTTTTGGTACTGCCCATCCACGACCTCGTTCATTCTCTGGACGAGCAATCCCTTTTTGTCGCGAGCGAGCAGTGGATCCCAGTCATTGCCCCAAATCACTTTGATCACGTTCCACCCGGCACCGCGAAACAAGGCTTCGAGCTCCTGAATGATTTTGCCGTTGCCCCGCACCGGGCCATCTAGCCGCTGTAAGTTGCAGTTGATCACCCAGGTGAGGTTGTCGAGTTCTTCGCGCGCGGCCAACGTGAGCGCCCCGACAGCTTCCGGTTCGTCCATCTCCCCATCCCCGAGGAAAGCCCAAACTCGCCCGCCGTCGTGCGTGATCAGGCCGCGCGCACGCAGGTAGCGGTTGAATCGCGCTTGGTAGATCGACGTAATCGGCGAAAGCCCCATGGATACAGTAGGAAATTGCCAGAATTCGGGCATGCACCACGGGTGTGGATAGGAGGCCAAGCCGCCCCCTTCGGCGAACTCCCGTCGAAATGCCAGCAAGTGCTGCTCGGTCAGGCGCCCCTCGAGAAAGGCCCTCGCGTAAACGCCAGGAGAGGCGTGCCCCTGAAAGAACACTTGATCCCCCGGATGATCGGGAGAGGCGGCACGGAAGAAATGGTTGAAACCCACTTCGAACAGCGTGGCGACAGAAGCAAATGTGGAAATGTGACCACCGATGCCGGGGTACTCCTTGTTGGCATGCACCACCATGGCCATCGCGTTCCAGCGGATAATGTTTCGGATCCGACGCTCGATCTCGAGATCCCCGGGGTATGGTGGCTGCTCCTCCACGGGAATGGTGTTGATGTAAGGAGTCGTAAGACCCGCAACGAATTTCGAAGCTCCGCGGCTGATCTCCATGGATCAAATTCTATCGTGTAGGGTGGAGCTTAGCTACGAGAAGCGAACCGAGGGTGGGTCCGATCCATGTCCGATTGCCGCCGAGTTCACCGAGTTTCTAGAGCGTCGGAATCGGAAGAGCGAAACGCATGCATTTTTGTTCCGGGCTCGCTGGGCACGGTGAAAGCTAGGAAAGCTGAGGGTCCAAAAGTCATGACGAGGGGATGGCAGCACAAGCTAGCCGTACTGGGTGCAGCATGCGGAATCTGCTTCGCGTTAGCGGGCAGGCTGTGGGCAGAAACGAAAGGTGGGGCAGGCGAACGCCTGCCGGTGCGACCGTTGTTGAGCGATCGGATTCGCGTCGAGGTGGTCGACTGGTTCCGGCCCGCTCCGGGCCGAAGTCACGCAGGAGCGCAACGGTACTCCTTTTACGCCAACCAACTGCGCTTCGGCGCGGAGTACGAGTATGGCGTGGTCGGTGTGGTGCTCGAGGGCCAGTATACGCAGTTGCTCGGCTTGCCGGACGACGCGAGCTTGCCCCCACCCGAAGGAAACTTAGGCCCAGGAGCCATCTACTTTGCACACACGCGGCGCCACAACCAGGGCGAGGTGTTCCTGAAGCGAGGTTTCTTGACTCTGCGAAACTGGCAGGTACTTCCGCCCGCGAGCATCGCCCTTGGGCGGTTCGAGCTGAGTGACGGCTTGGAAACGGTGCCCAAGGATCCGTCGTTGGCGTGGCTCAAAAGGGCGCGAGTGGCCGAACGGTTGATTGGCCCATTTGGCTATACCCATGTCACCCGGAGCTTCGACGGCGTCCGGCTAGGCTGGGATGAACCCCGCTGGAATTTCACTGCCTTTGCCAGCCGACCAACCCAAGGCGGCTTCGAAATTAGCGCTAACCCCGAGCTCGACGAAATCGGCCTGGCTGGCGCGGCTCTGACATGGAAAGAACAGCCGAACCTATTCCCCTTGGATGGTCGCGTGTTTTGGTTGTACTACGAAGACGATCGCGATCGAGCGGTGAAAGTGGATAACCGCCCGGCCGGCACGCGCGTGAACGATCGAAAACGGATTGCCATCCACACCGTGGGGTTCCACGCGTTGGGAGTCATTCCGGCAGGGCCGGGTAAGGCCGACTACCTCGCTTGGCTTGCTGTGCAGCGGGGCCGGTGGGGCGACCTCGACCACGCCGCCTGGGCTTGGTCGCTCGAAGGGGGCTACCAGTTGCCCTTCCTGCCGGCCGAGCCGTGGGCGCGCATCGGATACACGCAAAGCTCTGGAGATGCCGACGCTACCGATGGCGAGCACGGAACGTTCTTTCAACTGTTGCCCACCGCGCGACTTTACGCGCAGACGCCGTTTTTCAACCTCATGAATATCGAGGACTTGTTTGCGCAGCTCCTGCTACGACCTCATGCGCGGCTCACGATTCGAGCCGATTGGCATTGGCTCCGCGTAAACGATGCCGCTGACCTTTGGTACGCGGGAGGCGGAGCCAGCAACGATCGTATCTTTGGCTTTGCGGGCACGCCTACCGGTGGCCATCGGGAGCTGGCGCAGTTGGTCGACATCGGCGCCAGCTATCAAGTGCATTCCCGCGTGCAAGTTTATGCTTACTACGGCCACGCCTTCGGCCAAAGCGTGGTGTCGCGCACGTTTGCCGGAAAACAGCTCGACTACGGGTACGTAGAACTCACCGCTCGTTACTGAGCGAATTGCACCTTCTTTCCCGTGCGGCCGTACCACCCGGCGTTTCTCACGGTTGGTAAAAAGGCCTAGCCTTCCCGATACCACTGCACCGCAGCCGTAGCGGTATGCTTGTTGCTCGGTGGGTGCCGCGGTCAGCGAAAGGAGGCACGGATCATGATCGACCGCCGGCGCTTTTTACAACTTGCTACAATGGCTGGGCTGGGTTCGGCGTTGACGCCGAGGGAATTGCTGGCGGGCTTACGCATTCTCACGCCCATTCGTGTGGGTAATCCGTTGGAGTCGTACCCGAACCGCGATTGGGAGAGGTTGTACCGGGACATTTTCCGACATGATGCCTCGTTCGTTTTTTTGTGTGCGCCCAACGACACCCACAACTGCTTGCTGCGGGCATTTGTGAAGAACGACGTGGTCGTTCGGATCGAGCCCACCTACGGTTATTCGAAGGCTACGGACTTAGCCGGCAATCGTGCTTCGCCTCGGTGGGATCCGCGTTGTTGCCAAAAGGGCTTGGTGATGGGTCGACGCCTGTACGGGGACCGGCGCGTGCGCGGGGCCTTCGTTCGTAAGGGCTTCAAGACCTGGGTCGAGCGGGGCTTCCCGCGCGACCCAAAGACGGGCCAGCCCCCGGCAGAACTCATGCGGCGCGGGTGGGATAGCTTTGTCAAAGTGTCCTTCGAGGAGGCATTTTCGTTGCACGCACGGGCACTGCTCAACATTGCCCAAACTTACAGCGGCGAGGACGGCAAACGAAAACTCCTCGCGCAGGGCTACGACCCTGCGATGGTCGAGGCAACGGAGGGTGCTGGTGTGCGCACCCTCAAGTTTCGCGGCGGCATGGCCAAACTTGGAGCCACCCGGATTGTCGGCACATACCGAATGGGTAACCTGATGGCCTTGCTCGACGCCTACGTGCGGAAGGTGGGGCCCGATCAGGCCAAGGGCGCTGGCCTGTGGGATTCCTACTCATGGCATACCGATTTGCCGCCGGGCCATCCCATGGTGCACGGTGACCAAACCTCGGACTTCGAGTTGTTCGATGCGGGGAACGCAAAACTGCTCCTAGTTTGGGGAATGAACTGGATTACCACGAAGATGCCCGACAGCCACTGGATGACCGAGGCGCGGCAGCGCGGCACCAAAGTAGTAGTCATCACCGTGGAATACTCGGCCACGGCGAACAAAGGCGACGAAGTGTTGGTCATCCGCCCGGGAACGGATGCGGCACTTGCTTTGGGACTGGCGCACGTCATCGTCAAAGAGAAACTGTACGACCGGGATTTTGTCCTGCAGTATACCGACCTTCCGCGGCTGGTTCGCTTGGATACCTTGGAGCCTTTGCTGGCCCGGGATGTCTTCCCCAATTACCAGGAGTCGGAGTTGTCCAATTGGACGAAGGTCTTGGCCGCGGGCGAAAAGCCCCCACCGACTCCAGCGCAAAATGGCATCCAGATCCCGGCAAATCTGCGAGGCGAGTTTGCCGATTACGTGGTATGGGACACGAAGAGCAACGGCCCCGTCGCAGTTTCCCGCGATCATGTTGGGGAACACTTCCGCAAGCGGGGGCTGGAGCCTGCCTTGGAGGGGACGGTGACCGTGCAGTTGGCCAATGGGGCCACGGTGCAGGCACGGCCGGTGTTCGACTTGCTCCAGCAGTACCTCCTGGAAACCATGACTCCCGAAGTCGTCGAGAAAATCACCTGGGCCCCCGCCAGCGCGGTGGTGCGCTTAGCCCGAGAGATTGCGGCAAACCGGGGCAAGACTTTGTTTGCCATGGGCATGGGTCCGAACCAGTTTTTCCACAACGACTTAAAAGATCGCGCAGTTTTCCTGGTGGCATCGTTAACGGGATCGATTGGCCAACACGGCGGCAACGTTGGTTCGTATGCAGGGACGTACCGCACCACCCTTCTGTCTGGCGTGCCTCGATACGCGGCAGAGGATCCTTTTGACCCGCAACTGGATCCGCAAGGCCCGCCGCACATTAAACCATACACGCGCTACGAGTCGTTGCACTACTACGCCGCAGGGGAGCGCATCCTGCGCGAAGGAAACAAACAGTTCACCTCCAGTGCGCATGTTCCAACGCCCACCAAGGCCATTTGGCTGAGTAACTCGAACTCGCAAATTGCCAACGCCAAATACCACTACGACGTGGTGTTCAACACACTGCGCCGCCAGGAATGCGTCGTCGTGAACGAGTGGTGGTGGTCAGGCTCGTGCGAGTACGCCGACATCGTCTACGGGGTCGACTCCTGGCTCGAACTGAAGTACCCCGACTTGACGGCCTCCAACACCAACCCGTTCCTGCAAGTCTTTCCCCGCACCCCCCTGAAGCGCACGTTCGGCACGGTGAGCGATCTCGAGACGTACGCGGGCGTGGCCGAAGCGCTGGCTCAACTCACTGGCGACCGGCGCTTCGCCGATTACTGGCGCTTTGTTCGTGCGAACAAGGTGGAGGTGTACTTGCAGCGGATACTGGACGGTAGCGCGCCTACGAAGGGATATCGGTTCGAGCAACTCGAAGCCCTGGCCGCCCAAGGCATTCCGGCTTTGATGAATACCCGCACTTATCCGCGAACTTTTTCCTGGGAACAAGTGCACGAATCAAAACCGTGGTACACGCGCACCGGGCGTTTGGAATTCTATCGGGGCGAGCCGGAATTCATCGAAGCGGGCGAGAATTTGATCGTGTACCGGGAGCCGGTCGACTCTACATTTTACGACCCCAACGTGATCGTGGCCCGACCACACCCCGCGATTCGCCCGAAAACCCCCGAGGACTACGGATTCGACCCCGGGCGCCGCGACTGGTCTGCACGTCAAGCGCGCCACGTGATCGTGGCACCGGAGGAATTGCTCAAGACGCAACACCCGAACCTTCCGCTGGGTTTTCGTTACGTGTTCCACACGCCTAAGTACCGGCACGGATCCCACACCACACCGATCGATACGGACCTGATGTCCAACTTCTTCGGGCCGTTTGGCGATATGTACCGTCGCGACAAGCGCTCTCCCCATGTGGGGGAAGCTTACATCGACATTAACCCAGAGGATGCGCGGGAACTGGGCATCAATGACGGCGACTACGTGTGGGTGGATGGCGATCCCCAAGACAATCCGTTCCGCGGCTGGAACGAACGCGGGCGTGAGGCCGAGTATCACGTTGCCCGTCTCCTCTGTCGCGCGCGGTACTACCCGGGCACACCACGGGGTATCACCCGCATGTGGCACAACGGGTACATGGCAACCCCGGGTTCGGTCAAAGGCCACGAAACCCGACCCGATGGCTTGGCCAAAAACCCGGAGACCAACTACCAGTCGTTTTTCCGTTACGGCTCCCACCAGTCGCTGACGCGTTCGTGGCTCAACCCCACACACCAAACCAACTCGCTGATCACCCGCAAGTTGTTCGTGCATGAGGTGACGAAGGGATTCCAAGCGGATGTCCACTGCGTGACCGGTGCCCCTCGCGAAGCGATGTGTAAGATCACCAAAGCAGAGGACGGCGGCATCGGCGGTAAAGGTCTATGGCGGCCGGTGGCGCTGGGGCTGCGCCCCAGCAACGAGAACCCTGCTTTGCAGCAATATTTGCGGGGCGCCTTTGTCACGGTTCGTAAGGCCTGAGGAGGAGACGATGGCCAAGGTGTACAATTGGCAAATTGGTCGCGAAATGGACTACCCGTTCGAGGGGCACCGCCCGCAAAAGCAGTTTGCCATGGTGTTCGACACGAACAAGTGTATCGCCTGCCAAACTTGCACGGTTGCCTGCAAAACCACGTGGACCCCTGGACGTGGGCAGGAGTACATGTACTGGAACAACGTCGAAACCAAGCCGTACGGCTACTACCCGCTTGGCTGGGATGTTCGCACCCTCGAAGCGCTCGGCGTGCAGGACATGACCGGGCCGGTCTATCAGGGCAAGACCTTGTTCGACGCCGCCCCGACGGGCGAGGTGATCCTTGGCTACTTGCCCGAGGACATCGACTATGCCCACCCGAACATCGGCGAGGACGACTGCGCCGGAACGATGCCGCAGGGCGCGCACCTGCAATTACCGCACATGCAGTGGATGTTTTACCTGCCCCGGATCTGCAACCACTGTACGTATCCGGCCTGTCTCGCGGCGTGTCCGCGGCAGTCGATTTACAAGCGTCCGGAAGACGGCATTGTGCTGTTGGATCAAAGCCGTTGCCGCGGATACCGTGAGTGCGTTCGGGGCTGCCCGTACAAGAAAACGTATTTCAACGCGGTGACCCGCGTGAGCGAGAAATGCATCGGTTGCTATCCTGCCATCGAACAAGGCCGACAAACTCAGTGCACCATTGCATGCATCGGCAAGATCCGGCTGCAAGGTTTTCTTGGCAAACACGATGCACCCGATGAGGACAATCCCCTCGATTACCTGGTCTTCGTCCGCAAACTGGCGCTGCCGTTGTACCCGCAGTTTGGCCTCGAGCCGAACACCTATTACATCCCACCGGTGCATGTGCCGCCAGAATTCTTGCGGCAGATGTTCGGCTGGGGTGTGGACGCAGCCATCGCACTTTACCGCAAGCTCCACGAAGACAAGAAGTTGCTTGCTGCTCTCACTTTGTTTGGTTCCACACCGCAAATCATCCACTACTTCCGAGTCGATGGCGACTACGCTGTTGGCTACGACGCGACGGAAAAGGAACTCGTGCGGGTGCCGCTGCACGAACCGGTGGTCATTCGCGAGGCGTACGACCGGGCGCACGACGCTTACCGGACGAACATCACGTGAGGAGGGCAACGATGGAACGGCGACTGCTGTCGGTTGTAACGGGGGCTCTAGCCCTGGGGCTGGCAGCCCTGAGCCCTGGACAACAAGTGGCGGAAATCGTTGCCATCACGGTGCCCGGAACTAATCCCATTGTCGACCCGAGTGCGCCGCTTTGGCGAGACGCTCGGCCGGTGGACGTGACCTTGTTGCCGCAAACGATCGTGGTCCCCCAGAAACCTGATGCCGCTGTGCGACAGCTCCAGGTTCGGGCGGCTCACAACGCCCAATGGCTCGCGTTCCGACTGGAGTGGGCGGATCCCACCGAGTCTAACCACATCGTGCTGGACAACTTTGGTGACCAAGTTGCGGTGGAGCTACCCGTAGACCCGCACGGGCCGGCGCCCTCGCCGATGATGGGCAATCCCGGTGGGCGCGTGAACATCATGCAATGGCGGGCCGCTTTCCAGCGCGACATTGACCGCGGCCCACCGACGGTGCAGAGTCTTTACCCAAACGCGTGGGCAGACGTTTACCCTGATCAGGTTCTCTCCGTCTCCGATGCGCGGGCCTATACCGGCGCGCTTGGAGTAGAGAACCCAATTTCGCGAGCCGCCGCCTCTCCCGTGCTCGACCAGATGGCAGAAGGTTGGGGCACAATGACGGTGAAGCCGGAGCAATACGCGGTGGGTCGCGGCGTGTGGAAAGACGGGCGCTGGGCCGTGGTGATCGCGCGGCCGCTGGTGTCGGACGATCTGAATGGGCCAAGGCTCGCCCGCGGGGATCGCACGGTCGTCGCCTTTGCGGTTTGGGAAGGTGGAAACGGTGAAGTTGGGTCGAGAAAGTCGTGGTCCACATGGGTTCCGCTGGTGATCGGGAGTGGCGGTGCCCAAAAGGGCGAGAGCGGAAAACGGCAACAACCATGAAGGAACATTCTACGGTGCCAGGCAGTGGTCCGCTGGCAGATGGCCCGGCAGTGTCGGACGAGGCGAAGGTACTCAATACGCTGAGGCAAGCAACCATGTACCGCTTGCTGGCGACCGCTCTCAGCTACCCGAGCGAGGAGACCCTAGCTTGTATCGACACCACGGCGGAACAGCTCGCAGGCGGCATGAGGGAGTTCGCGCCTTTGATGGAACGATTGTGCGCGTGCGCACGCATGTCGGATCCCACCTCCCTCGCGGCGGAATACCTGCGCATTTTCGAGCGGGATTCCCCTTGCTCGCCGCGCGAGGGGTCGTGGAACTTGCAGGGAGCCATGAGCCGCCCAGCATTGCTCGCCGACATCTCGGGCTTTTACTCGGCGTTCGGTGTGGGTCTGGGCAAGGTTTTGGGCGATACGGAAGATCACCTTGCGGCGGAACTCGAGTTCCTTGGATTCCTGGCTCTCAAGCTTGCCTATGCGCTGTCCACCGAAAACGATGAAGGAGTGGCCGTGGTGAACCGCGCGATACGCGCTTTTTGGTCTGACCACGTAGCCCGCTTTATCCTGCCCTTTGCGCGTGCGTTGGAGGAAACCACGCGCGAGGAATTCTATCGGATCGTAGCTCGCATGCTGTGCGTGTGGGCCGAGCAAGAGTGCTGCCGCCTCGGTGTTACCCTACAGGAAACCGCCGAGCAAAAGCCTGGAGGCGCGCTCGAAGCTGACTGCTTTGTGTGCCCATTCAGTGAGCGCCCGTGACTAACCCGCGGGTGCTCGCCCGCAGTCGGTGGCCTGGGTTGTATCTGCAGGCGTGTCGGTCTACCGGTGCGGTGATGCTATCAACGCGCCTGCGCGAGCAGTTGCGAGAAATTGTAGGCGCCGAGGGGCTCATCGAACCCTACGAGGCACGCAAGGTCTACGAGTGCGACGGTTATACGCTCGAGCGCGCGGTGCCAGAGCTCGTGGTGCTGCCAGCTTCTACGGTGGAGATGTGCGCGGTCCTACGGCTCCTGCATCGCGCAGGCGTGTCGTTCGTGCCGCGCGGCGCAGGCACGGGGCTGAGCGGTGGTTGCTTGCCGCTCGAAGCTCCGGTGATGATCGGCACGAGCCGGATGCGCCGGATTCTCGAAGTCGACTCGGTGAACCGGCGCATCGTGGTCGAAGCGGGCGTGGCCAACCTAGACGTCACACGAGCCGCTGCTCCCTTTGGCTTGCATTATGCGCCGGATCCCTCCAGCCAGGCCGCGTGCTCGATCGGGGGAAACATCGCGGAGAACTCTGGTGGCCCCCACACCCTCAAGTATGGGGTCACGACCAATCACGTACTGGGCCTGGAACTCGTACTGCCGGATGGGCAAGCGGTTTGGCTGGGTGGCTGGGTGGACGATGTGCCTGGCTATGACCTGCGGGGATTTGTGGTTGGAAGCGAGGGAACCTGTGGCGTGGTGACGCGCGCCATTTTGCGCCTCGTGCGTAACCCTGAAAGCTGGCACACGGCTTTGGCGGTGTTTCCGAGCGTAGCAGCGGCGACGAAGGCGGTGTCGGCCATTATCGCTGCGGGGATTGTACCCGCGGCTTTGGAGATGATGGATCGTCTGATCGTGCAGGCGGTGGAACAAGCTTACCACTTTGGTTTCCCTGGAGACGCGGGTGCAGTGTTGATCGTGGAACTCGATGGTCACCCGGCAACCGTACAGGCAGAAGCGAAAGCGGTCAGGCAACTCTGTCTCGATGCCGGCGCTAGCGAAATTCGGACCGCGGCGACGGACCAAGAGCGAGCCGAGTTGTGGAAAAGCCGGAAACGAGCGTTCGGTGCCGTCGGGCGCCTCGCTCCAAGCTACTGCACGCAAGATGGTGTAGTGCCGCGCACCCGTTTGCCGGAAATTCTACAACGGATCACCGATGTGGCTGAGCGCTATCGGTTGCGCATCGGCAATGTGTTTCACGCTGGTGACGGTAATATCCACCCGATCTTGTTGTTCGATGAGCGCAACCCCGATGAGGTTCAGCGCGTGCTCGCGGCGGGTCGCGAGATCCTGGCTGCATGCGTGGAATTGGGCGGGAGCATTACTGGGGAGCATGGAGTGGGGGTGGAGAAGATCGACCAGATGCCGCTGCTGTTCACGCCGCAAGACTTGATCGTGATGCAGGCGCTGCGACGAGCCTTCGACCCGTTGGAACGCTGCAACCCGGGCAAAATCTTTCCGCGCCCCGGAGGTTGCGTCGAAGTGGTGCGACCCCGTCGCCAAGTTCCGGTATGAGGCAATGAGCTTGCCGAGTGAAGCTTTGGCTCGCGAGCTTGCAGCACGATTGCCTCCTGAATCGGTTTGCACCGATCGAGCGGAGCGCCAACGTTTTGCTTTGGGCGGTGTGCCACCCCAAGCCGTGGTCTATCCTTCAAGCGAAGAGGAGGTCGCTACCGCCGTGGCTTGTTGCGCGGAGCTCAGGGCTGCGCTTGTGCCGTGGGGCGGCGGGGCGCGACAGCGTCAAGTGCCCCCACCGTGGCAGTACGATGTGGCGCTCGTGTTGTCGCGCTTGAATCGCGTGCTCCGCTACGAGCCCGACGATCTCACGATGACCGTACAGTGCGGCTGCCGCATGGATTCGCTGGCCGCAGTTTTGGCGGCCAGGAGACAGTGGCTCCCGTTCGACGTTGCCCTACCAGGCGAGAGTACCGTGGGCGGAGTGGTGGCAAGTGCCACGGTTGGCTGGGAGCGGTCGGGACAACTTTCGACCCGAGACCTTTTGCTTGGTGTGACGTTCGTGGCAGGCAGGGGCGAGGTCGTGCGCGGGGGCGGCGCTGTGGTCAAGAACGTGGCTGGCTACGATATGATGCGCCTCGTTGCTGGTTCGTGGGGTACGCTCGGTGTGGTCACACAAGTGACTTGGAAGTTGCTGCCAGAGCCTCCGGAAAAAGCGGTCGGGTGGGTCGGTTGCCGAAGCCTCACCCATGCACTCGAGCAGGCGCTGGCAGGTGACCGGGTACGACCGCAGCCGAGCGGCTTGGCCGTGGTGGGGTTTGCGTCCAGCGCGGCCGTGGCCGACCCTCAGCGCGCTGGCGTTGTGGTGGCATACACTGGCAGCGCCGGGGAAGTGCAGGAGGGCAAGTCGGCTTTCGAGGAGGAAGTGGAAAATGTGCATTGGTTTCCTCACCTGACTGCGGCAACCGAGTTGTTGCGACGAATTCGCGACTTCTCGCTCGTGGGACCCACGCACCCTTGGGCCGCAGGACTCCGCCTAGCGTTGCTGCCAAGCGACCTTGCAGCTTGTGTGGAGGAAATGACAACCTTCCTCGATGAGGACAACACTAGCGTGTGCATCTGGCCGCAGCGGGGCACGGTGTACGTGCGTTTCACCGAGCAGAGCGAGCGAAGCCTGATGCGGCGCGCCTTTTTGTGGGCAGCCGAGTTTGCCCAGGAGCATCGCGGCTGGGCGTGGCCCGATTGGTGGCCCGAAGGTTGGGAGTTCGACGCCGTCTCCCTTCCTCACTTGTACCTGTCTCGACACATCAAAGATGCACTCGACCCGATGGGGATTTTCAGCCCCGGACGCTACTGGAGGCACTGGTAATGGCCCAAGCGATAGAGAGCCAAGGGATAGGGGCCCGCGTGCCTATGGCGCGTTTACTAGAGTGTGTGCACTGTGGTTTATGTTTGCCCGCTTGCCCGACTTACTTGGAACTCGGGCATGAGGCGGATTCGCCGCGGGGGCGCATCCATTTGATCCGCGAGCTGGTAGAAGGGCGCATGCCGCTTGGGCGCGACGCGGTGCGCCACTTGGATCTGTGCTTGGGCTGCCTTGGGTGCGAGACGGCATGCCCTTCTGGCGTGCATTACCGCGAGCTCATCGAGGGTGCGCGGGTGGCGCTCGAAGAATCTTACCGCCGCCGCTGGCGGGAGAGGTTGCTGCGGCGCTTCGTGCTCGAGGTGTTTCCCTACCCACACCGCCTGGCGGCGCTGCTGTGGCCCGTAAGGATCGCGGATCGGCTTGGGCTTGGCGAGCTGCTGCGGAAGCTGCCGTTGGCGGAGATGGTTCCCCCACGAGAGAGCAGGCAGCAGTGGGATCCCCCGACGCTGATTTCCGCTCGGGGCACGCGGCGCTATCGCGTGGCCCTGTTTCGCGGCTGCGTGGCTCGGGTCCTGTTCCCTGGAGTAGAAGCCGCTTTGGTTCGCGTTCTGACCGACAATGGTTGCGACGTGCTCGTACCAGGAGAACAAGGTTGCTGTGGGGCATTGGCGGCGCACCAGGGTGATCGTGTTCGCGCCACGGCATCGGTAGGTGCTGTCGTCCGGTCCTTCGCAGAGCCCGTGGACGCCATTTTGGTTACGGCCGCCGGTTGCGGTGCCTTCTTGCGCTCCTACGGGCATTGGGCGAAGGGTACAGAGTTGGAAGAGACCGCTCGAAGGGTTGCCTCGCGCGTGCGCGACGCCACAGAGTTTTTGTCCGGCCTCGACTTACCTCGCCCGAGTCGTCCGCTCGGCTGGAGGGTGGCGTACCACCATGCCTGCCACTTGGCCCACGCGCAAGGAATCCGCGAGGAACCTATGCGTTTGTTGCGGCTTGCGGGCGCGGAACTGGTGCCTTTTGAAGAAGCTGACCTTTGTTGTGGCAGCGCTGGCTCTTACAACATTCTCGAGCCGAAGCTTGCCCGGCGCCTTGGAGAACGGAAAGCGCGAAACATCCGAACAAGCGGTGCAGAGGTTGTCGCCGTGGCGAATCCGGGTTGTTCCATCCAAATCCGAGCAGCGCTGCGACGTGTTGGAACTCCCCTACCAGTTTTGCATCCCGTGGAAATTCTGGATGCGGCGTACCGTGGCAACGCACAACTCGGGTCAGAGCTGGCTGCCGCCCCCCTGTCTGGTCAACCAACTTAATGCGTTGATGATCCGGGGGTGGCAGCCGAAGCGGCAGGCTCCAAGTGGACGAGCAATCGGCGCACGGCCGTGTGTACCTTGTGGGTGGGCCAGAGTTCGTGTTCAGGCCGGCGGTAATAAGAGCGGGCTACGAACACAGTCAGCCATTGCACCGGAACTCTTGCGCTGTAAAGCGCGCGCCCGTCGGGTTCGATCAGCTCCAAATATAGCCACATTGCGGTAACCCATTGCGGCATGTCCAAGATTGGTTGCCCGTGGAACTCCATGACCTCGTCGTCGAACCGAGGCCAGGGTGGCTCTCCGGTGCGCAGCATCAGGCTACCTTCGCGGGTCCAGGTGACCGCTAACACATCCACGTTGTGGGAGCGGGCCAGGTCACGTGCAACGTAGGCGCGGGCGGTCTCCAGTTTCTTCCGATCGGGCTCGCCCGTGAGGGGATTGAACAGCCCACCGATTTGGCTTGCATAGCGGCGCCAAACCGGTCCCACGACATCGCTGCCGACGACCTGGTATCCCCGTTTTCGCAATAGGTCGCTCAGCGCAAACTCAATATCGCTGGCAACTTTCTCTCGGCGGAATCCCGACACGGCCACTCCGGGAGGCAAAATACCGATGGTTCGCACTACGCGCTGGAACTCCTCGCGCGGTACAAGGTAGGGGTCGAAGTCCTTGGTGGCCGGGCACCCACTGACCACGGCGAGGAGAAACACCAAGAATGGTGCGGAACACTGGAAGCGTTGCTGTCGCCTTGGCCGCCTCATCGTGAACTCTGCTCGATTTCTTCGAGGATGCCTTGCACAATGGCCCGGTCCAATGCCTCCGGTGCCAGCTCGCCGTAGCGTGTGAGATGTTTCCGCGCACAGGCCAGGTTGCCCTGTTCGCGACAAAGCAGGCCAGCCTCCCGGTGGGCAGGTGCAAAGCGAGCATCCAGCGCGAGTGCATGGGCGTATGCCTCGGCCGCTGCCTCCAAGTTACGCTCCCGGGTGTGTCGACGATGCCAATCGCCGAGCGCCACGTAGCCGTCGGGTCGGTTGGGCAATGCGCGAATATGTTGGTCGATCAGGAAACGGGCTCGCTCGAAGCGCCGAAGTTTCATGTTGGTTGCAGCTACTTCCAGGCGCACTGTTGCCGTGTGTTCGTGGTAGGTGGAGTCGCTGGAACGAGGGGGTGAAGCGGTAGAGACAGTGGTGTTCATTTGCTGCCAGGCTTGCACGCGCTGCAGCCGGTCGGTCGTTGCCGGGTGGTTGCCGTAGAAATATGGTTCTTCCACCAAACGATCGGCGGCGAGCTGTTGTTCTTCTTGCAACAGACGCTGCATTGCCTCTAGGCACGCCGCTCCGTCGTAACCGGCTGCACGTACGGCTTCCCACGCGCGCCGATCTGCCTCGTACTCCAGTTCGCGTGCGAAGCCCCGTACTTGCCACAATAGCAAGGAGGCGTGGGGACCTCCGAGAAGTTCGAACACGAGCGAAGGGCCTGGGAGTAGTATGGCCAAGCCGCCAGAGCCATACAGGAGCACCGCAAAGACGCTGCGTACAGTGCTGACAGCGCGCTGGTCGTGCAAGCTCTGGGCGTACGCATGGCGTTCGGCAAAGTGAGTGATCTCGTGCCCGAGCACGCAGCCCAGCTCTCCCTCGCTGTCGAGCTGTGCCAAAAGGCCCTCGGACACAAAAAGCTTGCCGTTGGGGAGAACGAAGGCGTTCAAGAAAGGATCGCGAATAACGCCGATCGCAACCGACTGCGACTCCAAGTGGAAGAAGGGTAGAAGACGCAAGGTGACTGCGCGGAGATAGTGGTCGAGGTCGGCGTCGGCGCGCAGGACCATGCGCTTCTGCAAGGTTTGGCTCAGTTCTTCCGCCTTCTCCCACAGCTTGCGCTCTTCTGGAGTTTGCGGCGCAGGCACTCCCACGAAGGGTTCGACATGTGGGCGGGGACAGCCTGAAAGCGCCAGAACCGTTGCGGCGGCGAACAACATCCGCCGTGGCAAATGAAACAGTGTACCGGCAACGTCCCCACGACAATTCACGGAACACCCGCAAAAAATCTTAGGCCGCCTTTTGGTGGCAACGCAACCAAGAAGTGATGCGTTCGGCACCCCGCGAGGGGATGCAGACGCGCATTGGCCGTTGACTAAGGTGACCGTACGGCACAGAAGTGTACGGCAGAGCGTCCGACGGAGGAAAACCGCATGGGCACGGTAGCGTCCAGGGGTGAGAGGTTTTCTTCGCTGGGCAAGACGTTCTATGCGGTGGCGTGGATTCTCCTTTGCGTGACTCAAGCGTGCGGGCCGATTCCACCAACCCTGCGGATGCCTGAGGCAAACCCCTGGCGGGTTCCCGCAGAGGAGTTTGCCTTGCGGGCGCACACGGTGTGCATCTTCCCGACGTCGGCGCCAATCGAGGAGCTTGAGGATCGTGCTCAGGAATTTGGGCGCTTGGCCGCGCAGGAGTTGAGGGGTGCTGGGTTGAAGGCGGTAGTTTTGTCGGAGGAGGATGCGCAAGGTTTACTGGAACACGCCGTTGCCGACGTGGGCGGCGTGGTCGACCCGGAAGTTGGTTGGGTGGACATGGACCGCGTACACTCCGTGGTCAAACGGCAGCGCGAACTCGCGCGCCAGATTCACGGCTGCGACGCTTTCTTAGGGCTCTCCGTGGTGATGGTTCGAGCGCCTTTTAGCGACGGCTTGGTCAAGTGGGACGGGCGTGAAGCGAAAATACAAGACTACCTGAGCGCAATGGGCAATTCGGGGTGGACCACCGTTCTCTCCCTCCATGCGCGGGTGAGTGACCTGAACAACGAGGAGTTGTACTTTTTTGCTGGCGGCATTCAGCCGGTGATCGAAGTGAAAACGTTCCCTCTGCCCTACGAGCCAATCTGGCGCGCGAAAAACCCTGAGGAGCTGCTTTTATCGGAGAGCGACAATCACAGGGCTGTTCTCCTGGCTCTGGGCCCGTTGTTGCCTGCCGTGCGCGGCGCGGCCCGTTGATCGCGAAGCAACCCCGGGGAACTCAACCGATTCGCCCCGATTCCTCCTCTGTGCTGGTCCTGCAAGAGCGGCGGCGCGATGCACCCCGGAGCTTCGGAGGGCGGTCGGTCAAACGCCGAGCAGAATCCAGAACTGTTGGTGACTTGCAACTTGAGCCGTTCGGCTCTGTGCGTTCCCTTTCGGTGCCTGCGGCGAAACATTCCCAATCTTCGCGTACGGTTTCAAAGTCGGTCGCCGGAGTGGGGGCTTACAGAGCTTGGGCGTCACGAACGAGCCTTGCGGTGGGACCCCGGGATTTGGCCCAGAGCAGCCTGATCGAGTTCCTGTGCGATTTGTTCCAAAGTTTTGCCGCGGGTTTCCGGTGCGTAGCGAAGCACAAGGAGTGCTCCAATCACGGGTCCAATCGCCATGATTCCCACCGAGAGAGGGATGCCAATGCGATCGGCCAGCATGCCGATGAACAGAGGAGTGACGATTTCTGTGACGCGGCCGAACAAGTTCGTCGTCCAACTGTAACCCGTGGCCCGAATCTCCGTCGGGAAAAGCTCGGTCGCATACGTTGAGGTTACCGAGTTCGCCCCGAGAAAGCACACAATGCAAGCTGACATGAGCAGCGTTTGCACCGCTACGCTGGGTATCGGTACCATGAACAAGGCGAAGATAAAGCCAGCAGCTCCGAAGTAGTACAGGGCGCAAGATAAGCGCCGCCCCAAGCGGTTCATGAAGAAGCCGGCTAACGGGGCACCGACCAAGAAGCCGACAATGTAGGCACCAGCGACGACCACCGTGTAATCCTGGGCAGAGAAATGGAGGTTCCGCGCCGCGTGAATCGTCCAGAAGGTTACTGCGGGAGAGGTGACCATGTGATTGCAGTTCCAGATCAAGGTGACCAAGAGAGACCGCGTCCGGTAGCGCCGCTGAAAAGGAACCTTGAAGGCGGCTAACTGCTCGCGCCACGAGCGATTCGAGTGTCCGTCGTTCCGGAGCTGTTCGAACCTACGGGTTTCCCGCATTCCGAGGCGAACGAGGACGACCAGCACAACCGGGACCAGCCCGAGCAAATACATCGTGCGCCAGTCGTAATGAGCCAGGACCCATCGTGCGGTCAGGAAGGAGAGGATGGTCCCGAAGGCTCCCATGCCTGCAAGGAGAGAGACCCCGAAACTCCGAAAACGTGTCGGGTACTCTTCTCCGATAATGATCAGTGCCAGAGCGAACTCGGCAGCAAGAAAAATCCGGGCGCAGAACTGCCAAAGCGTAAAGCTGTACACGTCGACCGCATAGGCGGTAAGGCCGGTAAACAGGGCGTAACCGAAAATGGTGACTGTAATCATCGGGCGGCGACCAAAGCGGTCGGCCAAGGCTAGGATAAAAAACGAAACCACGGCACCGACGCGAATGACCAGGTTGACCAAACCCCACTGCGTGTGGTTGAGGTCGTACAACTGTTGGATTTGTGGGGCCACGGTGGAAAGAATGGCCACGTTGAACGCGTCGAAAACCGTGGCCGAAACGAGCATTCCGAGCAGCGCCCACAAGTAAGGGCTCATTTGGGCCGCTTCGGTCACACGGTCCGATGCTGCGACCGGCCGGTCTGAAGGGCCGGGCACACCCATCCGTTTCGCCTCACTCGATCTTTGCGAACCCGCCATACGCCGCTTTCGGCACGTGCTCAGCGGCCCGCCCAGCGAGGATGGCGCTTCTCGATGAAAGCGCACATGCCCTCCTGAGCGTCACTGGCAAGGGCGTTAAGACTCATCACCTCTTTGGCGTACGCGTACGCCTGGTGCTGGTCGAGGTCGATTTGCCGGTAGAAAGCCTGTTTTCCCAAGCCCACGGTAAAGGAGCTGGCTTCGACAATCCGTTGGGCCAACTCTTCCACGGCTTGGTCCAAGTCCGACTCCGGGACGACGCGGTTCACTAAGCCCCAAGCACAAGCGGTCGGAGCATCGATTGGTGTTCCAGTCAAAAGCATTTCCATGGCACGTTTACGCCCAATGGCGCGAGTCAACGCAACCATGGGGGTGCTGCAAAAGAGACCGATGCGTACACCCGGGGTGGCAAAGCTGGCGCTGTCGGCACAGATGGCCAAATCGCAACTGGCCACGAGCTGGCAGCCGGCGGCGGTGGCAATGCCATGAACACGTGCGATGACCGGCTGGGGAATCCGTTGGATGGTTTCCATCAGGCACGTGCATTGATCGAACAACGCGCGGTAGAAACTTGCATCCCGCGATCGCATTTCCGTCAGATCGTGGCCTGCACAAAATGCCGGGCCGTCACCCGCGAGAACGATCACGCGGGTGTCGGAATCGGCAGCAAGCGCGTCAAACGCATCGACCAGTTCGCGCATCATTGCCATCGACAACGCGTTGCGGCGCTCGGGTCGGCTCAGGGTCACGCGTGCGACCACGCCCTTTGTGACACGAATGTTTTGCCAATCCATGCACGAATCCTCCTCATACTGCGGAAGGAACCTACCACATGCGGGGCGAAACGCGACTGTTTCGAGGGGCGTGGGGCAAAGGCTCCTCTTGTTGGCAGTGGGGCAACCGGTAACCAGGCGTCGCCTGAACGTGGTGACTTCCGTGTGCTCCATGTGCGACCTTACAGTCGTGTTGGCGGTGGAACCGCAAAACGGACTTCGCGACGCGGTACGAGCGACGAATTTTCGCTGGAAGCAACCGGTGAATTCCAGTAACGTGCGAAAGGACGCCCCCGGGTAGGGCGTGGTCGGTGAAGAAGGAAGGAGAGAGCTGCATGGGCCGGCATTGGTCTTTGCTAACGTTTTGCGTGTGCCTCGTGTGGTTGGGAAAAGTCCCAGCGTGGGCTTACGAACCCTATCTAGGGGCCGACGTTGGCCTTACCGAACCGCTCAACGGCAACTTTCGCGGTCACGTTAACTTGGGCTTCGTCGTGAGCCCCTATGTAGGAGTGGAGCTTCACCCGTACGTTGGCTTCCAGGTCAGCCCTAGTTTTTATTTCTTTAGCCAGGGTGGCTCGTTCCCCGGAATGCCAGGCCAGGGACGTGAAGAAACCACGATGGTGGCTCTCAGTGGGGGCCCTCGGCTGCAGTATCCGCTGCGTACCCAACTGGGCGTTTTGACTCCGTATGTGTACGGTAGCGGCGGGTATTACGTGGGTACCAGCGGGCGGCTGAGTCAAAGTGCGCCGGGTGTCTTTGGCGGGGGCGGGATGGAGTACCAGGTGACGGATCGGCTTTCCCTTGGTGCCTTTGCCCGTTACGAGTACGCGTACATGGGCCCGCGGCCAGAAGACTTGGGGCCGCGGCAGGTTCCCGAGGAACGGTTTGCCGAAAACATCCGCTGGATGTCTTACGGTTTCTCGGCTCGGTACGCATTTCGCGCCCCCGAGGAAGCTGTTGCTGCGGCCCCACCCCCTGTGGCCGAGGCGCCGGCAGCCGTGCCCACGCCTCAGCCCCTGCCTGCGCCGAGCAAGCGGAAGGTTGTCTTGCGAAGTGTCCACTTCGAGTTCAATCAGGCACGGATTCAGCCTGAATCGCGCGTGGTTTTGGACGAGGCGTACCGCATTCTGCGCGACGAAACCGACATTGCGGTCCGCGCAGAAGGCCACACCGATGCAGTGGGCTCGGAGGAGTACAACTTGCGCCTAGGGCTACGCCGCGCCGAAGCCGTACGTGCGTACTTGGTCTCCCAGGGGATCGCGCCCGAGCGAGTCCAGGCCGTGAGCTTCGGGGAATCGCGTCCGATCGCACCCAACGATACGCCCGAGGGCCGGGCACAAAATCGCCGCGTGGAGCTGCACGTGATCGAGTAGCCAGAAAGACGATCGTGCTTGGTTCTTCTTCCAAGCAGAATCGCCATGAGCTACGACGCCCTCCGTAGCCAACGGACTGGCCGGCGCTCTGCCCTGAGCTGGCACGCAATTCCGTGTGAAATTTGCTAGCAGGATGAGGAAGATGGATTTCCCAGTCCTGCGGCTGAAACCTACCCGTGAGCGCGCGGTCAAACAAGGTCACCCGTGGATTTTCGCGGGAGCACTCGAAAATCCTGAGGCGATCACCGAGCCTGGGGAAGTGGTCGAGATCCGTGCTTCCGACGGCAGCTTTCTTGGGTATGGCACAGCCCATCCACGATGCACGATTGCCGTGCGTGTGTTTACGCGCGAGCGGGAGGCTTTGGACGAGGACTTTTTCCTGCGCCGTCTCGCCGTGGCCTTCAAACTTCGCGAGCCGGTGCTGCGCGGCGGCCAGACGACTGCGTACCGACTGCTCAACGGCGAGGGAGATTGCCTCCCTGGGTTTGTTGTCGATGTCTATGGCGACGCTGTGGTGGTGCAGTGCCTCACCGCAGGGGCCGAGCGCCTCAAGCCCGTCTTGGTTCGCGCCTTGCCGAAAATGGTCGAGGTGCGCTGCATTTACGAGCGCAGTACCGGAGCCGTGCGGCGTGAGGAAGGGCTCCAAGATGCCGAAGGCTGCCTTTGGGGCGAACTGCCGCCCTTGCCTCTGGCGATCCGCGAGAACGATCTCCGCTTCTGGGTGGACATCGTTACGGGACAAAAGACCGGCTTTTTCCTGGACCAACGCGACAACCGCGCACTGACGCGCGAGCTGGCGTTCGGGCGCGATGTGCTCAACGCGTTTGCCTACACCGGCGCGTTTGCCGTGTATGCTGCTGCAGGTGGAGCGCGGCGGGTCGTATCGGTGGAAAGCTCACGGCGGGCGGCAACGTTGATCGGCCAACAGTGGGAGCTCAACCAGCTCTCCACCGAGCATGAGGTCATCGTCGAAGATGTGTTCACCTACTTACGGAACACGAGCGATACGTTCGATTTGCTAGTTCTCGATCCGCCGGCTTTGGTCAAGCGGCGTCCGGAGCTCTCGCGCGGAACGCGTGCCTACTACGACTTGCACACCTGGGCCCTTCGGCGTGCCAAACCGGAGGCTTGGCTTTTGACGTTCAGTTGCTCCCAGCACGTCACGCTGCCGTGGTTCGCCCACACCTTGGAGCGCGCTGCAGCGGTGACGGGCCGCGTCGTGCAGGTGGTGCGCACACTTGGCCCTGGGTTCGATCACCCAACCTTGATTTCCCATCCGGAGGGAAGTTACCTCAAGGGCTTGCTCGTGCGCGTGCAGTAAAGGTGGTGATGCATGCAGCGTTTGCAAACGGAGGGGAGCCCCATGAAGCCGGCAGAGACTTGGCAACAGCTCGTCGATCTCGAGGCCATCAAACAGCTCAAGTTTCGTTACTTGCGCCACCTCGATTTGAAGGAATGGGATGCATTGCTGGGGTGCTTTTCCGAAGATGCTCGCGCTGCATATGCAGATGGTCAGTACTCGTTCCGTGGCCGCGATGCCATCGTGAATTTCTTGCGCGAGGTGTTGGGATCCACGGAACGCCTATCGCTCCATCGTTGCCACCACCCTGAGATTTCCTTCGTCGGGCCCGATCGAGCGCGAGGTTGCTGGGCGCTCGACGATCTTGTGATCGACGGCCCTAGCGGCACGGTCTTGCAGGGTGCCGCTTATTATGAAGACGAGTACGAACGTGTGGCGGGAGAGTGGAAAATTCGCTTTACGAGTTACCGGCGCGTCTTCGAGCAGGTTTGGCAGGAGCGAGACTTGCCAAGCCTTGTACGCAAGGTGTCGTGGTGGCGAGGCGACACGGAGGAATCCTAGAGACTTCGTTATGCTTGCGTAAAAACGGCCCACGTGGTCTGGGGCGGGCACTTCAAAGTCGCCAGAGCGTGGGGAGAACGTAGCCTCACGAAAGCCTCTCAACTTTACACTTTATCCGCGTTGCCGATGGTTGTATAGGGCCAGTGCACCCCATAACGAGGGAACGATCGTACGCGTTCCGAAGGGCTTAGGGTCGATGCTGAAAAACTTAGCCACGCGAGGAGGGGGCCCACATCTGCCGAGGCAGAACCGGTCATGACTGTGGAAGGCATTACCGTGCTTGCCGACCTGGTATGGCATTGGCGCTGGGAGGAGCCGGGTGTTTGGCATTCCGCTGAATCGAGCGCGCAAACTTTTCTTGGGCACCCGGTTGTGATGGGGACGATAGAAGAAGCGCTGTCCGCTTGGCTTGCCCCTGGCGACACCCAACGTTTACGTGCGCTACTGGAGGAAGCCCGCAAGGGAAAGGCCCAACGAATGGAGCTGCACATGTACGACGCGGGCGGCAGAGTTCATCGTGTGAGAATTGCCGCCGTCGCGCCAACGGGAGCTCGACAAAACGAGGTCGTTCTGGCTTTCGTTGTCTTGGGTCGCGCACCCTCATCGGAAATTTTCCCCGACTTCGGCCTTGAGCTCGCTGGGCATGCGGGAGACAGGGGTTACGAAAAAACTCTCCGCCGTCTCTTGTGGGTGCTGCGGGAGCGCCTTGGCTGCGAAGGGGTGGAGCTGCAATTGCGTGGAGCGCTCGAGTGCGAGCTAGAGCCCTTGCGAGAAGCGCGGGAGGCACGCCAGTACGCGGTGGCAGGAGCAGCCGAGCTGTTGCCGGGACGGGGAGCGGAACAGGTGGAAGTGCCGATGACACTGCAGGGGGAGCTATTGGCGACGTTGCGCGTGGAAGGCTTTCGTCCCGTAGCTAGGCCGGGCGACGAGCGCTGGAGCGCCGCGTCGGACGTGCTCGAAGCGCTCCGCATGACCCTTGCAAGCTGGGCCCTTACCCGCCGGGGCGAGCTGTGGCGCAAAGTCATGGAGTTCCTGCGGGGAGCGCGCAGAGACTTGCTCGACCCCCAGGGTGATAGCTTCGGCGAACTTTGCCGAGCTGTTGCCGCGGCGCTCGGCGCCGATCGTGCACACGTGTGGTCCGTTGACTCGAGTTCCGAGCTTTACCGCTTAGTGGGGCAGTGGGGCTTCGGCGAAGAAGAGCTGGAGGCGCTACGGGTGCTCGAGCCGCCAGCTTGGGCAAGGAGGGCGTTGAGTCGTTCGGCAGCATTCGAGGAAGGCCTGGTGTTCGAGCCGCCGAACGAGTTGGATCGTCCGGGCGCCACTCGCCAAGTTTTGTTTCGGCTGGAACATGGGGGGCTATTGTTCGTGGACTGGAAGGGGCGTTACCCCGGACTCGACGATGACTTCGCCGAGCTGGTCTGCGCGATCGCTTCGTTGTGGTTTTCTAGAGCCAAGCTTGCGATCGAAGCCGATCAGGCTGCACGAGTGAAGGCGGATTTTGTTGCCACAATGTCCCACGAGCTTCGCACCCCCCTCAACACGTTGATGGGCTACACCGATTTGCTCGCATGTGAAGAGTTCGGCCCGCTGACAGCGGAGCAACGGGATGTTTTGGAGCGGATGAATCGCAGTGCGCGGGAGCTGCTAGAGCTGATCAATGCCACGCTCGACTTTGGCCGAATCCAGGCCCAAGACCTACCCTTGCACGTGGAGGTCGTTTCGATCCCGGAGCTGCTGGAAGAGCTCGATCGGGAAATTGCTTACGCGCGCCAGCGCCGAGGCTTATCGTGGGCGACAAAGGTGGACCCAGACGCCATCCGATTGCAGACCGACCGGGAAAAACTGAAGGCCGTGCTCAAGAATTTGTTGACGAATGCAGTGAAGTTTACCGAGCGTGGCGGTGTTACCGTCACAGCGCAACGCGTGGTGGGCGAAATCGAGATCGCCGTGCAGGATACAGGGATCGGCATCGATCCAGCGCTGCTACCGGTTATCTTCGAGCCGTTTCGACAAGGAGAACCCGCCTCCACTCGCCGCTTCGGTGGAGTGGGGTTGGGGTTGTACGTCGTGCGGCGCTTGGTGGAGCGGTTGGGAGGTTCCGTGGCGGTGGAGTCGGAGCCCACAAAAGGTTCTGTGTTCCGGGTACGTATCCCCGATGCTCCCGCCGTGGGGAGTCGGCGGAGCGACGGGGCGTCGATGGGCAGCGTAGAGCCTTAGGGGCGGACACGCAGGACCACTTTGCCAAAATGCTGGCTCGACTGAACTCGGCGGTGGGCCTCTGCCACCTGTTCCAGCAGGTACACGGTGTCGATGACCGGGCGAATGCGCCCGGCCTCCAGATCGGCACCGAATTGCTCGCGGAATGCCGCGACGATCTTCGCTTTGTCCTCGGTGGAACGTGTACGCAGCGTCGACCCAATGATACTGAGGCGCCGTGTGAGCAGTGGGGCGAGGTTCAGCTCCGCTCTCGTACCGCCCATGAGGCCAATGACGACCAGTCGGCCGTCACTCGCAAGGCACTGTAAGTTGCCTTCGAGATACTTTGCTCCGATGTGGTCCAGCACCACGTGCACTCCTTGCCCCTGCGTAGCTTCGCGGACCACCTCGGCAAAATTTGCCGCCCGATAATTGATGGCGACATCTGCACCATGTTCGCGGCAGCGGCGACACTTTGCGTCGTCACCGGCGGTGACAAACACCTGCACGGCACGGAGCTTCAGCAAGGTGGTCGCCGCTGTGCCAACTCCGCTGCCACCGCCGTGCACCAGTGCCTTGCCTCCATGGGGCACCTGGCCCAGTAAGAAAAGATTCAGGAACGCCGTAAGAAAGACCTCCGGAAAGGCCCCGGCCTCTTCCCAGGAGAGGCAAGGTGGAACCGGCAGCACGCTGCCGTGATGGACCACGGCTTCTTCGGCGTAGCCGCCGCCGGCAAGTAACGCCATGGCACGGTCGCCTACGTTCCAGCCACGCACATTGGCGCCGACCTCCACCACTTCCCCGGCGCACTCGAGGCCAAGAATAGGCGAGGCGCCTGGAGGAGGTGGATACAGCCCTTGCCGCTGCAAGAGGTCGGCGCGGTTGACCGAAGTCGCAAAGACACGAATCCGCAGGTCGTCGGGCCCAAGCTCCGGGGTCGGCACTTCTGCAATGCGAAGCACTTCTTCGCCTCCGGGACGCTCACACACAACGGCTTTCATGGCTTTGGCTCCTCCATGGGTTCTTGCCCCGATTCGGGTCTGCTATGCGACCGCATCAGACGTCGGCGGCGACGCTCAATGTCGCGCAGGCGTAGGTCGACGTCTTCCAAGCGCTCGAGCAACAGCGCTCGGCGTTGTTTCAATGCGTCCTCGCGCTGCTGAAGACGCACCAGCGGAGGCACCGGCCCCATCCATTTTTGTCGCAGGATTTGCTCTCCTTCGGCAATGGCGAGGGGGACAATACCCCATAACAAGGCTAACACCGCAACCATGGCGGCACGGGCCGGGCTGCGGTCGTCGCGCCCGTCGGGGAACCGCCACCAGTGTCCGAACTGCAAATTCCAGAGTTCGGCGGCGAGTCCAATCAGTGCTGCGATCGAGAATCCTTGCAGCCACCTCGCGCGCTGAGTGTACGCTGCGAGAGCTCCCATGATGGCTCCGTACATGACTAGGATGACCACGAGGCGTAACGCGGGGCGGCGAAACTCCCAAAGCCGAAATAGCCAGGCACCGCCTTCTACCAGTGCCCCCAAAGCAATGCCCAGAACCACGCACCGCCACAGCATGCGGCTTGTATCTGGCGAATCCGCCGGCCTTGTACAAGGCCGAATGGTTGTGCCGAAAGAGCTCAGATGAGCAGGTGGGTAAAGGAAATCGGCCTGTTCTCCTGGCACCGCGGACGTCTCGTCCGCAACAGCGACCTCCGCACTAGTCGCTTGCGCTCCCAAACTAGCTTGGCTTTTCCCGCAGCCGCTTGCCGGTTGGTAGGGAGTATCGAGCATGGTCCGGCGTTCTCACCGCGGCCCAGCGATGGCCTTTGTACCGGTGGGCTGCTCCCTGTTGGCAATCCTTCTGGGTTTTGTTGCCCGCAAGGTCTACACCACCTTCTCTCTCCATGCCCCAGGGTCTTCCCTGTGCGGCATCCTCAAAATACGCGATAGGAGGCGAGCATTCATGGCAAACGAAAAGCCCGAGCGCATCGCGTTGGTGCTGTCTGGGGGCGGTGCCCGAGGTGCCTACGAAGCGGGCGTGCTGGCTTACTTGCTCGAGGAGCTGCCCGTGAAGTTAGGTCGGCGGGTCGACTTCCACGTGATCACGGGAACCAGCGTGGGCGCGATCCACGCGGCCTACCTGGCCGCCCATGTGCAGGATCCCGATGCAGGCCGCAGGCTTCGGCAGGTATGGTTGTCGCTTTCGTTCGAGCGGGTTTTCACCCCGCGGCGGGTGGGAGACCTGCTCCGCGGGCCCTTGCGCTTGTTTGGTCTGGGCTCTCAGCCGGCGCCGTTGCCACCAACCCGAAGCGGCATCCCGGAACGCTTGCCGGGCCTTTTCGACACGGGATGGCTTGAAGAAATTGTTCTTGCCAACATCGATTGGGCTCGTTTGCGCGAGCGCATCGACACGGGTGAGTTGCATGCCCTCGCGCTCACCGCGACCGAGATCGCCACTGGCCGCTCCGTCGTATTTGTCGATTCTCGCGAGGCGTCGCTCCCTTCGTGGCAGCACGATCCTTTCGTGATTGCGCGCCCAACGCGGATCAGCCCAGCGCATGCCCTGGCTTCGGCCGCGATCCCGTTGTTTTTCCCGGCCTTGCGCATCGATCGTGCGTACTACTGCGACGGCGGGTTGCGCCTGAATACGCCGCTGGCGCCAGCACTGAGGTTGGGTGCACAGCGCGTGCTCGTTGTGAGCCTCAGACATGTGAGGAGCCCGGCCGAGGAAGACCGACTCGCGCGAAAACGGGAGGCTGCTTACAACAGTCTCACTTACCTGGGAGGCAAGGCACTGAACGCATTGCTCATGGATCGCGTGGAGCAGGACTTGGAACGCCTGCGGGCCCTCAACGCCCTGTTCGAAATCGGGAGGAAGCTTTGCGGTCGCGACTTCCTGGAGCGCGTAAACGCCGAGCTGAAAGCGACCAAAGGCCGGGAGTATCGTATCGTGCGGGACTGTGTCATCCGCCCCTCGCGTGACCTCGGTGAAGTTGCCCAGGAGTGTTTGCGGCACCGCTGGCGTAGCGCTTCGCTGCGGGAATGGCTGAGCCGGAATCTCGCCTGGGCAGTCACTCGCGGAACGATTACCGAGGCAGACCTCCTCTCGTACATTTATTTCGATTCTTGTTACGCAGCCCACCTCATCGAGCTTGGTTGGAATGACGCTGCACAAGCACACGCGGAGCTGCTGCGGTTTTTTGGCGCGGAGGAGTGAGGCATCGGCTGGCTGTGCTACCCGCCCGAACCGAGCCAGGAGAGCAAGCGGCGCCCTCTGCCTTGCTCGGCAGCGCAAGGCAAGGGCAGGCATCGTCGAATGCGACGTTCCCAGCTTAACGAATGGAGAAGCAGTACTTTGCTGCCGATGAGACTGTGGCCTGGTGATTGTTGCGCACGATTAAGGGCTGCCCCGTGGTACAGGAAGTGCAACAACGTTTGTTGCTATGGCCGCGATCCGGCAGTTCCCGGCCGACATTTCTCGCGCAGCCCAATTCTCGGTCCTGAGCACGACGAAAGGGCCGTTTGGCGAAGAGGTACGTGATCTCGCTGGGGCGGTGGCGAGCCGTTTACTCTCGCGGTGGGATGGAGCTGTCGACAAAAACCCGCCAAACCTGGGTCTGGTTCGGAACTTCGATGAAGAATGTGCCCGTGCAGGTTTGGCTCAGTTGCTTTCAGAAGCATCAGAGGGCGGGGAAGGTTCTGAATCCTTAGCTGCCAGCGCAATTCGAGGCTTTGCGGAAGCGGATGGGGGTATCGCGGCAATCTTTCTCGCCCGCTTGGCTGCCGTGCTGCCGTGGGTACAAGGTTCCGTAGAAGTACCCGTTGTGGACGGATGGAGCACTGCCTGGTCGCGTGGGCCTCGGCCAGATGTGGTTTGGGCATGGGGGTGGCGGGATGGGTTGCCAATCACGGTGTGTGTTCCTGGCGGGGGTAGCGCTTGGCGGCTGCAGTTGTTGCCGGCACAACATCTAGAATGTGTCGAAGTCCACCAGCGCATGGGGCTAAGGGCTTGTCCCTCCGCCTGGGTGCGCGTGCACCTTGGCGAACCGATGGCAAGCGTCGACGTTGCGAAGGAAACAATCGCGCGCTGGCGGAGCTTGGTTGCAGGGTGGTGGGCTGTCATTGCGCTAGCCCGCGGCCGAGCGGCTTTGATTGAGGCTGTTCGGTACGCGAGTGTGCGGTATCAGGGTGGAGCTCTGCTGATCGAGCATCCACTGGTGCAGGAAATGCTGGGCCGTGCCTTCGAGGCGGTCGTGGCGGCCGAAGCGTTACTCACGCGGGGCTTTTCCGGCGATGCGTCAAGCTTAGCCGCGGGCACGAGTTTGGCGACGCAAGCAAGTGAGCGGGCGGCCCACACTGCACAGCAAGTGTTTGGCGGTTACGGGTACATGCGCGATTACCCGGTCGAGCGATGCTTGCGCGATGTGAAGATGGCGGCTGTTGCTGCCGGGGGCTCGGCCCGGCTCCGAGTGGCAACGGCACATGCCGTTTGTGCCGCGGAGGGAGTTCATCTCCCAGACAAAGGAGAGGGAGTTTCTTTGGGAAGCGCGGGATGAAGTGGCCGGCAATTAGGGTGTTCCTATGGGCGCAGAAGGCTGGTCAGCAAGATTAGGAGAACGATTATTCCAGCGATTCGAGCGCGCTCGTGAAGGGGGGCGGGCTCCACGGTACTCGGCAGCTTTGCAGCGCCTGGCGGAGCAAGTGCAAGGCTTTGCCCGCGAAGCGGAGCCGTTGGTGGTGGCGGCAGATGAGGAAGCGTCGTTAGCCCAAGGCGTGGAGATTGCGCGAGAGCTTTTGCGCCGAGCCGCGCGGGCTGGATGGCTGACCCGCTTCTTGCCTGGATGGGTGGGAGGTCAGGCTGGGGTTGCGGCGTTACAACAGCGGGGCAGGCTGCCGATGCTGATCTTTGTCGAGGAGTTGGCGGCGGTGTCGCCGGGATTGGCCACGCTTTTGGGGGCACACTACCTCGGAGCGATGCCGATCCTGTTGTCCTTCGACTTTGCCGCGCAAAGGCGGATCCTCAGGCCGCTGTGTGCCGCTCTTCAGGCCGGTGAACCGGCCATTTGTGCGTTCGCGATCACGGAGCCAGAAGCCGGCTCTGATGTAGAGGACCCAGTGGGTGGTAAGCGTGCTCGCTTGGGTACCACCGCTCGCCGTGTCGCCGGCGGCTACGTCCTCAAAGGCCGGAAGTGTTTCATTTCCGGGGGCAACCTTGCCAGGGTGACGACCGTGTTCGCGGCGCTGGAGCCGGAGAAGAGTCTTCGGTCGTGGACCTGCTTTGCTGTGCCGATGGACACACCGGGCGTGGAGGTTGTCCGGGTGGAGGACAAGATGGGGCAGCGAGTGAGTCCGGCCGCCGAACTGTATTTTGACGAGGTTTTCGTTCCGGAAAGCTACCGCGTCGGCCCCGAGCGAGAAGGCTGGCGGATCAATCGTGCAACCCTCGATCTCTCGCGACCATTTGTGGGGGGCATGGCCTTGGGTGCAGCACGAACTGTGCTCCACGAGGGCGTGGCGTGGGCCGCAAACAATGGGCTGATGCACGACCGCTTTTTCCAGCACGAGATAGCGAGGTTGCTTGGCTCCTATGCGGCGGCACGTGCTCTCGTGGTACGAGCCGTTCAAGTGGTGCCCCCCATGACCGAGCTTTCTGCGATGGCGAAGTTCGTGGCCACGGATACGGCGATGAGGATTGTGTCACAAATCATGGACTGGATGGGCGTGGAAGCCACTTTGCGCAGCTCCCGCGTGGAGCGGCTCTATCGCGACATTCGCTTAACGCAAATTTACGAGGGTACCAACGAGATCAACCGCTTGGCTGTGTTCGAGCATGGTCAGCCCCGATCGTGGGCAGACAGCTTCTAAGGTCCCCGAAAAAAGGAGGTTCTGCCATGGGTTTAGGATTTCTTTCCGTGTCGCGAGCCGTGGTGCCGGTCAGCACCGGTCCGATCGAGGTTCCGATCCTGTACCGTAAGGCGCGGTCGGTTCTGGCTGTGTTCCCTGTTGAAAACGCTGCTCTCGAACCCTTACTCGATCCCGTCGGCCTTGCGGCGGTGCCGATCCTTGGAGAGCGGCCCGTGGTCGTTCTTGCGTTCTTCGATTACGTGGACACCACGATCGGGCCATATCACGAGGCCGCCACGGCAACTGTGGTCGTGCCCCGTGGGATGCCGAAGCCTCAACATCCGATGCTGGATTTGTTGTTGCCATTGCGGTGGCGCCGGCTTGGACTTTACATTTTTGATCTGCCCGTCACCACAGCAGTAGCCAACGCTGCCGGTCGAGAACTGTGGGGCTTGCCGAAATTCGTAACGGAGATTCCTTTTACGTGGGAGGGCGAACGAGTGGAGGCTGCGGTGTGCGATCCGGGCAGTCATGAACGGATGTGCTCCCTCGTTGGCTATGCCGGCGGAGGAAGCCGAGTACCCTTGCGGTCGCTCTCTCTCTACAGTTGGTTGGGTTCCGAACTCTTGCGCACCGAAGTGGATTTGCGCGGAATGGCGCACGTGATCCGCAGCCCCGCCTTTCATCTTCATATTGGGCCGCGCTTGCACCCCATGGCTCAACGCCTGGCAAATCTTGGGTTGGACGGCGCGATGCCCGCTCTGGTGCAACTGGCGCCGTCGTTTCAAGCCCGACTGAATCTTGGCCGGCGTGTGGCCTTGGCAGGCGCTGCCGGAGCGCAAGAAAGTGTAGCGAGCCAAGCCGCGTAGTTCGTTGCCCTCAGGGGAAGTCCATAGCAGGGTCCAATTCTGCGCCCAGGATGCTGGCTTTTCGCCCTGAAAAGCAGTAGCGGGTACGTTTAAACCGATTCTGTGGTTTCGAGGTGCGTACCCCAGTGCCTGGAATTTGTGCGAACAGCAAGGAGGCGCGGAAGGTAGGATGAAAGTGCTCCGTGTGGCAGGGGTCGTTGTGTTTGTTGCGGTCGCGGCCGTTGGATACCGCATCGTAACGCGCTCCGGGATGCTCACCCGAATCGAGCCACACTTTGGTGGGAGCTGTCGAGTGGTACCTGGAGCAGTGGGCGCAGAGGACGTGACGATCGATCGCGCCTCCATGACTGCGTTTCTCTCCGCTCAAGATCGGCGCGCGATGCGAGGCCCAAGCGGGCCGAGAGGCGAGATTTACAGCTTGGACCTAAAAGACCCGAATGCTGTACCTCGCCCACTCACGGCCGGAGTGCCTACGGACTTTCATCCGCACGGTCTTTCGCTTTGGATTGCGCCCACGGGCCAACGGCGGTTGTTTGTGATCAATCATCGGTCGGACGGAAGTCACAGCGTAGAAATTTTCGAATGGGTGGAGCCGAAGCTACAGCACGTGCAAACGGTTCGTTACCCCGAGCTCGTTTCGCCCAACGATCTCGTGGCCGTGGACGAGTCACGGTTCTACGCCACGAACGATCGCGGGATCGTAGAGCCCGGCTGGTGGCAAACCTTGGAAGTGTACTTGGCCCTGCCTTGGTCCACCGTGTCCTACTTCGACGGCCAGCGCGGCATGATGGCGATGACCGGCCTGGCGATGGCCAATGGTATCGCTCGCAACGCTAGTGGAGATCGGATCTTCGTCGCTGAGTGTTTGGGTCGAGCAATTCATGTGATGAAGCGAGATGCCCGGTCGGGCGCACTGACGGAGCAAAGGGTGATCCGGCTTGGAGCCTGCCCTGACAACATTGAGGTCGACGAGCAGGGGCAGTTGTGGGTCGCAACCCACCCGAAACTCTTCGACTTAGTGGGGCACAGTCAAGATCCAGCGAAGCGCTCCCCCTCGCAGGTGCTCCGGATCGACCCGGAGTCGGGGAAGGTCGAAGAGGTCTACCTATCTGACGGTAACCCGCTTTCCGGGGCGAGCACGGCAGCGGTAGCCGACCGCACGATGGTTCTGGGGGCGATTTTCGAGCCCCACGTGCTGGTTTGCACGCTGCCGTAGGCGGCGATCCGTCGGACTCACTCTCGCAAGCCGAGGGCGCGGGCGAACACTACGAATAACTCGGTTTGGTCGTGTCGGCCGGCGAGTTGCTCGCTGTAAGGGCCGAACGCAAACACCGATACGTCGCTACCCGTGTGAGTTTGCGAGCCAGCAGGAGCGTTGGTTGCATATCCGACGGTCAGTAACGCTCCCTCGTTTGTGACCAGGGTGCTGAGCAGTCCAGGGAAGTGCGCTCCCGCAAAGGGGTGCGGCACGATTTGCGTGGCGTGCGCATGATCCGCAGTGACCACGAGTAATGTGTTGCCTCGTTCTTGTGCGTACTTCCAAACTAGGTCCACAGTGCGGTCGAACTCGGCCGTTTCTCCAATTTGCGCGCAAGGGTCGGCTGCGTGTGCGCTTTTGTCGATGTTGGCGCCTTCGACCTGCAAGAAAAATGGCCGTCCGCGCTCGCGAGCAAGTTGGTCCAGGATTTCCAGCGCTTTCCGGGTCATCTCCTCGAGCGTCGGTTGCTCTGGTGGCCGACCTGCGGGCTGGCAGCGCTGGGGACCGCTTCCTGGGTAAGGCCGCGCCGGTTCGCCTTTCCAGAGTCGGTCGAAATCACCCTCAGCAAAAAGGCCGAGCACCGGAGGCCTAAGCGGCCCTTCGAGCTGGCTCGTCGTGGTAACGACGGTGAAACCAAGTTGGTGAGCAGTGTCGAGAAGAGCTTGCGGGTTCCCTAGGCCACCCGAATGCTGCTCGAAGCGCCGGCGACCGCCGCCAAGCACAATTTCGAAGCGCTGATGAAGGATTTGCTCGGCAATGGACCCGAGCCCTCCGCTCTCTCGACGGAACTCGGGGCAAAAGGCCAGATCGTTTGGGCCTTGGCAGACGCGGGCATTGATGTGTGCTGCCAGCGCAGCCGGAGTTGCATCGGTGATTTCTGCGGTGGTGACAATGCCGACTGGAATACCGGCGGCGCGGCTTAACTCGGCTAAAGTTGCTAGGGGCTCCCCGGTTTGCGGGGCGGTGGAAAGCCTTCCGACGCTGGTTTTCTTCCCTGTAGCCCAGGCGGTGGCACTGGCCGCTGAGTCGACAACGTAATCGGGCAAGTGGGGAGCGTTTTCCACAACGGCATATGTGGTCATTCGTCCGAGAACGGGGAGTTTCTCCATGGTGAGATGGCCCCCGGCCCCCGTGAGGTAGTTCCTAGCGGCGGCCAACTCTGCGTCCCCCAAGCCATCACCAATCAAAAGGATGACGTTTGTCCCCCGGGGGCTGGGGCGCTCCTTGATCCGGCGAGCGTTACAGCCTGCCAACGCGACGGCTGCAGCGAGAGAGCAAAGGAGTACGGTCGCGGTGCGTTGGCGAAGTTTCATAATGGCGGCAGCTCTTGGGTATGATGTGCCCAGGCGATATCTCGCACGACGCCGTCAAAATCGAAAAGGACCAACACACGGTCGCGGGTTTCGAATCGTCTCGTGTACGTGAACCAGTTCGTGCCGGTAATTGGGTCGCGCAGGCGAAGCGAGGAGTAGTTCAGCCGCGCGTAGGTGTAAACGAAGGCATCGCCATTGGTTTGATGAAAAATTTGCGTGGGTGGGCCGAACTCGCGGAGCACGTCGCTGCGGGTCGACACCCCCGGTACGATGCGGGTGACATCTCCCCGCAGCGGGGAGTCTTGATACGTTCGAGCAATCGTGCACCCGGTTGCGAGCAGCCAGCTCGTGCAAACGACTGCGGCAAGGGCCGGTCGAGAAAAACTCATGGTCATCGTCAGTGAGAGGAGCGGGACAAAAAGCCAAACCTAGGAAGCTCAGCGGTACCCTTGCGGAAGGCAAAATCTTCCACGCGATTGTCGCCGTCGAAGAAGATAACGAGGGAGTCGTTTTTTTGATCGAACTCGGCGTAGTTAAACAGCAGCAAGACCAGCGCCAGAGCGTTCGCCCGCGAGTAGGTGTATCGGAACCACCGGGCGCTAACGATCCGTTCGACTGGGGGCTTGTCGCCGCGCCGAGACAAAAACGGTTCGAACGGTATGCCGATCGCGGTAAGCTCCCTGGCGTCGATTTCCTGAGGCGGCCCGAACATCTCTAGAACTTGTGCTTTTGTGGTGACCCCTCGTTGCAGGCGAGCAACTTTATTTTCGTCTAGGGGGTGGTCGCGGTAGACCCGTCCCATGACACAACCACTGGCAACGGTCCCTACCAGCGGCGCGGCAACTACGAGAAAGCTCACCCAATTCCCGCCCATGGTTTCTCCTCCACAACGGGGGTCAGGAATACCTGATGCCGCGGTCGTTACAATACGTAGCCGCGGGGTCCGGATGCGACCAAAATTGCCTCGCTGTAGTGAAGTGCTTGTTCCGCGTCGATTTCAATGCGTTGCAGGGTGACTTCGAACCGGTTGAGCGGGCAGTGCACGAGCACGGCCAGCATTGCCGCTTCGCCGTGTCGGACAAGAGCGGGCTGGTAGCGTTCTACGGGATGAACCAGTTGCCAGTCGGGGCTGGAGACAAGCTGCGAAAACTCGTCGAGACTTGCCAGCACGTGGGAATACGCCCATCGCGCGCTCGCCCAAAGTTCCTGGATGACGAACCAGTACTCGAAGTACCCTTGCGCAGTGCGCGGAAAGGAAAAATGGCGGTACAAAAGCTCTACGTCTTCGTTTGGTGCTCCTCGTTCAATCGCCCCCATGCTGTCCGGCGGCGGGTGCCACGGAAGCAGCCGCCGAACTGCATCGACTGGGGTGTCTGCCCGAGCAACAAACGGCCGAACCCGCAGGTCTCGTCCATGTTGGCCGAAACAACAGTACCGTACGCGATATCCGGGAACGAGTTGCACGCTCGGAAAGGCTTCGAGCACCTCTTCCGCGTTGGTTTCGAACCAAGCTTGCCAGTAGCTGGCGTCAAAACCAGAGGGCGCGGTACCCACGCGAGCGCCTGTGCGTTCGCGAACCTGGTGAATTCGTTCGCGGCACGTTCGCACGTGCGCAGGCGAGATAAACTCGACAGCCGGGTCGGAAGAGCTGGAGCTTTGGGTCATGACTAGGCGAGTAGCTTACGATCACACTACCTGAAAGCGAGAGCCACGGACGCGAATGGCCTGGCGGTAGAGTGCGTGGATGAAGCGCGGGACCCGTGTTCCCGCAACCTCGTTGCCGGCTAGGGGCAGCCGTTGCGGCTCCATGGGTGAGAGTGCGGAGGCCAAGCTTCTGCGCTCGAATGAGAGGAGGGACCTTTGCTGCGGCAGACCTCCCGTACGGCGGGGCCGCCGAACGTCGCGGTGGCGGAGAACCCGGCCCCATTCAATCATGCGCGGTTGGCACTGAACTGGCCAGACGCCCACTGTCGAACAAGGGCCCTCGTACACTTGCATTCACGAATGGAGCTAGGTAAAGGGACGGCCGCGACATAGGCCGAATCCCTGGAGACAGGGAGCGGGGGAACCAAGATTTTTGGGGTGAATCCCGAGGACGGATGCAATCCTGATCCGAGGGTAGGGTAACTCTTTGAACCCGAACCCGGCAGCTAACCTCGTAGGCCTTCAAGGAGAGGCGCCGACACCTGGTGACGGCCTCGGGGCCTTGCCAGAGCCGGCAGCAAGCCGTTGTGCGGTGGGACGTGGCCTCTCCCGGTATGTCGCGGAAAGGAGAGGAGGAGTATGGACCACGCGCAACGGAGGGTATGGCTTACGGTGCTCACGGCGACCACATGCGTGGCGCTTGTAAGCCCCGGGCTTGGCGCAACCAAACGTGCCCCGAACCGCGGCCCGGCAACGCAATCCTTGCGGGTCGAGCGGCACGTCGTCGCGAGTGGAGAAACCTTAACCTCGATCTTGGCGCAGCGGGGTTTGCAGACCAGCGAAATTTTGCGTTGGCATGAGGCAATGCAAGCAGCGGCTGGCGAGTTCGCGCTGAGTCCTGGCCATGTGCTCCGATTGGAGTTTCAAGGGCAGGTGCTGACGCGGACGAGTTACGAGGTCGACGACTGCGTCCGGGTGAAGGTGGAACGCCGCGGCAAACGGTTACTCGGGAAAACCGAACCATTGCAGGCGCGGGTGCGCATGGTGGCGCGAGAAGGCGTGGTAACCAAGTCTTTTTCCGCGGCCGCCCGGCAAGCTGGAATTCCCAACGCCATCGTGTCGAAGATGGCGGACGTGTTGGGCTGGGAATTTGATTTTCGGCGCGTTCGAGCCGGCGACCGCTTTCGCGTTCTCTACGAAGAGCGGACGAGTGTCGATGGCCGACCCTTGTCTCCCGGCAAGTTGTTGGCCGCGGAAATCCGCAGTGGAAAGCGGGTGTACCAAGCCTTCTTTTACGATGACGGAGGCGAAGGCACGTACGTGGACGGCAATGGTCGCACGCTCTCGAACGGTTTCTTGCGCTTTCCCGTGGAGTTTACCCGCATTACCTCGCACTTTTCGCGGCAACGCTTTCATCCTGTGTTGCAGGTCGGTCGCCCGCACCATGGCGTAGATTTCGCGGCTCCAGCAGGCACCCCTGTGAGAGCGGCCGGAGACGGGGTGGTCGTGTCTGCCGGGTGGGAAGGCGATTACGGAAATCAAGTGGAGATTCGCCACGAGAATGGATGGTCCACCGTGTACGCCCATCTGAAGGGGTTTGCCCCCGGCATCAAGCCAGGGCGCGCTGTTCGCCAAGGTGAGGTGATTGGCTATGTCGGGCAGACTGGCCTCGCGACGGGCCCGCATCTGCACTTCGGTCTTTTTCGAAATGGGCAATACCAGAACCCCCTTACCGCCAAGGTGGAACTACGCCGCGAAGTGAGGGACCCGGTGCGGTTTGCGGAGGCAAAGCGAACTCTGCTGCGGCAAATTTCGGCGCTTGTGCGGCCGGCGCCACCGGTGGCGGCAACGATGCTTGCAACCGGGCCCAGTACGCTGCGCCCGTCGATGGTCTCGCTGCAGCCCTAAACGGCAAATTTTCCACGCCCTCGGGTTCTTGTTCCCCTCACCTCAGAGAATTTCGCGAGGCTGGTGCCGTTTGGCCTCGGGGTAGCTGGCGAGCAGTTGGCGCGCTGCTTGGGTAAAAGCGTCGGTCTGGCGTAGGGCGTTGCCCAACAGGTGGTCAACCTGACTGAGAACGTTCTCGATCGTCGCCCGGTCAAGGCCGAGCTCGTGGCGTGCTGCCAGTCGCGCAACGAAATCCGCTCCCTCTCTGCCTTCACGCGCAGCCAAAGCTGCTGCTTGCGCTTCCTCCTGAATCATCGCATGTGCTTGCTCTCGCCCTACACCGCGACGCACGGCTTCCATGAGCAACGTGGTCGTGGCGAGGAACGGCGCGTGGCGCCGCCATTCCGTGGTGAGAGCAGCCGAAAACAGGCGAAAGTTTTTGAGCACGGCCAAGAAAGTTTCCAGCAAGCCGTCGCCGGCGAGAAACACCCCGGGTAAGGCCACGCGGCGCACCACAGAACAGGAAACATCGCCTTCGTTCCATTGGTCTCCCGCTAGCTCCGCGAGCATAGCGGCGTAGCCGCGAACGACCACGTGCAGGCCATTGAGCCGCTCGCAACTGCGCGTGTTCATCTTATGCGGCATGGCAGACGACCCAACTTGCCCTGCCGCGAAACCCTCGGTGGCGATTTCGAGGCCCGCCATCAGGCGTAGCGTTTTGGCGAAACTGCTGGGCGCCGCACAGAGTTGCACCACGATACTCCCAAGGGCAGCGTCCAGGCTTCTGGGGTATACCTGCCCCACGGCGCCAAGAGAACGTTGAAACCCGAGGAAATTCCGCACAGCTTGCTCCAGGCGATCCACTTTCTCTGCATTGCCTTGGAACAGAGTCAGCAAATCGAGTTGCGTTCCGACCGGGCCTTTGAGGCCGCGCAGGGGATATTGGCTGAGAAACCCCTGCAAGTGCTCGATCGCGAGCATCAGCTCCTCGCCCCACATCGCTAACCGACGGCCAAATGTGGTGGGCTGTGCAGGCACGTTGTGCGTGCGGGCGGGGATGATCGTGTGCCGGTATTCCTCTGCTCGGTCCGCAATCCATCCTACCGCTGCTACCGCCTTCTCCAGCAGGAGAGTGGCTGCTCGAAAGATTTGGAGCTGCTCGACGTTTTCGGTGAGGTCGCGGCTGGTCAAGCCCTTATGGATGTGTTCGTAACCAGCGAGCGCACAGAACTCCTCGATCCGCGCCTTGACGTCGTGTTTCGTGACCCGTTCCCGAGCGCGGATTCGCTCCAAGTCGACCTGCGCCTTCACCCGCTCATAGGCGTCAATGGCCTCCTGAGGTACGTCGAGGCCAAGCTCTTTTTGTGCCTTGAGCACCGCAATCCACAGCTCCCGTTCCAGCAACACTTTGCCCTCGGGCGACCAAATGCTCGCCATTTCAGGGCTGGCGTAACGTTCCGCGAGCACGTCCGGCAGCAAAGAGCGCCACACACCGTCAGCCATTCTGTAATCCCTTTATGAAAATACGCTGACCGTTACCAGCCAGTGCTCTGCTGGCTAGCAGCGTTTCTAGGGCATGTTGTCAAGTCGCTTCGCCGGTGGAGTCGGTTGACTCGGGACAGGTGAAACGGTGCGTGACTGGCGGCTAGGAGTACCCGTCGCGGCTACAGCGGAAACTCCACGGGTTGGCGTACCACGAACGTTGGGCTGCGTGGGTGTGCCGTGGGTAGGGGAGCGAGGAGGTGCAGTTGGCTCCGGTGTCGCGGCAGGACTTGTCGGCGTTGTTGCCTGTGGCGTTGGATCGGTAACCGCCGTTGGCTCGGGTGCTTCACTCGACTCCAGCGCTGCCGGTGTGGACTTGAGGTTACCGGACGCTTGGAAAGTGCTGGTGCGCTCGGCCGCTGGTGCGGAGACGTCGGCTGTGCGGGCCGGTGTACCCGTAGCCAAGGATGGAGCGGGATTGGGCAACGAGACGTCTACGCTCGGCCCTAGCAGCCTAGGCGCGGGGCCCTGCACGGCCGGAGGCAAAATCCGGCGGGGTAACGGAAAGGGTTGCGAACTGCCCTGCAACGACTGGCCTTCCGGCAGCACGTCGAACTGAAAGATCAAAACGCCGTCGGGCAGACCATCGGGAGACAAACTGTCCACGCCCACCCGATCCAAGTTCACGAAGTCTGTAGGCCGCCATTGCTTGAGGTCCGGGAGCGATGGGGAACTGGAAAAGAAAAACGCTGCCGTGACCCGAGCACGCATGGCCCCGTCACTAAACTCTGCCGCCGCGGGGTTCGGTGCCAGGCTCAGGTCCATCGCCAACGTGTAAGAAGATGGATTCGGTGCGAAGTGCGTTAGGCCATAGCGGTCGTTGATCAGAATACTGATGCCTGGCGAGAAAAGATCGCCGTTGAAGTACAGGTTCAACACGAGCGCACTGGGAAATTCTCCCGGTCGGAATTGCCAGAAGAGATGGGTTACATGCGAGCCTGGCCAGAGGCCAAGCGCGGGGCGGCCTTCCTTATCGCGCAGACTGCCGTCAGAACCTATGGGAAAGGGCATTCCACGGTGTCCGGGCGGGGGCCAGCGAGTGAAACCAAGGGGCCGACCGCCATATCCACTGGCCGTATGCCAAACTGGCCCGCTCAAGTTGCCGGAAGGATCCGCCGCGTACACGAGCACACCACTCAAGTCGAGCGCCTTTGCCAAGTACGGGCTCAGGAGCAGAACCACCACTACCGTAAGGCTCACGGCCCGGAGCCGGGCGAGCCCTTCAAGGCCGCGCTTGTACCGAACATTTCTCTCGCTTTTGCGTCGGCAGCACCCGGCTAAGAAATCTGTGGCAGAGGGATTTGCTTCCGGGCCTCTAGCGCAGTCCATAGTGATTGGGCCAGTTGCTGGAAACTTTGTGAGACCGGGTGATCAGGAGCGGAGATCACTAAAGGCACCCCGATTTCACCTGCCTGCATCAGCTCGGCCGCTAATGGTAGAGAACCGAGAAATGGGATGCCGAGTTCCTCTGCCATCTTTTGGCCACCTCCGTGACCAAAGGGTTCGCTCCGCCCCCCACACGCGCGGCAAATATGGTAACTCATGTTTTCCACCACTCCGAGGACAGGGGCACGCAGTTCACGAAACATGGCTACCCCGCGACGAACGTCCTCGAGTGCCAGATCTTGCGGCGTTGTCACGATCACTCCGCCAGTGAGGGCGAGCTGCTGGGCAATGGTGAGCTGCGCGTCGCCGGTGCCGGGCGGTAAGTCGAGCACCAGAACGTCTAACGTTCCCCAAGCCACGTCGTGAAAAAATTGGGTAAGCACCTTCGTGATCATGGGCCCGCGCCAAATGACAGGAGTGCCCGGATCGATGAGGAAGCCCAAGGATATGGTTTTAACCCCGTGTGCGTCTATCGGCACAATGCGCCCTTCGGCGGTCACGGAGGGGGAGCCCTGTGCCCCGACCATTTGCGGAATGCTGGGCCCGTAAATGTCAGCATCCAACAAGCCCACACGGTGCCCGTGGCTGGCGAGAGCGTAGGCCAAGTGGACGGCGACGGTAGACTTGCCCACACCACCTTTGCCACTGGCCACTGCGACCGTATGGCTCACGCCGGCGATCGAGCCAGGCCCTGGAGAGGGTCGGCGTTGGGGTTGCGCCGCGGGTACGACGACGACTTCGACTTGCTCCACGCTCGTGAGCTGCTTGACCGTCGCGACGACTGCCTCCCGCAACTCCTCGACAATGCTCGCGTTACGGGTGGTGGGTGCAAGAACGACTTTGACCCCAAAGGAACTGACCTCGATATCCCGCACAAAGCCGAAACTGACGATATCACGACCAAGGCCAGGATACTTGATCTGCTTGAGCCCCTCGAGAATTTGTTGAGGTGTCACCATGACGTCCAGACCATAGCGAGGCTAGGGCTCGGTGGCGAGGCGCTGAGTGACGCAGGAAAAAATGGTTCGAGCGTGAGGGGACGTGCCTTGCGCAGCAGGGAGCAATTTGGTCCTTGCCGCTGGAAGTGAGGAGTGTGAGTTGGCCAACCAGGGGCCCAGAGACGACGATCTATCGCGGTTCGACTTGTTGCGCGCACGACTGGGTCTGATCTTGGCCCCTCTCGCTTTCGTAGTCGTGTGGTGGATGCCCCTAGAATTGCCTCTTCCAGCTCATCGGTTGGCAGCTGTTCTCGCCGCGGTCGGCATTCTTTGGGTGACCGAGGCGATTCCCATGGCCATTACGGCATTTCTGGGCGTTGCAGGTGCGGTAGCGCTGGGCGTGGCACCAGCGCAGCAGGCTTTCGCACCGTTTGCCGATCCACTGATCTTTCTTTTCGTCGGCTCCTTCATCCTAGCACGAGGGATTTTCGTCCACGGCCTCGATCAGCGTATGGCCTTGGCCATTTTGTCGTGGCCGTTTGCCAGTCGAAGCCCATGGCTGTTGTTGGTGGCTTACTCAGGCACCGCCGCCCTGATGTCTATGTGGATCAGCAACACGGCTACGGTGGCCATGATGTACCCGATCGGACTATCGATCTTATCTGTATTGGAACAGGAAAAACCGCAAAATCTCAAACGAGTTCGGCGGTTCGGGGCCGGTTTTCTGCTCTCCTGTGCGTTTGGTGCTTCGATCGGTGGGCTGGCTACACCGGTCGGAACTCCGCCCAACCTGATTGGGCTCGGCTTTTTGCGCCGCACCGGAGCCGCAGAGATTCCCTTTTTTAGCTGGATGATCGTGGCCTTGCCGATCACACTGACGATGTGGGGTTGGATGGTTTGGCGCTTCCGCAAGTTGGGGGTCGGCTTGGAATCGGCGCTGGCTGCACTGAAAGGCAAACTTGCAGAGCAACGAATCGCCTTGGGGCCGTGGAGTTCAGGACAACGAAACACGATGATTGCGTTTGGGGTCACGGTGGCGTTGTGGGTGGCGCCTGGGGTGGTGGCCCTGGTGGGGGGTCGAGACCATCCATGGTATGGGTGGCTGGCCTCCACGCTCCCTGAAGGTGTTTCTGCCCTACTTGGAGCAGGTCTTCTGTTTGTCCTGCCAACGGACCTCAAACGCCATCGCTTCACCCTGAGTTGGGAGGACGCGGCACGGATCGATTGGTGGATTGTCTTCCTGTACGGGGGTGGGATGGCGTTAGGCGGCCTCGCTTTTCAGACCGGGCTTGCAGAAGCCGCGGGGCGCGCGCTGACCGAAGCCCTTGGCATCGACACGCCGCTCAGTCTGGTGTTGACCGCCACTGTATCGGCGACTGCTTTGTCCGAGATGACCAGTAACACCAGTGCCGCCAACATGGTTGTGCCCGTCGCGATTGCGTTTGCTCAATCGGCTGGGGCCGACCCGACCCTACCCGCTCTCGGGGCAACGATGGCAGCATCGCTTGGTTTTTTGCTGCCGGTTTCGACCCCGACTAATGCGATCGTGTACAGCTCCGGGCGCATTCCGCTTCGGTTTATGCTCCGCTATGGAGCATTGCTCGATATTGCCGGCATTCTAGCCGTAACAGCAGGAGTGGCACTTGTGGCCCCGTTGGTGTTGGGGGCTCATTAGAAAAGTTCCACCGCGTTGGTCCACACCTCTGCTGGAGTTCGCTCCACCCGTGGCTCGCACGTTTTAAGCCGCAGAGGGAAACGGTCACCCTTGGCGATCTCAGCCCGAGGCTCGACGCCCCTGACTTCGAACTCATAGCGCGGGGCAGGCTCGCGAATAACCCAACACCCTTGGTCGAGCACGATGGCTGCGTTTAGCGGAACAATTTCAGCGGTGAGCAGACCCTGTGGTGTGTCTGCGGATACGGTGGGCGCAATCCGCACCGGTAGGGCAGTAACGCTGTGCAAGGTAATTCGAGAACCGTTCAAGGAGCGGTAACGATCGAAATCCGTACGCGCAAAAATTCGTGCGTTGCCTGCCGAGAGGTTTTCCGTCACGCGTGAAGTGGTTTCCTCCCAAAAGCGTGGCGGACCGACATCGACATGAAGGAAACGCTGCCGCTGATAGAAGCCTACCCCGCCGATCTGCTCCGCCCGCAGCCGCAACCAAAGCTTCCGTAAATCCATGCCGGGAAGTGCAATGTCCGCCGCCAAGCCCTGGGTGTGCAACGACGCCAACGCGACCGCTTGCCCTTGCGCTCCGAGCTGCTCGTTGAACTCGGGGCTGCGGTAGCCAGACAGCAACACCATGGGCCGCGCGCGATAACGGCTTTGTAAATATCCGAGGAGCTCCACCAGTCGCAACGGAATTGGTTGTGTTCGGCCATCGTTGCGCGAGCGAAAAAAGCGGTCGACTTGCTCGCAGGCTGCAGAATCGTAGGAGCCGTCCGCGTTGCGGTAGCGGATATGGAGCCGTTCCTCAAAATGTGCGTGCTCTAATTCGAGGTGCCCATTGCCAGCAAAGAAAAAACGCAAGGCTGGTGCTGATCCGGCTCTTGGCGAACTTGGCTGCGCCAGCAGCGCTGCTGGCTGGGCCCCAATGAACGACCAGGCAAGCACCGCTGTCAGCACACGCCAAGGGTAAGCGTTCCGAGAGCGGCGTTTTCCCTTAGCGGCGAATCCACTCCGGGGCACGGCAGAGGTCCTTGGTAATGTTTTTCTGGTGAGCTTCGAGTGTCCCCCCACCAATTTCGATCAGCTTGGCGTCGCGCCAGAGGCGCTCGACAACGTACTCTCCCATGTATCCGTAGCCGCCAAGGACCTGAATGGCCCGATCGGCGATGTTTTTGCCGACCCTGGCTGCGAACAGCTTCGCTCCGTCCGCATCGGCGCGGTTGCCTAACGACCGCAAGTCCAGCCTGCGTGCCACGTCGTACACATAGCTGCGTGCAGCCCGGAATTCGGCATACGAGTCGCCAATGTAGCGTTGGATCTGTCCGTGCTCTCGCAAAGGCACGCCAAAAGCGTGGCGGGTGTTGGCATACTGCACCATGGTTTCCAGGCAGCGCATGGCGATCCCCAGGGACATTGCCGCTAAGGCCACTCGTTCGATCTCTAGGTTACGCATCATGTGTTGTAGGCTTGCTCCCTCTTCTCCAATGAGATTGCCCGCGGGAACAAGGCAGTGATCGAAGACAAGTTCAGCAGTCATGGAAGACCGCATTCCCAACTTGTCGTGCAAGCGTTGTCCTAAGGTGAACCCAGGCATGCCTTTCTCGACCAGAAAGGTGCTGATCTTGCCTCCGGTCTTGGCGTAGACGAGAAACACATCTCCCAAGGTGTTGTCGTCGATTGCCCCGTTGGTGATGAACATTTTCCGTCCGTTCAGGACATAATGGTCACCTTGGAGCTCGGCCGTGGTGCGCATTCCGAGAACGTCTGTTCCGGCCTCGGGTTCCGTCATACACATGCCGCCGATCCACTGGCCAGAAAGCACTTGGGGCAGCACTCGCCGCTTCTGCTGCTCGTTGGCGTTGGTGGCAAAATTGTGCACGAACAACACGGCGTGGGCGAGATACGCTAGGCAAAACCCTGGATCGGACCAGGACAGCGCTTCATGGACAATCACCGCCGCAGTTGCATCCAGCCCTGCGCCGCCATCCTCGCTCGGCACGGTCAGGCCCAGGAGTCCCAGTTCGCCGGCGCGGCGGAACAGTTCTCGGTTGAAGCGTTCGTCGCGGTTATAGCTTTGTGCTTGCGGTTCCACCTCGTCGCGCACGAAAGATTCGACCGTGTGCGCTAACAGGCGGTGTTCCTCGGTGGGTGCGTGCAAAGGGAACTCTTTCCACCAAACGTTGCCGTCGCGCTGCGTGTTCATGCGCGGTATTGTCGGTTAGACGTCGCGGTGGCACAAGGGCTTGCAGGAAATCAGCGGTGTGCCCTTCGCCCATTGCCAGTCGCACGCCGGCCGTTGCGGCGTACCTGATTCAAGTCGCGTACCGCCCCCCGAGCGGCGCTGGTCGTGAGCAAAGCGTAGGCTTGCAGCGCGGGGGAGACCACGCGTTGCCGGGAACGCGGCGTCCAAGCCAAGGCGCCGCGCTCGATTTCGGCGACACGCCGTTGCTTCAGTTCGGTTTTGTCCACCAAAAGCTCGATCTTCCGCTTCGGAATATCGATGCGAATCCGGTCACCATCGCGAACGAGGGCAATGGCCCCACCTTCGGCCGCCTCCGGGGAGACGTGACCAATGCTCAAACCAGAAGTGCCGCCACTGAATCGTCCGTCCGTCACCAACGCGCACGCCTTCCCCAGTTGTTTGGCCTTGATGTAGGATGTGGGGTAGAGCATTTCCTGCATGCCGGGTCCGCCTTTGGGTCCCTCGTAGCGGATGACCACAACGTCTCCCGGGCGAACCTGGTCGTTGAGGATCGCATGACACGCCTCTTCTTGAGATTCGAACACGCGTGCCGGACCTTCGAACGTCCAAATTGATTCATCTACGCCGGCGGTTTTCACGATACAACCATCGGGGGCAAGGTTGCCGTAGAGAACGGCCAGGCCACCGTCCGGGCTGTAAGCGTGTTCCACGCTGCGGATGCAGCCGTTGACCGGATCGCGATCCACGTCTGCGTAATAGGTCGATTGGGAAAACGCCACCGTGGTTCGCACACCACCCGGCGCGGCAAGCGAGCGCTGGCGGGCCTCGGGCGATGCGGTAGGTCGGCGAATGTCGTTGGCATCGATCGCCTCTCCCATGGTGCGAGTATGCACGGTCGGGACGTCGCGATGAATCAAGCCAGCGCGGTCGAGTTCTCCCAAGATGGTGAAGATTCCTCCGGCCCGGTTCACATCCTCCACGTGATAGTGCGACGATGGGGCTACTTTGCAAATGTTCGGCACCCGTCGCGACAACCGATCGATGTCTTGCATCGTGAATGGCACGCCAGCTTCGTGGGCGATCGCCAAGATGTGAAGAACCGTGTTGGTGGAGCCGCCCATGGCAATGTCCAAGGTCATCGCATTTTCAAATGCCTCGAAGGTTGCGATGCTCCGTGGCAGCACACTGGTATCGCCTTGCTCGTAGTAACGACGGGCCATCTCCACGATCAGCTTGCCCGCGGTCTCGAAAAGCTGCCAACGCAAAGAGTGCGTTGCCACGATGGTACCGTTTCCGGGAAGGGCCAAGCCCAGAGCCTCGTTTAAACAATTCATGCTGTTGGCAGTGAACATGCCCGAGCAGGAACCACACGTAGGGCAGGCGGACCGTTCCATCTCCAACAGCTCTTCGTCGCTGACGCGATCGTCGCCGGCAGCAACCATCGGGTCGATCAAGTCGAGCTTTCGACGTGGGAGGGGGTTACCGTGGGCGTCGTGAGTTCCCGCCGAAGTGCCAGCTTCCATCGGGCCCCCGGACACGAAAATGGTCGGGATGTTGAGCCGCATGGCCGCCATGAGCATCCCGGGCGTGATTTTGTCGCAGTTGGAAATGCACACCAGGGCGTCGGCGACGTGGGCTTGGACCATGTACTCCACGCTGTCTGCGATCAAGTCGCGGCTCGGCAAGGAATAAAGCATGCCCCCATGGCCCATGGCGATACCGTCGTCGACGGCAATCGTGTTGAACTCCACCCCCCAGCCGCCTGCGGCATCGATCACCTTTTTCAAGCGCTGCCCCACATCGTGAAGGTGAACATGCCCGGGCACGAACTGGGTAAAACTGTTGGCAATGGCGATAATGGGTTTATGAAAGTCGGCGTCCTGCATCCCGGTGGCGCGCCAAAGAGCGCGCGCACCCGCCATGTGACGGCCCTGGGTGGTGACCCGGCTCCGATAAGGGTTCATGGCCCCCAAGTCTAGTCCGGCGCGGGTCAAGTAGCAATCGACGTCGCTACGGTTAGCTGGGCTAACGAGGCCCCTTACTCCTCGTCCGGAAGTGGCTCAGCGGGCGGAACGTACTCCTTCCCCTCCTCGATGGCTTCCACCACGTCCTCCGTCTGTGGCGGCTCGGGGCGTGCTTCGACGGCTGGAGGCACCGGTGGTTTGTCCCGGTCCTCCCTTTCCCACAGGAGCTCGTTGATTTGAAGCCGATCGACGATCTCCCGCACACCGACCATGTCGGTCAAGAGCTTAAGCAAGATCTGATGCTCTGCTTTGCTCGGCAAAGCACCATCGAGGTACACGACCCCGTGCCGAGCCACAATCCGCAACTCTTCCATGTCCACGCGGCCATCTTCCCGCACGGTTTCACGTAACGTTTCCTCCAGTTCTCGGTCGGACATCAGCTCGAGGTCTGCGGGCAGCGGGCCTCTCCGGGGGCCCTCCTCCGTTTCCTCCGGTACTTGCGGGGCTTCGCGCTCTCGCTTTTCCGCGCATTGCACACAATAAGGGGTCTGGGGGATGGCTCGCAGTCGAGCCAGGGGGATCTTCTGGCCGCAGTCGACACAAATCCCGTATGTGCCCTCGGCAATGCGTTGCAGTGCAGCGTCAATGGCCGCGACCTCCCGCCTTTCATGTTCTCCAAGCCGGCCGTACAACCGAGCCGCCCGCTCCTCTTGGGCGAGTTCCTCGACCTCTGACTCCCGCTCCGCGGTAATGGCGGCAAGGTCGGCCTCGGTTTCTGCCACCGCGTGCAGGAGGGCCGCGCGCTGCCGGCGCAATTCGCGAGCGAGTTTCAGTATTTCGCGTTCCTTCATGATTTTAACTCCGCCGAGTTTTACCCCGTGTCATTGTTCGGACCCGATCCCGTCCTCGCTTTGGTCATCTCGTTGTTATGTTGGCACACCCACCGGCGGCGCGGGCCTGCGGCACGAGCCACTCGCTGTGGGGCTTAGCGGTAAACCCCCGCGCTAGCCAGCTTGCACTTCAATCTTTCGCGGGCGCTTGCCCGGCTCTTCCGTTTTTGGAAGCCGGATCTCCAGCACGCCGTCCTTCAACGTGGCACTGGCCGCGTCCGCTTTCACTTCAACCGGCAGCGTGATTGTCCGCGTGAAAGAGCCAAAAGTTCGCTCGCTGCGATAGTAGTCTTTTTCTTTCACCTCCTCGCTTCGCTGTTTCTCCCCTTTGATGGTCAGCGTTTTGTCCGTCAGGTGCACTTCGACCTGGTCTTTTGTTAACCCGGGTAGCTCCGCTTTGACGACCAAGTCGTCCCCCTCCTCGTACACATCCACGGCAGGTACTTTGAGCTCGAACTCGCGTAGGGGTCGCCACATTTCTGGCCACTCGATGCGGGGCCACGGCAACCGGGGGAAGTCGGCAAAGAAGCGCTCTACAAAGCGCTCGAACGGATCGACGAACGCCCGCTCCACCGGCGTAGCATGGACGGGTACGACCTCACCCGTGCGCGCTGTTTTTTTCTTAGCGGTTGCTGCTTTTCCCTTGGCCATCGCTCGTCCTCCTTTCGTCGCTTGCGCACCTCAAAATTTGTCTGGAGTTTTGTCTGCGCAAGGGGTAACGCAATTCCAACGCCACTCGGGGACTGGGCCAATGTTGCGCGCTGTACAGAAGACCTTCTTGGTTTTCGGAAGGGTAACTGGCGGAGCAGTGTCGGATGCGGAACGTGGCACGCGTTCCGAGGTAGCGAAAAATCCATTGTCTAGGGCCGGCCAGGTTGTTAGCCTGAGTTACGCTTAGAAAAGCTCGTGGGGCTTCGCCCCGCGGGGCTTAGCGTCCGCTCCCCCTCTCTTAGCCCCCCTTCGGGAGGGGGGCGGCGCTGAGCTCGAGCCGCTCGATGGGAGCAGCGCGAGCTTTTTGCCCGAGAGACCAGCCGCGCTGCGCATTACAGGAAACGCGGGGGAGAACGCGCCGACAAACCCGGAAAGTTCTGGAGCCTGTCTACCGCCTTGCCGACACGCTACGCGAGAGTGTTTTTACGCGGCCGACCGTGCACGGAAACCCTGTGGGGCATGAGAGCGAACCCAGACGGAGGGGCTGGAGCGAAGTCCTCGCGCCTAGCCTGGGGATTCTGTTCATGAGTGGCCGTATTCCGCTACAACGGCGGCAATTTCCCCTTCTGCTCCGATGCTCGACCAGACCCCGGTTCGCGCACTTCGCTGGCTGAGACTGTACGGTCACAGGTTTCGTCGCGCTGCGAGCGAAACCACGCCATACTCGTTGCCAAAGAAGAAGGGAGTCTATCGGCGAGCCCCATCAAGGCGCCTGGGAAAACGTTGAAAATTTTTTCTAGCGTGGCCCTTAGGGTTTTCCGGCCCAAATTGGCCGCGAGCGGTTAACGACCGGGCCTGTTGGCCCTACAAGTGAACGTGGCCAAGGAGCGCTCTCGGTAGCTCCCGAATCCAGGGTGTGAGAACGGGCGTACGCTTGGAGGTGCGGCAGGCGTGTTTGCCGTGGCTTAAATGCGTGCTGCTACCAGGAGGACCCTGCAGGCATCGCCAATCCGGGCTCTCCGCGAAGCATGCGCGCTGGACGCATCTTTCCGGGTTCCCCACACGTAGTGCGAAAGGCGGCTGCTCGTGCCTTTGTGAAGGTTCCGTGTTTCTCTTTGCTGCGTTTGTGGCTACAAGGTTTGCCTTGTTATGAAAGCGGTGGTCCTTTGCGCAGGGTTGGGTACGCGGTTGCGCCCATTGACGTTCAGCACGGCCAAACACTTGATCCCTGTGGCCAACAAGCCGGTGCTCTTTTACGGTCTGGAGAGTTTGGTCGAAGTTGGCGTACGGGAAATTGGCATCGTCGTTAGCCACGAAAGTCGACCGGTGATTCAGAACGCCGTAGACGATGGTAGCCTGTGGGGTGCAGTGGTGACGTACATTGAGCAGCCCAAGCCGCAGGGTCTAGCGCATGCGTGCGCGTGTGCCGAAGGCTTCGTAGGCGGCGAACCCTTTATCATGTACTTGGGGGACAACCTGCTGCCCGACGGACTCCGGGCGCCGGTGGAGTTGTTCCATAAAAGGAAAGCCAATGCCGTAGTGTTGCTGAAGGAGGTGGAGGACCCAACGCGCTTCGGCATCGCGGAAATCCACGGAGATCGGATTGTCCGACTCGTGGAAAAGCCGAAGGACCCACCCTCGAACCTTGCGATCGTTGGCGGGTACATCTTTGACCGAAATATCTTCGAGTCGATCCGGCGCATCAAGCCATCGTGGCGAGGGGAATACGAAATTACCGATGCCATCCAAGACCTGGTCGATCGGGGTTTTTTGGTCGTGCCCTACATTGTTCCGGGATGGTGGAAAGACACCGGGAAACCCGAAGACATCCTGGATGCGAATCGAGTGATCTTGGATGGGATGCGCACGGCGATCGAGGGGTCTGTTGACGCTAGCTCGGAGCTGCATGGAACGGTGATCATTTCCCCGGGAGCCGAGGTGGTGAATTCGCGCATCCAAGGACCAGTGATTATTGGCTCGGAGGCACGTATTTACGATGCTGAAATTGGGCCATACACGTCTTTGGGCGATCGTGTACATGTCACTCGAAGTGCCGTAAGGAACTGTGTGCTGATGGAAGATGCGAGGATTGAAAACCTTCCAGTGGTGCTGCGCGATAGCCTCATTGGACGGCGGGTTATCGTCCGCGGCGGGCCGGGCGGTGCCGGGCTGTGCCTGCTGCTCGGTGATTACTGCGAAGTGGAGCTGCGGGAGTAGGCCGATTACGGGCAGGGGGGAATGGGCTCGAGGGGTAAGGATTGGGTTGCTGCGCATGCGTTCGGGTTTGTTGGCACTCTTTTGGGCCTCGTAGCCGCTTACGGGTCCCCAGCTTGGGCAGACACGTGTGGAGAACTGAGGGAGCATTTTTCCGCTTTCGTCCAGGGCTCGACCGCTGGTGAAAGCACGCACGCCGGCTCTTGCGGGGGGAGCGAGGCCGGGGATTTCACCCTGACGTTCACGGCGCCAAGAGCGGGGTCGTACACCTTCGATACCCTAGGATCGTCTTTCGATACGGTGCTCTACGTACGTAACTCGAACAACGACGAGTTGGCTTGCAACGATGACGTCGAAGTTGGGGTACATGCGTGGTCCCGAGTGGCGGTCACACTGGGGGCTGGTCAAACCGTGCAAGTAGTCATTGACGGTTTTGCTTCGCAAACTGGCGACTTTACGCTTCGCGTCAACGCCGATTGTCCCTTGCCGTTCCGTGCCGACGCCCGTGACTTGGGAAGCGCTCCGACTTGGGTGGTCACAGGGCGCACCGACTGCGCAGCGCCGGTAGGGAACTCGCCGGGCTGCGAAACCGCAGTTTGGGGCCCCGGGGTCAACTTTGTCTATACAGCTCCGTTTTCGGGCACATTTGAATTCAGCACCGAAGGATCGGAGTTCGACACCTTGCTCTCGGTTCGCCTGGGGACATGCTCCGGTCCGGAGCTGGCATGCAACGACGACATCACCACCGCCGAAGGGGGCTCAGGCCTGTCTCGTGTTCGTGTCGCCTTGTCCGTTGGCCAGAGCGTGGTCCTGGTGGTGGCAGGAAAGTCGACGGCCAGTGGCCACTTTGTTTTAAGCGGTACGGGCGTACCCTTCACGCCGACGGTAACCTCCACACATACCCGTACGCGCACGCCGACCGTCACGCGCACCGTTACCCCTTCTGCGACCCCGACCAGTTCCCCGACCTTCTCCCCAACCCGCACGCATACTCCTACCCCATCTTCCACGCCTACGGCATCGTTCACGCCGACGCGGAGACCTTCTTCCACCTCAACATTCACTCGCTCCCCGACTTTCACCCGCACTCCCACGTGGAGCCCGACGTCCAAAGCATCGGCAACCGCTACGGCGACGACCACGAATACTGCATCGCCAACATTCTTTCCTTCGGCTTCAGCGACGCCCACGCCGTCACCTTCGGCGAGTTTGACGCCAGCGGCCTCGGGCTGTTGCGAGTTTCCAGCCGGCACGCGTCCGCGCTGTGAGATCCTCACGGCGGACCAGTGTGCCGCCAGAGGTGGGTCGGTGGTTTGGGCGGCTCAGTGTTCTCCTGAAGGTTGTCTCCTGCCACCCGCCGCTACGGCGACGCTAACGCCGACATCGACCTCGTCTGCCACGGCTACCCCTAGTCGCCGCCCCACGCTGACACCGGTGCCAACGGCAACGCCGACGTTCACACCAGCGAGCGTTCTTGTCGTCAGTCCCAGTAACGTGCGGCCGGGCGCGCTGCTCACGGTTTCCGGACGAGTGCCTCGCGGTAACCGAGGAGTGCGGCTGTGGTTCGATAGCGGCGGACCGTGGTTGACACTTGCGAATCTGCGCGTGGATGATGCAGGGGCTTACGCTTCGAATGTGCCGCTTCCGTCCACCGTGGTCCCAGGGCACGCGCGGCTCTGCGCCGCCGCGACCGAGCCCGGATTGGAGGCGCAAGACCTGGTTTGCGCGGACGTTACCGTGGAGCCTTTGGACACGGCTTCGCTGAACGTGTCGGTGGTCGTTGGCGGAGAGCCTGTTCCGGGTGCTCGAGTTTATATCCTCGGAGAGGATGGTTCTGTTGTCGCCGTTGCCGACACCGGAGCAACCGGAGTCGCTTCCTTCGACGCTGTGGCAAGCGGCGTGTACGGCGTACGGGTAGTGTGCAACCGCTCAAGTTCGTGCGCATCGGAGGTGTACGTGCCTCCGGCTAGCATCGTTCTAAGCCCCGGAGCGCGTCGGACCATTGTGTTGCGTGGAGTGCCGCCACCGGCCGAAATTGGCATGGAGTGGGTGGGCGGTCTGTTGTTGCCCGGAGGATTGGTCGCAGAGCCTTGGCCTGCAGGACGCTTGCTGTTGCCCGCCGAGCCCTGGATGTTCCCGAGTTTGAGCGGCTTAGGTTTGCCGCCCCTCGTCGTACGCTTTTGGGCGGTGCCCGCAGTTCCGCCCGAGTGGCCCGTTGACCTCGACTTTCGGATCGTTGCTTCTACGGGTGCGATTGTCTCGGCCGGTGCCCGGTGGCAGGCAAGCGTGTACTCGCGCGATCCAAGGTGGGACTTTCCTGCTTACGTCGCTGACTTGAACGTCGGAGCACTCCCTGCCGGAGACCTCGCCTTGGTCATCGAGCCTGAATCCGGGTTGCCCTGGAGATTTCCTTTGTTTGGAGAAGGCCTTTCCAGGCGCTGGGTACTTTTGGCGCCACAAGCGGATGCGGGCGTCAGTGCACAGGCGCCCGATGGTGTGCTGCACGCGAGCGCACTCGGCCGGCTCCTCGACTCGGAGTGGACGTGGAATCTCGCCGTTCCCTACGACTCAGGGCGGAAGATTGGCTGGACGGGATTCGTCGCTGCCGACGTTTCGGAACGATGGAGCGCAGATCACACTTGGCACGGCACCCTTAGGCTGCAACCCGTGACGACCTTTGGCGGGCGAGCAGGTGTCGCGAGTCCTTCCGTTTCGAGCCTTCGCGGGTCCAACCTTTCCCAAGCAGCGTATCGGGTTGCAGCAGAAATTGCCTCGGAGCAATGCGTCGACGTCGTCCGCTCAGAGGCAACGGCAAGCTTTGTTATCCCGTACTGTGAACCCTGTTTGCCGAATGAGTTCGAGGTGCCTTTCCGTTCGAGTACTTGTGTGGGTTTCACCGGTGAGTTGGGCGTCGAGGCCAATGCCGATCTGGCTCCTGCCGGATCGCTGGAACTAACGTTCCCTCCGCTCGGGTGGCGATCTGTGGAGGAGCCACTCGGCTTGTGCCGCGCCCGGTGGTGGGGATTGGGACGCCTCGGCTCCAAGGTGAGCGTTCTTTATGACCCGACAAGATCCCCCGCTGTTTTCACGGAAGATGGCCCTTGCCTTGCCATCAGTGAGCGTTGGGAGAGTAGCCTACAGTGTGTCGGCCAGAATTTCCGGGGACCAACTCTGACTTGGCAAAGTCCTCTGCCCTGTGCGTTGCCGGTGCCCGCCGAACCAGGAAGGGAACACTGGAACAGCCCGGTGCCAGTTCTTGCCAGCAATCGGTTTGGCCAGGCGCTGCTGTTGTGGCTCGAGCAGGTGGCGGGCGCACCGCGCTCGGCCACCGCTTTGGCCTGGGGTGAGATTGGACGAAACGATTCGCTGCAGCCGCGTGGGGTGCTCGGGGCAGGCGGAGGACCCTCCGACAGCCCTACGATCTGCTCCCTGGACGAAGGGGCCTTCCTCGGGGTTTGGGTGCAAAGCGCCCTTTCTTGGGAGGCGGCAGCACAGGCCACGGAGGGGTTGGTCCATGCAAGTGCGGAGCTGGTGAGTGCGGTGTGGGAGAATGGGGCTTGGAGCGAGCCAACTTACGTGACCCATGATGCCGTTGCCGACGGAAGGCCTGTTCTAGTTGCCAGAGATGGTGGGGCGGACTTGTTTTGGTTGCGAGCGGAGAATTCCGCTCTGCCTGGCCGAGCTAGCGTGTACGCCGCCCGTTACGAAAGGGGCAGCGGGTGGGCCGTACAAGGGCCAATATTTGCCGAGAGCGATGGGTTGGTTCGCGACCTTACCGCGACCAAGGTTAGCGACGGAACAGTAGTCGTGGCCTGGATCGAAGATCGAGGAGCGCACGGGCGGCGCGTGTTGGTGAACAGGCGCGTGGGGGAGGTTTGGCGAAGTTCCGAAACGGTTCCCCTGCCCGACGAGGTGCGTCCGAGCGTGGTTCGCCTGGTGGAGAGGGCGGCAACGCCAACGCTTTTGATTCGGGCGGTTTCTCCTGAGACTCTGGGTCCAGGCGGAGACTTGTATGTAGCCAGGTCGCAGCCTGATGGCTGGTGGGTCCAGAAGATCTTGCCGCGCCGACGGGTGGACGAATTCTGGGCTGTGGAAAGAGAGCAGGGTATTGCGATTTTCTTCCGCGAATTGGCGGGTGGCTCCGCGGATGCAGGCAACGGCGATCTTTGGGCCGCGCTGGTGCGCGACTCGACGGTTTTTGGGCCGTTGCGCATGACGGTCGACGGAGCAGGGCACTCGAGCCCGGTCGGACTAGCGGACGATGAGGAAAACGTGGTGATTGCAGACGTTCACCAGCGCCTTCCCGAGGATCCGCCGCGAGTTGCTTTGCATCGGTGGTCGCTGCGTCCCGATCTGGCCATCGAGGCTGTGAGGCGAGAGGCAGTTTCTGCCGAAGGCCAGGCGCAACTCTCGCCTGGAGCAGAGCGGGTGACGGTGCGGATCGTAAACCGCGGGTTGGAGCCAGTTACGAGTCCTTTTGTCGTGCGCCTACGGGCACAAGGCGAAGTCGTGGCTGAACAGCGAATCGATCGTACGCTAGCTGTGGCCGAGGGTGCGGAACTCGTCTTCGACGTCAGGGAGCACCCCGCGGGTTCACAGGAGTGGATCGTGACCGTCGACGAGGACAACACCATTGCCGAGTCGAACAAGGACAATAATCTCCAGCGCGTACCTCTGCGCCCCGAAGCACCCGTTGTAACGGGTTACACAGCCAATGAAGCGACTGGGGAAATTGTTGTCGAGTGGCTTCCCGTGCTTCGCGCTCGACAGTATCGGGTCTACCGCAAAAGCCCTGTGAGCTCATCTTTTGAACTGTGGACGGTCACTACGGAAACCGAGGTTCGCGATGCACGCGTGGCTGAAGCGGAGCAGATGGTTTACCGTGTGACTGCGGTGGACACGGCGGGACGCGAGTCGGAACCGAGTTCCTCGGTTGTTGTCACGAGCCCACCGGCTGCGCCGACGTGCACTGGGGACTGCGACGGGAACGACGCTGTGACGATCGACGAGTTACTCCTGGGCGTGAACATCGCGCTCGAACTGAGGATGTTGCGTGACTGCTCCGTGTTCGATGCCACCGGAGACCGCGCCGTTACGGTGGATGAAATTTTGCTCGCGGTGAGCAACGCGCTGAACGGCTGCCCATAGGGCGCGCTACCCGTCCAGGTGAGGCTGTGCAACCAAAGGTCGCGGCGTGACCGCGCCTTTAGTGGGGCGTGAAAGGGCGAGCGAGGGCGGCGAGAGAAGAGGCCAGGGTCCATTGGGCCTTTCGGGGCGATGGGAGGCACGCTCGAGGTGGGTTTGGTGTCATCCAGTGGGCTCATCGGGGATCTACGTAGCCGTTTTCTAGGAATTCCGAGGAGCAACCCGGAGATTGCTCGAGGTTGGCTGGAGAATTCGGGGTTGTGCCGCAGCCGTCCGCCGTGTTAACAACGCCAGCACAGGGCGCGTGCTCATGGCGACTTCGATCGTGCAGTCTTGGAGGGCCTTGGATCCCAGGCGGCTGTGGCAGGTTTGGAACAACGTCCGGCTTGGTTGGCGGTTGATGCGTGATCGCCGAGTTGGCTGGTTCCCCAAGTTGGCGTTGCTGGCGGCGGTGGCTTATGTGGTGCTGCCGTTCGACTTTTTGCCTGACGTCTTGCCCCTGATTGGCCAGTTGGACGATGTGGCTTTACTGCTCCTGGCCTGGAAATTCTTTCTAGCGTTCTGTCCTCCGGAAGTCGTGGAAGAGCATGCCCGAGCCATCGCACTCGAGTTCGCTGGGAGATGAGTCCGGGGACTGGCTGGGAGGTACCCGCTGCTCCGGCGGCGATCTCGGCGCGGAGCTAACAATGCCTCTCTGATGTCTCGCACTGGCCTGCCAGCAAGCAGCGGGTCGTGGAAATTTCCGTCAGCCGCTCAGCGTACCCAGGCGGCCGAGGTGGAAGTCGGAAACTTCAGTGGAGGAATTTCCCTAGCCGGTCAAACTTCCAACCCGACCAGTAAATGAACGTTGCCTTGCCTTTGATTGCCTTCTCGTCGGCAAAGCCCCAGTACCGGCTGTCTAGACTCTCGTCGCGATTGTCTCCAAGAACGAAGAACTTGCCCGGCGGGACGACGACAGGCCCGAAATTGTCCCGCGGCACAGCGTGGACATCATAGGGGTACTTGTAGTGCGCGTACGGATCCGGAGCCGGTTCGTCGTTGATGAAGAGCTTTTTTTGGCGCACCTCGACCTTATCCCCGGCAACGGCAATCACACGTTTGATCAAGTCTGTCTTGCCGTCATTAGGAGACACGAACACCACGATGTCGCCCCGCTTCGGATGCGACCACTGGGCAATCGGGATCACGATCCCCGTGAAGGGAATGTCGATGTGGAAGCCGTAAGCGAGCTTGTTCACGAACAAGTGATCCCCAATTTGAATGGTGGGTAGCATGGAGCCAGACGGTACCCAGAATGCTTCCACCACGGTAGCGCGGATCGCCAGGGCCACCAGCAAGGCGACCACCAGAGACTCGATGTTCTGTCGGAGACGGGATTTTTTACTCGGACTCGCTTGCGAGGCCGTAGTCGTGCGACGGGAGTTAGTCATAACAGCCGAGAGTACCTATGGAGTTTGCTGCGCCGACCGTCAAGGTCGGCGCAGGAGCTCTTCTGCTTTCCGGTCGCGCTTAGACACGCCGGGACTCCCGAGTAGGTAAAAGCGCAGGGGAAGCTCTGCAGCAAGGCGAACCCCGATCCGCGTGCTGACCACGATCTGCTCCTCAGGGCGGACGAATCCTGGTTCCACCCAGATATGAGGGTCGCGAACGAGATCCCGCCCGTTATCCGAACGGGTCAGGTGAAGTGCACGAGCCAAAAGCGCTGGGCCATTGGCGCGATCGATGTGGTCGAGCCCGCGAAGTAACACGGCCCCTGCGGTACCCTCTGGTTCGGTGACGATGTTGACGCAGTGGTGCATCCCGTATGTGAAATACACGTAAAGGAGACCTGGCTGTCCGAACATCACTGCGTTACGTGGGGTGCGCTTTCCGTTGGCCGCGTGCGACGCCGCATCTTGCGTGTAAGCTTCAGTTTCCACGATGCGGCCGCGATAAATGTGACCATGAACCCGATGGCATAGAAAGCAGCCGAGAAGCCGCTTAGCGACTTCTGCCGTGGGTCCTTCGAAATCTCGGCGCCGCCAACGGGCACTTACAGAGCGATCGGTCTCGGCCACCATGCTCCATTCTGCTGTTGTACCGAAGCAGAGTTCTCCCAGCGCCCCGCAATCTTTGTCTGGCAGTGCGGGCAACGACCGTCGCTCAGATTCACACGCAACACGCGGTAGCCGCGCCGCTCTACGAGGGTCAGCTTGCAACCGGGACAACGTGTATTCTCGTACTCGCCCACCGCACCAGGTACGTTGCCCACGTAAACGTAACGAAGACCGGCTTCTTCCCCTAAGCGGGCGGCGAACAAGAGTTTTTCCACGGTGGTCGCATCGCGATCGGTCATCTTGTAGTCTGGGTGAAACGCCGTCACGTGCCAGGGTATGTCGGGTGAGACCCCGGCCAAGAATTCGACGAGACCTCGTAGCTCCTGCTCGGAGTCGTTGAAGCCTGGCACCAGCAGTGTGACCACTTCCACCCAAAACCCAAGCTGTACCAAGTCACGGATCGTACGTTTCACCGTTTCCAGCAAGCCACCGAGCTTGCGGTAGTGGCGGTCGTCAAAGCCCTTGAGGTCAACTTTGTACAAGTCCACCCATGGCCTTAAAAACTCCAGCACTTCGGGCGTCGCATTGCCGTTGGAAACGTAAGACGTCACCAGCCCAGCTTCGCGCGCTTCGCGGAAAACGTCCACAGCCCACTCCGAGGTGATCAAGGGCTCGTTGTACGTGCTTGTAACGATTTTGGCGCCGTACTCGCGCGCGAGCCGAACGATGTCCTGGGGTTTGACCCGACGTGGGGCAACACCAGCGACTGGATCCCGCAAGGCCTGCGACGTGATCCAGTTTTGGCAGTAGGAGCAATGGTAGTCGCAACCCAACATGCCAAAGCTCAATGCAAGGGAACCCGGGTAAGTATGAAAGAACGGTTTCTTTTCTACCGGGTCGCATTGCAAACCAGCCACGTAGCCCCACGGGACGTACAGGTTTCCTCCTCGGTTTTCGCGAACTTTGCAAATCCCAATTTTGCCATCTGGGAGATAGCAGCGATGCCCACAGGCCACGCAGCGCAGCGCCTTGTCTGGCAGGTGTACCGCAAGCTCGTCGCGCGGCACGCTGAGCTCATCCAATAGCGCTTTCAGGCTTCCCGAAGGTGGGTTTTTGCTGGCCACGTTGGTTCACTATAGTGCGACAATCCTGGGGGAACAATTCGCTTCCGCAGGCCGCTCGCTCGTGGCAAGAGCGGTGGGGAGGGCGTTGTGCCCAGTCAAATGCGGTTACATCGCCACGGTGCCTGTGCTTTAAATTCAGGACATGCGGCGCCTATTGTGGCTAGGAATCGGATTGGTGGCTCTCGTAGCCGTGGGGGCGTGGTGGCTTTGGCAGGAACAGGAACAGCAGCGTGAGACGGCAATTCGCGGGTCCGGAATTGTAGAGGCTACCGAGGTGGATGTGGCGTTCGAGGTGCCCGGCACCATCGTCGCTCGCTTTGTGGACGAAGGGGCGGCCGTAGATAAGGGCGAGCCGATTGCCCAACTGGACGAGCGGGAGTTCCGATTACAGGTCGAGCGGGCGCAGGCAGCTAAGGCCGCAGCCGAAGCTCGTTATGCTTTGCTCACGCGCGGTGCACGTGGTCAAGAGGTGGATCAGGCATTGGCGGCGCTCGAGTCGGCCGAGGCCGAACTGCAGATGCGCCAGCGCGATTTTGCCCGTGTGGAGGAGCTCTTTCGCCAAGGGATCGCAGCTCAAGCCGAGTGGGAACGCGTGCGAACGGCGCGTGACGCGGCGCAAGCAGCCCGCGACGCCGCGCGGGCTCGGTTGGAAATGCTGAAAGAAGGTTTTCGTACCGAGGAAATTGAAGAAGGGCGTGCGCGCTTGCGCGAGGCGGAAAAAGCTTTGGCGATCGCGGAGCTCAACTTGGCGCGATGCCGTTTGTTCGCACCCATTGCGGGGCGCGTCCTTTCGAAAAATCGGGAGGTGGGAGAAAGCGTCCTGCCCGGTACCCCGGTTGTCACCATGGGGGATCTGCGGCGGCCGTGGGTGAACGTTTACGTCAGCGAACAGGATTTAGGGCGGGTACGGTTGGGGATGCGCGCGCTCGTATATGTAGATGCCTATCCGCAGCGAGCCTTCGAAGGCCGCGTCACGTACGTTGCCGATAAGTCGGAGTTCACGCCCAAGAACATCCAAACTCGAAACGAGCGGGTGAAGCTTGTGTACCGCGTGAAAATCGAAGTGGACAACCCCGACGGTGTGCTGAAACCTGGCATGCCGGCGGACGCGGTGATTCCGCTGGACCACGAGCACCGCCAGGAGCCTTCTTGATGGAAGGGGCAAGCGAGTTCGTGATCGAGGTGGAAGGGCTCGGTAAGGTCTACCCAGGGGGGAACCGAGTTCTCCGTGATGTCAGCCTGCGGGTGCCTCGAGGGGAACTGTTCGCCATTGTCGGGCCTGATGGTGCGGGAAAAACGACGCTGTTGCGGACCCTCGTGGGTTTGATCACTCCCACGGAAGGGCGCGTGCTGATCGACGGCATCGACGTTGTCGAGGATCCCGTGGAAGCAAAGAGGCGGATCGGTTACATGTCGCAGCGCTTTAGCTTGTCAGAAACGTTAACGGTTGCAGAAAATCTGCTGTACGTAGCGGAAATCTGGCACGTCCCCCCCGGGCAGCGCCGCGAGCGCGTGTCGCGCTTGTTGCGCTTCAGTCGCTTGGAACCTTTTCAAGATCGACTCGCCAGGAATCTTTCAGGAGGGATGAAGCAAAAGCTCGGGCTTTGTGCCGCGCTCATCCATCAGCCGAAAATCCTGGTTCTGGACGAGCCGACGATCGGTGTCGATCCCATATCGCGTCGCGAGTTTTGGCTCATCTTGTACGAACTCTTGCAAGCGGGCTCGACGATTCTCCTGTCGACGCCATACATGGACGAGGCCGAGCGCTGTAACCGCGTGGGCTTCTTGCTCGGGGGGCGGCTTATTGCCACGGGCACGCCGAGTGAGCTGCGCGCGACATCGCCAACGGTCGTGCTCGACTTGCATTGTGCTGACGCCCGGCGCGCGCGGCGTAAGCTTGCGCAAGATTTGCGCTTCCCGGAAGTGGCGCCGTTTGGCGAACATTTGCATGTTGCCATTCCGCGCACCGAGTCGAACCCCGAAGCGTGGGTACGAGCTGCGGAGAGGCTTGGCATCGCCGTGCGCAGTTGGAAGCTGCGCGAGCCTTCGTTGGAAGATGTGTTCCTGCACTTGGCAGCGCAAGCAACTGGGGAAGTGAGGCAGGCCGCCGTTGCGCCGGCCAGCGAGGATCTCAACGACAACTCAGCAGGGCGGCGGTAACGGCGGCGACAAGCTCGTCGACCGTGATGGTGCCGTCTCCGTTCTCGTCCCCAGCAAAACACGAACTCAGCGGGGTCTGCCCGAGGGCGATGTTGACCATCGTGAGGATGTTGTCGATCGTCACGGAGCCGTCGCCGTCGCAGTCGCCGACGCATCGCACGGGAGTTGGAGAAGGTGTGACTGCGGAAGTCGGGGTCGGGGTAGGAAAGTTTCCCGTACCTTGGCAAGTGCCATCGAGGCAATCGTCGTCGTCTACGCAAGCATAACCATCGTCGCACCTCCGGCCCAAGGCCCAACAGAGACTTCCCAGGCAATGGGCGTCGCGCAAACAAGGAAAGCCTTTGAGAGGACCATCGAGGCAGACTTTTTGTGTCGGAGCACAAGGGCTGCCATCGCTGCAATTGAACGCTGGGTCGCAACACTCCCCAGCCCGCAGGCCGGAGATGCACGAGCCGAGGACGGGGTCGTTGGGGCACGCAAAGGCAAGCCCGCATGTGCTGAGCGGGCATTCACAATCGGCACCGTCGTCGGTGCCGCCGTCGCAAATACCTTGAACGAACACGCAGGCACCGCCGGGGCAGTCCGCCTGTTCCGAACAGGGCTGGCTGTCGCGCTCGCCTGAGGAACACACGCCTTGTCCTGAAGCGGACAGCAGGGGTGGGAGCGTAAGGGCGAACACCAAGTACAACGCGATCAGTGAACGGATCATCCTTCAGCTCCTCGAAGTTCGTGCACTTTGTTATCAAGCCCAAGAAGAGTCAATGGCGAAGGCGACGCGCTGCTGCCTCTTGCGGAACACCCGAGCTTTCACCATTGAAGAAGATCGATCGCGAGGAGGTACATTGGTATGGCGGCAACACCTTCGAAAATGGTTCCGCTCGGGACGAAAGCGCCGTACTTTCGATTGCCGGACCCGAGCGGGAAGTATTACTCGCTCGACGATTTCGCGGATAAGCCCGCCCTGTTGGTAATGTTTATCTGCAACCATTGCCCTTATGTGAAACACATCCGGTCTGCGTTGGCCCAGTTCGCCCGCGATTACATCCCGAAGGGGCTCGCCATCGTGGCCATCAACTCGAATGACATCACCCAGTATCCCGAAGACAGCCCGGAAAAAATGGCCGAGGAGGCAAAGGAAGCGGGATACATCTTTCCGTACTTGTTCGATGAAACACAGGAGGTTGCTAAAGCCTACGGGGCTGCCTGCACCCCGGATTTTTTCCTTTTCGACCGGGAGCGGAAACTGGTCTACCGGGGGCAGTTTGACGACAGCCGCCCAGGCACGGCATTGCCTCCTACGGGTGCCGACCTACGGGAAGCGGTGGATGCCGTGCTCGAAGGTCGTCCCGTACCGACAACGCAAAAGCCAAGCTTGGGTTGCAACATCAAGTGGAAGCAAGGGGCTGCCGGCTAGAAGCGGTCGGAGATCCAATAAACGCTTGATTCTGGTGGCAGAAGATCCCTCCAAAGGTTCGGGCTTTCTACCGCGCTCACCGGCACGCCGAGTTTGGACGCTAGCCTCTCGGAGGAAACCACGCGCCACATCCAGAAGACGTCTTCGATCCGGCGGTCGGTGAGGCCGCGAGCTTTGAGAGCCTCGAGTGCCGTTGGTTCGTGTGCCAGTTGGACGAGCATCCCCGGGTGCTTTTGTGTTCCCTCCGCAAAGTGGCGCAAGAGAAGCTCCACGAGGGCCTCAAGATGCCCGGGGGCATAACCGTATTCCATGACGACCCAGAAGTTCCACAATTCTGTCGCGCGCGCGTAGGCAACGACTCGATTCGCGTCTAGCGCCACAAGGAAACGTTCGTCCGGGTTGCCCGCGTACCGCAGTTGGCCTTTCCAATACGCTGGACTTCGGATCGTGGTGCCTCGCAGCCGTCCGCTGTAGAGGTCGTAGATTTCGCCGACTGCTGACAAGTCTGCGTCTTCATACGCTCGAATCAGGTACCTCCCAGAGAGTTCCACAACAGCGCCGGGTGCGAAGAACGCGAGGTAGCGTAGGTGGCTTTGGTACCCGAGGCGAGCATAAAAAGCCAGGCGAACGGCAAACAGCAACGACACGTCGAAGCCGTGGTTCGGCAGTTGGGTGAGACCATACTCCAGCAGTCGTGATGCAATTCTGCGCCCACGGGCTGCGGCTGTAGTGAAAACGTTCCCTACGCCTGCGACGTCGAGCGAAGTACCGTCGAGGCGAAGCTCCTTGCGGAACACTTGAAATGTACTGAGGAGAGTTCCGTGCTCTTCGGCGACGAAACAAAGGTCCGGAGAGAACGTTGGATCATGGAGCAAGTAGCGAGCAAAAAAGTTGCGGTCGTTGTACCACTCGGCAAGTAAGTCGAGCACGGCGTCGCGTTCTTCCGCGGAGATTGTTCGCAGGGTTACGTCCGACACGCGGTCGTTGCTGCCACAGGTTCGGCAAGGTCGCAAGTTGGCGGGTCAGGCGCGTGGGAGATGGAACTTACCTGGACGCGCACGGATTCCGTTCGATCCCCAACACGCTGTCCCCATGCTCAAGACGAAACTGTATTCCGAGTCTCGGGTGGGTCAACGATGCAGCGCAAGATGCGCGCCCAACTGCCCAAGTGGATGCCCAAGGCGGCCATAACAGTAGCCGCAGTGACGAGGGCGACGCGGAGCCCGCCCTGGAAGTGGAATGCACCGGGTTGCAAGCACACGATTGCCAGAAGCGCTCCGGGAGCAAAATGCAGCCAGGCTGCCAAACGAAAGCGTTGTGCCAAAACTTCGGCGGAGAACTTCAAAGGAATCGACGCTCGGGCCACGACAGGAAGAGCCACCTTTTGAAGGTACCAGAGGGATACCGTGCAAAAGCCCGTCAACCCAGTGACCCAGGCGGCAATCGAACTTAGTCGCCCGGGGGCAAGCATTGAGGAGACCGCTGCCACCACCATGGTCATGAGAAGAACGCGCAGGTCGTTTAGCGCACGCCGTTTGATGATCGTGGCGAGTTGTGCCGAGTGGTCGGCTGTCGAGAGCGCAGCACTTCCCTCCGCCTCTAAGTGAGTGTGAGGCCGCCTTCGTGGCAGGGTGACCAGTGCTGGGCGACTGTCTGACCGCCCCTGGCGACAGATGGATTCAATGCTTTCCCACCACTCGGCCAGTGGGAGGTGCGAGCCTAGCAGGGGCAAAGTTCGGCTTGCCTGGATGGAGAGTTCTCTTGGTGCAGCAAACGCAACAATGTCCCGGGCGAACACTGTGCGGGCAGAGCCACTCGCACCATCCGAAGCCTCGGAGCACTCCTCCTTGGCTTGCACACCGACTGTGGGACGGGGGTCCTGGTCGAGTTTGGCTAACACGGCCTCGATGAACTCCACCTGTTCTGGTATGGCCTCGCTGGCCACAACGATCCAGTTGCCGGCGGCGTGAGCCAGAATTCGGTCGAGAAAGATTGCCCACGGCTCTTGAGGGTTGTGCCGTACGAGTTTGACCGGACCAAGCATCTTTGCTGCTTCGCTGGGCCCTTCAAGTACCTCGTCCACGGCAATGACCTCGATGGCACTCCCTCGCTTCTCGGACCAGGATTCGGCTACTGCGAGCAATCTGGCAAGAACATGAGCCGTCTTGCCTGTTCCGGGGAGCGAGCAAACGATGGTGACCCCGGCGACTGTGGTGGGTTGACCCTGGCGAGAGAAACTTTGTGTTTCCTTCACGGACTTTATTCTGCGTTATTGCCTGACCTTGGTCACGCCAAAAAATGCAGGGGCAAATCGATGATCGTGTTTTGCCTTTTTAGCGTCGCGAGACGCTCTTACGCCGGCGCGCTGACTGCCCCGCAGACTGCGGCTCCGGCCTCGACCGCCGCGCGGGCTTTAAGGACTGCCCGGTTTCCTTGGGGCAGTGCTTGGCAATCGCACGCATGATGTTCCAAGCGTAATAAATTTCGGGGCAAAGCAGCGGCTTGCCGCTGTTCAAAATCGCGCCGGCGATCTGCCGCTCGGGATCGGCCCAGCCAACGATGTTGGTGAATCCTAAGTGTCCGAATGCTTGGCGGGTATCCGGGCCGTACAAGCTGACGTAGTCCGCACCCAGCATAAAGCCGAGTGAGTATCGGAGCGGCAAACCAAAGCTCAAATCAATTTCCCAGTTGCTTTGTTCGAGGGTGGCACGCCGCACCGTGCGCCGATCGAAGATTCTCACTCCGTCCAGCTCGCCGCCATTTAAAAGGAGCTGAAAAAAGCGGCTAAGCTCTTCGGCCGTTGTGACGATGTTTCCTGCGGGAACGATCGCGCGGAGAAAGCGCGGGTCGTTGGAGATCTCGGTGGCCGTTCGGACGTCCGAACCGATAGCTTTGTGCAAAAGAGTGGACAGCGGTGGAAGTGGAGGAGGCCCGGTAAACGCATTGTGGGCGACCTTGCCGACATCCGCTTCGCGGACACCATAGTTCATCCAGCGAAATCCCAAGGGTTCGCGGATCGTATGGGTCAAGTAGGTACGAATGTCCGTTCCGGTAACACGGCGCACCACCTCGGCGAGAACGAACCCGCCTGTGATTGCATGGTAAGCGACCACACGGCCTGGCGGCCACACCGGCTTTAAGTCACAAAGAATCTCGACCACCTTCTCAGGATGTTCCAAGTTATCCAGGCTCATGGCTTCCGGAGGCAGAGTGGGGATTCCGGCACGGTGGGCGAGCACATGACGGATCGTAATCCACTCTTTCCCGTGGCGTGCAAACTCCGGGATGTACTCGCACACTGGGTCGTCAAGGTGGATTAGACGATGCTGATCGAGCAGGTGGACGACCATCGCCGTGACCGCTTTCGACGCCGAAAAAATTGTGAAAGGTGTAGAGACGGTACACAGGATCTTCGGGGCGTCGGGCGGGTCCTGCGGTGCGTTACCCCGCGCGTACCCGAGCGCTCGGTGCAAAAAAATGCGGCCACGCCGGCGCAAGCAAATTTGTAACGCCGGATGCACTCCAGTGGCGAAAAATGCCGTCACCGCTTTCCAGATCTCCTCGACCTGAGCAGCCGAAAGCCCAACCTCGCGGGGCGCGACTTCCTCCCCAATCTGGGTGACAGTGGCCAGGTTCTTGGGCAGCTGGCACCGTTGAACGAGGCTACTCATGACGAGCGTGGCAAATGAGTGGCGTGCTCGCTCTCTTGCCGAGTTTCTCCTGGCCTTGGTTCCAAGGCTGAGGGCGGAGCCCCTCCCTCCATCGGTTTTCCAGCCTCTTCTTTGTCCAGCGCATTACGGCTCTCCGGTTCATGGAACAGAAAGCGGCAAACCATGTCCGTGATGGCTTCTACCGTGGCATCCACGTTTTCCTCGGTGCCGCTTAGCATCACTCGCGAGGTCGTCCACTCCACTGCGGCATGCACTACGAACGCGGCGGTGGCGAAATCTCGCACACGCAGTTTTCCCTCACGAGCCAACGCCTCGAACAGTCGAACCATCGCTTGCTTGACCTGCTCTTCGATCAGCTCGACGGCTCGGCGAAATTCAGGGTCCTTGAAGTAACGTTCCCAAAGAATGCGCTGAAGACCAGGTTGAATCCGCCTGGTGTGGAAGAGAGCGTCGATCAGCGTTCGGACACTTTGCCGCAGGTCTCCACTCACCCACAATTGGGGGTCGAGACTTTGCACCACGTAATCGCTGATTTCCTTCGTTGTGCCCTCTAGTAATTCGAGCAAGATGGCGCGCTTGTCAGCGAAATATCCGTACAGCGTGCCCACTGCGATGCGTGCTTTGCGGGCAATGGCGGCGGTTGTGGTCTCGTCGTACCCCTTCGACTCGAAACATGCCACAGCCGCTTTCAAAATCTCTTCCCGGGTGCGCCGACTTCGTGCTTGCTGGGGGGTGCGAACTGTGGCGCGGCGGAGTCTTGGTTTCCGTGCCATGATTTGCCCAACCTAAGCCTGTTTCGCTAGAAGCGAAAGCGAGTTCAGATTCCTATTGACTCTAGATGCGGAAGCGCATAAGTTGCAGCTCGATTGCCACAGCGCAACGAAAAACGAGGAGGGAGACCATGGGCCTTGCCGCAGAAAAGGACACGATTCGCCCGCGAAGCGACGAAATGCCCAACGATACACTACTTGCTGCATACGACATCACATACGTCTGGAACTATGGCAGCGTCAAGGAAGGACTGCGGGACCTATACGAAAAGGCCAAACGAGAGCAATGGAACGGGACCACTCAGCTCAAGTGGGATACGCCGGTAGACCCAGAGGCTGAGATTATTCCGCAGGCGTACAATCCGCTGGAGGATTACGGGCCGTACAAAAAGCTGACGCCGCGGCAGGTAGCGCATTTACGGCACGCGCAGCTTGCGTGGCAGTTGTCGCAGTTTATGCACGGGGAGCAGGGAGCTTTAATTGTGGCCTCTGAGCTCGCCGGAGCGGCCCCATGGATGGATGCGAAGCTTTATGCTGCCACGCAAACGATGGACGAAGCGCGGCACGTCGAAGTCTTTAGTCGCTATCTCCAGGAAAAGCTGGAGTGGCAATGGCCGATCAATCCAAACCTCAAGCATTTACTCGACTTGATCATTTGTGATCGGCGCTGGGACATGAAGTACCTGGGGATGCAAATCCTCGTGGAGGGCCTAGCGATGGCGGCGTTTTCGAACATGTATCAGCTTGCGCGTGAGCCCCTTGTTAAAGAGCTCGTCCATTACGTCATGCGCGACGAATCGCGGCATGTTGCCTTTGGAGTGTTGTCTCTGAGAGGGTACTACGCGGACATGGCCGGAAACGAACTCCGAGATCGGGAAGACTTCGTGATCGAAGCTTGCCGCCTCATGCGGGATCGCCTGTTGGCCGAGGAAGTTTCTGAGTACATCGGCTTCAATAAAAATGAGGTGCGCGAAATCGTCTTGCAGTCGCCCGTTATGAAGATGTTCCGCGAGTCATTGTTTTCGCGCATTGTGCCGAACTTGAAGAAACTCGGGCTGCTCACGCCTTACGTGCGCAAGGCATTCGATGAGCTCGGGATTCTCCAGTTCGAGAACGTGGATCCCGAAGAGGCTGACCGCGCCATCGGTCTAGCCTGAGTGCTCCCTGCCTTCCCCGCAAGCGGGCCCGGTGGTCACAACAACCCCGGGCCCGCTTTTTTTCGATAGGGAAAGTACCCATTCGCAAGTCGTTGCAATGTGCGCTAGGCTGTTCTCTGTTTTTGTTTTAAGTTTTGATTTTCCAGTGAGGAGAGCGGACCTATGGCTACGGCGAAACCTTCTCGGTCGATGCAACGCACACGTACCGAAGCGCCGCACTTGAGCGAGGTGGCGCAAGCTCCACACCCGAGAGCGGGTGTCGAGATGACCAATGCAGATGCAATCGTACAGGTGCTTGCTGACGAGGGGGTGGACACCGTTTTCGGGTACAGCGGCGGAGCAATTTTGCCCACGTACGATGCGATTTTCCGTTACAACGAGGAACACCACGGGAACGAGATTCGGCTCGTGGTGCCGGCAACGGAGCAAGGTGCAGGATTTATGGCTGCGGGCTATGCCCGGTCCAGCGGTCGCGTCGGTGTTTTCATCGTCACCTCGGGTCCTGGAGCCACCAATTCCGTCACCCCAATTCGCGACTGCCAGGCGGATTCGGTCCCGGTGGTCTTGATTACGGGACAGGTGCCACGCGTGGCGATGGGTACCGATGCTTTCCAGGAAGCTCCTGTCTTCAACATCATGTCTGCATGCGCGAAGCATGTTTTCCTAGTTACGGACGAAACGAAAGTTGAAGCCACCATTCGCAGCGCATTTCGCATCGCGCGAAGTGGCAGACCGGGGCCGGTTGTGGTGGACATCCCCCGTGATGTCCAACTTGCGAAGTGTGTGTTCCGCGGCAGTGGCACGCTGCGTTTGCGAGGATACGACGAGCGCTTGGCTGCCTTGGATCGAGCCACACTTTCGCCTCGGGATGCCGAAGCGTTCTTTCGCTTGCTGGGCAGTTGCGAGCGGCCGCTCCTATACGTCGGCGGCGGGGTCATTCACGCAGATGCCGCGCCCGAACTCCGTGCGTTTGCGGAGCGCTTCGGAATCCCCGTGGTCACAACACTGATGGGCATCGGCGCCTACGATACCACTGCGGAGCTCTCGCTGCGCATGCTGGGAATGCACGGGACGGCTTACGCAAACTATGCTGTGGAGGACTGTGATTTTCTGTTCGCCATTGGTTCGCGGTTCGACGATCGCGTAGCCGGGAAAGTGAAGGAGTTCGCCCCGCATGCGAAAATTGCGCACTTGGACATCGACGCTTCGGAAATCGGCAAGGTCAAGGCCGTTGACTGGGCGCACGTGGCGGATGCCAAGCGGGGGCTGCAACAGTTGCTCGAGGCGGGGCGCGACTTCAAGAAGGATTTTAGTCGGTGGCGGGCCTACGTTCTGGAACTCAAGCGAAAGTACCCGCTGAATTGGAACCGGGAATCGCCACGCATCCAAGCGGAGTACGTCCTGTCCACGTTGAACGAAATCACGCGGGGGAACGCGATCGTTACCACCGGAGTGGGGCAACACCAGATGTGGGCGGCCCAGTACTTGGACTTCCATCGGCCTCGCACGTGGCTGACCTCGGGAAGCATGGGGACGATGGGTTTCGGGCTCCCGGCAGCTATTGGGGCACAACTGGCAAACCCCGGGGTTTTGGTGATCGACGTCGACGGGGACGGAAGCCTGCGCATGAATTTGGGTGAGCTGGAAACGCTCACGACGTACGACATTCCCGTGAAGGTTTTGCTGCTGAATAACTTGGGCGATGGCATGGTGCGCCAATGGCAAGACTTGTTCTATGCCAATCGCTACTCGGGTTCGGACAAGAGTCTTCACAAAAAGGACTTCGTGCGAGCGGCTGAGGCAGATGGGTTTTCCTTTGCCAAGCGGATTACTGAGATTGCCGAGGTTCGCCCTGCACTCGAGGAGTTTGTCCAGTATCCGGGCCCGGCCCTCCTGGAGGTCATGATCGACCCCAACGCGCATGTGTACCCCATGGTGGGTCCGGGGATGGGCTACAAGGACATGATCACCGGCAAATTTATTCCGAGCCGCGACAAGGGTCCGAAGACAACGGAAACTCCACCGGGCTATTTCTGACGCCGGCCGAGCAGGCTTGGCGGATCTAAGCTGACGCGCTACCCGGTGGGTTACGCCTGCGGCGTTCCCACAATTCGGCAACGATTCCACGATGTACTGCGCGCGTCAGCGCGTAGCGGCGAGCACTCAGAATGGCCATGGCGAGGAAGGTCAGAGGCCCGAGCCCGGCCAGCCATCGGATTGCATCCCGTGGGGTGTCACCCTCGTTTGTGTTGGGCTGAAACCCCAAGACATCGAGGATCGTGAGCACGAGAAATACTCCGCTGGCTCCGGCGAGTTTGCGTACGAAGGTGAACACCCCGTTGTAAAGCCCCTCTCGTCTATGACCGGTCAGCAGCTCGTCTTCATCAATCACCTCCCCGATCATGGACCACGGCATGACGTCCACCGCCGCATAACCGGCTCCGGCAACCACCATGAGAACGAAGACTAGCCAGCGGGGAGAATCCGGCTGTACGAACAAGAGAGCACATTGCACCAAGGCCCAGGTGCTAGCTCCTATGGTAAAAAGAGTCGTTTTCTCTGTCTTCCTTGCCACGGAGAGCCATACGGGCAATGCGCAAACGACGGCGAGTAAAAACAGCAGCATTCCTCGCTCGAAGTCGTAGGGCCGGCCGAGCCAGTGACCAAAGTACAGAATGAGCACCGTGCTGATCACGTCGATCGCCATGCGACTGAAAAGGAACAGCGCGAGAAGGCGGCGAAAGTTGCCGTGGCGGAGCACATCGACAAGACCTTGGAAGAAAGAGCCCGAGTCCCCCTGGTAACGCATTTCCGGACGCTCGAAGCTGACCAAATAGACCACTACCCATGGCAGAACGAAGAGGAGACCCAGGAGAACTCCTGCTGCCTGAAAGCCTTCGGGACCTCCACCGAAGAAGTTCGCCAAGGGCCGCACAGCGATTGCGGCAAAGACACCGAGAATTGCCCCAGCCGCTCGATACGTGTTCAGTGATGTACGATCGTCGTAAGTGAGGGACATCTCCGGTTGCAACGCCAAGTAGGGAATCGCCAGCACGGTCATGGCGGTTGTGAGCAAGCAGTAGACAGCCGTGTAGTAAGCGAAGCGGGATAGCTCGTGCTCGAAGGGGGCCGGCGTCCACAGCAGGGCAAAGGAAAGGCCAAAGGGCAGCGCTCCGAGCACAAAGTAGGGCCTACGGCGGCCCCAGCGCCAGGGCGTGCGGTCGGAAATGCGCCCCATGATGGGATCGGTCAAAGCGTCCAGGGCGCGACCAATCAGCGGTACCAGCCCTGCCAGTGCGGGGCGCAGGTTTGCCACATGGATCAGAAAATAGGCTGTGAACACGAACGCCAGGGCGTTGAGCGCAGCGTTGATGGTGAAATCACCGGTTGCGTATAGCGCCCGCTGAAAGGGCGAAAGTGTCCGGTGGTTCGGGATCCGCTCGCTCACGAATGGCGACTCCCTTTGTTGACCGTGGGTGAAATGAAAGATCGTTCGAGTCCACGCATGGAGAAATCGCTCTTTTGGCACCGCCCTGCTCTTTGTTCAAACAGGCATTCCGGGGGCCAGGGGTGGCAGGTTCACATCGTCGGGGGAGTGAAGCCGTGACCCTTGCGCACCTCGAGAGCAAAGGACGGGCACTTTTGTCGAGACGCGGAGTGCTGGTTCTCTTTACCGGGCTACGGGTTGCGAAAAAAATCCATGGGTGAAGATCACTGCGGGCCGTTGCCGCGAAACGCCGCCACGCTGGTTTTCGTGGGAGCCGGGCTTAACGGCAGGTACATGCTGCGCCGGAGGGATCTTCGCGCGTGCGCGGGGGCTACGCCTTCCACGTTGGTCACGACCCACTCATGGCACAGGCAACTCTCGGAGGGCTTCTGGGTGTAAGGGAGGGCCAGCGCCCTAGGCCCAGATCACACGCCTTGCGCTGATGGATTACTCAGTGAAGTGGCGTGTGGACTCGCCAGCTCCGAAGCCAAGCTTGGATCCGCTTTGACTGCTTGGCTTCGTGTTCACCGTGTTCACACAGTGAGTTGCCGGGAGCGGTGGCTCAGATCTCGGGCAAGACCCTCGAGAATATCGACCACCATGGTTTCAAGGTGCTCCCCCGTAACCGCGTTGATCTGCCGCAAGGCCGACGGGCTGGTAATGTTCACCTCGGTCAGAAATCCTCCGATGACATCGAGCCCTGCCAACCACAGGCGCTGCCGTTGGAGAAATTCCCCGACGACGGCAACGATCTCTCGCTCTCGCTCGCTCAGTGTCGTGGATTCCACGCGTGCGCCTTGATGAATGTTGGCCAAGCGGCCTGGTCCGGAGGGAACGCGGTTCACAGCGCCGACAAACTGACCGTTGGCCAAAAAAATCCGTTTGTCCCCACGCGCGACTTCCGGCAAATATCGTTGCACAATCACCGGCTCTCCGGGGTACGCAGCCAGTACCGCCTCGATGGCAGACGGGGCGCTCGCCACATCCACAATGCGAATGCCTCGGCCGCTACAGTCGGAAAGAGGTTTGACGACGGCTGTGCCCTCTTGCCGTACAAAGTGGAGAAGTTCCTCTGGGTCATGGCTGGCGATGGTCGGCGGACAGTATGCGGGAAAGCGGAGGGGCAGCAGCTTTTCATTCCATTGCAGCACGCTTGCGGGATCGTTCACAACCGCCACCTCGGCCGCCACGAAACCCAGAGCCTGTGCCACAAAACGGTAGTGAGCATCTACCGGTGGATCCTGCCGCATGAGGACAAGGGTGAAGTCCTTCACTGGTGCCGTGAGCTCCAGCCCGGCATGCGGCGCCCCGGACTCCGCCACATGAAGCTCCCACGCGCGCACGAACACGCCCGCGTGGTCCACCCGGAAAACAGCTTCGGTCGCAAACCAGGTTTCGTGCCCCCGCCGCCGAAACTCTTCCGCGAGCAAAAGCGACGTGTCCGTTTCGAGTTGAAGTTGCTCGAGCGGATCGAGCACAAAGAGCACGCGCATGGCACGACGCTTAACATCGAACATGGTCGATGCCAGCCCAAAACGCTGGCGGGCGCCTTCGAGTCCGACGGCAACTGCTCTTGGAGGCTGCAGGTGCACAAGCCCCGGCTGCGAAACTTAATCAGGGTTAGCGCCTGACCAAAGCTGCAGTCGTGGCGGTCGCGTTCGTTCGGTCTTGCAAAAACTGCAATTGGGCAGCGCGTCTACCCAGTGCCGTTGTTGTGCTTGAGCAAGGTTGGCAGGTGTGAGATAGGACTGCGGCGGTCCCAAAAACAGGTTTTGGGGAATGGCCAACGCAGGGCAGCCTGATCCACGTGACGTACCAAAACAGTAAGATAAACTAAGCAACATGGCATACCGACTTCGTGGAAAAGAGTTGGCCTTCGTGCGGGCTCAACGGGTGGCGAGGCTTGCAACCGTTAGTGAAGCAATGGAGCCGCATAACGTTCCGGTTTGTGCCGTAGCGATCGGTGGAAAGCTGTTTTTTGCCTCCGAGGCGGGCGCTCGCAAAGTGAAAAACATTCGCTCGAATCCCCGCGTGGCTTTGGTGTTCGATGAGTACCACGAGGACTGGACGAAACTCCGTGGCATCATGGTGGTGGGGAAGGCAACCATCATCGAAAAGGGTGCCACGTTCCACCGGGCGCGCTTGGCTCTTTATCGGAAGTACCGACAGTATCGGAAAATCGAGCCGATCGAGGAAGGGGAGTCGGTCATTGTTGCCGTCACCCCAGAGCGAACTTTTACGTGGGGGCTGTGAAATTTTTTCGGGAGGGATCAGTGGAGGCAATTGGCTGGCGGTTTTGGAGACAGTGTATCTGGGGTTTGGTTCTTTGGGTTGGTGCCGGGGCAGCCCAAGGCCAGAGCTGTGTTGGCGACTGCAACGGTGACGGTGAGGTCACCATCAATGAAATCATTCGGGGAGTCAACATTGCACTTGGGAATACGCCAGCGGCGGATTGTCCGGTGTTCGACCGTAACAGCGATGGGGAAGTAACTGTCGACGAAATTGTCCAGGCGGTGAACAATGCGCTAGCAGGTTGCCAGGTTACCCCCACCCCTACGCCAACTCCCTCGGCCGATGCGTGGTTCTTTCAAAATCCTGCGCCGAGTGGGGAGGATCTGTTTGCGCTGTCCTTTCCTGAGGCTGATCGGGGCTACGCAGTGGGTAGTTACGCCGAGGTGCTTCGGACGCTCGATGGAGGTCGCTCCTGGGAACCGTTGTTCATCGATGACTTCGTGAATCTTTACGGCGTTTTCTTTGTGAACTCGAGCCGCGGCTGGGCGGTCGGCGAAGCGGGCAAGATTTACGTCACGGTGGACGGTGGTACGAACTGGAACCCCCAAGGGAGCGGTGTCGAAGAGGATCTGAACGGAGTGGCTTTTACTGACGGAGCCCGCGGATGGGCCGTTGGCGCAGGTGGGGTCGTGTTGCGTACGGATAACGGAGGCGATTCTTGGTCGCGCCAGAACGTCGGCACGACGCGGGATCTGTTTGCCGTAACGTTCGTGGGAAGCCAAAACGGTTGGATCGTGGGCGATGCGGGGACGGTGCTTAGAACCCGAGACGGTGGCGCATCGTGGACCGCACAAGCGAGCAATACGGGGAGTGCCCTGTACGCGGTTGCCTTTTGGGACGCCAACCGTGGCCTTGCCGTCGGAGACAATGGCTCCATTTTGCGAACAGAGGACGGGGGTCAACAGTGGTTCGCGTCCGTAAGCCCCGTGGTTGTGCCCTTGTATGGGGTGGCTTGGGCTGATGCACAGACCGCCTGGATTGTTGGCGACCTTACGGATGAGTTTCAGGCACTCATTCTGAAGTCGACAGACGGCGGGCGGTCTTGGAGCCAGCAAACAAGCGCAAATACGAATCCGCTTTACGCCGTGCGTGCCACCAGCGGTTCGACTGCCCATGCTGTAGGTGGCGCCGGTACGTTGCTCGGAACCGAGGATGGGAGCCGGTGGGATCTTCGCAACCCCGCCCCGACAAACGACCTCTATGCTGTGGCCTTCCCCCCAGGGGAGGCTAACGTTGGCTTTGCGGTGGGAGACTGGGGCGCCATTGCCGTCACGGAGGACGGGGGTGACACTTGGTCAGCCAGGACCTCCGGGACAACGGCAGGCTTGTTTGCCGTAAGCACGGTGGACCCTCAACTCGTTTGGACAGCCGGAGGTGACGGAACCGTGCTGGCATCGAGAGATCGGGGCAACACCTGGATCGCGCAAAATACCGGGACAACGGCAACGTTTTTTGGAATCCGCTTCGTCACTGGGTCCGTCGGCTGGGTAGTCGGAACCGACGGAACGATTCGGGCGACGACCGACGGTGGCACGACCTGGGTTCCGCAAGTGAGTGGGACAACCGAAGACTTGAACGCGGTGACCTTCCTCGACGTGAATACCGGATGGATTGTGGGCGGTTCGGGCGTCATCCTGCACACGACTGACGGTGGCCGAAACTGGGTGCGACAAACCAGCGGGACTACGGAACACTTGTACAGTGTGGCTTGTGTCGATGCGAATACCTGCTGGGTTGTGGGAGGAGCAGTGGAGACAACAACCAGCCCACCGATTCAAGTATTGTTGAAGACAACCAACGGTGGTCTTAGCTGGGCGCCTCAACCCGTGTACTGTGGCGCGAACCCGAACGTTCCCGACAACTCCGGTTGTCCGGATCCGCTGTTTGGTGTGGCCGCACGTGATAGCCGTACCGCGTGGGCTGTGGGCGACTTGGGAACAATTCTCGCCACGCGCGACGGCACGCGATGGGAGCCGCAGGTAAGCCCGACCACGGACTTGCTCAATGGCGTTTTCTTTGCCGACGCCAACGTAGGCTGGGCAGTGGGCTTCCGGGGGACAATCCTGAAAACGATCACCGGTGGCCGCTAGCTCTTACTTTGCGCGTAGTCTTACCGCGGCTTTCACCGGCTTGGGTTGGTGAACGCTCTCGATGCGGCGTGTTTGGCTTGCAAAAGCAAGGGCCCGCAAGGCGGAAGCAAACGGGGGACGAAGCACGCCGTGCTCCGTGACAATTGCGGTCACGTACCTCTGCGGTGTCACGTCAAAAGCCGGGTTGAGCACTTGCACCCCGCGCGGTGCGATACGCTTTCCGGCCAGGTGCGTCACCTCTTCAGGGGAGCGCTGCTCGATGGGGATCTTTGCTCCGCTGGGGCAAGTGAAATCAACCGTCGAGATGGGTGCCGCAACGTAGAACGGGATCCCGTGGGTTTTGGCTAACACAGCGAGTGAGTACGTACCGATCTTATTTGCCACGTCGCCATTGGCGGCGATTCTGTCGGCACCGACAATCACACAGTCAACCTCGCCTCGCCGCATCAAGTCACCGGCCATGTTGTCCGTGATCAACGTCGGAGTGATGCCATCGTGCAAGAGTTCCCAGCACGTCAAGCGCGCACCTTGTAAAAAGGGTCGGGTCTCCGTAGCAAAAACCCGAACGGTTTTGCCGAGTTCCTTGGCTGCGCGAACGATTCCCAAAGCCGTGCCGTAGCCTGCAGTAGCCAGGGCGCCTGCATTGCAGTGGGTCAGGATACGGACTGGATTCGGAAGCAGCTCCGCCCCGTACGTGCCGAGCTTACGGTTCGCCTCGATATCCTCTTGGTGGATGGCCCGAGCCTCTTCCAGAAGCCGCGTTTTGATTTCGTCGAGAGGTCGATTCCGCACTGCAGCGTACACCCGTTGCATCCGCTCGATGGCCCAAAACAAATTGACCGCTGTTGGACGGCTTCCGGCGAAAGCTGCACAAATCCGTTGAAAGGCTGTATCGGCACCCCGGCGTACCGGCTGCATGCCAAGGGCGATCCCGTAAGCCGCGGTAACACCGATCGCTGGCGCACCCCGCACGACCATTTGGCGAATCGCCCGGGCTAGGGCTGGGTAACTACGGTAGACCCGGTACACCTCTCGCCACGGAAGCAGACGTTGGTCGAGCAGAACCACTGCACCGTCGTGCCATTCTACTGTGCGAATCATGGAAAACGATGTCGCGCGCAGGCAGCAAAAAGTCAAAGGCGGGTTTTCGAAAGCCCCGAGGTTGCCGGTAATGCGACCTCCCGAAGCGCCTCACGGAGCTTTTGCTGCAAACTTGCGGGAACCCGCGCGACGGGTTGCACCTTACAAAGTGCCAGCAGTTGCCGCAGTGTCTCGCACGAACCACGGCAATAGTCACAGCGATCGAGGTGGCGCTCCATGCGTTCGCAAACTCGGGGTGACAAGTCTCCCTCCAAATGCCGAGAGAGCAACAACGCCACATCAGGGCAGCCTGGTGGTCGCGGTGTGGCAGCGTGCGTTGTATCCAACAGCGGGGCCAAAGCGTTGCGGATCGCTAGGCGGGCGCGGTGAAGGCGGGTTTTGACCGTGGCCACACGCAAGCCCAAAACCTTTGCCGTATCTTCCGTCGAAAGCCCCTCTACGTCGCGCAGCAGGAACACTTCCCGGAAGTGGTTTGGAAGCGCAGCAATTGCCTGGTTGAGTGCTGCGACCAACTCGCGGCGCCTCAGGTGTTCGTCTGGGCCACCGCTACTATCCGGCAAGTTTTGAAATCGTTCCGGGTTTTGCTGCAAAGATTCCTCGTGCGCCGGTGCAAATTTGCTCCGCCGTCTCTTCTTGACGCAGAAGCTGCGGGCGATTTGGTAGAGCCAGCTCGCGAAGGCGCCCTCGCCACGGAAATCACCGATTGCCCTTGCTGCGGCCACTAACGTGTCTTGGGCGACGTCTTCGGCATCGGCCGCGTGGCCACACATGCGCATGCCGTACCCGTAAATCTTGTCCTGATAACGCAACAATAACGTTTCCAGGGCATTGCGGTCACCCGAGCGTGCCAGCTCGAGCAGTCGTTGCTCCTCCGCTTCCGTGTTGGGGTGTGCGTCGGGTGCCGCCATCTTCTTGCGCCCCAGTTTAGCGTTGCCAGGATACGTCGAGATCCGGGTTTTCGACCGTGGCTTGTGTTTCCTCCCAGGCACGCGCAGCCATCGTGCCCCGCAACCATGCTTCAAAATGCGCGAGCGCGATTGCCTTGGCAAGGTCGAGTTGACGCCGAGGACTCATCGAGGGTGGATTTCGGCTGCCGTGAGGGCAAGGTAATGGGCAGTGCCCAAGCACAATCCCCGCTGCAGCCCCTCCGAGCCGCTCGACGAAACTCGGAGCTGCGGGATCGTTCGCAAGAGCAGAACCAAGTGCGGCACAGCCCAAGTCGTCGGCATTGGTCATCTGGCCGAAGAGAATGTCGGCGCCATCGGTAAACGCAGTATGGTTGCCGAGTTTGAGCGTAAACAGGTACTTTGGAGGTTGTGCCTGACTGAACGCAAAAAGGGCATTGGCTTCGTAGGGCACGATGGCATCCAAGTCTCCGTGAACGATGGCCACGGGCACTCGGGCGGTTGCGTAAAAGCTCCTCCCGAAAAAACACGCAGGCGGAGCAAAGGCTACGGCAGCTCGCACCCGAGGGTCACGCAATGTTGGGTGGAACGTGGCCAGAAGCGTTGTGGCGCCACCTAGAGAGAGTCCAGTGAGACCGATCCGGTTTCGGTCCAGTACACCCGCGAAGGGGCCGAACGCCGGCTCAGAAGCTTCCAACAAAGTGTCAAGAAGAAAGCGTACGTCTCCGGGTTGGTTCGCGAGATCACCCAGCGTGGCACCACCCGGCGCGTTAAATGAACTCAGGGGGAAATCTACCGCCGCCACGACGTAGCCATGTGATGCCAGATGGCGGCCGATGTACGTTCCGCCGCGGCGGTTTCCCAGGAACCCGTGGCTGTAGACCACGACGGGAGCGGGTGCCGCCCGCAAGGCAAACGGTACGTTGCGTCGCTCTAACGGCTCGCCGTCGCTCGATACCTCTGCAGGATACCACACTGAAGCCGGTAGCACGCGGCTGCTGGATCCGGGGAAACTGCGATTGGCCATGGTCGGACGGCTCGTGTCTTCGAGAACCGTCTCGAGATACCCGACTCCGTAGGGTCCCCTTTCGAGGAGCACTTCCGTGGAGATCGGGGAAACCGTAACCTCCCGGGGCTCCTGGTCCGAGCCACAGGCGGAGAAAACAGTGGCGCTGACGAACAGCACGATCCCAAAGGGCTGCCGGAGAAAACGCTTTGTTTGCATGTGCGGCTGATACCGGAGGTGTGGCACGAGGGTCAATGCGAGGGGACCTCTTGCACCGCCGAGATTTTTGGGGCAAAAAGCCATTGGCGAAAAAATGGCGAAGAGAAAGCTTCCTGGGCGGGGTGCTACCCTAAACCCGCCAAACCGATACGAGCGGGTGGAAGTTGCGTGGGAGCCCGACGAGTGGGAAGAGGAGTCTGCCGAGCCTACCCAGTACTTTCGCGACAATAGCCGTACAGTGCTTGCGGAAAACTCCAGCCCAGACGTTCCTTTCCGTTTTAGCTTGAATCCGTACCGAGGCTGTGAACACGGTTGCGTTTACTGTTACGCGCGGCCAACGCACGAATACTTGGGCTTCAGTGCTGGGCTCGACTTCGAGCGGTGGATCCTCGTTAAAGAAAACGCTCCGGAGCTACTGCGGGCGGCCTTCGCATCTCCGCAGTGGCAGCCGGAGCCGGTTGCCTTGTCCGGCAACACGGATTGCTACCAGCCGATCGAGCGCCATCTCGGGCTCACCCGCCGGTGTCTCGAGGTGTTCCGAGAATTCCGGAACCCCGTGGTGGTGGTGACAAAAAGTGCACTCGTGTTGCGAGACATCGATCTCCTTCAGGAGCTGTCACAGGACAACCTAGTCCGTGTCGGCATCTCCATTACGACGCTCGATGCCTCCCTCGCACGCTTGCTCGAGCCCCGTGCCGCACAGCCGGAGCGACGCTTGCACGCGCTTTCCACTCTGGCATCTGCTGGGGTGCGGACGATGGTCATGGTGGCTCCGATCATCCCCGGTTTGAACGACGAAGAAATTCCCCAGATTCTGGCGGCTGCGCGTGAGGCCGGGGCGATGGCGGCAAGCTACGTGCTGCTCCGTTTGCCCCGACCGGTAGATGACCTGTTTGCCGACTGGTTGCGCCAGCACCTTCCCAATCGGTTTCACCGCGTGCTGGGGCGCGTGCGCCAGTGCCGCGAGGGAAAGCTTTACCGCTCGGAGTTCGGCACGAGAAAGACGGGAACCGGGCCGTACGCGGAGCAAATTCGCCAGTTGTTTGCGGTGGCATCGCGCCGCTTTGGACTCGACCGCCCGTTGCCCGAACTGAACACGCAACTCTTCCGGCGTCCCGCCCCACGCTCACGTCAGTTGAGTTTCTTGTAAGCTGGGGGCCACCAGAGGATTGGCCTGTCCGCGGAACAGAGGAATGACACTTGTCGGAGTTTTTGACCGCGGCATGCACCGACCTAGCCAAGCACGTTGTTGATGATTTGGTGGAAAACTCCAGGTTAGCCGAACAGGCCGTTTTCGGGCCTTTACCGCACGCGACGCATGACCTAGCCAGGCCGTCAGGAGTGCGCCCCTCGAAGCGTCGGGACGTAGTATTGGCCGCGGACCGAAAGGATGCGGGGGAATGCGGTTGGGGTTCTGCGCTGGGCGGGGCCTGACCAGGGCTACTGCTCGAGCGCGTGCTTGCTCTCCTGGAACGATGGGAGAAATCCTCGTCTCCCACGTCAGCACCTTGTGGATCATGGGTGGCGCATTTCCGATGACCTGAGGTCATGAGGCCTCGAGCGGTGTCGGCAGTTTTGCTCGGGAAAATCTGGTTCGGGTCAGCGGCTGGCCTGGCCCGTGGTCACGAAGAGTTCTCCCCGCGGAGGACGGATCGCTCCGTTGCTGCGCCAGCTCTTGCTTCTCGAGATGAGGGAACCCGGCCCAGCGTGTGTGGAGCTTTGCTACCAGGGCGCCGTTCTCTTGGTTGAGGATGCAGTCTTTGAGCTTGGGTGCCGGTCGACGGCGTGCGCAGCGCGCTCGCGCGGCGGCGTGAGGCATTTGGGTGACAAGCAGCTCCCAGGTCGCAGCGTAGGAGGTCAAGGAAGCGGTGAAGCGGGTTGGGGCGAACGCGCGGACAATGACTTCTTGGGCAGCGCTCGAAGTGGCGAGGTGGTGTAAGTGCTCGCTAGTGACTTGGCGTCGCAACCGCTGGCAGATGGTCCAGCGGCTAAGGCACGGCGGCACGTATGCTTGCGCGGGGGCAGGTCGAGTGGGCAAAGTGCCGCGTACGCTACCGGTTTCGTGGGGCGTTGTTGCACGTGGGTGGAGTCGCCGTGCCTCTTTGCAACGCCGGTGGTTGCGCGATGGCGGCGGGTACTGTGCACAGGTGAACCGCCTGCCCGTGGGGATCCGCTGCATCAATCCGGGAGCGAACCCTTCGAGGCCACCTGGGCTCCGAAAAGAAGATGAGCCCGCCAGAAGAGGACAGTTGCCCGTCGTTGGCGGTGTCAAGCGTCCTCGGGCTGCACGGAAAAATTTCTGCGGTCGAGTAACTCTAGAACATGGCCGCTGTCGATTAGATGCTCGCAAAACACGTCCGGCCCACACCGACCGCACGGTGCAGCCGCGTACGCGATCGCCAAGCAATTTCCGAGGGGCCGCCAGTGCTCTGGGGTGCTGTAGGGGCCCATGACGACCACCCCGCGAGTGCCGAGGATTGCGGCTAAGTGGCTGACCCCTGAGTCGTTGCCAACGTAGCAGGAGGCCGACCGTAAAACGGCGGCCACCTCCGGCAGTGGGCGACCGACCAACTCGACATCGCCGGAAAGGACCCGCACTCCGCGTTCGACCTCCGCAGGGCCAAGCAGTACGACCACGTGCCCTCCTGTGGAGCGCTTCCATCGTGCCACGAGAGATGAGAACCCTTGCCAGTTCTTTCGCGTAGCCCCGCTCCCTGGATGCACGGCTAACAGAGGGGTGCGATCAGCTTGCAACCTTTCCATGAGAGGAGACCGATGGGCGCGCAAGTACGGAACGATCTCTGCGGGTTTTGCGGGGCTGATTCCCGCACAACGGGCGTAATATTCCGCGGCGTGTTCTTTCGGCCGGAACGCGCGAAAGGGGAAGACTGCTGGTTCGCGCCCGATGAGCTTTGCCAAGTTGGTGCTGAAGTGCTCTACGGTATGGCCAGTCCACGAATAAACCTGCTCGACACCGTCCAAAGGTTCCCGCCAGTGCGAGGCGTGGAAGCTCTCGCTGAACAGGGCAATGACCGCAGGGTGATCCAGAGGCCAGCATCGAATCCGCGGATGGTCTACGAGTGCGGTCCACTCGCTGCGGGCAACAAGCAGGATTCGTCCGTGCCGATTGGCGAGGCCAAAGAGGGTGGGCAAAAATAGAAGGAAGTCGCCCAAAGCACCGGGAAACAGCACAAGAGCGCGACTGTTCGATTGACTCACCGACACTCCCTCTATAGGTTCTGACCAGTTGCTCACCAATTCTATGGAAACCGCTCCAGCACGGACAGTGCTCGATTTGATTGGCCGCACTCCTGTAGTGAAGTTGCGCAGGGTTGCTGAGCCTGGAGGTGCCGAAATTTGGGGTAAACTGGAAGCGATGAACCCCGGAGGCAGCGTGAAAGACCGGATCTGCCTTGCCATGGTCGAAGCTGCCGAACGCACAGGTGAGCTGCAACCAGGTGGTACGATTGTGGAGCCAACGAGTGGCAACACGGGCATTGGTCTTGCCATGGTGGCGGCCGTGAAAGGGTACCGCTGCGTGTTGACCATGCCGGATACGATGAGCGAAGAGCGTCGGAGTTTGCTCACGGCATTCGGCGCACACTTGGAGTTAACCCCGGATACCAAGGGGATGCACGCCGCAGTGGAGCGGGCTCAGGAGATTGCCCGCTCAAACCGGGGTTACTTTATGCCGCAGCAGTTTCGCAACCCGGCAAATCCGGCTGCTCACCGGTCCACTACGGCAAAGGAATTGCTCGAGGCATTCGAGCGCATCGACGCCTTCGTTGCCGGCGTGGGAACAGGGGGCACCATTACCGGTGTTGGCCAAGTGTTACGGGAGCACATGCCGGGAATCAAAATTTACGCGGTCGAGCCAGAGGCGTCACCGGTGTTATCGGGCGGCGAGCCAGGATACCACGGGATTCAAGGTATTGGCGCCGGTTTCATCCCGGAAATCCTCGATACGAGCGTGTACGATGCGGTGTTGCAGATTTCGGATGCAGATGCAGCCCACTACACTCGCCGCCTGGCACGCGAGGAAGGTTTGCTCGTTGGGATCTCGTCGGGTGCCAATGTGTGTGCCGCCGTGCGCGTGGCCAGGGAGCTTGGTCCTGGGAAAATCGTTGTCACCGTTCTCTGTGATACTGGGCAGCGTTATCTGAGCACGGACGTGTTCACACCGCAGGAGTCCACATGAGCGACTTGGAAGCGAAGTTTCGATTGCTGCAGGACGTGGTCGGGAGTTATGGCCGAGTGCTCGTGGCCTTCTCGGGTGGGGTAGATTCATCCTTTGTGTTGCGGGTGGCGCGCGATGTGCTCGGTCCGGACGTCGTTGCCCTCACTGTACGCTCACCCGCAGTGCCCGACTACGATTACCAAGCGGCGCTGCGTTTGACCCAGTCGCTGGGGGTTGAGCACATTATCGTAGAAGCGGATGAAACGACGATCCCAGAATACGCCGCCAACCCAGTGAACCGCTGCTATTTTTGCAAGCGTCACTTGTTCGAGTTATGCGCAACGGAGGCTAGGCGCCGCGACATTCAGGTGATCGCTGACGGTGCCAATGTCGACGACTTGGGCGACTACCGCCCCGGGCTCGAGGCTGCGGCCGAACGCGCCGTGAGACACCCGCTAATTGAGGCGGGTTTGCGCAAGGGCGACATCCGGGAGCTGAGCCGCCGTCTCGGACTGGAAAGTTGGGACAAACCAGCGAGCCCATGCCTCTCCTCTCGCTTTCCTTATGGTACGAGGATCACCCACGAGGCTTTGGCGCGTGTTGCGAAGGCTGAAGGGCTGTTGCACTGGCTCGGGTTTCGAGAGTGCCGGGTGCGCTACCATGAGCAGCTTGCTCGAATCGAGGTGGCTCCTGCTGAGTTGCCGCGGTTACTGGATCCCGAGGTGCGTTCTCGCGTGATTGCGGAGCTCCGCTCCCTGGGCTTCTTGTACGTAACCGTCGATTTGCAAGGGTTCCGCAGCGGGAGCTTGAATGAAAGCCTCACGACGAAGCATGGCAGGTAGAGAGTACGTGGCGGGCCCTGCGCCGCGCCGGTAACCACGGAGAACTTACAACCACCGGGCGAATGCTTGGTAAACCGCTTGTTTCGCGTCGGTCGTTAAAAGGTCGCCGTGACTGACCACGACGGCATCGAAGTCCCAAGCAAGGATATGCCGGATCGACTGGGCGAACGCTTGCCGATCCCGGATCAGCATGCGGAGAAGGCGGTGCGGCCCGAAGCGACCCATTGCGCCGTTGAGTCGAAGGAACAGTTTCGCCCTCCAGTCGACCGAAGGGTTCAAAGGAAAATTGAAAGCGAGGTCAGTTAAAATCAGCGTTTTCGAAGGCACATGGAAAAACACGACCTCCTCGAGCAGAGGGATGCCACGGACGTGACACTGCTGGATGTGTGCCGACCACAACGTTGGCGCCTCGTCTCCGAGGGTGTGGTCGAAAGGAATATCCCTGCGCTTTTGCCTGAGCCCGGGCGCCGCCCAGTACTGGGCGGCGGGGAAGACGGCGTGAAATCGCCGCACGAAAAAGTGATGCGTCTTGTTCGGGGCCACAACGGCAACGACAGGGCCGAGCTCGTTTAATGCATTGCGCGTAGCCTCGTCTGGCAGCACTGGCGAGTGAACGAACAGTCCCTGGGTGGGCAAACGGATCACGGTCATCCGTGCACCAATGTCGCCAACGGCCAGCGACAGACGGCGATCGGCGATCCAGATGTCTGGCCCGATGGATCGAAGAGCCGGCGTCGAACCGTAGGTCATGACTCACCAAGTATCAAAGGACCACCGAGGGCAGTGGCGCTTTAGTCCTCTGCTCTCCACCGCGAGATGGGCGCCCGCCCCCCGCCGTGCGATGTTACTCCGCTCAGACTGGCGATTTTGCACCGCTTTTTGGGAGGGTGCGTTCAAATCTCTTTAGGCGGCAATATCTGCTTCGGTCGTTGCTTCCTAGGCACTGGTGGCCCTTTTGTGGGCAACGTACCACTCCGCCCAGTCCCAATCCTCCGGGGTCGTAAGCTTCCGGTTCCACTCTTCCCCCTGCACGACGTGCACTTGGTAGCCGCACTGTTCCAAGGCTCCCGCCTCGTCTGTAAATTGCCGCTTTGCCAATGCTGCTTCGCGCAGGGCGTGCCGGAGCCAATCCGCCCGAGCAGCTTGCGGCGTTTGCGCGAGCCACGTTCGGTTTCGGTTCACGGTGCCCGTCACCATCCCGCCCTCGACCAGCTTCACCGTATCTCTCGCGGGTATGGCAGCGATGGCTGCCCCCCCAAGCTGAGCGGCGGCAATGCACGACTCGAAAAGTTTCGCTGAAGCAAATGGCCGCGCTGCATCGTGCACGACCACCAAGGACACTTCCAGTGGCAGTGACGCCACTGCGTTGTTCACGGAGTCTTGTCGCTCTTCCCCGCCAGGTACGACGTGAATGGGAAGGGCGAATTTCCCTCTCCTGCGGAGGGCCGTTACGACTTCTTCTCTTGCCACCTCGGGTACCACTAGCCACACCCCACCCACGTGGGGCACTCGCTGTAGTGTGTCGAGCGTGTACTCGTACAAAGGAAGCCCGGCGAGCAACCGTAACGCTTTCGGCCCACCTGACCCGAGACGCCGCCCCTGGCCGGCAGCCGCCACAATGACAGCGATCATGTCTGTCGAACACCTATGGCCCGGGGGGCGGGCTGTTTCGGAGCAACAATGTAGAAATCGCCTAACGCCTCAGGCTACTGGGAGAAAATTTCTTCTAACTCCGCCTTGATCTTTTCTTCCGGGTGCGACTTGGCAATCGACAGTTCCTTGACCAGCAAGTTGCGGGCTAGGTCCAGCATTTTTCGCTCGCCGAAGGAGAGTTCTTTATCCGACTTGAGGACGCTGAGGTCACGCAAGACTGCCGCAATCTCCAGCACAGAACCTGTTTTGATCTTCTCTGTGTACTCCCGGTAGCGCCGATTCCAAGTCTGTTGATCCACGGGCTTTTTCTTTTTTCGGTCCCGCAAGATCTGGTACACCTTGTTGACCATGTCCCTACCGATCACCCGCCGCAGGCCCACAGCCTCCACATTGTCCGTGGGAATCATGATGGTCATGTCATTGTCCAGAATGCGGAGCATGTAAAACGTCCGCTCTTTACCTTGAATGACCTTTGTCTGGATGCTTTGGATGATTCCCACTCCGTGAGCCGGGTAAACCACTTTTTCGCCAACCTTGAACGTCATCGGTTCCTCCCTGGCCCCAACAAATTTCGGGATGCGCCAGCACGCGCGTCCACCCTAAATACCGGAAAAATCAGAATTTCGCAACCTTACGCCGCTCGGAACTGCTCCGATCCTTCCCCACTCCGAGCCGAGTACGGCGGAGCCGAGGTAGTGATTGTGAACTCTGGTTCGGAGCAAAGTTCTTGAAAACACAGGAACTTAGGACAGGAGGGCTCTGCAGTTCGTGGTTGCTGCTGGGTGCGTGAACCCTGCTGTTTTCACCTCAGGACAACGCTACCTTGCACGCCGATGGTGGACCCCGAGGCCGGTCTTTCAACGGCTTTGGCTCTGTCTCGCTTTGAGTCCCTTTGTGGTACTTTGGACCTGGGATACCCCAAAAAGGTTCGAACCGGTAGGCTAGCTTTCGTGATTTTGTCCCTGGTGGCCAGCAGCGAGCTGCCTGATGACGCCTTCCACCCGGCCCGGCTCCACGGTTCGCACAGCGACGATTTTGTCGCGTGCATTGGAGCCGCGCACAATTTCGAGATGGGATGGCGGCACGTCGAGAATCTTGGCCAGGAAGCGCAGTAACGCTTTGTTCGCGGCACCGTCTTGGGCTTTGGCCTGAAGCCGGACCTTTACGGCCGAACCGTACATGCCTGCAATCTCCGTTCGGGAAGCCCCAGGTTGCACGTGAACTGCCAGGTGCACCACCGAGCTAGCTTGCTGCTGTGTTGGCTTCCGTCGAGCCACACAAAAACCCTAGCCTGGCCGCTTGCCAACAGACAATGGTGTTGGACCTTGCATGGTGTGCCTCACCCGTATCGGACGCTCTTGGGCTGTTCTGCGACTTCGGTCGCCTTTGCCTTTCAAAGCAGATCCTACACACCACAAGCGCATGTGGTCTTGTGTGGGCAACCTTGCTCGTGGCCGCACCCGCCCGCGCGTGTCGTTGCTTTGGCACGAGCCTCTTCTGGCCCAGTGCACTCCCGGAGAGATGAACCGGTTCGCACCTCGGTGGCCGAACCCCGTGTGCGACGAGCGACCAAAGGTCGAAAAAAGGAGCCTTCCGAATTGATTCGCTCGAGCCGTTTAGGCACGATGCTGGTTCGCGATCGACGCGAAGCGTGCTCCCCGCTGGGGGTTCATGAAGTCACCGTACTTGTTGGTGCGTGTGTTGTGCGGCCAAGTGCTTCGTCCCAAAAGGCGGAGCCGGGTAGGGGAGTTCGTGTTTTTTCTGCTCGCTGCGGGCGCGGCCGAAGGGCAATTGGCGTCGGTCGAGAAAACTTCACGTTGGCACTGTTCCGTTGGTTTGTCCGCGCGGGCTACTTTGGAGTATACGATTACACTCCGTAGCGGCGTTTTTGTGGAAGTGTTTGCTCTAGAGGATCCGCTTCCGCCAGGAACTGCTTATATCTTCACCAGTGCGCAGGGCGGACTCGTTTATGATCCCATGCGCAATCGGATGACCTGGCAGGGCAGCCTCCCGCCGCTTCAGCAGAAGACTTTTTCCTTTTCCGTCGAGACCGAGCCCCTATTGGAGGGGGTAGTGTATGAGATCACGAATACCGTGGTCGTTACTTCCTTCGAGAGCGGTCGTGCGTCGGCAAGCCGGACAGACACCGTTGCGTGTGGAGGTGGCACCTCCTCAACGCAGACTCCGACACGTACCCGTTCGCCGACACGCACGCAGACTCCGACACTTACTCATTCGCCCACGCGTCCCCAATCTCCGACACGTACCCGTACACCCACGGCTAGCGTTCTCGGATGTTGTCAGCTTTCTGAAACCTCCTGCGCGTCGCCTGTAGGTGCGGCTGAGTGCCCGAACTTTTTCCCGGGTATGGAGTGCGATGTCCGCACCGGCCGCTGCCGCCAACCGCCGACCTTCACGCCTACGCGGAGTGCGACCGCGACGCGAACACCGACAAACACACCGACTCCATCTGCAACCCCAACCACTCGCATGGGCTGCTTTTTCGACGTGTACTACGAGGGTTTACCGTCGTGCACGCCTACCAAGTCAGCAACGCCGACCCCGACCCCAACCCCCTCAGCTACATCAAGGGAATTCGGCATCGACACTAGAACACCCGGCCGCATCACGATTGAATACGTACCGCCGTGCACCCGAAATTGTGACCGGATCGACTGGATTCAGGTCTTGTGCCAGACGGCTACGCTACAAGGTGGGTCGAGGCGGGCCGTACGACCGAACGATTACGTGGTGGGTGGGACGTCGTTCGGCTCGAGTGGTAACCGCGCCGACCAACGCACCGTCAACGTAGGGACCGTTACCAATCCACGCTTCTGTTGGGTCGACCGTTTGGACGCCGGCGCCGTACCCTACTATGGGCAAAACGACGGCTACGATAACAACACGGGGGCTGGTAGATCGGGGGCCCACAATTCTTCGGTGAACCAAAATCGGAGCGCTTGGATGACCGACCGCCCCACACGGCACGACCGGGTCGATCCTGCTCCGGGAGTGCAAACGGATTGGGAAGCGCTTGACCAAAACCTCGGCGGGCGAGCAGTCGCTCTTCAGCTTGAGTTCGAGGCTTGTGCGTTTTGCCGGCAAGGTGTGGACCAAGGCACAGTCTATGGCTGTGTGACGTGGACGGATACCTTCAACCGCCCTGCTGACGGCGGAGGCAAGGTGAAGGTTGTACCGGGCAACGTGGCTGAGGGTTCCGTATCGGGGAGGTATTCAACCGCGTGGCGTGATGCCGCCAACGCGGCGGCGGGGCAGTTTGGGGACTACCCCAATGGCACGCACGTTCGGGGAGGACGTTTCCAGTGACGGCTCGCGAGCGTTGGGTAGCGCCTGTGGATGGAACGCTGTCGGTGGCATGGAGGAGGGCAAGCCGCATCTGTTTGCCTGTATGGACCGCAGCCGCCACTTTGCTGTTTGCGGCAGTGAGCCTGAGCACGCAGTTGGGTACCTTTAGCGAGCGGGCGGCGGTGAAGTGGACGTACGTGGGTCCTCAGTCGGAGCCAGTGCCGAGCCTCGTATTTACGGAGGGCTCCTGGGCTGAGGATATCGTGGATGTGTTCCACAGCTTCGAGTCGGAGGCGGTGGACCGTGGCAACGACGACGTTCGCGATCCTGAAGGCAATCGCACGGTGCCTGTCGTACCCGTGAGCAGCGTAGAGATGCAGGTGATCACGGCGGTAATGGGTGAGGTGTCGGCAGACGCATCGCTACCGGTCGCTGGGCGACTTCACGTGGCGGTGACCATCCTGTGGGACGAGGCAGGATTCGTCCGCGCTGAAGAGCTGATTT
>FMJZ01002528.1_pt1 | contig 133672 bp, 129 predicted proteins | sample 1987881 | NCBI WGS metagenome assembly FMJZ01 (sample SAMEA4378227, study PRJEB15110) | soil metagenome | biome: soil; feature: Field; material: Soil | place: India | collected 2015-03-11 | depth 0 m
TTATCCGAAGAGAGAATTTAGAGATAGGATATGGTTTAGGTCCGAGTTATTCCATTCCTTCTTTTGTTAAGATCAATAACATTTTTCTTTTTGCAGAGTATATTGGTTCTCTTTTGGTAGATACTCAACCAAGACAAGAATATTTTAACGAAGAGAATCGTTTTAAAAAATATCATTCTAATGGTTATTTTTTTATTTCGTATTACTTTAACAATTGGGCTATTGGGCTTGATACTACGTCTATTTTGTTGAATCAGTCCATCGAGGCAAGAAAATACGGCCTTTCTCAAGGTTCATTCTTTTTCCCTTTAATGAGTGCAAAATTTCAAGAGGAACCAGAGTATTCTTATGGTCAACTATGGTTTAAATATGATGGTTATCGTTTTAACTTAAACAACAAAACAACCATACTTGGTATCAAAGGTGGTATATACTCTGTTTCTACCAATGTTCGTATTACCAAAATTTCTGATGATCTATTCAACTACAAATTGAATTATACTACAATTCAGTCCATGGAAAACGACTTTTTATTTTTAGGACCTTCTTTAACAGTAAAATTTTCTCTAAAAGAAGAATTACAAATCGATTTTGGTTTGATCAATGGAAGTTTTAAAGGTACATACGATAGTATAGAACTCGAATTTAACAAAAGTGTGGGTTTGTGGGATAGATATAATAGTGTAAATATATCGTATTCTGGAAAAGGAAGTGGAGAATACTTTTCATTACAGTATAATCAAAATATTTACGAACATTGGTTCTTTTTTGCAAGATACTTCTTTAGTGAGCTTGTGGGTAATAACACAAAAAGCGAAGCAATAGCATTGTCTTCGGATGTTGATCGTCCTATAACTTTCGTCACTGGACCATTTTATGATTTAATTACATTTGGACAAAAAAAAACCATCATCGAGAAAAATCAGTCTATTAGTGTTGGTATAGGCTATAATTTTGAATAAATCTTTAAGAATATTGATATTCTTTTTTTAATAATTCTATTGCTTCTTTAAAGTTATGTCCTTCTTTTCTAATTTCGTGGAATCTTAGAATCACTCGATATTCTGGTGTAAGTCCTAATTTGTTAAAATCAAATTGAACAAAAATGGCATTAGAAATTGTATAAACTTTATCCTCCGAAAAAACTTTTGCTTCTATGTAAATTTTTCTTTTCTCTACTTTTAGAACTTCGGAACATATATAGTGTGTATGAAATAATGGTACTGGTTTTTTGTAGTTGATCTCGAAATGATTGGTTAAACCAAAATATCCCGACAAAAACATAATGGCTCCCATCGATTCGTCTAATATACTTGCCAAATATCCACCATGTACGTGATTGGGTGGCCCTTCTACGTTTTTATCGGGGGTAAACTGTAAATAAAATTTTTGATTTGCTTCGTCATAGTATGCTTTCAAGTTTTTTTCTTGATGAAAATTATGAATAAACGGTGAATATTTAAAAGGTAATTCTAATGCTGTTTCTGGTATCATATTTAACTTGATAAAAAAATTGATTTTTTTGTCAATAATTATTAAAAACCTTTAAATAATTTTGTTTAAAAAACAAGGATAATTTTTAAAATGAGTTGTATTATAATAAAATAAATATTTTTCCATCATTGTGGAAAAAGAATTTCGGGCTAAGCTTAAAGAATTAAAAGATTTTGGATTATATGCATTAAAAACAGGTACTGAAGTAGAAGATATGAATTTTTCGGAAATAGAATTTATGCGAAGGATCAGTAAAGATATTGTACCATTACATGTAAAAATTGGTGGTCCAGAAGCACGAAATGATATGCGCTTTTTGTTATCGATTCGTGTTGATTGTATCATAGCACCGATGATCGAATCTCCTTATGCATTAAAAAATTTTATCAAGACTTTGGAAGAAATAAAGCAGCAATATGAAGTTCCTTGTAAGGCTGGTATTAACATAGAAACAATGACAGGTTATATGCAACTTGATGCAATATTAAATTCTAAATATGCGAATCATCTTTGTCAGATCACAGCTGCAAGGACAGATTTATCAGGTTCGATGGAATTAGGGCCAGATCATCCACGTGTAATAGAAATATGTAAAGAAATTCTTGTTGCATGCAAAAAAAAGAATCTTCTAACTTCTGTTGGTGGAGCTATACAACCATCGATTATCGAAATGCTTGTTTACGAGTTAGAGTCAGATTTTATCAATACAAGACATATGGTGTTAGAAAGAGAAACATTAAAAAAAGATCCAGTCAACATATTAAAAAAACATTTAGAATTCGAGGTTTTTTTGTATGAATATCTATCAAAAACAGAAGATCCAATTCGAAAACAAATCCATACGAATAGATATAAAGTATTAAAAGAACGTTTATTTAAAAGTTGACAAATATTATAAAAAAGAAATGTTCAGAATTATGAAGTTATACCCAAAAAGTTTTACTCTTACCACAATGATTTTATGGTCAGTCTTTATATTAATAACAACAATATGGTCTAGGTTATCTTCGAATTTTGGAGTGGAATTTATGGTAATGTATCATTCTATTCACCCCCATCCATTTTTAATTACAAAAGGCGATTTAAGTTTAACAGAACAAATCTATGGTTCTTTGTTTGATCTATTTTATGCATTAGTAGATGCTTTTATTGTTGGGTTATCATTTAGTTTTATTTATAACTTTTTTGTAGATAAAATAGAAAGTAAAAATGATTTATAAAATATTGAATAAGTATTTTAAAAACCTTCCTGGCAGACCAGCTGATTATAATTTGTTATTGATTGCTTTTATAGATATTGTTCTATTGATGATAATTAATACTTATGGTGTCTTTTTGCAAAAACAATATAATTTTTTTGTTTATGGTTTAGATATAATGGTAATCTTAATTTGGGGTATTGATCTGTCGCTTAGAGTAAGAAAACAGCTAACAGAAGAGAAAAAACGTTATTATTTGCTTACTCATTGGTACGAGGTTATTGGAGTTATACCAATTCCTCTATTTCGACCATTTTTATTGTTAAGGGGAGTTAAGTTAGCAATAGCCTTTTATAAACTAGAAAAATCTGGAGAAGAAATTTCTAAAACATTAACGCGAGAGATTACCTTTCGATTTCGCGATATCATTGTTGATACAATTGCAGATGCAGTATTTCTACAATCGCTAAAAAGAGTCGAAGAAGTGATGATTCGTTTAAATTATGCTGAGCTTGCAAAACATGCTTTTAAGAAATACGAAAAAGAATTAACAGAAGTAGTAAAAAACAGTTTATATTCTACTACTATGATGGGGGAACTATCAAAAGTCCCATTTATGAAGGGATTTGTAAATTATGCAGGCGAAGAAATTAGCAAGGTAATAAGCGAAATTATGGAAACAGAAGTCTTTGGAAATATTATGAAAGAAATTACAAAAGGAATATTAGAAGAAATGTATCAACGTGTTCAAAAGCTCGATGTAGAAAGGATTACAGGTAAAAAGTTTTACGAAGAGGGTGTAATCTTAAAAGTTTTCGAAGATAACTTATTGATAAACAAAAAAGATCCAAAATAGAATAAGCGATATATTATTTTTTAATTTTTCGAAAATATAATGTTTTTTCCACTTTTGCAATAATATCGTGTTCTTTTTTTGTTTTTATCTCTACTAAAAAGGTTCTTTCGCAACTTTTCTTGTTGGTAAGTTCTTCTTTAATTGATTGGAGTGTTTCTTCTGATAGATTAAATTCTGCATATACATCTTCAGTAGTTGCTTTTATAAATTCAATACAAGCTTTTTTATCCCAAACGATATATTCTTTTCCTAAATTTTTTAGAAACATTAACATATAAAAGGGATCTGTCATCGCGAATAGTGAACCTCCAAAATGAGAACCAACATAATTTCTGTTGTAGATATTCAAATCCATTTCTACGCGAATATGACGATAATCTTTACTAACTTTGGTAATTTTTATACCAGAAGCTAAATAAGTAGGATAAAGACTAAGAAACCATTCTGGTGGTAAAAAAGATTCTAGAAAATTCCAGATAAAATAAGGTTTTGTTTCGATAATTCGCTGGGATTTCTTTGTAGACATAGATCAAAATTGATTTTAGAGTCAATTTTGTCAATAAAAAAAGCCCCAACATAGGGGCTTGGTAAATTTAGTTTATGCGAGTTTTTGTCTTCTTACCCAATAGATCATTCCAAGTGCACCAAGAATTAGAATTATACCTGGTATTACAACTTGATAGGTCACATTTGGATTTTGTAGTAAGAATGCTGCAATAGGAGATTCAATATCACCAACGCGTTTTAATCTTACTCGAACGATTTCGATGTTCGCATCGTATTCGGGTGGTTGATATTGATCATTTAACCATGTTACGTTTAATACAATATCGCCTGCTGGTAGATCAAGAGTCGTTGATCCTCTATGGTATTTGCCTTGTTCTGCTGGAATTGTAATATAATTAGATTTTCCGTTGGCAGCTACTAATACTTTGAATTCTTTGTATTGAGGCATTAATGGTAGACCATTTTTAGCATTTCCTGCTCTTAGAATGACTTCGTATTTACCTGCTTTTTCTGTTCTTAAACAATAAGAAACAGTTTGATTTGCCCAATAAGTATATGCTGATGGTGGATTATCTCCAATAAACCAACGACCATTTACATCGCAGAAATTGCTTCCCTTTCTTGTTAGAATTTGTTTTTTATCTTTTGTAACAACTTTTCTGATCATAATTCTTTTGATTTGAATATTCGCATCATATTTGTTTGGTTCATATGCGTCGTTTGTCCAGAGAACGTTTAAGATATTGTCGCCTTTTGGCAATGTTACAATCAATTTACCTCTGTGATATCTTTGATCACTTGCGCGAATTAACATTGTTCCTAAATTTTCGCCAGTTTTTTCGTTGAATACTTTTACTACGAAGAAATGATACCAATCAGGTAATTTACCTAAGTTTTTTGCAACAACTACTAATTCGTATTTACCACCTTCGCAATTGCTGTTAACTTTTACTAAGAGTTTTTCGTAAGCCCAGTAAGTGTGAATACCTTTTGCTTTAATAAATTTATTTTTTTGTTTTGGATGTGGTATTAAAGATTCTGCTGTATTGTACCATCTTCCTTTAGAAGTATCAATTTCTTTTACCATCGCTTTGCAACTTTGTTGATCATCTTTTCCTTTATCTTCTTGTGTTGGTGCTGGTGTTGTATCTTCTTCTTCGGTATCAGCAACTTCTTCGTTTTCTTCTTGTTCTTGTGCAGCAACCTCTTCTTGGGTTTCTTCTTCACTTATAGCAGAATCATTTGAACCAGTATCACTAGAAACAACTTGTTCGATTGGATCGGTTGTTACATCTTCGTTGTTGATTGCTTCTTGTAAATCTTTACTTTCTTCGGGGGTTATTATTACTGGTTGTGGTTCAGATTCAATTGGTTTTGGTTCGATAACATTGCCTTTTCCATTATCACCAGAATTATCGCCACCTCTTGGAATTTGATTATTGGGAACTTCTTTTACATCGCCTGTATTGTTATCGCCGGAATTATTTCCACCGGAATTGTTATCACCAGAGTTATTGCCACCAGAGTTATCGCCGCCTCTTGGAATTTGATTATTGGGGATCTCTATCACCGCTGGTTCTCCAGGAGAAGTTGGATTATTCAAACTTCCTGTATCTACTGCTACCACATCATCTATTACTTGAATTGATGGTTGTTGTTGCTGTGTAGATGTGGATTCTTCTATTCCTTTTGGTTTTTCTGGTGATACTTGTGGTCCCCCTTCTCCCTGTGCTAAATTTGGGAGCAACAAAAGCCCAGATGATTTTTTGCCGCAATTTGCTAAGCCTATTGTTAATATTAAGCTTATGCTAATAATTAGCCATTTACTTTTCCTCATATGTCCTCCTTTTAGATTGTCGCTGTGCAGAGCCCAGCGACGGTTGTTTATCCCACCCATCCCACCCTTGATTGTCGCTGTGCAGAGCCCAGCGACGGTTGTTTTATCCCACCCAATTAATTAATTCGTTCTGGCAACATCCAAAACGCAAACCTTCTTCTAAATGAGATTTGCTCTTTTTATCTATTTATGACGTAAAAACATTCATTTTTTAAAAATTTTTTTCTAAATTATACTAAAAAAATTAAAAAAATTCATTGTTTATAAACATATTATTAAAACTTGATTGTTTCAATTCAATAAAAAAAATGATCATATGTGTGGTATTGTTGGTTATATTGGTGATAAATCAATCAATTCTGTATTAATTGTTGGTTTAATTCGATTAGAATACAGAGGATATGATTCTGCTGGTATTGCTGTAATCGACAATGGAGAACTAGAAATCCGCAAAGAAAAAGGCAAGATTAAAAATTTAGAAAATCTTTTAAAAATATCTCCTGTAGAAGGCAATATTGGAATTGGTCATACAAGATGGGCAACCCATGGTGAACCATCAAAACAAAATGCTCATCCTCACGTAGATTGTAATCAAAAAATAGCAATATGCCATAATGGAATTATAGAGAATCATATACACCTAAGAACAGAATTAATCAAAAAAGGACATTTATTCCGTTCCGAAACAGATACAGAATCAGTAGTACATTTACTAGAAGAAGAAATGAAGATTCATAATACAAAACAATTAAAAGATGTAATCCCTAATGTATTAAAGAAAATCGAGGGTAAGTATGCAATTGTTATACTTTCTGAGTATGAACCAGACAGAATTTATTTTATGAAAAACGGTTCTCCCTTACTCTATGGAAGAAGTAATGATGAAGGCTTTCTCGCAAGTGATATTGTTGCAATTGTACCTCAGGCGAAGGAATATTATGTTTTTAAAGATAATGAATGGGGGTGGATGACTAAATCAGAAATTCACGTTTTTAATCAAGAGAATCAACCTATACAAATAACCTTAGAAAAAATTAAATTACAAGCAATTCATTTAGATAAGGGTAATTATGAACATTACATGTTAAAAGAAATTTACGAACAACCAGATATTTTTAGAAAAATTATCGAAGCACGTACTGGAGAAAAGGGAAAAGTTCGTTTCGAAGAGATGAAATTATCTAACGATATATTAGGAAGAACTTCGCGAATCTTAATAACGAGTGCTGGCACTTCTTGGCATGCTGGGCTTGTAGGAAAACTTTATTTAGAACAATTTTCTCGAATTGCAACAGAGGTTGATTTATCTTCTGAATTTCGTTATAGAAATCCTATCGCGGAAGGCGATACATTGGTGATTGCAATATCTCAGAGTGGAGAAACAGCCGATACACTTGCTGGTGTTCACGAAGCAAAATCTCGATTTTGTAAGGTTTTATCTTTTGTTAATAGGACGGATTCTACAATTGCAAGAGATTCAGATGCTTACATCGATCTAATGGCAGGTCCAGAAATTGGTGTAGCCTCTACAAAAGCATATACATCTGAACTATTACATTTACTCTATTTTGCCTTATTTTTATCTGGTATTAAATGGTTAACCCAAAGAGAAGAGCGCGAAGAAATATTTAACGAAATTAGAAAATTACCAACAAAAATGGAATACATTTTAAATAAAGCTGAACAAATAAAAGAATGGGCAAAAAGGTTTAAAGATTCAAAAGATTTTATTTTTCTAGGAAGAAATTTTAATCATCCTACTGCATTAGAGGGAGCACTAAAATTAAAAGAAATTTCTTATATACATGCATCTGGATATGCAGGAGGAGAATTTAAGCACGGTCCTATAGCTTTAATAGACGAAACAGTTCCAGTAGTATGTATAGCACCAAAAACTTCTGTTTACGAAAAAATGGTGTCTAATATACAAGAGGTTAAAGCGCGAAAAGGAAAAATATTAGCAATTGTCACAGAAGGTGATACTCAAATACCCAATATTGCGGATTATGTTTTCGAAATACCAGAAGCACCAGATTATTTAACGCCAATGTTAACAGTCATTCCTTTACAGTTATTAGCGTATTATACAGCATTAGAAAGAAATTGCGAACCTGATCAACCTAGAAACCTAGCAAAATCTGTAACCGTAGAGTAAAAAACTTACAACACTTAAAATTAAAAGATTGATTGATATAAAAAAATTAAAAAAGTGTATTTTATGAAAAATTTAAAAGAAATTAAACTAGAAAAGATTTTTGGAATACATGTTTTCCATATTAAAAGAATGAAAAAATATTTGTCGAAAAAAACTTTCGAAGCATACATAGATGCAGTAGAAAATAACAAATCTTTATCATTAGAACATGCAAATGAAATTGCCGAAGCAATGAAAAATTGGGCAATCAAACATGGTGCTACACATTTTACGCATTGGTTTCAACCAATGACTGGTATTACTGCAGAAAAGCATGATTCTTTTTTAGAGCCAATTAATACAGGCATTGCAATTACAAAACTTTCCGGTAAACAATTGATTAAAGGTGAACCCGATGCTTCTTCTTTTCCATCTGGAGGTTTGCGTTCCACCTTCGAAGCGAGAGGATATACAATATGGGATATTACATCTCCAGCATTTATCAACGAAAGCCAAGGAACAAAAGTTTTATGTATTCCAACTGCATTTTGTTCTTATAACGGTGATGCACTTGATAAGAAAACACCCTTGTTAAGAAGCATGGATGTACTTTCGAAAAGCGTTATTCGCGTGTTGAGATTGTTAGGAAATACTACAAGTAAAAGAGCTTTCGCAACTGTTGGACCAGAACAAGAGTATTTTTTAATCGATAGAAAATATTACGAAAAACGTCCAGATTTGATTTTTACTGGTAGAACATTGTTTGGTGCAAAACCTCCCAAAGGGCAAGAAATGGAAGATCACTATTTTGGTCCTATAAAAGAAAGAATTAGTTCTTTTATGCAAGAGTTGGATTTAGAATTATGGAAGATGGGGGTTTCTGCAAAAACACGTCATAATGAGGTAGCACCTGCACAACACGAAATTGCACCAATTTTCGAAAATGCGAACATTGCAGTAGATCACAATCAAATCATTATGGAATCTCTAAAAAAAGTTGCAAATCGTCATGGCTTGGTTTGTTTATTGCATGAAAAACCTTTTGCTTATATCAATGGTTCGGGGAAACATAATAACTGGTCTATTCAAACAGATGATGGAATCAATTTACTTGATCCAGGAAGTACTCCCCATCAAAATTTACAATTTTTGATTTTCTTAGTAGCAGTAATAAAAGCAGTAGATGATTTTGCAGATTTATTAAGAATTTCCGCAGCAACACCCGGCAATGACTTACGATTAGGAGGAAACGAAGCACCACCAGCTATAATTTCTATTTATTTAGGTGAGATGTTGACTTCTATATTGGAGCAAATAGAAAAAAAAGAAATCGATAACATAAAATACAGTAATACAGAATTAAAAATTGGTATATCTCAATTATCGCATTTACCAAAAGATACCACAGATAGAAACAGAACTTCTCCATTTGCATTTACGGGAAATAAATTTGAATTTAGGATGGTACCATCTACTGCTTCGATTGCCGCTGCAAATTTTACACTTAATAGTATTACAGCTTATGTTCTAAATCAAATTGCAGACATGTTAGAACAAAAACTTAAAGAAAATAAAAACATCTCTGATGCAATATTGGAAATAGTATCAGATGTTTATAAAAAACATAAACGAATTATTTTTAACGGTAATAACTATTCAGAAGAATGGAAAGAAGAAGCAGCAAGAAGAGGAATACCTAATATAACCAATACCGTCGATGCAGCAAAAGCAATTATAGCAGAAAAAAACGTAAAAATGTATGAATCTCTTGGTGTTTTTAACCAAAGAGAATTGCATGCACGATACGAAATTGTTCTAGAAGGTTATATTAAAACGATTCGCATAGAAGCGAATACAATGATCATGATGGCAAAACAAATGATCTTACCAGCAATCAATCGATACATAAAAGAATTGTCTGATACAGTTATTTCTCTAAAAAATCTACAAAAAGATGCTAGTGTTCAGGAATCGTTGTTAGATAAATTAATTGCAAAATTTAAAATTTTTAACGAAAAATTACATTCTTTAGAAAATATAATGGCACAAGAAAAAACAAAATCGTTTAATGATACCTATGAACATGCCTGTTATTTAAGAGATGTTGTCTTTAATACGGGAATGAAGGAATTAAGAGAAATTACAGACGAAATAGAATTATTGGTAGATAAAAATTATTGGCCAATGCCAGACTATTCTGATTTATTATTTAAAGTATAAAGAATGAAAAATATTAAAAATATTTTACTAATAGATTTTGATTTACCCTTTTGTAGAATAGTCGCAAGATATAAATCTATTTTTGAATTTCGCGATGGGATTTTTTCCCCTATCGCGAGAATTAAAAAACAATTCCCATCACAAGATATTATATACTTTCATCCAGAAAGTCATCTAGAAAAAATATTTTCCAAAAAGAACCAGTGGAAGTCATTTACAGAAACATACCCAGAAATTGCCTTAGAGTTAAGAAGTAAGAAAAATTTAAGAGAATCCATCAATTATTTAAAAGGATTGTTCGAAGAAAGTTTCGTTGCAACTTCTATAGAAATGGATATTATTAACATACTAGATAAAATATCTGTTAATATTTTAAAAGATTTAGAATATCTTGATAGAAAAAATTATGATAATTCCAACAATTATGCCCAAATACTCGGAAGTCCTTCTGATATATGGATACACCCTTCTGTTGAAATTACTTATGGAGTTGTATTAGATGCAAGAAATGGTCCTATTATAATCGATAAAAATTCCAAGATTTCTGCATTTACATATATACAAGGACCTTTTTATGCCGCAGAGAATTGTCATATTGATAATGTACGAATAACTGGTGGTGTAATACTTGGTAGAGATTGTAGAGTAGGTGGAGAGATAGAAAACAGTATTTTTGGAAATTTTACCAATAAACATCACGAGGGATTTGTGGGGCATAGTTTAATCGGAGATTGGGTGAATTTAGGTGCATTAACGACAACTTCGGATTTAAAAAATAATTATGGAGAAGTTCGTCTTTATCTTCCAGAATCTCGTATTCCAGATTTTACCGATACACCTATTCTAGTTAATACAAATCGAATAAAATTTGGTTCCATTATAGGTGATTGTGTTAAAACTTCCATAGGAACAATGCTGAATACGGGAACAGTAATTGATATTGGTTGTAATGTATTTGGGGGAAGTCCTCCTCCTTATATGCCTCCCTTTTCTTGGGGAATACGCGGTCATAAGTATGAACTAGAACGATTTATCAAAGATTGCGAGAAGATATTCGCGCGAAGAAATCAAATCGTAGATTCTTATTTTATCGAATTGACTAGATTATACTATTCCAAAAAAATCTAAAATGAAACATCTAAAATTCGAAGATGCTTTAAAACGATTAGAAGAGATCACTGATAAATTAGAAACAGGAGATTTAAGTTTGGAAGAATCCTTAAAATTATACCAAGAAGGTATTAAACTAAAAGAATGGTGTTACAAATATCTACAAGAAGCAGAAGGTAAAATTTATAAAATTATTCAATCAAACGATGGAAAAGAAATAATAGAAGAAATTAGCGAAGACTCTATTTTTAAAAATGATCTATTCAGTTAAAACACTTAAATGGGTACAGAATGGTTTTACGTTAGCTTATTATAATAACAAACCATTGTTTGTTCATGGTGCGTTACCCGAAGAAGTTGTTGATGTAGAGATTGTAAAAGAAAATAGTCAACATGCTTTTGGTATTGCTCAAAACATCCATCAACCTAATCCGATACGAAAAACAATCGATTGTAGTATCTTCCCTCTCTGTGGAGGATGTAATTTTCGCCACTTAGATTATCAAGAAGAGATAAAAATCAAGATAGAATTGTTAAAAGAATTCAAAGAATTAAAATACTATTTAGAAAATCATCCATTTGATTATTTTTTTTCGCCAGAATATGCATACAGAAATCAAGTTAGAATCCATTACGATAAAAATAAAGTTGGATTTTATAAACTATATTCTAATCAGATTATTCCTTTACCCAAAGAGGGTTGCAAAAACTTATCGCAAGAATTAAATCAATCGATTCTAAACAATTCAAAAAACCTACAAAAAGATAGGAAGATATTTTATGTTGATGGTAAAATTAAAGAAAATCAAGAATTTGTAGTAAAATTGAATTCTTCTGTTGAGTGGGAACTTTCGACAGAATGTTTTTTGCAAACTAACAGGTTTTTATTAAGAGAATGGTTAAGTTTTATTCGCGAAAATGTTTTAAATATCGTGCAAAAGAATCATATCAATACCTTGGAACTATTTTGTGGTACAGGAATCATCTCTGCAAGTTTAATGGATCATCTTTCCTACATAGAAGGGTATGAATCCAATAAAGTTGCTTTACAATATGCTAAAAAAAATTATAATAAATATAATAAAAAAAATAAATTTATTTTTAAAGATTTGTATACAAATCAACTTGTGTTAGAAAATCGATTTGATATAGTTATAATCAATCCTCCTCGAAAAGGAATGGGAAAAAATCTTTTGAATGCATTTAAGGATATAGAAATGCCTATTCTATATTCTTCTTGTAATCCTGCCACATTCCATCGCGATATTCAACGATTAAAAGAATATGGTTATAAAATCCATCATATTGCAATATTTGATTTTTTCCCAAGAACATTTCATCTAGAAATTGTAGCATCTTTAATTAAATAATTCATCGATTTGATCTTCTATAATTGCTAAACGATTGATTTGGTTTGTTCCTTCGTAAATCTGGGTTAGTCGCGCATCTCTAAAATGCTTTTCTACATAATTTTTATGATATATGCTATGATTCGATAAAATATCCATAGCAATTTCGCAGACTTTCATTGCTGTATCGGAACAAAAAACCTTAATCATAGAAGACCAAGATTGATGTGCTTGCCAAGTTTTTGCATATTGCCAAATCATCATACGTGAAGCAGAAGTTAAAATCAACATATCTGCGATTTGCATCTGTATTTCTTGGTATTCAATGAGCTTTTTACCTGCAAAAGTATGGTTTTTTGCAAAGTCGATTGCGTGTTCCATAGCACCTCTTGCAATACCTAATGCAATAGAGCCAACTGGTATACGCGAATAATTAAGAGTTAAACGATTTAACATCCAGCCTTTTTCTAGTCCACCAACAACCTGAGAATCTGGCACAAAGCAATCTTCGAATATTAGTTCTGTTGCGGAAGAAGCTCTTTGTCCCATTTTGAGTTCATTCCTTCCGCGAGAAAAACCAGGTGTTCCATCGTATACAAGAAAGCAAGTCCACGAATCTAATCCTTTATTTTCTATTGCAGCAAAAACAGTAACTGCATGAGCAATATCTCCATCAGAGATAAAAACCTTCCTGCCGTTTAACAACCAACCACCAGAAACGCGTTTTGCTGTTGTAAGTGGTTTATATCTTGCACCACCTTCTGTATCTTCTACATCAGATCCGCCAGAAGGTTCAGTAATCGCAAATGCCATAAGAGTGGGAATTCCTTTTTTATTTTTCTTTAAGATAGGATACAAATGATTAAAAATAATGTTCAGGTCGCCCGAAACTAATATGGGGGCTACACCTAAGGAATGTGCACCAATTAGCAATCCTAATCCACCACAAGCAGCACATAATTCTTCGTATTTAATGGCAGCTATCCAATGAAAGGGATAACGATAAGTTAACCAATCTACCGAACCAATGGGAGATGGCAATAAATCCGAAAAATAGCCAGCTTTTGCAGCTTCTATCTTCACTTTTTCTAATAACTCTTTGTTTTTGTTTACATCAATTTCTAGTGCATAAGGTTTTAAATGTTTCTCTGCAAAGGCTCTGTAATTTCTTCTAAGTTTTTGTAATCTTTTTGGTAATAGTTGTGTATCCATTTCCCATAGTTTATCTTGATCATATTTTAACAAAAACTTTAAATATGGTTTGATTTGCTCTAAAAAATATTTTGGTGAAAGTTTTTCTTCTAAATTGAATGTTTTGATCTCCATAGTATATTACCTCAAAGTTAATTATAATAATTCATTTATCTTGTTTTTGTATACTTCTGCAATAAATAAACTGATTTCGTTGGATGTTCCATAGAGTTGTTTTAGATGATTGGCATCTCTATACGCTTTTTCTAAACCGTAATCCCTCATATACCCATAGCCTCCATGGGTTTGTAAACAATCAGAAATACCATATACAATTAATGGCATAATTTGTTTTTTTATCCTTAAAACTTTTAAAAGAAGATCTTTTTCCGAATGATAAGTTCCACATTGAAAAAGCGAATTAAGGGATAATTCAATTGTCGATTCTGCATTGAACAAAAGATTTTGAATTGCTGGATAATCAAAAATCAAGTGTCCACCTTGAATTCTTTCGTTGGTATATTTTAATGCTTTTAAAAACGCGTAGATCAACCGAGCTGTTGCAATAGAAAGATTCCCCAAGATTTGTCTACTGAGTATTTCTGTAAAAAGCGAAGAAGACACAGCATAAGATTGTATAATTTCGTAGTGGATTTCGGATGTCTTGATTTCGTCAAAACCATGAGAAGGATATTGTTGTTTTCGGGAATGAATTTTGGCTAATATTAACGTAAAACTATTATCCGAAAGGTTTTGTTCATCAATGCTAAAAAAAGAAAGATATTCAACGAAATCAGGTATTTGAATTGTAATGGGTTGAGGCATCTCGAAATATTGTTTTAAAGCATTCCAATCATTTTTGTCTATCTGAGAAAATAAATATTTTGCTAATAGATTACGAGCAATGCCATAATTTCCTTGGGTTAAATTCCAATGCGAAATATCCAAAGATAAATTTAAAGATCTATTAATAAAAGTCGAAAGAGCAAATTGATGAGCAATATAACCTAAACTGCCATTAATGATGGAAAGTTCTAATAAGCAAAGAATACTAAATAATAAATTGTGTTTTTGTTCATAATTCCACAAAGCAAATTCATTATCGTTTGTATCTAAATTGATGATCCCTAATTCTATTAATTCCTTTGTATGTTTTTTAAGAATTTCTTCTGGCACAATGTGTTCTGTGTTTTGGTATTCAATACTAATTTTTTTTATATAATCTTTTATGTATTGATAAAACTCGATTTGATTTTCGGGTATCTTAATGTATTTTTCTATCATGATTTGAGGAGTTTATTATAAAATGATATCACTGTCAACATTTTTTAAATGCTACCATAATTTTATACATCAAATCATCGTTGTTTTAAATAATAAAAAAATTAATATTTTCTTGATGATAAAATCATAAATAAAAAATCTACTTTATGGCTAAAATATATTATGATGATTCATGTGATTTAAGTGTATTAAAAGATTTAACGATTGCAGTACTTGGTTATGGCAGTCAGGGACATGCACAAGCTCAAAATATGAGAGATTCTGGGTTAAAAGTCATTATTGGTTTAAAACCAGATTCTCGTTCAGTAGCACAAGCAAAAGAAGATGGTTTCGAAGTGTTTCATCCCACAGAAGCGTGTAAAAGGGCAGATATTATTCAGGTTCTAACACCTGATCAAACACAAAAACAACTCTACGAAGAAAGTATTTTGCCGAATCTTTCTAAAGGAAAGGCTTTGGTATTTTCTCATGGTTTTAATATTCATTTCGAGGTAATCCAGCCACCATCTGATATCGATGTTTATATGGTTGCTCCAAAAGGTCCTGGACATTTGGTAAGAAGGGTTTATGTAGAAGGTGGTGGAGTCCCAGCATTGATTGCTATACATCAAGATGCAACAGGAAAAGCAAAACAAAGAGCACTTGCACATGCAGCAGCAGTAGGTGCTGGTAGAGCAGGAATCTTAGAAACAACTTTTAAAGACGAAACAGAAACAGATTTGTTTGGAGAACAAGCAGTTCTTTGTGGTGGTTTAACTTCTTTAATTATGAAAGGATTCGAAACCTTAGTAGAAGCAGGTTACGATCCTGACATTGCATATTTCGAATGTTTACACGAAGTAAAATTGATCACAGATTTGATCTACGAAGGTGGTATTGCGAATATGAGACATTCCATTTCTGATACTGCGGAATATGGCGATTTAACACGCGGTCCTAGGGTAGTGGATGATCATGTAAAACAAAATATGAAGCAAATTCTTTCCGAAATCCAAAAAGATAAAGGTGCAAAATTCGCAAAAGAATGGTTAGAAGAAGCAAAAAAAGGATACCCCAATTTTAATCGTTTACGCGAAGAAGGTAAAAAACATCCTATCGAAGAAACTGGAAAAAAACTTCGCGCAATGATGAAGTTTCTTAAAAAGAAATAAATTTTAGACAATAAGCGGCATAAGATTTCCGTTATGACCGCTTATTGTATCCTTGCATTAAAGAATAAACACCATCGATGAATTTAGTTTCTTCTAAGGGTAATTCGGTTTCTTTACCAGTAGTTAAGTCTTTTACTTTGATAACTTGTTTTTTTAATTCGTCTTCTCCCAGAATTAAACAAAATTGGTAACCTTTTTTTTCTGCTAATTCGAATTCTTTTCCTAATTTTTTGGGACGACTTAAAGAGATTTCGACTGGTAGGTGATTTTTTCTTAAAAGATGGGTTAATTTTAAATATTCGGAATATAGATTTTCGTCAAAAAGGGTAAAATAAAAACCTTGCTTAGTGGATATTTCTGGAATTAGGCGATGATTTTTTAAAAATGCTTCGAGGGTAACATCTCCCATTCCAAAACCAATTGCTGGTAGAGATTCTTTACTAAATTGACCTATCAGATTATCATATCTACCACCACCAAAAATTGCTCTTCTGTTTTCTGGATGAGTATCGTAAATTTCGAAAATAAGTCCTGTATAGTAATCAAATCCACGCACAATGGTTGGATCGAAAATAAGATTTTTAGGATTATGGTTTACACTCAGATATTTTACCATTTGGCTTAATTGGTTTAATATATTGCTTATTTGATCTCTACTTTTGGGTTCAATGTCTTTTAGTAAATCTTGATAGGATTCTAATCTTAGTTGAAAAAAATTATAAATTGCTTTTATTTCTTTATCTTCGCATATAGATTTTAATTCTTTATCGAATTCCTCTTGTGTGATTTTTTCTTTTTTGTCGATGATTCTCCCAATTTTTCGAAGTTTTTCTTTATCTGTTAAACCTAACCAAAGATCTAACAAGGCGCGATGACTAAAACGAACAATAAATTGATCTTCATTTGCTCCGTAAGATTTTAAAATATCCATTGCAACCGATAAAATTTCTACATCAGAATAAACAGTATTGCTACCAATTAGGTCTACGTTTAGCTGATAGAATTCTCTTAATCTACCTTTACCAGGTCTTTCGTATCGCATAAAGTTAGCAATACTAAACCATCTTAATGGTGGCACATAACTTTGATCACGATTTGCAATCATTCGCGCTAAGGTAGGGGTCATTTCTGGACGGATAGAGACTTCTCTGTTGCCTCTATCGATAAATGTATAAAGCTGTTCGTTAACAATTTCTTCGGAGGATTTGGATCGATATAAATCTGTGTATTCTAATATAGGTGCTGAATATTCTTCGTATCCGTAATTTCTACAAACCTCTCTTTGTTTTTCGAAAAACCAGTTTCGAAGAAACATTTCGTTTGGATAAAAATCTCGCGTTCCTGGATAAGGTTGAAATTTCTTCATATTATTTTTTGGATTCCAATTTTTGTATTAGATTTTTTAATAAATCTTTGTTCTTTTTACGAAATTCTGTATAACCTTCTCCTGTAAAGTCAATTCCAATCAGAAGATTTTCTGTATTTTCTTTTTTTAATTTATGAATGTATTTAATTTCTCCAGACATCCTTATGGGAGCAACCAATTTAAAGATTAGATCAAAGATGATGCTATCTTGATAGGGTATAAGAGATTTTAATTCATCATCTGTAATTTCTATGGCTGCACCACCTTCGGAAATATTAACAACTCTTTGCTTTTTTTTAATTAATATAGTGTTTGCTTCGATGATCTTTTCGTATGTTTCGTCAGCAATTCTTTCTAACTCAACAAGCAATTCTCTTTTTTGTTCTTCTGTTGGAGAAGTATCTAATGGTAAAAGAATATATGCCAAAGGAACAAACTTTTCTTTTTGATATACAACAATAGGAAAAACATATAGAAATTTTATGTTAATTTTTAACAATGTTGGTGTACTTACTTCTTGTTTTTTTAATTCTTCGGGTAAATTTTCTGCATTCGAAAGCAAGATTCTCAGTCCTGGATATTTCTCTTTATATTTTTCTTCTATTTGTGGAAAGATAATCTTAGACGTAATCTGAAATTGAATATTATTGGCAGATATTTTATGCCTACTAAGACGAAAGTTATTTGCAACTACTTCGTCTTCTTTTACGGGAATTCTTTTGTATTTTCTTTGGACTTTACTTACTCGTAATAATTCTGGTACTAATATTGCTCTACCAGGAGAAATTTCTTTTAGTAAATTGAAATGAAATTCAAGATGTCTTGTTAAATCTAAGTATAATATTACCTTATTTGTTAATTTTAAGGAAGGATTATAAAAAAATTCAATTCCCTCTTCTTTTTGTTCTGTTGGCTTGAATTCGGCAGGTGGTATAGTATTTTTTAAATATAAAGATTGTCGATTTAATTTTACAAGTATTAGGTTATTTATTACCTTTGGATCGTTAACGTGATCCCAAAGTCGTTTTGATTCTTTTATAGTTTCAATATTGTATTGTGTTATTTCCATATAGAAGATTTCCTTTCTATTATATTCGACGTAAATTATTGTGATTCTTTAAATTCAACACGTCGATTTATTGCACCTCTAATAGGATCAGGTACTTCTACTAAGGGTTTTGTGTAGCTATATCCTTTTATGATCAATCGAGATTCTTCTATGCCCAATTCGATTAAAGCTTTTTTTACATTATTTGCTCGTTCTATGGATAATCTTAAATTGTATTCATAAGATTTTTGTTTGGGACCTCGATAAGAAAGATCTGTATGTCCTTGAATTTCTATTTTTATCTTAGAATATTTTTTTAAAATTTCTGAAATAAGTTTTAATTTTTCGATTTCTGATGGTTTTACAACAGCACTATCTAAATCGAAAAATATGCGAGTATTCCATATACATTCTGGTTGCATTTCTTGGCAGGGTTCTTTGATCTTTTTTAATTTGATGATGATTTTTTCGAGATCTTTAGATTCTTTGAATGTTTCGGTTTTAGGTTCATAACCGGGAGAAGTTGCTTTTATCTGGAATTGTTCATTTTTTCGAACTGGTACAGAAAATTGTGCCATAGAATCTAGTTTTAATTCCAATGCTTTGTCATCTGAACCAATTTTGATAATTTGTGAACCAGGTAGTGGTAATCTTGTTTCTTCGTCTATAACGATGCCTGGTATATATCGAATGATCGGTTCAATAGGTTTGATAGGTTGAAGGTAAAAAATCCTTTCGTCGGTTTTTGTTTGTGTACTAATATCTTTGTAGTCTAAAAGAGTTTCGAGGGGATAAAATCCAGGTGCACTTATGTTTAAACGATAAATTCTTCCAGAAAAGAGCTCAACTTTAAAGGTATTTTCAATTGTTTTTCCATCGTTCTTAAAACGCCTATCGGACTTTAGGACTAAATTTTGTAAGCCAAATTCTATTAGAATCGTTGCTTCTACACTAACTGGTTCTTGTGTTTCTGCATTGATGATTTTTCCTTTTAAAATAATTTTATAAAATTCGATTAATTCTTTGGGGATTAAAAAACGATAGATGTCATAGCCACCCTTAGCATTGACATGGATACGATCGGACGCAAAATAAGTCCATAAACTGTTGTCGGTGATTTTTAGTGCTTCGTCGTTTTGTGGCGAATTAAAAGGTTCTCCTAAATTTAGAGGCTGATCAAAGTCCAATCCGTTAAAATTACTTACGTACAAATCAAATTGTCCTAATCCCCCTGGTCTATTACTTGCGAAAATCAATTTTTGTTGATTTATCGTAAGAAAAGGTGTGATTTCGTCATATGGAGTATTAACCGTTGGGCCAAGGTTTACTGGTTTACTCCATTTGCCGGTATTTAAATCTCTCTCTGCATACCAAATATCATAACCACCATAACCACCAGGGCGATTCGATACAAAAAAAAGTTTTTTTCCATCTTTTGTAATAAAAGGCATTAAATCGTCAAAATTGCTGTTGATTTCGTTTAAATGTTCAACCTTTGACCATCTACCATTAATAAATTTTGCTACATAGATATTTAAACGATCATATCCTTCTAATTGTCCATTTCTAGTCGAAGTAAAATAGATTTCTTTGATTTGATTGTTTTCTATTAGTACAGAAGGATGACCTACAAAAGAATCCGAATTGATGGTAAATTCTTCTTGGTTTAGAACCTTCATCGTTTTAGTGGGTTGATTGTCTAAGGGAAATACTAATGGTAGGGGATCGCTCCATTCTGGTTCAGAGGTAGGATCGTGATAGTTTTTATTAAAGGAATACCATAAAGAGTGTTCTTCGTAGGGACCTGGTCGTTGGGATTGAAAAATCATGTATTTTTCTCCAAAAATGGGGAGGGGGGCATATTCGTCCCATTGGGTATTTAAACGCAACTGATTTTGAATAGTAGTATCTTCTAATACGTTTTTGTAATAATAAATTCTACTTATGTCTTGGGCAAAAATAGAATAACTAAACAAACAGACGAGAATTTTCCATATAGAGCCTACGTTTTTCAAAATATTCATCAAGATTTTTAGAGGATTGTGGTATAAATTGATAAATTTTTTCCCACATGTATTGGGTTTCCATACAGAGATAAGAAAAAAGTTTCGGATCCTTCTTATCGATATAGTTTTTGATCTTTGCATACATTTCTTGTCTAATCGTTTTAAAATAACGGAATTTTTTATCACTTCCTTGAACCATTTCTACTTTTGTTAAATTATCGTTTAGAAATCTTTTTTGCATAATTTCTTTTTGACCAATGGAATAACGAAATGTTCCTAAGGAAATCCAAGCAATTCTATTTGTATCGATTGTATCGAAAAGCTGATCGAGAAGTTGTTTGTAGTCATCTTCCCAATTGTCGTAATAAATCATAGGATCTAGATGAAAGGCTAATTTATATCCAGCATCCTGAACCTTTTTTGCAGCGATAAGGCGTTCTTCTAAATTGGCAGTCCCTGGTTCAATTTGTTCGATGATCTTCTGTGGATTAATAGACCAAGATACAACTGTGTGATTTTGATGGTTTAATCCTAACAAATTTTCTACATGATTAGATTTTGTTTTTAACTCTAATGTTGCATTTTCTAATTGGGCGAAATATTCTACAAGGATGGGAGAAATTTCTAAAATAGGATCTAATGCTAAGGAATCCGTATATTCTCCTGTACCGATGCGAAAATGAAAATTTTTCCCTTTGATTTTTTTTTCTATTTCAATAAATAAATCTTCTATATTACCAAAAACTGTCATTAAGGGTTGATTCATAAAATTTTGTAAATAACAATAATGACAATCATACAAACAGCCAATTCCAAAATTAATCACGAAGTATTGACAGCATACCATTCCATCGGAGCCAGGGCAAGAAGAGATAAATTTACCTTGATGTCGGTACACTAAAAGAGTATCTTTTTCGAAAAGATTCCCATTTTTTAAATAAAAATCGAAGATTTCTTTGGGATGATCGATCAATTCGATTTTTATATTTTTGTTTTGAGTATTTTTCAATATATTTTGAATTAAGAGATTTTCGCTTTTATTTAAAGAACTATCTATGTAGATTTGTTTAATGCTCCAAGGTTCAACCATAAAACTAATAAAATAAAAGACCTTTTGTGAACAAGAATAAATTGTAAAAAAGAAATGCAGGGATGAACCTGCATCATAATTAACCGCGCCAACGATGTTTTACTTTACAAGCATTAGGATTACCACTATTTCCTCTACAACTTGCTATAGCTAATTGATCTGCTTCTCTTTGAGAGTTTGCACCACAAGATGCACCAATGGTTCCTTCATCATCTGTTGCAATGGCTGCAAAACCTACTCCTTGGCAATAGAGAAGTTCTTGGCAATTTGTTCCACCATTTTGTTCGCAATATTCTCTGGCTGTCTTTCTCGCTTGAGCTAATGGGACTCCCCATGCTGCACCATAAGCAGAAGATTCTTCACAGAAAAAAATCGATGTATCTGCAATTAAAGAACCAGTAAAAATCAACCCAAATATTAACCCTATTAAAATAAACAATTTACGTTTTGAATTCATATAAACTCCTTGGGAAAAATTTATTTACTTTTAAAGTATAATAAAAATTTGTAAACAAAAAAAATATTGGTTAATAAAAAAAATTAGATAGATTCGAGGTTTGTATTGTTCTGAAAAAAATTGAATCTATTTTATGGTATGACATTTAATCTAAAAAATTTTGTTTTTCTTCTCTTGATCTAAAATCCATGAATTTTAATTTCTTTATAAAAGAATTAGAATTTTAAAATTGGTTTTATGGATAGGAAACATCGCATTGAGGATTTTTTAAAGATTCATCACGAACATATTTGGTGGCCCTTTACTCCGATGAAGCTTGCAAAAGAGCCCTTTTTTATCGAAAAAGGAGAGGGTGTATTCTTGTATGGTTATGATTCTGATGATAATCCCATAAAATTTGTAGATGCTATTAGTTCCTGGTGGGTTAGTATATATGGACATAATTTTGAACCATTAAAACAAGCTTTAATCAAACAAATGGATCAATTAGAACATGTGATTTATGCAAGTATGGAACATGAACCAGCTCTTCGTTTAGCAGAGATGCTATCGGAAAAAACACAACACCATCTACCACGTGTGTTTTATTCGGATGATGGTTCTACTGCAATGGAAATTGCTGCGAAGATGGCTTTTCAGTACTTCCAGAATCAAGGAACAAAAGAAAAAACCAAGTTTCTTGTGTTAGAAAATGGTTATCATGGTGATACATTTGGAAATATGTCTTTGGGAGCACGTTCTGACTTTCATAAAGTATATGAACCACTTTTGTTTGATGTAATTCATATTCCTATGGCTTATAATACCACAGAGGGTTTATACAACGAAGAGTTGGCAAAATTAGAACTACAATCGTTGTTAAATCGTTTAGAAACCTTTTTCGAAAAACACCATAAAGAAGTATGTGCTATTGTATTAGAACCAATTATCCAAGGTGCGGCGGGAATGTTGATGTATCATCCTTTTGTATTAAAAAAAATTCGATCTTTGTGTGATGAGTACAAAGTCTTAATGATATGCGATGAAGTTTTTACAGGTGCTGGAAGAACTGGCCCATATTTCGCGTACGAACATGCAGGAATTTTTCCAGATATATTAGCTTTAAGTAAAGGACTATCAGCTGGTTATGCAACATTTGCTGTAACATTAGCAACCGAAGATGTTTATCAAGCGTTTTATTCGGATAATAAAGCTCATACATTGTTTCATGGACACTCGATGACTGCTAATCCCTTAGGATGTGCTGTAAGTATCGCTTCTGTGGAGCTTTATGATAGTTTAAATATAAAAAATAAAATTGATCAGATTCAAAATTGGCATAAGGAATTTATCGAAGAATTGAAGCATTCTTCTGTAAAAGAAAAAATCAAAAATACCCGCTATTTTGGATCCGTTGCTGCAATAGATGTAGTGGTTTCGTTAGAATCCTTTAAGGCATTCAATTTAGAAATCATCGATTTTTCTGTAAGAAATGGAGCATTAATTCGACCATTAGGAAATGTATTTTATATTGTACCACCTTATATAATTCGAAAAGAAGAATTAAAGATAGTATATGAAGTGATTTATAAAACACTAAAAGAAAAAATATAAGATAAGATTTCCTATTTTGATTGACAGAGAAATAAAAAGATTGTTTTTGGATTTTATCAGAAATGCTGCCTTAGCTCAGTTGGTAGAGCGGCTGACTTGTAATCAGCAGGTCGTGGGTTCGAAGCCTACAGGCAGCATTGTTTTGGGTAGGTGGCCGAGTGGTTAATGGCACCAGACTGTAAATCTGGCACCCGGAAGGGTTACGGAGGTTCGAATCCTCCCCTGCCCAATGCTTCAATTTTATTAAACTTTCAGCATGAAGAAATACCTATTTTCTGAGTTTTACATTGAACAAAAAGACTTCTTACCATTGCATGCGTTAAGAACGATTGCTTTAATACAGTTTATTATCTTACATCCTTTGATAGGTTTTGCCCAGTACACAGATAGTAAGGTGATACAATCCCTTGCTCATAATTTATTCGTATGTATGGATATACTCTTTCTTCTTAGTGGATACTTTATTTATTTTAGTATTAGTAAAGAAAATTTAAAAAATTATTATATAAAAAGATTCATAAGAATTATACCGACGTTTTATATTGCATTTATTTTATATTTTTATTTGATTCATCAGGAATTAAATAAAACATCTAAAATAATAAATTTAAATAGTGATAACAATCAATTATTGGAACTATACAAAGCGCTCAAACTATCGATTCAATATTGGTGGGGGGATGTTTTATTTATCTCGAATTATCTACCAGCGAGAATCGTTAATGTAGGTTGGGCTATCTCTACGATTGTTCAAGTTTACATCATATTTCCTTTGTTGATACATTTTACAAATAAGTTTTTTAAAAGCTATAGAATTCTTTTTTGGGTTTTTTTGTATTTTTTAGCAATACTTTTTAGAATTTATCACTATAATAATCATTTTTTAGAAGAAAAAATATATTTTATGACTCATACGCGATTAGATTCTTTTGTGATAGGAATTTTATTAGCAGAATTTACTTTGTATTATCAAGATAAAAAAAGAATTATTCAAATTCCAACGTTGTTAAGGTTAATGATCATTTTAATATTTTTGTTCAACTTTGGATATATTCTATTAGGAGATTATTATAAAATTCCTTTAATGAATTACGTTTTTAAGTATAATTATTACAATTTGACTTTCTTTTTTTTAGTGATGTATTTTATTTTATTTGAAAACTCCAAAGATTGGTTTTATCAATTGTTTAATTTTAATTTTTATTCTTTTGTTTCTAAAATTAGTTATACAATATTTCTTTTTGGCGATTTTTTTGAATCATTATTTTTTAAAAATATTCACTTCTTTCAATTTGAACTAAACAATGAAATAAAAGTTTTTTGGATCGTTACATTGATTGTTTTTCTTATATTATTAGACTTAATATTAGGATGGATCTTTTTTCTAATTTTTGAAAAACCTTTTCAGATGATTAAGTTAAAGTTAAATACAAAATAGGTAGAATCATTCCTAAAAAAATCAGCGTACTTAAAACAAAGATTTGGACAGTAAAACGCGTATTTAGGTTAAAAATAATGCTAGACACAATAGAATAAACTGCACCAGGCATAAAAGACATAATCAATACAATTTTTTTATCAAACAAAGAAAGAAATTCAGAAGGAATCAGCCACAAAACAATTAAGGTTATTAATGGAACAACAATGAATTTAATTCCTAAGACAAAAAGGATTGGTTTATTCCAATAAAATAATTTTTTTAGTTCCAAGTTGATGCCAAGAGCAAGATAATAAATCACAATAGAAATATAAACAATCGTTTGAACCATAAAAGATAAAAATTGATATTCTGGTAGAGGAATTTGAAAAATAAACAATATCAATGCAATCATTAACCCATATAATGGAAATAATCGATAATCCAATAATTTTTGTTTTAAAGATAGGTAAGTTTGATTTTTATAATTTGAAGGTAATTTCCACCGAATCCAAGGGAATATGAATCCATAAAGATAAAGATAAAAATAACTGATAAAAATCAATGCTTTACTTAATCCTTCTTCGCCCAAAAGAAAGTAGCAAATGATCCCTCCCATAGTATATCCATGGTTTGCTAACGATGTATTTACAACGATGGTGATGCGATTTCTTGGGGAAAGATTGTAAGAAAAGAGATAACCAACAAGAAAACCTAAAAAGACTAAAAATAACCCACTAAAAGGAAGATAGAATGTCGTTGGAGAATATTTCAATTTTCCGATAAACCAAATAATGATAATGGGTTCAAAGAATAACAAATTGATTTTGATCATTCTTTCGGAAAGTTGCTTTTTTTCTGTTTGGTTCAGTTGAAGTTTTTTTTTCAGATAAAAACCTGCAAGAAATGGTAAGATGATTAAACTTTCGAGAAACAAAAAAAATATATGATTCATAAAAATATCTTGACAATAAATCGATTGATAATAGAAATTAATGTTATGAAGAAAAAAAATTTATCTTATGTATTGTCTATTCTAATTGTGCTATATGCTCTTTTTTTGATAGCTTTTTGTTCTTCGGCAACACATGTTGCAGGCGGTGAAGAATTCGAAGGGTGGAAAACAGAAAATGGTATTGATACTTTTTATGTAAGGACATCTGCAAGAGCAAGTGAAAATGCCATAGAAAAAGATGATCCAGAGATGATGAAAACGACCTGTATGGAAGCAGCGAAGTTACAAGCACTAGATAATATGATAAGAAAGATGATTGGCGAAACAGTAGAAGCTCAATCAGGTATGTTGGATGGTCAAGCAACCAATTATGCAATAACCTCTATTCGTGATGGTGTTATTAAAGGCGTTCAAAATAAAGAATGTGCTCCAAGAGGTGGTAGCTGGAAAAATTGCGAGTGCATTTATTTTGCTTCTGGTCGTAATCTAAAAAAACAAGTAGAGTTCGAGGTCCAAAAAGCCTTAAAAGGTCGTTAATAAATAATACCAAAAAAGATAATCCTTGCTTAAAGTGTTTAGCAAAATATATTCTGGCAAAACACTAGCCAGGAATTTGTCTAATGATCAAAAATAAAGGCAAAATGATGATAAGATAAAGTAAAATTTATATAAATATTATGCTGCTGGACACGAGAACTGAGTAAAAATTTCTAAGTTTTCATGACAGATTTTGTTATAAGATGAATAATTATTCCCAGATTGAATCTGAGAATGTTCAGATTCATTCTCAAGCCGGGGCAGTCTCAACAAAGGTAGTATTGGAATGTGTTCTTCTTGCATCTCCCAGTCGAGCATGATGCGAATCAAAAAACTGATAGAGTAGCCTAAAAAAAATCTTAGATCTTGGAGCTTGCCCCAATATGTGGGTTGAATATAGATTTTTCTTATAATATAACTTTTTGTTCTTGGTTGATAAGTTGCAGTTAAGGTTCTTTTTTGTTGAGAAATGCTAATTCGATATAAATAAGCTAAATATTTTTTTAATAGATAGTCAATGGTTAAAGATAGATTTCCTCCAAATCTTGTATTAGTTAAATAAATTAAATATTGATAATGAATTGGTGTAATGTTAATCGAAGTGGCATTTTTTGGGTGAGTAAAAAAAGTGTGTGTTCTCATATCTATTATATATTCTTTTTTTAAGATTTATACCAAAAAATTTTCAGAAAATTCTTCATTTTTTATTAAGTTTTGAATTCCAGCCCAAGTCTTTTGACCTTTTTATAAATCTTTTTCATTGTTTCGTAGATTGCTTATAAAAATAATAATTAAACATAAGCAATTGGAATTTCGTTTATATCTGTGGTGTATCGTTTCGATAAATGATATTGTTTAGGATACCAAGTGTTTTGAGGAAGTTGAATATTTTTAGCAAATTGTATTTTGCTTTTTCCTGATTGATTATAATAATCCATTAGTTTTAGGATTGTTTCGTTTCTTTGTTCTTCTTTTTCGTAATTATTGATATCAAAAAGATCTCTTTGTAGACTACTCTGAGAAATAAGATCAAGCGCCATGACTCCCATTTTTTTATATTTTATATTTTGTTTATAAATATTTTTTAATATAATATTAGCATTATGATATAAAATTCTTATACTATTCGAAGGGGTTGAAAGTTTTTTTATCTGATAGTTGGAATAATAAGGTTCCTTCTTGTTAAAAGGATTACTTTTGATAAAGACCCCAATATAAGTAGCATATTGTTTTTGTTTCGTTAATTTTTCTGAAAGTTTTTCGATGAAGGTCATCAAGATTTTTTCTAAATCCTCTATGCTGGTTATAGCTATTCCGAATGAACGCGAAACTACGGTATTCTTTTTTTGAGGATTGTAAGATTCTAATTCATGACAAGGAATACCGCGTAATTCATGAACCATTCTTAAACCAGTAATTTTTAGATGCTTTCTTATCCAGTAATCATTCTGTTGGATTAAATCATAAGGAGTAAAAATATTTTTTTCTTTTAAAAAAGCAGAAATTTTGTTACCAATTCCCCAAACTTCTTCTATGGGCATATTCTTTAAAAGTTCTTCTTCTTTACCGAGGGAATTATAAACTCCACCTAATTCAGGATGTAATTTCGCATATTTGTTAGCAAGCTTTGCTAATGTTTTCGTTTTTCCAATGCCTATACACGATGGGATTTTAAGCCATTGTAGAATTGTATTTCTTACGTAAGTACAATATAAAGTTAAGTCGAATTTTTTTAAGTCGGTTAAATCAATAAAACTTTCGTCTACGGAATAAACTTCTATTTTGGGAAAAAATAGATTTAAAGTTTCGTGAAATCGATAACTCATATCTGCATAGAGGGGGAAATTGCTAGAAAAAACTTTTACATTGTATTTTTTGACTAAATCTTGAATTTCAAATAAAGGCTGCCCCATTTTTATCCCTAATTGTTTTGCTTCGGGCGATCGCGAAATAACACAACCATCATTATTCGATAAAACCACTACGGGGGAAGATTTTAGTTTTGGGTTAAAAGCGATTTCGCAACTTGCATAAAAGTTATTCGCGTCTACTAACCCAAAGATTTTATTTTTGTGCGGGATGGATAACATAAGTAATCACTCCCCAGATTTCTATTGTATCTATTTCTTCTATGGTTTGGGAATCTAAATTTAATAAATAATATTTATTATTTTTTTTTGTAAGTCTTCTTATACTAAATTCTCCATTGATAATAGCTATAACATAATGACCATTTTTTGGTGTAAGAGAACAGTCTACAATAATGATATCTTCGTCTTGAATCAAATTGTCGTAGCTATTGCCTTTTACTTTCATAAAAAAAGTGGATTTGGGGTTGCGAATCAAAATTTTGTTTAGGTCGATACGTTTTTCTAGGAAGTCTTCCGCAGGGGAAGGAAAACCGGAATAACTAATCGGAAGAAGTTTATTATACAGTTCTTCGTCAATTTTAAAATAAGGAGCATTTTTACGAAAATTATAAAAAGAATTTTCCATAAGAACATTAAAAATACTATACAAAAATTAGTCAATAAATATATAGTATTTTGATCAAAAATTTTTTCGATAAAAGGGCTTATGTAAGAACAAAAATCTTAAACTTAAAACGAACGAATCTTATTGAAGATATTAATAGAATAAAATATATAATTTTATTTATAAAATAAAATTTATTTATTTTAAAACTTTATTGGGGTAGTGATCAATCATCAGTTTTATTTTCATTAAATTTTGATTTTCTGAATAGAAACGAGAGATTTTGCTCAATTGAAAAATCAAGGTTGAATTGAGCTAATTGGCGTTAAGGACAATTTTGTAGTTTCGAAGATATTTTTTGTGTAATTCTTGATCTAAATACAAGATCAAATGCAAAGAGTCGTTATAAATACAATATTTCTTTTGTGTTTTATGATGATTTTTTAGAAATGAATCAATATAATAATATCCAAATAAATCTAATCCAAAGGTATAATAGGCAATTTTAGTAGAGTTGTTTTTTGATTTCATCGGTTTGATCTAATAACTCCAAAAATACCTTTTTCCAATTCTTTTTTACGCGAAATTTTCTTAAATTTCCAAATTGTCCAATCAAATTTCGGTGAATAAAAATAATATCCTTGGGGAAGTTAAAGTTTTTTACATCTTTCCAACTATCTCTTGCTATTTCCATCAGTCTTTGATAGAGTTTAGAATCTTCACCAAAATAGGTCTCTCTATCGGGAAAAATTTCTTCGAGGATTTCTAAATGAGGCTTGATAAAATTGATTGGGTAAGGTTGATTATCTTTTGTTTTAAATCCAGCGTCATAAAGGGCTCGAACTGCTCTATCCCAATCATGATGCATTGTTGCGTAAGCTACTTCTTTGTATGAACGAGAAATATTTTCGGGAATTTTTTTGATGCATCCAAAATCATACAAAACCACTTCGTTATTCCTAAAACCAAAGTTTGCAGCATTGGGATCTACATGCAAGATGCCATAACCATATAAACTATACACAATTAATTTTAGCAAAGTTGTAAGCCATTGTTCATGATTTTGAATATATCTTTGATCTTTTGTTGCTTCGTGGAGTGTTAGAGATTCTTCGTAGCTTAACGTTAAAACCTCTGGTGTTGTATATTCTTCGTAATATCTAGGAAAAACTAATCCAGGAATATGTACTCGTTGGTGAAATAGCTTTAAATTGTTTAATTCGTGGATATAATCTACTTCTTCTAACAAACGTTCGCGAACTTCTTCCCAAGCATGATCAAAAGGAATATCTAAAGCATTAAACAACGGGGAAAGAATAATCTTTATTGTTGCCAAATCTGTATGGATGGATTTACGAATACCTGGGTATTGTATTTTTAGAACAACTTTGTCGTTATTTTTTAAAACAGCTCGATGAATTTGTCCAATCGATGCAGATGCAAAAGGCTTTTCTTCAATAGAAGAAAAATCTTGTAGTTTTTCTTTTAGTTCACGCTTCAAAACCTCTTGAACCATGTAATAGGGCATAGGGTTAGAATCTTTTTGTAAAACTCTAAATATTTCTACAATTTCTGGTGGTAGCAAATCTTCGTGTAGACTGAGCATTTGCCCTACCTTCATTGGAGCGCCTTTTAGTCGAGAAAGATTGTCAACCACTTTTATAATTTGATCTACATCGATATTATTGTAGGATCCAAAGTTTTTTAATAGAGCATATCCAAAACGTCCTGCGGTTTCGCCTAATCGAAAAAGTCTTGAAAATGTACCAGAAATAAAATTATTATCATTCATAAGCTTAATGTTTTAAAGTTTTAATATAATAAAAAACCATCGGTATGTCAAATCATTTTAATTCACTACCTTACAATAAAAATGCCTTAGAAGACATGATAAAAAACCAAATTGTGTATAGAGGAGTTTCGAGTTCTAAAGTATTGGATGCTTTGCGAAAATTTCCAAGAGAATACTTTGTTCGAGAAAAAGACAAACCCTACGCATACACCGATGGTCCATTAAGTATTGGTTATAATCAAACGATTTCTCAGCCTTATATTGTTGCATTAATGACAGATCTGTTAGATTTATCTGGAAACGAAAAAGTATTAGAAATTGGTACTGGCAGTGGTTATCAAACAGCGATACTTTCTCTATTAGCAAAAGAGGTTTATACCATAGAAGTGGTTCCAGCATTGGTGGATTTTGCAAAAAATAACTTAAAACGATTTGGAGTTCAGAACGTACATTTTTTTTGTAAAAATGGATACGAAGGATTACCTGAACATGCTCCATTTGATAGAATCATTTCTGCTGCTGCGCCCAAGAAAATTCCCGAAACTTGGAAAAAACAACTAAAAAAGGGTGGGATCATGGTTTTACCTGTGGGAATTGTTTACCAAGATTTACTCAGGATTACCAAGATCGATGATCAACATTTCGTAGAAGAAAATATTCTACCTGTTCGCTTTGTGCCATTAGTAAAAGAAGATGAATCCTAAAAACATCAAAATTTTTCGTTTTAAAACACTTCCTTATAAGACATATTTAAGTCTTTCCGAGTATTTTCGAAAAAAACGATGCGAAAATCTTGTTTTTTGTGATCATCATCCAGTTATTACAGCAGGAATTCAATATAAACAAGAAAGCTTTAAGTTCCAAACAGATTTTATTTCGAAGCAAGGTGTAGAAATCCATTATGTAAAACGCGGTGGAGATCTTACCGCTCACGAATTGGGTCAAATCATCATTTATCCTCATATCGATCTAAAAAAACGAAGAATCTTTTTAACGAACCTAATAGAAACTATTATCAACATTACAAAGGATTTGATAGAACAAGAATTTCATCTTTCTTTAATCTACAAAGAAGAGATGCCCGGATTATATACAGAAAAAAACGAAAAAATCGTATCTATGGGAATCGAAATCCGAAAAGGTTTTACTTCTTCGGGAATTGCCATCAATTATAGTAACAGTTTAAAAACATTTGATTATATTTTTCCTTGTGGATACAAAAACTTAAAGATGAATTCTATCAAAAATCTCCTTATCGAGCAAAATCCTACCATAAAGAAAATAGATGACGATGAATGGAATTCTAAAAAAATTGATTTTTGTAAAAAATGGGCAGAAAAATTTTTAAAATCTTTGTTTTGATCTTTTTCTTTTCTTGTAGCGCAAAAAAAGAATTTGTTCAAGAAGTAAATACATTAAAATACGAAATACCTCAGGAATATAAACGTACTGCATTGATTACAAGTTCCACCTATCAGGTATATTATCAAGTGCATGCTAATAGTTATGTAGAAGGTTTAAAGCAAGTAAAAAAAGATATTGTGAATATTACACTAGAATATTTATTAAAAGAGCCGTTTTTATATGCGAATATTTCTTACGAAGGAAAGATGAAGATACGAAAAATGATTGAACAAAAAGGAAAAATGATTTATTTTAAGAGGTTATCAGAAAATCAAGATTTGTACGAAGTAGTTTTTCATTTTACAGATTATGATTTAAGAAATCAATTAAGAAATATCAAATGAGGATGATATGGAAGTAAGAACACGTTTTGCGCCGTCTCCAACAGGATATTTGCATATTGGAGGAGCAAGAACAGCCTTATTTAACTATTTGTATGCCAAAGCGAAAGGAGGTTCTTTTATAATTCGAATAGAGGATACAGATCAAGAGCGTTCTACGAAGGAATCAGAAAAAATTATTTTGGAAGCTTTGGAATGGTTAGGGATAAAAGCAGACGAAGGTCCCCAAGAAGGTGGTTCATACGGCCCTTATAGGCAATCCGAAAGGTTGGAAATTTATAAAAAATACACTCAATATTTGTTAGAACGTCATTTAGCATATCCTTGTTTTTGCACAGACGAAGAGTTAGAGGCTAAACAAGAACGTTCGAAAAAATTGGGCATCCCCCACGTTTATGATGGAAAATGTAGAAATCTTTCTCCCAAGGAAGTAGAAGAAAAAATCCAGAAAGGAATTCCCTATGCAATACGTTTTAAAGTAGAACCAAAAGAAATTGTTGTTGATGATATTGTTCAAGGGAGGGTAAAGTTTGATTCTCGGTTAATAGGAGATTTTATTATCGTTAAGTCGGATGGTTTTCCTTCTTACAACTATGCAGTTGTAATTGACGATTACGAAATGAAAATTACTCATGTAATTCGCGGTGTGGGGCATCTTTCTAATACACCAAGACAAATTTTGATTCACGAAGCATTGGGTTTACCCTTACCTAAATATGCTCATATATCCGAAATTGTCGGAACTGATAAGAAAAAACTTTCGAAAAGACGTGGTGCTACTTCGGTGATGTTTTTTAAAGAATTGGGATACCTTTCCGAAGCATTGGTAAATTATATGGCTTTATTGGGTTGGTATCCAGAAGATGCAGTAGAATTTATGCCCAATGGAGAATTATTAAAAAAATTCGATATTGAAAGATGTTCGAAAAGTCCTGCAATGTTCGATTTCTTCTTAAACGAAAAAGAAACAGAACAAGAAGATATCAATGTAGCAGAACTAACCATCGAAGAAATCAAACAAATGATTAACCCAAAAACAAAACTAAACTGGATGAATCAAAAATACATTCGCTATTATCCATTGGAAAAAGTTTACGAACTTGCAAAGCCTTTTCTTTTAAAAGATGCAGAAGTTCAGAATCTGATTCAAGAAAACGAAGAAAAAGTTAAAAGCATTTTTGCTTCTGTAAGAGATTATTTAACTACCTTAGACGATGCAATAGCTTATATTAAAGAACTTTCTCGTGATGATGTAATTTTAACAAAAGAAGCAAAAGAAGAAATTCAGGTTATAGAATCTCAACAACCGGGGATTGAAAACTTGTTAAATACTTTTGTTGAGTTGATACAAAACGAAACCAACCTAACAGAAGAGACTTATTCGAATATTATCAAAGAAGCGGGGAAAAGAACCAACCGAAAAGGGCGATTTTTATTTATGCCAATACGCATTTTTACAACAGGTAAAGCTCATGGATTGGAATTACCACGACTATTCTTTTTGTTAGGGAAAGAACGCATTTTAAAAAGAATTGAACATGTAAAACACATAATAAAGGATTGATAAAAAATATTGACAGTTAAAAATATTTTATTATAATAATTAAGGGTATGTATGAATTGGAATCAACTAAAAGATCATCTACAAAAAGAATTGGATCGTTATAACGAACTGGAAAATTTATTGAGTCAGCCCGATATAATTAGCGATCAAGAGAAGTTCAAACAACTATCATTGGAACATCGAAAACTTCAATCCTACATTGATGATATCAAAAAATACATTCATAAAATTAAAGCATACGAAGATGCACAAGAAATTCTTAACGATCCTACTGCGGATAAAGAATTAAAAGAAATGGCAAAACTAGAACGCGACGAATTAGAAAAAGAACTAAACGAACATGTATTCGAGATCGAAACTCTTTTGCTCGAACCCGATCCAAACGAAGGAAAGAACATAATTATGGAAATTCGAGCAGGTACAGGAGGAGAGGAAGCAGCATTATTTGCAGCAGATCTTTTTCGAATGTACAGCAAGTTTTGTGACGAAATGGGGTATAAAGTAGAAATTCTATCTTTGGCAGAAACAGGATTGGGTGGTTATAAAGAAATCATTTTTAGTGTAGAAGGCGATAGAGCATACGAATTACTTCATCAAGAAGCAGGTGCTCATCGCGTACAGAGAATTCCTGTTACAGAAAGTAGTGGGAGGATCCATACAAGTGCAGTAACAGTGGCAGTATTACCAGAAGTAGAAGAGGCTGACTTTCAGATTGACGAAAAGGATTTACGCATAGATGTATTTCGTGCAAGTGGTGCTGGTGGTCAGCATGTGAATAAGACAGAATCAGCAGTAAGAATTACGCATATTCCTACTGGGGTAGTAGTAAGTTGCCAGGATGAACGATCTCAGCATAAAAACAAAAGCAAAGCAATGAAGATTTTACGAGCGCGATTAAAACAGATGTACGAAGAACAACACCATAAAGAGTTGGCAGATCTTAAAAAAAATCAAGTTAAAACAGGAGATCGTTCTGAGCGAATCCGAACCTATAACTTCCCACAAGGAAGGGTTACAGATCATAGAATCAATTTTACCATGTATAATTTAGATGAATTTATGGAAGGAAAAATCTTACCCTTATTAGAAGCATTAGTAAAAGACGAAAAACTAAGAAAACTTGAAGAAAAGCGAAAAAAACAAATTCTAACAACGTAATTTTATAAATTTATAAAAAATATTTATAAATTACTTAAATCGAGTAATACAGAAAAAATCCAAACTTCCATTATTACAATAACCACCTAATAAGATTTTTCCTCCCGGTTGCAATAAGAGAAAATAAGCATAATCATTATTGTTACTTATATCTTGTAATATATACCCATTACCAAAACCAAATGATGTATCAATCAAACCATTAGGAAGAAACCGAGCAATACAGAAATCATCATTAGTACCATTGTAGCAACGACCACCTAATAATATTTTGTCATAAACGTCAACAGCAATAGATTGATTTCTAACATCAATAGTTGGAAAATTTTGAGTTACTACACCATTTGTTGTTCCATCAGGGTTAAACCGAGCAATGCAGAAATCATAATTAGTACCATTATAGCAATGACCACCCAATAAAATTTTTCCATCGGACTGTATTGTCATAGTATCGCCGTAATCATCGTAAGAGGTTATTTGTTTAATCACTATACCATTTCCATTGAATGTATGATCTGTTGTTCCATCAGGGTTAAATCGAACAATACAAAAATCATAGTTTGGACTGCTGCCACAATATCCACCTAATAAGATTTTTCCGTTAGAATCGATTGAAAGTGAAAATCCATAATTATTTATATTAAAAAAATCTTTAAGAATATAACCTCCAGAACCAAATGTATTATCTAATGTTCCGTCTGGATTAAACCTAGCGATACAAAAATCATAGTTAGTACTACTGCCACAATAACCACCTAATAAGATTTTTCCGTCAGGTTGGATTTTAATAGATTGACCCCGATCTTCAATCGAGGAAATATTTAATAGAACATACCCATAACCAGAGCCAAATGATGTATCAATCAAACCATTAGGAAGAAATCTTGCAATACAGAAAACGAAGCTACCACTATTAGCACAATATCCACCTAATAAAATATTTCCATTAGAATCTATTGTAATAGAAGCAGCCATATCGTTGTTATTGGAAGAAATACTTTTGATTACATATCCATTTCCAGATCCAAAGCTTGTATCGAGTGTACCGTTAGAATTAATTCGAATCATACAAAAATCCACGTCAGGCATGTTGCCACAAGAACCACCCATGATGATCTTTCCAAAATTGTCTATTGCGAAAGAAGAACCATAACTATTGATACTATTAAAATTAAAAGTAAATTTACCATTGTTTCCAAAGGAATTGTCTAAGATACCTATGGGTTCTATGTAAGGATTCCTTGATAAATAATTTAGCACAAAACCTGTTGGCGTAAAAGGATCTATTGGATTTTCTTTTAATCTTATACAAGAAATTAAAACAAAAAATAGCAGCAAAACATATAATTTTATTTTCATATACTCAAAAATAACAATCAATCAAAATGTAAATAAAAAAAATATTCACAAAAATATTAAGTGATTTTATTTGTTTTGAATTTTGCACATTTAATTCCAAACTGGAAAAAATAAAAATCCAAGATTTGAACATTAAAATTAATAAAAAAGGAATCAATCTTTTTTTAGAAGCAAAAAGCTAAAAAACACTTAAAATGTATTATCAAGCTGAATCAAACAAAAAAATATATTGCAATTAAAGAAATATCTTGATTTATATGTCAAATTCTAAAAAAAGGGAATATGACAACAAGACCGTTTGAAGGTAAAGTAGCATTAGTTACGGGTTCAGCAAGGGGAATTGGACGTTCCATTGCAGAGGATTTAGCAGAGTGGGGCGCAAATCAGGTGATACTTGATATGCGAATCGAAGACTGCGAAAAAACAGCAAAAGAGATATCCGAAAAATACAATGTTAAATGTATCGCTGTTGCTTGTGATGTTACAAAAAGTGATCAAGTAAAACAAGCAGCAGAAAAGGTAAAAGCAGAATTTGGTGGATTGGATTTTCTTGTAAACAATGCAGGAATTCTTCGCGATAACTTACTACTTCGTATGAAAGAAGAAGAATGGGATTTAGTAATTAACGTAAACCTAAAAGGACCTTTTTTAGTCACAAGAGAATTTTTGCCCATGCTTCTTAAAGCGAAGGATGGAGGAAGGATTATCAACGTTAGTTCTGTCTCTGGTTTAATTGGTCAAGTAGGTCAAGCAAACTATGCTGCAAGTAAAGCTGGTTTGATTGGTTTTACGAAAGTTGTAGCACGCGAATACGCGAAAAAAGGAATATTATGTAATGCAATCTGTCCTGGATATGTTCAAACAGATTTAACAGAAGCATTACCAGAACCTGTAAAAGAAGAACTAAGAAAATCTGTTCCATTAGGAAGACCAGGTCAAGTAAAAGATATTTCTCGCGTAGTTCGATTTTTATGTTCCAACGATGCATCTTTTATTACGGGAAATATCATTCGAATTGATGGTGGAACCGTAATAGGATTGTAGCATGAAGTTTTATTCAAGAATATTTTCTCATTTTTATGATCCCGTTATGGGATCATTTGAACAACATGTTTTAAGTGAAAGGCGCAAGTTTCTTCTACAAGATATTACGCCACCCGTATTAGAAATTGGAGCAGGAACGGGAGCCAATCTTTTTTACTATCCTTTTTTTAATAAGGATTTTCGTTTAACGATTATCGAAAAAAATCCTTTTATGGTAGAAAAAATCAAACAAAAATTTCCCGAAATATCTTCTCGAATAGATTTTATCGTAGATTCTATCGAAAATCAATCTCTAATAAACCACCTACCTAAATTTAATTCCATTGTTTCTACATTAACTCTATGTTCTGTGAATGATTTAGGTTTAACGATTTCTCACATCAAACAGCTTCTCGAAAAACAAGGCATCTTTTATTTAATCGAGCACATTCGTTCGAAAAAAAATTTCTATGGAACATTCCAAGACATCATTTCTCCCGGTTGGAAATTGATTGGTGATGGCTGTCATATCAATCGTAATACAGATGTCGTTTTAAAGCAAGCGTTTACTCCTATTTACGAAGAATATTTTTTTTCGGGGATTGATTTTTATTTAGCGAAAATGAAGCTTCCTTAGAATTAAAAAAATTTATTGGATTTATAATAAAACAAAAAAATTTCGCAATCAATGAAATATTTTATTTTTGTGATTCAACTTCTATTAGTGCTTTTTTTTACTTCTTTTTGGGTGTATAGTTTAAATCAAAATTTTCTTCTTTGTCCCAACAAAGATATGCTTCTTTGGGATGCAAACATAAGAATGATTCAATCCATAGATTTTTTAAGTTATCTTCGCGTAGGAGAATTTTTTTCTGCTGTAAAATTGATTTTAGATTCCCCTACCTGGCCTCCTTTAAGATCGCTCATTAGTGCGATTTTAATACTTCTAAACGGACAACCTGATCCAATTTTAGATACAAGAGTGAGTATTGTATTCTTTTTTCTAGAAATTCTTGCAATATTTTTCGGTACCCTTTATTTTTTTTATGAGGAATACAAAAATCATATTTTAAACCGAATCCTTTTATTTTTATCGATCTATCTTTCTATTACCTTTTTATTTTTATTAGATCAAATTCCAGAATATCTTTTTAACTCTATGTTAGAAATTCAAGGGATGTTTTTTTATACGTTTTTTTTATTTTTGATTTATTATATTTATAAAAATAATTTATATTCTAATCGATTAAAAATTTTGTTTTTTACTACAGGTTTTTTAATTTATTTTACGAAATATCCTTATGGTGTTCTTGTCTCTTTTTCTTTTTTCTTCATTGAACTATTGCAAGATCCTAAAAACTTTCTTAGAGAAGTCCATAAATTAATCGATTTTTACAAAAATTATCGAATGGTTTTTATACTATTACCAGTTTTAGGAATTTTTTTGATTTTTATATCTCCCAGAATTAGTTTAGATTTAATAAAAACAAAATTTATAAAAAATTTTATTTATATTTCTATATTAATTTCTTTTGTAGAATTAAACCTTTTTCTTTATAAGCAAAAGATAAAGTTGTTTAGTGATTCGTTTCGATTTTATTATCTGTATTTTATTTTTCCTTTTAGTGTTGTGATTCTTTCTCATCCGGATCGGTTTCATTCTTTGTTGGGGGCACAATCCGATATAATCGATCGAGGAAGAAGCTTTTTTATTAGTATATTTTATGATTATTTTATCAATTCCTATGGGTTTTCTGTACTCGTAATACTATCTTTTGCATGGATTGTTTATTTATTCATTACAAGAAAAGATATTTTAAAAAATTATCCAATTCTTTATGTGATCTTATTTCTCTGGATACATTTTGTTATATTGGAATTTTTAACAACGAACCATCAAGCGCGATATATTTTTCAGGTTATTCCTGGTTTGATTTTGTTTCATACCTTAGTTTTTTTATACATGAGCGAAAAACAAAAAGTTGTTGTCGTTGTTCTGTTATCTCTTTTGTTTTTGTCGAATGTTTATTATATAAAAATCAACCCACCATCTACGAGAAAAATTTGTTTTGCAGGTTATGATCAAACACTTTTTGAACCTGCGCGAATCATCCCAAAATTAATCCCAGAAAATACAAAAGGGATCATATTCAACGAATTTCATGAATACAAAAAAGCTAACATCAACTTAGACAATCCATATTTATTGATTCCAACAGATATAGATGTCCATATTCGATATAAAACTTATAAAAATGGTTTTGTTTTAAATTATTCCAAATATTTTAATTCTAATCAAAACATCCAGAATTTTATTTATATAACGAATCATTGCAAAAATGAATTATATCAAAGTCCTTTTTTTGAGCTTAAAAACTTAAACAAAAATCTTAAAACCATCTTGGTAGATCAGATCGACGAGTTTATTTGCTTAAAAATATACGAAATTGAGTAGTTTTATGAATTTTCTAATAAATCGATAATTTCTTTGTATTGATATTCTTTGGCTAATTTAAGAGCATTTTCTTTGTGGAGTGTTGCATTGTAATGTAAGAGCAATTGAACAATGTCTGTAAAACCTTTATAGCATGCAATTTCTAATGGTGTATAATTTCCTTTACCAATGGTATTGGGATTTTCTCCTTTTTCGAGTAATTCTTTTACTTTTTTTATGTTTCCTTGGTTTGTATAAATATGGAGGAGTGAATTTTTTTGTTTATTCATCTTAAAATTAAATTTTTGTGGTACAAAATGGATGATCAATCAAAAAAAGGAATTGTTTATTTGATCGGTGCAGGACCAGGAGATCCAGAATTGATTACGGTAAAAGGCTTAAAAATTTTAAAACAAGCAGATTTAATCTTATACGATAGTTTGATCCACGAGTCTTTATTGCAACTTCCAGAAATCTTTCATAAAGAAAAGATCTATGTAGGAAAAAGAAAAGGACAACATAGTCATTCGCAAGAAGAAATCAATGATTTGCTCTTGAAATATGCACTCGAAGGAAAGATCATTGTTCGACTCAAAGGAGGCGATCCTTTTATCTTTGGAAGAGGAGGCGAAGAGTTAAGTTATTTAAAAAAACATGGTATACCCATAAAAGTTGTTCCGGGTATAACCACTGCTTCCGCATCTTCTGCTGAGCTACAAATTCCTTTAACCCATAGAGAATTAGGGCGTTCAGTTATATTTTTAACGGGATATAGTTCTTTTAATGCAGAGGATGAGACTGGTTTCCCCGATTACAATTGGGATCATTTAGCAGATCCAACTTTAACTCTTGTATTTTACATGGGATTATATCATCTCGAAAGAATTGCAGAACGGTTGATTCAACATGGAAGAAGCGAAGATACACCCGTAGTAATTATTAGTAAAGCAACATTACCAGAACAAAAAGTGATTCGCGGAAATCTAAAAAATATTTATCAAAAGTCCATCGAAGAAAAAGCAGAATATCCTTCTCTAATCATTGTTGGTCATGTAATAGAATTGATAGATAAAGATCCGTTTTCTTAGAACGATGGATAAAGATATTCGTATTTTAACCAATCTTATTCTCAAAAACCATTATCGAATTGTTGGTATAACAGGAATTTCAGGTTCTGGAAAATCCACATTGGCATATTGGCTAAAAGAACGATTGATTCAGCAAAATAAAAAAGTAATTAGTATCTCTTTGGATGATTTTGTGATTTATCAAACCTATAGAAATTTTTTATCGTTAAGATGGCGTTCCCAACCAGAAAGTCATAATATTGAATGGTTATTAGAAGTTCTAAACGATGTGAAAAAAAAAACGAATTTTTGTGTTTTCCGCGATTTAATAAAGCCATCAACGAGGTAGGTTTAGTAGAAATCATCCCCTATTGTGTAGATGTTTTAATTTTAGATGGATGGTTACTTGGCTCTTACGAAAAACCAATTGATTATATTCAGCCCTTTTTAGATTATTTGATCTACGTAGAGTGCTCGATTCCCATAGCAAAAAAAAGACGTTTCGAAAGAGAAAAGGAATTCCAGGACAAAAATTTGGGTTTTAGTATGGTAGAACTCGAAGAATTTTGGAATAGTGTTATTTTGCCATTATATAATAAAAATAAAAAAGATATTATAAAAAATTCTAACTATTTAGTGTTCAATTTCTAATACTGTAGTTTCTTTAAACATATTTTCGTTGATTTTTTTTAGTTCTCTTAAAACATCCATTGCACTTTCTTTATCTAAAAAACACCCTAAAATGATTTTATGGTATTTTCCTTCTTCAATAGGGATTCGGTAGATTCCTCCAGAATTTTTGAAGGCTTGAAAGTTTTCTAATCCTTCGCAAGAATAGAATTCAAATCGATTGGAAAGTTCTTTTGACTTAATGTACTTGATGATTTCCGAAGAACGTTTTGCATTATATTTTCCTATGTATACGATCATTTTTCCTTTAGAAACATTGGCATAGGCAATTTCACTATGATTTTCTTGATTCTTATTTTTTTCTGGTTCTTTATATGTGTTTAAATTTTCTTCTGGTTCTGTGAGTTGGTCTGGATTTTTAATCAGATTTTCTTCGATATGTTTAAGTTTAAAAAACTGAAAACCAGCAAAAAAACCAACAGAAAAGCCTAAAAAAAATACGATTAAAAACCAACTCATCTTACTTTTAGGTTGCTTTGGATCCTTTTTTTTGCTTTCAGTAGGTTCCAAATCCAATCTTTTCTTAGCGAAATCAATATTTTCTATTGCCATTTTTATTCATTATCGGTATTTATTAATATTTGAGTCAAAAAATTATCGAAACGACTCAAACGTTTTTTGCAGAATATCTAGACCTTCATTAGCTATTTCTAAGTTTATGTTTAATGGAGGTAAGAGACGGATTACTTTTTCTGCTGTGCAATTTACGATCAAACCATTTTCTAAACATTTAAGAACAATTTCTTTGCATGGTCGATCCAATTCTATCCCAATCATCAGCCCAATTCCACGAACATCTTTAATAAATGAAAATTGACTTTTTAGGCTGTATAATCTTCGAAAAAAATATTCTGATAGTCCTTCTATGTTATCAAGAATATCGCGAGTCATGAGAACTTTGATGGTTTCGTAAGCAACTCTACATGCTAAATGATTGCCACCAAAAGTAGAACCGTGTATGCCTGGTTCAAAAATAGAAGTAAAATCTTCTTTTACGATCATTGCACCAATAGGAAATCCATTCCCCAATCCTTTTGCTAATGTGATAATATCTGGTTCAACATCATAATATTGATAGGCGAATAAATGACCAGTTCGACCAATACCGCATTGAATTTCGTCGAATATTAACAAGGATTTATATTCTTTTGTAAGTTCTCTTGCAGTGACTAAAAATTCTTTAGATAATGGATAAATACCACCTTCGCCTTGAATCGGTTCTAGGATCAATGCACAAATTTCATCACCTTTGGATTCGAATAAACGAATTAATGCATCTGTATCTGCTGGAATGATTTCTATGTTTGATAGTAGACTTCCAAATCCTTTACGAACCTTTTCATTACCTGTAATCGAAAGAGAACCAAACGTTCTTCCGTGGAAACTTCTTTCTAAGGATACGATGATTTCTGCACTATTTTTTTCTTTTTGCCCATAATGACGTGCAAATTTGATTGCTGCTTCGTTTGCTTCTGTGCCGGAATTGCAGAAAAAAACTTTACCTGGAAAACTATAAGATATCAGAACCTCTGCAAGCATTGCTTGTTCTTCGTTGTAAAATAAATTTGATGTATGAATAATTCTTTCAGCTTGCTCACGAATTGCTTCGATTAAATCAGCTTCTCCATGACCTAAATTTGTCACAGAAATACCACTTAGAAAATCAAGATATCTTTTGTGTTCTGTATCGTATAAATATGGACCTTGACCAAAATAAAATGCTACTGGTAAACGATTGTAAGTATTTAAAATATATTTTTCTGTTTTGGTTTTAATCTCTTCGAACGTTAATGGCATTCTAAAAAAATCTTGATGAGTATATTCATCAGTATGATGAGAATTCATAGAATCATGAGATGTCATTGTGTCATTTTTCTTTAAGTGATTTAAAAAACTACAAAAAAATCAGGAAATTTGCTTTTTTGATTTATTCGGGTTTGATAGAACATGATAAAAAATTATGACTTAAAAAAACAATATTCTAGTAAGACAAAAAAGAATAATTTAATGAATATAAAAAAAATTATAAAATATATATAATAATTAAATAAATCTCACATTGATTTTATGCCGTTGGACACAAAAATTCACTATAAACCTCTAAATTTGCATGACTCACTCTGTTATGGCATGAATAATTATTCCCAATCCGGATAAAGGCATGGATATTCTCATCTTCTGGGGTTAATTGTGGTCTTGTAAATATAGGTTGAACAGGTATTTGTTCTTCTTGCATCTCCCAGTCCAGCATCGTACGAATGATAAAACTCATCGAATACCCTAGTAAAAACCTGAGCTCATACAACTTTCCCCAGTATGTTGGCTGTATGCTTATCTTACGTATTACATAGTTTTTTGTCCTTGGCTGATAGGTTGCTGTTAGGGTTCTTTTCGTGGGGGCGAGACTAATCTTATAAAGATAGGCTAAATATCGTTTTAATAAATAATCAATTGTTAACGATAAATCACCATTAAATCGCGTTTCTGTTAGATAAGTTAAATATTCATAATGAAACAACGTAATATTTATCGATGTTTTGCAAAGTTTTTTCGTAAAAAAGTGTTGAGTCTTCATACTTATTATATATTCTTTTTGAAAGATTTCTAACAAAAAATTCTAGAAAAAATTCAAAAAATTATCGAGTATAAAAAAACCATTTTAAAGTATGCACATTTTAAAAAAAGTTTTATCACGCTTTTTCAACCATCATTCAGCATAGATAATTTGATTTTTTATTGTGTTCGAAATTTCTTTACAAGATATTTTGTTGATCATTTCTAACAATAGTGATTCTTCTTCGATGTTGACTATATAATTTAAAATATTCTTTTTTATCCGTGATTTTAAAGTATGGTTATAAATCAATTTTTCTAATATGAGTTTATACTTTGTTGGATCATTATTTTCAATTACAAATCCCGTAATATGATTTATTATATTTTCTTGGGATGCTCCTTTATCTGCTACTAATGGAATTAATCCACTTGCCATTGCTTCTAAGATGACGTTTCCAAATGTTTCTGTTGTGCTCGGAAATAAAAAATAGTCTGATGATGCATAAGCAATCGATAAATCTTTGCCTTCGAGAAAACCAGTAAAAATAATTTTATTTTTATAAATTTCTTTTAACTCTTTTAAATACGGACCATCTCCTACCATAACAAATTTTACTTTTGGGTTGTTCTTCATCAATTCGTATACTTTAACAAATACATCCAAATCCTTTTCGATGGCAATTCTTCCCGTATAAAGAATGACATCTTCGTTGTCATAATTAGAATCATAGTTTCGCCAAAAATCTTTATTTCTATAACTGGGATGAAATTTCTTTAAATTTACTCCTCTTTTAAAGACTTCGATTTTTTCTTTTTCTATTCCGATTTCGATCAACTTTCTCTGATAATAAAAAGAAGGAACAAGTACTTTATCACTAAGGTTATAAAAAACCCTAAAAAGAAAGATGACTAAATCCCTTAACGATGGTTCACTAGTATAGCGATAAACATATTCTGGAAAATCTGTGTGATACGAACAAATAAAAGGAAGATTCAAAATTTTCGATATAACAAAAGCCATAATCCCCATTGGTCCTGGGGTTGGTGAATAAATCATATCAAAATGATTCTTTTCGATATAGTGGAATAGCTCAAAAAAATTAGGAAAATTAATCGAAATTTCGCGATACTCGGGCAATTTAAAAGAAAATTCTGGTTTAAAGTTAATCAAGTTTTCTTGATTGGGTATATCGCAATCATACGAAACAATAAAATCAATGTTGAATTTGTATTGATTTGTTAATGCTAGTAATTTCTGAGTTGTTTTTGCAACGCCATTAATTTCTAAAAATGTATCGGTGATGTAGGCAATTTTTTTCGATGGATAATTCTTTTTTAAAAAAATATTATAAACATTGGAGAATCGATTATTTCCAGATAAATTTTGATTGTAGATAAATAAAAGGCTTTTGTAGAGAAAATGATTTTTTAAAAAATTTGATAATTCAAGAATAGATATGTTTTGTTTATTTTGGGTTTGATAATATTCCGGACCTTCTAGTTTTAAGTCTTTTGATATTATATCAAACATCATGGATTTAACTCCTATAAAGAAATGATTAAATTATTATATAAAATTTTTATAATGTATGATTTCTTAAAAATTGAATTTTAAAAAATATCCTAAAAACTTTCTCCTATTCTTGCGAAATTCTAACAAAGAATTATGATAAATTAATAATAAAAATATAAAATTTCTGTTAAAAATATTAAAATTACGATAAAACTAAATGACATTCTTTTGTTAGAAACGTTAAAAATTGATTTAAATTTAAAATTAGAATAATTTTTTATCGTGTTATTTTCGTTTTTGGATTTGTTTAATCGAGAATTTTATCAATATTTTACAAATGAATTTATGATATTTTTTAAATTTATATGTGGTTGGTAATGAATTGAATGAATGCCCAATTGTTTTGCACCTTCTACATTTTCCATTTTATCGTCGATAAATAATGTCACTACTGGTTTAGTTTTTAAAAGATTTAACGTATATTCATAGATTTCTTTTTGGGGTTTTTCGAGATGAACTTGATACGAGAAAACCTTCGCATCAAAGAAAGAAAAAATATCATAATGTTTTTCTAAGTACTTTATGTGTTCATCGTTTGTGTTGGATAAAAGTCCTAGTTGAATCTTGTATTTTTCTTTGTTTAAAAAAAGTTCTTTTAGAAGTTCAATGTTTTCTTCTATGGGAGAAAAAATATCATTCCATAATTCTTTTAGAAATTCTACGGAGCAGTCAGTATTTAGAAATTCTTTTAGAGATTCAAAAAAAACCTTAGAAGAGATTTTGCCTAGTTCGTAATCTTTAATGAGTTGATTTTCTTTTAAAAATTTATAAACATCTTTTCTTGTTCTATTGGTATGATTTTCTATCCAATCATAGAAAGGATCGAAACTAAAATCTATTAATACTTTGCCTAAATCGAAGATAATTGTCCGATTTGCCATATTTAAGAATTGTTGATCAATTTATTTATTTCTTCGTCTGTTGGCAAATCTTTTGGTAAAGGAATTTCTTGTGGTTCCGTTGGTGAATTTGTAATATCCATGATTGTTTCGTTTGGAGTAGAATCTTCTGGAATTGATTCAGTTGCTTCTTCGAAAATAGAATGTATCACTAATTTATAAAAAATATAGATTATAAGAGAAATCCAAATCGATGCTATGGTGTAGACAAAAGATTTTTCTTCGCCAAGAGAAACATTTTTCGATTTAAGAAAATTGTACAAAATGCCAATGTCAGACTCGAAGGGTTTTTTAGAAAAATCCAACAAATCGTAAAAACTATAGAATAAAATAAAGCTTTGGATTGCAATAAATAAAGAAAATGCTAGCTTTTTATTCAGAAAATAAAGAATGATTAACACAATGCTCCAAAGAAAAGCGATCAGAAATGTCAACGTACCTACCTTAGCAAAAACAAAAGAAACAATCAAGAGTAGTGAAGCAAAAATTAAATAATACCAATCTTGTAGTTCTTGCTTTAAACTTGCACGAAGAAACAAGGATGCAGTAACAACAGAACCAATATAGCCAGCCGAAGCGGTAAGAATAAAACCTAAAAAGGGTAAGTTGCCTTTTATAAGGGTTTTGCCCGATTCATCCGAATAGATATGGAATTGAATCCAATCTACGTTAAAAAACATAGCAATAAAACTATGCCATAATTCGTGGATTAAAACAGCTAACATCTTAAAAGGAAATAAAAAAGGACTTTCCCAAAGAATCAAAGACAAAAAAAAGGTTACTAAAACAATCCATAATTTCATTAATTATTATTATCGAATGTATAGCGAAAAATTTCAAGATATTTATTTTAACGAAGAGGGAATAGAAGAATCCCAATATGTTTTTATCGAAGGTAATCAATTACACGAACGCTTTATGCTGCCAAAAGATTTTTCTGTTTGCGAATTAGGATTTGGTACTGGATTAAATTTTTTATTGACAGCTAAGATTTTTTTAGAAAAAAACCAACATCATACCCTTTATTATTATTCCATAGAAAAATATCCTTTAAAACCTGCAGAAATTCAAAAAGCACTCAATCGCTTTTTAGAAATATCTTTGCAACTTAAAGGTTTGATTGATCTATTTAAAAAAATTTATTATCCTATCGAAGGATTTTCTACGGTTTATCTTCATCCTAGAATTCGACTCACTCTTATGATTGGTGATGTAGTCGATATGTTAAGACTGATTCCCGATAATTCTAAATTTGATGCATGGTATCTTGATGGTTTTGCTCCTTCGAAAAATCCAGAAATGTGGTGCGAAGAAATCTACCAAGAGATGGCAAGATTATCTTACAATCAAACGACTTTCGCTACATTTAGTTCTGCTGGAATTGTAAAACGTGGTCTTATTAAAAATGGTTTTATTATCCAAAAGCGAAAGGGGTTTAAAAACAAAAAAGAAATGCTTTGGGGATATTTTCTTTCCAACGAACAAAAAATATCTCCAAAAATCGAATCTGTTGGTATTATTGGAGCAGGAATTTCTGGTATAACAACAGCAATTCTTCTTTTAAAAAGAGGATATAAAGTTTTTCTATTCGACAGAAATGCGGATTTTTTGCAAGGCTCTTCGGGCATTGATGTAGCTTCTGTAATGCCATATATAAGTACAACAAAGAACAATCTATCAGATTATACGTTAAAAAGTTATAATTATTTATTATCTTTTTTGTTAAAATTTTTTTATAAGGATTTTTATAAAATATATAAAGATACATTAATCCTAAAAAAGCATCAATACCTAGAAAAATTACCTTTTTTTGTAGAATGTTATCGTATACCTTCTTATTGTTTAAGGAAAAACCAAAATTGTTTTATTAATAAACGAGGTGGTATAATAGATACAAAAGAATTCTTGAATCAAATTAAAATACTGCTTAACGAATATTCTGATAGTTTTTGTTTTTATCCAAATACAGAAATCATCGATGTATTATCCACTAAAGAAAATATTCTTTTACAAGATCATAAAAATTCTATTTACGAAGTAGATGCTCTTGTGTTTTGTAATTCTTACGATTTAGAAAAATTTTCTCTTTTGTCTTATATCGATTATCAAAAGGTTCGAGGGCAATTCATTCGTTTTAATAAAAAATTTATAAAATCACTTATTAAAAAAAATATAATAGCTGATATTTCTCTTTTTGCCCTAAAAGAAAAAATCTATTTAGGCTCTTCTTTCGAATATTATCTTTTTAGTCAAAATAGAGAAAGGGTTTCGGATCAATATATTTTACAAAAACTAGAACAAAATTTCCCTTCTGTTTTTAAAGAAATTGCTCAAAATCATTCCCATTATGAATTTACTATACCCACAGAAGCATTTGTTGGCTTTCGATGTCAGTCTAAGGATTATCTACCAGTTGTTGGAAGATTAACCCATTGGGAAACCTTTATCCAAAATTTAAAAAACTTAAACCCGAATAAAAGATATTATTATAAAGATATTTTTATCCCTGAACATAACAACATTTTTATCCATGCTTGTCATGGGACAAGGGGATATACTACCTCATTTCTATCTTCCGAAATCATTGCAAGTATGATCCACCAAGATCCTCTTCCCATAGAATCATCTTTATTACACGATTTATCGCCAGCTCGATTTGTTTTTAGAAAATGGCGCTCGAGTCAGAATAGAAAAATTTTTAATTTATAATGATTTTAAACTTGTCTTTTGATTCACAAATTATTATACTACAAAAAGATAATGTTTTAAGAAAAAGGAATTTAAAATGGCACGTTTAGAAAATCAAGAAATATTGTCTAAAATTTATAATAATAAAAATCATTTTCCTATAAAAGACGAAAAAGGACTATCTGACTACCAAAAACTCCCCGATAAGACAGGGATTAGAATTCAAGAAGTGGGGATTACGCGATACAGAATTCCTATCATGTTTGAACATTTGGAATTACCCGAAAAGCCGGTTATGAACCACGATTGTATTGCCTCTATGAGGGTAAACTTAAAAGAAGGGAAGACGGGCATAAACATGAGTAGATTATGTGCAATCTTACAAGAAGAAACATCTTTTCATCCCATTAGTCATGCTTTAATCGAAAAGATATTAAAGCGATATCAAATAGAAATGCGCGATGAAGAATCAGAAGATTTATTCGAATATGCTCATTTAGTATTAGAATTTTCTTACCCTATGAAGCAAAAATCCCTTAAAAGCGATAATTGGGGTTGGCAGTATTATTCTTCTAAAATCGAAGCGTTCTTAAAAGAAAACCATTTTCAATTATTTTATACAGTGGATTATGAATATTCGTCTACTTGTCCTTGTAGTTTATCGTTAGCTCAACAATATGAATACGAATATGCTCAAGGATTAACACAAGAAGGTAATGGAATTGCAACGGCCCATGCACAACGTTCCAGAGCAAGAGTAACTGTACAAATAGCACCAGAAGAAGAATTTTTTATTCCTTATCTTGTAGAATTATTACGTAAAGCTATTCCAACAGAAACACAAAGTATGGTTAAACGTATTGATGAACAGGCATTTGCTATTTTGAATGGTATGAATCCTATTTTTGTAGAACATGTAGCAAGACGATTGCATCAAGTATTAGATAATGAAAGTAAAATTTTAGACTGGAAAGCTGAAATTGAACATTTTGAATCTTTACATAGTCATAATGCTTTTGCCAAAATTTACAAAGGAATCAAGGGAGGTTTAAAATAAATTATTCTTTAGCACCATATTGAATCCATTTGCGAACTGCATCATTTGTACAGGAATTGGAATAATCCTTCATACTACCAATAGTAATAGTCTGGTATAATAAGGATTCCTGCGGTGCATAAGGAACAACTCTAATTTTCGTTTGATTATAATCATTTAAATTTAAATTACCTTCATGCATAGTATAATTATGACATTTTAGACAGTTTTCGAATACATTTTTTTGATGTAATTCTGTAAATGTTGGCTCTTCTGATAGAGAATATACTTTACAATTAGAATTAATACTATTTAGTAAAAGGGTTTGAATTAGTTCGTTTTTCTTCTTATCTTCTTCGTTTTGTAATTTACAAAATAAAAATATAAAAATAACAATAATAAAAATTAATTTATTTTTCATTTATAAAATCAATAAATACCTAACATCATTTTTACTTCTTCGCTTGCCATTTCTCTTGGATCCCATGGAGGAGAAAATGTAATTTCTACAATTGCTTCTTCTATACCATTTACACGCTTACATGCTTCTTTTACTTCGTGTTCTAAATAAGGACCAGCTGGACAACCCATTGAAGTTAAAGTCATTTTTACAAATGCTTTATTTCCTTCTGTCCATATATCATAAACAAGCCCTAAATCTACGATAGAGAAACCAATTTCTGGATCATAAACTTTTTTTACTTCTTCCCATAATTTAGAAATTAACTCTGGATTTTGATTGGAAAGATCATTTTGTTCTTCGCTTTGTTGATTATTGTGTATAGAATCTGAATTTTCCTTCATACAAAACAATAAAATATAGTTTTTTTAATAGGCAAGAAAATAATAACAATTATTGATAAATATACAAATATAGAGGAAAAACCAAAATTTTATTTTCTATTTTTTAGCTCTTGTTGAATTTGTTGATTTGTTTCTAAAATCTTTTGTAAAATATCAAAATTTTTATTATTAAAATACGTCATTGTACTAAATAAAATACTAACTAACACTACTATTAACCATTGGATGAAATGAATTCTTTTATTCGTATCTTCGAATCTTTTATCTATGGCTTCGAAGCGTTTATTCATATATTGTAATTGCTCTTCAAAGCGTTTATTCATATATTGTAATTGTTCTTCAAAACGTTTATCCATATAATGCAATTGTTCTTCGAATCTTTTGTCCGTATAGTGGATAAGATCCTGAAAACGTTTATCCATTGTTTTAAAACCTTCTCGAACTTCGATAATTAATTCTCGTAATTCTGATTTTTGGACATAATTTTGTTGTTCTTCGGTAATTTCTTCAAAGATTTCATCTAATTCTTGTATGGCTATATCTTCTTTATTTTCTTTAAGAAAAGTAATAAATTTTTTAATTTTAGCTCTTCTAATATCTGCTTTTAAAGGCATAGTAACATAATAATAAAACAATTTTATTAAGAAAGAAAAATTTGTTATAAGAATATTTTTTAAATTATTAATCCATCAGACAGATTAAAAAAGAAAATCCAATATTTTACAAATATAATAAATGTATTATTATAAATATTATCCCAAAAAGGACAAAACGATACCTTTTTTGTCCAAAAAGGGACAATTTTAAAAAATTTTTTTATAAACAAAGAAAAAAATATTGTCAGAATTTATATTATATAAAAATTATAAATAAACAATAAAATAATACATAAAGGAGGATAGCAATGAAGATACAAAACCTAAAAAATAAAATAAAACAATTCAATTCAATTCAATTCAATTCAATTCAATTCAATTCATAAAAAGATTGGCTTTTCGTTTGGAACCATAATAGGATTATCGATTATTCTATATTGTGGTTTGGGAACAAAAGAAGAAAATAAAACTGCGATGTGGGTTTTATCGTTATTAAATCAACCTGTTCAGGAAACAGAACAAAGAGATTCTGTTATAAAGATAGGAGAAAAAGAGATACCCTTTAATGCGAATAAGGAAGAAGAAGCGAAAATTAGTTTAATAGAATATAGTTCAGAGGAGTCGAATACATTATCAGAGAATCAGGATAGACTGGAATTTAAGGTAAAATTGAATACAGTGCCGATAGAATTCAAAGCAGAGATATATGATGTAGATATAGAAAATGGAACGAAGTTTTATAGAAAGAGTATAGAGGGAGAAGAGGCACCCCAGAACACAATAACGATAAAAGAAGGGGATAGAGAATATATAGTAAGTGAAGAATGTAATGCAGGAGGTGGAATATCACCGAAGGGAGATGAATTAACAATCCGAATAGAAGGATGTAAGGTAAAGGATAAAGAGACAGAAGAGGAGAAAGATTTTTCTATGGAATTAAAATTAAAAGCGAAGGCAGAAGAACAAGACAATAATGAAGTAGGTATAGCAGAAAGCCCGAAATCAAAATTCTTTACAACACGAGGAGGATGTGGGGGAGGTCAGAATATTTTTCAAAAACATCCATGGTTGATATGTTATTTTGGTTTAGTATGGGAAGATCATCGTCGGACAAATCAAATTCGTCAAGAAGTATATGGTACACCTCCCAATCATAATATTATATGTTATCGTAAAGTAGATGTATATAACTTATGTAATGGAGTTTATCTTTATTCTTATGAGGAAATGTATCTATGTAATCCATCTTCTATTTCTTTACCACCAATTAATTTTTAAAAGATCAGGAATTACTATGAATTACTTGAAAACAAATTTTTTATTTTTATTTATCTTATTAAGTTGTACCTGGTTTGATACAAGTCAGAATAAAATAAAAGATCAGGATATTTTATTATATTTCTTAATTAGTGAAAATCAAAATCGTCTCTATTTTAAATATAGTTGTAGTGATATGGGAAAATATTGTAGGAATGAATTTAATAGAATATCTAATGATAATGAAATTGATAATCCCTGTAGTGGCTGGGAATATAGTAAAACTCATTGCCCTAAAGAAAATTTTAAGAAAATGTGTATAATTAAAACACCTTATTATGTTCATGAATATATTCTTTATGATTTAAACGAAGAGGGAAAATGGAGGCAAAATTGTGAAACTATCGCTTCTTTATCGAATGCTATCTTAGAATATAAAGATATTTACGAAATAAAATATTTTTATTAAGATTAGAGGCGAAATGCCTCTTTTTTATTTTACCCATAATTGATGTTTTATGAAGCGATTTTTGTTTATATTTATTCTTTTATTTGTTTTTAAAAATATGGATTCTTCTGAATTTTCTGTTTTTTGGGGAATTAAAAATATTAATTCAAATAAGATTGTAACAACAGGATTTAAATATTCATATTTATTTCTTTTTAATCAGGATAAATGTTCTAATTTTCTTTGTCCTTCGGGTGCAGGTTCAGAAATTTTTTATCCTGTAAGGAATAATGTATTAAGTGTGGGTTTAAATTATAATAAACAACTATCAAACTGTCGATTTAAAATAGAGTATGGAGAATCTAGAAAGCAAATTGGTTCTTATGATATTGATTTTTATACATTTCCTTATACGGGTTATAAACCTTTTAATTTTGATAATCTATTTTATAGAAAAGATAGTATTTATGTATGGAATAATTACATTGTTTTTAATAAAAGTGAATCTTCCATCAAGCAAAAATATTATAATCTTGAATTTCGCTACACAATAGAATTATATCAATATTTAGATTTTATTTTAAAGATTAATTACGAAAGAGAAAATTACTATTTATTTGATGCTTTTAATCCTTATATTAAATTATTTATTAATACAAACGTACATTTTTTATATAATGATTATTATATTATCGGTTCTGGTTTTTCGTTTCCAATATTAAAATTAAAAAATTTAAAAATAAAGTCAGGTATATTATTTCTTTTAGGGATTTTACATTTTGATTTTTATCATCCATTAAGGTATTTAGAATTTGTTGGTGACAATATAGGAAATGGTTATGAATTGTTTTTAAATATGAATTTCAATATTAATAAAAAAAGTTCCATTATTATAGAATTTCGTAAAGAAAAATTTTATACCTTAACGCCAAAATTTGCTCATGGAACAGAAATTCGAAAATATTCTGTGGTAGAAATACAAAATGTTATTGCCAGTGGAGGTAGAGGTCCAGAATTTCAAATTCATAAAGAAATTTTTTCAGGGAGTATTTACTATGAATTTAAATTATAAGTGTTTATTCTTTTTGTTTTTTATTGTATTCTTTTTAAATTCTTCTATCGAAGCAAGATTACAAAGGGGTTATAATTATAATCCTTATTTTGATAAATATCGTTTTTTTCTTTCTGGTTTTGCTTATGTATCGAATAATCAACAGCAAGGCGAAGGTGTAGAAATAATGTATCGTTTGATTAGTCCTTTACATATAGGATTTTCTTTATATAAAGCAAATTTAGAAAACAGTAAATTTTTATATAATAATTATGATTTCTGGAATGAAAGTTTTAAAAATGTTTCTATAACTTCGAATAAAAAAAATCCAGCTATAAATTCATTCAAATTACGGTATTTTCCTTTTGAATTTGGTTTTTATATAGGAACATCTTTAAGAATTTCTGAAAGTTTTCAGGAAGTTTATTTTGAAAGGTATTATAATCAAACGAAAGATTTATATAATTTACAGAATTATTTTGAACAGTCTATTTATTATAAAAAGAATTTTGGTAACTTTTATGGTATATCAATGGATATAGGATTATATAATATTTTTCCACAAAAATGGTGGAATTTTTTAGAATTTGGTATAATAGGATTTTGTGAAGTATCATTCCAGCAATATAGAAATTCAAGAAATCAATTACTAATTCAAGATTTTTTTGTATACAAAACACTTAAACAGGATCAACTTTCTTTGCAATTTTTACAAAATCCTATTTTATTATATAGTAAATTAGAATCTATAAAGAATAAAAAAAGCTTTTTATTTCAAAAAGAAAATATTTCTTTTCGTATAGGAATTGGGATTGCACGTTAATCATTAAAAATAAAATCATTTTATGAAGTTACAAGAAATATATATAGAAAATCAACCAGACGAAACAACTTGTGGAATTACTTGTCTACAAGCAGTTTATCGATTTTATGAAACAGATTATCCATCGTTAGATCAGTTAAAAAAAGAAGTCGAATTTTTAAAAGAGGGGGGAACCCTTGCTGTAATGTTAGGCAATCATGCATTAGAAAGAGGTTATAGTGCTACGATTTATACGTATAATTTACAGATTTTTGATCCTACATGGTTTTTAAAAAAAAACGTCAATCTTAAAGAAAAATTGATTTTACAACGAAAATGTAAAAAAGAAGATTCTAAATTAGTACAAGCAACAGATGCATATTTAAAATTTATAAAATGGGGTGGTAAAATCAAATACGAAGATTTGACACCAAAATTACTAAGAAAAATCTTTCAAAGAGGAGTACCTATCATAACGGGATTAAGTTCAACTTATTTGTATAATTCTATGAGGGAACGTTCACCAACACCAACAACCGTAATAGATGATGATATATGTGGAGAACCAGCTGGGCATTTTGTGGTACTTGTGGGTTATGATTCTAAAAATAAAAAAATTATTGTAAAAGATCCTTATCCTTTACATCCCGGAAAAAAGAACATTACTTATAAAGTAAGGGTAGGTAGGTTAATAAATTCTATTCTACTTGGCATTGTTACCTTCGATGCAAATTTATTGGTTATCGAAAAATGAGTATTTATATTATCATAGATAAAAAACAAAATAAGGAATTCATCAAAGAAAATGACGAACATTATAAAATTATCACAGCAAAAGAATATATAACCAACTCTTCGACATTTCTGGACGAAAAAAAGGCTTATATAATTAATTTATGTAGTTCTTATAAATATCAATCTATTGGTTATTATGTAAGTTTACTAGCAGAAGCAAGAGGGCATAAGCCATTACCTGAGGTTTTGCAGATTCAGGATTTAAAATCTTTAAAAGTGTTAAGAAAAGTTGCAAATCAGTGTAGTGAACTTATAGAAAAAAGTTTATCTTCGATTACATCAGAACATTTTGAACTAAGCGTATATTTTGGGAAAAATATCGCATTAAGACACGAAAGGTTATCGAATGAATTATTTCAATTATTAAAGATTCCTTTATTCAAGGTTTATTTTGTAAGAGATAAAACTGCGAAATCAAAAAACTCTTGGAAAATCAAAGGTATTCAACAGCTCAAAATCGAAGATATTCCCCAGGAACATTATGAATTTTTTAACTATGCTTTAAATGATTATATCAATCTTAAAAAGAAATTTCAGAAAAAGATCAAACATACTCATTATGATTTAGCGATATTAATCAACCCAGACGAAAAAAATCCCCCTTCTAACGAAAAAGCATTGATGAAGTTCCAAACCATAGGGAAAAAAATGGGATTTAACGTCGAATTTTTATATCCTGATGATATGGATCGATTAGCAGAGTTTGATGCTTTATTTATCAGAGAAACCACAGCAGTGAACCATCATACTTATCAGTTTTCGCGTTTAGCAGAGGCTATGGGATTGATTGTTATCGATGATCCCAATTCTATTTTAAAATGTTCTAATAAAGTATTTTTAACAGAACTACTTGTAAAAAATAAAATTCAAATTCCCGAAACGTATATATTGTATAAATCGAATTATACAGAAATAGCAGATCAATTAGAATACCCTTGTGTCTTAAAACAACCTGATAGTGCGTTTTCCTTAGGAGTAGTTAAGGTATCCGATAAAAAAGAATTTATTCAAGAAACAGAAAATCTTTTTAAAACAAGCGAATTATTGTTGGTTCAAAAATTTATTTATACAGATTTCGATTGGAGGATTGGAGTTCTTAATAAAAAACCATTGTTTGCTTGTAAATATTATATGGCAAAAAACCATTGGCAAATCTATAACTGGAACTCTAAAGAAGATAAAGAAGGGAAATTTCAGACTTTACCTATTTACATGGTGCCAGATAAAGTGGTTGAAGTAGCAATTAAAGCTTCTAGTTTAATTGGAGAGGGACTCTATGGTGTAGATATAAAAGAAGTCCAGGGTGAACCTTATGTAATGGAGGTAAATGATAACCCAAATATTGATTCAGGTATCGAAGATGATTATGATGGCAACAAACTCTACGAAGAAATATTAAAATATTTTTATGATAAAATTCAACATTCAAAAAATTCTTAACATATGAACTTACATCTTTTCGAGGCTTTTGGTATAGAAGCAGAATACATGATCGTGGATAAAGAAAATCTTTCGATTCGACCATTGGCAGATGCTATTTTAGCTTATTTTAATTCTGGCAAAATTACAAACGAAATCGCATTAAATTCTCTTGGAATTTCTAACGAAATTGTAAAGCATGTAATCGAATTAAAAACTAACGGCCCTAAAAAACCACTCGAAGGATTAGATAAAGAATTTTATAAAATTATTATAAAAATTAATCAATTTTTGAATGATTATAATGCGACTTTATTATCTACTGCAATGCATCCTTTGATGAATCCACAAACAGATACTTATTTATGGGAATATGGTAATCGCGAAATTTACGAAGCTTATGATAAAATCTTTGATTGTAAAGGGCATGGTTGGTCAAATTTACAAAGTGTTCACATCAATTTGCCGTTTTTTGATGATTCTGAATTCGTAAAACTGCATCAATCTATTCGCATTATCTTGCCTTTGATTCCTGCATTAAGTGCTTCTTCGCCTTTTGTGGAAGGAAAAACTCAATTGTTGGATTCTCGTTTATTCTATTACGAAAACAACCAAAAGAAAATACCATCTATTACTGGAAAAGTGATTCCCGAGTCAATTTATTCTATCGAAGATTATTATAATAAAATTTTATATCCAATGTATAAAGATATTGAGCCCTATCACCCAGAAGGAATTCTCCAAGAAGAGTGGTTAAACTCCAGAGGAGCAATTGCTCGTTTCGAAAGATATGCCATAGAAATACGACTCATGGATATTCAAGAAAGTCCTTTGATGGATTTTACGTTAATTTTATTGTGGGTAAATTTAATTCAATACATGATTCAACAAAATTTATTCAACGATTTCGATACACAAGATTTGTATAAAATTTATCAAGAGGCAATCTGTTGTGGCATCGAAACATTACTTCCCAAAGATTATCTAAAAATATGGAATATCAACAAAACAGAGTTAAGTGTAAAAGATTTTATCAAGTTTATTCTAGGAAAAATCGATTATCAAAAAGAATATCTTTCTTTTTTAGAAATCGTTTTGAATCACGGAAATTTATCCCAAAGAATTCTTAAACGATATCAGTCCATGAAGGGAGATTCTACTAAAAAGATATTGCAAATCTATCAAAACATCGCGGAATGTTTAGCAAATAATCATTACTTTTTATGAACTTACTCATTACTTGTGAACATGGTGGAAATCAAATACCAGCTTATTTGAAAGAGCATATTTACATCGAAAAAGAGGTTTTAAATTCTCATTTAGGTTATGATTTAGGAGCTCTCGATCTATCGAATTATTTGTATAACCATTTAAAGAAAGATTATTCTACCTTGTTTTTAAAAAACGAAATGACTCGACTTTTGATCGATTTTAATCGTTCTATCCATCATCCAAAACTATTTTCTAAGTATTCTAAACATTTGCCCAAAGAATATAAAGAATTTTTATTAAAAAAATATCATGAATTTCGTAAGAAAGCAAAAGATTTTGTTATAAAACAAAATCATCAACCTATCATTCATCTATCCATCCATTCTTTTACACCAGTTTTAAACAATAAAATACGCAAGACAGAAATTGGAATATTGTTTGATCCCAAAAGAAAAAATGAATCTTATTTCGCCAAACACATAAAAAAAAACTTATCTTATCGATGCCATTTTAACCTTCCTTATCGTGGTGTTTCGGATGGACATACTCAATCTTTAAGAACGTTATCTTTAAATTATGTAGGAATAGAAATTGAAATCAATCAAAAATTTTTGGTCCATCCTACCAATTTTTCGAAGGAATTAAAAGAGCATATTTTAACTGCGATTAAAACCAGTTTAAAAGAAACTTATCGCTTTTTTCAAAACATTTTGTGGGTGATTTTTCTGTTAATGCCGGGAATAGTTTTTTCCCAGAATTTTATTCCTGTTAAAAAGCAAATCGATGGTGAACTCCATTTATTAAGAAAAAAGATAGAAACACCTATAAAACAACAATCTATCTACGATGTACATTTTCGAGAGTATTTGTATTCTATTAGAAATGGAGAGATGGAACTACATTGGGAAGAAAACTATTACAATAACAAAAAGAGCAACTTAAATTGGAGTTTACTTATACCAATAGACGAACAATCTTATTTACATTATATCGAGGCAAATTCTTTATGGGAACAAAAAAAAGCTATATCAGCGATATTTTTGTGGAAGTCCTTGTTAAAAAGTAAGAATTCCGATGTAGCAAAAGAATCTTATAAAACATTGCAAGAAAAATTAAAAAATCAAAAGATAAACGAAATTTTTCGTAAGATCGATCCATATTTTTTATACAATCTTACGTCTAATAAAACACAACTTATATCTGAGGAATGGGGCATTACTTTGACATTAAATGATTATTGGTATTTTTATTTATCCAACGTAAAGTGGTTTTATTTTATAGAAATTGACGATAACAAAAGAATACTTTTACTTAATAATTCAAATAGTTCTGTATATATCTATTTACAAAAAACAAGAGAAAATCAAGTTCGAGAAAACAACGATGTTCTTTATTGGGTAGATACAAAATTTTCTTGGAATTTTAACACAAAACAAATTTATTCTTTTCAACGCCAGCAAAAGAAAGAAAACATCTATTTTGTAACATACAAAAGGGGGAATCAAACAAATGAATATTACGAAAAGATATTTTTATTGCCTTATGGTTTTTGTTATTTGCGAATTTATAGTTTGAATAAAGATCAAGCAGCAAATATTATAGAAAATATAAAAATGTATGGCAAAAAAGATTAAAAAATTAATCGAAAAAAGAAAAACCCTGTTTGACTTTGCAAGCTTTTTTTTAGATGGTTTTCTTCCAGAGGATCATCCCATTCTTTTAAACCCGAAAAAAAGGCAAAGATTAAGAATTTATATTGGTTTAAGTTTTTTTATTTCTCTCTTGATTTTTTTGTTTTTCTGGATTTTGTTTAATTTACAGATTAACATAAATCTTGTTTTGTCTTATTCTATTATTGTGATTGTATTTCTTGTTTTTAATTATATTACGCGGTTTGAATATTTTGAGTTCTTTTTATTTCTTGTGATTTTTCTAGGAATTGGAATTAATGTTTACATAGCAATTTATAGTAAGGTTTTTCCTCCAATTAATTATGCTTCGTTTTTGTTAACTATCGTTGTATTGCATTATGTTTATAATCGTTGGATATCTCTATTGTATAATATTGCCATTATTTTAGTTCTTTTAACATTGGTTTTAACAACAAATAGCTTAAAGTTAGACATAGAAGTAGTACATCTGCGATTAAGATATTTTTATGATTATGTTTTTACTTCTCTTATAACGTGGTTTGTATTAGAGGTTTATGAGCATTTTAGAGAAGAATTAGAGTTAAAATTGGTTCATATCAACGAATCGCGAAAAAAGGATTTAGAACTTGCAGGAGAAATTCAAAAACAGTTCTATCCATTTTTGCCAAAGAATGATTATTATTATTTTGATTATTTAACCTTGCCTTATGATGAGGTTTCTGGCGATTATCTTGATGTTATCCAAAAAGAAAATTATTTTTATCTAATTTTGGGCGATGTTACAGGTCATGGTTTACAATCTGCAATGCTAACGATGCAGATCAACACGTTATTAAATTATTTGATTATAGAAAAAAAACAAGACGATATTCCTGCGATTTTTATGGAATTGAACAATCATTATTATAAAATTATCAATAAATTAAACATCAAAAACTATGCGTCGTTGATTCTAATAAAGATCGATTTAAATGGTAAAGTTTTTATAACAGGATCTCTGAACCATATTTTTTATTATGATTCAGAAAAGTCTAAAATTGAATTTATTAACTATGTATCTCCGCTTCTTGGTTTAAAATATATATCCTCACGCGAAGAATTAAAGATAATCGAATTACAACTAAAACCAGGCGATAGCTTATTTTTTTGTACTGATGGTTTAATCGAAATATTCTTAAAAAATCATAACCTTTTGGATAGAACAGAATTTATAAGAATTCTAAACAATTTTTTTAACGAGAAAAAACAATCTCAAAAAGAAATCAAATTAAATGAATTTCCTTCATTTTTAAGAAAATATATATCGTCGTTTTCTTTTCAGGATGATGTTTCTGCAATTTTAGTACAATACAAGCAACCTGCAAACCACTAATTACTTGACCACGAATTCTTTTTAAAAAAATCAAAATAGAGATAAGTTTTAAATTTTAAGGAGTAGAATATGTCCGAAAAAAAATTTCGTATAGAAAAAGATACGATGGGAGAAGTAGAAGTACCAGCAGATAAATACTGGGGTGCCCAAACTCAACGATCTCTGATGAATTTTAAAATAGGTAACGATCACTTTCCGCGAGAATTCATTCGAGCATTTGGAATTATCAAAAAAGCATCTGCTTTAACAAACAAAGAATTAGGTATACTCGATCCTAAAATTGCAGATTTAATTATAAAAGCAGCAGACGAAGTAATCGAAGGTAAATTGGATGATCATTTCCCATTAGTTATATGGCAAACAGGAAGTGGAACTCAATTCAACATGAACGTAAACGAAGTAATATCTAATCGTGCTATCGAAATGGCTGGTGGAGAATTAGGATCAAAAAAACCTGTTCATCCCAACGATCATGTAAATCTTTCACAAAGTTCTAATGATACTTTTCCTACAGCAATGCATATTGCGGCAGCAGAACGCGTTGTTCATCATTTAATTCCTAACATCAAAATTTTACGTAATACTTTACACAAAAAATCCGAAGAATTCAAAAATATTATCAAAATTGGTAGAACCCATCTAATGGATGCAACGCCATTAACCTTAGGACAAGAATTTTCTGGTTATGTAGCAATGTTAGACTATGCGATAGAACGTTTGAACAAAGCATTAGACGACGTTTATAAACTTGCACTTGGTGGAACAGCTGTCGGAACAGGAGTGAATGCACATCCAGAGTATCCAGAAAGAGTTGCAAAAAAGATTGCAGAGTTGACGAATTTGCCGTTTGTGACTGCTCCCAACAAATTCGAAGCTCTTACTTCTCATGGAGCATTGTTGAACCTTCATGGAGTTTTAAAAACATTGGCAGCAGATTTAATGAAGATTGCAAACGATATACGATGGATGGCAAGTGGTCCTCGTTCTGGTATTGGAGAAATCAAGATTCCCGAGAATGAACCAGGAAGTTCTATTATGCCAGGTAAGGTAAACCCAACTCAGAGCGAAGCGATGACGATGGTTTGTTGTCAAGTTATGGGAAATGATGTAGCAATCAATTTTGGTGGTGCTGGTGGAAATTTCGAATTAAATGTATACAAACCTATGATTATTCATAATGTATTGCATTCTATTCGAATTCTTGGAGATGCATGTTTGAACTTTAACGATAAATGTGCAATTGGAATTGAACCATGGTTAGAAAACATACAAAAGCATTTAAACAATTCCTTGATGCTAGTTACTGCATTGAATCCTTACATCGGATACGATAATGCAGCAAAAATTGCAAAACATGCATATAAAACAGGTAAGACACTAAAAGAAGCAGCAGTAGAATTAGGTATACTTACCGCAGAACAATTCGATCAATACGTAAGACCAGAAGATATGATCAATCCTAACTTAAAAGTTCACTAAAAAAAGCCAGGTATCTCTGGCTTTTTATTTTAAATAATTATAAGCAAACCTTTCGTAAATGGTTTTTTCGTTACTTAAAGCAGAACAAACTTTATAATTTGATGCAGTGGGACAAGAAGCTGTACCAGTTATTTTACAACCAGCTTTTTCGCATTTTTTTCGGTTTTCGAAAGTATCCGAACCACTATATCTACAATAATGCTTGCAATTTTCGGAAGAACCAGATCCACATGTATAACAACCATCTGCATAAATCCTGTTAACTTCTCCCAATGCACCCAATATCAATAAAGCAAAAAAAAGGATTGATAATTTTTTCATAAAGAACATTCTTTATTATAAGAAAAAAAATCAATAAAAAAATGATATAGCAAAAATTTTTAATCCTTTATTGTTTTTTTGTTGATAAAAAAGTACCAATAAATCAATCCTGTTAACGTTAAAAGAATGCCTAAGATGGATTCATAGAAGGCCGTATAAAGTGTATAAAACGAATAAAAACCATAAATACTTAGAACAACCAAAAAGATTGCATACAAAAAGGGAACTTTAAAGGGTCTAGGAACATTAGGATATTTTTTTCTTAATATTACAACAGCAATGATGGTTAATATATTAAACAATGCTGATGTAAAAGAAAAAAAGTCAATGAGTCTATCGTAAATAGAAACAGTCGATTTTAAAAAATAAGAACTATAAGCCAATAAAGTTAGAATGGTTGCCCAAAAGGACTGAAAGATCAACGAAGCAATTGGAAGTCCATTTTTATCCAGATTTTTTAGAAAAGAAAAAAATAAACCATCTCTTGCCATAGCATGCCATGTTCGCGATTTTGTGAATATTTGTGCATTAACATTACTAGATGTGTTGATTACAATTATGATAGAGATTACGAGTGCAGCAATCCCACCTAAGGCTTTTTCGATTGCATCGGCTGCAACAAATTTCGAATTTGCTATTTCTTGAGGTGTAAGTTGCGTTAAATACGCGATATTGGTTAATAGATACAAAAATATCACAATAGAAATTCCTAAAAATAATGATAAGGGTAAATTTTTCGAGGGGTTTTTTACTTCTTCTGCTACATAGGTAGCACCTTCCCAGCCGCTATAAGCGAAAAATGCATATCTTAAAGAAGAGCCAACACCTGTAAGGAATGTTGCTAAACTAATTTGACTAAAATCTTCGTATTGAAAAATATTCTTCGGATCATGACTAAAACATAAAATAAATATATAAAATAATGCAAATATTTTTAACAAACTTAATAAGTTTTGTAGCCATCCAGAAAATTTTAATCCAAAACAGTTTAGTATAGAAAAAACCCAGATAAGAGAAATTGTTAATAACATTTCGATAAAAAAATTTGTCTCGATAGAAAATAAAATCATCAAAATTTTTAAGGTATATTCGGAAAAAACAATACTGACAATGACAATCGATGCTGTTTCGGAAACAAAAAACATCGCCCATCCTCGAAGAAAGGATACAATAGGATGATAAGCTCTTTTTAGGTATTCATAAGGCCCCCCTGATTTTGGAAAGGCTGCTACCATCTCTGCATATAATGTAGCACTTAAAATGGTTAGTATGCCTCCTACAATCCATGTGCCTAAAAATATAATAACAGAACCAGAAAGTAGCATAATAGGTGCAGGTGTTTTAAAAATGCCCGAACCAATAATTCTTCCGACAATGATTGCTAAACTTTCTTTTAAATCAAGCTCTTGTTTATAATTAGAGTTCATGTAGGACAAAAATATTCTAATAGCTTTTTACATAAACAAATATTTCTAAATATTAAAAAAGATTTTTATTATATATTTTATAAAAATTATATTAGAATAAATTTATAATTAAAATTAATCATCAACCTCTGGGATGATATTTTTTGTGTGCTTCTTTTAGGTGTCTTTTGTCTATATGAGTATAAATTTGTGTTGTAGAAATATCACTATGCCCTAGTAATTCTTGCACAATTCTTATATCTGCTTGGTTTTGAATCATATGAGTTGCAAAACTATGCCTAAAAGTATGAGGCGAAATTGTTCTTATAATACCAGCTCGCAGAGCATATTTTTGTAAAAATTTCCATACCGATTTTCGATCTAATTTCCCTCCTTTTTTGCTGATAAAAAGATATTCGTTTTTTTTCGATTTATGCTTACATATATATGGCCTACTATGTACTAGATATTGTCGAAGTATCTGTAATGTTTTTTCTCCAAAGGGAACAATTCTTTGTTTATTGCCTTTCCCTAATATCTTGATTTCTTGTTCTAAAAAATCAATGTCTTCTAATTTTAAATTACAGACTTCGGAAATTCTTAAACCACTTACATACATGATCTCAAAAATACATCTATCACGTAGTTCAAAAATGTTATTTGTATCGAAAGAATTAAAGAATTTATTGATTTCTTCTAATGTTAAGTAATCTGGAAGATGTTTTTCTACTTTGGGTAGTTCGATCTTTTCTGCTGGATTTTTATCGATATAGTTTTTGATCACTAAAAAATGATAAAATTGTCTTAACGATGCAATCAAACGAACTAAGGAACGTTTCGAAATATTGTTAACAGTGTCGTCTTTTAGAAATCCTATCAAATCTTCGGTGGTAATGTTTAAGATATTTAGGTTTTTATTTATCACGTATTGAAAAAATTTTTTTAGGTCTTGGGTATATGCTATAATAGAATTTTGGCTAAGATTTCTTTCTACGATCAAATATTCTTGGAATTCAATCAAATAATTCCTATTTTCGTTGCTAAAAGCATTTACTACATTCACAATTTAAAAATCGGAATAAGCATAAAGAATCCATTAAATTTTTTTTAGACCATGCTAATGAGTTTTTTAATTCCTTTTATTAAGTAAAATATATAAATTAATGATTGTTTTTTTTGTAAATGAATGATGTTTAAAATTACCAATGAATTTTATTTTATTAATAGTTTGGAGTCAATTAGATTCATGAACATTGATAAAATTATAGTTGAAAATCTTCTATGGATTGGTTTTTTCGATTTATGTCAAATAAAAAGCAGGATAAGTCAAAAAATCTTATAGAAGAATCATTAGATGAAATTGTTGCACTTTGTAAAAGGAGAGGGTTTGTATATCCGGGTTCAGATATCTATGGAGGATTAGCAAGCACTTTTGATTATGGTCCTTATGGTGTGGAATTATTACGAAATTTAAAAAATGAATGGTGGAGAGCTTTTGTTCAAACGCGTTCAGATGTTGTTGGGTTGGATTCAGGGATTCTATTACATCCAATGGTTTGGAAAGCAAGTGGGCATGTGGACAATTTTAACGATCCTTTGTTTGATTGTAAAAATTGTAAATCGCGTTTTAGAGTAGATAAGTTTTACGAAGAACAATTTAAAATTGATTCTTCGAAATTATCCTTTAACGATATAGTAAATATTTACAACGAAAAACAAAAGGATGGTACACTTGTTTGTCCAGTATGTGGTAGTAAAGACTTTACAGAACCGCGTCAGTTCAATTTGATGTTCGAAACCTATATGGGGGCAGCAAAAGGCTCCGATATAAAGGTTTATCTTCGTCCCGAAACTGCACAAGGTATTTTTATCAATTTTAAGAATGTGGTAGATACTTGTAGAGTTAGAGTGCCTTTTGGAATTGCTCAGATTGGTAAAAGTTTTAGGAACGAGATAACTGCACGACAATTTATTTTTAGGACACGCGAATTCGAGCAAATGGAGATGGAGTTTTTCTGCAAACCAGGTACACAAAAAGAATGGTTTGATTATTGGGTTGATTTTTGTTTTAATTGGTTAAAATCCTTAGGTTTAAAAGAAGAGAATTTAAGAATACGTCAACATTCCAAAGAAGAACTAGCATTTTATTCCGAAAATACCGTAGATTTAGAATTTAAATTTCCTTTTGGGTGGGGAGAATTATGGGGTATTGCTTCGCGAACAGATTACGATTTAAGACAACACATAAATTTTTCCAAAAAAAATTTAGAGTATGTGGATCCTGATACCAAAGAACATTACGTCCCTTACGTGATTGAACCAGCACTTGGTGTAAATCGTCTATTTTTGGCTGTACTATCCAATGGATATTTTGTAGAGAATGCTGGAACCAAAGAACAAAGAACAGTATTAAAACTTCACCCGAAGCTTGCACCTGTAAAAGCAGGTATTTTTCCGTTGGTAAAAAAGGATGGTCTTCCAGAAATTGCAGAAAAAATCTATCAAGAATTGATTTCGTATTTTCCAGTAGAAATTGATGTTTCTGGTTCTATTGGTAAACGATATTACCGTCAAGATGAATTAGGAACACCTTATTGTATTACCGTAGATTACGAAACAAAAGAAAATCAAACAGTCACTATTAGAGAAAGAGATTCCACAGAACAAATTCGAATCTCTATCGATAAAATTTTGAGTTTCCTACAAGAGAAAATTTTACGATAATAAAATTATATGATAGAAAAGATCTTTTCTTTTATAGATAATTGGTTGAATGCAATTCCCTACAAAGTAAGAAAAATCATTACATATTCTTTTATTTCTTTGTGGATTGTTATGGCAATTGCAGTTTCTTTATATAGTTTTTTAAAGGGAAGAGAAAATGCACCAGTAGTAAGTGAACAATCTTATCTTAACGAAATCAAAGAAAAGATTCAAGAAAAACAAAACCTAAACAAAAAAAGAACGATTATCTTACCAGATTTAAACGATTTAGTACAAGAAGAGGTACCTTTAAAAATTGAATCTTCTGATCAGCCTAAACAAACAGACATAGCGAAGGATTTATCTTCGGGAAAAAATATCCAAATCCTACCTCAAAAAGATGAATTAATTTTTCCCGAAAAACAAGAACCCATTCCAGAACAAAAAGGTATCGAAATTGAAGAATTAAAAAATAATACTTTACCAGAAAAAAAAGAAAAAACAAAAAATAAACAACTGGAAATTTTAAAAATAGAAAATTGATTTACAAAATACAACTATAAGAAAAGGTAAAAGAGATGAAAGAGATAAAATTCGAGATATTGAACGAATATAATGTTTTAAATTCCAATGAGCAGTTTTTGGCTCATACCCTATTATCAATAGAGACACCACCCATTTCGGAGGATCAAAATCGTTTACCATTAGCGGTGGTAATCGTAATTGATAAAAGTAAGTCGATGTATGGAGATAAACTTCAATCTGTTATAGAAGCTTCGAGTGCGTTAGTAAATTGGTTAACTCGTAAAGATTATGTAGGAATTGTTGCTTACGATACCAACGTAGAATTGGTTCAACCTTTAATTCCTTTAACAGATAAGTTTTCTGTTATTAAGAAAATTCAGAGCATTACAGCAGGTTCATCGACAAATTTAAGTGGGGGATGGCTTCAAGCATTAAGAATGTTAAGAGATATAAACGAAAAAGTGATAAAACGCGTCATATTATTAACAGATGGAATGGCAAATGCAGGTATAGTAAATCCAGCAGAGTTAAAAAAAATTGCTCGTGAACATTCTGGATTAGGGATTACTACTACAACGATGGGAGTAGGGAAAGATTTTTCCGAAACCCTTTTAAAAGATATTGCAGGAGCTGGTGGAGGGAATTTTTATTTTATAGAAGGACCGGAACAATCCAACGAAATCTTTTTTAAGGAATTTGGCAGCTTAGCGTCTTTGTATGGTCAAGGGCTCGAACTAAAAGTCTTTTTGCGAAGGGGAATTACCTTTAAAGAAATGTTATCCGATGTTCCTTTTGATCTTTACGAAGATATATTAACTATAAGACCAGGAGACTTACGTTCTGATGATGTAAGAAATTTTGTCATGATTACAGAAATTAATGGTCCTGTTGCAGAAAAACAAGAATCCTTAATCGATGCTGAATTATCGTTTTATAATATTCAAAAGAATTCCCAATTTGTAAAGATGGAACTTTCTTTTAAACCGGAATTTAAGCCAAATGTTGATATGGAAAAATATGTTAATAAAAGAGTGCGTGTGGAATCTTTATTGGCTTCCGCAAGTAAATCTATGATGGAAGCATCTCGTCTTTCGGCAGAAAGGGATTTAAATGCTGCAAAAGAACTGATCATACGAACAGAAAAACGAATAGAAGCAAACTTAGATTTAGAACCAAAAATGCTTTCGCGTTTATTAGAACGCCTAAAAGATGTTCATAAAAATTTAGAAGAAAATTTAGTAATCGCAAGTAAAAAAATGATGGCGCAAGCAATCGATATATCAGATTCTTTTTCTTTCCGCGATAAAGGGATAGAAAAACCTGCTCATAATAAGATATACGAAATCCAACTAGAAGGTCAGTTAGACCTTTATAAGTGCCCAGAGCTTAAGTCGAAAGTAAAATATGCAATAGAAGATGGTTACAGATATTTTATTATGGATATGACAAACTTAAATTACATTGATTCTTCTGGTATAGGTACACTCATTCAAATCTCTAATTGGTTAAAAAATCGAGGTGGAATAATCGTAATCACCAATGTTCAGGGAAATGTGGAAAAAATATTTGAATTAACCAAATTAAATGAATTTTTTATCATAAAAGATAGTTTAGCATCTGGAAGAATGATGATCCAAGAATTTCTTGAGCAAAAAGATGGATAAATTTCGTCTAATATATAAATGAAGTACATAATAAAAATATTGTTATTTCTATTCCCCCTCTATACAATTTATGCAGAGATTTATAAACCTCCCGGTTATGGGACTAACATCGAAGGAAATTCCTTTGGGCTCGACATGGGCATTAAATCTATCAACGAAGATTACTATGTTACTATCAATCCCATGTTTGAACTTCCTTTTTTTGGTTTTCGAATTGGTTTACAAATTCCCTTAGAAGTATTAGTATACGATAAAGAACCATTATCTGCACCAAAAACCCCTTCTTTAAGACCAGGAACTTACGACGACGTAACAGATTATTACAAAATCTTTCGTTATATCACTTATGGTACACATCTATATTTTAACCCAGACGATACTTTTAATTGGTCTCTACATTATGGTATAATGAATGATGGCTATATTGGTCATAGAACTATTGTTAATCGCTATATTAGTAGTTATGATCCTTCTGTATGGAGTCCAGGCCTTATGGCAGACATTAACAATAATTGGGGAGGAATTGAGGTTTTTGCCAACAATGCTCTAAGAAAAGAAGTTAGGGGCTATCGTGTTTTTGTGCGTCCTGTCGGTATTTTTACATCTGTTTGGAATTTAGCTTATGAAGATTCTTACACAAAAAGTCAATTAGCCTATTCCATCCAAGAAAATAGAGATCCAAAATATAATAAAAATTATCTATTCCAAACTGCAATACCTAATACTGGTAAAGGGGGTAGATTACAACAACATTTGTTAAGACCTCTAAAAGAAGATTTAAAAGAAGAAAAAGTGGAATTTCGAGAGGTTTTTGATCCTGCATCTGGCGAAGTAAAGATTGTTCCTGTACCAAAAGAAGAGATACCAGAGCCCAATCAAATACAACCATCACCAGATACAACTACGAAAACTCCAACAAAAACACCAAATGAAGTTTTACAAGATAGAGCGAGTGATTCCGAAGGAACCAAAAGTTCAAGAAAGCATGGATTTTGGAATCGATGGGCAATTGGCTATACTGTAATAACAGATTATAATGCTCCTTTAAGCTTAGAAGTAGATGGTTCCAATAACTTAGTAATTGATCCACAAACAAAATTACCCCGTGCAGATAAAGTAGAAAACTTAACTGTAACTGGTGTGGATATGGAGTTTCGATTATCTCCATTTACATGGATGGATTTAACTCCTTATATAGATATAAATAAATTTAAACACATAGAAAATAGCAGAGGTACTCACATAGGTATAAATTTCGAAATGCAATTGAGTCGATTAGTAAAATGGAGTATTCGTCCAGAATATAGAGAAATTACTTCGAATTATATTCCCGAATATTTTGATTCTACTTATGCAATAGAACGTAATCAATATATCCAAAATGATCAAAACAATAATCTTTCTACAACTAAGTTGGCATATTTAAAATCTCTACCTACGGATGGTGTAATCAAAAAAGGATATTTCCTTAATTCCCTTTTAGAGTTCGTTTCTTTTTTAGTGATTGAATTTTCTTACGAAAATTACGATGGTCCTAATAATTCTAAAGTCTTCACAGGATTCTATGTCCCTAATATTGGAGGAATTTTTCTGAATGGTTATTATATAAAGAAAAATTTTGATAAATTTAAAGAAGCTTTTATCACAAAAAGTGAAAATGCCTTATTAGCAGCAGAGGCTGGATTATCTTTTTTCGGTGGCTTTTACATAAAATATACCATTAAAAGAACCTGGACTTATGATTCCCAAACGAATGATTATAAACCCAATGACGAAAAAACGATCGGTTTCGGATATGGAAGTAATTTTTAATTCTATATGATAAAATATAAATAAAAATTATAAAATTCTGGAAAAAATTCAAAAAATAAAAAAAATGTACTTATGCGAAAATATTTAGATGAATTAAAAGAGTATTATCCCAATCCAGACGAAGTATTATTTTTAAATGAATTTCCTCCAACTTCCAAACAAGAATGGTTAAACGAAATTTATAAACAATTAGAAAAATCTGGTAAACCAAAAGATATTTCTGCAATTTCTTGGAAAACATTAGATGATTTCGTTTTGCCACCTTTTTACACAAAAGAAGATTTATCATTACTCGAATTTATTCATGATTATCCTGGTGTTTATCCCTATACGAGAGGAAAAAAATTTTCTCAGAAATGGGATGTATTACAATACATCCAAGGAACAGAAGAAGAAATTAAAACCAAACTCGAACAAACTACAAGACGAGGAGCAGAAGGGATAATTTTACCTTATGGTAAAAAATCCTTTCCTTACACGTTTTATGGAAAATCTATTACAAATATTGAATCATTAAAAAATCTTCTAGGTTTAATCGAAAAGTATCAGTTTAAAAATTATTTGATAGGAAGTAGCGAAGATTTATACCAAGTCATTAAAAATCAAACTTTAAGAACTTCTATTTTGTTCGATCCATTTTTAGATTATCTTTTAACAGGTAATTATACTTATGACTGGAATGATTTTATAAAAAATTTAAAAAATTATTTTAATAATTATTCTTTACCATTTCTTGCAATTCGTGGGGATGTGTATCACAATGCGGGACTTCCTCCTGCCATGGAATTGGGAATCACCATGAGTGCTTTTGCAGAAATATTAACAAACTTAGAAAACCAAGAGATTCGTTCTATTTTACCAAAAATAACGTTGGTTCAAGCATCGGGTTCATTGTACTTTTTAGAAATTGCGAAGTTTAGAGCAACAAGAAGATTGATTGCAATGGTATTAAAAGGATTTTTTATCGAAGATTATAAAGAAGGACCTCAACAATTGGCTGTTTCGTCTTTGTTTCACCATTCTATTTATGATATTTATAATAACATGTTAAGAAATACTATATCTGCGATGGGAGCAATCGTAGGAGGAGTTGATTCTTTGGTGGTTTTACCTATCAGTGCTGTAAACAATGATGATGATGAATTTACAAGAAGATTAGCCATAAATACTCAGTTGATTTTAAAATACGAAAGTCACTTAGATTATGTTACAGATCCAGCAGGTGGTTCTTATTATATCGAAAATGCAACAGACAAAATCGTAGAAAAAGCATGGGAACTTTTCTTAAACATCGAAGATCAAGGTGGATTTAAAAAAGCAATAGAAGATGGCTACATTCAAAATCAAATAAAAGAAATGCAAAAAATACGAATTAATAACGCGAAATCGCGTAAAGAATTTTTGTTAGGCGTTAATCAATATCCCAACCCAAAAGATTTTTTACTAGAAGAATATAAAACTATCAATTTAATTGGCGATTACGAAACAAAAGAAAATCTTAAAGCGATTCAAGTATTTAGAGCACCTATATTCTTCGAAAAGCTTCGACTTAAAACAGAAGAGCTTTCTCAAAAAAAAGGAATACCCGTAATTCAGTTAATACCCTTTGGAAATTTGGCAATGCAAAGAGCAAGAGCTTCATTTATTATGAACTTTTTTGGTTGTGCTGGGTTTAAAGTAGAAGATCCGGGCGATTTAAAAAACAAAGAAGGAATATTAAATTTTCTTAAACAAATATCCAATAAAAAAATCGATGCCTTTGTTCTTTGTTCTAGCGACAATGAATATCTGGATATGTTTAAAGAAATTAAAAACGATTTACTGGCATTCAAAAAATCTGTATTAATTGCTGGATTACCCGAATCCAAAGAAGAATTGCAAAATCAAGGGATTGATGATTTTATACATATTAAAAGTAATTTATTCGAAACATTAGAACGTTATCAGAAGTTATTTTTAGAAAACAATTAAGGAGATAGGATATGAGACCACAATATCGCAATATTAAAAATACAAAAGAGTCATTTCGTAAAATAACCGAAGAAGAGTTCGAAGATTTGTTGTATAAAAGTATTCCAGAACCATGGATTACACCAGAAAAAGTTCCTACTATCGCGGTGTATTTACAAAAAGATATAAAAGATGTGGAACATTTGGATTATGCAGCAGGTATTCCTCCTTATTTACGTGGTCCTTATGCCACTATGTACACCCTAAGTCCATGGACAATTCGTCAATATGCTGGGTTTTCTACCGCAGAAGAATCGAACGCCTTCTACCGTAGAAATTTAGCAGCTGGTCAAAAAGGTTTGTCTGTTGCATTTGATCTTGCAACACATAGGGGATATGATTCTGATCATCCCAGAGTAGTTGGCGATGTTGGAATGGCAGGTGTTGCTATTGATACCGTCGAAGATATGAAGATTCTTTTTGATCAAATTCCATTGGATACTGTCTCTGTTTCTATGACGATGAATGGTGCAGTAATTCCAATCATGGCATTTTTTATTGTAGCTGGAGAAGAACAAGGTGTACCTCCAGAAAAACTGACAGGTACAATACAAAACGATATTTTAAAAGAATTCATGGTTAGGAATACTTACATTTATCCACCAGAACCATCCATGCGCATTATTGCAGATATCTTTGAGTATACATCAAAACACATGCCAAAATTTAATTCTATCAGTATAAGTGGTTATCACATGCAAGAAGCTGGTGCCACAGCAGATTTAGAATTAGCTTATACATTAGCAGATGGTTTAGAATACATCAGAACAGGTATTAAAGCGGGATTAGACATCGATGATTTTGCACCGCGATTATCTTTCTTCTGGGCAATTGGTATGAATCATTTTATGGAAATTGCCAAGATGAGAGCTGCGCGAATGTTATGGGCTAAAATTGTAAAACAATTTAACCCAAAAAACCCTAAATCTATGGCATTAAGAACGCATTGTCAGACTTCTGGTTGGAGCTTAACAGAACAAGATCCTTTTAACAATGTAATTCGTACTTGTATAGAAGCACTATCTGCTGCATTAGGACATACTCAATCATTACATACAAATGCATTAGACGAAGCAATAGCACTTCCTACAGATTTCTCTGCTAGAATTGCGCGAAATACTCAAATCTATTTACAAGAAGAAACTGGTATAACCAAAGCAATCGACCCATGGGCTGGTTCTTATTATGTAGAATCTATTACACATTTACTTGCAAGAAGAGCATGGAAATTAATCCAAGAAGTAGAAGAATTAGGAGGAATGGCAAAAGCCATCGAGCAAGGACTTCCTAAAATGCGTATAGAAGAAGCTGCTGCAAGAAAACAAGCAAGGATTGATTCTGGTAAAGACGTGATTGTAGGAGTAAATCGTTTTAGACCGGATAAAGAAGTTCCTATAGAAATATTATCTGTTGACAACACTGCTGTCAGAAATGCTCAAATCGAAAAATTAAAACAAGTTAAAGCAAAAAGAAACGAAGAAGAAGTTCAACAAGCACTTAATGCGATTACCGAATGTGCAAGAACTGGCAAAGGAAATCTATTAGCATTAGCAGTAGAAGCAGCGCGAAAAAGAGCAACATTAGGAGAAATCTCTTATGCAATGGAGAAAGTCTTCGGACGATATCAAGCTCCTATAAGAACGATTTCTGGTGTATATTCTTCAGAAATTCAAGAAGATCCTTATTTTAACAAAGCAAAAGAATTAGTAGAAAAATTTTATAAAATAGAAGGAAGAAGACCAAGAATACTAGTTGCAAAAATGGGACAAGATGGACATGATAGGGGTGCAAAAGTCGTGGCGACAAGTTTTGCAGATTTAGGTTTTGATGTTGATGTTGGTCCGTTATTTCAGACACCGGAAGAAGTAGCAAAACAAGCTATAGAAAACGATGTTCATATATTAGGTGTTTCGAGCCTTGCTGGTGGTCATAAAACTCTGATCCCACAAGTAATCGAAGAATTGAAAAAAGCAAATCGAGACGATATAATTGTCGTTGCAGGTGGTGTAATTCCTCATCAAGATTATGATGCTCTCTACAAAGCTGGAGTGGCTGCTATTTTTGGACCTGGAACAATTATTTCTCAGTCAGCAATACAGCTGATGGAAATATTGTTAAATTCTCGTTCAGAAGTTGTAAAAAAATGAGTCTAATGGTAGATATTCCGCCATCCATTAATCCTTACTTGGATAAAAGTAGGTTTAAAAAAAGAACCTATTCTTTCGAAGAATATGTCGAAGGAATACTAAACCAGGATAGAGTTATTCTTAGCAAAGCAATTACACTGATAGAAAGCGAAAATCCTGAAGATCAACAATTAGCGGGAAGAATTATCAAAGAATGTTTAAAAATAAATACTGATTCTTTTCGCATAGGTATTACGGGCATTCCTGGGGTTGGTAAGAGTACTTTTATCGAATCTTTTGGTTTGGATCTGATAGAAAAAGGACATAAAGTAGCAGTGCTTGCAGTTGATCCAACAAGCGAGCGTTCTGGTGGTAGTATATTAGGCGATAAAACGCGAATGGAAAATTTAAGCAAGCATCCAAATGCATACATCCGTCCATCACCATCGGGAAGAGTTCCAGGTGGTGTTGCAAAAAGAACGAGAGAAGCAATCATATTGTGCGAAGCAGCAGGATTTGATCGAATCATAATAGAAACAGTTGGTGTTGGACAAGGCGAAGTATTAGTTCATTCTATGGTAGATTTTTTTATGCTTTTGATTCTTCCCGGTTCTGGCGACGAACTTCAAGGGATGAAGCGTGGCATAATGGAGATGGCAGATGGAATAGTGATAACCAAGGCAGATGGCGACAACCTAAAAAAAGCAAAGATTGCAAGGGCTGATATTCAAAGAGCATTGCATTATTTTCCTTTGTCGAAAAGTGGTTGGAATCCTCCCATCATTCTAACTTCTAGCATTACAAAATTAGGATTTGACGAAGTCTATCAGATGTTAATAAACTTCGAAACATTGATGAAAAACAAAATTCATCCAGAAACATCTAAAAGCTATTTCGAAACGCGAAGAAGAGAACAATCCCTCTATTGGTTTGAGCAGTCTTTTTTCGAAAAGATAAAAGGCCAAATATTAGAAAAAATCCAAAGCGAATACCAAGAACTAAAAGAAAAAATTTTGAACCAAGAAATTACCCCTTTTGATGCAGCAGAACAATTATTAAGCATAATTTTTGATCAATATAAGAGATAACTATGAAGGACATACAATCAAATTTACAAGCAAAAGAAGAAGCAGCAACACGCTCTGTGGAATTTATCAAGAACAACATGAAGGTAGGATTAGGAACAGGAAGTACTACAGCTATTGCGATAAAAAAATTAGGTGAAAGAATTCAAAAAGAAGGTTTAAAAATCGAATGTTGTGTTACATCTTTCCAATCTTTTTTATTGGCAAAAGAATACAATATACCAGTATATCCTATTCAATATTTTTCTAGTTTAGATTTAACTATTGATGGGGCAGACGAAGTAGATTCAGAATTCAATCTTATTAAAGGCGGTGGTGCTGCACATACCCTCGAGAAGATTGTTCATTCCATGAGTAATCAATTTATTTGCATTGTGGATGAATCAAAACACGTTAAACGATTAGGAGAAAAGTTTCCAGTTCCCATAGAAGTAATTCCAGAAGCAATTTCTATTGTTCAAAAGCAAATAGAAAAACTCAATCCTGTAAATATGCAAATTCGAATGGCTCAAAAAAAAGATGGACCTGTTATTACAGACAAAGGAAACTTTGTGTTAGATGTAAAATTCGAAAATTTTCACCCAGAAGAATTAGAAATTAAACTCAATTCCATTCCTGGCGTTGTAGAAAATGGGATTTTTTCTTTGTATAAGCCGCATCTAGTAATAACTGGTGGACGAAAAGAAATAATGCATAGAAAATGATAGGATGTTGTTTTAAAAATATCGACAACATCGTCGTTTTTTTTATGATAGTCATATAAAATTAAGTTTTATGTTAAAAAGAATTAGTTTCGTGATAAATCGATACAATTCAAATATACTGGAATAGGTTTAATAGAAATAGAAAACATATACATTGGGAATTTTTTCTTAATTTTAAAACATAATAAAAATTATAGACATTAAGATCACTTTTAAAAAATCTACCAATATGATAAACCCAATAGATTTAAGAAAAGGAATGGTAATAAAAGTTGATGGTGATTTATACACTGTTACATTTTCTCAATTTGTCAATCCTGGTAAAGGTAGTGCATTTGTTCGAACAAAGTTAAAGAATATCAAAAAAGGGAATGTGATCGAAAGAACTTTTAAGTCTTCCGAAAAAATCGAAGATGTAGAATTGGATAAACGTTCCATGAGCTACCTTTATAGAGAAGGGGATCACCTTGTAATGATGGATAAAAATGATTATGAACAATTCAACATACCTGTTGCATTACTAGAAGATATATTAGATTTTATAAAAGAAGAAATGGTATTTGATGTGTTTTTTTACGAAAATCAACCTGTAAGTGTTTCTCCACCAACATTTGTCGAGCTTCAAGTAACCTATGCAGAAGAAGGTGTAAAAGGTGATACTGTCGGTACTGCTTGGAAAAAGGTTCAAGTAGAAACCGGAGGAGAAATATTAGTTCCTATTCATATTCGTCAAGGGGATATAATTAAAATAGATTTAAGAGATCTTTCCTTTGTGGAAAGAGTCAATAAATAAAAAAAGGAGTAAGAATATGCCGTTAATAGAAAATCTTTTAAAAGAAAATAAAAAGATTTTTTTTCAGATGGGTGGTCAAGGTTCCCCATGGTATTCCGAGCTAAAAAAATTATACGATTCTGGTACATTAAATGATTTTTTTCATCATGCAATTGATGCTGTAAATGAACTAAAATCTTTAACTCAAAATGCTGTTGCAACACCTTATGGTTTAGATCCAGAAAAGTGGCTAAAGGATGAATCCTCTATCCCATCCGAAGATTATTTATCTACCGCTGGCGTATCTTTGGTAATGATTCAGATGACACAACTTGCTTATTATGAGCAATTCCGACTAAAATATCCTTTTTCTACGGTAAAAAGTATCTTAGCTTCAGCAACAGGGCATAGTCAAGGGCTGATTTCTGCAACCTTATTAGCACTCGGCTTAGAAGGAGAAGATTATTATAAAGCTCTTCGACTCTACATGAAGTATATAACTTACTTAGCACTAAGAGCACAAGAAGTGTTTCCCTATTTAAATCCTACGGACGAAGAGCTAAAATTAGCACAAGAATTGGGATTAAAAGACCCCGCTCCAATGGTAGCTGTCTTAGGTTCAGAACATAAAATAATCGAAGAATTAGTGCATAAATTTAACGAAAAAAATATAGCTCCGAAAATTTATGTTGGTTTATACAATACACCAACAAATCGCGTTTTATCTTCTTACCGAAAATCATTATTATTATTTTATAAAGAAAATAAATCATTTTTCGAAGAGAATAAAATTAAATTTATTTTCTTAAAAACGACTTGTCCATTCCATAGTCCATACATGGAAGAATCTGTCCCAAAAGTTCTAGAAGATATGAAAAAAGAAAATTTCTCTTATGATATGAAGGATTTAAAAATACCTGTCTATACCTTCGCGAATGGAGAAGACTATCGTAAAATGTCTGGTTTAATGCCGGTAATGAGTCGCGATTTATTAGTAAGTACTTTACATTGGGACATGGCAGTCAAACCAGCTATAAATACCGTAGATTATATTATTGATTTTGGCCCTGGTAAAACAAGTCAACGACTTACCCAAGAAACAATTACATCTCTTGGTGGTAATATAAATGTTTTATGTTTAGCAAATCCTAAGGATGTTAAAGAATTATTTTAAACATGAAGATATGCATATTTCTTGGATCAAGAACAGGAATTAACCCTCTTTTTGGAAGAAAGATAGGGGAGCTTTGCGAAGAGATAAAAAAACGCGGGTTTGAAATTGTTTATGGTGGTGGTAGTATTGGTCTTATGGGACTATTAGCTACCACTGCGAATCAATTTGATATTCCCATCTATGGTGTTATTCCTGAATTTTTAGCAGAGAAAGAAATTCTGCACAAAAATTTAACAAATACATACATTGTAAAGAGTATGCAAGAAAGAAAAGAAAAGATGATTGAATTATCCGATGCATTTTTAGTTCTACCAGGTGGAGTTGGAACCATGGATGAATTTTTCGAAGTTTTTACTTACAAGCAATTGGGGTTGATGGATAAACCTATTAGTATTTTGAATGTTGCCGATTATTATTTAACCTTTAAAAAGTTTCTGCTCGAAATGGTAAGAGAAGGATTCTTAAACAGAGAAGACGTAGAATCCTTGATTATTAGTTCATCAATTCCTTATATTTTAGATGAATTTATAAAATTTTATAGTTAAATTATTTTATTATTCTTCTTGATTGAATCGTTTTTCTTCGATGATTTTTACTTGATTGGTAATATCCTTCTCTTTGCGAGGAATCCCATACTCATCTATCGTATAATATTCTTTTTGAGTCTGGGATTCTATTTTATTATTAATAAAGTATTTCACAACCCTATAAATCAGGTAGAAAATTAATATATAAATTAAAAGTCTCATTGATCTTTTACACTTTTTTTGTTCAATACTACGTCAACCTTTGTTACAACTCCTGGACGAACTTTTAAGAAACTATTATCAAGATCTAAGTTTTCCAAAAAAGAAACTTTTAATCTATAAAAATCCCCAGGAGGTAAGTTTAAAAACCAAAAGGAGCCATCTTTGGTTGTCTTCATTTTAAAAACAAGGTTTACGCCAGTGACAGTAGGCATCCATACTTCTTGCCCGGCTAAGGGTTGTTCAAAATTTTTATAAAAAACTTTACCTTGAATTGTGCCATAGTTAGCTAAACTTGCAACAATCAATTCCTTTACGGATTTATTTTTTTCTACACCGATAACTTTTCTTATAACAGGATAATCGTCTGCTTCGATTTGTACTTCGTGAACGCCCGTTGGCACCTTACTGATTACAATATATGCTGCTTTGTTGTAATAAGGTTTTCCTTGGTAAGAATAAACGCCTAAGGGAATTTCTTCTCCAGAGACTTGTTTTAATTGTTTTTCGTCTAACCATTTGATTTCTGTGGGATATTCACTTCCAGATACAAGAACGCGAATTTTTCTATCTACATCGCCTAATCGATTTTTTCTTAGAATTTCTGTTGGATCCATTGTATTTTGTCCTGCTTGTCTACTTTTTAGGATTGTTGTGACTAATTCGATCTTACCATAGTTTCCTTGATCTACAACAGGGGGTTCTTCTGGTGTTACTGGATCTGCTGGACTTATGGGATTATTGGGTTGTGGATTGGGACTTACTTCTGGCTGTGGTGTTACCACATTCGGCACTGTATTATCTGATGGTGGTGTAATGGGCTTTAGGTTTCCTGCAATAAGATATCCTGAGGCATTCCCTCTGATTTGAGGATTTTGCTTATGTCTAAATTCTTTTGCTTTTTCTGTAACACGTTTTGCCGACCAAGTAAATGCTTCGTATAAAGTGACAGTTTTGTCGTTATTTAAGTCCGAATTTGCTGGATTTAGCCCTTGAGCAAAAAAATAAGTAAAAATACCATGATTGATGGATCCACGAATTTCGATGGATGTTTCGTTTGCATCACTAGATCCAATAAGTACAGCATCTTTAAAATAAAAGTTTTGATCCCCGTTTTGTATTACCGTGCCAGGGCTATTTTCTGGTACGGGTATATCACCTGCGCCCCGAGTATTTTTGCCTTTTTGAACAATTCCACCTGAAAAACAACAATCAAAAACCCATACAACTTTTCCTTTAATACCATTCATCCAATCATTAAGTTCCTTATCGGAAATGTGTGGACGTGTATACATTACTAAGTAATTTCTTAAACCATTAGGAGCGGAGCTATCCCTTTGATATGTTCCATGCCCAGAAAAGTACAGAAAAATCACATCTTCTTTTGTAGTTGTTTTAGCCAGTTCTTCCAAGGCTTTTTTTACATTACTTGCAGTTACCATTCTTCCTAACAATACCTTTGTTTCGTCGAATTGACCATATTGTTTTAGAGATTGTTCCATTAGTTTTGCATCAGCTTCGCATAATTCTAAAGGTGGAATATCAGCTTCATTGCCTTGATAGTTTGTCCCAAAAAGAACAGCAATTCGTCTTGCCTCTATGGGCATAACAAAAAAATTCAATAAAAAAACTAAGGTAAAATAAATCAAGAAATGCTTTTTATACATAATCTCTCCTTGATTAATTTAGACTAAACAAACATTGATTTTGTTCGAATTTGAATCTATCTATAAACCCTTTTCTTGCAAGAACTTTTTTATTAAAAAATCAATTTTCGTATAAAAATGATCATTTATTTGGGTCTCGATAATATATTTTTTTTGTGTGTATAATTTTTCTATGTGTTTTTGAACCAAAAGAATCTTTTTTGCAAGGTTTACAATAGAATCACCATCAAAATTAGTCATTTGCTCTAAACTGGAATGAATTTTTTCTTGTAGACAGTTAAGCTCTGGTATTAAGGAGAGAGCAGAATCAAACTGATCCTGCTTTAGGGAAACATAAAATAAAACCAAAAATTCACGATATTTTTTTAATGAAAGTAATAGATCCTCAGCCAAGACTAACCAGTGATGGAAAAGCCAGCAACTTGTTTTTCCATTGCGGGTGTTGGTTTAACCGGAGCTTTTTTAATCGCTTCTTCCCACGCAGAACGCAATGTAGTTAAATGCTTAATGACCTCTTGCAAAATTGCTGCATCTTTTTTGATATTTCCTTCTAATAAGCGTTTTTTCATGTATGCATAGATGTTAAAAAGATTCTTTGCAATTTCTCCCCCTTGATCCATGTTAAGAGATAGCATCAATTCTGTTATAATATCTTGAGCTTTAATAATATTATTATTCACAATATCATATTTACGATAGTCCATGTTATCGATGGCAATGTTCAAAAAACGAATCGCTCCATCATAAAGCATCAATATCAACTTACCCTGATCGGCAGTTTGAATTTCTGTATCTTTGTATACATCGTATTGTCTTTTACCCGCTGGCATCATTTTCTTGCTCCCGAATTTGTTATTACTATTTTCGGCAGGGTAAATTGATACTTTAATCTTTTTTTAGGGAGAAATCATTCCTTTATAAATCAAGCCATAGATAAATAATCCTAACACAATTCGATAAATAACAAAAACCAATGTATTATGAGTTTTTAAATATCTTAGTAATCCAGCAATCACAACATAGCTTACAACAATAGCAGTGATAGTACCAACAAAAACAGACATAATACCTAATTGAGAAATCTCTTGCCAGTCTTTGAACAATTCATAAAAACCAGAAAGAGCAATTGCTGGAATAGACAACAGAAACGAAAATCTCATTGCAGATTCGCGATTAAAATTCAAGAATAAACCAGCCATCAGTGTAACACCAGAACGCGAAGCACCTGGTACTAATGCAAGAGATTGAGCAAATCCAATCCAGATAGCATCCCATAACGTAATTTCTTCGATGGATTTGTTTTTCTTACTTTTTACATCAGAAATCCAGAGGAGTATAGCAAAAAGGATTAAACTACCAGCAACAACATACAAAGAACGAAAAGGACCTTTAATAAGATTTTTTAGAAGTATTCCAAAGATCGAAATGGGAATTGTTCCAATGATTAAATAAAAAGGCATCTTCGCTTCGTAGCTCCAATGTTTTAAGTTCATAATTGTTTGGTTTAACGATGTATATTGTTCAATTTCCTTTCGAATTGCTAAAAATGATTGCATACTAAATTCGTACAAATCTTTTCTAAAATAAAACAATAATGCAATCAAACTACCCAATTGAATTACAGCAGTATAGGCGGCTCCAACATCTTGCATATCCAAAAAGGCTGGAAGAATCCTAACATGTGCTGTACTAGAAACCGGAATAAATTCTGTTAAACCTTGTATAACGCCAAGTAATATAGACATTCCAATACTCAGTTCATTCATAAATCCAAGAATTCTATGATTCGACAGAAAGAAATAAAAAAATATATTTGATTGAGGATACGAATTACACGACCAAGATCGTGGTTCCGTATAACTTCGATTCTAGATTCAATTCGATTGATCTAAACTTATAAGTAATACAATGTATCAACGAATGATAATGCTCTAAAGCAAATTCCGAAATAGATGGAACTATTCGCCAAAATCTACAACGCACATAAAATGATAGGTTTTGTGTTCTCCGCAAGATGCACCAACATATCGAAAGTTTTTTTCTAACAAATTTTTTCTGTGTCCGCGATCCCATACGCCATCATCTATCAAAAACTGAAGGACAATTTCTTCGGCATCATAAATTCCAAAAGAAATAACTTCTCCCATGCTTTTATAATTGCCCAATTTCGATATTCTTTCAGATGGCGATAATCCATTACTACTATAATGACTGACAATTCCTTTTGGACCGATATCTATTACGTGTGATTTACTGCTATCGCAAAGTTCTTTTTTTATTTCTAATTGTGGTAAGGGCTTGGTTTGTTTTAATACTTCTATTGCTTCTAAAACAGCTTTTTGCCCTTCTTTGGTATGGATTACAATTTTGCCAGGAATAATAAATTGATTGCCGCGAAAATAGTCTAGTTTCTTTTCTAATTTTTCTTTGTATAGATTGGGATTATTTCTTAATAGATTGATCGCATCGATTAACTGCTTTTCGAATTGTGTTAAAAAGGGAATATCAGAAGCATTTTTTAAAATATTTGTTGGAATCTGATTATCTTCTAAAGTAATGGGTATGTCTAATAAATGAACATCCTTTTTTACTAGTGCAACCAGGTTTTGATACTTATCTATATTCCATACATAAATATATTGAGGTAATAACTCTTTTTCGTTAATTTTGATGACTACAATTTTATTGTTAAAAGAGGATCGAAAAGAAAAGATTCGAATCTTTTGTATTTCTTGATTCGTACATTCTTTGCAAAGATAAAGAATTTCTTTATTTTTTTTTATAAAATGATTCATCTTTTGATATTCTTCGTGACTAAATGAAATTTCTTCTTGGCTATATAGAGAAGAAACTTGTAAGAACAAAAGAAACAGTAAAATAAGAGATTTTTTTGATTTTTTCATTTAGAAGAAAGTTTTTATTATGATTTACAATAAAGCAATCTTTTTTTATTTCGATTTAGAATGAGTTTTTTGAATTCATTAAAGTTATTACGATTATTTTTTTCTTTTGATTGGAATTTATCGCAAGAAAAACTTCCTGAATTTTTTAGAGCAAGAGATTATTTTTATTATTATCATCTGCCTTTTGTAATTCATTATCCTTTAATTGTCTTGTTTAGTCCTTATTTTATCTTTATTCTTTTAAGTAAGATAATCAAGTTTAAGACATTTTTTATGTTCTATGGACTACCCTTAGTAATATATGTTTTTTTTGTTTTGTTTTGTATTATGTTTGATAAATATCAATATTATTCCTTACCTCCAACCCTCAATCGTACAAATCTTTATTTCGCTCTAAAAAGTAGTATTGTGGTCTCTGCTAATTTAATTATGTTTTTTATCCATCCATTGGTCGGTTGGATTTTTTTGATTTTGTCCATCATGTATTCTTTTTTTGTAAGTCTTTATTTGTATTCGCGGCATTATAAAAAACGATTTTTAAGGACATTAAGCGAAAGTTTATTAATTATAAGTTTAATTTTAATAATTTTTATTATAATATTATTTATAAATAATTTAATACAATCTTTTAAAATGCTAAAACAGTTTGGGATTTTATGAAGATACATATAACAGGAATAGGTGGCATTGCCATGGGCAACCTGGCAAAAATGCTTAAAGATGCAGGTCATGTAGTAACGGGTTCGGATGTAAAATTGTATCCTCCTATGTCTACTCAACTTGCAGAGTGGGGCTTTATTGTTCATGAATTTTCCGAAGAAAATATTGTAGAAAAAAATGGATTCCCCAAGGCTGATCTTTATATTGTTGGTAATGTAATTTCGCGAGGTAATATCGAAGTAGAAACTATTCTTAATTATAATCTGCCTATAATGAGTATGTCTTCTGCTCTGTATGAATTCTTTCTAAAAAGAAAAAAAAGCATCGTTATAGCTGGCACTCATGGGAAAACTACAACCACATTTCTAATGCACTATATCTTAGAAAAAGCTGATTTTAAACCAGGTCTTTTTGCTGGTGGAATTCGTTCCGATGGGCATCCTGGTTTTGCAATTGGTAAAGGTCAATACTTTGTAATCGAAGGCGATGAATACGATACATCTTTTTTCGACAAACAACCTAAATTTTTACATTATCGACCCTACTATTTAATTCTTACCTCTGTTGAATTTGATCATGCGGATATTTATCAAGATATTCATCAATATAAACGTTCCTTTGAGCTATTGTTAAGATGGATTCCCCAAAAAGGAAAAATTATCGCGAATTATGATTATCCATTAATTCGACAAATTCTTGTTGGTTTAGAAAACGTGCTTTATTATACTCAAAAACCAACAGATGAGCAACTTTTAAATAAGCATAAAATTTATTCATTAAGATATAACAAAAAAGAGTTATATTTACCCTTAGGTAAGGTACAACCTAAGATATTTGGTGCACAAAATTTTTTGAATATCTTAGCAGCATTTTTATTAGCAAGAGAGTTAAACATAGATTTTGATGTTGTATCCAAAGCAATCGAAGAATTTCCAGGAGTTTTGCGAAGACAGCAACTACGTAAACGGATTGTTCTAGATGGGATGGAAGTTGAATTTTACGAGGATTTTGCTCATCATCCTACTGCAATTCTCGAAACTACGAGAGCCTTTAAAGAAACATTCCCTAATGCATTTCTAATTTCGTGTTATGAGCCAAGAAGCGCAACGAGTCATAGGAATGTTTTTCAGAACGATTATCCTAAAGCGTTTTTGAATTCTGATGCAATATATATAACAGAAATCTTTAACCCCAAAAAAGTAGCAAAGGAATTCCAACTTAACGTAAAACAAATCATTCAGGATATAAAAAATTGGAATCAAAGAGCCTATTATTGCGAAAGTCCAGAAGATTTATTGGCAAAATTAAAAAATCATTTTAGTGACTACGTGGCTTTATCTAGAAAAAAAGAATACGATAAAATCATTCTTTTGTGTATGAGCAATGGGGAATTTGGAAATATTTATCCAGCAATAGAAAATTGGTTCGAGGAATTACAACAAACGATTGACAAAAAAACTTAGTGAAAAAAATTAATATTGAGACTCATTATCAAAAAGAGGTGCTATGAATTACAAATTAAAGATTTTATTAACATTGCTTATGTTTCCTTTAAGCCTTTTTTCGAAGGTTTTTATCACTCCTGAGGAGGCAATAAAGGACACTTTTAAAAATGCCACCATAGAAAAAAAACGCATCTATCTTACAGAAAATGATGTTAAATCCATGGAACAAGAATTAGGATTTAAGATTAAGCATCAATTCTATAGCTTTTATGTAGCAAAAGAGAATAACAAAACTCTTGGATATGCAATTTTACATACTGATGTTGTAAGAACAAGAGAAATGTCTGTGATGGTAGTTTTGGATCCAGAGATAAAAATCAAAAATCTTTATCTAATAAGTTTTTACGAACCACTTGAATATAAGCCATCGGATAGATGGTTAGGTTTATTTATAAGCAAAAGTAAAGAAGATGCATTAACACCAGGCATTGATATTCCCATCGTATCGGGTGCCACGTTAACAAGTAGAACTGTTTCCGAAATGGTAAGATTAACCCTAAAACTATCAAAATTTTTGGATGTAAAATGAAGTTTTTAATAACAGGTACAGTACGTTCCAATCAAGGTCCAAGAAAAATTATCTTGTTTACGTATGTATTGTTTTTTCTTTTTATTATAAGCAATTTTTATTTACACTTAACGCGAATTTCTTTTGATTATAATGAATTTATTCAACTTTTGGAACCATCGTTTACAATTCGATTAGAAGAATTACACATCAATCTATTTTTATTTGGTATGTATTTTTTGTTTAATTTTGCTATGTTGTACCAAACAAGGTTTTCTATTAGTCTAAAAAATATTATATTTTTTTTATCAATATTATATTTTATTTTTTATTTATTTTGTTTAGTTTATTATTCTCAACAGAAATGGTTTTTCTATTTTTATCTTTTTGGCGTAGTGGGCTTTTACGTATATTTGATTTTTTTTCAGTTTTTGTTGTTAAAAGACGTTTTATTGATTAAAAATGAAAAATAAATTCTATTATTATTTTATCATCTTTTTTGCTTTATTTGTAATCATTCAGAGCATTACTGGTACTTTGATGTTTTTTAGTAAGATTGGTTATAAGCCTTCTCAATGGATGGAATACTATTATGGCTCCGAAGAAATGCTAAAATACTTTCCACAAGAACCAGATCGTTTTAAAGAGCCATTAACGTTTTCTGGGCGGTTAAAGGTTTTATATTCTCATACCCTTGCTTATGGGGTTTTGATTTTTGCTCTATCACATTTAATTCGCTCACTTAATTTAAATTATATGAATAAAAATAAAATCGAAGCAATCATCATTTTGTTTTTTGTAGTTGCAATTTTAGAAATATCGATAGATATCTTTTTAACGTTAATAAATCAATTTAAATTATTTTTTTTATATATAAGATTTATAATATTTATTATATTTATATTTTTTATGATTTTCCATTCATTTTTGTTGATATATCTATCTTACAAGCAATTAAAAGAAAAAGAAGATGAATTGTCCTATTTGCAATCATAATCAATTCAAGGTCTTATTCTCTAAAATGGGGGTAGATCAAAACCTGTATGATATTGTTCAGTGCAGAAAATGTAAAGTAGTTCAGACTTATCCACAACCTATAGAGATAGAGCAGTTTTATCAAAGGAATTATTTTTACAAGCGAACAGATAGAGGTTATAACAATTATTTATCCGATGCATTAAAAAAACAACTCATTTCTGTGTGGGAATTAAACCTAAAAGACTTAGGATTTTTCTCTTACGAAGAAAAAATTCTTAATGATCATCCTAAGCTTTTAGAGATTGGATGTGCAGCGGGGTATTTTTTAGAATATATGAAGCTTCGCGGATGGGATGTATTAGGCGTAGAAATTTCTAAAGAAATGTCGGATTTTGCCAAAAATCAGCTTGGATTAAACGTAATTAATCAAGATTTTTTAGAATTCGATATCACTATCAATGAATTTGATTGCGTTGTTTTGTGGGCATCGATTGAGCATTTTAAAGATCCGATCCGTGTTTTTAAAAAAATAGATTTGGTTTTAAAACCTAAGGGCGTTTTTGTTTTTTCTACTTGTCGTTGGGGATTGATTGCTCGTTTATTAAAAGATCGATGGAGGTTTATGAATGTTCCTGAGCATTTATTCTTTTTTAACGAAACTCAACTAGAACAAATATTGGCTTCTATTGGGTTTAAAAAAATTTCTAGGATTACTTATGGTTCTGGTTTTACTTCGAAACCAGAAATGAGCTTAATCTATAGGTTATCTAAAAGATTTTTTGATACACTTGTAAAAAGGATCCATCAAGGGGATATGCTGGCAATGATGTTCCAAAAGGTTTAGGCATTCTTGACCATGAATTATTTTTTAAGTTCATCCCATAGGTTTTTTTGGTTAATGATGTCGTAGAGTTTTTTTTCGAATTCGTCGATTTCGTGGTAAAATTTGATGTTGGGATCCCCTCTAAAAATATGAGTATATTTGGATATTGCTGTGATGCTTTTTTTTAGGTTTTTTTCTACCACCCCTTGTAAAATCTGATAATGTAGTTGTATTGCAATAAAATCGTTTAGTTCTTTTTTAAAATTGGGATAGCTTTGATCGAATGCTTCTATAATGGAATCGATAACCTTTCTATCCTCTAAGTTTTGATCCCCATAACGAATCAAGTATGTTGCAATATATTTTTTGCATTTAACAATATCTTGGGATTTTTGAGCAATTTTTATTCTTTCGATTAAGAGTTTTGCTTCTTGAGAAACTTGTATCTTTTTTCCATGTTTACCTAATTCTACTGGTTCGATGATTTTTTTTAATTCTTCTTTTTGGGTAGTAAGTAATAATTCTTCAAAGATTTTGATGTTTTGATTTTCGTAAAGGGATTGAAATTCTTTTAGTGGTGGTAGGATTAAGTGGACAAATTCAATCGCTTCTTTACTTGATGCCACCAAAGGATTTTCGATCATTTTTTCTAAGAAAAAGATGCATGCATCCCCCAATGCAGAATCGGATTCCTCTAATGCTTTTGCAATCATCTTTTTAGCTGTTAGCCCAATGGTAGGTACCTTTTTCGGATCTCTTAATGCTTGGTTGATTCGTTCCATTAGCTTGGATGTTTTATCTAAACTATGCAATCGTTGGTAATTGCCTTTATAGATAGTCTGAGTTAAATATTGACGAAACAATTTTCTTCCAGAACGTGCTAGCATTCGAATGATTTTTATCAGTTCCTCTGCAACAGTTGCTGGAACACTATGATAAGATTCTACCATTTGCATTTTTTTTATTTGACGTGATTTTTTTCTTATATTTTTTTATTTTTATTTAATAATTTCAAGTAAAATTTGAATTATGAAACCTTTAATTGACATAAAAAATTTATCTTACCATATTGGAAGTAAAACCCTCTTTGATAACATCTCGTTTACAATTAACCAAGAAGATACCATCGGTGTAATTGGAAAAAACGGAATCGGAAAAACAACTTTATATAGGTTAATAAAAAAAGAACTACAACCAGATTCGGGAGAAATCATTTATAATCAAAATGTTAAGTTGGGTTTTTTAGATCAATTTGAGGATTGGAACAAAGATGAGGTTGTGATAGATTATATTATCAAAAAATCCAAACAAGATCCTTGGGTTTGCTATAAGTATTCTTTTCAGTTTGGTCTTACATCGGAATTGTTAACATTACCAATGGAAGCTATTTCTAGCGGTTATAGAATGCGGGTTAAATTAGTCTCGGTTTTATCTACGGAACCAGATTTTTTATTTTTAGATGAACCAACCAATTATTTAGATTTAGATACTCAATTGTTTTTAGAAAATGTCTTAAAGGAGTTAAAAAATCGCAAAATTGGATATTTTATTATTTCTCATGATAGAGAATTTCTGTTAAGAACTTGCGAAAATACGTTAGAAATTACCCGTAATTATTTTTATTATTATAAAGGAGATGTAAACGAATATTTAGAATGGAAGCAAAAACAAATCGATTCTGTTATACAAACACAAAAAGAAATCCAAAAGAAAAAAGAAAAGTTAGAATTATTTATAAATCGCTTTAAGGCGAAAGCTACAAAATCATCTCAGGCAAAATCAAAAGAAAAACTTTTACGAAGAATTCAAGAAGTGCCTTTAAATGATCATTTTCTGAGCAAAGAAAGAAAGATTTTTTTTCATTTTATAGATGTATACAAACAAACGGGAATTATTTTTGAATGCAAAATGTCTACGGGATATCCAAATTGTGTTGTTTCTAAAAATGTAGAACTTTATTTGGCTGGTTCAGAAAAATATGCCATCATAGGACCTAATGGAGAAGGGAAAACAACGTTTCTAAAAACCATTGCTGGATTCATCGAACCAATAGAAGGTTATTATAAATGGCAAAAAAATAAAACAATTGGATACTATTCTCACGAAATGGTAAGTCAGTTGGATCCAGAAATAAAAGTAATCGATGTTTTGTTGAAATTTGCTAATGGTAATATATCTTCTAACGAAATAAAGAAAATTGCTGGCATTATGCACTTTACAGAAAATGACTTCGAAAAAAAGGTGCAAGTTTTAAGTGGAGGTGAACGCGTTCGCTTGTATCTAATGGGTTTACTCTTACAAAAAAATGATGTATTGATACTAGACGAACCAAACACCCATTTAGATTTCGAAACAACCGAAAGTCTCGCATTAGCCTTAAAGGAATTCTCTGGCACAGTATTTTTTGTAAGCCACGATAGAACCTTTGTGAAAACAGTTGCAACCAAGATCATCGAAGTGTTTGATAAAAAAATACAAGTCTATGCTGGAAATTACGAAGATTATGTTTATCATAAACGATTAGAAATAGAAAAACAAAATCAATCGTTGGACACAAAAATTGTTTATTATTCTTTATTACAATCCACACAAAAATCAACAAAAAAGAATGGTAATTCTCCCTTACCCATAACCAATCCGGATGATCCTACCTCCAATAAAAAAGCATTGATTCAATATTTTGATATGGGGTATAAAGCTCGAAAAAAAGAGATTCGCAAATTAAGAGAAGAGTTAAGAGAAATGGAAAAATACTTAAAAGAATTAGAACAAAAACGCGACCAACTCTGGCGATTTATAGAAGAAAATAATTTGCATACACCAGAAAATTACGAAAAGATGCAAAGAATTAACGAGCGTTTACAAGAACTCGAAGATAAGTGGTACGAATTACAATCTCGCTTAGACGAATTAGAAAACCTATGAAGTTAAGCCATAGCAAATCAAAAATCCATAAAGATCAGGTTCATTGGTATTTGTATGCCTATCGAATCGATTTAAGCAAAGACGAACTGATAGATATAGTAAAAAATATTAAACAAGTAGGACTATTTTCGTATTTAGAAAAAGAAAGACCTGCTTTAAAATCTCAATTGATTTCTATTCTAGATTCTTCGGTTGAACCACATTTCTGGAATGATTTGGATACAAAAATCACCAAAGAAAAATACATGGAATCCTTTTTAGAGCAATGCTTGATTGAAATTTTCTATAAAATAAAATAAAAAAATGCTTGTAAAATTGATTGGTATAATTATATTGTAAATAGTTGGTACTGCCAACTAAAATAACAGGAGGGATATATGACAAAAAAAATGTTTATGCTTATAATATTGATAGGGTTTTTGGGGTATTGTGTTAAGGATCAAGAAGCTCAACCAAAAAAAGATGATTTAAAAGATTATCGCCAGTTCTATCATATTAAAACACTTATATTAGAAGAAGGACATCCATTGTATAAAGATTTTGGGGGAATTCATCATATCTATGCAAACGAAAAGGCATATCAAGCATACAAAAACAAAACAAAATTCTCCGAAGGTGCGTTGATAGTTTTTGATCTTATGGAAGTTGTAAAAAAAGACAATGCAGTGGCAGAAGGAAAACGTAAAGTTCTTGCCTACATGAAAAAGACCAATAAAAATAAAGATACAGGAAATTGGGAATTTCAAGCTTTTGCAGAAGGAGATCTTTCTAAACCAGTGGTAAAAGATGCAGTCAATCAATGTTTTGCTTGCCACAAATCCGTAGAAAAAAATGATTATGTTTTTAGTGAGTGGAGAAATTGATTTAGAAATAAAAATTATCGAAGGATTGGAGAGAATTTCCGAAATATTTAGAATTCAATTATGGAGGGAAAGTCTAAAATATCAGCTGAACCCAACACAAAGTTTGGTTCTTCTTTCCCTCCAGAAACATACAAGGCTTACCCAAAAAGATTTGCAAAACATGATTTCTATCGATAAAACTACGTTGAGTAAATCGTTAAAAACCTTAGAACAAAAAACTCTTATAGAACGCATCGTGGATCAAAAGGATCAAAGAAAAAAATATATTCACTTAACTCCAAAAGGAAAAAAGATAGCAAAAGAGTTAAAGGATTTTTATAAAATATTTTTACCTGTATTGAAAAAAACAAATTTATCTAATGAAGATTTATTTGAATTTATTTATAATTTTATTTATAATTCTTATAAATTAAAATTTATTGATACTCAAAAGATGTGCTTTAATTGTAGGTTTTTTCAACTTCAAGATCAATCCTACTATTGTAAATATCTAGAAAAAAAGCTGAATAAAAAAGAGATTCAAATTGATTGCAAAGATTATCAAGAAAAAGAGTAATGCTATTCATTCAGTTTTAGTATAAAATCGTAAAGGTTGGGAATTGCAATTAATTTCCAGTAAAAGTTTTTCCTTTCGAATTTAAGCTTTAAATTATAAGTTGTTTGATCTTTAAGAAATATTTCGTATTCTACGATGGCAGTGTGGGGATTTTCGTATTCAATTTTTTTGATTTTATATTGGGTATTAATATAAATCAACGTAGGAATTACATCCCATTCTTTTCGGTAAAACGATGGAAGCTTTTCTGGTATAGAATGATCAAAATAAGCTAAAAGAGATTCTTTTAGAAAATTTTTTAGAGTAGGTTGGATATTTTCTAAAATTTCTTTTTTTATATAAGATTTGAATTTTTGTATAGGATTTTCTGATTTTTGTAATTCTACTTCTTTTAGTATGATTTGTTGGACAAAGTTTTCGAGCAGTAAGTCTACATCGACATATTTTAAAAATGCTTCTTTATCTTTTTTGGTAATTGATTCTTGAATTAAATAAATACTAAATCGCGGCGAATAAAAAAAATAAAAGGAAAAACTAGCTATCAACAGGAATATAACGATAAAAGCAAGTTTTTTGTAGTGATTCATTTTTTTAGTTTTTCCTTTTTTTCCAGAATAAATTGAACATGATGAGGAATGTGTAAAGTAATATTTTTTACGATTTTTAATAGAGTAATTTCTCCTATTTCGGAATGAATACCGATTCTATGCCAGTGGTGTTCTTCTAATTTTTTTAGAATTTTTGCAATGTGATTTCTTATCGAATAGATTAAATGTAATTCTTCTGTTGGCTCTCTGTCGTGATAATACAAAGATTTTGCAAAATGGCTAGGATTTGCGCTAAACAAAGTGGGACGTTCTTCTGCAAGAATTCTTTTAATTCTATCTGCATAGACAATTTCCATATCCGCGATATGACAAATCACCTCTAAGGTAGACCACTTTCCTTCTATGGGTCTTTTAAGCATATCTTCTTTGGACATTCCTAATAAAGATTCTTCTAAGATTTTTGGCCCTTCGAGATATTCGAATATCAAAGTTTGGATTTCGTCTGTTGGAAATTTCATAAAAAATATTATTTTTACTCAATGATTTTTGTAAATATTTTTTATTGATTTAGAAATTCTTTTATGCCTTTTAAAAACATTTCAGTAGAAATTGCGATAAGTATCATCCCCATAAGTTTTTCTGTTGCGAATATGCCTTTTTTGCCGGCGAATTTTGCAATCAAATTAGAAGATAATAGGATGAATAACGACAGAATACAACTTACTATAATTGCTAACAACCAGAGATGGATTTTGCTTGGGTCTTGATTCGAGAGAACAATTACTGTAATGATGGCAGATGGACCAGCCAAAAAAGGAATTGCTAAGGGAAACAAGAAAGGTTCACCTTCGGGTAAATCACCAAATAATGTAGCACCATGTTGATGAGATGGTGGGGGAAAAATCATTCGCATGGATATTAAAAATAAAAGAATACTTCCAGAAATCTTTAAAGAAAATTGCGAAATACTAAGATATTTTAAAATTGCATCGCCTGTATACAAAAATAATATTAAAATTAGCATAGCAAAAGTAATTTCTCTTGTTATAATCCATTTTCGTTTTTCGATGGGGATTTTTTCTAAAACATTCAAAAATAGAGGGATATTTCCGATGGGATCCATCACAAAAAAAAGAACTAATGTCGTTGATAAAAATTCTTCCCACATATAAATATAGGTTTTTTCTTTTGGTTGTTAAAAGCAATTGTTTTTACTTGATTCGTATATTTTTTTTACTTTTATTGTCCTTGGATGAAAAAACAGTTCAAAAAAATTATCGAAGATATAGTAATTTTTTTATTACCGTATTATTTAAAAATTTTGATGAAAACCTCTCGCGTAATCTACCTAAACAAAGAATACATAGAACCTTATTTAGAAGAAAAAAAACCTTTTATACTTTCTTTATGGCATTGTAATGCATTTACAGGACCAATTTTGATCCGCGATATGGATTTATACATACTTATTTCTCAATCAAGAGATGGCGAATTAATCAATCGAATTGTAAAACGATTTAATAATCATAGTGTAAGAGGAAGCTCTTCTAAAGGAGGAATTCAGGCTCTTAAGGTTTTGATCAAGATTGCACGAGAAGGAAAAAGAATTTTAATTACACCAGATGGTCCAAGAGGTCCTGCATTTAAATTACAACCTGGCATTATTACTCTTGCTTCTCAGACAGGGATACCTATCATACCGTTTCATCACGAATCAATCAAACAAAAAAAGGCTAAATCTTGGGATGCTATGCGGATTCCCGCTTTATTTAATACGATCATTGTAAGTTATGGTGAACCCATTTTTATTCCACCCAATTTAGATGAGCAAAACTTTGAACACTATCGGCAACTAGTAGAAAATCGGATGATGGAGAATTTATATAAAGCAGAAAAAAAACGCGAAGAACTAATTCAAAATAAATAATGACAATTAGTTTGATTAAAAGTATTGTTGACTTGGTTATTTTAAATAATTTTGTTAAATTTTCGATGGAGAATGAATTATGGAAAAGTTTTCTTTGTACCATTTGATTAAAGATACAGTTTCAACTCATGCAGAACGTCCATGTTTTTGGGTTCGGTTGGATAAACAAGAATTTGGTGCAGTTTCTTATGCAAATTGGCGTTCTGATATGAAGAGTATTCAATCCTTTTTTATCTATGAACTCGGTGTTAAAAAGGGCGATCGCATCGCATTGTTGTGCGATAATCGATATGAATGGACATTGTTATGTTTTGCAATAGATACTATTGGATGTGTAGATGTGCCAAGGGGAACTGATGCAACTGAGCAAGATATCACATATATATTGAATCATGCAGAAGCTCCTATTGTTATTGTAGAACACGAAAAGATGTTAAGGAAGTTGGCAGATTGTATTGGAGAATTACCGAATGTTCATACGATTATCTCCATAGAAGGACCAGAAAAATACAAGAATTACGAAAAGATTATCGAAGAAATAGAAGAAAATCGCTTAAGAATGGGGAAATCTTCTAAAAATGGAAACATCAACTTTTATTTTTTGATCGATATCATTAACAAAGGGTATGAATTACTTCGAATCAAAGGCGAAGAAGAAATTCGAAGAAGAGGAGAATCCATCCAACCAGACGATTTAGCAACTATCATCTACACAAGTGGAACGACAGGAACTCCCAAAGGTGTGATGTTAACCCATAGAAATTTTTGTTGGGAAATTTCTCAGATTCAATTGGTTTCGCCGATTTCCGAAGAAGACAGAGTAGTGGTCTTTCTACCGCCATGGCATATTGCAGAAAGGGTGTTGGAATTTACTCTAATCGCGTGTGGTGCAAGTATTGCAAATTCTAATGTGATGATGTTGGCTAATGACTTGCAGACCATTAAACCGACTTTTTTGGTTTCTGTTCCAAGAGTATGGGAGCAATTATATAAAAGAATTCACGATAACTTACGGAAGCAACCCGAAAAGAATCAAAAGATTTTTCATTTTGCGTTAAACATTGCTGGTTTATACATGGATTCTTTGGATCATTTACTCGATAGAGTTGCCTTAACAGAAGAAGAGACATTACAAGATAAGTTATTAAGAAAATCCATTGCAGTTATTGGTTTAATATTATCTGCACCATTGATTCTTCCTGCGCGAAAAATTCTCTCTCGAATAAGAGATATTTTTGGAGGTAAACTTCGTTTTGCATTGTCCGGTGCTGGGGCATTGCCTGTTCATATTGCAGATTTTTTTCGCTATTGTGGTATACCCATTGTGGACGCCTATGGTATGACAGAAACTACAGCTGTATGCATCATGGGGCGTTTACCATGGCCTAAAAGGGATTGCGTCGGTCCACCTCTACCAGGTGCTCATGTCCAATTAAGAGATGAATTTGGAAGAATCATTACGAAACCAGGTGTTAAGGGAGTTGCTTGGCATAAAGGACCACATGTGATGAAAGGTTACTACAAAATGCCCGAAAAAACCGAAGAAGTACTTAAAGATGGCTGGTTAAATTCAGGAGATATTTTTGTATGGACTACTACGGGCGAAATTAAATTTGCTGGAAGGGCAAAAGATACGATCGTATTAGCTGGTGGAGAAAATGTTGAACCAGAACCCATAGAAGTTCGTTTAACAAGTAATCCATTTATTCAACAAGCAGTGGTCGTCGGTCAAGATCAAAAATCATTAGGGGTTCTGATTTATCCAAATGTAGAAAGAGTAAAAGAAGAGTTAAAAGCAAAAGTACAATTACCAGACAATCTCGAAGAATGGAACCATATAAAAGAAGTTCAGCATTTATTTTCCGAAATCCTAAAAGAAGAGGTTTCTTCTAAAAATGGGTTTAAAGCTTTTGAACGTGTAACACATTTTTACATCATCCCCGAAGAATTAAAAAAAGGTGTAGAAATGACCGAAACGATGAAAGTTAAAAGAAATAAAGTATTCGAAAAATATGCAAAGCAAATCCAAGAAATGTATAAAGAATAACTACTATTTTTTAGTAATTTCGGTTGTAGAATTTATATAACTAAAAAATGAATTTACTTTTTACGAAAATGTTAAAAAGTGATGATCAATCTTTAATTTGAATCAATAAAAAATGTTGTTGATGGTAAATAAAATATTTTATAAATTAGCAACTAGTGATGTTTTATGGAAAAAATGAAGAAATTTAATACTACTGAGGGTAGCCAAGAATTTCAATCGAAAGAAGAAGAAACCAAACGAAAGTTACCCAGAGTAGAAAAAAGACGTCAAAGAATAAGAAAACACATATTAGAAATTGCAACAAAACGTTTTGCATTAGAGGGGCCAGATAGAGTTCGGTTAGAAGAGGTTGCAGACGAGGCAGATATTTCACGTGCCACTTTATATAGTCATTTTCCTTCTAAGGATGCAATCATTTACGAAATTATTAAGCCAGTTTTGGAAGAACTAATCGAAGAATACGAAAAATTGTTAAAAGAAATCGATTCTTTAAAATCAGAACAAGTTCTTAATCGATTAACAGATATTTTTATCAATCTTTGGGAACATCATCAGTTCTCGCTACTATTGGCACAGAAGGTTTTAGATATGGATCCTGGCGAATTAAAACCTTTATACGATAGAATGTTAGAACTCAAAATAAAGATTCTTTCTAAATTCGAAGAAGAAAAAAAATTAAAGCTGCCCAAAGAAATCGCATTCCAGGTGATTTTGAATACATTGATTCCTTTACTTCGTTTTATTTTGCCTCATCCTGATGGGAAAAAACTGTTTAAAGCTTCGTTTAAAGGCTTATTATTATCATGATAGTTTTAATATCGCCCGCGAAAACATTAAAGCGATTGGAGATTCCTTTTATAGACGAAATAAAACAAGATTTTCGACAACCTGATTTTTTTGATAAAAGTTTAAAATTGGTTCAAATACTTAAAACCTTATCCGCGAAACAATTAGAAAAACTTTTAGAAGTAAGTAATTCCATTGCAAAATTAAATTACGAAAGGTTTCAGAGTTTCCCGAACAAATTAACTTTCGATGAGGCATATCCTAGTATTTTTCTTTTTTATGGAGATGTCTATAAAGGCTTTGATTTTAAGCGTTATCGAAAAGAACACATTGAATTTATGCAAGATCATCTAAGAATTTTATCTGGTTTATATGGTATTCTAAAACCACTTGATTTAATCTATCCCTATCGATTAGAAATGGGAACAGATTTGTCCCAAATAAAAGAATTTTTTGTTTCTTCTTTGTATGATTTTTGGAAAGAAGATATCACCAACTATCTTAATAAAGAATTAAAAAAACAAAAAAATGCCTTTTTGATAAACCTTGCATCGAATGAATATTTTTCTGTGATCGATTTAAACAAAATCTTATTTCCAGTAATTCATATCCATTTTCAAGAAAAAAGAAACGGTAAATATAGGACTATTGCTATCAATGCAAAACGTGCAAGAGGTAAGATGACCAATTGGATTATGTTCAACCAAATCGATGATATAGAAAAATTAAAGGATTTCGATGTCGATGGTTATAAATTTTCTAGTTCATTATCTGATGAATCGAATTGGTATTTTCTTAAAGGATAATTTAAACATCTGCACTAAACGAAAAGGATTTTAAGCTTTTATCCATATCTTTGTATAGCATACCGCGAATTTGTTTTTTAAACTTTTTAATTACTTGCGTTTTATTATTTTCTTCGATAGGATAATAGTTTGTAACCAAAGAAGTTAAGAGCATTTGAATCGATCCAAAAAAAACAAGGGTTAATATTTTGGGTTCGATAAAAGAATAAATTTCTTTTTTTCTTTTTCCATTTTCGATGATGTAGCTTATTTTATCTAAGATTCTTTCTGCAATCAACTTATCTTTATTGATGTTTGGTTCTTTGATAATTTCTCTTACTAAAAGTTGTATAATTTCTTTGCTTGCTAAATAGGTATCGAACATATAATCACTGATGCGAGCTAACTTTTCTAATGTATGAATGTTTTCTGAATCTATTTTTTCGATTTTTTCGGAAAATTTTTTGGTCACCTCGTCTAATATAATAAACATAATATTTTCTTTAGAACCAAAGTAATGATATACTAAACCATAAGCAACCCCTGCTTCTTTTGCTATATCAGAAATCCGGGTGTTGTGATATCCTTGTTCTGCTATAACTTTTATTGCAGCCTGAAAAATCTTTCTTTCGCTGATTTGTCTTTTTTGTGTTGTATTCGAATTCAAAGAGGATTCGATATTCATGTTCAGTTCCTTATAAAATAGATAAAGTAGAAATAATCAAAATTGATTATGATGTCAATCTAAAATTATCGAAAGAATATAAACCAACGAATACAACTAAAAGTGTATGATTTTTTCTTAATGTATTAAAATTCATACATGCAAAGAAAATATTTAAAAAAAACTAATTTTTTCTTAATTATCGTAGATTAATTTAAAGAGAAAAACAAAAATTGCATCAAATCAACGAAAAAAAGCCTATTTTTTATGAAAAATTTATTACAAAATTGTAAAAATGGTGCAATCAATGATTGTTTCGAAAATTACCCTAATCAATAGTATTATCTTAGGCATAATATTTGCTTATAGATGTTAGTAATATGGTGCAGGTTTTAGAAAATCATTCTGTTTTAGTAAAAGAAGATCATTTTGCTGAAAAGTATGTTGGAAGATATTTTAGAGCTACGATTAAAGAACAAGTCTACATAAAAGGTGTGGGATTACATACCGGTTTAGAAACAAATTTATATTTAAGCCCTGCGAAGGAAAATACTGGAATTGTTTTAAGAAATTATCATACAAAAGAAGAAATCCAAGTAAATCCTTTTAATGTAAAAAGCACTGTAAATGCGGTAACATTATCGAACGGAAGTTGGGATGTTTATACAGTAGAGCATTTACTCTGTGCATTAGCAACTGCTGGTGTTACGGATGTAATCGTGGAATTAGACAGAAACGAAATTCCCATACTAGATGGATCTTCGATAGAATTTTATCAAGCAATACAACAAGCCCAAGTAATCGAAAGTGCTACACCCTTAGAGCCAATCAAAATACTGAATCCAGTGTGGGTAGTTTCTCAAGACAAATACATTATTGCTGTACCTGCGGAAGAATTTAAAGTTACTTATACAATCCATTACGAACATCCCGATTTAAGAGGAAGAAGCTTGTATATTTCGTTAAATTCCGAAATACTAGCAAAAGAAATTTTAAGTGCACGTACTTTTGGGTTCTTAAAAGATGTAGAATATCTTCGCTCCAAAGGATTGATCAAAGGTGCATCTTTGGATAATGCAGTTGTGTTGACAGATGATGGATATGTAAACAATCTACGATACCCAGATGAATGTATACGTCATAAAGTATTAGATTTAGTGGGGGATTTATATCTCTTAAATCGACCCATCATTGGGCATATCATTGCATTTCGAACAGGTCATAGCATGGATGTTGCCCTTGCAAAAAATATATTGAATCACCTCCAACAGAATGAACTAATAAGAAAAAAATAAGAGAACCTTAGAAAAATAAAAATTGCCACAAAACTTAAATTATAAATTCTTTATCCAAAAAGATCAATTTCGTTGATTTAAATTCATTTAGTTTGCTTAAAGTCAATCATAATATAAAATAAATTTAATAATTATTAATATAAATACTACTTAAATCATAATATATTAATTTTTTTTCTTTACTATCGATAATATTAAAAATAACTGAATTAATTTAATGGGGGCTAAGATGAAAACTTTGATGGATTATATTTTGGAAGAGTATATTGTTAGTAAAACAGATAAAAAGGGTCGAATTACTTATGTTAACGATAAATTCTGCCAAATCAGTCAATATAGTCGCGAAGAATTGCTAAATAAACCCCATAATATTATAAGACATCCTGATATGCCCAAAGAGGTTTTTAAAGAATTATGGGATCGTATAAAAGCTGGTAAGACTTGGAGTGGAATTATTAAAAATAAAGCAAAGGATGGAAGTCCTTATTGGGTATCGACGTTTATTGTTCCTGATCCCGAAGGCGAAGGATATATGTCCATAAGACAGGATATAACTCACTTTATGTCGAATGTAGAGGAATTAGAACATGCAGAGGTTTTGTATAAGATACTACAAGCATCCATTACAGAAAGCGATTTAATAAAATTTTTGGAAAAAACATTAGATTATTTATTAGAGATTCCTTGGTTAGCATTGTTAAAAAAAGGAGGATTTTTTCTAGATAAAGGCAATCAAACCTTAGAGTTAGTAGTACATAAAAATGTAGGGAATTCTTTACCCATTTTGTGTAAAAATATTTCTTATGGTCAATGTTTGTGCGGTATAGCAGCTTTACGAAAAGAAATTATTTTTAAAGGTTGTGTAGACGAAGATCATCATAATCATCCCGAAGGCATGCAACCGCATGGTCATTATAACATTCCTTTTGTAATAAATGATGAAGTTTTAGGGGTTTTATTTTTGTATGTTCCTCATGGCCATCAGCAAAGAGAGCGAGAATTAATAATACTAAAACAAGTGCAAAACGTCATTACAGGTGTTCTATACAGAAAAAAACTCGAAGAATACCAACAACAACTCTTAGAAGAAATCAAAAGAGCAAATCAAATCGCGATAGAGCAACTAAAACAAATCGAACAATTACAGAATTTGATCCAGACCTATACCCCTCGTTTAATATGGGAGGTTGCTCCTAAAGCATTAAATGATCGTTTAAAAGAATTGCCACCTCAGAAAGTAAAACAAGTTTTTTTGTTCTGCGATATGAAGGATTTTACAAAATATTCAGAAACGCATGATCCAGAAGATGTTATAGAAACCATCAATAGTTTTTTTAGTTTTGCAGTGCAAGAGGTATATCGCAACGATGGAGATATAGAACGATTTATGGGAGATGCCTTTTTTGCAGTATTTGATGAAAAGCTATCTATGCAGCTGCTTTAATCAATCAACACTTTAAGAATGTAAATCAAGAACGCGAAAGAAGAGGGCAAGAAACTATTTTGTTTCGAATGGGTATGCATATAGGAGAAGTGGTAAGAGGAAATGTAGGAGGACTTCGTCGAAAAGAATACACTGTAATAGGAGATGCAGTAAATATTGCTGCACGTCTAGAAAGTAATTGTAAACCAGGAAAAATTTTAATTTCCGAAGCATTGTATAGAGAATTAGGCGATGAGGTATTAGAAGTTTCTCCTTTTTACGAAATAAAGGTAAAAGGAAAAGAACAAAAAATTCGAGTCTGTTATGTTCGAAAAGTCATAAAAAAAAGCGAAATCTTGGTATCGAATCAATAGTTTGTTAATACTGATCGCGCATAAATATCGTGTAAAGTTTTATCATTTTTTGTTTTAATTTACTCGTACAATCAACAAAAATTGATCTTGACATTTCCATAAAAGGGAATTAATATGTAAACAAGTATTTAGTTATAATGAAATCGATTTTCTGACGATCATAAAAGAAAATATTATGGAAATAAAAATTCAACCTCAAAGAATCATTTCGGAATTACCCATAGAAATTATTCCTGGTATTGGGGAGGCAAAAAAAAAGGTTTTAAACAAGATTGATATTAAAACAGTCGAAGACTTGTTATATTATTTTCCGCGAAGATACGTAGATAGAAGCATACATGATCAATTTTTTTTACAAGAAGGATATTTAACCCTATTAGTAAAAATTCAATCCTCTTATTTGGCACATGGGAAAAAATCTCGATTAGTTGTACAATGCAGAACTATTCAAGGAAATCCTATATCCTTATTGTTTTTTCATGGAATTCAGTATTATCGCTATGCATTAAAAAAAGAGAAGTCTTATGTTGTATCGGGCAAACTAGAAATGTATAAAGGTGTTCCAACGATGATTCACCCAGAAATGGAAGCTATCGACGAAGAAGATTTAGATAATGCCATCCATAGTGGGGGAATAATTCCGATTTATTCTACAACAGAAGCTTTAAAAAAAGTAGGGCTTGATAGTAGAGGTCTTCGTAAAATTATTCATAATGTGATACAAAAAATAGAAGGGGAGTGGATTGTACCAGAACTTATCCCAGAGAATATACGTAGTAAATATCAATTTCCATCGCGAAAGGAAGTGTTAAAACAAATCCATTATCCCGATAATAAAGAATCTTTAAAAATTGCGCGAAAGGTCTTAAAATACGAAGAATTGTATTTATTCGGATGTTTGATGCAAAAAAAGAAAGAAGAAAGACAATCCTATCCAAGAATATTAAAACCGTTAAAATTCGGCGAAAGTAAATTATTCGAAATCTTAAAAAAGAACCTTCCTTTTGAATTTACGAGTGGTCAAATAGAAGCAATCAAAAGGATGATCGATGGTTCTCAGAAAGATTATATGTCTGCTTATTTATTGCAAGGCGATGTTGGTTCTGGTAAAACCATTGTTGCTTTTTCTTGTGCATTGCATTATATCGAAAAAGGAATCCAAGTTGCTTTGATGGCTCCAACTGAAATATTAGCAAGGCAACATTATAATACTTTAAGTACTTTACCCGGTTTATTACCAGGGGTGCATTTAGATCTATTAACCGCAGGCGAAACAAAAAAAAATAAAGAAAAGATACTCGACAGAATTCGAAGAGGCGATAGCAATTTTATCATCGGAACTCATAGCCTTATAGAAGATAATGTTGAATTTTTTAATCTAGGATTAGTGATTATTGATGAACAACATCGCTTCGGTGTAAATCAAAGAGAAATGCTTCGAAGAAAAGGAAAAAATCCTGATTTGATCACTATGACAGCAACTCCGATTCCACGTTCTTTGTGCCTAACAATTTTTGGCGATCTAGAACCTGTTTATCTAAAAGAAAAACCAGCGGGAAGAAAGCCAGTAAAAACAATTTGGCTAAAAGAAGATCAGAGAGATGGTTTGTATAAATCAATCCGAAAATATGTAAGTCAAGGAAGGCAGTGCTACATTGTTTATCCTGTTATAGAAGAATCGGAAAAAATGGATTTACGAGCAGCAACAGAAGCATATGAAGAACTAAAAAATGTGATTTTTTCTGATTTTCGCGTTGAATTAATCCATGGAAGGATGAAGGCAGACGAAAGAGAAAAAATCATGCAGGATTTTCGAAATGGGAAGGTACATATCTTGGTATCTACAACTGTGATTGAGGTAGGGGTAGATGTTCCCAATGCAACAATCATGGTAATTGAGCATGCGGAACGATTTGGTATATCCCAACTACATCAACTTCGTGGAAGGGTAGGTAGAGGAACAGAAGAATCTTTTTGTATTTTAGTATCGAATAGTGATTCTGATAATGCAAAAGAACGATTACAAGCAATCATTGAAAATCAAGATGGTTTTGAATTAGCAGAGATTGATTTAAAAATTCGCGGACCAGGAGAGATATTAGGTATTAAACAACATGGGTTGCCGGATTTTCGAATTGCTGACTTTATCAAAGATAGAAAGCTTGTAGAGATTGCTTATCAAGATGCAATAGAAAATCGCCAATTAAACGAACATGCGATAAAATTTATAAAAAAATCTTATCAGGAAGGAATTGTTTTATTTCCCAATTAAAATAGGGGGATTCCCCCCTTGTGGAATTTTATTAAGATTTGTTCGTATTGATTTTGAAGGGAATGTATGCTGGACACCATCCTAAACTACCTGTTAGAATAGGTATGATTCCAATTGCTCCCCACCAGCTTTGATATAAATAACCAACAACGATAATGATCAATCCTACAACAATTCTTACAATTCTGTCAACTGTGCCTACATTTTTTTCCATAAGCTTCTTCCTGCTTTTTGTATATTAATTCTTGTTTTAATTGAATTTAGTTACAATTAAATAATAAAATCGTTGAAAGCAAACCTAAATTTATTTTATTATGTGCATGAAAATTCGATATATTTTATTTTTTTTAATTTTTATAAATTGTCAGTTTTTTCAGGATCAGATGATCAAGATTTTTACACCTGAATATAAAACAGAAGCATCGGATTTTAAACCAAAATTTGTAGGGAAAGATCAACAAAGAAAAAAGATTTATATTCAGTTAAAAGAAGTGTTTTCGGGCAGTCCTCAGATTACTTCTATAAGGTTTATTCCCAATACAGATAATCTTTATATTGCGACTATTAAAAAAGGATATCTAATGCTCTATGATTTTAAAAATAAACGTTCACAACTAATAGAACAATTCGATGTTTTAACAGATTCAGAACAAGGATTGTTGGGATTGGCTCTACATCCCAATTTTCTGGAAAATCGTTTAATTTATCTACATTATTCTATAAGAAAGGATAATAAAAAATTTGGAAGAATTTCGGAATTTTATTTAGATAAAAATTTTCAGTTAAAAAACGAAAGAATTTTGTTCGAGGTGGAACAACCTTATGCAAATCACAATGGAGGCCATTTAGAATTTGGACCAGATGGATATCTTTATATTGGGTTAGGAGATGGTGGTTGGCGCGATGATCCTCATAATCATGGCCAAAATCCTCAAACATTACTTGGTTCAATGCTTCGAATTGATGTTAAGCCTTCTGGTAATTTACCCTATTCTATACCAAACGACAATCCTTATGTGGAATTTTCTAACTGGCGAAAAGAAATCTTTGCGATAGGTTTAAGAAATCCATGGAAGTACTCGTTTGATCCCATTACGAAAAAGTTGATTGTTGCAGATGTTGGACAAGATGAATATGAAGAAATTTCTGTGGTAGAAAAAGGAAAAAACTATGGTTGGCGAATTAAAGAAGGTTATCAGTGTTATTTAGATAAATCATTATGTAATAGAAAAGATTTGATTGACCCCATCTATGTTTATAGCCACGAAGAAGGGCAATCGATTACAGGCGGATATGTTTATACAGCAAATAAAATACCAGAATTGAAGAATCAATATATCTTTGGTGATTTTGTACAAGGAAAGATTTGGGCTTTTGATGTATCGAAGATTGATCGCAAAATTAATGAAGATGAAGTTTACGCATTAGGTAAATGGCCTATCTTGATTTCTACTTTTGGAGTGACACCAGAAGGCGAAGTATTGATTGGAGATTATCAAACAGGAAAAATCTATATGTTCGAAAAAAAATAAAAATTTTTTATATGATTTGCGCGGTAAAAAAATGATTAAAGAAAAATTCTAAATAAAAAGAAAATAGACGATAATGTTGGGGAAGATGTATTATTAAATTTATAAAAAAATATTATAAAAATTATTTAATAATAAATATGGCTTACATTAATTTCATGCCGCAGGACACGAAAACTCACTATATACTGTTAAGTTGGCATGACTCAATTTGTTATAAGAGGAATAATTATTCCCAACTTGTATTCGTGCATGGATATTCTCATCTTCGGGGGTTAATGGTGGTCTAATAAATATAGGTTCAACGGGCATTTGTTCTTCTTGCATCTCCCAGTCGAGCATGATGCGAATGATAAAACTCACTGAATACCCTAACAAGAACCTGAGCTCATACAACTTCCCCCAGTAGGTCGGCTGAATGCTGATTTTCCTTATAATATAGTTTTTTGTCCTAGGCTGATAGGTCGCTGTTAATGTTCTTTTTGTGGGAGCAAGACTAATCTTATAAAGATATGATAAATATCGTTTTAGCAAATAATCAATCGTTAATGAGAGATTCCCGTTAAATCGGGTTTCTGTTAGATAAATCAAAAAAGCATAATGAAACAGTGTAATGTTTATCGATGTTTTACATTCTTCGTAAGTAAAAAAGTTTTGTGTCTTCATACTTATTAAATATTCTTTTTGCAAAATTTCTCATAAAAATTTTTATCAAAAGTTCCAAAAAATTATTCTATAAAAGCTCTAGAAGCTCTCTTTGTTTGAAAATTATCAATCTTATGATTTACATCACAGAAATTTCACATTAAAGCTTCAATCATCTTACCTGAATTCATAAATTTGATTTTTTAGAACCATTAGCACTGATATCATCACAAAATCAAAAAAAACTTATAATTTCACATCTAATTCAAAATATCTTTCATCATTTGAGAAAAATCGCTTTTTTAATCCAAAATAAAATCATCATTTATGATTAAATTTCCTTTCTTGTAATTTTTGCTCCTAATTTTTGTAGTCGTTTTTCTATATCCATAAATCCGCGATCAATCTGATGAACATTTTGTATAATGGATTCCCCTTGTGCACAAAGTGATGCAATCAACATTGCCATACCGGCACGTATATCCGGAGAAGACACAATACTTCCTTGTAATGGTGTAGGTCCTATTACTACTGCTCGATGGGGATCACATAGTACAATTCTTGCTCCCATAGAAATTAACCTGTCTGTAAAAAATAATCGTGATTCAAACAATTTTTCGTGGATTAAAATGGTTCCTTCGCATTGAGTTGCTGTAACGAGTGCTACCGATGTCATATCTGCTGGAAATCCAGGCCATGGTGCGGATTCTATTTTAGGGATTGCTCCTCCAATGTCCATTTCGATTTTTAACGATTGATCTGCTGGAACAATCAAGATATCTTTTCCATTTTCCTTTTCTTCTCTTGTCAATATACCTAAACGCGAAAAAATCATTCGTATCATTCGAAGATTTTCAATGTCTGGTTCTTCGATGATAAGTTCACCTTTCGTAACAGCAGCCAAAGAGATAAAACTACCCACTTCTAAATAATCTGGACCAATACGATGTTCTGTTGTTGTTAGTTTTTCCACACCATGAATTTTTAAAACGTTCGAACCTATACCTTCGATTTTTGCTCCCATCTTATTCAAAAAATTGCATAGATTTTGGACGTGTGGTTCAGATGCCGCATTTCTGATAATGGTTTCTCCTTTTGCAAAAACAGCAGCACAAATAGCATTTTCTGTTGCTGTTACAGATGCTTCGTCTAATAAAATATCTGCTCCATGTAGTTCTTTTGCTTTGATTTCGAATCCATCAGGAAAAATTTTAACATCGGCTCCTAATGATTTAAATGCTAAAATGTGGGTATCTAATCTTCTTCGACCAATTCTATCACCTCCTGGGCGCGGGAGAAAAACTTCTTTTTCTCTCGCAAGTATAGGCCCTGCTAATGTAACAGAACCTCTTAATAGAGAACTTAAATGTTTAGGAATTTCGTTTTTAATAGGGCGATTTGCATTGATGAGCACTTTGGTTTTATCGTAACTGTTTGGATATTGAACCTCTACACCTAAAAATTTTAAAATTTCTATCATTTGACGTACATCTTCAATATCGGGGAGATTTTCTATGATTACGGGTTCCGATGCTAAAATAGAAGCTGCAAGGATGGGTAATGCTTCGTTTTTATTTCCTTGTGGTTTTATACGACCATTGATTGGTTTTCCACCTTCAACAACAAATACTTCGTTTTTAGACATAAAAACAAAAAAATTTTTATGCATCGTATAGCAATTGATTTTAGATTCTAAAATAAAGCATTTCTAATCATACCTATTTTGATTTTAATAGATTGATTTTGAATATTTAAAATTGTTCTCCATAGAAAAAATAAATCGTTTTTGTAATCCTTTGTTCAAGAGGATTATTGTCTAAGTGTTTTGATTCAAAAAATTAAATAAACAATATATTTTTTTATATTATTATTTTTTATAAATTTATTCTAAAATATGTATTCAATACTTTGTAATATATTATTTTGATTTTTTATATATCATATTTCTAAATTGATTGATTTAATCTAAAAATTTATTTTTTTTACAATAATAAAGGGAAAAATAATGATAAGGTTGCTAATCAATTTTATTGTGTTTTTTATATCTATGATAGGATTTTTTAGAATATTAAGGTTTTATTCTCCCAAGGTTGCAAAATTAAAATTATTCGATCCAGAGAATGATTGTTATTTATCTATTATTATACCATGTAGAAACGAAGAAAAACGTCTACCAAATTTGCTTAATTCTTTAAAAAACCAAACTTATCAAAATTTCGAAATTCTTATCGTAGATGATGACTCTACGGACAATACTATCTCTATTGCAAAAAGTTATAACGCAAAAATCATCCAAAGAAAAGAGAAATTTCCTGATTGGGAAGGAAAAAGTGCTTCTTGTTATGCTGGTGCTAGGTACGCTCAAGGAGAGGTATTATTATTTTTAGATGCTGATGTGATTCTTCGCGAAACAGCATTAGAATATTTATTAACATTTTCAGTCCGATGGAGTAATTTCTTGTCAACCATATCACTATTTGGAACGATTCTACGAAAATCTTTCTCTTTATCCTAACTTAATTGCAATTCTTGGTTTAAGAGCAGGAAAAAAATCAGAACCATTTAGTACAGATAATGGCTTATACGGACCTTGTATAATGATATCAAAAGATTTATACATAAAAACTGGAGGTCATAAACTTGTAGGGAATAGCATAATCGAAGATGTGGATTTGGGTATAAAGCTTGTTCAAAAAGGGGTTAAAATTACGATTGTACCTCATAACAATTTGATCCATTTTCGAATGTATCCCGAAGGTGTTATGACACTGATCGATGGTTGGACCAAAAATATGAGTTTAGGTGCTGCACGTTCTAAACCACAAGAATTAATTATAATCACAGCTATCATCTCTTTTTCAGTAGGAATTTTTAATTCTCTAATACGCTCTTTTAATCAAAAAGATTTTATACTTCTATCGCTCTATTCTGTGATGTATATTTTTTATGGATTATTTCTGTTTATCGTTTCTCGTAAGGTTGGGCGATTTAGTCCTACAACCATTGAATTATACCCTTTTTTTGCTATGGCTTTTACGCTCATTTTTATTCGTTCCATATTAGTAAAAATTTTTCGATTAAAACTCTATTGGAGAGGTAGGCAAATAAAAATATGACGAAAGAAGGATTGATACTTATAGTTGCAAATTCAGTATTTTGGGTTGATATAAGTTTCGCATCGGGTTATTTATGTCATTTTATTCCTTTTAGTTTTTATAACATCAAAAATCCTATTTTTAAGAAGCGATTTTGGGAATTAGAAGGCAAGCTCTACGAAAAGGTTTTTTTTGTTAAGTATTGGAAAGATATTGTGCCAGAAGCTGGTGAACTAATCAAAATTCATCCTTTCGATAAAAAAAAGCTTAAATCCAAAGAAAAGTCTTATATCGAAAGGTTCATCATCGAGACATGTAGAGCAGAACTAGTGCATATTTTGATCTTTCTATCAACTCCATTTGCTTTTTTGTTTAACCCACCGATCGGAGATTATCTTATGGCAGCTTATGGAATCTTGGCAAACATTCCTTTTATTATTATACAAAGATACAATAGAATTCGATTTGTGAAGGTTTTAGAAAAAATCGAAAAAAAAGAAGAAATGTACAAAAGAATTCAAAAAGCAGGATGAATTACTTTGTAAGGATTATATTTTATATAAATATATTTATTTTATAATATAAAATATAAATTTTTACAATATTAAATTTATAAACTATAAAATATATATAAAATCAAAATAATGATTTATATATAAAAAATTAGTTGTTTTATTTTTTAAATTGTTTTTTATAGTTTTATGAATTTTAAAAAACTCTATATTTTAACTATATTTTTTTTGTTTTTTCGAGTTCTTTGGGCAGAAAGCAAGTTAGAAATCGAACTAGAAAAAGAGTTTTTGCTTAAATATAGTCAAACGTTAATACAAAATAAACTTTTTTACGATACGTTAAAAACTCCCAACCAACAAATTTATTTTTCCAACATTCAAGAGAAATATGGTTATGTTTTTCCCCAATCGCTTATTTTTCCTATTACTTTAAAATATTTAAAGCCATACGAAAATGGTCAGTTTGTTTTTTTGTTTAAATCTTATTTCGATTACTTTACTATGAATTATCCATCGTTTTTAATCGAAAATACAGGAAATTCCATCGAAATAAGAGAATTTATCAGAGGACAAATCGTAAAGTACTTAGTGATACACGTAGATTTACAAGGTGGGTATAAGTTCAATCTTACAAATCAGTTGAGTTTATATGGTGGTATTGGAACTCATACAGTACAACGAGAATTACTATTTATCCAACCAAGCGATGGTTTTGGTAATGTTCCTTATAGTCGTTTTAACCTGCTCGAAATCAAAAGCGTTGCTAAAGGTTTAATCGGCGAATTTGTGTTAAATTATGATTTTTTACAAAAGCATTCTGTTTATGTTCAGTATAGAGAAGGTGTTTTACACGGAAAAACGCAAAATTTCGAATTAGAAGTTCGCACAAGTTTACATACTGCAAGTATACCGAGTATTAATATATACCAACCTGTCGATGGTAAAGTCGAAACAAAGTTTTTAGAATCTGCCTTAGGTTTTAGCTATAAAATCTTCGAAGATTCTAAAATCCTCTATGGAATAAGATATACATATTTGCACGATACATATCCAGACTCTTTGGCAATCGTAAAATTCAATTTAGTAAGTGGTGCTTCTGGTTTAGTAAGTGATTTTAATGAACTTTTAAGGTATGTTGTTTTTAACAGTAATGTAAACGAAGAAAAAGATACAAGCTTTTTTCTAGGATTTCAGCATGCTATCAATTTATAAATCAATCTTATCAATTAGCTTAATGGAATTTCTTCGTTTGATTGAGCATCTAACGTTAAAAGTAAGTTAGGAAAGTTGAGTTGTCTAAATGCCTCGTAAATCAAAATAGAAACTGCATTCGCTAAATTTAAGGATCTACATCGATTAGATACGGGAATGCGAAGAAGATTCTCTGGACACTCTTCTTGGATTTTTTTATGCAGAAAATCTGGCAGTCCTTCTGTCTCGCTTCCAAAGACAAAGATCTGATCATTCTTATATTGATAATCTGTATAAACTCTTTTACCAAAACGGGATAAAAATGCCAAATCTTTCAGGGTTTTATTTTTGGCTAAAAGATATTGTTCAAACTGTTGCCAATCTTCGAACATTTGGATAGAAATTTCTTTATAGTAATCTAAACCAGCGCGCCTTAAAGAAGCATCATCCATGTTGAATGCTGGTTTACCCACAATAGTTAAACGAGCATTCGTACAAGCACATAATCGAATAATGTTTCCGGTATTTTGTGGTATTTTAGGTTCGTATAAAACAATCTCCACAATGGTAAATTTTTCTAGAATTGGTTCATCGAAAATAAAAATTTACTTCATCACATATACCCAATCGGTAAATACGGGATCAAGATTTTTCGATTTGAGCATCTCAACAATTTCTGGAATGCTTCGATGATCTTCTATATGGAATTGTTCTGTTGCTTCTTTGCCACTATATCCACCTGGCTCTGTTTTAGAACCAGCAGAAATTTGTGTAATACAAATGGGTATAACATGATCTCTAAAATAGGGAGATTCTCTTGTAGATAAAATCAAACCAACGTCTGGTAAGAAGATTCTTAATGCTGCTAAAAATAATACATATTTTTTGTTGGATACCACAGGGACATTTTCGAAATTTTCTGCTGGTCTTAATCGCGGTAAAGAAATCGTTATGTGGGTTTTCCAATATTTTTTCGAGAGATAATTCGCGTGTAATCCTACCATTGCAACCTCTGTTTCTGGATGCGAAAGTCCCATCAATGCTCCAATTCCAATTCTTCTTAAACCAGCTGTTCCTCCTCTGTCGGGACAATTTAGACGAAATTCCATCCGCTTTTTTACGCCTTGAAGATGTACTTCTTTGTATCGTATAGGATCATACGTTTCTTGATAGATCGTCAAACTATCAACGCCTTTTGTACGCAAAAACTCATATTCTTCGGTTTTAAGGGGATAAACTTCAATTCCGATGGAAGAAAAATGATATTTTAACCTTTCTGCAACCTCTCCAATGTAAGATACTGGAGTATTCCGATAATCTTCGCCTGTTAATAGCAAAATATGACGAATTCCTTGTTTGTGTAAAATCATCGCTTCTTCGTAAGCTTCGTCTATTGTAAGGGTTCGTCTTTTAATCAAATTGTTGTACCTAAAACCACAATAAGTACAAATGGATTTACATTCGTTCGATAAATACAGAGGAGCATAGATTAATATAGCATTACCAAATCGTTTTCGCGTAATTTTTTGTGCAATTTGAGCAATTATTTCTAGATATTCTAACGCTGGATCAGAGATCAAATATAAAAATTCCTGCCATTGGATATGTTCTTCTGCAAATATTTTACTCAAAATCTGTTCTATTTTTTGTCGCGTTTGTTTTTCGTCTTGGTTTAAGGATTCAAGTTTTGATTTTACTTCGTCGAAGGGAAATTGTTTTACATAATCGGAAAATTGTTTAAACATAGGGATTACCTACTTTCTTCGTCTAAAAATCCAGTAAGTGGACTCGATGCTTCGGCTCTTTTCCAAGTATCAATTAGTTTATTTTCTATTGTGCCTTGACTTGCAATGACTCCATTCAAAAATGCTTCTCTTCCAGCAATTGCTGCTAATGCAAAAGAATAAGCAGAATATCCCGAATGCTGAGATATTGCAATTGCAGTATTAACAAGCACAGCATCGGCACCGATTTCGAATGCTTCTGCTACATGAGATGGAAGTCCTAATCCAGCATCTATCACTACTGGGACGAATGATTGTTCTATGATGATCTTTATACTTTCTTTTGTTCTTATTCCTTGGTTCGAACCAATCGGTGAACCTAAGGGCATTACTGTTGCTGCTCCAGCTTCTTGCAGTTGCTTCGCCAACACAGGATCAGCCTGAATATAAGGTAAAACAACAAAACCTTCTTTTACGAGAACTTCTGTTGCTTTTAGGGTTTCTTTCCCATCTGGTAATAAATAATACGGATCAGGCGTTACTTCCAATTTGATCCAGTTTCCTGCTCCCATTTCGCGTGCAATTCTTGCTATTCTTATTGCTTCGTCTGCATCACGTGCACCAGATGTATTGGGCAATAATTGAATTTTATTTAGATCAATGGCAGAAATAATATCTTCTTCGTTGATATTTTTGCTAAGATCAATGCGACGAAGTGCAACCGTGACCATTTCTGTACAAGACATTTCGATTGCATCCTTCATACTTTCTATAGAAGAAAATTTTCCTGTTCCCACAAATAACCGAGATTTAAACATTCTACCTGCAATTCTTAGAGGATTGGGATCTCTTTTGTGCTGTTCTTCTATTAAAGATAAAAGATTTTGCTTTATAACATCTTTATGATGGGAAATAAGAGTCATAATTACAAAAAAATAAAAAAATAACAATGGTCAATCCTATATTGATAGAACAAATGATTCTGTTTTTTGTCTTTATAAGATTGTTTGATGGTTTTAAAAAATTTTGTTTTAATTCATTTTATGGAAGTAAATTCTTAAAATATATAAAAAAATTATAAAATAGTTTTATTAATAATTTTAATTGTTTTAAAATCAAAAAATCAACTTTTGTTAAAAAAACTGATATGATTCATTTTTGTCTAACAGAAAAATAAGATGATTGTTGTGTAAGAAGCCCATCAAATTTTTAAAAAAGAGTCAGCCAGCTCATTCTTTAAAGATATTCTTACAGAATGGATTATTTTTTAGAATTTGTTTTTTTTCTGGACAAGATGTTGTCTTGGTTAAAACTTCTGTGCACTTGGAATATTCTTCGAGTATTTTTTTTTGGTTTGCGTCCAGAAATGCTTCTAGGTTACTGAACTGGTTATCGATGCTTTTAATTTTATAACGATGTGTTTTTAAGAATTGATCGAGTTGATTTTGTTTGTTTGCATAATAGTATTCTTTTTGGAATTGATAAAGTTCTGTTAAGAATGAATTTGTCTGTTCTTTGGTAAGGTTTAACATCAAATTGAGTTTTTCTGATTGTTCGGACTGGCAATTGGTATGATTCGTTTTTGACAATAAATATTCTCTTTGTTGAGGTTGATCTTTAAAAGCTTGTTGAATTTCTTCTTTTACACAAGGTACCATTGCTTTACAAAAGTTGATGATTTCTTGGGTAGATTGCAAATAACTAAACAATTCTGGTTTTTTTTCGTTTTTACAGCTATTTAACATTACTAAAATAATCAAAATTATTTTTAAAAATTTCCTCACAATAAAGCCAAAAATTCTTATTCACTTGACGAATAAAGTAATTTTAGATTTTTTTTAAAATTATGAATTTTGTTCCGCCCCAAGGTCCACCACAAACATCAGCTCCTAAATTGTATCCCATATTAGGAGAAGAAAATATACGAAAACTTTTGTATTTTCATTATAAAAATCTTTCAGAATCCGAGATAAAGAATCTTTTTCCACAAGAAGAAGAACAAATAAAAATCTCTGCGGATAAAAATGCAGATTTTTTTATTCAAGTATTAGGAGGTCCTCCCTATTTTTCTCAGAAATATGGTGCGCCCATGATGCGAGCAAGACATCTAAAATTTCCGATTACTTATCAAGCAAGAAATGTCTGGTTGGATTGTTTTTTTCGAGCTATTGAACAACTAAAAAAAGAATTAGGCGAAGATTCTGGTTTTACAAAAGAAATAGAAGATTCTTTTAAAGATTTTTTACGATCCTTTTCTGAATGGATGGTAAACACTCAATGATTTTGTGTTTAAGCGGCCGATAGTTGACCGCTTAATTTTACATAAACATCAAATAGGGATTTTCCATGTATTTCTTGAATGTTTGTAAAAAGCTTGCTCCTTCTGCTCCATCGATTACGCGATGATCACAGCTTAAAGTAACTGCTACAACTTTTCCGATCTTGATTTCTCCATTACTAACAATCGGTTTTTCTTGTAGTGTTCCAACAGCCATAATTGCAGCTTCTGGTTCGTTAATAATTGCGGAAAATTCTTTAATACCATACATACCTAAATTAGAAACAGTAAACGTACCATTGGTGTATTCTTCTGGTTTTAGCTTTCTTTCTCTTGCTTTTTTTACTAATCGCCTTATTTCTTTGACCATTTCCAAGAATTCTAATTGATCGGCATTTCTTACATAAGGAGTAATTAGACCCGAATCCAATGCAACAGCAATGCCAATATCAACCCTTCCATATTGAACAATTGTATTTCCCTGCCAACTACTGTTTACTACTGGATGTTTTAATAACGATTTTGCACATGCGCGAATAATAAAATCATTTAACGATAATTTTAGATCTTCTTTTAGATTAGTAAGATCCGAATTCATCTTTTCGCGTAATTCTATCACTGCGGATGCATCAAATTCTATGGTTAAATAATAATGTGGGATATTCTTTTTCGACTGAAATAATCGTTCCGCAATGATTTTTCTTATTCCCGATACAGGTATTTTTTTATCTGGTCGAATTTCTTTTACTCCAATGGTTTGACGGGTTTTAATAAAGTTTTCTACGTCTTTTGCTGTAATACGTTTCCCATCTTCGGGTTGAATTAAAGATACATCGATACCATAATTTTCTGCTAATTTTTTTGCAAATGGACTAATAGGATATTTAGAACGATAAATAGATTTCGCAAGACTAATATAAGGAGGAATGCTAATATCTCCATTTAAAGCGGGTCGATCGATAATGGGACGTTGGGGATCGGATATTTCGACTTCGACTCTATCGAAAATCTTTTTTCTTGGTTTAATGGATGTTTCGATGTCTTCCGAGATAATTACCTCTTCGGTTTTTTCTATCTTTTGTGTTTTAATTGGTATTTCTTCTATATCAGGTTGTTTGGAAATGCTTACTTCTTCCTTTTGTTCTTCTACCGCAGGTTCTTTGGCAATAGAAACTACTTCTTTTTGTTCTACTTGTTGGGGTTTTGTAGGCTCTGATGCTCGGATTTCGTTTAAACGTTTTTTTGCTTGTTCTAACAAATCGGATATATCTTCGCCAATTTCTCCTACAATTCCAATAGGTGCACCAACGGGGAGTTGATCGCCTGCTTGTGCAAGTGTTGCAAGAAGAATTCCTTCGTCAAAAGCTTGCATTTCCATTACTGCTTTATCCGTTTCGATTTCTGCTATTACAGTGTCTGAACTTACAGCATCGCCAGGTTTTTTGATCCATCTTACAAATGTACCAGTTTGCATTGTTGGGGATAATTGCATCAATTCGATGATTCTTGCCATGTTACTTCTCCTTTCTGTTTTTAAAAACTCATTAATGTTTTTACTGCTTGCATGATCTTTTCTGGATTAGGTAAGCTTAATTTTTCTAAGTTTCTTGCATAAGGCATAGGGACATCTTCTTGGTTCACTCTTAATACAGGTGCATGCAAATCGTAAAAACAATTTCGTTGAATAAAATCTGCTATATAAGAACCCACTGAAGCCCTTGGCCAACCTTCTTCGATAATCAACACTCTACCTGTTTTAATGGTATTTTCTATGATAGCTTGTTCGTCCATGGGTCTTAAACTTCGCAGATCCAAAATGATGGGATCATATCCTTCTTTTAAGATTCGGTCTAATGCTTCCATCGTAAACCAAAATCCTCTATTCCAAGTGATAATTGTAAAATCTTTTCCTTCGCGTTTGATATCCGCTTTACCGATAGGAATAAGAAATTCTTCGTCGGGAACTTCCCAAGTAGTATTGTATAATACTTCTCCTTCTATAAAGATAACTGGATTGTTGTCTCTTATTGAGGTTTTTAGAAGTCCATATGCATCGTAAGCAGTTGCGGGTGCCACAACCTTTAATCCAGGGCAGTGGACATACAATGCTTCTAAGGATTGAGAGTGTTGTGCTGCTAACATACCACCTGCACCACCTGGACCTCGAAAAACAATTGGTATGGGAATTTGTCCACCAGACATATAGAGTATCTTTGCAGCGTTGTTATAAATCTGATCAAATGCTACCAAAGAAAAATTCCACGTCATAAATTCAATAATAGGGCGTAAACCCAGCATGGCAGCACCAATTCCTAATCCAGCAAAACCTTGTTCCGAAATAGGTGTATCTACAACACGTTCTTCGCCAAATTTTTCTAGCATTCCTTGGCTAACTTTATAAGCACCTTGATAATGACCAACTTCTTCTCCCATTAAAAATACATTGGGATCTTTCTCCATTTCTTCTATCATCGCTCTTCGGACAGCTTCTCTGTATGTTATCTTTGCCATAGTTCAACTCCTCTATTCTGCATAAACATCAGTATACAATTCGCTTGGTGGTGGTTCGGGGGATTCTTCTGCAAATTTTAATGCATCTTCTACAATTCCTCTTACTTCGGATTCAATTCTTGCAAATTCTTTTTCTTCAACACCATTGAATTCTAACATTTTTCTTGCCCTTATTAGAGGATCTCTTCTTTTCCATATTTCTACTTCTTCGGGACTTCTATACTTCGCAGGATCCGACATGGAATGACCGCGAAATCTATAAGTGCTAATTTCTATTAAAGAAGGTCCTTCGCCACTTCTTGCTTTTTCTATGTAAGTTTGCATTTTTTTATAAACATACAAAACATCATCACCGTCAAATTTATCGCGTTCCATATTATATGCGACTGCACGAATACTAACATCTGGAACAGATAGAGCTCTATATTCTGGTGTACCCATACTATAATGATTATTTTCGCACACAAAAACTACGGGTAATTTCCACAAAGCAGCTAAATTCAATCCTTCGTGGAATGCTCCTATATTGGCTGCACCTTCTCCAAAAAAGCACAAAACAACAGAATCTAATTTTTTGTATTTAATAGCCCAACCAACACCAGAAGCTAATGCAACATGTCCTCCAACAATACCATGTCCCCCTAAGAAATTTTTGTTTTTATCAAAATAATGCATTGAACCACCTTTCCCTTTAACAATACCTGTTTGCTTTCCTAATAATTCTGACATTAGAGCACCAGGATCGAGACCACGAACAAGTGCATGTCCATGATCGCGATAAGTAGATATGATGTAATCTTTTTCTTTTAGTGCATAAATACAACCCGTTCCAACAGCTTCTTGACCTATATATAAATGGCAAAATCCACCAAATTTACCCTGTGCATAAATTCTTGCAGCGGTTTCTTCGAACCTACGAATCAAAAGCATATCCCTATACATTTTTCGAAGTAGGTTTATATCCGATTCATTCAACTTTTCTAGGGGTCTCTCTGGTCCGATAGTAATGATTCTTTTTTGATTTTCCATACAGATAAAATTTTATTTGATTTATGATGCTTTGCAAGAAAAAAAAGAAAATTATAATTAAATTATATAAATATTTTAAATTGAAATGAACCTTATTTAATTATAATTACTTACGTTTAATTACAATTTTGTATTTGATTTTGATGTTATCACTAAAAACAAAGTTCAGTATTAAATTACCGTTTAATTGAAAGTCTTTAAGAGACAGAATTGTTTCTCCATTAGCAAGGATTTGATTCCACTGGAATTGAATAAAAGCAATGTCTTTATACACCTTACGATGATTCTTTATTTCTACCCAAAAATCGATAAAATAATAATTCTCTTGTATGTTAAAGGGATATATCTTTAATATTTTAATTTTAATGTAAGGAAAATCCTTTTCGTTTAAGTTATATTCAGAACGAAGATTCTGATCTCGATAAAAATTGTTTGTAGTGATGGATTTTACTGGAATCCAAAGTTCATTGTTGGTTAAGCTATAATAATTTCCATAAAACTTAAAATTGACCAAATAAAATTTTTTTATTTCGCCGCGTAAAGAATTTAATATTGATGGAATTTCAAAATAAATATAAGATTCTTCGTAATCGATTTGCCAAGTAGGTTTTTTTATGGGTTGGGAATGGTTTTCTTTAATAAAAAGAAAAAAAGAGAGTACTATACTTAAACAATACCATTTTTTATAGAATACTAAAAAATGAATGTTTTCGAATTTCATCAACGATACAAGGAGAGATATTTTTTTTATTAGGTATTTCATCAATGAATTTAATTTTCTGTAACAGGTTTTTCTACAAGGATGGAATCATCAATCAATAAAGTATCGTCGGAAAAAATTTCTTTTTCTGTTTGTTCTTCTAATTCTTTGGTTTTTTGTAATAGTAATCTATATTCGCTTGTAGATTTTACCATATCGATCAAATATTTGCTGAAATAAGGATCTTGTTCGAATTCATTGATTAACTTGACGAGATAAGAAAAATTTTCTTCTCCTAATAGATTGTCTAAAAAAAGATTACAAAGGATTTGAATTCCCACTGCATGCTGAGGTGTTCCCATCGGAAACTGACATAGTTCTTTTGCTGGTCCTATAATAATTTTACCAAAAAAAGGGAGTAGTCTTCCAAGAAATTCAACGTATTTTAATGGTATAGATTCTGGTAAAGATTTGATATGCTGTATCAATAGAAACATGCTTTCTGGTCTTTGGGACTGAATTAAAATGTGAATACAATAAGAAATAATTACACTATTTTGTTTAAAACCTTCGTAGGTTTTACTTTTTTCTAGAATATGTTGAATGCTTTCGAGAACCGATTTATCTTCTTTTAATTTTTGTGCTATGGATTCGATCACTTCTAATCGATTAAAGTTTGATTGTAAATTTTTTAATATATTTTCTAATTCTTCGTTTTTCATACATTTTTTTATTGATTATAAAATCAATTATTTTTAATTGTAATATTCTATATGCAGGAAAATCAAACTTTAAGCTTTTTTCAAGTAGAAAAAATTTTGGATAAAAAAATTGCAATTGTTTTTTTAAATCGTCCCGAAGCACGAAATGCAATGGATTGGAGGTTTTGGTCTGGATTACCCCTAATTGTTGATGAACTAGAAAAAGACGAAGCTATCAACGTTGTGATTATTGCTGCAAAAGGAAAATCCTTTTCTATTGGTCTGGATTTGGTGGAATTCAACGAGCGATTTAAAGATATATTACATGGAAAGATCGCCGACGAAAGAAAAAAATTGCATGAGTTAATCTTACAAATGCAAGAGGGATTTAAAAAGATCATGCAAAGTAAGAAGGTGTATATTGCTGCTATTCATAAGCATTGTATCGGGGGCGGCTTAGATCTAATTGCAGCTTGTGATATTCGCGTTGGATGTAAAAATGCTGTTGTTTCTCTAAGAGAGACCAAAGTTGGGATTGTGGCAGATATGTGTAGTTTAAACCGACTCCCTTATATTATTGGCTATGGTGCTACAAAAATGATGGCATTTACTGGTGGAGATTTTTCTGGCGAAGAATGTTATCGCATGGGACTATTCGAAAAATTAGTCGAAAACGAAGAAGATTTACTTCCAGAAACAATCAAACTTGCAGAAGAAATTGCACAAAATCCACCTATTGTAGTTTCTGGTGTTAAACAATTATTAAATTACATGGAATCCCACAGTACTTTCGAAGGAATGGAATACGTAGCTTTGTGGAATGCAACATACTTAGATAGTGCTGATTTTCGAGAAATTATGGCAAAATTCATGCAAAAATTAAAGCGATAACATGTTATACAATCTTTATCGCATTTAAAAGCTTTTTATATTTATACAAAGCGAATAAGATTTGATAAAAAGAATTGATAAAGTAAATTAATAATAAAAATATATTAAATTTTGTAAATTTGTTTAAAAATAAAATCAGAATCATTAGTGTTATAAAGAGAAAAAGTTGTAAATATTCTAAATTTTTCTTAGAAAAATCAGACATATAAAATTGTATAGAAGAAATTCGATGATTTTTGTTCTTAGACAAGAAATCAAACATTATTCTGTTTTTTGTACTTTGAAGGTGAAACCAACACAAGAAAGGAATAATTTTATAGAGCATCCCGTAGATAAAACTTAGAATAAAGCCCACAAAGATCAGAATAAATTTACCAAGATGATTTTCTGTAAAATGTTCAAAAATTAAAGCTAAGCTAAATATCAACAAAAATAAAATTCCTAAACCAAAAAATAATATGGTTGTATCGATGATCTTTCTTGTTCTCTCTAAAATAACTTTCGAAGTAAAAAAAATATAGATAAGGTTCAAGATTACGTACAATACTAGTAGAATTCTGTGTTGAAAAAAAATTATTATTAAAATCAACACGCTGTAACCATAATTCAAAAAATATTTTATGTATTTTGGATAGGGTTTAGAAACATAAAACATAGGAATTACTTGAAAAGAAACTGTAACAATTAGTTGTTGGATAAATCCTACAAACATAACAAAGGCATGAATTCTTCTTATGTGGAAAAGATCTAAATCGATCAAATTTATAAATAAATTTATAAAATAAAATAATATTAATATTAAACCTATGATAAAACTTGCAATTGATAATAAAAATCCTATATTATCTTTGGTAGTTTTTTTTGCTAATGGAATAATAAAATAAAAGATTAGAAGAAGAATCATTAAAGATAAAAGCAATACAAAAAACCCTGGATGGTCAAAAAACATAAAATATTGATAAAACATAAAAAAAATCAAATAAAACAAAAAAATAAGAGCTAGAGAAAGAAATTCAGAATACTCTATTACAACACCAACAACAACCGGTAGCATCTGAAAAAGTGAACCAAAAATAATCAACAAAAGAAATCCAATACTAAATGCATGAAACAAAATCAATGTTTTATGGTGAATTAAATCGAAGGATGGAACATCAAACATAAAAATAATCAAACAAATTAATAATAGAATATTGATATGAGCCAGAAGATAAAATCGAAAAGGCACAGAAATTTTAGGACCTTGTTCTGGAGAGATTCCTATCCAATTCATTTTTTGTAAATATAGATTTCGTATTGATTTTCATCAATTTTTTTTGTGTGATATTCATAACCAATATGTTTTAATTCTTCGTACAAAGGAAATGGTTCTCGTCTGTGTAAAACTTTAAGGACTTCTTGATCTTTTAATGTTGTTAGTGCTTCCATAATTTTTAGATAGGGCTCTGGTGGTGGTAATTTACTTACATCTAATAGAATGATTTTTTTGTTATCGGAATCCATTGCTAAATCTTTTGAATTTTTTCTAATAATTGCTTTTTTTTATCAGCATCGAAGAGATTTTCCATCATATTATAAAGAATCTGTTCTTCTTTTAAGTTATGTTGTTGTAAGATAAATAATAAACTTTCGAGAATATTTTTTATTTCTTGGACTAAATCCTTCGATATTTCTTTTTTTTCGAAGATGTTTTTTAATTCCTCGAGTTGATATCTCATATCCGAATGTTCCATACGCATTACTTGTGTAGGTCCCATCGTTTCACCAGTCATTGCTTCGAATTCGGGAAATAAAATATCTTCTTCTAATAAAAAGTGTCGAATGGTTCGTTGATAAAATTCTTCGAAATCTTTTTTTGCTGTTTCGATTTCTTTCGAATGAATTTTATTTTCTAATTTTGCAAACAAGCTATCGCATTCCTTATGATCTTTTGTTAGGTAATCTTTTAATAGTTGCATAACATTTACCTCTATTATGATTTTAGTACAATAAAATCTATAATTATGAAATGACAATATTTTTTTTATAAAGCGTTGATAGAATTGATTTTATCAAACAATACGCGATATGGATCATACATGTCTTTTTAGAAAAGTCTTTTGTATAAATTTGATGTTCAATAAAACAAAATAAGTATTAAAATTTAATCCTAAAAAAGTATTTACGATAATCGATTTTTTTAATTTTGTATCTCTATGGATGTGGATTTAATCAAACTTCTTGTTTTAGAAGAACTCTTTAAAAATCAGCAAGAAATAGAAAAATATATAAATATTCGTTTTTATTCTTCTAGTTTGTATCCTTTGTATTTACTAGAAAGTAATTTGCCTTTAAAAATCAAAGATAGAGAATTTTATAAATTAGCAATAAAAAAAATCGATCACAAAGAAATGGCTTACACAGAATTCGAAGGATTACAATTATTGTTTAATTTTAGATCGCGTACTCCATTTCCAATTGCAATCATCGAAAGCGAAAATTTTTGTTTGTTGATCATGGAATTTATCCAAAAGGGATCTATTAACGAGAAAAATAAAAAGGATTTAATCTTGTCGCTAAAAAATTTGTACAACCATAGAGGATTGATGTATGGATTAGATAAAAACAATTATATTGGAATATTGCTACAAAAGAATATCGAAACAAAAACGTTTATCGATTTTTGGTGGGGAAGTCGAATCGAACCAATGATGGACCTTGCAATAGAAAAAGGTTATTTTACAAATAAAGATAAAGATTCTCTGTATAAAATTGTTCGTCAGTTTCTTAAAACATGGAAGCTTGATGACGATATGCCACGTGCAATCCATGGAGATCTTTGGTCTGGCAATATTCTATTTTCTGGTGATTATGCATATTTAATCGATCCTTCTTTTGCTTATTCGCATCCAGTACAAGATTTTGCTATGTTGGAACTATTTGGAAGTCCCTTATCCTTTTCGGATTATCAAGAAATAGCCAATTTTTGTAACTTTATTCTTCTACCAGAGATGATAGAATTTTTTCAGGTTTATCCTTTGTTAGTTCATGTAAACATATTTGGAGCATCTTATAAATCGGGAATCATAAAATTTATTAATAAACATAAATAATAGAATTATTTTACCATTTGATTACCGAAGAGTATAGATCACTCAATGAACTTCGCTTAATAATACGAAATCGATAGCAATGTTTTTTAAGTTCATTTTCTTCTTCGTTTCTAAAATACCAGCGTGCTTCGTATAGAGTTTGATGATTTTGATTTTTTATATAGTGAACAGAAAGATCTAAACTATCTTCGTTTAAATAAGGTTTAAATTCGTTTCTACAAAATTCATTTTTTTCTAGAAGGATTAATGGTTCGTGAAGGTTAATATAATACAAGGGAACATCCCAATATCGAAAAAACCAATAGGATTCTTTTTTTTGGTGTTCGATTTTAGGTTCAGATTCGATTGTTCTAGTCGAGAGAATCTGTTTGGTTTTTTGGGGATAATATTTTTTTGTTTGTAGTTTAAACACAAATTCTTTGGGAAAATTCTCTTGGTTGTTCTGGATTAAGTTTTCTACAAGATAATTACCTACTTCTGCTAAAAATGGTGCAGTAGATTTTCCGTAGAGAGTATGACCTCCTTCGTAATATTGCAGACTATATTCTTCTGGCGTTGTTACATAACCTGTATATCCATTTGCACAACTTACAGGAATGATATAAAAATTTTTATATTTTTCTTTAATTTTATTTTGAATCATTTTACCGGTTTCTGTTGTAATTTCGAAAGGATAGGGAAGATAGATTATATTACCGATTCGAATAGCTTGAAAATAGATTTCGTGAGGAAATTCTTCTATGGGTAGAATTAGATGTTGTAGTTTGCTTAAAAACCAACGTTTTTCTCCTTGGCAACCATCTTTAAAAATCCATCTTGGCCAACCTGGTCGAAAAAAAGGAAGGTTTCTTAGAACTGGTGTGCTTCGCGTTGTTGCTCCAGTTGTTAAAGACATTCCAACTACTGCATAATCACAAATTTTTGCTTCGCCCATTTGATTGTTTTTTAGAAAATCTATTTCCATCGAAAATGCATTTAGCTCTACATCACTAATAAACTGATTTTCTAACGATTGATACAATATAAACATTTCTTTGGCAATTCCATATCCAATTTGTTGAGCAATCACAAAATCACCATCTTCGTTTTCGTCATCGTAGTTGGGCGTAGAATCCCCATGAGTATAGTTTAATGCTCCATGGACAAAAAAAGAAACATTGTAATGATTCTTTACTAAATCTTCGAGCCCTTTTTCGATATAACCAAACACATCTGCATGGTAAAATCGATTGGATTCAGGTAGAACTGTTGGATGAATCGAAAAATTCGTAATTACTCCCAATGGTCGATTGTCCGTTGTATCGATTCGAATCATTTCTATCCATGGGTTTATTGCCGTTTCTTTTGTTCGATTCGTTGAAATATTTTTATTTTTTAAATATGCTTCGAAACTGCGATTTTTGGTAAATCCATAGAGGGGTCTTCTACCTATGGCAATTTTAATCGGTTGTTGATTGAGGTATGCTTGTTCTATTCCTTCGCTTATTTGCTTAACCAAAAAATTAAAAAAATTGGGTTCGAAACCTGGTTCATTAGCGGCATATTTATTGTAAAAATTAGATTCGTAATAATTGCCTGGTCCAGCATGCGTATGAGTGCCAAATAGTGCAATATCCGAAAACCTTATAGGGTATTTTTGAGAGATGATTTCTGCAACCTTATGATGGAGCAATTTTGAACCCGACAATAAATCCATCTGTACCAAAACAATGGTATGATTTTTTTTGTTTGTCAGTACAAAAATACGTGCTTTTAATTTATGACGAAAACCATTTGCGCTATTTGCATTCATCGAATAACCAGCTAATGGCATTGTAGGCGGTGGAGTTATATCAACAATCGCTATTCCACCTAAAAGTTGATTTTTAACTTGTTTCGGCTCTTCTTTAGAATAATGATAAATTTTATATTCAATATTGTTGGTTTTACAGGTCATTAAAAAAATCCATAAAACAAAGATTTTGAATATAACCTTCATTAGAATGCTCCTATATATGTCTTACGATTATTTTTTTGTATCAATCAAGTTTTTTGGTATTCTATTACAAGCTGATTTTTGTTGTATGCGAAAAGATTTTTAAAAGAAATCTTGGTTTTTAAAGAAATGTATATAAACCATAAAATTAACCATTCCAAAACAATTTTGGAAGTATAGATGATTTCTAAAAATATTTCAAAGATTCTTTTTGTATAAAACCAGAGAAATCCTTTTATGGATGCTTTTATAGAGCTTCTTCGTTCGAAATAACTTTTTTTACGATGAAATCCAGATATCATAGGATGGTGCTTATTAACTACGATAGAATACTTATACCATAGATAGGTTCCCAATAAATTCGATGTCATTTGGATAGAATATTGAGCACTATGATAAATCCTTTTTATAAGATTGCGGAACGAATAAAAGTATTTCCAAGCAAAAAGATAAAATTCCTTCATTGTGTTTGGATCAAAGTGAGGATGTTTCCAAACTAAGTGAAAAGAATCATAATGATTGAAATCAAAGTCAAAGATTAAACCCTTTTCTAACATGGTTTTATGATCCATAGAACCAGGTAATGGTGTTAAAATAAAAAAAGATGCTTGTTGTACTCTAAGTTCGTCAGAAAGCATTTGAATATCTTTTAGCAAGGATTGTGATGTATCAAAAGGAAAACCTAGAATATAGCCTGTATGTACAATTATACCAGCTTTATTCCATGTTTGAACCATTTCGTAAAAGTTTTCTACTTTATTTTGCCTTTTCCCTGCTGCTTTAAGGTTTTCTGGGTTTAAAGATTCCATACCGACGAATACTTGCGTACAACCTGCTTCTTTTAATAAATGAACAAATTCTGGAATTTTATAAGCTAATGTATCTACTTGAATCATAAATCGAAGTTTAATAGAATATTGTTTTTTGATCTCGATTAATGCTAATAAAATTTCTTTCCAGTTTTTATTCCTAGCAAAATTATCATCAGTAAAAAAATAATAATCAACTTTGTTGGCTTTATAGTTTTCTATTATATAATTCTTGATTAAATCTACATTTCTGTATCGCATCATATTCCCATGGACTTGAATAATTGTACAAAAACTACATCGATAAGGACATCCTCTACCACAGTCTAATGTACTAAAATTTGGTAATGCAAATTTTTTAAGATAATTTTGGGGTATTTTAGGCATGATGGGATGATTTAAATCTGGCTTTAAAGATAAAAAATTATAGATAGATTTGATTGAATTATTCAGTATATCTTTTAATATAATCTCTAATGAGTCTTCTACTTCGCCAGCGACTAGATAAATATTGTTATCAATCAATTTTTGTAAACTTTCATCTGGCTTACCAAATACGGACAAAATTCCACTAACATGAAAACCACCAACAAAAACAAGAAAACCATTTTTTCGAAATTCAACTGCCAAATCGGTTGCTCTACTAAATTGATTCGATTGAACACCTACTAGAAAAATGATTCCTTGCTCATTATTTTTTATTTTCTTCCGGAATTTTTTTAAATTGATTTTATCCACAATTTCGTCGTAGATTTCGATTTCGTATTCAAAGTTTAATTCTTCTTTTAGTTTTTTTAAATAGTAATCTAATAACCCATTTAGCACAGTTAATGTATTAGAGGGTAAAACTCCTTTACTAAATCGAATCACAAAACCTTCGTCATCATACAATGAAGGCTTAATTAAAAAAAATTTATATTTTTTCATACTATTAAGTATGAAAATAATTTCTTATTTAGGTTGCAAAAAAATATTTTGATTTAGGTTTTTGTTTTCTTATTTTGGTTTTCTTATAGGTTGACGAGAGAAACATTTTAATTTAAAGATTCTCATTATGAATAAATATGAATTTGGTAATGATTTTATTTGGGGAGTAGCGACTGCTGCATATCAAATCGAAGGCGCTTGGAATGAGGATGGAAAGGGGGAGTCAATTTGGGATCGATTTACTCATACCAAAAGCGAAAACCCTTTTAAAGAGCGAATTTATCAAAATCAGAATGGGGATGTAGCATGCGATCATTATCATCGCTACAAAGAAGATTTGAACTTGATGAAAGAACTTTCGATTCCTAATTATAGGTTTTCTTTATCTTGGACGCGAATTTTTCCTGATGGTAAATTAACATCAAAAAACCAAAAAGGTATAGATTTTTACCATAGGTTGATTGATGCTTGCCTCGAACGAAATATCACACCTAATGTTACGATTTATCATTGGGATCTACCACAAGCATTAGAAGATGAAGGTGGTTGGACAAATCGCGATACTTATTTAAAATTTTTAGATTATGTTGATTTTGTCACAAAAGAATATAAAGATAAAGTTCCTCGATGGTTTATTCTCAACGAACCTTTCGCGTTTACCGTATTAGGATATTTTTTAGGAATACATGCGCCGGGTAGAAAAGGATTTGCTAATTTTTATCCAGCTATTCATCATGTTACGCTTGCACAAGGAGATGGTGGGAAGGTTGCAAAAAGAAACTGTCCAAATGCAGAAATTGGAACAACCTTTTCGTGTAGTTATATAGAACCTGTTTCCAAAGATGGTTTTTGGGGTAGTTTAAATCAAGGTGCTGCAATTCGATTCGATGCTTTATTAAACTCATTATTTATCGAACCAATGTTGGGAATGGGTTATCCAGTTGATAGACTTCCATCTCTTAAAGCATTAGAAAAATATTATAAAGACGGCGACGAAGAACGAATGAAGTTTGATGCAGATTTTATCGGAATACAAAACTATACAAGAGAAGTTGTCCAATGGTCACCCTTTATGCCAGTGATTTGGGGATCGATCATAGAAGCAAAAAAACGGTGCGAAAAAACAACAGAAATGGGCTGGGAAATCTATCCCGAAGGTATCTATCATATGTTAAAAAAATATGCTTCTTATCCAAAAGTTAAAAAGATCTACATAACAGAAAATGGTGCAGCTTTCCCCGATCAAGTAGTCGAAGAAGATGGCAAAAAGCGAATTCATGATGTAGATAGGATCAATTTTCTAAAAAGTTACCTAGAACAAGTACTTCGCGCAAAAAAAGAAGGTATACCCATATATGGATATTTTATTTGGACTTTTATGGATAATTTTGAATGGGCAGAAGGTTATCGTCCAAGGTTTGGAATTATTTATGTGGATTACCAAACACAAAATCGTTATGTAAAAGATTCTGGCTATTGGTATAGAGATTTTTTACAGGGTAAAGAGGTTTAATCAAAACAGCTATATTGAACCTTCGATGGATCGTTGGTATAACGTTTTTGGTAAAAATTATAAAAGTTTTTTAATTTTACAAAAGCATATTTTTGGTTATCTACATCATAGAAAAACTGATTTCCATCGTTATCGAAACTACCACCAAAAGATGTCCCCGGAATAATACATTCCGGGAATTGTTTTGCTATCTCGACAGAATTATTAATCAAATTATATAAATAAACTTTATTATTATCATAGATATAAATAAGGTTAAAATTTTGAGGATCCCACGTACTTAAACGAACATCCGTAATTCCTAATGGTAGATTTGTTTCTTGCAGTAATGTTAATTTATCAGCATTGATCTGATAGATTTGAATTCTATGATTTGTAGTAATAGTAAAAAGAGATTTTTTATTCGGAGATGGTAGAAAAAACTTAATATTATCCAAAGATACGATTTGAGATATTTCTATTTTATTGGAATTATTTGTTTCGTAATAATAACCAAAGAGATTCTTTATGCCATAATCTTCGGGTTTATTGCCATAAAAAAACAATATTTGTATAGGATTAATATTTATAACATACAAGAACTCGGGCAAAATCCAATTTGAAAAAGAATAAGTCTTTTTAACGCTTTTGTTTATTTCGTTTCCATTTCGCGTAAGTTGAATGATAGAGATATCTGTTTTGTAATCCTTTTTTTTCGTTGTTCCCGATAGAGGATGTTCTAACCTCTCTTTCCATTGTAAAAGAACTTCTGCAAAATAATCTCCTTCTATAAAAGATAGATAAGGAATAGGCTGATTTTTCTTGTAGAAAAACATATTACAATGCGCAAAAAAAAGAACGATCACCAATATTTTTATATAAAGCTTCATAAGGAACCTAATTTTTCTCTTTTTTCTGAAGAATCCCATTCTTTGTCGGAAAATTCATTCATTCTATAATACCTTTGAGTTTTGTAAGTAATATCGGTATAAGGAATATAAAAAAATAGTGGTTCATCTTTGGGTTTTGCGTTTACGATTTGATCAACTTTCGTAGGATCGCCAAACCAACTAGCTGGGAATGGTAAATTTTGGCAAAATCCTCGAAGATCTTTTAATACAAAGTGTCCTTCTACACCTTTATCGCGAAAAATTTTTCCCCAGAAGGTAAAAGGAATTTTGTGCGTACCAGGTGTTAAAATTTTCTTATAATAAACCCAGTGGGTAGGTTCATCATATTCTACCGAAAATAAGTTTGCTTGTAGATGATATTCACATTCTTTTTTTACATCAAGATAAGCTGTTATGATAAGATGACCATCTTTTAACTCTTCGTCAAACTGATTTAAGAATTCTGCAATCACAAAGGGACTGGAGTAAAATCCTCTTTCTAATTCTACTTCTTGTCCTGTTTCTACAATTCGAACTTTTACTTTAAGCGATAAGTTGCCCCAATATTTTTTGTCTTGTGATGGGACTTTCCAACTAAATGTATAAACTTGATCCTTTTTTTCGTCTGGGGCAATACCTGCATCATTAAATTCTGGTGTTGCAACGCGTGTATTACCAAAATGCCTATCGGAGTAAATGCCTGCTTCTAATACATCATAACTTAATGGATTTCCTTTATTATCGGTAATTTTTAGCGTTCCAATGATTGTATCCCCATAAGTGATGGTGTGTCGATTTAGCTGAAACAAAAACTGAGGATATTTTTTAAATTCTTGTTCTAATAAGTCTTTAATTTCTTCTTCGCTTTTTCCTTCTTTTTTTAGTTTATCAATATACTCTTGTAAAGCTTTTTCGTTTTTTAAGTTAGGATTTAGGATAACGGGTAATGGTTGAGCATCAACATACCAAGGGTTGATTAGATCCAACATTTTTTTATCCAAAGGTCTAGAAAAATCTGGATATTGGGAATATTCTTTATAGAATTCTCTTAAAGCTTCGTCAGAAAGCCCTTTTTCTTTAATTATCTCTTCGATTTGTTGTGGTGTTAAAAATTGAGGTCTATCTTCGAAAAATTCGAAAGGCAACCTTTTTCGTAAAGAAGTCGAATCTTCTTTTTTTTCTTCTGATGGGGACAAAATCAAATATACAATAATTCCTAAAACGATTAAAACAGAAATAATTATCGCTATTAATGCATTTTTTCTCATAATGATTCCTCTTGATAAATTTATTTTTAAAAAAAGCCTCCCCGTAGGGAGGTAGTATTAAGGGGGTATATTATTTACATCCTAAGCCTAAGCTTCTGCAAGCGCTCCA